>Ga0209012_1000026_pt1 | contig 242307 bp, 212 predicted proteins | sample RS3BMetagenome_FD_184735 | JGI IMG/M metagenome (GOLD analysis project Ga0209012, IMG submission 184735) | Ferric oxide microbial mat and aquatic microbial communities from Rainbow Spring, Yellowstone National Park, USA - RS3B (SPAdes) (version 3) ... | reverse complement strand
CTTCGAGTACATTGAGGTTGACTACAATCGAACCCGGCTCCACTCGACCCTGGGCTATCTCAGCCCGGAGCAGTTCGAGCAATCCCAGGCCGCTTAGGCGGGTGTCCGCTAAACGGGGGCAAGATCAGTCGGCCGCTATGCCTTCGAGGTGGACGCCAAGACCTGGGCCGGCCTCGACATCACGGACCCGGCCGACAAGGACTGCGACCCGGTGTTCAATGCCAGCGTGATGCCGCACACCGCCACCTGGACCAGCTGGGTCACCGAACGCATGCCGAAGCTCAGCCACCTCACCAGCGACCGCAAGGACGTGCCCGCCCTCGCCTACGTGTACAGCGTGCGCATCAAGCCCGGACACGGCCCGGCGCTGATGGAGGCACTGGAGAAATACGCCGACGCCGCGCGCGACAGCAAGTGGCCAGGGCAATGGTTCGTGCGCCAGAACAGCGGCGGCGGGCATGGCGCGTCCGACTTCACCCTGATCTGGCCGAACGCATCCTGGGCCGAGATCGGCGCGGACTCCAACCCGACGCTGAAGGCGATGATGGAAAAGGCCTACGGCAAGCAACAGGCCGCCGCCATCCGCAAGCAATTCATGGACGCCATCGCCGAGCAGTGGGACGGCGTCTGGCGCGCCAGCAAGGAACTCAGCTACTTCCCCGCCGGCTGAAACGCACGACCGGGCGGTGCGCCGCCGCATGCATCCGGAATCAAACACGCGACGCCGGGCCGAATCCCGGCGTCAGAGTCTGTGAAAAACTCCGCGTCGTGCGGAATTTTTCATCGGCGCGTCCGGCCATCCATGGCCGGGCCGAGAGGCTGAAAAATTCACGGTCTCCCAGTCCGGATCGGCAAGTCTCCGCCTGAACGCGTGGCCGCAGCGCCAGTCCTGCTCACAGGGGCACGCAGCGGGCCACGCCCATGCTTTACGGATTCCATATCTGAACGCAGTGAATGCTCGTCCAGTCGGGCGATCATTTATCACGAATACGACACAAAGCCGCAGATCATCCTACAAATGATCCCGTTGGGGTGATCCCTTGAGCACGGTCTGGATCAGGCGTATAGCGCGCCGATGACAGCACCTGATCCGGATGCAATCCGGCATGCGGGCGATGCTGCCATCGAAGGGGAGTCACATCATGCACAAGAACACGTTTCGGGTGATGGCGATCGCGGTGGCTGTGTTTGCCAGCGGCGGGCTCGCGGCGCAGGCCGCGGCTCCGGCTGCGGTGCATCGCTTTTATGAAATCACGGTCGCGCCGACGCAGGATCATGCCTTTCGAGAAGGCATCAAGACCTGGCTGCAGTGCCTGCACCAGCACGGAGCAACCCACGCGATGTGGGCGTTCGACCAGGTCACCGGCAATCTTGATCATTACGTCTTCGAGAGCGGCGACACGACCTGGGCCGCGATGGACGCACACGATCCTGCCGGCAAGGCCTGCGGGCCGACCTTCGTCAGCGCGGTCGAAGCGCACTTCAGCAAGGGCACGAGCTGGGTGGCCCAGGACATGCCCAAACTCAGCCATCCGGGCGCCATGAAGCACATGGATTACTTCTATGTGGCCTCCGTCAAAGTGAGGCCCGGCCAAGGCCCGGATTTCGAGGAAGCACTGGGCAAGTTCGCCGCGGCCGCCGACAAGACCAAGTGGGATGCCAACTGGGACACGATGGGCATCATCGCGGGTGGTCGCGGCGCGGCGGATTACGACATGGTATGGCCGAACAAGTCCTGGGCCGAGATGGGTGAGGATCCGAGCCCGTCGGCCAAGGCCATGATGGAGCATGTCTATGGCAAGGCTGCGGCGGCGGCAAACCGCAAGCGGTACTTGGCGGCGATCGAGCACTCATGGTCGAGTATTTACAAGTACGACAAGGACCTGAGTTACATCCCGGCGAAGTAAGGCGCTGCGGGGATGGGCGGCCCGCAGCGGGTCGCCTGTCCACGGGTTGTGGATGTGCAGGATGGCCGGTGCAAAGCCGGCCACTCGCGCTCGCTCGGCGACTGCCAGGCCGGGCGGCACGGCAGCCAGTTCAAAGATCTTGCTTGAACGCGTGGATGCGGCGCCGGTCGCGCTTGCCGGGGCGCGCGGGCGGCGGCAGCGGCGTGCCGGCTTGTTGCAGGCGGCGCTGTTCGCGCAGCGCGGCGCGCGCGGCGCTGCTGGCCGGGGACTCGCGATACAGTGTTTGCGCCATGACCGCGGGACCGCGCGTGTTGGCCAGCGCCAGTACTTCGATCTCGAAACGCTCCTCGCCGCGCGCGATGTCCAGCCACTCACCCACGCGCAACAGGCGCGCGGGTTTGCAGGCCACGCCGCCACAGGCGATCTTGCCGGCAGCCAGCGCCTGTTTGGCCAGCGCGCGGGTCTTGAAGAACCGCGCCGCCCACAGCCAGATGTCGGCACGCACGCCGGGCGGCGCGGCTTCCATGTTGTTACGCCGCCGCGCCCAGCAACAGCCGGTTGACGCGCTTGACGAAGGCCGCCGGGTCGTCGAGCTGCGCGCCTTCGGCGACCTCGGCCTGCTCCAGCAGCAACAGCGCCAGGTCCGTGCCGCGCGCGCTGTCGGTTTCCGCCGCGTAGCGCTGCAGCAGCGGATGCGTGGCATTGATCTCCAGCACCGGCTTGGCGGCGGGCATGGCGTGCCCCGCTTCGGCCATCAGCCGCCGCGTATGCAGGGCCATGTCGTGCGCCTCCAGCACCAGACAGGCCGGCGACTCGGTCAGACGATGGCTGAGGCGCACCGCCGACACACGCTCGCCCAGCGCCTGCTTGAGCTTGTCCAGCAGCGGCGCGGCGTCCTTTTCGGCGGCCTCGCGGCGTTCCTTCTCGGCGGCGTCCAGGGGCAGGTCCAGCTCGCCCTTGCCGGCGTGCTGAAAACGCTTGCCCTGGTACTCGCTGAGATAGCCCATCATCCATTCGTCGATGCGCTCGCTCATCAGCAGCACCTCGATGCCGCGCGCGGCCAGGGCTTCGATCTGCGCGCTGTGTCGCGCGGCGGCCCAGGATTCGGCGGTGAGGTAATAAATGAACTCCTGCCCGGCCTGCATGCGGCCGATGTAGTCATCCAGCGACACGTTCTGCGTGGCGTCACTGTTGTGTGTGGAGGCAAAGCGCAGCAGCCCGGCGATGCGCTCGCGATTGTCGTTGTCCTCGACGATGCCTTCCTTGAGCACGTTGCCGAAGGATTGGTAGAACCCGGCGTAGCGCGGCGCCTCGTCTTTGGCCAGCTTGTCCAGCAGATCCAGCGTGCGCTTGCTGCAGGCGGCGCGGATCTGGCTGACCAGGCGGTTCTCCTGCAGGATCTCGCGGCTGACATTCAACGGCAGATCGTCGGAGTCGACCACGCCGCGCACGAAGCGCAGGTAGGCCGGCAGCAGTTGCTCGCTGGCGTCCATGATGAACACGCGGCGGATATACAGCTTGAGACCCTTGCGCTCATCGCGACCGCTGAACATGGCCTCGAACGGCGGCTTCTCGGGCACGTACAACAGCAACGTGTAGCTCTGCTTGCCCTCGACGCGATTGTGCGTCCACGCCAGCGGCGCGTTGAAATCGTGGGTGAGGGTCTTGTAGAAGTTCTGGTAGTCCGCGTCCTTCAACTCGCTCTTCGGCTGCGTCCACAGCGCGCTGGCGTGGTTGACCGTTTCCATCTCGTCGCCCGGCTTGCCCTCGACCAGCTTGGGCATGCGGATCGGAAATCCGATGTGCTCGGAGTATTTCTTCACCAGTTCGCGCAACGACCAGGGCTCGATGAACTCGTCCTCGCCTTCCTTCAGATGCAGCGTCAGCGTGGTGCCGCGCGCAGCGCGCTCGATGGTTTCGAGCGTGTAGGCGCTGCTGCCGTCGGATGCCCAGCGCACGCCCTCGGTGGCCGCGGCGCCGGCGCGGCGGGTTTCCAGCGTGACCTTGTCCGCGACCACGAAAGCCGAGTAGAAGCCCACGCCGAACTGGCCGATCAGGCGCGAATCGGCGCGCGCGTCACCGCTGAGCGCATCGAGAAACTTGCGTGTGCCCGAGCGCGCGATGGTGCCGATGTTCTCGATCACCTCCTCGCGGCTCATGCCGATGCCGTTGTCGCTGATGGACAGCGTGCGCGCGTCCTGGTCCCAGCGGATATCGATGCCCAGCTCGCCACCCTCGCCCATGAGTTCGGGCCTGGCGATGGCCTCGAAACGCAGCTTGTCGCAGGCATCGGAGGCGTTGGAGATCAGCTCGCGCAGGAACACTTCCTTGTGCGAATACAGCGCGTGCGTCACCAGGTGCAATACCTGGCTGACTTCGGCTTCAAAACTGCGGGTTTCGGTGCTGGTGTCGGTCATGCTCGGGCTCCAATAAAGAAAACCGCGCTTGCGCGCGGTGTCATGCAAGGTGACTGGCAAATGGGGGCTCAGGCGGCCGCGCGCAAGGCCGCGATGCGCTCCTCCAGTGGCGGGTGGCTCATGAACAGGCGCCGCAAGCCGTGCGCCACGTGCCCGGAGATGCCGAAGGCGGCGATGGTCTTGGGCAGGGTGGATTCGCCATAGGTGGCGCCAAGCCGCTGCAGCGCCGAGATCATCGCGCCGCGTCCGGCCAGTTGCGCGCCCGCCGCGTCGGCGCGGAATTCGCGCCAGCGCGAGAAGGCCATGACGATCATCGAAGCAAGGATGCCGAACACGACCTCGAGCACCATCACGGTGACGAAATAGCCGATGCCACCCGCGCTGCCGCCCTGTTCGCGGTTGCGTCCGCCGGACATCCACGAATCGACGACGCCGCCGACGATGCGCGCGGCCACGATGACGAAGGTATTGACCACGCCCTGGATCAGCGTGAGCGTGACCATGTCGCCGTTGGCAACGTGACCGATCTCGTGGCCCAGCACGGCGCGCACCTGTTCGCGGTCCATGTTTTCCAGCAGGCCGCTGCTCACCGCCACCAGCGCGTGGTTGCGATTCATGCCGGTGGCGAAGGCGTTCATCTCCGGACCTTCGTAGACGGCCACCTCAGGCATGCCGATGCCGGCCGAGCGGGCGTGCTCGGCCACCGTGGCCAGCAGCCAGCGCTCGGTCTCGTTCTGCGGCTGCCCGATCACCTGCGCGTGGGTCTGCCACAAGGCGATGCGCCTGGACATGGCCAGTGAAATGAATGCGCCGCCCATGCCGAACAGCGCGGCGAACAGCAGCAGTCCAGGAAAGCTGTAGCCGTTCGCGGTGACGTACTGGTCGATGCCGAAGATCCGGGCGATGAGGGTGAACAGCACGAGGACCGCGAGGTTGGTGGCAACAAACAGGAGGACACGCTTCATGGGATGCCTGGGAATGCACGGCTCATGCCGCCGGACGATTCTCTGGGCCGCGCGGCGCGTTTCAAGAGTGCCAAATGGCATGATTCAGGCATGACCTACGTCGGACGCTTCGCACCCTCGCCCACCGGCACGTTGCATTGGGGTTCGCTGTTCACGGCGCTGGCCAGCTGGCTGGAGGCACGCGCGGCCGGCGGATGCTGGCTGCTGCGCATCGAGGACATCGATCCACCGCGCGCCGTGCCCGGTGCCAGCACGGCGCAACTGCACGCCCTGCATCGACTCGGACTGGATCCCGACGCCGAACCGTGGCGCCAGAGCGCGCGCACGCCAGCCTATGCCGCCGCACTGCGCCAACTCGTCGCCGCCGGACACGCCTATCCCTGCGCCTGCACGCGCGCCGACCTCGATGCCTACGCCGGCACTCACCCGCCGCAGTGCGTACGTCCGCTGCGCGCCGACGCAGCGCAGGCATGGCGCTTGCGTGTGCCGCGCGGGGTGATCGCATTCGACGATCGGCTGCAGGGACCGCAACAGCAGGACGTGCGCGCCGCAGTCGGCGACTTCGTGCTGCGCCGCGCCGATGGTCTATGGGCCTACCAGCTTGCCGTGGTCGTGGATGACGCCGCGCAGGGCGTGACCGACGTGGTGCGCGGCGCCGACCTGCTCGACTCCACGCCACGGCAAATCCTGCTGCAGCGTTTGCTGCAATTGCCCACACCCCGTTACCTGCATGTCCCGCTGCTGCTCGATGCAGCGGGCCGAAAGCTGTCCAAATCAGCCGGCGCAACGGCCTTGCCCGACGATGCGCTGCAGGCACTGCGCCTGACACTGGCGCTGTTGGGGCAGAACGCGGCCGCCCTGCATCCGGCGCACGATGTCACATGCCTGCTGGAGCATGCGCGCGCGCATTACCAATCCGGAAATCTGCCGCGCGCGCGCACGATTGCTGCGCCGCAATCGGCGGTCACGCAGGCCACGCGTACACTCGCCGGCAAGCCATCCACAAGGAGTGCAACATGACTGCACGCATCGCCCTGGTCACCGGCGGAACCGGCGGCATTGGTACCGCCATCGTGCAACGCCTGGTCCGTGAGGGGCATCGCGTCGCCAGCAATTACCGCGACGCCGACAAGGCCGAGGCATGGCGCCAGAAAATGGTCGCCGCCGGTTGCCCGGTGACGCTCGTGCCCGGCGATGTCGGCGATCCCGAGGCCGCCGCGGACATGGTGCGTGCGATCGAGAAGGCGCTCGGCCCCGTCGACATCCTGATCAACAACGCCGGCATCACGCGCGACACCACCTTCCACAAGATGACCTACCAACAGTGGATGGACGTGGTCAACACCAACCTCAACGCCTGCTTCAACGTCACCCGCCCGGTGATCGAATCCATGCGCGAGCGCAAATGGGGCCGCATCGTGCAGATCAGCTCGATCAACGGCCAGAAAGGCCAGTATGGCCAGGCCAACTACGCCGCGGCCAAGGCCGGCATGCACGGCTTCACCATCTCGCTGGCGCAGGAGAACGCGCGCTTCGGCATCACCGTCAACACCGTATCGCCCGGCTACGTGGGCACCGACATGGTGATGGCCGTACCCGAGGACGTGCGCGCCAAGATCGTCGCGCAGATTCCGGCGGGACGCCTCGGCAAACCGGAGGAAATCGCCTATGCGGTGAACTTCTTCCTCAGCGAGGAAGCCGCCTGGATCACCGGTGCCAACCTCGCCATCAACGGCGGCCACTACATGGGTTGGTAATGCGCATGTCCTGAAGCTGCCAGTGGCAGCTTCAATGCGCATTACCAGGTGAGGCATGGATGCCGAACGGGCCGCGTCCCATGGATGGCTGCTTGCCGTACCATCCGGGCCGCGCATGGCTCCCGGGCGCATGCCCTGAAGCTGCCAGTGGCCGCTTCAATGCGCATTACCAGGTGAGGCAGGATGCCGAACGGGCCGCGTCCCATGGATGGCTGCTTGCCATGCCCCCCAAGCCCCGGGATGCATGCCTGCCCTTGAGGCAAGCGCGCGCGAAATTGTTGCGCAGCATCGTAAGTGGTGCATCGCAAAACAATCTGCTAAATTTGCCGCATGGCAACATCCAATCGCGTCATCAAGAAGTATCCCAACCGGCGTCTGTACGACACCGTGATCTCCAGTTACATCACGCTGGAAGAAGTACGCCAGCTGGTGCTCGATGGCGAGATCTTCGAGGTGCGCGACGCCAAGACCAACGACGACCTCACGCGCAGCGTGCTGCTGCAGATCATCGCCGAGCACGAACAGCAGGGCGCGCCGATGTTCTCGGTGCCGTTGCTGACACAGATCATCCGCTTCTACGGCGATGCGCTGCAGGGCCTGATGGGGCCTTACCTCGAACGCAGCATGCAGGTCTTTCTGGAACAGCAGCAGCAATTCCGCAAACAGCTCACCAGCGTGGTCGGGCAAACGCCGTGGACCATGTTCAATGAGCTGACCACGCGCAACATGGACCTGTGGCAGAACCTGCAGCGCAGTCTGGTCGAAAGCGCCAACGCGCGCCCCGCGGCCAAGCCCGCAGCCGAGGCGGGCACCGCCGCAGGAAATGCTAGCGGCACGGGCCACGCGCACGGCGGCGCCCCGCCACGCCCGGTTCCGGCTGGCGCCAAGTCCGGCGGCAAATCCTCGCGCTGAATGTTTTTTCCCGTTTGATCTTGTTCTCACCGCCTGCGCGGCGCGTGTGTGCCCGCGGCTTGTCCAGGAGTCAGTCATGAGTGAACGCATCGCCATCGTCACCGGCGGTATCGGCGGTCTCGGCAGCGCCATTTGCCGCCAGTTGGCCCGACAAGGCGCGCGCGTGGTCGCCGCCGATCTGGCCAACCGCAGCGAACGCCTGGGCGTGTTCCGCCAGGAAATGGCCGAATTCGGCGAGCGCGTTTCCTTCAGCGCGCTGGACGTCACCGATTTCGATTCATGCAAGCGCCTCATCGCCGCGACCGAGGCCAGCCTCGGTCGCGTCGACATCCTGATCAACGTCGCCGGCATCACCCGCGACGCCAGCCTGCGCAAGATGGAAAAGTCACAGTGGGACCAGCTCATGGCGGTCAACCTCGACGGCATCTTCCACATGAGCCGCGCCACGATCGAGGGCATGCTGGCGCGTGGCTTCGGGCGCATCGTCAACATCAGCTCGGTCAATGGCCAGACCGGCCAGTTCGGGCAGACCAACTATTCGGCGGCCAAGGCCGGCGTGCATGGCTTCACCATGGCGCTAGCGCGCGAAGTCGCCGCCAAGGGCATCACCGTCAACACCGTGTCGCCGGGCTACTGCCAGACCGAGATGGTCATGGCGGTACCGGAGGTCATCCGCGAAAAAATCATCGCGCAGATCCCGGTCGGCCGCCTCGGCGCTCCGGATGACATCGGCCGCGCCGTGGCGTTTCTGGCCGCCGACGACACCAGTTACATCACCGGCGCCAACCTGCCGGTGAATGGCGGCTATTTCATGAGCTTCTGATGGCCGCACGCTGATGGCTGCATGGGCCGGTGCCATGGATCGCGCCGGGCGGTCGCCCGCTATTCATGCTTCGCCGCGGCGGGATGCGTATAACGGCCGCTCCTCTCCGACACTACGGCCCGATGAGCACACAAGCCACGACGGTTGACCGGTTGGCGCGCGCCGACTCGCACGACTATCACGCGCTGCCAGGCGATCGCTACTACCGCCTGGCGATCCTGCTGGGCCTGGGCCTGCTGCTGCTCGCGAGCTGGCACCTGCAGGTATTCCACGGCGTGATCCACATGGCGCGCGAACATGGCTGGGCATCGTTCATCGTGCGCCCGGCGATGCTGTGGGCTGCGATGGGCTCGCTGATGCTGCTGTTCCGCACCCTGCTCTGGTATCGCTACCACACACCACCCAGCGCGGATATGCAGCAGGCGCCACCGTTGACCGTGATCATTCCGGCGTACAACGAAGGCCCGATGGTGGCGCGCTCGATCCATTCGGTGGCCCTTGCGCGTTACCCGCGTGACCGCCTGGAAATCATCGTCGTCGATGATGGCAGCAGCGACGACACCTGGCTGCACATCGAGCAGGCCGCGGCGCAGTACCCGGGCCTGGTCAGCACGCTGCGTTTCGAGCGCAACCAGGGCAAGCGCGCCGCGCTGGAAGCGGGATTCCGCCGCGCCCGCGGCGAGGTGCTGGTGACGATCGATTCCGACAGCGTGATCGAGCCCGGCACCCTGCTGGCGATGGCCGGCCCGTTCCGCGACCCGCACATCGGTGCGGTCGCCGGCAAGGTCAGCGTGTACAACCGCAAACAGGGCCTGATCCCGCGCATGCTCAAGGTGCGCTACGCGCTGTCGTTTGATTTCCTGCGCGCAGTGCAAAGCACCTACGGCACGGTCTACTGCTGCCCAGGCGCGCTGGCGGCCTACCGCGCCACGGTGGTGCACCGCGTCCTCGATGCCTGGGTCGGGCAACGTTTTCTCGGCCGCGCCTGCACCTTCGGCGAGGATCGCGCGCTGACCAACGCCATCCTCGAACAGGGCCACGACTGCGTCTATCAGCGCGCCGCCATCGTGCATACCCTGGTGCCGACGCGCTATCGCCAGCTATGCAAGATGTTCCTGCGCTGGGACCGCAGCTACGTGCGCGAGGAATTGCGTTTCGCGCGCCACATCGTCTGGAAGCGGCCGCTGCCGGCACGGGTGATTGCGCTGCTGGATCTGCTCATCACCAACCTGCGCTATCCCGTGGGCTGGGCGGTGATGACCCTGCTCGTGGTCCTGCTGCCGGGCCATCCGGATCTGCTGCTGCGTTTCGGCTCGGTGCTGCTGCTGGTGTCGGCGTTCAACATGCTGTATTACCTGCGCGGCGAGCGCTCCTGGGATTTTGTCTACGGCATCGGCTACTCGTTTTTCTCCGCGTTCGCGCTGTTCTGGATCTTCCCCTATGCGCTGCTCACCGCGCGTACGCAGGGCTGGCTGACGCGCTGAGGAGCCGCGCGCTGAGGAGCCGGAGGCCTGGGAAATTCGACCGCCGCACAAGGGCGTCACCAGGCGTTCGTGCCGGCGGCGGTCGCAGCAGGTGGACGATTTTTTCCCGGCCTCTCAGCCGGCACGCGTTGCGCGGATGGGCGACACGTGCTGCGCGGCGCACTGCGCGGCCGCCGCGGCACTGCCAAAGGGTGCCGCGACCCACGCCGTCGGATGCGCGAAGACCTGCGCCACGCGCAGACCCCGCGTCAACGCCGGCGCCCACATCAGCGTGTACGCGCCTGCCTGCGGCACCCGCAACCGATAGCAGCCGATCGCCAGATGCATGGGCCGGTCAAACGGCTTGCCATCGAGCCACGCATGCACGCGCCCCTGCGGCGAGAGCAGCACGTAGTCCTGACCCACCGCCACCGGCAGCGCCACGGCCTGAGCGGCGGCGGCGACCCGGAAGCGCACGCCCAGCACGCGTACATTGCCGCGCACGGGCAGGTAGTTGTGCTCGATGAAGCCGCGATCCTCGTGCGGCATGCGGTAATCCATCAGCACCGGCGTGCCGGTGCGCACCATGTGCGCGCGCACCTGCGGGTGCAGCAGACCATGCGCGATGCGGTAGCGCGCGATGTCCTCGAACACCCAGAAAATCGGCCGCGGGCGGAAGATCGCCTCGCCCTTGGCATTCATCACGTACTCGCCTGGACGCGTGAGTCGCAGCACCATGGCCAGATCGCGCTCCTGACGGTGCAGCAAGTGATCGCACCACGGCGGCCGCGCGGCGAGAATCAGCGCCAGCTCCAGGACGAACGCGCTGATGAAGCCGGCCGTCACGCGCGAACGCGTGCCCAGCCGCAACCCGGTGATACCCAGCAGGATCAGCGGCATCGCCGGCAGCAGGTCCTGCAAGGTCAGCAGCGGCCAGAAGCTGAACAAGGCACCCAGATACAACGCGCCGCCGGCGAACGGAACCAGACGCCGCAACGTCAACACCGGATCGGCGCTGTCGCGCAAGCGCCGCCAGGTGACCAGCGCCACCAGCAGCAGCACCGCGGGAAACAGAAAATAATGCGCCGGCCCGCCGCTCCAGTCGCCGAGGCCAGGCACGATGTTGTAGGTCACCCAGAAATACCAGGCCCGCGTCAACGCCCCATGCAGCGCAAAGAACACCGCAAACGCGCCAAGCGGCAGGATCAGACCCAGCAGCCAGCCAGGCACGGTGCGCAACCACACGCGCCAGGCGATGGCGCGACCCTGCAAGCGCCAGAACAACGCCAGCATGGCCAGCGCCAGCAATTGCGTGATCAGCAGCGGCGAGCTTTTCATCGACACCGCGAACGCCAATCCGGCGAGCAGGCCGCTCAGCGCCAGCCAGCCGCGCCGCGGCGCACCGATGGTCCCCGTGGCCACGGCGCCCATCCACATCACCCACCACAGGTCGTCGGTGCGGAATTGCACGCTGGACAGGTAGGTCAGCGGAAACAGCGCGGTCAGCGCCATTGCCGTCCATGCCACACGCGTGTTCCACAGGCGGCGGCCCAGCCACCAAGTGAACGCCAGACCCAGCGCCCAGATCGGAATGGTTGCCGTGCGCATGCACGGCACGATGTCGGCGCGCGCGCCAAGCAGCGCCAGCAGCGGCGACATCAGCCACTGGAACAGCGGCGTGTGGTTGTCGAACAGGTTCACGTAGGGCAACTGGCCCTGCGTCCATGCCCACACCACGTGCAGGTGCTGTGGCTCGTCGGAATCGACCCGCAGCGACCATGCCGAGGCCAGGCGCAGCGCGAGCAGGGCCAGCACACCGAGCGCGGCGTAGGCAAACTGCGCGCGGCGGCGCGGGGTGCGCTGATTCATCGGCTACGCCTGGCAAAAGTACGCGATTGGACCGCACCGGCAAAGCATCTGCTTTGCCGACAGCTTACGAGTCCTGGACAATTGCCCAAGGCTGGACCTGCACCGCGCCCGGACCTGCCGATTATCGAGTACTGCGTGCGCGCAGAACAATGGCGTCTTGCAGATCAGCACCCGCAAGCATGGCGCCACATCCGCGGGCGGCTTGACAAAACACCCCGGCACGGCTTGACTGCGGCCATGATCACGCACGCCAGCCAGAATGCATTCACCCGCGCCAGGCATGCCGCGGGCCCGCCGTTTCTTGCCGCGGCACGCGGCAACGGCATCACCCCGACGACTACGACGACCGCGAACCGCGGCGGTCGCGTGCGCATGCCTTGAGTTGAACTGATCCATGCCCCCGACCCCGCCGATGCACGCGGCGGGGTTGCCCACCGCAGCGCATCGGCAGGGTCTCACCGGAGATCCATTATGCCTTCGCCGCCTGCGGATTCAGCACAGCCAGACCAGCACCCCTGCGTCCACAAATTCAGCGGGTCCAGCTTGGCCAACGCCGCGCGCCTGACACGCGTCAGCAGCATCCTGCGCGATGCCGGGGAACCGGCACAGCTCATCGTGGTATCCGCGCTGCAAGGCGTCACCAATGCGCTGGTGGCGCTGAGCGAAGGCAAGGATGACGCTGCCGGCGTCTTCGCCGACCTGCTGCGCGTGGCTGGCAATTTGCGGAGTAACCCATGAAGGCAGCGACTGCAATGAACACCTGGGCGCACGCGCGCGCGCCGTGCAGCGTCGGCAACGTCGCCGCCGGCTTCGACCTGCTCGGCCACACCTTTGCCGGACCCGCCGATGAGGTGCTGGTGCGGCGCATGCCGACACCGGGCGTACGCATCGGCGCGATCCACGGCAGTACCACCGAACTGCCGCGCGACGCCATGCGCAACACCGCCGGCGCCGCGCTGCTGGCGCTGGGTGCGGCGCTGGATCTGGACTTCGGATTCGAGATCGAAATCCACAAAGGCATCGCCTACGCCGCCGGGCTGGGCGGATCGGCGGCCTCCAGCGTGGCCGCCGTGGTCGCCGCCAATGCATTGCTGCCCAAGCCGCTGACGCGCGAACAGCTTTATCCGCACGCGATCAGCGGCGAGGCCGCGGCCAGCGGCGCGCGCCATGGCGACAACGTCGGTCCGATGCTGCTGGGCGGCCTGGCGCTGGCCAGCAGCGACCGCCTGCTGCGCGTGCCGGTGCCCACGGGCCTGCACTGCGCGGTGGCGCACCCGCACTGCGAACTGCAGACGCGCGCCGCGCGCGCGGTGCTGGCCGAGCCTTATCCGCTGCACGCGTTCGTCGTGCAAAGCACCTACCTGGCGCTGCTGCTGGCGGGGTGTTACCGCGGCGAGATGCAACTGCTGCGCGAGGGCCTGCACGATGTACTGGTCGAGCCGCGCCGCGCTGCGCTGGTGCCGGGCTTCGCCAGCGTGCGCGCGGCGCTGCTGGATGCCGGCGCACTGGGCGGCAGCCTGTCAGGCGCCGGGCCCAGCGTGTTCGCCTGGTGCACGGACGCCGCCTCGGCACATGCGGTACTGGCCGCGATGCGCGCCGCGTTCGCCGGCCACGACATCGACAGCGATGGCTGGGTTGCGCCGGTCGACGGCCCGCGCGCGGAGATCATTGCATGCGGTTCGTAAGCACGCGCGGCGGCGCGCCGGACGCCGACCTGGCACAGGCCCTGGCGACCGCCCTGGCGCCCGATGGCGGTCTGTATCTGCCCGCAACGTTGCCGCGCATCGACCTCGCGACACTGGCTGCCGTGTCCACGCCCGCCGCGGTCTGCGCCGCGCTGCTGCGCCCGTTTTTTGCGGACAGCGCGCTGGCGGCCGAGCTGCCCGCGCTGTGCGATTCGGCCTTCGCACAGCCGCTGCCACTGCGTCGCCTGCATGGTGAAGCCGACTTTGTACTGGAGTTGTTCCACGGCCCCACCGCCGCCTTCAAGGACATCGGTGCGCGCTTTCTGGCCGCGGCCCTGCAACGCCTGCGCACGCCCGCCGCGCAGCCGCTGGCCATCCTCGTGGCCACCTCCGGCGACACCGGCGCGGCCGTGGCGGCGGCGTTTCATCGCCGCGCGGGTTTTCGCGTGGTGATCCTGTATCCCGCGCACGGCGTGTCGCCGCGCCAGGCGCACCAGCTCGGCGCGTTCTCCGACAACGTGCTGGCCCTGCGCGTCGCCGGCAGCTTCGACGACTGTCAGCGCATGGTCAAGGCCATGCTGGCGGATGCCGCCTTGCGCGCACAGGTGCCGCTGGGTTCGGCCAACAGCATCAGCCTCGGACGCCTGCTGCCGCAATCCGGCTACTACGCATGGGCGGCGCTGACCCATTGGCGCGAACACGGCACGGCGCTGTCCTTCATCGTACCCACCGGCAACCTTGGCAATGCGCTGGCCGGCGTGATCGCGCGGCGCATGGGCCTGCCCATCGGGCGCATCGTGCTGGCCTGCAATGCCAACGACACCCTGCCGCGCTACTTCGCCGGCGAGCCCTATGCCGCGCGGCCCAGCCGGCGCACGCTGGCCAACGCCATGGACGTGGGCGCGCCGAGTAATTTCGAACGCCTGCGCGCGCTGTATCCGGACGACGCCGCGCTGCGCGCGGACTTCGCGGCGTTCACGGTGGACGACGCGACCATCGCGGCCACGCTGCGTGCCGCGGAAGATCGCCACGGCCTGCAGCCCTGTCCGCATACCGCCACGGCACTGCACGTGCTCGAACAACTGCGCCTGCAAGGCGACGCGCGCGACTACGCGGTGGTGGCCACGGCGCACCCGGCCAAGTTTCCCGAAGTGGTCGAACCCGCCTTCGGCCATGGCATCGACACGCCGCCGGCGCTGGCGGCGCTGCTGGCGCGGCCCAGCCACGCGCAGCCGCTTGCGGCCACCGACGCGGCCCTGCGCGCGGTGCTGCGCGCCGACTGAGTCGCATGCAATGGGCGCCGGCTGCGCCGATCATCCTTGGCCAGGGTGACGCACCTGCCCGTTGCCGCGCACCACGTAGCGCTCGATGGTCAGCGATTCGGCGCCCATCGGGCCGTAGGCGTGCAGGCGCGTGGTGGAAATGCCGATCTCGGCGCCCAGCCCCAGCTCGCCGCCGTCATTGAAACGCGACGACGCGTTGACCATCACCGCGGCGCTGCGCGTGCCGCGCACGAAGCGTTCCGCCGCCTGCGCATCGCCGCTGGCGATCACCTCGGTGTGGTCGGAGCCATGGCGCGCGATGTGCGCCAGCGCCGCCTCCATGCCATCGACCACGCGCACCGCCAGGATCAGGTCGAGGAACTCGGCGGCGTAGTCGTCGTCTCTGGCGGGCCGCACCGCGTCCGACCACGCGCGCGTGCGCGCGCAGCCGCGCAGCTCCACGCCACGCGCGGCCAGCGCGGCCAACGCCTGCGGCAGGAAACGCGGCGCGATGGCGGCGTCGACCAGCAGCGTCTCGATGGCATTGCACACACCCGGGCGCGAGGTCTTGCCGTCGATCAGCAGGTCCAGCGCCATCGCCGGATCGGCGCTTTGCTCCACGAACAGATGGCACACACCCTTGTAGTGCTTGATGACCGGCACGCGCGCGTGCTCGGCGACGAAGCGGATCAGACCCTCGCCGCCACGCGGGATGGCCAGATCGACCAGATCGCTGAACTGCAGCAGTTCGACCATGGCTTCGCGGCTGGGGTCCTGCACCAGCGTCACCGCTGCGGCCGGCAGACCCTGTGCCTGCAATACCGCGCCCAGCACGCCGGCGATGGCGGCATTCGACTGCCGCGCCTCCGAACCGCCGCGCAGGATTGCCGCATTCCCCGCCTTGAGGCACAGCGCCGCGGCATCGGCGGTGACGTTGGGACGCGCCTCGTAGATCATCGCGATCACGCCCAGCGGGATGCGCACGCGCTCGACCACGAGACCGTTGGGGCGCGTCTCGCGCTGTGTGACCTTGCCGACCGGATCGGGCATCCCGGCCACGGCGCGCACCGCCGCGGCCATGGCGGCGACGCGCGCAGGATCGAGTTTCAGGCGATCGAGCAACGCGCCCTGCAGTCCTGCGGCTCGTGCCGCGTGCATGTCGCGCGCATTGGCCGCCAGGATGTCCGCGCTGCTGTCAGCCAATGCGTCGGCCATGGCGACCAGCAAGGCATGCCGTGCATCGGCATCGAGCGCTGCGATGGCGATCGATGCCGCATGGCAGGCCTCGGCCTGCAGGCGCAGCGTGCTGCTCGATCCGCGGCTCATGCGTGCGTGTCTCCCCCGCGGTCGGTTTCGCGCACTGCGGCCAGATCGTCACGATGCACGATCTCCGCACCGCAGGTATAGCCCAGCAACGCTGCGATCTCGCGGCTGTGGTGGCCGGCCAGTCGCGCCACCTCGACCGCCGTGTACTGGCTGAGACCACGCGCCACGGGCCGGCCTTCGGCATCGACGATTTCCACCAGGTCGCCGCGATGGAACTCGCCGCGCGCGCCCAGCACGCCGCCAGGCAGCAACGAGGCACGCCCTGCGGCCAACGCCTTGGCGGCGCCGGCATCGACACGCACCTGCCCCGTACTCGGTGCGTGGCGCAGCCAGTACTTGCGCGCCTGCATGCGACTGGCCGGCGCCTGCACCAGCGTACCCTGCAGTTGTCCACGACCCAGCGCCTGCAGCACGGCGGCGTCACGGCCACTGAACAAGGCGGTGGAAATGCCGGCGGCGGCGGCCTTGGCCGCAGCCTCCAGTTTGGTGCGCATGCCGCCGGTGCCGACGCTGCTGCCACTGTCGCCGGCCATGGCCAGGACTGCGGGCGTGATTGCATCGATGCGAGCCAGTGGCTGCGCATGCGGGGCCTTGCGCGGATCCGCGCTGTACAGCGCGTCGATATCCGAGGCGATCAGCAGCAGGTCGGCGTCGACCAGCGCAGCGACGATCGCGGCGAGATTGTCGTTGTCGCCGAGCTTGAGCTCGTCCACCGCCACGGTGTCGTTCTCGTTGACCACCGGCAGCACGTCCAGCGCCAGCAGGCCGCGCAGTGTGGCGCGCGCGTTGAGATAACGGCGGCGATTGCGCAGATCGTCGTGGGTCAGCAGCACCTGTGCCACCGGGCGCGCGCTCAGCGATTGCCACAACGCGATCATCGGCGCCTGGCCCAGCGCCGCCAGCGCCTGCCGCGCGGCCAGGTCGCCTGCGGCCGGCGCGTGGTCGCGCAGCAGCGCGCGACCTGCAGCCACCGCGCCGGACGAGACCAGCACCACCTGCCGTCCCGCGGCATGGCTGGCGGTCACGAAATCGGCCAAAGCCGCCGCATGACGCGGGGTCAGCCCACCACCATCGGCCGCCAGCAGGTTGCTGCCGACCTTCAGCACCGCGCGCCGCCACGCCGGCAGCGCCTGCGGCTGCAGTGGCGATGGCGTGCGCGTCGCGGCCATGATGCGGGCCTCAGGAAGCAGCGAGCGCGTCGAGCCGGGCGCGCAACGCGTCGAGCTGCAGATCGAGACCCGCGCCCGGCGACACCCGCTGCGCCAGACTGGCCTCCGGCGTGCGTCCCGATCCAGGATTGGCGGCCACGTTCGCCGCCGCGCGGTAGGCATCGCGGAACGGCACGCCGGCAGCGGCCTGCTCGATGGCCACGTCGGTGGCGTACATCGCCGGCTCGATGGCCGCGCGCATGGCGGCCTCGTTCCAGCCCATGCGCGCGAGCAGGTCCGGCAGCAGCGCCAGTGCCATCAGCCCATGGCGCACGCCGTGGTACAGCGAGCCCTTGGAGAACTGCAGATCGCGCTGGTAGCCCGATGGCAGCGACAGCAGCTGCTCGATCTCGCAGCGCGCGGCGGCCACCGGCGCATAACTGGCGCGCAGCAGTTCCACCACGTCCGGGTTGCGCTTGTTGGGCATGATCGAGCTGCCGGTGGTGTACTCCGCAGGCAAGACGACGAAGCCGAACTCGGCGGTAGTGAACAGCGACAGGTCCCAGGCCAGGCGACGCAGGTCGAGCATGGCGCTGCCGAGGGCTTCCATCGCGGCCATCTCGAACTTGCCGCGCGAGAGCTGCGCGTACACCGGCGAGACCTGCATGCGCGCGAAACCCAGCGCCTGGGTCGTGTACGCGCGGTCCAGCTGCAGGTTGACGCCATAGCCGGCGGCCGTGCCCAGCGGGTTGGCGTCGATCCACTCGCGTGTCTGCCGCGCGCGCAGCAGATTGTCGATGTAGCCCTCGGCGAAACCGGCGAACCACATCGCGGTCGAGGACACCACCGCGCGCTGCAGGTGCGTGTAGCCGGGCAACGGCAACGCCGGCTGCGCGGCGCGGTTCAGGCACACCGTGGCGATGGCGCGGCAATGCGCCTCCAGCTCGGCCAGTTTCTCCTTCAGCCACAGGCGCGTGGCCACCAGGATCTGGTCGTTGCGGCTGCGTCCGGTATGCACGCGGCGGCCGGCATCGCCCAGGCGCTCGGTCAGGCGCGCCTCGATCGCGGAATGGCCGTCCTCGTAACGCGCGTCCAGCACGAAGGCGCCGCTTTTGAAATCCGTGGCCAGCACATCCAGCTCGCGCAACAGCGCAGCCGTCTCGTCGCCACTGACCACGCCGATGTTGGCCAGCCCCTGCACGTGCGCCTTGCTGGCGGCGATGTCGTGCAGGAAGAACTCGCGATCGAGGATCACGTCGTCGCCGGCGGTGAACGCCATGATGCGCGCGTTGGTCGCGACGCCCGCCTTCTGCCACAAAAGATCGCTCATGGTGATTGCCTGCCTGTCTGATCCGCATCGAAAGGATGTTGCGCGGCCAGTGCCTGGAGCACGGCCTCCGCAGTGAGTTCGCGGCGCTCGCCGCTGGCGCGGTGTTTCAGTTCGACCGTGCCGGTTTCCAGCCCGCGCGGCCCCACGATCAGCTGCCACGGCAGACCGATCAGGTCCATCCGGGAGAACTTGGCGCCGGGGCGCTCGTCGGTATCGTCGTACAGCACTTCAGTGCCCGCTTGGGCCAACTGGTCCTTCAGCATCGCGCAGGTAGCGTCGGTGCGCGCATCGCCGACCTTGAGGTTGACCAGGCCCACGCGGTAAGGCGCCACCGCCTCGGGCCAGACGATGCCGTGCTCGTCATGGCTGGCTTCGATGATCGCGCCCAGCAGGCGCGACACGCCCACACCGTAGCAACCGCCGTGGATCGGCCGCTCGGCGCCGTCCGGACCGGTCACGTGCGCCTTCATCGGCAGCGAATACTTGGTGCCGTAGTAGAAGATCTGGCCGACTTCGATGCCGCGCGCCAGCACGCGCTGCGCGTCCGGCACCTCGCGCTCGAAACGTGCCGCGTCGTGCACATCCCCGGTGGCCGCGTAGGGCGCGATCCACTGTGCGATCAGCGGCGATAGGTCGCCCGCGTAATCCACGTCCTCGCCCGGCACCGGCAACTGCAGCAGCGCCTTGTCGCAGTACACCGCCGACTCGCCGGTCTGCGCCAGCACGATGAACTCGTGCGAGAGGTCGCCGCCAATCGGCCCGGTCTCGGCGCGCATCGGGATCGCGCGCAAGCCCATGCGCGCGAACATGCGCAGGTAGGCAACGAACATGCGCTGGTACGAGCGCCGCGCGGCTGCCTCGTCGAGGTCGAACGAATAGGCGTCCTTCATCAGGAACTCGCGGCCGCGCATCACGCCGAAGCGCGGGCGTTGCTCGTCGCGGAACTTCCACTGCACCTGGTACAGAGTCATCGGCAGGTTGCGCCAGGAATGCACGCAGGCACGGAAGATCTCCGCGACCATCTCCTCGTTGGTCGGCCCGTATAGCAGCTCGCGTTCATGACGGTCGCGGATGCGCAGCATCTCCGGGCCGTAGGCGTCGTAACGGCCGCTCTCGCGCCACAGTTCGGCCAGCTGCAGCGTGGGCATCAGCAGCTCGACCGCGCCGGCGCGGTCCATCTCCTCGCGCACGATGCGTTCGACGTTGCGCAGCACGCGCAACCCCAGCGGCAGCCAAGCATAGATGCCGGCGGCTTCCTGCCGAATCAGGCCGGCGCGCAGCATCAGCCGGTGCGAGGCAATCTGCGCCTCGGCAGGATTCTCCTTGAGGGTGGGCAATAGGTATTGCGAAAGACGCATGGCGGGAACTCCTGAAGGACGGGGCGAACGATGGTGAAGTTGGCGGAATACCGCTTCACGGTCGTGCCGCGGCGTCCAACGGAATGCCCTCCAGTTCGGGGTGGCCCAGGGCGCGGTTGAGGTTTTGCAGCGCCTGCGTCGCCGCGCCCTTGAGCAGGTTGTCCAGTGTGGCCACCAGCACGGCGCAGCCGCCGCCCTCTCCCAGCGCAAAGCCGCCGATCTCGGCGTGATGCCGGCCGGCGATGCGACTGACCCAGGGCGGCGCATCCAGCACGCGCACCAGGCGCTCGCCGGCATAGAAATCGCGATAGCGCGCGGCGAGCGCGGCGGCATCATCGATCGGCTCGGTCAGCGGCAGGTGCGCCGTGAGCGTGATGCCGCGGAAATACGCCGCCACGTGTGGCATGAACGCCACCGGCCGGCCCAGGTGCCGCGACACCTCGCGCTCGTGCATGTGTCCGCTGAGCTGATAGGGAATCAGATTGTCGCGCAGCGTGTCCGGATCGTTCTTGTCCGAGGGCGTGGTGCCGGCGCCGGAGTAACCCGACACGCCAAAACACGCCGGCATGCCGGCCAGCCGGTCGTGCAACGGTGCCAGCGCGAGCTGCATGGCCGTGGCGTAGCAGCCCGGATTGCTGATGCGGCGCTGGCCGGCATAACGCGCGCGGGTCAGCTCGGGCAGGCCGTAATACCAGGCGTCGTCGAAACGATGGTCGGCGCTGAGATCGACGATCAGGGTCCGCGGCGCCAGCGCGTCGATGGCGGCCACATACGCCGCCGCCTTGCCATTGGGCAAGGCCAGGATCACCGCGTCCACGCGCTTCGCGGCGGCGGCGGCGGCATCGAGATTTTCGTAGCGCAGCGCGCCGGCATGCTCCGCGACATGGTCAGCCACGCGCTGCCCGTCGAGCTCGCGCGAGGACACGAAGGCCAGATCGAGATGCGGATGGCCGGCGATCAGCCGGATCAGTTCGACGCCGGTATGGCCGCGCGCGCCGATGAGTCCGACCGTATGCACGCTATCGTTCACGATGGCTTCTCCGCGGCCGCATGGCGGTCGAGCCGCTCGCGCAGGTGGGCGCGCAGCGCCGGCCACTCGTGGTCGAGGATCGAGAACACCACCGAATCGCGCACGCTGCCGTCGCGATGGCGCATGTGGGCGCGCAGCACGCCGTCCTGTTTCGCGCCCAGCCGCGCGATGGCGGCGCGCGAGGCGTGGTTGAACCAGCTGGTGCGCAACTCCACGGCGATGCAGCCCAGCGTGTCGAAGGCGTACTCGAGCAACAGCAGCTTGGCTTCGGTGTTGAGACCGCTGCGCTGCACGCGTTGCGCATACCAGGTGTAGCCGATGCTGAGCCGCGGCACGCCCGGCGCAAGGTCGTAATAACGCGTGCTGCCGACGATGCTGCCGCCGGCATCGCACACCACGAAGGGCAGCGCGCGGCCGGCGGCCTGCTCGGCCAGCGCGGTGGCAACGTAGGCCTGCACGCCCGCGGGATCCGGCACGCTGCTGTAGAACGGCTGCCACAGCGCGCCATCCTGCACGGCGCTGGCCAACGCGGATGCATGCGCGGCAGCCAGCGGCTGCAGGCGCACGTGTGTTGCGGCCAGTGTCGGTATCTGCTGCCAGCGTGCGCTCGTGGTGATCGGCATGGCCTCAATCCGCCAACGTAGCCGGACGCTGCGCGCAGTGCGCCACGCAACGTTCGATGGTGGCAAAGTCGTGGATGCCGTACCAGAACACCTTCCAACGCGGCTGCTTATAGCTGCCGTCGGACTCGGCGTAATAGAACGGATTGACCGGATTGCCGTGGCGCGAGCGCCAGAACAGGCGCGGATGCCCGGCGCGCATCACCTGCCAGATGGCGCGGCCCAGGCCCTCGCCCTGCGCGGCATCGAGCACGGCGAACTTGTCGAGGTAGGTCATCTCGCCCTCGCGGGTGAGGATCATCGCGGCGCGGTAGTTCTCGCTCACGTAGACACAAACCGGCTGCACGCGCTCGAAGTAATCCGGCACCAGCGCGCGGCCGAAGCTGGACTCGATCAGCGTGCGCAGCCGCGCGCGGTCCACGCCGTTCCAGTCATCGAAACGCAGCACCTTCTCGCCGCGCCGCACCAGCGTGCCGGAGCCCTTGTGCGTGAACAGCTCCTTGGCCAGTTCGGCCGGACGCGTGATCGACACCGACGAGGTCAGCGGCAGCGCATTGAGCAGGTCGGCGATCTGCTCGATCTTGACGCGCATGCCGCCGTTGATCCACGGCTGACGCAGCAACGGCTCGTAATCGGTGGACAGGTTGATCGAGTCGATCACCTTGCCGTGGTCGTCCAGCAATCCGCCGCTGCCGGTGAGGAAGATGATCTTGTAGGGCTGCAGCGCGCGCACCAGTTCGTTGGCGGCGAAATCGGCATTGACGTTGAGGATCTGGCCCTCGTCGGTCTCGCCCAGGCTGGCCAGCACCGGGATCGAGCCGGCGCGCAGGCTGGCCTCGATCGGCGCCAGGTCCACGCGCTCGACCTTGCCGACCATGCCGTAGCGCGCGCGATCCAGGTAGCGCGCGCTGAACACACCGGACAGCACCGAGGTGGCCCGCGTATCCATCGATTGCAGCGCCTCGACCAGGCGCAGGTTCTGCTGCTGGAACACGCGCCGCACGATGCCCAGCGCGGGCGCGCTGGTCACGCGCAGGCCATCGATCGTCTGCTTGTCGATGCCGGCGGCGGCGAGTTCCTCATCGAGCTGCGGACCGGCGCCGTGCAGCACGATCGGCGTCAGCCCGACCTGCTGCAGGAAACCCAGCGAGGACGCCAGCTCGGGCAACTCGTCGCGCAGGATCGCACCACCGACCTTGACCACGGCAAAGCGCTTGGCATCCAGTTCCGAGAAGCGCTTGAGGTATTGCTGGATCTCGCGCGCGCTGGCCATGCTCGAGAGCAGGCGCACGATGGTCTGGCGCAGGTGCTTGTGCGTGTCCACTCAGGCGAGCCCCCGATCGATGATGGCGTGCACGTGCGCGGCATAGCTGGCGAGCTGGTCCAGCGCAACCCACTCGTCGGCGCTGTGCGCCTGGGCGATGTCGCCGGGGCCGAACACGAAGCTGGTGTAGCCCGCCTGCGAGAACAGCGCGGCCTCGGTCCAGAAATCCACCGCGTTGCCCACCGGCAGACCCAGTTCGTCGGCCAGGTCGCGCGCGGCCAGGCGCCGCGCCTCGGCGTCGGCGATGTCACCCGCGGGCAGTGATGGGCCACGGAAGGTTTCCTCGAAGAGTGCCGGCGCGGGATCGGCCAGCGCCTGCAACTGCGCGAGGACGGCATCGGTATCCATCGAAGGCAGCGGGCGCAAGCCGCAGCGCAGCTCGCAACCGGGTGCGATCACGTTGGCCTTGATGCCGCCCTCGATGCGGCCGATGTTGAAGCGCAGCCCGGTGAGCCCGGCGAAACGCTGGTGCGCCTGCGTGTCCACCCAGTCCAGTGCGTGCACGCCCCAGCGCAGGGCCTGGTGCACGGCGCTGCTGGAGGCCTGCTGCACGCCAGCGGCATGGCCGGCCGTGCCGGCAAAGCGCAGCAGCATCGAACTGATGCCGCGATGCGCCAGCACCACCTCGCCGCGCGTGGGCTCGGCGACGATGATCGCCGCGAAAGCAGAGGCCCGCGCAGGCGCCGTCGCGCGCACGAAGGCCGGCACGCAGCGCGCATCGTTGGCTTCTTCGTCGCTGGTGAACAGGAACGCGCAGGCGCCGTCGCTGTGTGTCGCCGCGGCCAGCAGCGCCGCCGCCGCACCCTTGATGTCGCAGGCACCCAGGCCGATGGCGCGGTCTGCGGTCACGCGCAGCGCGAAGGGACTGGCGCTCCACTGCGGCGCATCGGGCACCGTGTCCAGATGCACGTTGAACAACAGCCGCGGCGTGCCGCGCACCGCCAACAGGCTCACCGCGCCGGCGCCGTGATCGGTCAGCGTGCAGGCGAAGCCGGGCAGTTGCTGCTGCAGATACGCGAAGATGCCGCCGCCGTCGATGGCGCGCGGCGGATTGCGCGTGTCGCAAGCGACCAGCGCGCACAGATGCACGAGCACTTCGTCGAGCAGTGCAGGGTCGCGCCTCATCAACGATTCACCTCGGCCCACAGCGTGGAGCTCATGCCGAACAGCTTGATGAAGCCCTCGGCTTCGGCCACGCCCCAGTCGGCCGACTGCGCGTAGGTGGCGCCCTTGGCGTTGAGGATGTGCGGCGAGCGCACCGCCACCGCCTGCACGCCACCGCCGTGGGTTTCCAGCACGACCTCGCCGTTGACCATGCGCTGGCTGCTGGCCAGGAACGCTTCCAGGTCGGTCTTCAGCGGATCGTGGAAGAAGCCCTCGTACACCAGCTCCACCCATTTGCGTGCCAGCTCCGGCTTGAAGCGGTTCTGCGCCTTGCTCAGCACGGCTTCCTCCAGCGCGCGGTGCGCGGCGAGCAGCGCGATCAGGCCCGGCGCCTCGAACACGATGCGGCCCTTGAGGCCGATGGTGGTGTCACCGGTGTACACGCCACGGCCCACGCCGTAGGCCGCGAACAGCGTGTTGAGCCGCGCCAGCAGCTGGTGGCCCGGCATGGCCTCGCCGTCCAGTGCCACGGCCTCGCCGTGCGCGAAGCGCAGTGTCACGCGCAGCGGCGTGGCCGGCCATTCGGCACGTGCTGCGCACCAGCCGCGCGCCGCCGCGCCCGGCGCTTCCCAGCGATCGATCTCGGCGCCGGACATGGTCAACCCGAGCAGGTTCTCGTTGATGGTGTACTGCTTCTGCCTGGCGCGCACGCCGAACCCGCGCTGCTCGAGATAGGCCTGCTCCCAGGCGCGCGTCTGCGTGTGCTCCTTCTGGATCTCGCGAATCGGCGCGACGATGGCCAGATCGGACAGCGCCTTGGCGGTGAGATCAAAGCGCACCTGGTCGTTGCCCATGCCCGTGCAGCCGTGCGCGATGGCGCGCGCATCCAGTTCGCGCGCGCGGCGGATGGTGGCGGCGACGATCAGGTAACGATCGGATACCAGCAGCGGGTACTGGCCCTGGTACGCCTCGCCCGCCCACACGAAGGGCTTGACGAAGCCTTCCCAGAGCTCCGGCCCGCCATCCACGGTGACGTGGCTGGCCACGCCCAACTCGTGCGCGCGCGCTTCGATGGTGGCGCGCTCGGCGGCATCGACACCGCCGGTGTCGGCGAACACGGTATGCACGGCCCAACCCTGCTCGCGCAGGTAGGGCACGCAGAAACTGGTGTCGAGGCCACCGGAAAAAGCGAGGACGATGTCTTGGCTCATGGCTTGCAAATCCTGATCGGGAAAGTTGTCAGTCGGAGGAAACGACGATGCGCGGCTCGCAGCGCACCGGAAAATTCACGGAGTTGGCGATGAAGCAGGCGTGGTGCGCGGTCTCGTGCGCAGTTTCGGCCTTCACCGGATCACTGCCGGCGCTGATCGTCACCACGGGGCGCAGCACCACCTCGGTGAAATGGCCGCCGTCGCCTTCGGTGACCAGCGTGCCTTCGGCGGCATCGGTGTACGCCATCACCACGACGCCCGCCACGGTGGCCATGTGCAGATACGACAGCATGTGGCAGGTGGAAAGCGCGGCCAGCAGCAGGTCCTCGGGATTGTGCCGGGTGGCGTCGCCGCGAAAGACGGGATCGGCGGAACCGGCCAGCGCCGGCTTGCCGGGAACGCGGATCAGGTGATCGCGGCCGTAATGGTCGTAGCCGTCGGTGCCGCCGCCGCGGTTGCCGGTCCATTCCACCTCGACGCGATAGTGATGCCGATGGTTCACGCGTTCGCTGCCTCGTGCCGGGTCATCCAGGCGGCCAGTTCCGCGTCGCCGGCGGCATCGCGCTGGCGCAGGCCGTGAATCACACCCAGGCGATTGGCTTCAGGATGGTTCTGGCTCAACTTGAACTTGCCCGCGATGCGCTCGATCGTGACTTCGAGGCCGACGATCGCGCGCAACGATTTCTCGATGTGGTCGTCCGGCGCATCGCCGATCTTCCACGGACGCGGCTGGCCCGCTTCATGGCGATCGGTCAAGGTTTGCAGCAGGCGACGCAGCCAGGTCGCGTCATCGATCACGCGCAGGCGGCCGCGCACCTCGACCACGGCGTAATTCCAGGTCGGCACCTCACGCCCGCTGACGTGCCTGCTCGGGTACCAGTTGGGGCTCACGTAGCCTTGCGGGCCGTGGAACAGCAGCAGCACCTCGGCACCGTCGGCTTGCGCCAGTTCGTTGCCGCGCGCGACATGGCCCGACAATCGTTGCGTGCCATCCAGCTCGAACGGCACCCAGTTGGCCACGATCCCGCCCGCGCCACCCAGCAACACCGTCGCCAGCGGGTAGGCGCGCAGCAAGGCATCGAGCACGTCGCGTCGATCCTCGGCAAATGCTTTCGGCAGATACATCACGGCGCTCCGTTCAGTGCTGCGCGACCAGCGTTGCCATCACCGCTTTCTGCACGTGCAGGCGGTTCTCGGCTTCGTCGATGGCCATGCAATACGGCGCGTCCATCACCGCGTCGGTGGCCTTGACGTTGCGCCGCAGCGGCAGGCAGTGGCTGAACAGGCCGTGGTCGGTGAGCGCCATCTTGGCCGCGTCGACGATGAAGTGCCTGCTGGCTTCGCGGATCGGCTTTTCCTGCTCCCAGCGGCCGAAGTACGGCAGCGCGCCCCAGCTCTTGGCATACACCACGTGCGCGCCGCGGTAGGCGGATTCGATGTCGTGCGAGACCTGCAGCGCACCGCCGTTCTCGGTGGCATTCCGTCGGGCCGCGTCCATGTAGCGCGGGTCCAGCACGTACTCGGGCGTGGGACACAGCAGGGTCACGTCCATGCCCATGCGCGTGGCGATCAGCAGCGCCGAGTTGGCCACGGCGGTGTTCAGCGCCTTCGGGTGATAGGTCCAGGTGAGCACGTACTTGCGTCCGCGCAGTTCGCCCAGGCGCTCGCGCATGGCCATGGCGTGCGCCAGTTCCTGGCAGGGATGCGTGATCGTCTCGAGGTTGATCACCGGCACGCCGGCGTAGCGGGCGAAACCCTGCAGCACGCGATCCTGACGGTCCAGGTTCCAATCCTGAAACTTCGGGAACGCGCGCACGCCGATCAGGTCCACGTAGCGGCTGAGCACGCGCGCGACCTCGGCGATGTGCTCCTCGGCCTCGCCGTCCATCACCGTGCCGACGTCGAACTCGATCGGCCAAGCGTCGCGCCCGGGACTGAGCACGATGGCGAGCCCGCCCAGTTGCTGCGCGCCCAGCTCGAAGCTGGTGCGGGTACGCATCGAGTTGTTGAAAAACAGCAGCGCGATCGACTTGCCGCGCAGCGCGTGGCCCAGGCGTTCGCGCTTGAAGGCCGCGGCCTGCACCAGCAGGTCATCGAGTTCCTCTCGGCTCCAGTCCTGGGTGCTCAGAAAGTGGCGCAGGCTCATGGTCATCTCTCATGGGTGCCGATGCGATCGGCAGGCAGTCGGGCGGTGTGGATTGCGGATGTGGCATCGTGCCGGATTCTGCAGACTGAAACGCAAAAGCCCGGCGCGGGGCCGGGCTTGATGCTGCTTGCGTCGTGGGGCAACGCGGGCACTAGCCGGCCGGGGGTGAGGATTCCGGTCGACGCGCACGCGAGGTCATGCCAGCCGCCATGCGGGCGCTGCTCAGGACATCGGCGGTAGGTGCGTGCAGGGACATGGGATGCGGTGTGTGGTGGCGACCCGGCGGATCATGGCACGGCGCGATTGTGCCCCGCAACACGCGCGTGCGGCGCGCGTGTTGCCCGCACTCACTCGGCAGGATTGATGCTGACGCGGATACGCAGGCGATCGCCCGGATCGTAGTTCAGACGCGAGACGTACACATCGCCGTGGTAGCGGTACTCGACGTTGTAGCCGGCGATGCGACGCTGCTCGGACACGCGCTCGCCGACCTGCTCGCACTGGGTCTGATCGACCACACGGTTGCCGGAACTGGCGTTGTTGCCGACCAGGCCGCCGACCACCGCGCCACCGATGGTGGCCGCGGTATTGCCGCGTCCCTGCCCGACCTGATGGCCCAGCGCGCCGCCGATGACGGCACCCAGCAAGGTGCCGGCCGTGCTGCCGCCGCCCCGCTCCACCACTTGCTGCTGGTAGCAGCGCTGTTGCGGGTAGCTGCTTTGCACCACGTCGTAAACCGGATCGACGCGCAACACGTCGGCCCACGCGTAGTGCACATTGCCGCGCTCGGGCGGCGGTGTGTCGCGGTAATAGCCACCATCCTGGGCGAAAGCCGTGGTCGCCAACAGGCTGACCAGAAGAACCGGAAGCATTGATTTGCGCATGACAACCTCGCTCGGGGCATCGGGCCACTGCTGCGGCCTCTATACGCGGATTTAAGCAAAACGCGGCTGAATCGCAGCCTAAAGGAATGCGCCTGATAGACTCGAAGACCCCGGACTTTTACCTGTTCCATGGCCTTGCATCTGCACAACAGCCTCACCCGGCGCAGCGAACCGTTCATTCCGCTCGATCCGGGCCGGGTGACGATGTACCTGTGCGGGCCCACCGTTTACAGCTACGTGCACATCGGCAATGCGCGCCCGGCGGTGGTGTTCGACCTGCTGGCGCGACTGCTGCGCCGCGAGTACGGGCGCGGACACGTGATCTACGCGCGCAACATCACCGATGTCGACGACAAGATCAACGCCGCCGCGCAGGCCGCCGGCGTGCCGATCGCCACCATCACCGACCGCTACGCCGCCGCCTGGCGCGAGGACATCGCCCGCCTCGGCGTGGCCGCGCCGGATGTGGAGCCCTGCGCCACGGCGCATATCGCACCGATCCTCGCCATGTGCCAGCGCCTGATCGACAGCGGCCACGCCTATGCGGCCGCGGGCCACGTCCTGTTCGATGTCGCCCGTTTCGCCGACTACGGCAAGCTGTCCGGGCGCAGCGTGGAGGACATGCTCGCCGGCGCGCGCGTCGAAGTGGCGCCCTACAAGCGCAACCCCGCCGATTTCGTGCTGTGGAAGCCGTCCACGCCCGAACTGCCGGGCTGGGCAAGCCCCTGGGGCCGTGGCCGTCCGGGCTGGCACATCGAATGCTCGGCGATGGCCGAGGCGCACCTGGGCGAGACCATCGACATCCATGCCGGCGGCATCGACCTGCAGTTTCCGCACCACGAGAACGAGATCGCGCAAAGCACCTGCGCGCACGGCGGCCGAACCTTCGCGCGCTACTGGCTGCACAACGGCATGCTCACCCTCGACGGGCGCAAGATGTCCAAGTCCATGGGCAACGTGCTGGTGCTGCACGAACTGCTGGAAAAGCATCCACCCGAGGTCCTGCGCTTGGTGCTGCTCAAGGCGCATTACCGGCAGCCGCTGGACTGGTCGGACGCCGCCGTGCAGCAGGCGCGCGCCACGCTGGATGGCTGGTACGGCGTGCTGCGCGATCTGGCGGATGTCGTAGCCGATACCCATGCGGCGGTCGACGCGCGCCTGCTGGCCGCGCTGCAGGATGACCTCAACACGCCGGTGGCATTCGGCGTGATGGCCGAGCTGGTCGCGGCCGCGCGTGCCGCGCCGCCCGGATCGCGCGCCGCGGCCAAGTCGGTCCTGTTGTCGGCAGGCGCCTTGCTCGGTTTCCTGCAGCAGGATCCGGAAGCCTGGTTCAAGCAAACCGCGCCGGGCAACGCGCTGGATACGACGCGCATCGAGGCGCTGATCGCGCAACGCGACGCCGCGCGCGCCGCGCGCGACTTTGCCCGTGCCGACGCCGTGCGCGGCGAGCTGGCCACGCTCGGCATCGCCATCGAGGATGGCCCGCACGGCACGCGCTGGAAGGTCGCCACACCATGACCGCATGGCAACAAGCCACCCCGCAAGAACCCAGCGCCGCTGCCGCCGCGCAGGCCATCGTCGAGGAGTTCGCCCTGTTCAGTGACTGGTCCGAGCGTTACCAGTACCTGATCGACCTGGGCAAGAAACTGCCGGATCTGCCAGACGCGATGAAGACCGAGGAACACCGCGTGCACGGCTGCCAGTCGCTGGTGTGGATGCTGAGCGAGGGCGACGCGACGCGCATCGATATCCGCGCGATCAGCGATTCGGCCATCGTCTCCGGCCTGATCGCACTGCTGCTGCGCGTGTATTCCGGGCGCGGCGCGCGCGAGATCATCGACACCGAGCCCAGCTTCATCCGCGACATCGGCCTGGCCAAGGCGCTGTCGCCGACGCGCGCCAACGGCCTGGCGGCGATGCTCGCGCGCATCCGCGAAAACGCCGCCGCGCAATTGCAGCCGCACTGAGAGGCGGTGAATTTTTCAGCCTCTCAGCCCGGCCATGGATGGCCGGACGCGAAGCGGTGCGGCCCGTCATCCCCGCGCAAGTTGGCCCGTCATCCCCGCGCAAGTTGGCCCGTCATCCCCGCGCAGGCGGGGGACGCTCACGGCGTGCTGACGGAATCGCAAAGCAGCAACCTGCGCACGCATGCCATCATGCACCGCCTGCACCGAGGAGCGCCCATGTCCAGCCCGCCGCCAGAAAAGCCGCTGCTGCCCGAACGCTGGTGGGCGCCGCTGGGCCTGCTCGCGGCGCTGCTGGTCGCGCTGTGGGCCTACTGGCCCGGCCTCAAGGGACCGTTCCTGTTCGATGATTTCGGCACCCTGCCCGCGCTCGGCGAATTCGGCCCGGTGCATACCTGGCCGATCTTCTGGCGCTACCTCACCTCCGGCGGCGGCGACCCCACCGGACGGCCGCTCGCCCTGCTGAGTTTCCTGATCGACGCGCGCAACTGGCCGGCCGCGCCGTGGCCATTCAAGTTCACCAACCTGCTGCTGCAACTGATCAACGGCACGCTGCTGGCGGCGCTGCTGTGGCGTCTCGGCCGCGTGCTCGAGCCGCAGGGCACGCGCGCGGCACGCGCGGCGGTGCTGGGCGCGGCACTGTGGCTGCTGTCGCCGCTGTTCGTATCGGCGACGCTGTACGTGGTGCAGCGCGAGGCCATGCTGGCGGCGTTTTTCGTGCTGCTGGGCCTGCTCGCCTACACGCGCGGGCGGCGCCTGATGCTGGCCGGGCACAGCAGGCGCGGCATCGCCTGGGCACTGCTCGGGCTGGTCGGCTGCACGTTCCTGGCGACGTTCTCCAAGGCCAACGGCGCATTGCTGCCGGCACTGGCGCTGGTGCTCGAAGCCACGATCTACACGCGCGCGCCGCTGGCCGCCGCGCAGCGGCGCGACTGGCGCGTGATGCTGTGGATTTTCGCCGCGCTGCCGGCACTGCTGCTGCTGGCGTATTTTCTGTGGACCGGCGTGCAGGGCACGCTCCACCACCCCGAAGTGCGCCGCTGGACCGAGCCGCAGCGCCTGCTCACCGAGCCGCGCGTGCTGTGGGATTACCTCAAGCTGCTGTGGCTGCCGCGGCCGTTCACCAGCGGGCTGTTCAACGACGCGTTCGTGGTCTCGCGCAGCCTGTGGCATCCGGCCGACACGCTGCCGGCGCTGCTCGGCATCATCGCGCTGATCGTGCTCGGCTGGCGCTGGCGCATCGCGCATCCGTTGCTGGCGCTGGCGATCCTGTTCTACTTCACCGGCATGGCCATGGAATCGACCACGATTCCGCTGGAGCTGTACTTCGAGCACCGCAATTACCTGCCGGCGCTGCCGATGTTCTGGCCGCTGGCGTGGTGGCTCAGCGATCTGCGCCGCCTGCGCGGCTTCAAGGCCACGCTCAGCCTGGCGCTGCCGGTGCTGCTGGCGTTGATGACCCTGCAGCGCGCCACGCTGTGGGGCCACGCCGACCAGCAGGCCATGCTGTGGGCGCAGATCAACCCGCACTCGGCGCGCGCGCAGGCCTACGCCGCGCAGTTCGAGGCCGGCAATGGCCAGCCACTGGATGCGCAGCGCCGCCTGCAGCCGCTGCTGGCGGCGCATCCCGACCAGGTGCAACTCGCCTTCAACCTGCTCAACGTGCAGTGTCAACTGGGCGGCGTGACGCCGGCCGCCGCCGCCAGCGCGCGCACCGCGATGGCCACCATGCGCAACCCCGGCACGCTGCTGACCAGCTGGTTCGGTCGCGCGCTGGGCGTGGCGCGAGCCGGGCACTGCCCGGGATTCGATCTGCCCTTGCTGCAAAGCCTGGTCGATGCGGGCCTGGGCAATGCGCGGCTGCGCAGCAACGCGGGGCGCCAGCAGGACCTTTATTACGTGGACGGGCAGATCGCGCTGGCGCGCGCTGACATCGCCGCGGCGCAAGCCGATTTCGAGCACGCGCTGAGCCTCGATGTGCGTCCCGGCTTCGCCGCCGAGGTCGCCGCGCAACTGGGCTCGGCCGGCCATCCACGCCACGCGCTGGCGCTGCTCGAACGCTACCAGCGGATCGCCGCGCAGCAGCCGGCGCCCGGCCTCGGCATGGGCATGATCCACGCCTGGGTGTTGCGCGAGCAGGACTACTGGCCACGCGAACTCGGGCATCTGCGTGCGGCGCTTGCAGCCGCTGCCGCCGCGAGGCCCGCTGTCCCTGCGCATGCACCGCAATGAGATTCATCGATCGAGCCGTCGGGACGTTCCGGCGCATCCTCACCGCGCGCGTCGGCCCGTCATCTGCGCGCTCCCACGGCTCGGCATCCCCGGTACTTCCAATAGTCGTTTGATGCGCGGGCTGCCCTCCACGCAAAGCGACGCCATGGGTGTTGGCGGGTTGAGTGCGCAGCGACGCGGCAGGTGGTGACCACGTCTTTGGCGTGCGCCACGAAGCGCGCCTGGCGGCGATACCGGCCAGCGCGCGCGCGGCGCGATCAGTGCAGGTACTGCGTCATCCAGTCCACCCAGCGCCGGTACACGTCGGTGGTCTGCACGATGTCCTCGGGGAAATGGGTGTCCACCGGATAGGCGAAGAAGCGCACAGTGACACCGTTGTCGCGCAGTGCGTGATACCACTCGTAGCTGTTGACCAGCGGCACATTGCCATCGCCGACATCGCCCATGATCAGCGTCGGCGCCTTGACGTTCTGCGCGTAGGCGATCGGCGATTGCGCGCGCCAGATGTCGTGGTACTTCGCCACCCAGGGCGAGCCGCCGAAGAAATAGGTATCACCCGTCTGGTAGTACGAGATGGTGTAGTCCATGACCCAGTCGGTGAGCGCGGCGCCAGCCACCGCCGCCTTCCACACGTCGTAGTGGCCGCTGAGCCATGCGGTCATGTAGCCGCCGTAGCTCCAGCCGCTGACGCCGATGCGGTTCGTGTCGACGATGCCCAGCTTTTCCACCGCCGCCAGGCCCGCCATCACGTCCTCGCCCGGGCCCGCGCCGGTGTCGCGGAAGATGGCGTGCTGGTAGGCATCGCCCAGGTTGGTGCTGCCGCGGTAGTTGGGCTCGAACACCAGAAAGCCCGCGGCCGACAGCAACTGTGTCAACGGCGAGAACACCACCGTGCTGGCACCCTCCGGCCCACCGTGGATCACCAGCACCAGCGGATAGCGCCGGCCCGCCGCGTAGTGCACCGGATACACCAGCACGCCGTCCTCGTGGAAACCATCCGGCCCGTTCCAGGCGATGCTTTGCGTGCGGCCCAGCAGGCGCTGATCGACGAAGGCGTTGAGGTCGGTCAGGCGCCGCGGCGGCGCGCCGGCGTGGCGCAGCACGTACAACTCGTCGGGATGCGTGGGCGTGCTGCCGATGAAGGCGATGGCGCCGTCACGCGCCACGCTGGGCTGGTCCTCGACGTTGACTTCGCCCAGGTCCAGCACGCGCGCCTGGCCGTGCAGCGGCTGCAGCCACAGCACCGAGCGCGTGCCCAGCTCGCCGCTCAGCAGCAGGCTGCGGCCATCCGGCATCCAGGCGTAGGTGTCGATGTTGCGCGCGAGGTCCGCGCTGGCGTCGCGGTCGTGGCCGGCCTCGCCCACGTACACCGCGTTGCCGTTGTTCTCATCGCCATTTCGCGGACGCAGGTAGGCATAGCGCGCGGAGCTGCCCGGCGCGTACTGCACCGCCATCGCGCCCTGCTGGCCAGACAACGTGTGCGGCCCACCACCGCTGGCGTCGACCACATCGACGACGGAGTGGAACGATGGCCCCCAGTACGGGCCGGGATAGCGGATGAAGGCGATCTGCTTGCCGTCCGCGCTCCACGCCGGATACGGCGTGCCTTGCCGGTCGGTCTGCAGGCTGTAGCGGCCTTCGGTCAGGCGCGTGGCCGTGCCGCCGCTGCTGGCCACCACCCACAAGTGCGATGGCGCCAGGGCATTGCGCAATTCAAAGTTGCCGTCGGTCACCTCGAAGGCGCCGTCATGTTGCGCCAGCGCCTTGGCGTTGGCGGGGGCGTCCGCGGTGATGTAGGCGATGCGCGCGTCGTGCGGGCTCCAGGCAAATCCCTCCACGCCGCGCGGCGCCTGCGTGATCTGTCGCGGGTCACCACCGTCCATGGACATCACGAAGATCTGCGGCATCGGCTTGGCGTCCTTGCCGGCCGCCGGCACATCCGTTGCAGTGCCTGGCACCGATGACGCGGCCGGCGCCGGCGCTTCGGCGAGGAAGGCCAGCTGCGTGCCGGCGTGCGACCACTGCAGCGCCGCGATGCCCTTGCGCTGCCAGGTCAGCACCCGCGTCTTGCCGCTGGCCACGTCGACCAGCTCGATGCGCGGCTCGTTCGTGTCGGTCTTCCAGTCGGCGCGCGTGACGATCAGCGCGATGCGCCTGCCATCCGGCGCGATCCGCGGCTGGCTCAGGCGCACCAGGTCACGCACGTCGGCAAGCTGGAAAGGCAACCTGGTCGCCGTCCCGGCCGCGTGCGCGGACACGCCTGCAACCAGCGCCAGACCAAGCAACGACCATGCACTGGGCCAGGATTTCATGTGCGGATTCCCCTCGGAAAGGCCGCAGTGTAAGTCGTGTCCGCTGCGCCGGGCACCTGCGGCCAGGCACCCGCGTTGGCGCAAGGGTGCCGCCCGTGCGCACCCGGTCCGTGGCGCTGGCGTCACCGCCCGCTCAGGCCATGTGCAAATCCGCGCCCTGCGCAGCCGCTTCCGACTGCGCCGCCCACATCTCGGCATAGACGCCGCCATGCGCCAGCAGGCTGGCATGCGTGCCGCGCTCGACGATGACGCCCTCGCGCAACACCAGGATCTCGTCGGCATCGGTGACCGTGGACAGCCGGTGCGCGATCACCAGCGTGGTGCGATCGCGCGCCGCCAGGCGCAAGGCGATGCCGATCTCCTGCTCGGTGGCGCTGTCCAGCGCGCTGGTCGCCTCGTCGAGGATCAGCAGGCGCGGATTCTTGAGGATGGTGCGCGCGATGGCCACGCGCTGCTTCTCGCCACCGGAGAGCTTGAGCCCGCGCTCGCCCACGCGCGTGTCGTAGCCCTCGGGCAGGCGCACGACGAAATCGTGGATCTGCGCCAGCCGCGCCGCCTGTTCGATCTCGGCGTCGCTGGCGCCCGGACGGCCGTAGCCGATGTTGTAGCGGATGCTGTCGTTGAACAGCACGGTGTCCTGCGGCACCACGCCGATCGCCGCGCGCAGGGATGCCTGGGTCAGCTCGCGCACGTCGCTGCCGTCCACGCGCACCGCGCCGGAGGTCACATCGTAGAAACGGAACAGCAGCCGCGAGATCGTCGACTTGCCCGACCCGGTCGGCCCGACCAGGGCCACCTTGCGTCCCGGCGCCACGCGGAACGAAACCCCGTGCAGGATCTCGCGCGCGGCGTCGTAGCCGAAATGCACGTCGGCGAACTCCAGCGCCAGCGGCGCGCCCTGCGCCGCCAGCACGCGCGCGTCGGGGCGGTCCGCGATTTCCTGCGGCCGGCGCAGCAGCGCGAACATCTGCTCCATGTCCACCAGCGCCTGCTTGAACTCGCGATACACGAAACCGAGGAAATTCAGCGGCTGGTAGAGCTGGATCAGATAGGTGTTGACCAGCACGAACTGACCCACGTCCAGCTTGCCGGCCGCCACGCCGCGCGCGGCCATCAGCATGATCACGCCCAGGCCCACCGCGATGATCGTGGCCTGGCCCAGGTTGAGCATGTTCAGCGTCACCTGCGAGCGCACCGCGGCGTTCTCGTAGGCGGCCAGCGAGCCATCGAAGCGCCGGCTTTCGTGCGCCTCGTTGCCGAAATACTTGACCGTCTCGTAGTTGAGCAGGCTGTCGATGGCGTGCGTCTGCGCGGTGTTGTCGGTCTCGTTCATGCGCCGGCGGAACTTGAGCCGCCAGGCGGTGAAGGCGAAGGTGAAAACCATGTAGCCGGCCACCGCCAGCAGCGTGACCAGCGCATAGCGCCAGTTGAACAGGTGCCAGAGGATGCCGACCGTCAGCAGCAATTGCAGCAGCGTCGGCAGCACGTTGAAGGTGGCCAGCCGCAACACGGTCTGGATGCCGGTGGTGCCGCGCAGGATCAGGCGCGACAGGCTGCCGGTCTGCCGGTCCAGATGAAAGCGCAGCGACAGCGCGTGCAGGTGTTCGAACGTCTCGCGCCCGACCACGCGCGCGGCGCGCTGCTGGGTGGCGGCGAACAGCGCATCGCGCAGCGCCTCGAACAAGGCCGAGAGAACGCGCAATCCGGCATAGGCGATGATCAGCGCCACCGGCACCAGCAGCACGGTGTCGCGCGCGGACAGCACATTGACCGCGCGCGCGTAGTAGATCGGCACGATGACGGTCGCCACCTTGGCCGCGACCAGGCACACGGCGGCGAACACGAACTGGGCGCGCAGCCGGGGTTCGCCCTTGGGCCAGAGGTAGGGCAGCAAGGCCTTCGCCAGCGCCCAGGAGTGATCCGATTCCGCCAGTTTGACCGAATGCGCCACGTCTAGTCGGCCAGCGCGCGGCGCACGACCTGCTCGACCATGACATCCAGCGCGCTCTCGGCGCTGAGCAGGTGCAGCTCGGGGGCTTCCGGTGGCTCGTACGGCGAATCCACACCGGTGAAATTGCGCAGCTCGCCGGCGCGCGCCTTGGCATACAGGCCTTTCACGTCGCGCGCCTCGCACACCGCCAGCGGCGCATCGACGAAGACCTCGACGAACTCGTCCGCGCCGAAACGTTCGCGCGCCATGCGCCGCTCGGCGCGGAACGGCGAGATGAAAGCCACCAGCACGATCAGCCCGGCATCGACCATCAGCCGCGCCACCTCGGCCACGCGGCGGATGTTCTCGACGCGATCCTCGGCGGTGAAGCCAAGATCGCGGTTGAGCCCGTGGCGCACGTTGTCGCCGTCCAGCAGATAGGTGCGATGGCCGAGCGCGAACAGGCGTTTTTCCACGGCATTGGCCAGCGTCGACTTGCCCGAGCCGGACAAGCCGGTGAACCACAGGCAGCGTGGCCGCTGGCCGTTCTGCGCGGCGCGCGCGGCGCGATCCACATCGACGTGCTGCCAGTGGATGTTGCCGGCGCGGCGCAGGGCGAAATCGATCATGCCGGCGCCGACGCTGGCGTTGCTGATGCGGTCGATGAGCACGAAACCGCCCAGCGTACGATTCTGCGCATACGGCGCGAACGCCAGCGCGTGATCCAGGCTGAGCTGGCAGTAGCCGACCTCGTTGAGCCGCAGGGTGCGCGCCGGCACGGCCTCCTGCGTGTCGACATCGATCTTGTGGCGGATCTCGGTGACCTGCGCCAGCGCGCTGGCGCTGCCCAGGCGCAACGCGTAGGGACGCCCGGGCAGCAGCGGCGCCTCGCCCATCCACAGCAGGTGGCAGGCGAACTGGTCGGCGATCTCGGGCGGCGCCGCGGCGGCGGCGATCACGTCGCCGCGCGCGATGTCGAAGTCCTCGGCCAGGGTCACGGTGACGGCGGCGCCGGCTGCGGCCTGCGCCACGTCGCGCCCGGCGTCGAGCACGCGCGCCACCGTGGCGCGCAGTCCCGCCGGCCACACGCCGACGGCATCGCCCACGCCGATGCGCCCCGCGGCCAGGGTGCCGCAATAGCCGCGGAACTCCGCGTGCGGGCGGTTGACCCACTGCACCGGCAGGCACAGCGGCGCGGCGGCAGCGGCGGCCTCGACCTGCGGCTGCGCCACGTGCAGCGCCTCGAGCAGGCTGGGACCGTGGTACCAGGACATGCGCGCGCTGCGCTGCACGAGGTTGTCACCGTGCACCGCCGCCAGCGGAATCGCCGTGACCCGGGTGATGCCGAGGCGCGCGGCCAGCGTGGCGTATTCGCGCGCGATCGCCTCGAACCGCGCTGCGGCGTAGTCCACGCGGTCCATCTTGTTGACCGCCAGGATCACCTCGCGGATGCCCATCAGCGCGCAGATGTAGCTGTGCCGGCGCGTCTGCCGCAGCAGACCCTTGCCCGCATCCACCAGCACCACGGCCAAATCGGCGGTGGACGCGCCGGTGGCCATGTTGCGCGTGTACTGCTCGTGCCCGGGGCAATCGGCGATGATGAAGGCGCGCGCCGGCGTGGCGAAATAGCGGTAGGCCACGTCGATGGTGATGCCCTGCTCGCGCTCGGCCTCGAGGCCATCGAGCAGCAGCGCGTAATCCAGCGCCGCGCCCTGCGTGCCGAAACGCTGGCTGTCGCGCGCCAGTTGCTCGAGCACGTCCTCGGGCACCGCGCCGGTGTCGGCCATCAGGCGCCCGATCAGCGTGCTCTTGCCGTCGTCCACGCTGCCGCAGGTGATCAGGCGCAGCAGATCCCGAGGTGCATCCACGGCCATCAGAAATGCCCCTCGCGTTTCTTCTGCTCCAGCGAGGTGCCGGCGGTCGTATCCAGCACGCGCCCGGCGCGCTCGGAGCGACGGCTGGTCTGCATCTCGGCGATGATCGCGTCCAGCGTGTCGGCCGCGGATTCGCTGGCGACCGTCAGCGGATAGCAGCCCAGCGAACGGAAACGCACGCGCTTGCGCATGGGCTGCTCGCCAGGCCGCAGCGGCAGGCGCGCGTCGTCGACCATGATCAGCGCGCCGTCGCGCTCGACCACCGGGCGCGGCGCGGCGAAGTACAGCGGCACCACCTCGATGCCCTCGCGGCGGATGTAGCGCCACACGTCCAGCTCGGTCCAGTTGGACAGCGGGAACACGCGCAAGCTCTCGCCCGGCGCGATGCGTGTGTTGTACACGTTCCACAATTCCGGGCGCTGCTGGCGCGGATCCCAGCGCTGCTGCGCGTTGCGCAGCGAGAAGATGCGCTCCTTGGCGCGCGATTTCTCTTCGTCGCGGCGCGCACCGCCGATGGCGGCGTCGAAGCCGTGCTGCTCCAGCGCCTGCTTCAGCGCCTGCACCTTCATCACGTCCACATGCACGCTGGCGCCGTGGCTGATCGGGCCGATGCCCTGGCGCACGCCGTCCTCGTTGACGTGCACGAGCATGCGCACATCCGGCGCGGCGGCGACACGGTCGCGGAACGCGATCATCTCGCGGAATTTCCAGCCGGTATCCACATGCAGCAGCGGCATGGGCAGCGGCGCCGGCGCGAAGGCCTTGCGCGCCAGGTGCAGCAGTACCGAGGAATCCTTGCCGATCGAATACATCAGCACCGGCTGGCGCGAACACGCCATGGTTTCGCGCAGGATGTGGATGGACTCGGCTTCGAGCCGATCGAGCAGATCCATCAGCCGGAGCGCCCGTACTTGTCTTCGAAGCGCACGATGTCGTCCTCGCCCAGATAGCCGCCGGACTGCACCTCGATCAGTTCCAGCGGCAGCTTGCCGGGGTTTTCCAGACGGTGCACGGTGCCCAGCGGAATGAACGTGCTCTGGTTCTCGCCGAGCAGGAACACCTCCTCGCCGCGCGTCACGCGCGCGGTGCCGCTGACCACGATCCAGTGCTCGGCGCGGTGGTGGTGCATCTGCAGCGACAGCGTGGCGCCGGGCTTGACGGTGATGCGCTTGACCTGAAACCGCGCCTCCGCGTCGATCGAGTCGTACGCGCCCCAGGGGCGGTACACCTTGCGGTGCCAGGTGGCCTCGCTGCGCGCGCCCTGCTTGAGTTGCTGCGAGATCTGCTTGACTTCCTGCACGCGCTCCTTGCGCGCCACCAGCACGGCGTCGTCGGTATCCACCACCACCACGTCATCCAGCCCGACCAGCGCGATCAGGCGCTTGTCGCTCCACGCATAGGTGTCGCGGCAGTCCAGCGCCAGCACGTCGCCGTGCTGCGCGTTGCCGTGCGCGTCGCGCTCGGCAACCTGCCACAGCGCCGACCACGAACCGACGTCGCTCCAGCCGATGTCCACCGGCAGCACCGCGGCATCGGCGGTCTTCTCCATCACCGCGTAGTCGATCGAATCGGCCGGGCAGGCCTGGAACGCGGCCGCGTCCAGGCGCAGGAAATCGCTGTCGCGCCGGCCCGCGTCCAGCGCCGCGCGACAGGCGGCGAGCATGGCCGGCTGCTGGCGCGCCAGTTCGTCCAGATAGCGCTGCGCGCCAAACAGGTACATGCCGCTGTTCCAGTAATGATCACCCGCGGCGAGGTATTCGGCGGCACGCGCGGCGTCGGGTTTCTCGACGAAACGCGCGACCGCGCGCACACCCACACCCGGCGCCGCCTTGATGTAGCCGTAGCCGGTTTCCGGCGTTTGCGGCAGCACGCCGAAGGTCACCAGCTTGCCCGCCTGCGCGGCGGGCATGGCGCTGCGCACCGCGGCGCGGAAGCCGGCCGCGTCGGCGACGACGTGATCGGTGGGCAGCACCAGCAGCAGGGCATCGCCGCCGTGCTGGCGCAGCGCCTCCAGCGCGGCCACGGCGATCGCCGGCGCGGTGTTGCGTCCGACCGGTTCGAGCAGCAGCGCGGCCGGCGTGCAGCCGACCTCGCGCAACTGCTCGGCGACCATGAAGCGGTGTTCCTCGTTGGCCACCGCCAGCGCCGGCGCCACGTCCAGCCCGGCCAGCCGCAGCCAGGTTTCCTGCAGCAGCGAGTGCGCGCCAGTCAGCGCCAGGAACTGCTTGGGATAGGCCTCGCGCGACAGCGGCCACAGGCGCGTGCCGGAACCACCGGACAGCAATACGGGAACCAGTTTCATGTCAGCCGACCCCGTCGACAAGGGACACATTGCGGCCCGCGAGTGTACCCGCAAGACTCGCCGCGGCGTCCAGCGCGCGCGCAAATCCGCCTACAATCGCCGCTTACCAAGCCCACCTCGGCCCGCGCATGAAAACCCTGCTGATCTACGACCGCCCGGTACCGCTCAACCGCGAGCTGCACCGTCATTGGCGCCTGCGCGCCAACGCGCATTTCCATCACGTCGCTGCGCTGAACGCGCTGCCATTGGTTGGTTTCGAGTTCGCCCTGGCCGCGCGCGATTACCCGGTCGTGTTCGCCGGCGAGAGCGCCGCGCAGGCGCTGCCGGTGGCGCTGGTCGGGCTGCGCGCCGACGAGAACCTGCACGTCGATGCCGAGGGCCACTGGAGCGAGTGCTACATCCCCGCCTTCGTGCGCCGTTATCCCTACGCGCTGGCCGCCGATGGCGAGCGCTTCCAGGTCGTGCTCGACGAGGCCTGGCCGGGTTTCAACAACGAGGAAGGCGATCCGCTGTTCGACAGCGAGGGCAACGAGAGCGAATCGCTCAAGCGCACGCTGGGCTTCCTCGAGGAATACCAGAGCCACATCCGCACCACGCAGGCGTTCGTGGGCGAGCTCAATCGCCTCGGCCTGCTCGAATCCAAGCAACTGCAGCGCGCCGCCGGCGACGTCGACGGCGAACCGGCGCCGGTGCTGACCGGGCTGTGGATGGTCAACGAGGACAAGCTCAAGGCCCTGCCGGCCGAGCAGGCGCAGGCGCTGCTGAAAAACGGCGCGCTGGGCTGGATCTACGCGCACCTGCTGTCGCTGGTCAATCTCGATCGCCTCGGCGCGCGCCTCGCGCAGCGCAGCGCGACCGAGGCGTCCGCCGCCTGAGCCCGCGCGCGCCGCGCCTGCCCTCGCCACACGCCACGCCCGGCATGCACTGCGCCTACTTCGACACCGCGCGCTGCCGCTCGTGCACGTGGCTGCCGCTGCCCTATGCGCAACAGCTCGCGGCCAAGCAGCAGGCCGCGCGCCACGCCCTGGGCGATGACCCCGGCGTGCACTGGTCGCAGCCGGTCGCCAGCGCCGAGGCGGGCTTCCGCAACCGCGCCAAGATGGTGGTCGGCGGCAGCATCGAGGCGCCCGTGCTGGGCCTGCTGGACGCGCACGGCGCCGGCGTCGATCTCGAGGATTGCGCCTTGTATCCGCAGGCATTGCGCGCCGCCTTCGCGCCACTGCGGCGGTTGATCAGCGCCGCGCGCATCGCGCCCTACGACGTGCCCGCGCGCCGCGGCGAGCTGAAGTTCGTGCTGGTCACGCTGGCCGAGGATTCGGGCGCGCTGATGATCCGCTTCGTGCTGCGCTCGCGCGAGGCGCTGGGGCGTCTGCGCGGGCACCTGCCGCAATTGCAGGCCGAATTGCCGCAGGCGCGCGTGCTCAGCGCCAACCTGCAACCCGTGCACCAGGCCGTGCTGGAGGGCGACGAGGAAATCCTGCTCGGCGCGCAGGATGCGCTGCCGCTGCGCAGCAACGGGCTGACCCTGTGGGTGGGCCCGCAAGCCTTCGCGCAAACCAACACGCCGGTGGCCGCGGCGCTGTACCGGCAGGCACGCGCCTGGGTGCAGGAACTCGATCCGCCGGCACTGCTGGATCTGTACTGCGGCGCGGGCGGCTTCGCCCTGCACTGCGCCGATGGCCGGCGCGACGTGCTCGGCATCGAAAGCAGCGCCGCGGCGGTGGCGCTGGCGCGGCGCGCGGCGCATGACAACGCCTTGCCGCGCATCGAGTTCGCGGCGCTGGACGCCGCGCAGGGCGCCGCGGCGCTGACCGCGTTACCGCCCCTGGTCATCGTCAATCCGCCGCGGCGCGGACTGGGCGCGGAGCTGTGCGCCACGCTGCAGGCCTCGGCCGCGCGCTGGCTGATCTATTCGAGCTGCAACGCCGCCACGCTGACGCGCGACCTGGCCGCCCTGCCCGGCTTCCGCGCGCGCCGCGCGCAGGTGCTGGACCTGTTTCCGCACACCGCGCATTACGAGCTGTTGTGCCTGCTCGAGCGCGCGGCATGAACGTACGCGCGGCGGCCCTGCTGCGCTGCTGCGCGCTGCCACTGCAGCTGAGCCTGCTGTGCGCGCTGCTGCAGGCGCTGCACGCGGCACCGCTGCTGCGGTACCAGCGCGGCGCCATCCTGCACGGCCAGTACTGGCGCCTGCTGACGGGCAATTTCGTGCACCTGGGCTGGGGCCACCTGGCGCACGACCTGGTCGGCCTGTGGCTGATCTGGGCCTTGTTCGGCCGGGCGCTGTCCACCCGCACCTGGCTCGCGCTGCTGCTGTGGGACGGCCTGGCCATCGGCCTCGGCCTGCTCGCCTGCAGCCCGTCGGTGCACTGGTATGTGGGCATTTCGGCGATCCTGTACGGCCTGTTCACCGCCGGCTGCCTGGCCAGCCTGCGCGCGCGGCCGTGGTACGCCGGCCTGCTGCTGGCGGGGATGCTTGCGCTGATCGCGTGGGGCAACCTGCACGGCCCGCTGGCCGCCGAGGACTGGGGCATGGATGGCCCGGTCCTGCCGATCGCGCATCTGTATGGCGCGACCGGGGCCGCACTCTTTATGCTAGCCCGCTGGAGCTGGGGCAACTGGCGCACCGCGCCGCATGCGGGAGCACGATGAACCACGAGCGCATCGCCATGCAGATGCCGCGCCTGATCGCGGTGCTGGCCGTGCTGTTGCTGCTGCTGGCCGGCTGGAACGTGTGGCGCCTGGGCATGCTGATCCGCGCCACGCGCGCCGCCGCTGCGCAGGCCATGGGCGAATTCGGCGCGATGCCGGCGCTGAGCCCGCAGCAGGCCTGGCAGCGGCTGCTCACCGCCCCGCTGTTCGGCACACCGGTGCACGGCAGCGCGCCGCCCACCACGCTGCCGCTGAAGCTGGAAGGCGTGTGGGCCGACGCCAGCGGACGCGGTTACGCCATCATCGCCGCCGACACCAGCCCGGCCAAGGTCTACGCGCAGGGCGCGGCGCTGCCCTACGGCGCCAGCCTGCAGCGCGTGCTGGCCGCCGGCGTGCTGTTGAACACCGCGGCCGGCACGCAGAGCCTGGCCCTGGTCAAGCCCGACGCCGGCAGCGCGTCCGCCGCCGCGACGCCGGCGCCGGAAGAGCTGGCGCCCGCCGCGGAGCCCGCCACCCTGGTCAACGCGCCGCAACCACCTGGCCCGCGCGCACCCCTGCCGGAGGCCAGTGGTGCGTCGCTGCAGATCGGTGACATCGCCCGCGGCACGCCCATCGAGCGCGACGGCCATCAGGCCGGTTACGTGCTCAGCCCCGGCGCCGACGTACAAGCGTTCGCCCGGCTCGGCCTGCGCCCTGGCGACGTGCTGCTGAGCATCGACGGCCAGCCGCTGGGCGATGCCGCGCTGAGCGGCCAGCAATGGCGCGAGGCGCTGCTGCGCGGCAACGCGCAGATCGTCGTCGAGCGCAACGGCCAGACGATCAACCTCAGCCCGCAGCGCAAACTGCGATGACGCCATTGCGATGACCCGGCCACGATGACCTCGCCATGAAGAAGCGCAACGCCTGCGCAACACCGATCATCCGACCGGGCCCGGCGCCGGCCGGCGCGCGCCGGCCTGCTACGCTGCAGCCACGTTGCGACCGCGAGTTCACATGAAGCACATCCCGCCCCTGATCCCGCGCCTGCTGCTGTGCGTACTCGGCCTGCTGCTGTCGGGCTATGCGTGCGCGCACCAGGATGCGGCGCCCGCCATGCCCGCGTCCGCCGCCGCGCAGGATGTCACCCTCAACCTGCGCAACGTCGACATCCGCACCCTGATCGACACCGTATCCAAGGCCACCGGCATCAACTTCGTGGTCGATCCGCGCGTGCGCGGCGATGTCACCGTGGTCTCGTCCACGCCGATGGACCGCGACGCGCTGTACCAGGTGTTCCTGTCGGTGCTGGAGGTGTACGGCTATGCCGCGGTGCCGTCCGGCCCAGTGGTCAAGATCGTGCCCTCGATCAACGCGCGCCAGACCCTGCAACTGCACGGCCACGGCGAGGCGCTGATCACCCGCGTGATCCGCGTCAACACCGTGCCGGTGATGCAGTTGCTGCCGCTGCTGCGCCCGCTGCTGCCGCCGCAGGCGATCCTCTCGGCCTACCCGCCGGGCAACGTGCTGATCGTCACCGACCGCGCCGCCAACGTCGATCACATCGTCCAATTGGTGCGGCAACTGGACAACCCGGCCAACGGCGGCGTCAGCATCGTGCAGCTCCGGCACGCCTCGGCCGAACAGGTCGCGCGCACGCTGGACGCGCTGCAGGGCGGCGCGGCAGCCGGCGAAGGCGGCATGCCGCCGGTGCGCGTGGTCGCCGATGCGCGCAGCAACAGCATCCTGATCGCCGGCGATCCGGCGGCGCAGGCGCGCATGCGCGCGTTGATCCAGCAGCTCGACGTGGCGCTGCCCGCGGCCGGCAATTCGCAGGTGATCTTCCTGCGCTACGCCAAGGCCGAGGACATGGCCAAGCTGCTGCAGCAGGTCGTGCAGACGCAGGAGAAGACCACGGAGAAAGCCAAGTCCGCGCCGGAATCGCCGGTCAACATCCAGGCCGATGTCACCAACAACGCGCTGATCATCACCGGCCCGCCGGACCGCGTGCGCGACCTGCAGAAACTGGTGCGCCAGCTCGACGTGCGGCCCAAGGAAGTGCTCATCGACGCGATCATCGCCGAGGTCTCCGGCGACCTGTCCCGGCAGCTCGGCGCGCAGATCGCGGTGCTGCCCTCCACGGGCTCGACGAACTATCCGGTCGCCGTGAGCAATTTCACCAACGGCGCGCTGCCACTGGCGACCATCGCCGGCGGCGCCAGCGCGGTCGGTCAGGCGCTGGCCGCATCGCCCGGGGTTTTCCTCGGCTTCGGCAGCAGCAACGGACAGACGCGCTACGGCCTGCTGCTCAACGCGCTGCAATCCAACTCGGCCACCAACATCCTGTCCACGCCCAGCCTGATGACGCTGGACAACAAGCAGGCCGAGATCGTGGTCGGCCAGGACGTGCCCTTCGTCACCGGCAGCTACAGCACCACGCTCAACCAGGGCGGCGGCGGCACGGTCAGCAGCCCGTTCCAGACCATCGAGCGCAAGAAAGTCGGCATCACCCTCAAGGTCACGCCGCAGATCAACGAGGGCGACAGCGTGCGCCTGAAGCTGGACCTCACCGTGTCCAGCATCGCGCCCTCGATCAGCGGGGCGGTCGATCTGATCACCAACACGCGCCAGGTCAAGACCGTGGTGATCACCGACAACGGCGCGATCGTGGTGCTGGGCGGGCTGATCCAGGACAGCTACACCGACTCGGTGCAGAAGGTGCCGCTGCTCGGCAGCATCCCGATCCTCGGGCGCCTGTTCACCTCGACCTCGCGCCAGTTGCAAAAACAGAACCTGATGATCTTCCTGCACCCGGTGATCGTGGACACGCAGAACCAGGCCGACGCCTGGACCGCGGAGAAGTACCGCATCCTGCGCGAGCAGTCGGCGCGCAGCAAAAACTCGCGTGAGTCGTTGCAGCAGCAGCCGCTGCCCACGCACCTGAGCCAGTTCGTGCCGGCCCCGGCCAGCAGCGGCGCGGCACCCGCCGTGGCCGCGAGCGTGGCGCCGGCGCCGGCCGCCAGCGTCGGCGCGCGCAACACGCCGGCGCTCACACCCGCGCTCACACCCGCGCCCGCCAGCAGTGCCCCGAGCCGCGCGCGCAGCACGCACGGCGGCTGAGCCATGCGCGCCGGCACACCCAGCGCCCAGCCCGCGGCAGCGCTGCCGATCACGCCGCCCGCCCTGCCCGGCTACGCCTGGGCCAAGCGCCACGGCATGCTGGTGAGCATGGACGGCGCGCACGCGCTGGTGCGCCATCGCGGCACGCCCGAGCCGCAGGCGCTGAGCGAACTGGCGCGCGTGCTGGGTTGCGCGCTGCGGCTCGAAGCATTGTCCGACGCCGAGTTCGCGCGCGCGCTGGCGGCGGCCTATGGCGACAACGCCGGCGGCGGCGCGCAGGCCACCATGGAAGACCTCGGCGACGGCCTCGACCTCGCCGCCATCGCCTCGTCGCTGCCCGAGCCGGAAGACCTGCTGGAGAGCCAGGACGACGCGCCGATCATCCGTCTGATCAACGCCATCCTCGCGCAGGCGGTGCGCGAGGGCGCCTCCGACGTGCACCTGGAATCCTTCGAGACGCGCCTGTCGGTGCGCCTGCGCGTGGACGGCATGCTGCGCGAGATCCTCGAGCCGCCGCGCGCGCTGGCCGGCACGCTGGTGTCGCGCATCAAGGTCATGGCGCGGCTGGACATCGCCGAGAAACGCCTGCCGCAGGACGGCCGCATCAGCCTGCGCATCGCCGGGCGCCCGGTCGACGTGCGCGTGTCCACGCTGCCCTCGGGCTACGGCGAGCGCGTGGTGCTGCGCCTGCTCGACCGCCAGGCCGGGCGCCTGGACCTGGGCGGCCTCGGCGTGGCGCCGGCCACGCGCGAACGCTTCACCACGCTGATCCGCGAGCCGCACGGCATCCTGCTGATCACCGGCCCGACCGGCTCGGGCAAGACCACCTCGCTGTACGCGCTGCTGACCGAGCTCAACGACCGCAAGCGCAACATCCTCACCGTCGAGGACCCGATCGAATATTTCCTCGACGGCATCGGCCAGACCCAGGTCAATCCGAAGATCGACCTCGACTTCGCGCGCGGCCTGCGCGCCATCCTGCGCCAGGACCCGGACGTGGTGATGGTCGGCGAGATCCGTGATCTGGAAACCGCCGAGATCGCCGTGCAGGCCAGCCTCACCGGCCACCTGGTGCTGTCCACTCTGCACACCAACACCGCGATCGGCGCGATCACGCGCCTGCGCGACATGGGCGTCGAACCCTACCTGCTGGCCACCAGCCTGATCGGCGTCGCCGCGCAACGCCTGGTGCGCCTGCTGTGCCCGCACTGCAAGCGCCGCGCCAGCGCCACACCCGGCGAATGCGCGCAGCTCGGCCTGGCGCCCGGCGCAGCGCCCGCGCTGTGCCACCCGGTCGGCTGCGAGCGCTGCCACGGCAATGGCTACATCGGCCGCAGCGGCATCTACGAGGTCAGCCCCATCGACGCGACGCTGGCGCGCATGATCCACGACGGCGCCGCCGACGCCGACATGGAGCGCTACGCGCGCAGCCTCAGCCCCGGCATCCGCAGCGACGGCCTGCAGCGCGTGCTGGCCGGCGACACCTCGCTGGAAGAGCTGCTGCGCGTGACCCGCAGCGGCGGCTAGCGCATGCCCGCCTTCGAATTCGTCGCCCTCGATGCCGCCGGCAAGCGCCAGCGCGGCATGCTCGAGGGCGACACCGCGCGCCAGGTGCGACAGAGCCTGCGCGAAAGCGGCCTCAGCCCGCTCAGCGTCGAGGCCGTGGCCGAGGGCGCCGGCGCGCCGCGGCGCGGGCGCCGGCGCACGCGCCTGCCGGCCGACGAACTGGCTCTGTTCACGCGCCAGCTCGCCACCCTGCTGATCACCGGCGCGCCGCTGGCCGAGGCGCTGGGCACCGCGCTGCGCCAGGCGCGCAAGCCGCGCGTGCAGCGCGTGCTCAGCGGCGTGCGCGCGCGCGTGGTCGAAGGCCGCGGCATGGCCGCGGGCATGGCCGATTTCCCCGCCGTGTTCGACGACGTGTTCCGCGCCACCGTGGCCGCCGGCGAGCAATCCGGCAAGCTCGATGCCGTGCTGGCGCGGCTGGCCGACTACACCGAATCGCGCCAGGCCCTGCAGCAGCGCGTGCAGCAGGCGCTGATCTACCCCAGCTTCCTGGTGATCATGGCGTTCGGCATCCTCGCCGGCCTGCTCGGCTACGTGGTGCCCAAGATCGTGCAGGTGTTCACCACCATGCACGCGCAACTGCCGCTGCTGACGCGCGTGCTGATCGGCATCAGCGGCTTCCTGCGCGGCTGGTGGCCGCTGCTGCTGCTGGCGCTGATCGCGCTCGTGCTGGGCGTGCGCGCACTGCTGCGTCGCCCCGTCCCGCTGCAGGCGTGGCAGCGTTTCCTGCTGCGCCTGCCGTTCTTCGGGCGCCTGGTGCGCGGCCTGGAAACCGCGCGTTTCGCGCGCACGCTGAGCATCCTCACCGCCAGCGGCGTGCCCATCCTCGAAGGCCTCGGCATCGCCCAGCAGGTGGTGCACAACCTGCCCATGCGCGCCGCGCTGGCCGAGGCCACGGTGCGCGTGCGCGAAGGTTCCGGCATCGCCGCCGCGCTGGAACGCAGCGGCTACTTCCCGCCCATGGCCGTGTACCTGATCGCCAGCGGCGAAGGCGGCGGCCATCTCGAGGCCATGCTCGAGCGCGCCGCGCAACAGCAGGAGCGCGAGGCCCAGGGCCTCATCAGCACCGCGCTGGCGCTGTTCGAGCCGATGACCATCGTGTTCATGGGCCTGATCGTGTTCACCATCGTGCTCGCCATCCTGCTGCCGATCTTCCGCCTCGATCAACTGGTGCAGTAGGCGCGCCCAGATCCTTCGGGCTGCGCCCTCAGCGGCGGGCTAGCCACGGGTTTCGGCAGAGGGTGACCACTGTTTCGGAACTGTCCACCAAGCCGGTTCGGACGCCGTGTCAGGCCGCTTCGCGTACGCGCATTTCCACGCGCAGACCGGCCGCCGCCGCCATGTTGACCAGCGCATCGAGGCCGAACAGGTTGATCTTGCCGCGCATCAGGTCGGAGACGCGCGGCTGCGTCACGCCGAACAGCCTGGCGGCCTGCGCCTGGCTCATTTCGGTGCGGATGATGTGCTTCTTGAGCGCCATCATCAGCTCGGAACGCAGCTTCATGTTCTCGACCTCGGCCGGCGTATCCTCGATCGCATCCCACACGCTGGCATGTCGTTGCTTGCTCATGGTCCCAACTCCTTCTGCAATTCACGGTAGCGCCTGGCGGCCAGGTCCAGATCCATCTTGCGGGTCTTTTCTGTCTTCTTCTGGAAGCAATGCAGCACATAGACGACATCGACCCACTTCGCCACATAAATGATGCGGAACGCGCCGGCGGCGTCCCGTATCCGAATCTCTTTCACACCCTTGCCAATGCTCGCCATCGGCTTCCAGTCGTCCGGCTCCAGACCGTGTTGCACCTGGTCGAGCTGATGGCCTGCCTCGCGCCGGGCCGCCAAGGGAAAGGCACGCAGGTCGTCGAGGGAGCTGCCGCGGAAATCGACAGGTTTGGGGCCGGGCATGCGGCGAATATACAAAATATTGTATTGACCGGCAACCGGTGCGAACCTTCCCGCCCTTTGTCATTCCGAGCGCAGCGAAGAATCTCGCTGCTGCTCTTGCTTCCACCTTCCAAACAAGAAATCCGCCTGCACCCGCGGCCATCGCGTCCGCCAGCGCATGCCGCGCCTGACGGCCCTGCATCCGGGCGACTCGCTAACGCCAACTCGCTTGATCGACCGGCAATGCCGAGTCGGGATCATTGACCTTGATCGTGCCGCACCCCTGCAGGGCCTCGAGGAACAGCACGACATTGACGCCCCCGGGGTTCGCCACGGACGGGAAGATGATCCCGGGCACGCCGGCGTCGAGTGCCAGATCGGCCATGTCCCAAGTGGGTGGATCCATGCGGCCATCCGCTCGGATCAGGCGCCAGTCGCTATTCCAGTCGTGCCAGATGGGATGCCACGAACCGGCGCCGAGCTGTCGCAGATCGACCAACGCAGGCAGAGTGGCGGTGTACGAGCAGAGCGTCCCCGGTGGAAGGTGCGCCGAGGCCTGCTTGAACTCCGCGATGGCCGTGGTGGGGTCGAGCGACAGGTAGAGTGCTTCCAGTCCGACGCGATTGAACCGCCCGCCGGCCTTTGCCGCGCCGACGCCATTCAACGGCGTGGACGCGTACCTGGGCGTGTTCACCCGGTAGAGCTCGACTGGGCTGACCAACTGCGACGTGATTACCCAACGAAACCCGAGGCGATCGAGTCGAGATAGCTGACGACCGCCTCGACGCGGCCCTCCCTCACCAGGTCGAAGGCCGTCTTGTGACGAAACGCGGGGACAGGTTCGTTCATCATCCAGGTGATCGCGCGATCCCGATCCCCGAAGGCTTCGGTGGCAGCAGAGATCACTCGAACGATGGCACGCAGCAATTCCTGGACCTTGGGCGACTGCGGTCGGGCGCTGATGGTGTTCCGGTGCACGTGCGCGCTCTCGGCCAAGTCATTCACCTGCAGGGACAAACGCTGCGCGATCTTTTTCGGCGAGAGGAACTTCGACTTCGGCGAGTCCAGGAATGGCGTGATGCTAAGGGCGTTCATGGTGCTCCTCCGATGATTGCCGATGCACAATATATGCCCTGTTCATGCACATGACAAGGAGCCGCGAGACACCACGGCGGTCCTCCTTCGGAGACTTCCCCTCTGGACTCCCTGCGGTCGTCCCGAAAAGGGACTCCCTTCGGTCGCGTTGATCGTTCCGAGCGCAGCACCCTCTTTGTCATGAGCACCGCGAAGCATCTTGACCGCGCAAACCTTCCCGCTCGTCGTCAACCAAAAGCCTTTGTCATTCTGAGCGCAGCGAAGAATCTCGATCTGCGGCAGCCGGGATCCCGGGCTGCGCCATCAGCAACTGACGACGAAATGAAGCGCCGCGAAAGTGACTCGCTTCGGTCGCCTTGATCGTCCGTATCCACGCCAAGGCAGCACCCGTCACGCCGCCTCGGACGGCATCACCTCGGCCTCAACCTGCTTGCCGAAGCGACGGGTGGCTTCGGCGAGTTCGTAGTCGGTCTGCAGATTCATCCAGAAGCGAGCGCTGTTGCCGAAATACCGAGCGAGCCGCATCGCCGTGTCCGGCGAGATCCCGCGCTTGCCTCCGAGGATGTCGGTGATTCGCCCGGAAGGCAGGCGCAGCGCCAGTGCCAGTCGGTTGGCTGACAGTTCGCGGGCTTCCAGCTCGCCCTTGAGAATTTCACCAGGATGGACGGGAAACATGGTCATACCTCTTGTTCAGTGATAGTCGACGATCTCGACGTCAAACGCATCGCCCTTCGAGAACCTGAAGCACAAGCGCCAGGCAGCGTTGATCGTCATGGCCCACTGTCCCTTGCGGTCGCCGGCAAGGCGGTGCAAACCGACCGAGCGCAGTGGACTGATGTCACGCAGGCTGTCGGCTGCATTCAGCACCCGCAATGCGCGTTGCGCCCTGATCTCATCCATGCCGCTGAACCTGGACTTGCCGTCCTCAGCAAACTGCCGGGTCGCGCTATTTGCCCACGACTTGATCATGCTGGAAAGGTACTACGTATAGCGTAGTACGTCAAACATGTCACCATCACCACACCAATCGTCATACTGGCTGAGCGCAGCGAAGAATCTCGCTCTTCAGTCGCCACGCCCAGATCCTTCGGGCGGCGCTTGCTTGTCATTCCGAGCGCAGCGAAGAATCTCGCTCTTGCTCTTTGCTATTGATCTTGCTCTTGCTTCCGCTACGCCACCGCCCTGGCGCTGGCGAGGTGCTGCAGATACCACTGGTAGGTGGCCGCCACGCCCTCGCGCAACGGGATGCTGGCCTGCCAGCCCAGCGCGTGCAGCTTGCCCACGTCCAGCAGCTTGCGCGGGGTGCCATCGGGCTTGCTGGCGTCCCAGTCGATGCGGCCGCCGAAGCCCACGACTTCCTGCACCAGTTCGGCCAGCTCGCGGATGCTCACATCCTCACCGACGCCCGCATTGAGGAACGCCTCGCCCTCGTAGTGCTCCATCACGTACAGGCAGGCGCGGGCCAGGTCGTCCACATGCAGGAACTCGCGCCGCGGCGTGCCGGTGCCCCACAGCGTCACGTGATCGTCGCCGCGGACCTTGGCGTCGTGGAACTTGCTCAGCACCAGCATCAGCAGGATCAGCACGAACACCGCGACCCAGCCCAGCAGTACCTGCCCCACCGGCGCGCGCAGGCCGCGCGCGCGCCACGAGCGATACACGCCCAGCAGCGGAAACAGCAGCGCCGCCAGCAGCGCCGCGATCACGATCACCGCGGCATAACTCAGCGGCAGCGCATCCGAGACCCGCCGAAACCGCAGCGCGTACGCCAGCGCGCCACTGCCGAGCACCAGCACCACGTCGGCGACGCGACTGAGCGCGGTGAACCCCGCCGAATGAGCCCGCAACATCCCCCGTTTCATGTCCCCTCCATCCCCGTGCTGCTCCTGAGCATCCCGTGCCACCCCGCTGATCAGGCATCCGACGCGTCCTGTCTTGCGCGCGCGTCCGTGAAGCATTAGCGCTTGATCATGCTGCTGTTCCGTGTGCGCTGTAAAGCATGTGTCATTACATTTTCAACACGGTTCGCGAACTGGCCGTGCGCTGTTTGTTGCTGAGGGTGCAGCCCGAAGGATCTCGGTGTAGCGGGGTACCGGAGCGCGGCTACTTGCGCGTCCGCGACGACACACCGCAGGCATGGCCGAGTACGGCGCGTGGCAGATCGCAGCGCGTGTAGATGCGCGAGTGCCCGCTGATGTCGCGCGCGATCACCGCGAGGATGCGGTTGGACGGCATCACCCGCCCGTAGGTGAGCAGCAGCGGCAGCAGCAGGCCCAGCGCCATCCAGCCACCGGCCTGTTGCAGGCGCCCGGGGCGACGCTCGTGCCACAGGAATACGCCGGCCAGCAGCGCGCCCCACAGCGTGCCGAGCACGGCTTCGGACGGCGAGTGCGCATCCAGCGTCAGGCGCGACACGGTGACGCCCAGCGCCAGCAACGCACCCACGGACAGCGCCAGCATCCGCCCACGCGGTGAGCGCCGCGCCGCCAGCAAGGCCGCCAGCACCGGCCAGATCAGGAAAGACAACGCGCAGTGTCCGCACAGCCCGACGAAATCCAGTCCCGGCGGATGCAGGCCCCAACCCATGTACAGCAGCTTGCTCAGCGCCACCACGCCGACATCCACGCACAGCACGCCCAGCCACCACCAGCCCACCGCGCGCGTGCCGCCGCGCAGCAGCAGCCACGCCGCCAGCAGCAGCGCGATCGGCAGCAGCACCGCGCTGTCGCCCAGCGCCGTGATGCGCCACCACCATGCGTGCAGGTCCATGCGTGTCCTCGTCCGCGAATCGCGCATGATGCCGCATCACGCGCGCACCAGACAGCTCATCGCCACGCCGCGATCGTTCGGGCTGCGCCTGCTTGTCTGCTGAGCGCAGCGAAGGATCTCGCTGTGCTGCTGGCTCTGGCCTGGCGCTGGCGTGGTGCGTGGACGATCGCTCTTGCGCGCAGCCGCGCAAGCTTGCCCTGTTCCGTGCGGCTGCCGCCGACTCTTGTCATCCTGAGCGCAGCGAAGGATCTCGCTTTGGCGCTGGCTCGGCAAGGTTCCCCTGTTCCGTGCGGCTGCCGCCGCGCGGGTTCCTTTCTTTGGGTCGGCAAAGAAAGGAACCAAAGAAAGCCGACCCCGACTGCAGCGCCCGCTGCGCGGGTCCGCGTGCCTGCGCGGGGCGCGCCGATGGCCATCCATGGCCTGCGGCGCGTGAGCGCGTCCTCGCGCTCACACTTCGTGCCTTTCCCGCGCAGTCCCGCCGCTGCCGAAGGGGGATGAAGATCAAGAACCCAAGCCAGCACATGCTCGCGCTGTTGCTGTTGCTGTTGCTGTTGCTGTTGCTGTTGCTGTTGCTGTTGCTGTTGCTGTTGCTGTTGCTGTTGCTGTTGCTGTTGCCGTTGCTGTTGACTTTGCCAGCGTTGGCCAGCGCCGAGCAGCGCAGTCGGGTGCGAGGGAAAGGCGCGCCTGTTCGAGCCCATGGATGGGCGAGTTCGCGCCGGCTCGCGCACGGCGAGCAGCGCAGGGCACCCCGCGCAGCGGGGCGCAGGCCGCCGCGTGGACGGCTTTGGTTACTTTCCCCACGAGGAAAGTAACCCGCGCGGCGGCAGCCGCACGGAACGGGGCAAGCTTGCGATGCCGCGCGCAAGGACCATCGTTCACGCGCCGCGCCAGCACCAGAGCGAGATCCTTCGCGATGCTCAGGATGACAAGAGTCGGCGGCAGCGGCACGGAACAGGGCAAGCTTGCCGAGCACCGCGCAAGAACCATCGTTCATGCACGGCGTGCAACCGTGCAAACGCGAACCCTCCACCTCTCTCGCGGGCGAGCGCAAACAATCAAGCGTTCACGCGCACACCGCGCAAGCGTGGAGGGATGCCGCTCATTCCGTCGCCAGGCTCACCTCGCGCACCTCATGCAGGCGTTCGAGCTGGCGCCGCAGCAGCATGGCGTCGCGCACGCCTTCGAGCGTCAGCGCTACCCTGCACAAGTCGCCGGCACCGACCTCGGCGTGCAATTGCAGCACGTGGAAACCGCGGCGTTCGGCGGTGCCCAGCAGGCGCTGCAGCGCGCCCTCGACATCCAGCAGGGTGACGTGCAGGCGCTGGATCATGCGGCGCCGTCCATCATCTCGCCGTTGGACTTGCCCGGCGGCACCAGCGGCCAGACGTTGGCGCGCGGGTCGATGCGCACGTGGCACAGGATCGGGCCGCGCGCATCGAGCAGGCGCCGGATCGCGCCGGGCACCTGCGCGCGCGCGTCGATGCCGAAGGCCTCGATGCCGAAAGCCTGCGCCAGGGCGACGAAGTCGGGGTTGTCGGACAGATCGACTTCGCTGTAGCGCTGCTCGAAAAACAGCTCCTGCCACTGCCGCACCATGCCCAGGCAGCCGTTGTCGAGCAGCACGATCTTCACCGGGATGGCGTAGCGACGCAGGGTGGCCAGCTCCTGGATATTCATCATGATCGAACCGTCGCCGCTCACGCAGACCACGCACGCATCGGGCCGCGCCAGTTGCGCGCCCAGCGCCGCGGGCAGGCCGTAGCCCATGGCGCCGAGCCCACCGCTGGACAGGTGCGCATGCGGCGCGCGGATATGCCAGTGCTGCGCCACCCACATCTGGTGCTGGCCGACATCGCAACTGACGATGGCCTGATCGCCCGCGGCCAGCGACAGCTCGCGCAGCAAGGCTGGTGCGTAAATGTCCGCGCCCGGCGCGTCGTAGCGGTTGGCATACAGCGCGCGCAGCGCCGCGCAATGCTCGCGCCACGACTCGATCGGCAGCGCTTGCGACAGCGCTGCCAGGACCAGCGGGATGCTGCCCGCCAGCGCGATCTGCGCGCTGCGCAGCTTGCCGATCTCGGCCATGTCGGCATCGATGTGGATGACGCGCGCGCCGGGCGCGAAGGTATCCAGCTTGCCGGTGGCGCGATCGTCGAAGCGCGCGCCGACCACCAGCAACAGGTCGCAGGATTGCACCGCGTGATTGGCGGCGGGACTGCCATGCATGCCGAGCATGCCAAGGTGTTCCGGCGCGTCCGGGTCGATCGCGCCGAGGCCCTTGAGCGTGCACACCGAGGGCATGCCGGTGACCGCGACGAAGTCGCGCAGCGCGGACTCGGCGCGCGCCATGCCGACGCCGCCGCCCACATACAGCAGCGGACGTTCGCTGCGCGCCAGCAACGCGCGCGCCGCGCCCAGCGCATCGCGATCGGGCGCAGGCACTGCGGCCGCGGCCACCGCGGTGGGCCCCGGCTGGGCGGCGGCGCGCGCCAGCTGCACATCCTTGGGCAGGTCGATCAGCACCGGCCCCGGGCGCCCGCTGCGCGCGATGGTGCAGGCCTCGCGCACGGTCGCGGCGACATCCTCGGCGCGGCGCACGATGAAGCTGTGTTTCACCACCGGCAGGCTCATGCCGAAGATGTCGACTTCCTGGAACGCATCGGTGCCCATCAGCCCGCTGGCGACCTGGCCGGTGATGGCCAGCATCGGTACCGAATCGAGATACGCGTTGGCGATGCCGGTGAGCAGGTTGGTCGCGCCCGGGCCCGAGGTGGCCAGACACACGCCGATGCGCCCGCCGGCGCGCGCGTAGCCGTCGGCGGCCAGCGCCGCGCCCTGTTCGTGGCGCACCAGGATGTGGCGCAGGCGGCTGTCCACCAGCGCGTCGTACACCGGCATGATGGCGCCGCCCGGATAGCCGAAGATCGTGTCGACGCCCGCGGCCTCCAGCGCCGCCACCAGCCACTGCGCACCACTGCGCACACTGGCTTCGACCCCGCCCGTGTCCGCCATCTCAGCCGCCCGTGCCGGTGTTCTTGACCGGCGTGACCACGGCACCCCTGGCCACGGCCCTGGGCGCCTGCAGCCAGCCCATCTGCGCGCGCAGCGCGGCGCCGACCTGTTCGATCGGATGCGCGAGGTCGCGCTGCTTGAGCGCCTGGTAGCGCGGATTGCCGGCGGCGTATTCGGCCACCCATTCGCGCGCGAAGCGGCCATCCTGGATCTCGGCCAGGACCTCGCGCATGCGCTGCCGCGTCTCCGTGTTGATCACGCGCGGGCCACGGGTCAGGTCGCCGTATTGCGCGGTTTCCGACACGTACCTGTGCATCTGCGCGAGGCCACCCTCGTAGAGCAGATCGACGATCAGCTTCAACTCGTGCATGCACTCGTAGTACGCCACCTCGGGCTGGTAACCCGCCTCGACCAGGGTCTCGAAACCCTGCTTCACCAGTTCGGTGGCACCGCCACAGAGCACCGCCTGCTCGCCGAACAGGTCGGTTTCGGTTTCCTCGCGGAAGCTGGTTTCGATGAGCTGCGTGCGCGCGCCGCCGATGCCGGCGGCGTAGGCCAGCACACGCTCGCGCGCGTGGCCGCTGGCGTCCTGCTGCACCGCGAACAGGCACGGCACGCCGGCACCACGCTCGAACTCGCGGCGCACCAGCGCACCCGGCCCTTTGGGCGCAACCATGATCACGTCGATGTCGGCGCGCGGTTCGATCATGCCGTAGTGCACGTTGAGCCCGTGCGCGAACAGCAGCGCGCCACCCTTGCGCAGATGCGGTGCGATCGCCTCGCGATACAACTGCGGCTGCACCATGTCCGGGGTGAGCACGGCGACCAGATCGCTGCCGCCGACCACCTCGGCCGGCGCGGCGACCGCGAACCCGTCGGCGCGCGCCTGCGCCGTGGTGGCGCCGCCGGGACGCAGGCCGACGCGCACGTCGAGACCGGAGTCGCGCAGGTTGAGCGCGTGCGCGCGGCCCTGGCTGCCGTAGCCGAGCACGCCGATGCGCTGGCTCTTCAGGGCGTCGATGCTGGCTTGCTGGGTGGGGTTCATGGTGCGTGTCTCCGTTGGAAAGTGGGGAGGAAAGGAAGGGGCTCAGAACGATTCGGTGATGGCGCCGCGCGCGGCCGAACCGACGCTGCGCGCGTACTTGGCCAGCACGCCGCGCTTCACCGGCGGCTCGCGCGGCACCCACGCGGCGCGGCGCGATTCGAGATCCGCGGGGCCGTCGATGCGCCGCGCGTCGCCGTCGATCAGCACCGCGTCGCCATCGCGCAGCAGGGCGATGGGGCCGCCGCGCGCGGCTTCCGGGGCGATGTGGCCGACCATCACGCCGTGCGTGGCGCCGCTGAAGCGGCCATCGGTGATCAGCGCCACGCTGCCGCCCAGGCCGCGCCCGACCAGGGCCGCGGTCACCGCCAGCATCTCGCGCATGCCGGGACCGCCGGCCGGGCCTTCGTTGCGGATCACCACCACGTCGCCGGACCGGATGACGCCTGCCTGCACCGCGGCGAAGGCTTCGACTTCGTTCTCGAATACGCGCGCGGGGCCGGCGAAATGCGTGCGCCCCCGCCCGGCCAGCTTGAGGATGCAGCCCTCGGGGGCGAGCGAGCCGTACAGGATGGTGAAGCCGCCGCGTGGTTTCAGCGGCGCCGATACCGGATGCACCACGTCCTGCCCGGGCGGGGGCGGCGGCGCGGCGGCGAGCTCCGCGAACAGGCTGCGACCGCTGACCGTGGGCGCGTCCTCGAGCATGCCGGCGGCATGCAGTATCTGCGCCACGGTGGTGGTGCCGCCCGCTGCCGTCAGTTCGACCGCGGTGTAGCGCCCTGCGGGCTTGAGGTCGGCGATCACCGGCGTGCTGCGCGCGGCGGTCTCGAAATCTTCCAGGGTGAACGGCACCTCGGCCTCGTGCGCGATCGCCAGCAGGTGCAGCACCGCGTTGGTCGATCCGGCCGTGGCCGCGACCATGCGCGCGGCGTTGCGGAATGCGGCCGGCGTGAGCACCGCGCGCGGCAGCGGCCCGTGCGCCAGCAGGTGCATCAACTGCGCACCGCAGCGACGCGCCACATCGAGCTTGGCCGGATCGGCGGCAGGCACGTCATTGGTCCCGGGCAGCGACAGGCCCAGCGCGGTCAGCACCATGGCCATGGTGTTGGCGGTGAACTGCCCACCGCAGGCGCCGGCGCCCGGGCAGGCGTGGGTTTCCACCGCGCGCAGGCCGGCGTCGTCGAGCGTGCCGGCGCCGTGCGCGCCGACCGCTTCGAACACGTCCTGCACGGTGAGGTGGCGCGACCCAAGCACGCCGTGCGCGATGCTGCCGCCGTACAGCACCAGCCCGGGCAGGTTCATGCGCGCCAGCGCCATCGCCGCCGCCGGGATGGTCTTGTCGCAGCCGCACAGGATCAGCGCGGCATCCAGGCAATGGCCCTCGACCGCCAGCTCGATGGAATCGGTGATCACCTCGCGCGACACCAGCGAGGCGCGCATGCCGCTGCTGCCCATGGCGATGCCGTCGGTGACCGCGATGGTGTTGAACTCCACCGGCGTGCCGCCCGCCGCGCGCACGCCTTCAGCGGCGGCCTGCGCCAGATCGCGCAGGTTGAGGTTGCACGGCGACACGTTCGACCAGGTGTGCACGATCGCCACCAGCGGCTTGGCCAGGTCGGCGTCGCCGAGGCCGGTGGCACGCAGCATGGCGCGCGCCGGGGCCCGGTCGGGACCGGTCTTGATGGCGTCGCTGCGCAGGGTTTTCGATGTCTCGCTCATGCGCGCGCCACCACGGCCGTGTCCACCGCCGACTGCGACCACAGGTGTCCGATCACCGCGTCGGTGAGCGCGGCGGTGCCGTGATGGCCACCCAGGTCGGGGGTCAGCACGCCTTCGTCCAGGGCCAGCCACAGCGCGCTCTCCAGCGCGCCGGCCGCGACCTCCATGCGCAGCGAATGGCGCAGCAGCAGCGCGGCGCTGGCGATGGCGCCGGCCGGATTGGCGATGCCGCGCCCGGCGATGTCCGGCGCCGAACCGTGGATGGGCTCGTACAATCCACGCGGTCCGTCACCCAGCGAGGCCGACGGCAGCAGACCCAGCGAGCCGGCGATGGCCGCAGCCTCGTCGGTGAGGATGTCGCCGAACAGGTTGTCGCTGACGATCACGTCGAAATCGGCCGGGCGCGTCAGCAACAGCATGGCCATGGAATCGACCAGCTGGTGTTCGACCTGCACGTCGGGATACTCCGCGGCGAGGCGCTGCGCGGTCTCGCGCCACAAGCGCGAGGTCTCCATCACGTTGGCCTTGTCCACCGAGGTCAGCTTGCGCCGGCGCTGCCTGGCCAGCGCGAAGCCGCGGCGCAAGACGCGCTCGATCTCGGCCACGCTGTAACTGCACAGATCCGATGCGCCGGCGGCATCGCGGGTCTTGGCGCCGAAGTAGATGCCGCCGGTCAGCTCGCGCACGAACAGCAGATCGACGTTGCGCAGTTTTTCCGGCCGCAGCGGTGAGAACTGCGCGGCGCGCGGATGCACCTGCACCGGGCGCAGGTTGGCGTACACCCCCATGGCCGCGCGCAGCGCCAGCAGACCCTGCTCGGGGCGCACCGGCGCGCGCGGGTCGGACCACTTGGGTCCGCCGACCGCGCCCAGCAACACCGCATCGCTGGCCATGCAGGCGGCGCGCGTGGTCTCCGGCATCGCCGTGCCGCAGGCGTCGATGGCGACACCACCGATGGCGTGCTCGCTGAAGCGCAATTGAAATCCGTGGATCTCGGCCACGGCTTCGAGACAGGCCACCGCCGCGGCGGTGACTTCGGGGCCGATGCCGTCGCCGGGCAGCAGCACGATGTGGGCGGATGCGTGGGACGTATTCATGCGGCGTGCTGCTCCTCGTGGCGTTGGATGGCGGCATCCGCGCGCAGCAGGAAGCCGAGCGGGTCGATGCCCTCGATCAGGCAGTGGCGCGCGAACGCATCCAGCGCGAACGCGAAGCGCCCGCCATCGGGCAGGGTGATCAGTCCGGCGACCACGTCGATGCGCAGCTCGATGCCGGGATGGCGCAGCAGGTAGCGGTGTTCGGCGGCATCCACGGTGATCGCCAGCAGGCCGTTCTTCAGCGCGTTGCTGCGGAAGATGTCGGCGATCCCGCTGCTGATCACCGCGCGGATGCCGGCGTCCAGCAGCGCCCAGGGCGCGTGCTCGCGCGAGGAGCCGCAGCCGAAGTTGCGGCCGGCCACCAGGATGCTGGCGCCACGGGCTTCGGGGCGGTTGAGCACGAACTCCGGATCGGGCGTGCCGTCGCTGCGGTAGCGCCAGTCCTGGAACGCGTGCTGGCCGAGGCCTGCGCGCGAAGTGGTGGTGAGAAAGCGCGCCGGGATGATGCGGTCGGTATCGATGTTCTCGTGCGCCAGCACGAGCGTGCGCGCATGCAGATGACGGATCGGATTCATGCCACGGCCTCCGCGCTGGCCCCTGCACCGGCATACGCGCGCGGATCGGCGATGCAGCCGGCCACCGCGGCGGCGGCGGCGCTGGCCGGGCTGGCCAGCACGGTGCGCGCGCCCGGTCCCTGGCGGCCCTCGAAATTGCGGTTGCTGGTGCTCACCGCGAGCTGGCCCGGCGCCACATGGTCGCCGTTCATGGCGATGCACATCGAGCAGCCTGGTTCGCGCCACTCGGCGCCGGCGGCGCGAAACACCGCATCGAGGCCTTCCTGCTCGGCGGCGCGTTTCACTGCCGCCGAACCCGGCACCACCAGCATGCGCACGGTGCCTGCGACGTGGCGTCCGCGCAGCACAGCGGCAGCGGCACGCAGGTCGGACAGGCGCCCGTTGGTGCAACTGCCGACGAACACCACATCCACGGGCGTACCGGCCAGACTGCTGCCGGCGCGCAAGCCCATGTAGTCCAGCGCGCGCTGCGCCTGCGCATCGCCCGGCGTCGGCACGCGCGCGTCGATGGCCAGCACCATGCCCGGATGCGTTCCGTAGCTCAGCGTCGGACGCACCGCGCCGGCGTCGATACTGATGCTGCGTTCGAAACGTGCATCGGCATCGCTGTGCAGGGTCTGCCAGGATGCGACGGCCCGCTCCCAGGCCGCGCCCTGCGGTGCGCGCGGTCGGCCCTGCAGCCAGGCGAACGTGGTCGCGTCCGGCGCGATCATGCCGGCGCGCGCGCCGGCCTCGATGGACATGTTGCACACCGTCATGCGCTCTTCCATGGACAGCGCGCGGATGGCCTCGCCGCGGTATTCGATGACGCATCCGGTGCCGCCGTCGACGCCGATGTGGCCGATGATGTGCAGCACCAGATCCTTGGCGCTGACGCCCGGCTGCAGGCGCCCGCGCACCTCGACGGCCATGGCCCTGGGCTTGCGCTGCAGCAGGCATTGCGTGGCCAGCACATGGCCGACCTCGCTGGTGCCGATGCCGAAGGCCAGCGCGCCGAACGCGCCATGCGTGCTGGTGTGGCTGTCGCCGCAGACGATGGTCATGCCCGGCTGCGTGGCGCCGAGTTCCGGGCCGACCACGTGCACGATGCCGCGCTGCGCGCTGGCCATGTCCAGCAGCTCGATGCCGAACTCGGCGCAATTGCTGCGCAACTGCTGCACCTGCGCGGCGGCGGCCGGCGTGACGTAGGGCAGCGCGCCGGATGCATCGGCAGCCAGCGTCGGCGTCGAATGATCCATCGTCGCCAGCGTGCGCGCGGGGCGACGCACGCGCAGGCCGCGGGCGCGCAGTTCGGTGAAGGCCTGCGGCGAGGTGACTTCGTGCACCAAATGCAGATCGACGTACATCACGCCCGGTGTGTCAGGCGTTTCGGCGATCACCTGATGCGCATCCCAGAGTTTGTCCAGCAGCGTGCGCGCGGCCATCACGCCACCTCGCGCTGCAGTTCCGTCCGCAGCGCCGCGCTGGCGTGCAGCGGCGTCAGCCAGCCGTGACGGTCGGCGTGGCGGCCATCGAACAGGCCGAAGAACGCATCCTGCAGCGCGCGCGTGACCGGGCCCGGGGTGGCCTTGCCCACCGGTTTGCGATCGACCGAGCGTACCGGCGTGATTTCTGCCGCGGTGCCGGTGAGAAACACCTCCTCGGCCGTGTACAGCAGCTCGCGCGGCAGATCGCCTTCGACCACGTCGATGCCGAGCTCGGCGGCCAGCACCAGCACGCTGTCGCGGGTGATGCCGGCAAGGATGCCGGCGGCGACCGGCGGCGTGTACAGCCGCCCGCGCTGCACCAGGAACAGGTTTTCTCCAGCGCCTTCGCTGAGCAGGCCGTTGGGTGCCAGCGCGATGCCCTCGGCGTAACCGCCGCGCTTGGCCTCCTGCGCGATCAGCTGGCTGGACAGGTAATTGCCGCCGGCCTTGGCCCCGCTGGGCAGGGTGTTGGGCGCAGGCCGGTGCCAGGACGACACGCACACGTCGATGCCCGCGTGCACGCCATCACCGTGCAGATTGCCCCAGGGCAGCGCGATGATCGCCACTTCCACCGGCACCCCGGGATCGGGCGCGAGGCTGAAGGTGAAGCCAGCGCGGTACACCAGCGGGCGCACGTAAGCACTGTCGAGGCCGTTGGCCAGCACCACGTCGGCACAGGCCTGGTCGATTTCATCCGGCGTATGGCGGATGCTCAGGTCATGGATGCGCGCCGAGCGGAACAGGCGCTCGGTGTGCTCGCGCAAGCGGAAATAACGCGGGCCGTCCGGGGTGGCGTAGACGCGCTCGCCCTCGAACACCGAGGAGCCGTAATGCAGCACGTGTGCGCCGACATGCACGGTGGCCTCGTGCCAGGGTTTGATGCGGCCGTCATGCCACAGATACGTGGCGGGTTTCATCGTCATGGTGTGAATTTCCGTCGTGGGGATGGGTGGGATTGGCGGGCGCGCGCGGCTGCGTGCGTTCGATGCGGTTGACGACTTCGAGCATGGCCAGCGCGGCGGCCTCGACGATGTCGGTGCTGGTGCCACGGCCACGCGATTCCTGCGCGTCGTGCTGCACGCGCAACACCGCCTCGCCCTGCGCGCCAGCGCCCAGGCCGATGCTGCGCACGCGCAGTTCGAGGATTTCCAGCGCCAGCCCGGAGGCGCGCACCAGCGCGGCGGTGACGGCATGCACCGGGCCGCTGCCGGTGGCGGTTTCGCGTACCTCGCGGCCATCGACATGGCGCAGGTGCAATGACGCGATCGAGGCACCGCCGACGTAGGTGCCGACGTGCATCGCGGCCAGCATCCATGGCCCGCGCGCCTGCACGCTGGCGCCCAGCACCAGCGCTTCGACGTCGGCATCGAGCACCTCGCGCTTGTTCTCGGCCAGCGCCTTGAACGCGCTGAACACGGACTCGAAACGCGCGTCATCGATGTCCAGCAGCAGCTCGCGGATGCGCTCGCGCAGCGCGTGGCGGCCGCTGTGCCGGCCCAGCACCAGACGCGTATGCGGAAAGCCGACATCCTCGGGACGCATGATTTCGTAGGTGGCGCGATTGGCCAGCATGCCGTGCTGGTGGATGCCGGCCTCGTGCGCGAAGGCGTTGTCGCCGACGATGGCCTTGTTGCGCGCGACCTCCAGGCCGATCATGCCGCTGAGCGCGCGCGAGGCGGCATACAGGCGCGTGCTGTCGATGCCGGTCGCCAGCGCGTAGCGGTCGCTGCGCGTGCGCAGCGCCATCACCACTTCCTCGAGCGCGGCGTTGCCGGCGCGTTCGCCGATGCCGTTGAGCGTGCACTCGACCTGACGCGCGCCGGCTTCGATCGCGGCCAGGCTGTTGGCCACACCGAGCCCCAGATCGTCGTGGCAATGCGTGCTCAGCACCGCGTCGTCGATGCCGGCCACCTCGCGGCGCAGGCGCGCGAACAGCGCGGCGATTTCGACCGGCGTGGTGTAACCGACGGTGTCGGGCACGTTGATGGTGCGCGCGCCGGCGGCAATGACCGCGTTGAACACCTCGATCAGGAACTCCGGCTCGGTGCGCAAGGCGTCTTCGGCGGAGAACTCGACGTCATCGCACAGCTCGCGTGCGCGGCGCACGCCGGCGACGGCGACAGCCAGCACCTGCGCCTTGCCCATGCGCAACTTGTGCTCGCGATGGATCGGACTGGTCGCCAGGAACAGGTGGATGCGCGCCGCGCGCGCCGCTTGCAGCGCGCGCGCGGCGCTGACGATGTCGCTTTCCTGGCAGCGCGCCAGCGCGGCGATGCGCGCCTGTCGCGCTGCCGCGGCGACCGCGGCGACCGCCGCGGCGTCGGCGTCGGACGCGGCGGGAAATCCCGCCTCGATGATGTCCACGCCGAGTTCCTCGAGCACGTGCGCCATGCGCAACTTCTGCGCGCGATTCATGCTGCAGCCGGGCGCCTGCTCGCCATCGCGCAGGGTGGTGTCGAAGATCAGCAGGCGCGCACGCGCCGCTGGCACGGCGACGGTGGGGTCGTGCGCTGCGACGGGATGGATCGGATTGCTCATGTTGGCTCCGCGGGTTGCGTGGCGGGTGCGGCGGCGACGGGTGGGGTGACGGGTAAGGTGACCAATGAAACCGGGGGCGAAAAAAAACCCCGCTCAGATCAGGAGCGGGGTTCTGGTGGTTCGTCTGCTGTTGATTGCGACGCGCGACCTATCCCGCTGCTCCGTGGCTAATGAGGAGAATCGCGAGAAGGTAAAGCGCCGCCGCGAGCAGGCTCGCGATGCAGGCAAAATCAGCGGGAGTGATGCGCGGCACGGCCAGCACGCGCGCGGCAGCGACTGGAGCGCTGCGGACGTGGGCGGCGGGGGCGGTGCACGTGAACATGATTCGAAAGTAAAACGCTGGATGCGCGCTTGTCAACACTTTTTTTGCAGGGCAACAACATGGCCGTCTGCACGGCCAAAGCAGGGACGCCAGGCAGGCACTGCGTTCGCGCGATGCATCGCGATCATGCACGTGGGCGTTGCGCGGCGACGCAGCAACGGCGCGGATACCCGCGCCGTGGCCTCTACCGCAAGGCTCACTTGCCGCTGTTGTCGATCTTCAGCAGCTTCAACTCGAACACCACGGCCATGTTGGGCCCGACGCGCGGTGGCTGACCGACCGGACCGAAGGCAAGCTGCGGCGGCACGAACACCTGCCAGCGGTCACCCACCACCATCCTTGGCAGGATCGCCTGCCAGCCGCGGATCATCTTGTCCACCTGGAAAGTGATCGGCTTGCCATCGGCATACGAGCTGGCGAATTCGCTGCCGTTGGGCAGCGAGGCGCGGAAATGCAGGGTGACCTTGGACGTGCCGACCGGATGTTGCGTACCCTTGCCCGATTCCAGCACGCGGTATTCGATGCCGTCCGGCAGCGTGATCACACCCGGCTTGGCCTTGTTGGTGGCCATGAAGGCCTCACTCTGCTGCAGATTGTTCGCGGCCACCTTCTTGTAATTCGCCAGCGCCTGTGCGCGCAGACGCTGCTGCAGTCCGGCCAGTTGCGCGCGCATGTCGGCCACCGGCACGGCCGGGGTTTCCTTGGCGTAGGCGTCCTGCAGGCCCTGCATCACGCGCTTGATGTCGACATCGACCTTGTTGCCGGCAAGATTGCTGCCGACTTCAAAACCGACCGCGTACGACAGTTGATCGCGATTGATCGGGACCGGCGCCGTCGCGGGCACGGATGCGGCATGGGCCGGGGCTTGCGCTTGCTGCGCCAGCGCAACCAGCGGCAGAAGGGGAATCAGGGCCAGCAGGGCCATCGGGGCAAGCTTGCGCATGCGGATCTCTCTCGGCGATAGGTGAACACGGGGCCGGCATACCGGTCCGAGCGTAGAGTCACGCTCGGCACAAAGGTTCCCGGCTGTTTAACATTCGTGCCGCCGGCGTACAGCTGGCGCGGCATTCCCACCCTACCCCAACCAGGCACCGTCATGGGCTGCACCCACCTGTTGATCGAAGACACCGGCGCCGTGCGCCGCATCACCCTGAATCGCGCCGACAAACTCAACGCGCTCAACCGCGCGCTGCTCGGTGAGCTGGGTAGCGCCTTGCAGCAGGCGCGCCACGACGACGCCGTGCGCGTGGTCGTGCTCGCCGGCGCGGGCGAGAAGGCGTTCGTTGCCGGCGCCGACATCACCGAGATGGCCGATCTCACAGCGGCGCAGGCGCAGGCGTTTTCGCAACAGGGGCAAAGCCTGATGCGCAGCATCGAGACCCTCGGCAAACCGGTACTGGCACGTATCCAGGGCTACGCGCTGGGTGGCGGACTGGAACTGGCCATGGCCTGCCACCTGCGCATCGCCAGCACGCGCGCCAGGCTGGGCCAGCCCGAAGTCGGCCTGGGGCTGATTCCCGGTTTCGGCGGCACGCAGCGGCTGGTGCGCCTGTGCGGACGCGCTGCCGCGCTGGAGCTGTGCCTGCTCGGCGCGCCCATCGACGCGCAGCGCGCGCAGCAACTGGGACTGCTCACGCACGTGGTCGCGCCGGAGGCGCTGGATGCCGAGGTCGATGCCATCGCCACGCAACTCGCCAGCGCCGCGCCGCAAGCCCTGCGCCACATCCTCGCCTGCGTGATCGAGGGCAGCGAGTGCGCGCTGGACCAGGCGCTGGCGTTCGAGACGCAGGCCTTCGCGCTGTGCTTCGCCGGCAGCGACATGCGCGAGGGCACGCGCGCCTTCATCGAGCGGCGCAAGCCGCTGTTCGACGGGCACTGAACACACGCCACGCGCCGCGAAAATTTCTGTTGACGCATCGCGGCGTCACACCTACAGTGCGCGCGCCGCGCGGGTCGCCCCGTGGCGCTTTCCAGGCTGATGCCGAGTCCCATGGACAGTTATCCGAGTACCCCCGCAGCGAGCGTGCTCCACGCGTGTCTCGCTGTCCTGACGACAGACCGCGCCGTGGGCGCGGGCGGGCACTCGTAACGTCCCGCTCGCCTCCGGTCCGTGGACTGGAGGTGAGCCATGCTGCTGTTCGATCTTTGCGCTCTCGTCAGCGCCACCGCGCGTGTTCGGCGCGCGCGTGCATGTCATGACCTGACGTGTCACTCATCGCCAGCCACCGCGTTCCACCCCAGACCGAAGATCCGCCGGGAGCAACGACCATGAGCATCATTCCGCATGTAGTGCACGACCCGAATCTCAACCAGGGTGCGCGCGCCGGCTTCGACCAGCGCCTGCGCGATCGCCTGCACATCGCCGAGTTGCGCGCGCGACCGCGCACGCTGCCCAACCGCCTGCTGCTGGTGCTGGCCCTGGTCGGCCCGGGCCTGCTGGTGATGCTGGGCGACAATGACGCCGGCGGCGTGCTCACCTACGCGCAGACCGGCGCGGCCTATGGCCTCGGCATCTTCCTGCCGATGATGCTCGTGCTGGGTTTCATCGCCTACATCGTGCAGGAGATGACCATCCGTCTGGGCGCGGTGACGCGGCGCGGCCACGCCGAGCTGATCTGGAAACGCTACGGCCCGTTCTGGGGCATCTTCTCGCTGGTCGACCTGGTACTGGCCAACATCCTGACGCTGGTGACCGAGTTCATCGGCATCCGCATCGGCGGACTGGCATTCGACATCCCCTATGCCATCACGGTGCCGCTGACCCTGGCCTTCGTCGTCGGCACTCTGGTGTTTCTGCGTTACTGGGCGTGGGAGCGCGTGGCGTTGGTCATCGCCGCGTTCAATCTGGTGTTCGTGCCGCTGGTGTGGATGGCCAAGCCCGACTGGGGCGCGGTGGCGCATGCCTTCGCCGGTGGCGGCTGGGTGCTGCCCGGTGGCCTGCTCTCGGCGACTTTCCTGATCCTGCTATCCGCCAACATCGGCACCACGATCGCCCCTTGGCAGCTGTTCTTCCAGCAGTCCTGCGTGGTCGACAAGGGTCTGCTGCCCAAGGACATCCCCGCCAGCCGCCGTGATCTGATGCTGGGCGTGCTGGGCATGATGCTGGTCGCCACGGCCATCATCATCATCGGCGCGGTGGTGCTCTCGCACCTGCCGGACGCCAAGGACATGACCGCCGGCGCCGTGCTGCACGCGCTGCAGAACAGCCTCGGCGACACCGCCATGAAGCTGTTCGCGCTGGGCCTGATCGAGGCCGGACTGATCGCCTCGGTGGTGATCACCGCCAGCACCGCCTGGGCCATCGGTGAAGCGTTCGACTTGCCGCGCTCGCTCAATGCCAGGCCGGCGCAGGCCTGGAGTTTCTATGCGCCCGCGGTGATGGGCACGTTGCTGGCCGCCGGCGTGGTGCTGTTCCCCAACCTGCCGCTGGGCTTCCTCAATCTCAGCGTGCAGGTGATCGCCACGGTGTTCATGCCGGCCGCGATGCTGTTCCTGCTGATGTTGCTCAACGACAAGGAACTGATGGGCGAGCACGTCAACGGTCCGCTGCGCAACGGCGTGTCCATCATCATCATGCTGGCGCTGATCCTGTGCAATGTCCTGTACGGCCTGGTCACCGTGTTTCCCACCCTGTTTGGAGCCTGAGCCATGAAAGATCTCGATCAATACAGCCCCGACGAACTCAAGGCCCTGCTCGCCGACGAGGGCTGGGACGCGCCGCTGGCGCCGGTGCAGCGGCAGCAGCTCAAGCCCTGGCAACAGGGCGTGTTCTGGGCGCTGCGCATCTACGTGGTGATCATGTGCATCATCGTGTTGTGGGCGTTCACTTCGGGGGTGCATGCGTGAATATGGGCCAGCGACGGTATACCGCTGCGTCGACGGGATACCATCGTCGGCCTGCCCAACCGCCAAATCCAGCGCATGGCGTGTCGTGGCGCGCTCGCCGTCCAGTGTCTGTTGCCGGCCGCGTTGTAACTATTCTCGTGGCTTGGCGCCAGACCGCCCATATCGCCCAGCACGATCTGGCCGCTCTGCAACCGCCTGTTGGAGATGAGGACCCGGCTGTCGGCATCACAGATGAACCACTCTTGCACCGTGTCGGAGGTGCAGGAGTACGGCCATGAACACAGCGAAGACAGCCCTGATCCTCGGCGCTACCGGCGGTGCGGGCGGTGAGATCGCCGCGGCCCTGTTGCGCCGCGGCTGGACGGTGCGCGCGCTGGTGCGCGACGCCGCCCGCCCCGGCCTGGAACCGCGCATCGATTGGCGCGAAGGTGACGCGATGCGCGCCGACGACGTGATGCAAGCCGCCGCCGGAGCGGACGTTCTTGTCCATGCGGTGAACCCGCCGGGCTACCGCGACTGGGACAAGCTGGTGCTGCCGATGATGGGCCACAGCCTTGCCGCAGCCCGCACCAACGCGGCGCGCCTGGTACTGCCGGGCACGGTCTACAACTACGGACCCAATGCCCTTCCCCTGTTGGCCGAGGACGATCCGCAGCAACCCCTGACCCGCAAGGGCGCGATCCGCGTGGCGATGGAGCGGCAGCTGGCCGAGGCCACTGACGTGCGCAGCCTGATCCTGCGCTGCGGCGATTTCTTCGGGCCGCGTGCGGGCAACAATTGGTTCACGGCGATGGTCAAGCCGGGCCGCCGCGTGCGCGCCCTGCTGTACCCGGGCCGCCACGGTCTACCACACGCTTGGGCCTACCTGCCCGACGTGGGCGAGACGGTCGCGCGACTGCTGGAGCGCGAAGGCGAGCTCGAACGCTTCGCTCGTTTCCACTTCGCCGGCCACTACATCGATGGCGATGCCCTGCTCGCCGCCATACGCCACGCCACCGGCGACGCCGCGCTGCCGCTGCGCGCCTTCCCGTGGTGGCTGACAAAGCTGGCCGCTCCGTTCTCGGTGTTGCTGCGCGAACTGGGCGAGATGCGCTACCTGTGGCGCGAACCACTGCAACTGGACAATCGCCGGCTGCGCGCGTGGCTGGGCGAGGAGCCGCGCACACCGCTGGATCAGGCGGTCGATGCCACCCTGCGCGGTCTTGGCTGCGTGGCCTGAATTCGCGCAGGTAGTGCAGCACGACCGCCAGCACCGCGGCGGCGAACCCGCAGGCGATGACGCCGTCCACCATCACGCCGGGGCCGCCCTTGAGACGGCGTCGAGCATGGGTATCGGAGCCTCAATAGGCTAATTGGCTGCAGTGGCGCATGGGGTTCTCCATCAGTGGCTGACGCGGCATCGGCTCAGCGCCCGCGCAGGAACAAGCGGTCCAGTTCGGCCAGCGACACCTGCACCCAGGTGGGGCGGCCGTGGTTGCACTGGCCGCTGCGCTCGGTGGCTTCCATCTCGCGCAGCAGGGCATCCATTTCGGCCAGGTTGAGGCGGCGGCCGGCACGCACCGAGCCGTGGCAGGCCAGGGTGGAGAGCAACTCGTTCTCGATTTCCTCGAGGCGGCGCGAGCTGCCGTGTTCGGCCAGCTCGGCGAGCACGTCGCGCGCCAGTTGCGCGGCGTCGGCGTCGGCGTCGGCCAGCAGCGCGGGCACGCTGGTCAGGCGCACGCTGTCGGGACCGGCGCGCAGCAGTTCCAGACCGAAGCCGGCCAGCGCGGCGCCGTGTTCCTCGGCGGCAGCGGCTTCGCGCGCGCTCACCGGCAGCGTCAGCGGCACCAGCAGGCGCTGCGCGCGCAGGCTGCTGGCGGCGCGCCCGGCCTTGAGGTGTTCGTAGGTGATGCGCTCGTGCGCGGCGTGCATGTCCACCAGCACCAGGCCGTGCGCGTTTTCGGCCAGCACGTACACGCCCTTGAGCTGCGCCAGCGCGTGGCCCAGCGGCGGGATGGCGGCGGCAGCGGCGGATGCCGCGGGCAGCGGCGCGGGCAGTGCGCCGGCCAGCAATTGCACGTAGGAATCGGCGCCGGCGCGCGCGTCATCCCGCACGCCGTGGCGCAGGCCCAGCGCGGCCTGATAGGCAGGCGGTGCCGGGCGCGTCGTGCCGGATGCCGCGACGCCGAGCCACGCGGGGGATGCATCCAGCGCAGGCAAGTCGGCGCGCAACGGCTGCGCATCGGCGCGCGCCTGCCCGGCGCCCTGCCCGGCGCGCGTGTCGGCCAGTGCCTCATGCAGCGCGCGGAACAGGAAATCGTGGACCAGGCGCTGCTCGCGAAAACGCACCTCGCTCTTGGCCGGGTGCACGTTGACATCGACACTGGCGGGATCGAGCTGCAGAAACAGTACATAGGCCGGGTGGCGGCCATGAAACAGCACGTCGCTATAGGCCTGACGCAGCGCGTGGCTGACCACGCGATCGCGTACCAGGCGCCCGTTGACGTAGAAATACTGGCGATCGGCCTGCGCACGCGCGGCGGCCGGCAGTCCCACCCAGCCGTGCAGACTCAAACCCGCAGCGGTGTGCTGCACGGCCAGGCACTGCGCGGCGAATTCGTCACCCAGCAGCGCCGCCACGCGCGCCAGGCGCGCGGTTTCATCGCTGGCCACGCGCAGCACGCGCTGGCTGCGCGCAGCGTGCGTCAGCGTGAACGCGACGTCCGGGTGCGCCAGCGCCAGCGCCTTGACCAGCTCGTCGATGTGCAGGAATTCGGTGCGCTCGGCGCGCAGGAACTTGCGCCGCGCCGGCACGTTGTGGAACAACTCGCGCACCTCGACGCTGCTGCCTTCGGGATGCTGCGCCGGGTGCGGCTCGGCGCAGCGGCCATCGGCGACCTCGATGCACAGCGCATGCGCACTGCCACGCGGGCGCGAGGTGAGCGCGAAACGCGACACCGAGGCGATCGAGGCCAGTGCCTCACCGCGAAAACCCAGCGTGGCCACGTGCAGCAGGTCGTCGAAACTGGCGATCTTGCTGGTGGCGTGCGCGGCCACGGCCAGCGGCAATTCGGCGGCGGCGATGCCGGCGCCATCGTCGCGCACGCGGATCAATCGCGTGCCGCCGGCTTCCAGCTCGATCTCGATGCGCCGCGCACCGGCGTCCAGGCTGTTCTCGACCAGTTCCTTGACCACCGAGGCCGGGCGCTCGATCACCTCGCCGGCGGCGATCTGGCTGATCAGGCTGCTGGAGAGTTGACGAATCGGCATGCTGGGCTCGCGCGGCGAGCGCCAAGCATAGCGGCTGCGCCGCTCAGTTCTTCGCGCTGCCGTCGAGGATGTCCAGCGCGCGCGCGCCGGGGCCATGCCAGGGCGCCTGCTGCCGCGCGGTGTCGGCGGTACGCATGCGCTTGGCGGCCTGGTAGGCGAACCAGGTGCCGGGCGGCGGCGTGTTCAGGAAATAGCTCTTGACGCCGCCGAGGATCGAGTGCGCCAGCTTTTCCTGGAACACCGGATTGATCAGGCGCAGCGCATCCTGCTTGTCGGTGACGAAGGCGGTCTCGATCAGCATCGATGGCACATCCGGCGCGCGCAGCACGACGAAGTTGGCGTGCTCGACGTGGCTCTTGTACAGCGGCTCGATGCGCCCGATCGATTGCAGCACATCGCTGGCGGCGCGGCGGCTGGCATCCATGGTGACACCTTGCGACAGGCTGAGCAGCACCGAGGCCAGTGAGGATTGCTGGTCGTGCAAATTCACCCCGCCGACCAGCTTGAACGAGTCGTTCTCGCTCTGCGCCAGCAATTTGGCCGCGGTGCTGCTGGCGCCCTTGGTGGAGAGAATCCACACCGAGCCGCCGCGCGTGTCGCAATCGTCCGGACAGGCATTGGCATGGATCGAGATGAACATGTCGGCCTTGGCGTTGCGCGCGATCTCGCGGCGCTGGTCGAGGGTGACGTAGTAATCGCCGGTGCGCGTGAGCACGGCCTTCATGCCACGCTGTGCGTCGATCAGCCGGGCCAGATCCTTGCCCACCGCGAGGGTGATGTTTTTTTCCTCGATGCCGTCGTAGCCGATGGCGCCGGTATCCCTGCCGCCGTGGCCGGGATCGATCACCACCACGACCTTGCGCCCGCCATCGGGGAGTTGCGCGAGCTCCGGCGCCTGCACGACATGCACGGCACTGTCGGGGGTCATTTCCAGCACCAACCGGTAGCCGGGCGAATCGGGCGTCGGCGGCAACAGGAAACTTTTCGGACGCACGCCGGTGTCCATGTCGAACACCACGCGCACGCCATCATCAGGACGCGCGCCGGTGCGCACGTCCTTGACCAATCCCGCGCCCGCGGGCGCACGGAAATTGCCGGCGAGGCGGCTGTCATGCACATCCAGCACCACGCGGTCGGGATGGCTGAGCTGGAACAACTTGTAGTCGGCGCTGCGATCAAGCAGAAACACCGCGCGCGTGCGTCCGGCAGGCGTGGATAGCTGCAAGGCGCTGATCTCGGCCCGCGCCGGCGCGGGCGCGGCATGCCCTGGCAGCGCGAACAGTGCCGCCAGCAGGATTCCCGCGCTCAGTATGCATTTGCCCGACATGCGCTGGATTCAACTGCAAGCCGCAGGGCTTTGCAAGCATTTTTCCCTTTTTAATCCGATACCTGTATGAAATTCGTCAGAATTCGCATGAAATGATGCAGACGGCGCATTGGCGTACCGCGCAAACCCGACCGGAAACGCATGCTGCGGCCACGCAAGCCAGCCGGGCGGCAAGACCCGCCGCCTATACTCGGCACATGGCTCCCGATGCACAGCTCGCGACGCCCGACGCAGCCGGTTTGCCCGCTGCGGACTGCGCGCAAACCCCGCAGGCCGAATGCATCCGCCACGGCACGACGGCATTCCGGCGCGTCAACGCGGCCATGTTCGCAGCGGGGCTGTCGACCTTCGGATTGTTGTACTGCGTGCAGCCGCTGATGCCGGCGTTCAGCGCGCACTACGCAGTCAGCGCGGCCGTCAGCGCGCTGTCGCTGTCGCTGACCACGGGCATCCTCGCCATCGCCATGCTGTTCGCCGGCGCGGTGTCGGATCGCCTCGGCCGCGCGCGCGTGATGAATTTCGCGCTGCTGAGTTCAGCCGTGCTGGTACTGCTCAGCGCCGCGGCGCCGGGCTGGCATGCGCTGCTGCTGTGCCGCGCGCTGCTCGGGCTCACCCTCAGCGGACTGCCGGCGGTGGCGATGACCTACCTCAGCGAGGAAATGCACGCCGACTCGATCGGCCTGGGCATGGGCCTGTACATCGGCGGCAGCGCCATCGGCGGCATGGGTGGACGTCTGCTGGCGGGCGTGGCGGCCGATTTCTGGGGCTGGCGCATCGGCATCGCGGCGGTGGGCACGAGCGGACTGCTGGCCGCGCTGGTGTTCGCGCGCACGCTGCCGCCATCGCGCCACTTCCAGGCGCGGGCGCTGGATCTGCGCGCGCTCGCCGCGCGCTGCACCGGGTTGTTCCGCGACGCCGCGCTGCCGTGGCTGTTCGCGCAGGGTTTCCTGCTGCTGGGCGCGTTTGTCACCGTATACAACTACCTTGGCTATCGACTGATGGCCGCGCCCTATCACCTGAGCCAGGCCGACGTGGGGCTGATCTTCACCCTGTATCTGGTCGGCACCTTCAGCTCGGCGTGGATGGGGCAACTGGCCGGCCGCGTCGGGCGCCGGCGCGTGCTGTGGACGGCGTTCGTGCTGATGCTGGTCGGCGTGGCGCTGACCCTGCCCGGCTCGCTGTGGCTGATCGGGCTGGGGGTGGCGCTGCTCACCTTCGGCTTTTTCGGCGGCCACTCGATCGTCAGCAGCTGGGTGGGGCGGCGTGCCGGCGCGGCCAAGGCGCAAGCCGCGGCGCTGTATCTGTTCGCCTATTACCTTGGCTCCAGCGTGGCCGGCGCCAGCGGCGGCCTGTTTTACGCCGACTGGGGCTGGAATGGCGTCGCCGCGTTCGCCGGCGCGCTGGTGCTGCTGGGCCTGGTCGTGGCGCTGCATCTGTATCGCATCGCGCCGCTGTCCAGCACCGCCACGCCGCGCGCTGCCATGAGTCGCGGCGCGATGCCGTGAACAGGTCGCGGCCACATGCGATGTCACGGAATGGCGCTGGGAAAGCAGGGAGTGCCAACACCGACCATCGCGATCGAATCGGCGCTGCAGCTGTATGTCCTCAACGTAGCGACCAGCACCGTGGCGATGTGGCTGGCGGCCTGGCTGACCGCGCTACACGCCACGCTTTTCCCGATCGGCATGGCCATGCGCGGCGCGGCACTGGCGGGACTGCTGCCGGGTTTCTCGGGCTGGCTGTTGTCGATCGCGGTGCTGTTCTTGCTGCTGCGTCATTTCACCGAAGCATCGATGGATGCGGACATCGTGCTGATGGTGGTGGTCTCGCGCATCATCCGGGCACTGCTCATCTTTCACTTTCTGTGATGCGCGCCAGCGCCTGCAGCCAGGCTTGCGCGCGTGCGCTGTGCGCCACCAGCCGCGCCGTGCGCGCCGCGTCCGCGTGGCTCAGGCACAGCAGCAGATCCGCGCGCGGCAGCGCGGATGCGCCACGTTCGGGCCATTCCACCAGCACCAGCGCATCGTGCTCGTGCAACGCATCCAGGCCGAGATAATCCAGCTCGCCCGCCGCGACGATGCGGTACAGGTCCAGATGCCAGGCGCTGTTGCCGGCGCGCAGTGGATAGTTCTCGACCAGGCTGTAGGTGGGGCTTTTGACGCGCTCGTCCACGCCCAGGGCGTGCAGCAGCGCACGTGCGAAGGTGGTTTTGCCGGTGCCCAGCTCGCCCTGCAGCCACACCACGCCGCCAGCGGCCAGCAGTGGCGCCATGCGCTGCGCCAGCGCCTGCGTGGCCGCGGCCGCGGGCAGCAGGATCGACAGGGATTCCATCTCAGGCGCCGCCATTGCTCAGCGTGCGCAGCGGCGTGAACAAATCGCTGGCCAGCAGCCCGCGCTCACCCGCACGCGCGGCGATGTCGCCGGCGCGCGCATGCAGCGCCACGCCCAGCCGTGCCGCATCCCAGGCCGACAGGCCCTGTGCCAGCAACGCCGCGATGACACCGCTGAGTACATCGCCCATGCCGCCGCTGGCCATGCCGGGATTGCCCTCGGTGCAAACCTCCACGCGCGCATCCGGCGCGGCGACCAGCGTGCCGGCACCTTTCAGCACCGTCACCGCGGCATAGCGTGCGGCCAGCGCGCGCGCGGCCGCGAAACGATCACGCTCGATCACGGCCACGTCGCAAGACAGCAAGCGCGCGGCCTCGCCCGGATGCGGCGTGAGCACCGCGCCACCCGGCAGCGCGCGTGGCTGCGCCGACAGCAGGTTCAGGGCATCGGCATCCAGCAACATGGGCTTGCCCGCTTGCAACGCGCGCGCAAGCAGCATCTGCGCCCACGCGTCCTGGCCCAGACCGGGGCCGATGGCCAGCACGCTGGCGCGCGCGACCAGCGCAGCAAACTCACCGGCGGATTCGACGCCATGGGCCATCAGCTCGGGGCGCTGCGCGGCGATCGATGCCGCGTGCACCGCGCGCGTGGCCACGCTCACCAACCCGGCGCCGCAGCGCAATGCGGCCTCGCCAGCCAGACGCGCGGCGCCAGCGAATCCCGCGTCTCCGCCGATCACCAGCACGTGCCCGTAGCGGCCCTTGTGCGCATCGCGCGCACGCGGCGGCATGGGCGCGGGTCGCAATCGCCAGGCGTCCGGCGCGGGCGCCATGGCGGCGTCGATGCCGAGGGTATCCAACAACCATTCGCCGCACAGCGCGCGCGCGCGGCCGGTGAACAGGCCGCGCTTCCACGCCACGAAACTGAGCGTGACGCTGGCGCGCACGACCACGCCGGGCGCGGCGCCGGTGTCGGCCAGCAGACCTGATGGCAGGTCCAGCGCCAGCACCGGGGCGGGCTGCGCGTTCAAGGCGTCGATCCACTGCGCGGTCAGACCCTCCGGCGCACGGTTCAGACCGATGCCGAACAGCGCGTCGACATAGAGATCCGCCGCGGGCAACACGCCGGGCGCAGCGTGCAGCGTGACACCCGCATCCAGCGCCAGCTGCCGCGCCTGCATGGCCGCCGCGCCGCGCCGCGCCGGCAGTTCGCACACGCTCAGTGTGCGTCCCGCCTGCTGCGCCAGCGCCGCCAGCCACAGGCCATCGCCGCCATTGTTGCCATGCCCGGCCAGCACGCACACGTGCCGCGCTTCGGGCCAACGGCGTTGCAGCAACGCCCATGCCGCTGTCGCGGCACGCTGCATCAGTTGCGCTTCGTCGATGCCGGCGGCGATGGCCGCGCGCTCGATCTCGCGTACCTGCCCGGCGCGGTACAGTGCGTGCTCGTATTCGTCCTGTTGCATCGCTTGATTATGAGCCCCGCACCGGCTGTGCCCCAAGCCATCCTCCCGGACTACCCCGCGTTGCGCGCCCAGATCGCCGGCTGGGCGCTGGAACTCGGCTTCACCGCGCTCGGCGTATCCGGCATCGAACTGCCCGAGGACGCCGCGCACCTGGCCGACTGGCTGGCGCAGGGCCAGCACGGCGGCATGGAATACATGTCGCGCCATGCCGCGTTGCGCTGTAATCCGGACGCCCTGCATCCGGGCACGTTGCGGGTGATCTCGGTGCGCATGGATTACTGGCCCGAATCCGCCCATGACGCATGGCAAGTCCTGGGCGATGGCACGCGCGCCTACATCGCGCGTTATGCGCTGGGCCGCGATTACCACGGCCTGATGCGCAAACGCCTGCAGGCACTGGCAGATCGCATCGCCGCGCGCATCGGCGCGTTCGGCTATCGCGCATTCGTGGATTCCGCGCCGGTACTGGAAAAGGCATTGGCGCGCAACGCCGGCCTTGGCTGGATCGGCAAGCACACGCTGCTACTGTCGCGCGAGGCCGGCTCGTATTTTTTTCTCGGCGAACTGTTCACCGACCTGCCGCTGCCGATCGATGCCGAGCCCGGCGCGCACTGCGGCAGTTGCTCGCGCTGCATCGACATCTGCCCGACCCAGGCCATCGTCGCACCACGCCGGCTGGACGCGCGCCGCTGCATCGCCTACCTCACCATCGAGCACAAGGGCGCGATCCCCGAGGAACTGCGACCCATGCTGGGCAACCGCGTGTTCGGCTGCGACGACTGCCAGCTGGTGTGCCCGTGGAACCGCTACGCACGGGCCAGCACGCTGCCCGATTTCGCGCCACGCCACGGCCTCGATGCCGCGCTGCTGTGCGAGCTCATCGCCTGGGACGAAGCCACCTGGAATGCGCGCACCGAGGGCATGGCGCTGCGCCGCGCCGGCTATGCCGGCTGGCTGCGCAATCTCGCCGTGGCGCTGGGCAACGCTCCGCACAGTGCACGGGTGATGCAGGCGCTGGCCGCGCAAGCGCAGCACGCCAGCGCGCTGGTGCGCGAACACGTGGCCTGGGCGCTGGCCGCGCAGCAGCAAAAAGCCGCGCGCGGCGTCGATCAGGGCAACAACAGCGAGGCGCCGGTGGTCTGACGCGCTTGCAGCGCGCGATGCGCCGCGGCGGCTTCGGCCAGCGGCCAGCGTTGCCCGATATGCACGTGCAACGCGCCGTCGGCAAGTTGCGCGAACACTGCGGCAGCGCCCTGCTCCAGCCCGGCGCGCGTGGCCACGTGCGTATGCAGCGTGGGCCGCGTGACATACAGCGAACCCTTGCGCGCGAGGATGCCGAGATCCACACCGGTGACTGGCCCCGAGGCATTGCCGAAACTCACCAGCAGGCCGAACGGCGCCAGGCAATCCAGTGAGGCCGCGAAGCTGTCGCGCCCAACCGAGTCGTAAACCACCTTGACCATGGCGCCGCCGGTGAGCTCGCGTACTCGCGCCACAAGATTCTCGCGTGGCCACACCACGGTATTCCATGCGCCCGCGGCCAGCGCCTGCGCGGCCTTGGCGTCACTGCTCACCACGCCGATCAAGCGCACGCCCAGCGCTTTGGCCCACTGGCAGGCGAGCAGGCCCACGCCGCCGGCCGCCGCGTACCAGAGGATGATTTCATCGCGCCGAGGCCGATAAGTCTGCTGCAGCAGGAATTGCACGGTGAGGCCTTTCAGCAGCGCCGCGGCCGCGGTGGCGAAGTCCACCGCATCCGGCAGCTTCAGCGCATGCCGCGCGGGCAGCGTGCGCCACTCGGCGTAAGCGCCCGGCGGACCATCGGCATAGGCCACGCGATCGCCCTCGGCGAATCCCCGCACGTCCGCACCAACCGCCGCGACCACTCCGGCCGCTTCGCTGCCCGGACATGCAGGCAGCGCGGCAACCGGGTACAGCCCGCTGCGCACGTAGGTATCGACGAAGTTTAGGCCGATCGCGTGATGGCGGATCAGCAGTTCATCCGGACCTGGCCTTGGCAGCGGACACTCGATCCAGCGCAGAACTTCCGGACCACCGGTTTGGGCAAACTCGATGCGATGATTCATGCATGTCTCCGTAGGCGGTGATGCCGGTGCGCACTGCGCTCAGCTCTCATCGATGTCGCGAATATCCCCCAGCGCGCGCAGGATCGGGCACTGCTCGGGCGCGCCGTGGCCGGGGCAGGCATCAACCAGCTCGCGCAGGCCACGGCGGATGCGGTTGAGCTCGCGCACGCGCCGATCCAGATCGGCCAGCCGCGCCGTGGCGCGCTGCTTCACCGCCTCGACACCGTGCTCACGGTCCTGCGACAGCGCCAGCAGTTCGCGGATTTCATCCAGTGAGAAACCCAGATTCTTGGCGCGACGGATGAAACGCAGGCGCTGCACCGCGCTGCTGTCATAGGTGCGATAGCCGGAGGCGCGACGCATCGGCTCGGGCAGCAAGCCCTCGCGCTCGTAGAAACGGATCGTGTCGATGGCGACGCCACTGCCGCGCGCGACCTTGCCGATGCTCAACGTCGCCACGCGCGCGGATTCTGGCGTGATCCGGGTGCGCGGCGGAATACGTGGATTCATCGTTGTATTCTGAGTCTCGAGACAGGTCCATAGTCAAGCCGATCGGCCCCCGTCACGATGCTGCGCGCTGACATTGCGCACACGCTACAGTGCTGAAAATCGCGTTGTTCTCACGCGCGCATCAACTGCAGTTGATCGTCGTCATTCAGTCATATGGCGTTCAAACAGCCGCCACGTGTGTAGTGGAAGCTGCACCCAATCAGCGAGGGTTAGGCCATGCGCATCGCCATCGTCACCGAGACCTATCCGCCGGAAATCAATGGCGTCGCGCTGACCGTACAGACCCTGGCCGAAGGCCTCGCATCACGTGGCCACGACGTCGAAGTTCTGCGCCCGCGCCAGGCCAACGAAATCCCCGCGCCGGCACGCGCCACCTCGGTGTTGCTGCCGGGCATCGCGCTGCCGCGCTATCCCGGTTTGCGCCTGGGCCTGCCCGTCGCCGGCAAGCTGCGCGCGCGCTGGCGCCAGACGCGCCCCGACGCGGTGTACGTGGCCACCGAAGGGCCGCTGGGCGATTCCGCGGTGCGCGCCGCGCGCAGTCTCGGCATTGCCGTGGCCACGGGTTTCCACACGCGCTTTGACCATTACATGGCGCATTACGTGTCGGCCGCGCTGGAGCCGCTGGCACGCACCTGGCTGCGGCATTTCCATCGCCGCGCGCAAGCGGTGCTGGTGCCGACCCTGGCCTTGCAGCAGGAGTTGCTGGCACTGGGCCTGGGCAACACGCAACTGCTGCGGCGCACGGTGGATACGCGCCTGTTCAACCCCATGCGCCGGGATGCCGCGCTGCGCGCGCAATGGGGCGTCGCCGCGGACACGCCGGTGGCGATTTACGTGGGGCGCCTGGCACCGGAAAAAAACCTCGCGCTCGCAGTGCGGGCATTCCAGGCGTTCGCGGCGCGCAATCCCGGGGCGCGCTATGTGTGGGTGGGCGAAGGCCCGCAGCGCGCCGCGCTGGCGGCCGCGCATCCCGAATACATTTTTGCCGGCGTGCAGCGTGGCGAGGCGCTGGCACGGCATTACGCCAGCGCCGACGCGTTTTTGTTTCCCAGTCTCAGCGAAACGTTTGGCAATGTCGTACTGGAGGCCATGGCCAGCGGTCTGGCCGTGCTGGCCTATGACCATGCCGCAGCACACGAGCACGTGCGCACTGACGTGAACGGCCTGTGCGTCGCGGCGGACGCGCAGGATGCTTTCATCGATGCCGCATTCCGGCTCGGCCAGGATCAGAACTTGCGCGTGCGCCTGGGCGCTGCCGCGCGCAGCAGCATGGAAACCCTGAGCCCGGAAGCGATCATGATCGACTTTGAAAGCCTGCTCGCCACGCTCGCGCACGAGGTCCGCAATGGTCAACCCGCGGCCGCTTGATCCACCTCACCAGCCACTGGGATTGCGTCTGTGCCTGCGCGCCAATCGCTGGGGCGCGCAGCGTGTGGTGGGCAGCTTTTTCCGCTTCGTCAGCCGTCTCGGCGACGGTGTGTTCTGGTACGCGCTGATGGCTGCGTTGAGCATCTTCGGCGGTGAGCGCGGGCTGCGCGCCACCGTCGAGATGGCGGCCACCGGCCTGCTGGCGCTGGCGCTGTACTACCTGCTCAAGCGCTGGACGCAGCGGCCACGACCATTCCGCAGCGTCGACGGCATCGTCGCGCATGTGCCACCGCTGGACGAATTCAGTTTTCCCTCGGGGCATACGCTGCAGGCGGTCAGCTTCAGCCTGATCGCAAGCGCCTGGTTCCCGATGCTGATTCCGCTGCTGCTGGTCTTCACCCTGCTGGTGGCGGCCTCGCGCATCGTGCTCGGGTTGCACTATCCCAGCGATGTGCTGGCGGCCAGCGGCATTGGTTTGCTGCTGGGCGGCGGCGCGCTGGCATTGGGCAGCATGCTGGGACTGGGGCTCTGATCGTCGCTCCGCGCCGCGCCGGTTGCGCCTGATAATCTTGCGCGATGCCGTCCGCCAGTCCACCACGCGCCAAGCGCGCAGCTTCCGCCAACAGGCACACGGCGCGCCAATCCGCATCCGGCCAGCGCGCGCGCCATCGCCCGCTGACCCGCGCCGCCATCGAAACGCTGTTCGGGCGTCTCGCTGCGCTCGATCCGGAACCACGCACCGAGCTGATTCATGCCAGCGATTTCCAGTTGCTGGTGGCGGTCGTGCTGTCCGCGCAGGCCACCGATGTCGGCGTCAACAAGGTGACACGCGTGCTGTTCGCGCGGGCGCCGACGCCAGCGGCGGTGCTGGCATTGGGTGAATCCGAGCTGGCGCGGATCATCGGCAGTCTGGGCCTGTTCCGCACCAAGGTGCGCAATGTGATTGCCCTGTGCCGACTGCTGCTGGAGCGTCACGACGGCGCGGTGCCGAACACGCGTGCGGCGCTCGAGGCGCTGCCCGGCGTCGGCCGCAAGACCGCCAACGTGGTGCTCAATGTCGCGTTCGGTGCCCCCACCATCGCCGTGGATACGCATATCTTCCGCGTCGCCAATCGCACCGGGCTGGCGCCGGGCAAGGACGTCAAGGTGGTCGAGGCCGGATTGCTGGCGCGTGTGCCTGCCGCGTATCGCCAGCACGCGCACCACTGGCTGATCCTGCACGGCCGTTATGTGTGCAAGGCGCGCAAGCCCGACTGCGCGCACTGCGTGCTGCGCGATCTGTGCCTGTGGCCCGACAAATCCCCCGGCGAAAACCCATGAAAAAACGGCGGGCCGAAGCCCGCCGTCGTGTTGCGCGGTACAAGGGCGCGATCAGAACGCGTAGCTGATCATCACGCGGTTGTAGGTGAACGGCTTGTTGCCCGGGTTGAGGTTCCAGCCACCGGACGAGCGCTCCCAGCGGTTGCGCAAGGTCAAGCCCTTGAGGTAACCATCCAGGTTGTAGATCAGGTCCAGATACACGTCGTGGCTGTTGCCGCGATACTGCGTGGTGTACTTGGCGTAGGCCGCGATCACCTGGAAGTTCTGCAGCACGTTGTAGGTGACCTTGGCCTTCCACGCGTGGCCCGGACCCATTTCGACCAGACCGCGGATCATCGAGGTGGTATACAGCGGATCGGTGGCGTAGGCCGCGGTGTAGGGCGAGATGATCGCGCCGCCACCGACCGCGCCGGACTCGCTGCCGACCTTGTTGTAACCCAGGTCGATGCGTCCGTGCGGGATGATCACGCCACCGGTGACACCCCACACCTTGCTCTTGACGCGGCTGCCCGCCACGCCGAACAGCGCGGTGTGATTGGTCACGAGGAAGTTGTTGCCGCTGCCGGACTCATCCACGTACTGAGCGCCGACGAAGGGGTCGAAGCCGGTGCCGGTCTTGAAGGTATAGCTGCCTTCCAGATAGCCCATGCGCGCGAAATCGAGGAAGTTGTAGTACCAGGCTTGGCCCTTGAAGCCGTCCACGCCATAACTGGTGCCCAGCGCCCAGGCGCCGTTGGACTGATGCGCCGTGGCCGGCAGGCCGCCCAAGCCGCCGTACATCGCATCGCCGTTGAACGTGGCCGGGTAATACAGGTTGTCGGCGTAGTAGCCGCCCGAGGTGCGGCTCTTCCAGTCGAAGCTGCGCAGGGCGTACACATCCCAGCCCTTGGTCGGCTTGAACACCGCCGACACGGCGTTGTACGAGGCCGGGATCACGCGCGAATCGCTCTGCCCCATCCACGGCGTGTTGAGGTACTGGTAACCGCCGCGCAGCATCATCCACTCGTTCTTGTACTGCACGTAGGCTTGGCCCAGCGCGCTGACCGAGTCGTTGATGCCCATCAGGGTACTGTCGATCTTGGCGGGGGTGCCGGATTGCGTACCGAAGGAGTTGGCGGTCACGAACGAAGCACCCAGGCTGAAGCCGTTGAGGCTGCCGCTGGTCATGTTGATCAGCGCCGCGCCAGAGAACGCGCTGGCATCCGGCACCGCGGAGGTGTCGTAGGAACGCGTGAAGTAATAGGCGCGCAGCTGGCCGTCGACATGGCCCTGGGTGAAGAGATCGCTGAGCGCATCGGCGCGGGCACCGAAGCTGGTACCGGCGAGCGTGGCCGCCACGGCCACGGCGAGCAGATGTTTACGCATGAAGTAAAGTCTCCGTGTGGAAAAATTGATGTGAATCGGGTCGCATTAGCTTGAGCTAACTTTGCGAACAAGTAAACCTTACGTTAATCGGCCGCGATGTTGCCCGCGTTTCATGACGCGGGCATGACAACGATCGACGCCGCCCCGGTCCGGCCGTACCGCGCGCGCCTGATAAGCTGCGCGGATGCCTGAGACCACACCGATCGCGCGACGCTTCCGCGGATTCCTGCCCGTCGTCGTCGATGTCGAGACCGGCGGTTTCGAAGCACGCCGTCACGCCCTGCTTGAAGTTGCCGCCGTGCTGCTGGAGATGGATGCCGATGGGCGTCTGCAGCCGGTGCATACCGTCAGCACCCATGTCGAGGCCTTTCCCGGCGCTCTGCTCGATCCGAAATCAATGGAAGTCAACGGCATCAAGCCGGATCATCCCTTGCGCGCGGCGCGACCCGAGGCGGATGCGCTGGAATATGTCTTTGCGCCGATCCGCAAAGCGGTGCGCGAACAGGGCTGTCAGCGTGCGATCCTGGTCGGACACAACGCTGGATTCGATCTGGGTTTTCTCAACGCCGCCATCGCACGCTGCGCCTGCAAGCGCAGTCCGTTCCATCCCTTCAGTTGCTTCGATACCGTCAGCCTGGCCGGTCTCGCCTATGGCCAGACCGTGCTGGCGCGCGCGCTGCAGGCCGCCGGGATCGAGTGGGACGCGGCCCAGGCGCATTCGGCGGTGTACGACGCCGAACGCACCGCCGAGCTGTTCTGCACCATCGTCAACCGCTGGCAGAGCCTGAGTGAGGCCGCTGCGGCGCCATGAGCCAGCCTGTAACCGAGGGCCCGACTTGCAGATCACGCCGTAAATACGGTTTCCATACAATTGCGAGCCTGCAACCGCGCTGTCATATAGACACGCGAAAGTGGCAATGGCCTTGCGGCCTCACCCTCCCTTACTGGATTTCGCCATGACGCAACGTTCGCAGCACGCGCGCCGCCGCGCGCCCCGCCTCGCGCTGTTGGCCGCCGCCGGCCTGCTGGCTGTCGGCAGCGCCACCGCCGCCACCCTCACGCTCAACGAAACCGGCTCCAGCCTGCTGTACCCACTGTTCAACCTGTGGGTGCCCGCGTACACCAAGGCCAACCCGGAGGTACAGATCAACACCGCCTCGACCGGTAGCGGCACCGGCATTGCGCAGAGCATCGAGGGCCTGGTGCAGTTCGGCGCCTCCGACGCCTACCTCAGCGATGCGCAGATGAAGAAGAACCCCGAGATGCTCAACATCCCGGTGGCAATTTCTTCGCAGATGGTCAACTACAACGTGCCCGGCCTGAACAACGTGCACCTTAAGCTCAGCGGCGCGGTGCTGGCCAGCATGTACGACGGTCGCCTGCGCTACTGGGATGCCCCGGCGCTGAAGCAGCTCAACCCCGGCGTGGCCCTGCCGCACCATCTCATCGTCACCGTGCACCGCACCGATGGCAGTGGCGATACCTTCATGTTCAGCCAGTTCCTGAGCTTCACCGACAAGACCTGGGAACAGAAGGTCGGCTACGGCACTTCGGTCAACTGGCCGGCCGTGCAGGGCGCGATCGGCGCCAACGGCAACCCGGGCATGGTCAGTGCGGTGCGCAGCACACCGTATTCGGTGGCCTATATCGGCGTCAGCTTCCAGAACCAGACGCAGAAGGACGGCCTGGGCGAGGCCATGCTGCAGAACCGCGCCGGCAACTTCGTGATGATCAACGAGAAGACCGTGCCGGCCGCAGCTGCAGCCATGGTGCCGAAGACGCCGAAGGACGAACGCATCAGCATGATTTATGCGCCGGGTGCCGAGTCCTACCCGATCATCAACTACGAGTACGTCATGGTGAAGGCGACCCAGCCGAATGCCGCAACGGCGGCCCAGATCAGGAAGTTCTTGAGCTGGGCGGTGAGCACCGAGGGCGGCAACTCGCTGATGTTCCTGAAACAGGTCAATTTCCTGCCGCTGCCAGCATCCGCGCGTGCGCTGACGTTGCAGCAGATCAACCAGATCCATTGAGTCTGAAACTTTGAGGCTGGTTCGGGGTCACTGTAATCCGACAGTGGCCCCGAATTGCGACCGATGCGCCCCAGCGACGCCCTCTTTCGCGTGACCGTGACCGCTTTCGCGGCAATGATCCCGCTCGTCTTGCTGGCCCTCTTCGCATTCCTTCTGCATGACTCGTGGCCGGCGTTGCGCTTCAACGGCTTCGATTTTTTCACGCACAGTTCCTGGAATCTGGGCAACCAATACGGCAATCCCGTCGCCGTGCGCGGCGAACAGGTGATGCCGGGGGCCTCTTTCGCCATCCTGTTTCTGATCGTCGGCACCTTGGCCAGCTCGCTGATCGCGTTGCTACTTGCGGTACCGCTGGGCGTGGGTGCCGCGGTATTTCTGGCCGAGGCAGTGCCGCCGCGCATCCGCACCTACGCATCCCTGCTGGTCGAATTGCTCGCCTCGGTGCCCAGCGTGGTGTTCGGCCTGTGGGGTTACATCGTGCTGATTCCGTTTCTGTCACGACACGTCTATCCGCACATGGCCCACTGGCTGCGCGATGTGCCATTTTTTGGCCCGCCCTCGGGAAGTGGCTATGGCCTGCTGACTGCCGGCATTGTGCTGTCTTTGATGTGCGTGCCGCTGATTGCCGCCAATCTGCGCGAAGCGATCGAAAGCACTCCGCAAGCGTTGCGCGAGGCCGGCCTGGCGGTAGGTGCGACGCGCTTCGAGGTAGTGCGAAAAATCATCTTGCCGCGTCTACGTCTGCCGCTGATCGGCGTCAGCACCCTGGCGCTCGGGCGGGCATTGGGTGAAACCATGGCGGTCCTGATGATCAGTGGCAATGCACTCAACATCCTGCCCGAAAACATCTACAGCCCGATCTCGACCATGGCCTCGTTCATGGTCTCGCAACTCGACAGCGCGCTGCAGGATCCGACCAACATGGCCATTTACGGCATCGCCGAGATTGGTCTTGCGCTGCTGTTGCTGTCGCTGCTGGTCAACGCTCTGGCGCGCCTGCTGGTGCCTCGGAGCCTGAGCACATGAGTACAGTGACCGGTTCGGCACGTGCGCTCAACCCAAACGCCCGCGGCCGTGGCCGTCAGCAGCGGCGCGCAATGGCCAGCCTGGCGGGTTGGTTGCTCAGCGGCCTGGCCTTTCTGCTGCTGGCCTTCGCGCTGCTGGATATCTTGCGCACGGTGTTCGTGCGCGGCTTCGCGGCGCTGAACCTGCAGTTATTCCTGACACCGACCAGTGGCATCGCCGGTGGCTTGCTGAATGCCATCGAGGGCAGCGTGCTGATCACTGCCGGCGCATTGCTGCTAGCGGTGCCGGTCGGCGTGTTCGGCGGCATCTACGTAAGCGAGTTCAGTCGCGAGTATTTCGCGCGCGCGGTGCGCTTCATCGCCGATGTACTGGTCGGGGTGCCCTCGATCGTGTTCGGCCTGTTCGGTTACCTGACCATGGTCACCGCGCTGGGCTGGCACTTCTCCCTAGCCGCGGGCTGCATCACGCTGGCGATGATGATCGCGCCCTACATCCTGCGCACCACCGAGCTGGCGCTGCGCGGCGTACCCGGCGAGTTGCGCGAGGCCGGCTACGCATTGGGCGCCAGTCAGGCCAATCTGGTGACGCGCGTGCTCTTGCGCGAATGCGCACCGCGCGTGCTCACCGGCATCCTGCTGGCGATGGCGATCTCGATGGGCGAAACCGCTCCGTTGATCTACACGGTCAACTGGTCGAACTATTACTGGAGCGGGCATCTGACGCACGAGCCGGTGGCGTATCTGACTTACGTGATCTGGTCGTTCATCAACGAACCATTCGCCAGCGCACACGCATTGGCATATGCCGCCGCGCTGCTGATCACGCTGTTCGTGCTGGCGATTACCCTGCTGGCGCGACTGTCGCTCAGTCGCCTGGGCGTGCGCCGCACGAGTTGAGCAGCACGGTGGCATGTTGCTGTCATAAATGCGTCAACCTGGCTTCTTACAATTCGTAAGACGGGCGCCGCCCGCACGCCACTAAGGAATTCCCATGCTGCTCTCACTCAAATCACGCCTTGCCGCACTGCTTCTGCTCGGCGCACTGCTGACAGTCAACGCGCAGGCCACCGAAGTCACCGGCGCTGGATCCAGCTTCGTCTATCCGGTGCTGTCCAAGTGGTCGGTGGCGTTCAACCGGAAAACCGGGCATCAGATCAACTACCAGTCGATCGGCTCCGGCGGCGGCATCGCGCAGATCAAGGCCGGCACGGTCGATTTTGGCGCTTCCGATGCGCCCCTGTCGGCGGAAGATCTGGGCAAGTTCGGCTTGGGCCAGTTTCCGGTGGTGATCGGCGGCATCGTCCCGGTCGTCAATGTCGAGGGCGTCGCGGCCGGCAAGCTACGCCTGAGTGGCCCGGTGCTGGCCGAGATCTTCCTGGGCAAGATCAAGACCTGGAACGATCCCGCCCTCGCCCGACTCAACCCGGGCCTCAAGCTGCCCGCCAGCGCCATCTTCGTGGTGCATCGCTCGGATGGCTCCGGCACCAGCTACAACTTCGCCAACTATCTGGGCAAAGTCAGCCCGACGTGGCAAAAGACGATCGGTTTCGGCACCTCGGTACCGTGGCCGGTTGGCGTCGGTGGCAAGGGCAACGAGGGCGTCGCGGCCTACGTCAAGCAGATCAAGAACTCGATCGGCTATGTCGAATATGCCTATGCGCTGCAGAACAAGATGGCTTACACGCAGATGGAAAACGCCGCCGGCACGTTTCTCGAGCCGAGCAACGCCGCGTTCGCCGCCGCTGCAGCCACCGCGGACTGGGCAAAAGCCAAGGATTTCAACCTGATCATGACCAATGCGCCGGGCGCCACCGCCTGGCCGATCACCGCGACGACCTGGGCGATCATGTACAAGACCCCGAAGAATGCCGCGCAGTCCAAGGTGGCGTTCGCGTTCTTCAAGTGGGCTTTCGAGCATGGCCAGCCCGAAGCGCTGGCACTGGATTACGTGCCACTGCCCGAGCCACTGGTCAAGCAGATCGAGGCGTATTGGCAGAGCCAGTTCAAGAGCTGAGCGCCAGCCCGCATAATGGCCGTCGCGCAGCTGTAGCCGACGGCTGGCACCCTGTGACGCGCGCCGCAGCTCGGCGCGCGTGATTTTTTGAGCACTTCATGACCCGACCCGAACCGCCCATCGCCAAATCCGAGGCTGTGCAGCGAGATGCCAGCGGCATGCCCGTGCCTGTCAGCACCGGGGTGATGCAGGCGGCCGCCCACCATGCCCGCGACGCGCACAACGATGTGTTGTTCCGCACCGTGCTGCTGGCGAGCGCATTGCTGGTTCTGGCGGCGTTGCTGGGCACCGCAGGCTCCACGTTGTGGGGTGGTCGCCTGGCGTTCCAGACCTTTGGCTGGAGCTTTCTGGTGTCCGATCACTGGGACGCGGTCAACGGCCAGTTCGGCGCACTGGTGCCGATCTGGGGCACGCTGATGACCTCTGTGCTGGCCATGTTGCTGGCGGTGCCGGTGAGTTTCGGCATCGCCCTGTTCCTCACCGAGGTCGCGCCGCCGTGGCTGCGCACCCCCATCGCCGCGGCGGTGGAGCTGCTGGCCGGCATTCCCTCGATCATCTACGGCATGTGGGGCCTGTTCGTGCTGGCGCCGTTCCTGGCGGATCACGCCGACGCGTGGATCAATGACAAGCTCGGCACCTTGCCGATCGTCGGCCGATTGTTTCAGGGGCCGCCACTTGGCATCGGCATGCTCACTGCGGGTCTGGTGTTGGCGATCATGGTGATTCCCTTCATTTCCTCGGTGATGCGCGAGGTGTTCCATACCGTGCCCACGCGTCTGAAGGAATCCGCCTATGCGCTGGGTTCGACCACTTCGGAAGTGGTGTGGAATATCGTGCTGCCCTACACGCGCTCGGCGGTGATCGGTGGCATTTTTCTGGGTCTGGGGCGCGCGCTGGGCGAGACCATGGCGGTCACCTTCGTGCTTGGCAACGCGCATCAGTTTTCCGAATCGCTGCTAATGCCCTCCAGTTCGATCGCATCTGTGATCGCCAACGAATTCACCGAAGCCTCGTCCGACCTGCATCGCTCGACGTTGATCGCGCTGGGCTTCCTGCTGTTCTGCGTCACCTTTGTCGTACTGGCCATCGCCAAATTGCTGCTGTTGCGGCTGGCGCGCAAGGAGGGCAACGCATGAGCGGCGACAATGCATGGCTGTACCGGCGCAGGCGTGTGAACAATGCGCTGGCGCTTGTCCTTGCCAGTCTGGCGACTCTGTTCGGCCTGTTCTGGCTGGTGTGGATCCTGTGGGTGACGGCCAGCAAGGGCATGAGCGCGCTGAGCCCGACGCTGTTCACGCGACTGACACCGGCTCCGCCTGGCGATGGTGGCGGCTTGGCCAATGCGTTTTACGGCAGCGCGGTGGTCAGTCTGATCGCGCTGCTGATCGGCACGCCGGTCGGCATCGGTGCCGGCGTATGGCTGGCCGAATACGCGCAGCGGCGCGCACTGGGCGCGGTGATCCGCTTTCTCAACGACATTCTGCTGTCGGCGCCATCGATCGTGCTCGGGCTATTCGTCTACTCGCTGGTGGTCAAGCCGCTGGGACATTTCTCGGCACTGGCTGGCGGTCTGGCGCTGGCGCTGATCGTGCTGCCGGTGGTGGTGCGCACTACCGACGAGATGCTGCGCCTGGTGCCATCGACGATGCGCGAAGCCGCGTTGTCGCTGGGCGTTCCGCAGTGGAAGGTGATCGTGCAAATCCTGCTGCGCTCGGCGCGCGCCGGTGTGGTCACCGGCATCCTGCTGGCTCTGGCGCGCATCACCGGTGAAACCGCGCCGCTGCTGTTCACCGCGCTCAACAACCAGTACTGGAACAGCAACCTGCTCAAGCCGATCGCCACCGTGCCGGTGGTGATCTTCCAGTTCGCCATGAGCCCCTATGATGGCTGGCATGCGCTGGCGTGGGCGGGCGCGCTGGTGGTGACCGCATTCGTGCTCGTCCTCAGCCTGCTCTCGCGGCTGCTACTCGCCCGCACCAAGGTGACCCATGACTGATGCCGCCATGCTTTCCCAACCGCTCACACCAACGACGACATCCGCGTCCAAGATCGTCGTGCGCAGACTGGATTTCTATTATCAGGGCAGCCAGGCACTTAAGAGCGTGAGCATGGATGTGCCCGAGCGCCAAGTGACCGCGATCATTGGCCCATCGGGCTGCGGCAAGTCCACCCTGCTGCGCGTATTCAACCGCATCTATGCGATTTATCCGAAACTGGAAGCGCGCGGCGAAGTGCTGCTTGACGGCGAAAACATCCTGGATGCGCGCTACCCGCTCAATCGCCTGCGCAGCAAGGTCGGCATGGTGTTCCAGAAGCCGGTGCCATTTCCAATGTCGATCTTCGAGAACATCGCCTACGGAATCCGCCACCATGAGCGCCTGTCCAAATCCGAAATGGATATGCGCGTGGAGCTGGCGCTGCGCCAGGCGGCGTTGTGGGACGAGGCCAAGGACAAGCTCAAGCAAAGCGCGCTGAGCTTGTCCGGCGGCCAGCAACAGCGCCTGTGCATCGCTCGCGCGATCGCGCTGAAGCCCGACGTGCTGCTGTTGGACGAACCCACCTCGGCGCTGGATCCGATCGCCACCGGCCGCATCGAGCAACTGGTGGAGGAGCTCAAGCACGACTTCACGATCGTCATCGTCACGCACAACATGCAGCAGGCCGCGCGCGTCTCCGACAGGACGGCTTTCATGTACATGGGCGAGTTGATCGAGTACGGCGATACCGAAAAAATCTTCACCAAGCCGGACAAGAAGCAGACCGAGGACTACATCACCGGCCGCTTCGGCTGATTTGCATCTCGGCGCCAGGCGCCACCAACAAGAGGTAGAGGCCATGCCCTCCAGCAACGAACACATCCTGCGCAGCTATGACGAGGAACTGTCACGCCTCAAGGGCGAACTGGCGCGCATGGGCCAGATCGCGGTCGCGCAGATCGAGGGCGCGATGGATGTGCTCGAACGCCGCGACAGCCGCGCCGCCGAGCGCGTGATCCTCAACGACGAAGCCATCGACCTGCTCGAAGCTTCGGTCAGTCACGACGTGCTGCTGCTGCTGGCGCGGCGCCAGCCGATGGCACGCGATCTGCGCGAGGTCATGGCCGCGCTGCGCATCGCCGCGGACATCGAGCGCATCGGCGATTACGCCGCCAATGTCGCCAAGCGCACCATCGCGCTCAACCTCAGTGCGCCGATTCCACCGGCGGCCAACCTGCCGACCCTGGCCGAGACCGCGATCGAGCTGGTACGCGATGTGCTGATCGCCTATCGCGAGAGCGACGCGGACCTGGCGCGTCAGGTATGGGAGCGCGATGTCGAGCTGGATGCCCTGTACACCTCCCTGTTTCGCGAACTGCTGACCTACATGATGGAGGACTCGCGCAACATCACCCCGGCCACGCACGTGCTGTTCATGGCCAAGAACATCGAGCGCATCGGCGACCACGCCACCAACATCGCCGAGAACGTCTGGTTCCTGGTCACCGGGACGCCACTGGAGGAGCCGCGCAAGAAAGGCGATCTGACCGCCACTGGCGCCGTCGACCCCGAGCACCCGCGCAAGGATTGAACGCCTCGCGCATGGGCACTTTTCATTGCTCGCGCGCCCCATATTCAGCTTTCCGATGCGCCGAGCCAAAGCATCGGCGCAGACGTCTAGACGTCCATTGCTTGCGACACCACGACAAGGCGCGTAATCTGCGCCAAGTGAGCTTCATGTCCGGCCTCCGCCATCTCCGCGATGTTGCGTATGCCTGCTTGCGCGCTGAGCACGCACCCGGCTTTGGCCATCACCCCATGACTGCGGAGGCCCGATGATTCTGCACAGCATTACCGACGCCATCGGGCGCACGCCGATCGTGCGCATCAACCGTCTCGCGCCCGCGGGCGTGGAAATCTACGTCAAGGTCGAAGCGTTCAATCCCGGCGGCTCGGTCAAGGATCGTCTGGCGCTCGCCGTGATTCTCGATGCCGAGCGCAGCGGCGCACTGAAGCCTGGGCAGATGGTGGTCGAGGCCACATCGGGCAACACCGGCATCGCCCTGGCCATGGTGTGCGCGGCGCGCGGTTACCCGTTCGTGGCGTTCATGACCGAGACCTTCTCGATCGAGCGCCGCAAGCTGATGCGCGCCTATGGCGCCAAGGTGATCCTCACCCCGGCCGCCGAGCGCGGCACCGGCATGGTGCGTCGCGCCGAGGCCTTCGCCGCGCGGCACGGCGCGTTTCTCGCGCGCCAGTTCGAGAATCCCGCCAATCCGGCCTGGCACCGCAACACCACGGCAGCCGAGATCCTGCTCGATTTCGCAGGACGGCGCCTGGATCACTTCGTGTCCGGCTGGGGTACCGGCGGCACGCTCACCGGCGTGGGCCAGATGCTGAAGCTGGCGCGGCCCGAAGTCGAGGTCGTGGCGGTCGAACCGACGACGGCGGCACTGCTCAAGGGTGAGCCATGGCATCCACACAAGATCCAGGGCTGGACGCCCGATTTCGTTCCTGCCGTGCTCGATCGCAGCATCGCCCAGCGCATCCTCACCGTGACCGAGGACGAGGCACGCGATCAGGCGCGCGCGCTGGCGCAGCAGGAGGGCATCCTGGTGGGTTTGTCCTGCGGCGGCACTTTCGCCGCGGCGCTGCAGGTGGCGCGGTCCGCCGCGCCGGGCAGCGTGGTGCTGGCGGTATTGCCGGACACCGGCGAGCGCTACCTGTCGACGTGGCTGTTCGAGGGCGTCAACGAAGGTTCGGATGAGGATTGGCTGGCCACGCTCGACCGCGATGCCTGAGCGTGTCAGTCAACGAAACATGCGCGATCGGCGGCGGCGGCGCGCGCCCCAGGCAATGCCATACAGGCTGATCAGCAGCCACGCCAGCTCCAGCACGAACGCCGGCCAATTGAACGTGCCCAGCACCAGCGACACGATCACGCCCAGCGCGCCCAGCGCGTTGAGTACCTGATTGCCGTAACCGTCGCCGCGCAGGCGCCCGGCCTGCACCAGAAAGTAGGCCAGCACGATCAGCGCCGCGCCGAAAAAGCCCACGTAGTCGAACCATTGCAGCATCATGGCTTGGCTCCCGCGCCGCGTTGCCGCAGCGCCTCGAACAAGGCAATGCCGGTGGCCACGGAGACGTTCAGGCTCTGCATGGCGCCGGCCATGGGAATGCGCGCCAGATGATCGCACGCTTCACGGGTCAGGCGGCGCATGCCCTCGCCTTCAGCGCCCAGCACCAGTGCCAGCGGACCGCGCAGGTCCAGCGCGTACAGCGTTTGCACGACGTCATCGTCGCCATCCAGACCGACCAGCCACACTCCGGCCTCCTTCAGGCCACGCAGGCTGCGCGCGAGGTTGGTCACCTGCAGCAGCGGCACGTGCTCGGCGCCGCCGGCCGCGGCGCGGCGCACCACCGGGCTGAGTGCGGCGGCGCGGTCGCGTGGCACGATCACCGCCTGCGCTCCAGCCGCCGCTGCCGAACGCAGGCACGCACCGAGATTGTGCGGATCGGTCACCCCATCCAGCACCAGCAGGAGCGTGTTGTGCCCGGCCGCCGCGATCAGCTCGGGCAGCGCGGTTTCATCCAGCACCGGCGCGGCAACGCAGTGCGCAGCAATGCCCTGGTGGCGTGCGCCGGCGGCGATGCGTTCCAGCGCCGCGCGCGGGCGTGTCTGCACGGCGATGCCCAGTTGCTGCGCCTGCTGCGCCAGCGCCAGCAGACGCGGGTTGTGCGCATCGTGCTCCAGCCACAGCTCGCGCACACGCGCGGCGCCTTCAGCCAGCGCGGCCTCGACCGGATTGATGCCGACGATCCATTCTGCCTGCATCAATCGCATCAATCGCGCCCTTCCACCAGCCGCAAATCGATCTTGCGATCCTCGAGGCTGGCGCGCAGCACCTGGACCTGCACGCGATCGCCGAGGCGATAACTGCGCTTGCTGCGCTCACCCTGCAGCAACCGCCGCTGCGCCTCGAAGTGATAGAAATCGGCAGGCAACTGGGTCACATGCACCAGACCACTGATGCGCGTCTCGACCATCTCCACGAACAAGCCGAACGAGGTCACCCCGGTGATGACGCCTGCATAGCGCGCACCGACGTGGCGTTCCATGAAAGCGCACTGATAGCGTTCATCGACCTCGCGCTCGGCCTCGTCGGCGACGCGCTCGCGGCGCGAACAATGCTGCGCCAGCGTGGCCATGGCCTCGATGCTGTAGGCGTATTCGCCACGCTGCCCCTGCTTGAGTGCGTGGCCGATGGCGCGGTGCACGAGCAGATCGGGATAACGCCGGATCGGCGAGGTGAAATGCGTATAGGCATCCAGCGCCAGGCCAAAATGTCCGGCGTTGGCGGCCTTGTACACCGCGAGGCTTTGCGAGCGCAGCAGCACCGACTGCAGCAGTAGCGCCTCGGGCCGCTCACGCACACGCAGCAGCAGGTGCGCGAAATCCTTGGGCGTTACCGCATCCCATGCCGGCAGGCGCAACTTGAACTCGCGCAGGAATTCCAGCAAGTCGGCGTATTTTTCCGCCGGCGGCTTGTCGTGCACGCGGAACAGCGCCGGCACGCGCTGCCGCTCCAGAAAGCGCGCCGCCTGCACATTGGCGGCGATCATGCATTCCTCGATCAGACGGTGCGCATCGTTGCGCTCGTAGGCACCCATGGCCTGCACTTCGCCTTTGGCATCGAGGCGAAACTGCATTTCCGGGCTGTCGAACTCGATCGCGCCGCGCGCGCCGCGCGCCTGCGCCAGCACGCGGTACAGCGCATGCAGATCGGCAATGGCCGGCCACAGCGCACCCAATGCCTGACGTGCGCCGGTGGCATCGCTCAGTGCCTGCCACACCTGCGTGTAGGTCAGCCGGGCGTGTGAACGAATGATGGCGTGCTCGAATCGCGCACGGCTTACGCTACCGTCGGCATCGACACGCATCTCGCACACCAGTGCCAGGCGCTCGACCTCGGGCTTCAGAGAGCAGATGCCGTTGGACAGCACATCGGGCAGCATCGGCACCACGAAGCCGGGGAAATACACCGAGGTGCCGCGCGCCTCGGCCTCGCGGTCCAGCGCGCTGCCGATCGGCACGTAATGCGCGACATCGGCGATCGCCACCCACAGCCGGAAACCGCCTTCACGCAGCGGTACGGCGTGCACGGCATCATCGAAATCGCGCGCGTCTTCGCCATCAATGGTGACAAAGGGCAGCGCGCGCAGGTCGGCGCGGCCGGCGTGCTCCGCCACATTGACCTGCAACTCGGTTGCCGCTGCGGCGGCGCTGACTTCCGCCGACCAGTGCTGCGGCAAATCGTGCGCGGCGATGGCCATGCGCACGATCAGCGAGGCATTGAGCTTCTCGCCGAGCAGCTCGACCACACGCCCGATCGGTCCGTGCGTTCCATCCGGCGGATCGGTGATCTCGGCGACCACGATCTGGCCATCGCCCGCACCCATCTCCTGCCCCGCGGCGATCAGCACCGGTTGGTGCAGGCGCTTGTCATCCGGCACCACCGTGGCGATGCCGCGCGCGCGCGCGATGCGCCCGACCAGACGCGGACTGCGCCGCTCCAGCACCTCGACGATGGCACCTTGCCGGCGCCCGCGTTTGTCCACGCCGACCACGCTGGCCAGCACGCGATCGCCGTGCAGCACCTTGCGCATCTCCACTGGTGCCAGATACAGGTCATCGCCACCAGCATCGGCGCGCAAGAAGCCGAAGCCCTCGGCGTTGGCGATGACGTGCCCGGCGATCAGATCGAGCTTTTGCGCGGGCGCGTAGCCGCTGCGTCGGTTCTGCAGCAGCTGGCCATCGCGCAGCATCGCCGCGAGGCGCTTGCCCAGCGCCTCGCGCTGGCTGTCCTCGAGCAAACCCAGCGCATCGGCCAGCGCGGACTGCAGCATGGGCGCGGCGTGCGATTCCAGCAACGCGAGAATCGCCTCGCGGCTCGGGATCGGATGTTCATAGCGCGCGGCCTCGCGCGCCGCCTGCGGATCGTGAAGGGCGGCCCGGGACTTGGACTTGCCGGCTTTGGGCGACTTCGCCGCGGTGCTAGCCGCAGGCTTCTTGCTGAAGAATTTTTTGATCATGGCCGCGAGCCTCACGCAGCCCCGGAGCAATTGCAAGCATCGCGTTGACAAACCGCCTGTGCCCACCTAGATTAAGCGGCTGCGCGGTCGCGCCGCGTGACACCTGCCCAGGTGGCGGAATTGGTAGACGCACTAGTTTCAGGTACTAGCGGGTAAAACCGTGGAGGTTCGAGTCCTCTCTTGGGCACCAATGATCTCGAAGCCAGGCATCCGCGATGCTTGGCTTTTTGTTTCGCGGGTCCAGCGCGTGCGACTTGCAACGCATGGCCCCGCAAACCCGCCATTCAGCACCGTACTTCCTGCCCGGCGCTGCAGGTGCGCGTAACATCGCGACTACAGCGTGGCGCGGCATGTTTGTCATGCGTAACGAAAATGCGCATCCATGCCAAGACGCTTTTGCAGCAAACACCATGAGCCAACGTCCAATCAGCATGCCTGCGCGCCGATCCAGTCCGGCGGAGGTTACCTGTGCGCTGCGTCTGGCGCTGCACGACACCGTTGATACCGCGCATTGGATGATGCAGTTGCGGCACGCACTGCACACGCAGCACCCCGAAGTGCGCGTCGAGTTGCTGCGCCACAACATCGAACTGCCGCCGGCACCACGCGCGAGCCGCGCGCGCAGCCTGCGCGTGCTGGCGCCGGACGGCACGCTGCTGGCGCTGCTGCGCATCCAGCATGACTCTGCCGCCATCCGCCAACAACTGGCCACACTGCTGCGCCCGATGCTGCCCGGACTGGCGCGTCGGCTGGCGCTGGAGCGCCTGCACGCGCGCGCCAGCCTGGCCGACCTGATGCTGGACCTCTCGCACGTGCTGCTGTTCGAGGACGACCTCGACGTGCTGCTCGCTGGTGTGATCGCCTACCTGCGCGAACGCTTCAGCCTGAGCCTTGCGACGTTGATCCTGCGCGAATCGGATACACGCTGGCGTCTGCGTGCCGCTGCCGGCAACTCGACCCGGTTCGCGCTGACACCAGGCAGTTTGTGGTCGGCGCAACGTGGCCTCACCGGCAAGGCGCTGCGTCTGGGGCGCACGCTGTATGTCTCCGATGTCCGCGTTGAAGCCGACTATGTGGTCGGCAGCACCCTGACCCAGGCGGAGCTGCTGATTCCGATCAAGCATGCCGGCGTGATTCTCGGCTTGCTCAATCTGGAAAGTCCCAGCGCCGAGAGTTTCACAGCCGAGATACGCGAGGTGCTGGATGTTTTGGCCGATCAGATCGGCGGCGTGCTGCATTTGCGCCTGCTGCAGGCACAGCTGACCTCCATGAACCGCAAGGCAAGCGCTCTGGCTGCCGAACTGGCGCGCGTCAACACGCGACTCAAGCGGAGCAACCGCAGCCTCGACAAGCTCAGCCGCACCGATGAATTGACCGGCGCCAAAAACCGGCGCGGCTTCGAGCAGGCGCTGCGCGACGCCTGGCACCTGGCCAAAACCCGGCAGCAGCCGCTGGGCATGCTGATCGTCGACATCGACCACTTCAAGTCCTACAACGATCACTATGGCCACCCCGCTGGCGACGCCTGCCTGAGCCGCGTGGGCGCGTTGATCCGGCGCGCGCTGCGCGATGAGGACAGCGTGTTCGCGCGCTACGGTGGCGAGGAATTCGCGATCGTCCTGCCCGGGATCGACGCCAGCATGGCGCTGGCCGTGGCCGAGCGCGTGCGCAAGACCGTGTTCGCCGCGCGCATCGTGCACACCGCCACCCCGCTGGGGCGGATTTCACTCAGCGTCGGCGCGGCCAGCCTGATACCGATGCCACAGCACAGCGCGCGGCTGCTGGTGAGGCTGGCTGATCAGGCGCTTTACCGGGCCAAGCATGCAGGCCGCAATCGCGCCTGCATGGCAGGGATGGCGGAGTCAGCGGAAGTCGCGAGCCAGGCCGCATCGACACGCAAAAGCTCCAGGCGCGCGACCACTTGAATCACGCGTTCCGGCCAGCTCAGGCGAAGGGGTCCCGCAGAACGATGGTGTCGTCGCGATCGGCGCCGGTAGCGACCAGCGCCAGCGGGCATTCGGCCAACTCCTCGATCGCGCGCAAATAGGCACGCGCTGCCGCCGGCAGCTTGCCGAACTCGCGCACGCCCGAGGTCGATTCCTGCCAGCCGGGAAACTCCAGATACACCGGCTTGCACTCGTCCCAGCCGTCCGCATCCAGCGGCGCCAGTTCGCGGCGCTTGCCGCGGTACTCATAGGCCACGCACACCTTGATGCTGGGCATGCCATCGAGCACATCGAGCTTGGTGATGGCCAAGCCGGAGATGCCGCTGATCTGTACCGCACGCTTGAGCGCGACCAGATCGATCCAGCCGCAGCGCCGTGGGCGTCCGGTGGTGGCGCCAAATTCATTGCCACGCTGGCGCAACAACGCGCCGGTGGCATCGCCCAATTCGGTGGGAAACGGACCGCCACCAACGCGCGTGGCATAGGCCTTGGCGATGCCCAGCACGTAGTCGATATCCCCCACGCCCACGCCGGTGCCGGCCAGCGCGCCGCCGATCGTGGTGTTCGAGGAAGTCACATAGGGATAAGTGCCGTGGTCGATGTCCAGCAACGAGCCCTGCGCACCTTCGAACAGCACGCGCTTGCCGGCGCGGCGCAATTCGTGCAACACGGTGCTTACATCGTCGACCAGCGGACGCACGTAGTCGCCGAACTGCAGGGCTTCGTCCAGTACCGCCTGATAATCGACCGGCGTTGCCTTGAGCCAGTGCTCAAGCACGAAGTTGTGGTAATCCAGCACCGCGCGCAGCTTGTCCGGCAGCTCTGCGGGATACATCAGATCGGCTACACGCACGCCGCGGCGCGCGACCTTGTCCTCGTAGGCGGGGCCGATGCCACGCCCGGTGGTGCCGATGGCCAGCGCACCCGAGGCCTTCTCGCGCGCCTGATCCAGCGTCACGTGGTAGGGCATGATCAGCGGCGTCGCCGGGCTGATCTTGAGGCGCACGCGCACGTCCACGCCGCGCGCCTCCAGCTCGCCGATTTCCTCCTGCAATGCCGCGGGTGAGAGCACCACGCCATTGCCGATCAGGCACTGCACGCCGGCGCGCAAAATGCCCGAAGGGATCAGATGCAGCACCGTCTTCTGCCCGCCGATCACCAGCGTGTGCCCGGCGTTGTGGCCGCCCTGGAAGCGCACCACGGCGGCGACCTTCTCGGTCAGCAGATCGACGATCTTGCCCTTGCCTTCGTCGCCCCATTGGGCGCCCAGAATGACTACGGATTTACCCATGACGTTCTCGCTTCGACTCATCTGCGTCGCACCGTGCGACTGCGTGAAAACCGCTTCGACACATCCTGTGGCGTGGCGCCGGCACGGCCTTCCTTGGCCGTGCGCTCGGGCCCGCGCGAACTGCTATCCGCAGCAGTTCGCAAACGCGGACTCTCACCCCCACTGGGCGCCCAGAATGACTACGGATTTACCCATGACGTTCTCGCTTCGATTCGGTGGGTGCCACGCGGCGCAGACCCGCCTACGCACACGGCTCGTCCAGTGCCATGCGGCACCGGAAACCGCGAGCCCGGCTCACTGCCCTGGCGCGTCGAAGTAGTGCAGGAACTCGGAGTTCGGCTTGAGCAGCAGCACGCCGTGGCCTTGGCCGAAGCTGCGTCGATAGGCTTCCAGCGAACGGTAGAAATCGAAGAACTTCGGGTCCTGGCCGTAGGCCTTGGCGTAGGTCTCGGCCGCCTGCGCGTCACCCTGGCCGCGCAATTCCGAGGCCTGGCTATCGGCTTGCGCCACCAGCACCTGCGCCTGCTTGTCGGCATCGGCACGGATCTTCGCGGCGGCTTCCTCGCCGCTGGAACGCAACGCATTGGCCAGGCTCATGCGCTCGGCGCTCATGCGCTTGAATACCGACTCGCTGACCGATTCGGGCAGGTCGATCTGCTTGATGCGCACATCGACGATCTGCACGCCCAGCGTGCGCATGGCAGAGTTGTTGGCCTGGTCGCGCACGCGCTTGGTCACATCGTTGCGGCCACCCGACACCAGTTCATCCAGAGGCAATGCGCTGAACTCGAAACGCAATGCGTCCTTGACCATGGGGCTGAGGCGCGCCTCGGCCTGGGTCTCGCTGCCCGCGGTGGACTGGTAGAACAACGCGGGATTGGCCACGCGCCATTTCACGTAGAAATCGACGTTGACCACTTTCTTTTCGGCGGTGAAGTAGCGCTCCGGCTGCGCATTTAGGGTCAGGATGCGCTTGTCGAATTTCACGTCTTCCTGCACGAACGGCAGCTTGAAATGCAGGCCCGGCTTGTAGTCACTGCGCACGATGCGCCCGAACTGCAGCAGCAATGCCGACTGATCCTGGCGCACGGTGAACATGCTGTTGTAACCGAGCAGCACCAGCAACACGGCGATGGCGATGAGGATGGGCTTGCTCATGACTGACCTCCCTGCGTGCTGCCGGACGCGCTGATCGGAACCGCGCTTTGCGGCACCACCGCCGAGCTGCTGCTGGCCGCGGGCGCCTGCAATTCAGCGCCCACGCCCGGCAGCAGAGCCGTGGGTGTGGCCGGAGCGGGCGCGCCGCCGGAATGCGGCAGGGGCAGGTAGATCAGGTTGCGGCCGGTGCCTTCATCGACCACCTTGGTGTTGGCGGCCATGACCTGTTCGATGGTTTCCAGCCACAGGCGCTTGCGCGTCACCTCGGGCGCGGCGCGATATTCCTTGAGCATGGCCAGGAAGCGCTGCGATTCACCCTGGGCTCGCACCTGGCGCGTGATCTCGTAAGCCTGTGCGCCGGCGACGATGCGCGCCGCGTTGCCGCGCGCCTCGGGCAGGATCTTGCTGGCGTAGGCCTTGGCCTCGTCCTCGATGCGCTGCTTGTCCTCGCGCGCGCGGTTGACGTCGTCAAACGCGGCTTTCACCTCGGCCGGCGGCGAGATGTTCTGGAAATTGACCTCGGTGATGGTGATGCCGGTGTTGTAGCTGTTGAGCAATTGCTGCAGCGACTGTTGCGTGGCCGCCACCATGGCCGCGCCCTCGCCGGACAGGATCGTGTCCATGGTGCTGGCGCCGACCACGCGCCGTACCGCGGCCTCGGCGGCCTGGCGCACGGCCTCGTCCGGATCCTGCATCGAGAACAGATACTGCTCGGCGTTGTTGACCTGGTACTGGATGTTGAAATCGACCTGCACGATGTTCTCGTCCTTGGTCAGCATCTGCATCTTGTCCGAGACCGAGCGCACCGAGGTCATGTCGACCTTGCGCACGGTATCGATCGGGCGTGGAAGAACGAAATGGAAACCGGGTGGCAGGGTGCTCTGATAGGCACCGAAGCGCGTGACCACACCCACCTGGCTGGCATTGATCACCGTCCACGAATCAAACAGCAGCCACGCCAGCAACAGGGCGACGATGATCGTGCCGATGCTACCAACACCGCCACCACCACCGCGAAAACTGCCCAGACGCTGACGCAGGCGCTTCAGCCAGACCTCGAGATCGGGGCTCTTGCCACCACCACTACCGCGTCCCCATGGGTCGCGTTGGCCGCCGCCAGGTTCATTCCAGGCCATGTTGTTTCACTCTTCAGATGAATGTTCGGGGCTGGGCACGCCACGCATCGACCGTGCCGCGTGCACAAGCGAAGCCGGCGTGCCGTTCATGCTCGTGCTCGACGCCTTGGTCAGTGCTGCGCGCAGGCAGCGCAGCATCCGCGGGCGCCGCGCGCCACACATGTCCCAAAGGGCATGTATTGCGCAGACGCGGCATTTTAGCAGCCCTGCGCATGCCCGCAGCGGACATGGGAGCAGAGGCCGGCCTCACGGCAGCGGACCGAGCAGCGCATTCAGCGCGGCGCCCGCATGGGCGCGCAAAGGCTCCAGCACGCTGCGCGGTGCGTCGATCTGCAAATGCCAGCCACGATCGTCGAACTCCTCGCTGACCAGCGCACCCAGCGTCTTGAGCCGCGCGTGCAGGCGCCCGGCGGCGGCATCGAGATGCAGCTCGCCACGCACGCGCACGCCGCCGAGGCGCTGGCCGAGCGCGCTGCGCAGCAGGTCCAGGCCTGACCCACATGCCGCTGCCAGCCACACGCGCTGCACATCACCGGCCCCGTCGCGGTCCAGTGACGGGCGCTGCTCGAGCAGATCGATCTTGTTCATGACCTGCAACTGGGGCACCGCACCGGCGCCGATTTCCTCAAGTACCTCGTTGACCACCTTGATGTGCTGCTCGCGCTCGGTGTCCGCGGCGTCGGTGACGTGCAGCAGCAGATCGGCGTCGCGCGCCTCGGACAGCGTGGCGCGAAACGCGGCCACCAGATCATGCGGCAACTTGCGCACGAAACCGACCGTATCCGCCAGCACCAGCGGACCGCAGCTCAGGTCATCGATGCGGCGCACGGTCGGATCGAGCGTGGCGAACAGCTGGTCGGCGGTATAGACCTCGGCGCGCGTCAAGGCATTGAACAGCGTCGATTTGCCGGCATTGGTGTAACCGACCAGCGCCACGCGCAGCACGCCGCCATCGAGGCGCGCGCGGCGCTGCTGGCCGCGCTGCGTGCGCACTTTTTCGAGGCGCCGCTGCAATTGCTTGACGCGCTCGCCGAGCAGGCGGCGGTCGGTTTCCAGCTGGGTTTCGCCGGGGCCGCGCATGCCGATGCCGCCGCGCTGGCGCTCGAGATGGGTCCAGCCGCGCACCAGGCGCGTGGCCAGGTGCTTGAGTTGCGCCAGTTCGACCTCGAGCTTGCCCTCGTGCGAGCGCGCGCGCTGCGCGAAGATATCCAGGATCAACCCCGCGCGATCCACCACGCGTACGCCCAGATGCGCTTCAAGGTTGCGCTCCTGCACCGGGCTGAGTGCGTGATCGACCAGCACCAGATCGGCATCCAGCGCCGCGATGAGGGTTTTCAGCTCGTCGGCCTTGCCACTGCCGATGTAGAAACGCGGATTGGGCGTGTCGACGCGCGCGCCGACACGCTCCAGCACCTCCGCGCCGGCCGAGCGCGCCAGTTCCTCGAACTCGCGCGCATCGGCTTCGGCATCACCGCCGCCGCGCGCATGCGGCAGCACCAGCAGCGCGCGTTCGCCTTTCTTGCCACGTTCAAACAGGGTTTTCAGGTTTTATCGTCCTGTGCTTCGGACGCGTTCTCGGCGTCGTCTTCGTTGCCCACGCGCACCGCGCGCGACGGCACCACGGTGGAAATGGCGTGCTTGTAGACCATCTGGCTGACCTGGTTGCGCAACAGCACCACGAACTGGTCGAACGATTCGATGGTGCCCTGCAACTTGATGCCGTTGACCAAGTACACCGAGACCGGAATGCGCTCACGGCGCAATACGTTCAAGAATGGATCCTGCAGCGATTGTCCTTTGGACATTTGACTACCCCTCGCAAGCGGGTCGGCCAAAAGAGCACGTCGCACCGGCGACGGTCCCGACCCAACGCCACAAGTTTAACGCAAGCCCGTGGCGCAGCCGCGATCCGCAGCAACGATAAAATCACGTACCAGCGCCGCGGCACGCGTGACCCGATCGGCAGCGAACGGCTCCAGAACCTGGATACCGGCCTCGGCGCGCAACCAGGTGAGCTGGCGCTTGGCCAGCTGCCGGCTGGCGTGGATGGCGTGCATGCGGAACTCCGCGAAATCAGTCGCTTGCTCCAGATGCACCCAGGCCTGCCGATACCCCACCGCGCGCAAGGCAGGCAACCCAGCGTGCAGGTCGCCGCGCGCGCGCAGGCGTCGCACTTCATCGAGAAAACCGGCGTCCAGCATCGCGTCGAAACGCTCGGCGATGCGCTGGCGCAGCGCAGCGCGGTCCTGCGGCAGCAGCGCCAGCTTCAGCACACGCCACGGCAACACTTCACCGCCGCGCTCCTGCAATGCGCTGAGCGCCTGGCCGCTTTGCGTGATCACTTCCAGTGCACGCTGGATGCGTTGCGCATCGTTCGGCCGGATGCGTTGCGCGGCCGGTGCATCCAGCGCGGCGAGGCGCGCGTGCAGCGCCGGCCAGCCCTGCGCGGCCGCGGCGGCGGCCAACTGCGCTCGCAGCGCGGGATCCGCCGCGGGCAGCGGCGACAGGCCGTGCTCCAGCGCGCGAAAGTACAGGCCACTGCCGCCGACCAGCAGCGGTACACGACCGGCATCACGCGCGGCCTGCATCGCCTGCAGCGCATCGACGCGGAACTCGGCGGCCGAGTAAGGCTGCGCCGGATCACGCAGATCCAGCAATGCATGCGGATAGCGCACCCGCGTGGCCGCGTCGGGCTTGGCCGTACCGATATCCATGCCGCGATAGACCAGCGCCGAATCGACGCTGATCAGCGCCAGCGGAAATGCATCGGCCAGCGCGCAGGCCAGCGCGGTCTTGCCGCTGGCAGTGGGGCCCATCAGGAAAATCGCCGGCGGCAGCGCGGTGCGGTCCTCGCTCACGGGCCGCCGCTCATGTCCAGGACTCTGGAATCGTATCCAGCAACTCGGGCAGATGCGGCACCCAGCGCTGCCACGCCTCCAGCGCATCGCGGTGCACCTTCTGCCGCGCCTGCCAGACACTGGCGGTGCGGATCGATGCCGGCGCCGCCGGCACCGTGCCGACATCGGCTTCGGGCAGGTCGAGAAACGCATGCAGCTCGGCCAGCACGACCTCGGTGTCGCTGACCAGACGTGCGTAATCCAGCGCGTAGAACGGCACCGGCAGCGTCGCGCGCCAGTGCCGCATCAACCGCGCCTCGCCGCGCGCGAACGCGGCGATGTCGGCAAAATCGTAGGCGTAGCCGTTGTCCATGTGCGCGAACATCTGCCGGTAGATCGACAATGCCGTGGCGCGCGCGGCACGCTGACAATGGATCACGCGCAGTCCGGGCAGCAGCGCCGCGGCCATGCCGAGATGGCGGAAGTTGAGCGGGTTCTTGTCCACGATCACGCGCGCCGGCGCATCGTCGCGGCGCAATTGCGCCGCGTACAACGTCGCGGACTCGCGCATCTGCATGGCCTGGCGGCCGCCTGTTTCCACCTGCAAGGCCAACTGCGCCAGCCAGTTCAGTTCGCCACGATTGCGCACCTCGGGGTGCCGCGCCAGCAAGTGGGCGACGAGCGTGGTGCCGGTGCGCGGCAAGCCGACGATCAGCACCGGAGTGAAGCCGAGCCGCTGCGCCTGCACCTCCGGCGCGGGCTGATCAATCTGGTGCTGCACGTAGGCATCGAAGCCGCGCGCCGACCACTCCACGCGCGGGCGCATGGCCGCGTTGGCGGCACGCAGTTGCGACGCGGCCTGATCGAGCGCATCGACATCAGCCAGCACCTTGGCCCAGGCGAAGCGCGCGGCGATGCCGGCTTCGCTGGACGGATCGGATGCGCGGACGGCCTGCTCGATCAGGCGCGCGTCGGCCTCGTCGAGCTGACCGAAGCGGTGTGCCGCGGCCAGGCGCAGCCAGCCCGGGGCATAGTGCGGCTGCAGCGCCAGCGCACGGCGCAGGTGCACGCGCGCCTGCTCGAAACGGCCCAGTTCCAGCGCCAGCTCGCCAGCGGCGGCGTGCACCTTGCCATCCTCGGGCGTCTGCCTGAGCATGCGCTGGGCCAGCTCCAGCGCGCCGCGCGCGTCATCGCATTCGCGCACGAATGCCAGCGCCTCGCGCAGTTGCGCAGGACTCGGCAAAGCCGGCAGCGAATCCAGCGCCAGTTGTGCCGCCGCCTGCAAACGACCCTCACCACGCAGCAAATGCGCCAGCGAAGCCGCCGCGCCGGCATGCGTCGGCTGCACCGCCAGCACCGCGCGCAGCTCGCGCTCGGCGGCGTGACGCTCACCCACCAAACGCAGGCCATTGCCAAGCAGATAACGCAGTTCGAGCTGCCCGGGGTGGCGCTGCAAGCCCTGTTCGGCCAGCGCGATGCCGGCACCCGCGGCCAATTGCTGCAGCAAGCCCTGTACCAGCACCGTCCAGTCGTTCGCGCCGGGCGTGGCGGCAAGCAGTGCGCGCAGCAGATTGTCATAGGCAGCACCCGTGCCCAGGCGCTGGTTGTCGCCGCGAAACCTCGCCAGCAGCGCGTCACTATCCATCACGCCATCACGCGTGATCGCGGCGTGCGTGCTCGACCACGCGCCACAGATAAAAACCGGCCAGGCTGCGGTACGGCGCCCAGCAGGCCCCGCGCGCGGCCAGCGCGCGCGCATTGGGCGCCATCTCGAGTCCATCGACCAGCGCCGCACCCTGACGCACGCCCAGATCATCCAGCGGCAGCACATCCGGACGCCCGAGGCGGAACATCAGCAGCATCTCCACGGTCCAGCGGCCGATGCCGCGCACCGGCGTCAACGCGGCGATGATGTCCGCATCGCTCATGCGTTCCAGTGCGGCCGCACCGGGAATCGCGCCGGCCTGCGCACGCGCACTCAGATCACGCAGCGCCGCCAGTTTGTTGCCGGACACTCCGGCGCCGCGCAGCGCGGCATCCGGCAGTGCCTGCAGCCCCGCCGCGCTGATCTGCGCGCGCGGCATCAGCGCGACCACGCGCGCGGTGATCGTCGCTGCGGCCTTGCCGGACAACTGCTGGTGAAGGATCGAGCGCGCCAGCGCATCCACGGTATGGAAGCGCGCGTTGAAATCGAACTCGAGCGGCCCGATGCGGTGCATCCAGCGCGCCAGGCGCGCGTCGCTGCGACGCAGATGCGCGTGCGCGAGTGCCAGATCAAAGCCACGCGGCGTGCGCGTCGTCATGTCGATGTCCCCGGTGTGCGCCGTGTGCGGCGCAGCGCGTGAATTGTCGCTGCTGTGCACGCCACGCTCAACCGGGCGCAAGCGCGTGGCGGCATGTTCAGCCTGGACGGCGCAGACACGCTGCACCGAGCGCCAACCAGCCAAGGATCAGAGCCACGCCACCGAACGGCGTGATCAGCCCGATCCAGCGTGGCGCGCCCAGCGCCAGCGCATACAGGCTGCCGCAAAACAACAGCATACCCAGCATCAGCGCGTTGCGCGCCACTTGCCGCGCACGGCCGGCGGGCACCGCCAGCACCACCAGCGCGAGCGCCAGCGCGTGCCAGAACTGGTACTCCACCGCGATATGCCACACCGCCAGCAACGGCGCCGACAAGCGCCCCTGCAGCGCGTGCGCACCAAGCGCACCGAGTGCCACCGCGCTGGCGCCGAAAACCGCCACGGCCCAGGCCTCGAAGCGGCTGCGCGCCGCGCCCGATGGATGCGATGCTGCGTTCATGGTGCGCCTCGCAAGGCTGCCCGCGCAGCCACTGTGGGTGGTGGTCGCAATGCCGCCTGCACGGACGCCCGGCCCGATGCCGCGGGCGGCATGGTGAGCGGCGGCGCGGTGTGCGGCCGCGTGTCTTTGGCATCCAGCGCATCGCGCAATAATGACCAGATGCCAGGCACCAGTTGCCAGGTGTGCGCCTCTACGCGCGCCGCGGTGCGCGCCAGACCTGCCGCAGCCTCGGGCGGCAGGCCACCGACCGGCGCCTGGATCGAGAGATTGCCCAGCGCATGACCATCGCGGCCACGCCACGCACTCAACGTCAGCAGGCTGCCGTCGCTGAGCAACGCGCGCAGTCGCAAGGCCTGCGGCGGCGTGGCGACGCGCGCATACACGCCGTTGTAATCCAGGCCGTCGAAAATGCCCAGCAGCAATGCGCCTCGTGCCAGCGGATGGCGCAGGCCGCGCGGTGCCGTCACCACGCGCGGCGCACCGTCGAGGCTGCGATCAAGCAGGAAACGCGCGCCGCGCGGGCTGATCAGGTCGATCTGCAAGACCGCGCTGGCAGGCAGGGACAGCAGCGGATGCTGCATCCAGTCCACCGCATGGCTCGGCGGCGCGAGATCACCCGCGATCAGCAGGCTTTGCCGGTGCCCGCGCAGGCGCACGAAGGTGCCCTGCTGGCGCGCGTCGTAGCGGCCGATCAATATCTGTGGCCAAGCCAGCGATCCGGACAGTTGCAATGCCAGACCCGCGCCCGGCTGGCCGGGATCGGCCACGTCGAGCAATGCATAGCGCGAGGGCAGGCGCGTCTTGGCCGCAAGGATGCGCGCACGCGCCAGCCGTGTCAGCCAGGTCTGCACCAGTTCGGCATCGGCTGGCGCGCCGAGCTGCTGCACCCACCAGCCGCGTGTGCCGCGCAACAGGCTCACGCCGGGAGCGTGCGCCGGTTGCACTTCGATGCGGGTCACGCGTGCGCTGTCGCTGGCCATCTGCGGCAGCAACAACTGTCCGGCAACACCGGCAGAAGGCGGCGGAGCATGGCGACCGGGGCCGAATGCATCCAGCAGCAGCGCCAACAGCGCCACCGCGGACAGCACACCCAGCGCGCGCCAGCTCATGGCGTCGCGCTCCCGCGCCAGCGCCGCCACGCCATCAACAGCAGACCGAACACGGCGATCAGCGCCGGCAGCAGGAAAATGTCCAGCGTCTCGATACGCCACTGCAGACTCAGGATGCGCGTATCAAGATGGCGTTCGATGCGCCGCAATTCGTCGCGGATGTCGCGCCGTTTTTCACTGGCGGCGTGGTACTCGGCCTCGTGCAGCCTGTCGCTGGTTCCACCCGCACTGCGCACCTGCTCGATCTCCAGCAGGCGCTGCTCGGCGGCATCGAGTTGCTGCTGCAGTGCCAGCCGGCGTTCGCGGAATGCCTGCTCGGCCTCGGCGCGCAGCGCACGCAGGCGCGTGAACGGGCGTGCCGCCACGGCGCGGCCGCGGATCGAGATCAGCGCGCTGGAACCGCTGAGGTTGTCGATCACGTTGAGGAAAAAGTCACCGTTGTTGGCGAAGGGACTGGTCAGTGTCTGGCCAAAGAACGGCAGCAGTTGTACCCACAACCGGTCGCTGAGCAGGTCGGTGTCGGCGACCAGCACGATATCGGCCTGCTGCGCACCCGGCGCCAGCGCACCGGTCAGGCGCGCGGCCAGCACGTAGCGGCCGCGCGCCGGGCGCAGATTGTCCAGCAGCGCCTGCGGATCGGGCGTGTCCAGCACGCGCTGCACCGAGACATTGCCGGCATCACCGCTGGATTGCAGCAGCGGCACCAGGCGCAGCCGCGCATGTTCGGTTTGCTCGAAGCTGCCGATCGTCGACACATTGATGCTGCGCAGGCCGGCGGTGATCACGTCGTCGTGGCTGAGCTCGGCGCGGCCCAGCCCGAGCACCGCGGGATCGGGTTCCGGCGCCGCGCCAGCTTGCGGCGACACGCTGCGCGCCAGGGTCGGATCGAGCACCACGCGATCCGGATCGAAACTCACGCCCCATTCCGCAAACAGGGGCCGCAAAGCGCGCCAGCTGGCCTGCGCGCTGGCCACGGCCTGCGCCGGCGGCAGGGTTTCCGGATCGGGGTCGATGAACAGAGCCAGGTGCCCCCCGCGCAGCAGGAATGCGCGGATCGCCTGCACCGCGCCGGCACCGAGCATGTCCGGCTGCACCAGCAGCAGCACGCGCACATCGGCGGGTATCGCGGTCAGCGTGCGGCCATCCAGCGGCTGCACGCGAAACAACTGCCCGAGCTGCTGAAACGTCGTCCACGGCGGCAGCCCTGGCGCTGCCATGCCGGTGGCCGGTTCGCCTTCCACCGGCAGGCCACTGATCAGGCCGACCACAGGCCGTTGCGGGGTGACCAGCTCATGGATCAGGCGCGCCACGTCGTATTCGAGAAACGCTTCCTTGTCCGGCTGCAGGAATGGAATATCGGCGATGCCGGTGGTGGCATTGGTGCCGACCAGACCGAAAATCACGCGCTGCCCCTCCGGCCCCACCGGCAGTGCGCTGAGGCCGGCGGCCAGCGCGCGATCCTCGGCCGCGGAATAAGGCCGCGGATCGACCAGGGCAAGGCGCACGCGCCCCTGCGAAACGCGCGCGACCTCACGCAGCAGCGTCTGCACACGCTGCGCGTAAGCACGCAGTTGCGGCAGATCGCGCGCGGAGTGGCGCGAGAAATACAACGTCAGTTGCACCGGCTCCCGCGGCGATCGCGCGATGTCGCGCGTACCCGGTGCCAGGGTGTAGATGTGATCCTGGGTGAGATCGATCTGCACACCGTCCAGCAGACGCGTGCCGATCTGCACCACGGCCACGTACAGCACCGCCAGCGCCAGCAGCGCGAGCACGAGGCGCAAGACGCGCGTGGACGCAACAACGCGCATCAGTCGGCCTCGATGTGTTTCAGCAGCTGGGCGCCGGCGCCCAGCCAGACCACGATGGTGACCACGAAAAACAGCACATCGCCCAGGTCCAGCACGCCACGCGCGATATGCTGAAAATGCGCCAGCATGCTGAACTCAAGCAGCGTTTGCAGCACGCCTGACGGCAACTGCGGCGCCAGCGCATCCTGCACCTGCGGCGCGCCGCTGAGCATGTAGGCCAGCCCCACCAGCAAGCTGAGCACGAAGGCCACGACCTGGTTGCGCGTCGCCGCCGACAGGCAGGCGCCCACCGCCAGCAGCGCGCCACCCAGCAGCATGCTGCCCAGATAGGCCGCCAGGATGGCACCGTTGTCCGGATGGCCGAGGTAATTCACCGTCAGCCACAGCGGAAAGGTCAGCATCAGCGCCAGCGCCACGAACAGCCACGCCGCCAGAAACTTGCCCAGCATCGCCGCCAGCGGGGTCAGCGGCAGTGTCAGCAACAACTCGAACGTGCCGCCTCGGCGCTCCTCGGCCCACAGGCGCATGCTCGCCGCGGGCACCAGCACCAGCAGCAGCCACGGCACGAAGATGAAAAACGCGGTCAGATCGGCTTGCCCGCGCGGGAAAAAATCACCCAGGAAAAAAGTGCACACGCCGGCCAGCAGCAGGAACGCGATGAGGAACAACCACGCCACCGGGGTGGTCCAATACGCATGCAGCTCGCGTCCCAGCACCGCGCGCAGTCCCCTCATGGCGAGGACTCGACGGCGTCGGTTTCGGTCATGCTGCGGAACACGTCGTCCATGCGTCCGCCTTCCAGCACCAGTTCACGCGGCTGCACCTGGTAACTGGCCAGCAGGGCCTGCACCCTGGGCAACAGTTCACGCCCGGGTTTGGGCAGCACGGTGACGCGTCCGCTCAGCGCGTCGATCTCGACCGTATCGACCTCGGGCAACAGACCCAGCGCGGCACGTACCGGGCCGGCGGCCGGCGCGGTGAAACTCACTGCGCCACGATAGCGCGAACGCGCCACGAACTCGGCCGGCGTGGTGTCGGTCAACAGGCGCCCCTGTACCAGCAGCGCGAGGCGATTGCACAACTGCGGCACGTCTTCGAGCAGATGCGTGGAAACGATGATCGCGCGCTCGCGTGCCAGACCGCGCAACAGTTTGCGCACACTGGCCTGCTGGTTGGGGTCAAGACCGTCGGTGGGTTCGTCGAGGATCAGTGCCGGCGGATCGTGCAGGATGGCTTGCGCCAGTCCGACCCGGCGCCGCTGACCCTTGGACAGCGTGCCGATGGTCTGCCCCAGCAGGTTCTCCAGTTCCAGCGCCTGCACCACGTGCGCGTAGCGCTGTGCCAGGTGCGCGCGGCGCAGACCACGCACGCGCGCCACGAACATCAGCAGCGCGTGCACGCTCATTTCCGCGTACAACGGCGCACCCTCGGGCAGATAGCCCAGCACGCGCCGTGCCGCCAGTGCCTGACGCTGCACGTCGTGGCCACCGATGCGCGCACGGCCGACATCCGGCGCCAGCACGCCCGCAAGCATGCGCAACGTGGTGGTCTTGCCGGCGCCATTGGGGCCGAGCAAGCCGAGGATCTGTCCCGGACGCACGCTCAGGCTCAGTCCCTGCACGGCGCAGCGCGCGCCAAAACTGCGTTGTAGGGATTCGGCTTCGATCATGTTGCCAGGCGCGCGCTGCGCGCCACGCACAGGACGCTTCCGCATGCAACGGAAGCGCCCTGGAGATGCACGACGAAGGTCAACCCGCGGCGATCAGCCGGCCGTGGCCGCGACTGCCGGTGCCACGCTGGCCGCGCTGGCGGGAGCACCCGCCGAGGCCCCTGCCGCAACACTGGCCGCGACCGCTGGCGCCGCGCTGCCGGCAGCAGCTGGTTGCGCGCTCTGCCCCGGCACCGCATCCGGGCCCCAGGTCAGCGGCAGGTAAACCGCGTAACCGCCCATGCCGGTGTTCGGATCGACTTCGCTGGTGACCACGTCATACAACCGGTGCGTGTTGGGATCGAATGCGTAGCCATGGGTCTGCGCATAAGCCTCGAGATTCAGGCGCATCAGCGGCAGGCTGGCCGGGCTGGCCTGCATGTCGGCCTCCAGCGCCTTGCCGCCGAAGGCCATGCGCGCCGAGACATTGCCGGCGACGACGAGCGCACCGTTCTTCTGCCAGGTGCCCGGCTGGGCCGTGTTGCCGGCGGCCGCGGCATCCGGCGTACCCGGCTGGGTCAGGTCGTAGCTCTGCCCGGCCACGGTCAGCGTGCTGGTGTTGATCGGCACGGCGATATCGAACGCATAGTTCTGGTCGCCGTAATCGGTGGTCACCGTGATGCGCGGACCGGCCTGGGTCACGCCCAGTTTCTTCATCGCCGCATCGATTTCGGTCAGCGCCTTCTGCGTGGCGCTGGAGACATCCTCCAGCGTGCGCTTGGCGCGCGTGGACACGAACAACACGGCCTGCGGCTTGGTCTCGACGATGCGCGGCTGCAGGTCGTTGTAGGAAACATTGGGAATCGAGGCCAATACGTTCTGCAGGTTGCCCAGCGTGTATTGCACGAACGCCGCCGGCTCGCCATGGATGTACAGACGCGAGTAGCGATCGATCAGATTCCAGCCATAGTCGACCTTGTAGCGCATGGTCACCCTGACCAGGCGATCGTTGCTGCCGGAACGCTCCAGCTCGATGATGAGGCGCTTGTTGTGTCCGTCCCAGTCATTGGTCAGCGCCCAGTCGATTTCGGCGCTGCCCTGGGTCGATACCCGGCTGGCGCCGGGCTGGTCCTTGGTGATGGTCAACGTGCCGTCACCCACCTTGGGGTTCTTGCTGGTCCAGCTCACCTTGGCGCCCACGCCATAGGCCGGGCCAGAGAACGTGAACCGGGTATTGGGGTCGTAGGCGCGCAGCACACCGTAATCGGGAAAGCGCCGGAAGTTGCTGAGGATGTCGTAAACCTGACGGAAATCATGGCTGACCTCGACCGAGCGCGAGGTGGAACCGTGGTCCGGCATCACCACCCCGACCACGAGGTAAAGGATCGCGACCATGATCAGGGCGACGATAATTTCAAGAGCACGCATCATTCGGACAGTCTCCGCAGCCGTTCGGGGCCGGGCACGGGGTGCCGGCGGGTTGGGCAACAACGGCAGGTACCAATGACCCGCAGCTGAAGCACGGATGGTAACGGCAAGATATGGCGAACGCCATCCGCGGCGCAGCGCGACAGGTCGCGCGCGGCATGCGCTCAGACGATACCCAGCTCCAGCGCCTTGAGCACCGCGCGCGTGCGGTCGCGCACGCCCAGCTTGGAGAGGATGTTGGACACGTGATTCTTCACCGTGCCCTCGGCCACCGCCAGCGAGTTGGCGATTTCCTTGTTGCTGTAGCCGCCGGCCATCAGGCGCAGGATCTCGGTTTCGCGCTCGGTCAGCGGATCGGGCTGCTCCAGGCTCTGGAACTGCGTGCCCATGCGCTCGATCCCGGCCTTGAGGCGCTGCGTCACCACCGGCGACACCAGCGAACCGCCCGCGGCCACCGTGCGCACCGCCTCGACCAGTTGCTCCAGCGACACGTCCTTGAGCAGATAGCCGCGCGCGCCGGCCTTGAGCCCGGCCAGCACCAGTTGATCGTCATCGAACGTGGTCAGGATCACGGTCGGCGGCAGCGCATTCCTGGCCGCCAGCGCCTGCAGTACCTCGATGCCGTTCATGCCCGGCATGCGCATGTCCAGCAGCACCACGTCCGGGCGCAGCCTGGGGATGGTTTCCAGCGCCTGCGCGCCATCGCCGCATTCGGCCACCACGCGGATGTCATCAGCCAGATCCAGCAGCGAGCGAATGCCTTGGCGCACCAGGGTCTGATCGTCCACCAGGCACACGTTGATCATGCGATTTTCTCCATAGGCAACCACGCCGTAAGCGCGAATCCATGTCCCGGCGCGGCACTGATCAGCAGCCGGCCGCCGGCCGCGGCCAGGCGCTCGTGCATGCCATTGAGGCCGTTGCCGGGTCGAATCGTACCCGCACCGCGGCCATCGTCGCGTGCATCCAGCTTCAATTCGCCGGCCTCGGTGCGGCTGAAACCCAGCCACAGATTGCGCGCGCCGGAATGGCGCGCGGTGTTGGTCAGGATTTCCTGCACCGTGCGCAACATCACCTGCGCGCGTTGCGGCTCATCCACGCTGAACGCGGGCGGCAGGTCCAGATGCACCTGCACCGTGGGCACCCCCTCGATCAGGCTGCGCAACGCTTGGCTCAGGTCCAGCGCCTCGCCCTGGCGCAGCTCGCTGACCACCTCGCGCACATCGCCCAGCAACTGCCTGGCGATGGCTTGCGCCTGGCGCACCGGGCCGACTTCCGCCGGCGCCACGCGGTGGCTGGCTACCTCCAGATTCAGCGTCAGCGCGGTGAGATGGTGGCCGAGCAGATCGTGCAGCTCGCGTGCGATGCGCATGCGCTCGCCGATGCGGCTGGATTCGGCCAGCAGCACGCGCGTGGCGCGCAGTTCGGAATTGAGCCGGCGCTGCTCTTCGCGCGCATCGTCCTGTTGCCGCGCCACCATCGAGGTGACGAACATCAGCGTGGCGAAACCGAGGTACAACGCTGCCTGCAGCGTCGCCGTACCCCAGCCGAAACCGGGAAAACCGGCAAACACCGGGATCAGTGCCAGGTTCTGCAGCACCAGCCAGGCGACACCGATCGGCAGCGGCAAGGTCCATGGCAATGCCACCGCCACCACGACCAGCAGCAGCGCCGACAGGCCGCTGTGACTGAACCAGCCCACACCGATGGCGGTCGCGGTCAGCACGCCGAGGCCGAGAATCTTCAGTACCGGATGGCGGCGCGAACCCAGACGCCGTGTCAGCAGCCAGTACACGATACCGAACACCACGTAGCACAGCAGCAGCAACCCCAGGCCGATATCGGGGTGACTGAATGCACTGACGCGCTCCAGCGTCCAATCCACGCGCAGCAGCGGAATGCCCGTGCACAGGTAGGTAAACAGCCCCGTGTAACGCAGCAGACGGGTGTGATTGACGGCAGGCCAGCGCATGCGCCGCATTCATGCACGGGCACTCGCGCAAGGCAAGCGCTGCGGTCCGCGCGGGCGCTCGCGGCAGCGCAGCTTGGCGGCACCGCAGCGCATGCGATAATGCCGCGTCGCCGGGCGCTGCATGGCCCCGCATCACCGGGAGTAGGGCATGAATCTGGCGCTGCGCGAGGCCTGCGAGAACGATCTGGACGCCGTGCTGGCGATCAACAACGCGGCCGGCCCCGGGATCCTGCCACTGGACGGCGAGCACCTGCGGCGCTTGTACGCCAACGCCGATTATTTCCGCATCGCCGAGGTCGATGGCCACGCCGCCGGATTTCTGCTCGCCTTCCGCGAGCACGCCGCGCACGACAGCCCCAACTTTCACTGGTTCGCCGAACGCCATCCCGCGTTCGTCTATATCGACCGCGTGGTGATCGCCGGCAACATGCGTGGCCATGGTCTCGGCCGCGTGTTCTACGCTGATGTGCACAGCTACGCCGAGGTGCGTGTGCCGCTGCTGACCTGCGAGGTATTCCTCGAGCCGCCCAACGACGCGGTGGTGCTGTTCCACGGCACCTATGGCTTCCGCGAACTCGGCCAGCAGGTGATGCCGGGCATCGGGCGCCGCGTCAGCCTGCTGGGCAAGGAACTGTGCAGTTTCGCGTTCGTGCGCGATACGTATCTGGCGCAAGGCGGCCTGCCCGATCTGCCCTGGCTACGCAGCCGCGACGTGCCGGCATGCGCGCCGCGCCGCGCCGCGGCACAGGCCTGACGCGCGCATGGTGGCCAAATCCGTGATCGACAGCGTGTGCGATCTGCGCTTCGGCCAGGTCGGCATCGCCAACGTGCGCGTCACCGGCAACAATCCTGCCGCGTTGCAGGCGGCACTCGCCGAACGCGTGCACAAGGCGCCGCAATTGTTCGCGCGCGCCGCAGTGGTGCTGGATCTGGGGCATTTGCAGGAAGACATCGACCGCGACGCCTGCGCCGCCCTGCTCGATGCGGTACGCGCCGCCGGCATGCTGCCGGTGGCGCTGGCCTACGGCACCCGCCACATCGAGGCGCTGGCACAGGCGCTGGGCCTGCCGCTGATTGCCAAGTTCCGTGCCGCCTACGAACCCGCGCTGGCTGACACCGCTGCGGCGCCGGCGCCCGAACCCGCGCCGATGCCGCGCCACGCCCGCGCGGGTGAAGCCGACGCCGTGCCAGCCGCCGTCAGCCCTGCCGCCGCCAGCGCCCCGACCCTGCACCACGCCCAGGCGGTGCGCTCGGGTCAGCAGGTGTACGCCGAGGCGCGCGATCTGGTGGTTACCGCCAACGTCGCCGCCGGCGCCGAGGTGATCAGCGACGGCAGCATCCACATCTACGGCAGCCTGCGTGGCCGCGCCCTCGCCGGCGCTGGCGGCAACGAACAGGCGCGCATCTACTGCCAGTCCTTCCACGCCGATCTGGTGTCCATCGCCGGCCGCTACCGCAATTTCGAGGAAATTCCCGGTGACCTCGAGGGCCGTGCTGTGCAATGCTGGCTGGAGGGAGAAAAATTGCTGATTGCACGCCTGGACCACTAGCCGTGCAGCCGACCAATCCACAATGAACACGGCAAGATGGGAGACAATGCTTTGACCGAGACCATCGTCGTCACCTCCGGCAAAGGGGGTGTTGGCAAGACCACGACCAGCGCTTCGCTGGCCACAGGCCTCGCCATGCAGGGCAAGAAAGTCGCGGTCATCGATTTCGACGTGGGCCTGCGCAACCTCGACTTGATCATGGGCTGCGAACGGCGCGTGGTCTACGACTTCGTCAATGTCATACACCAGGAAGCCACGCTCAAGCAATCGCTGATCCGCGACAAGCGCCACGACAACCTGTACGTGCTGGCGGCCTCGCAGACACGCGACAAGGAGGCGCTGACCCAGGACGGCGTCGGCCGCGTGCTCGATGAACTCAAGGCCGACGGCTTCGATTACATCGTCTGCGACTCGCCGGCGGGCATCGAGAAAGGCGCGTTTCTGGCCATGTACTTCGCCGATCGCGCGCTGGTGGTGGTCAACCCCGAGGTATCCAGCGTGCGCGATTCCGACCGCATCCTCGGCCTGCTGTCGAGCAAGACCCGCCACGCCGAATCCGGCAAGGGCGGCGTGCCCGCGCACCTGCTGCTGACGCGTTACAACCCCGAGCGCGTCGGCAGCGGGCAGATGCTCAGCATTGGCGATGTCGAGGAAGTACTGGGCCTGCCGGTGCTGGGCGTGATCCCCGAGCACGACAGCGTGCTCAGCGCCTCCAACCAGGGCGTGCCGGTGATCCTCGACGCGACCTCCAACGCCGGCCAGGCCTATGTCGATGCCATCGCACGGCTGCTCGGCGAGGAACGCCCGATGCGCTTCACCGAGGCGGCGAAGAAGGGCCTGTTCAAGCGGATGTTCGGGAGTTGAGCATGGGCATCCTCGACTTTCTCAAGGCGCGGCCGAAGAACACCGCCAACATCGCCAAGGAGCGCCTGCGCATCATCGTCTCGCAGGAGCGTTCCTCGCGCGGTTCGCCCGACTACCTGCCGCTGCTGCGCACTGAACTGCTCGCGGTCATCCGCAAATACGTGCATGTCGAGCTGGACGCGATCAACATCCAGGTCGAGCGCGATGGCGAGCACGAGGTGCTGGAGCTATCCGTGGCGCTACCCGAGCACAAGCCGGGCGCGATGGGCTGAGGCGGCTGCGGACTCCGGAACTCGATCGAGTGTCCAGGACTCCCCGCGTGCGCCTGTTCGGCCACGTCTCACCTGTCGTTGCAGCCATCGCATGTCCTCCGTCCTGCTTCTATCTGATCTCGGCTTCGCCGCGCCGCGTGCCTTGCTGGCGCGGCACGGCCTGGCACTGATCGAAGTCGCGCCCGGTGCCGCCATCCCCGGCAGCTACTGGGGCGACAGCGAAGCCGGGGTCATCGGCACGCGCGTGTATGCGCGCCCCGATACGCCCGTGCACTCGCTGCTGCACGAGGCCTGCCACCTGCTCGTGTTGCCGCCCGCGCGCCGCGCGCGGGTGCACACCGACGCCACCGACTCGATCGAGGAAGAAGACGCAACCTGCTACCTGCAGATCGTGCTGGCCGATGCCCTGCCCGGCGTCGGCCGCGCGCGCATGCAGGCCGACATGGACGCCTGGGGATACAGTTTTCGCCTCGGCAGCGCGCACGCCTGGTTCGAGCAGGATGCCAGCGAGGCCCGGCAATTGCTGATCGCGCGCGGCCTGATCGGCGCGGCGTAAAATCGCGGTTCTCCCCGCGCGGCGACACGCATCATGGCCTTCGACAGCATCCCCGAGATCCTCGACGACATCCGCGCCGGGCGCATGGTGATCATGGTCGACGACGAGGACCGCGAGAACGAGGGCGACCTGATCATGGCCGCCGAAAAAGTGCGCCCCGAGGACATCAACTTCATGGCACGCGAAGGCCGCGGCCTGATCTGCCTCGCGCTCACCGAGCAACGCTGCCGGCAACTGGGCCTGCGCCCGATGGTCAGCGACAACACCTCCTCGCACCACACCAACTTCACCGTGTCGATCGAGGCCGCCGAGGGCGTGACCACCGGCATTTCGGCCTACGACCGCGCGCACACCGTGCAAGTCGCCGTGCGTGATGGCGCACGCGCCGGGGATCTGGCTCAGCCAGGCCACATCTTTCCGCTGGCCGCGCAGCCCGGCGGCGTGCTCACCCGCGCCGGCCACACCGAGGCGTCCAGTGACCTTGCCGGTCTCGCCGGACTGGAGCCAGCCGGCGTGCTGGTGGAAGTCCTCAACAGCGACGGCAGCATGGCGCGACGCCCGCAACTGGAAGCCTTCGCGCGCCAGCACGGCCTGCGCATCGGCAGCATCGCCGACCTGATCCGCTACCGCCTGGCCACCGAGAAAACCATCGAGCGCGTCCATGCCGCGCCGACGCAAACCGAGTTCGGCACGTTTCAACTGATCGCCTACCGCGACCTGCTGCGCCGCGGCCTGCACTTCGCGCTGGTGCGCGGCGAGGTCGCCGGCGACAGCCCGGTGCTGGTGCGCGTGCATGCGCGCAACACGCTGTCCGATGTGCTGCACCTGGTGCGCGAGGATCTGGGCCTGACCCTGACCGCTGCCCTGCGTCGCATCGCCAGCGAAGGCCGTGGCGTGGTGGTGGTGCTGGCCGGCGACGACAGCGCCGAGGCTCTGCTGCAGCGCCTGCACGGCCCCGCGCCGCACGACGCCAGCCGCCAGACGGCGCAGCAGGAATGGCGACAACTGGGCCAAGGCGCGCAAATTCTCGCCGACCTTGGCGTGCGTCGCCTGCGCGTGCTCGGCACCCCGCGCAAGCTGGTCGGCCTGGCCGGCTTCGATCTGCAGGTGGTGGAATACCTCAACGCGTGAACCTCGAAGTCGGTGCTGGATGGTGCGCGCCGCCCTCTGACTGGCACGCCACGCGTTTATTTGCGAGGATGCCGCACTTGACGCTGGTACGGAGCACACGCATGAAGGCTGTTGCCCTGTTCGCTGGTTTGCTGCTGAGCACTGTGGCCGCGTGCGCGTGCGCACAGGCAGCCGATGGCCTGCCCGTGCTGCGCGGCGACCGCGCCAAACTGGTGGCGTCGGCTGGGGATCTGCTGCCTGCCGCAGTGGGTGTTGGCGGCCCCGCGTCCGGCACGCCTGCAGCACGCGCGCCAGCCGCCGCACGGCACGCGCCCCCGACCGCGACACGGCCCGCGCCGACACGCGCCGCAGGCGGTGATGCCGGCGGTGACGGCGCCGCGCGGCTGCCCGACGCGAACAGCCGCGCGCCCGCGCAACCGCTGCGCGCACGGCCGGTGCTGAGCTGGCAGTCGCTGCTGCCAGGCTCGATCCAGTAACCGGCCCATCCCGCTGGGTGGCTGGTTTGCCACGTTGCGCGCACGCCTGTTTTCGGTGCGCGCGATCCCCGACCCGATCTGGCGCGACGCGCTCGCCGCCGCACCCTTGTGCGCGGCGCTGGATGGTGCGCGGCAGCAGCGCCTGCGTGTGCTGTGCGCGCAATTCCTCGCGCACAAGCGCTTCAGTGCCGAGGCCGGCGCGCAACTTGACGACCTGCGCTGCCTGCTGATCGCGCAGCAAGCCTGCCTGCCGGTACTGGAACTCGGCTTCGCCGCGCTGCACGGCTGGCGCGAGGTGATCGTGTATCCGGGCGAGTTCCGCGTGCGCCACCCGCGCCAGGATCGCAGCACCGGCGTGATCACCGAGCAGGACGAAACCCTGATCGGCGAAGCCTGGGCGCGCGGCCCGGTGGTGCTGTCGTGGGCCAGCGTCAGCCACGATCTGGCGCATCCCCATGATGGCTTCAACGTGGTCGTGCACGAGATCGCGCACAAGCTTGATCAGCTCGACGGCGCCATGGACGGCGTGCCGGCACTGCCACCCGGACTGTCGCGGCACGTGTGGCTCGACGTTTTCCAGCGCGCCTTCGATCACTTGCAGCGCCAGCTCGACAACGGCCAGCACGGCGCCATCGATGCCTACGCGGCCACCAATCCCGAGGAATATTTCGCGGTCACCAGCGAGCTGCATTTTTCGCGGCCGGTGCAACTGGCGCAGGCCGCGCCCGAGGTGGCGCGCCTGCTCACCGGCCTGTATGGCGCGCCGCCGGCTGCGCTCGTGTCTTGAAGGTCGCCGCGGCGCTCAGCGGATCGGCGGAAAGCGCAGACTGAAACGTGCGCCGCCCAGTGCCGCGGAGCGGTCCACGCCCATCTCGGCACGGTAGGCATGCACCAGATCGACCACGATGGCCAGGCCGATGCCGTGGCCTTGCACGCGCTCGTCGCCGCGTACGCCGCGCTGCAACAGGCGCTCGACGCGCTCGGGCGGAATGCCGGGGCCATCGTCCTCGACGACGATCTCCAGGCCTTCGCGCAGCGCCGTGGCATCCAGCAGGCGGTGCACGCTGAGCAGCACGCGCGAGCGCGCCCACTTGAAAGCGTTCTCGGTGAGGTTGCCCAGCAGTTCCAGCAGGTCGCCCTCGGGACCGAAGAACCGGGCTTCGGGATCGATATCGAACTCGCACAGGATGCGCCGCACGGCGTGAACCTTCTCCAGACCCTGCACCAGCGCCTCGGCGTGCGCGGCCACCGGCACCGGCGCGGCGAAGGTCTGCCGGCCCTTGGCTGCGGCACGCGAGAGTTGATACGCGATGATGCTGTCCATGCGCCGCACCTGTTCCAGCACGTCGTGGCATACCGGCGGCGGCGGTGCGTCGTCGGCGCCGGATTCGAAGCGCGCGCGGATCACCGCCAACGGGGTTTTCAGGCTGTGCGCCAGATCCGCCAGCGTGTGGCGCTGGCGCTCGAGGGTTTCGCGCTCGCTCTGGATGATGGTGTTGAGGCCGCGCGTCAGGCCGGACAGCTCGCGCGGATAGTCGCTGGACAAGGCACTGGACTCGCCGCGCTGCACGCGGCGCAATTCCTGGCGCACCCGGCTCAGCGGCGACAGGCTCCAGCGCAGCAGCATTTGCTGCATGGCCAGCAGCGCCACGCCCAGACCGAGCAGCCATAGCGCCAGGGTGCGCCGGTATGCGCCGATCTGGCGCTCGAAGGCCTGATCGGATTCGGCGATATGCAGGGTCAAGCGCAGCGGCGCACGGTGCGGGATGTCCCAGGCCACGCCCTCGCTCAGCACGAATACATGGCCCATGGCCATGCTCGACAGCGGGCCGCGAAAATCCACCTGTCCGGGTGCGAGATCACCCGTGAACGGCAAATCGCGCCCGCGCGCCGAACGCGATGCCCAGCGTACGCCTCGGCTATCGGTGACGACCGCGTACAAGCCGGAACCGGGGCGATCGAAATCCGGTTGCGGTGGCGCATCCGGCGGAATCAGCGTGCCGTCGCGACGCACGTCGAAGCCAGCCAGGTATGCGTAGAAATAACTCTGCAGGCGGTCGCGCTCGGCGGTCAGCGTGCCCTCGTAATAGGCGCGGTCCAGGGCGAAACCGGTGACCCCCAGAAACGCGACCAGCGCCAGCAGCGAGGCCAGCGCCGAACGCGCGAGCAGCGACAGCGGTCGTGTCGGATCAGTCCTCATCGGCCTCGCTGCGCGGGATGGCGAAGCGATAGCCGCGGCCACGCACGGTCTCGATGGGCTTCAGCGTGCCGTCCGCATCGAGCTTGCGGCGCAGGCGCCCGATGAACACCTCAAGCACGTTCGAGTCGCGATCAAAATCCTGCTGGTAGATGTGCTCGGTCAGGTCGGCCTTGGACACCAGCTCGCCGGCATGCAGCATCAGGTATTCCAGCACCTTGTACTCGTAGCTGGTCAGATCGGCCGGCTTGCCGTCGACCGTGACCATCTGCGCGGTGGTGTCCAGCAATACCGGCCCGCAACGCAACTGCGGCTTGGACCAGCCGCTGGCGCGCCGCACCAGCGCGTTGATGCGCGCCAGCAGTTCCTCGACGTGAAATGGCTTGACCAGGTAATCGTCGGCGCCAAATTTCAGTGCCTCGACCTTGTCCTGCCACGAACTGCGCGCGGTCAGGATCAGGATCGGGAAGCGCTGCCCGGCCTCGCGCAGCGCCTTGACCAGCTCCATGCCCGACATCTTGGGCAGGCCGAGGTCGATGATCGCCAGATCGAACGGCACCTCGCGGCCCTGGAACAGGCCGTCCTCGCCATCGACGGCCATGTCCACGGCGTAGCCATCGCGCTTCAGGCGCGCCGCCAGCGTCTCGCGCAACGGGGCTTCGTCTTCCACCAGCAGAATGCGCATCAGCGTTTCTCCTTCAGTTCGGTCTTGATCTGGACCACCTTGACCACGCCTGCGGGCGTGATCACCTTGATGCGATAAATCACCTCACGCCGGCCCACGCGGATGCTGTCCGCCGCCAGCACCTTGCCGCCGGTCTCGCGCTGCACCTTGGCCACGGCCTGATCGAGCGTGATCGCGGGCTTGTCGGCGGTGTGCGCCAGACCGGCCAACATCATCAGAGCGGGAACCAGCAGGATACGGAACGGTGGCATGGCGGTATGGTAGTTCAGCTTGTTCAGCTAGCTTGCCCCGTTCCGGGCGCGCGCGTCGGAATCGCGCCTGAATCACGCGCGCTTGTTTGCAAGCAATCGGTTGGGGTCAGGCAGCCGCATGCCCGGATTTGCAAACTGATCTCAAGCCGTTTCGACCAGCACCAGCGCCTGCTCGATCAATTCCCAGCCCGCCTCCTGGTGCAGCGCACCCTCGGTCAGCAGACGCCGGAAGCGGCGCGCGCCGGGCCGGCCCAGGTACAGGCCCAGCACGTGGCGGGTGATGTGCTTGAGCGGCGTACCGCGTGCCAGCTCGGATTCAACGTAGGGCTTGAGCGCGCGCAATGCAGTGGCGCGCGCGGGTGGCTGCACGCCGCGCAGTTCGGCATCCAGGCAGGCCAGCACCCAGGGATCGTGGTAAGCGGCGCGACCCAGCATCACGCCATCGACAGCATCGAGCTGCGCCCGCGCCGTCGCCACATCCAGCAGCCCGCCGTTGAGCACGACGGTCAACGACGGGTGGCGCAACTTCAGGCGATGTACGCGGGCGTAATCCAGCGGCGGCAGCGTGCGGTTCTCGTGCGGCGACAGCCCCTTCAGCCACGCCTTGCGCGCATGCACCACCAGCACACCGAGATCTGTGGCATGCACAAGGCCGTCGACGAAGCGGTCGAGGTCGGCCTCGTCGTCCTGGTCGTCGACGCCGATGCGGCATTTGACCGTCACCGGCACGCTGACGGCATCCTGCATGGCGCGCACGCAATCGGCGACCAGCGCCGGCTCCAGCATCAGGCAGGCGCCGAAGCGTCCGGCCTGCACGCGCTCGGATGGGCAGCCGACGTTGAGGTTGACCTCGTCGTAGCCGGCGCGTTCGCCGACGCGCGCGGCAGCGGCCAGCGCCTGCGGCTCGCTGCCGCCCAGTTGCAGCGCGGTGGGGCGCTCGCCGGGTGCCTGCGCCAGCAGGTGCGCGACATCGCTATGCAACAGCGCCTGCGCGTGCAGCATTTCCGTGTACAGGCGCGCGCCGGGCGCCAGCACGCGATGGAACGCGCGGCAATGGCGGTCGGTCCAATCCATCATCGGCGCCACGCACAGGCGCCAGGGGCTTGTCGAGGCTGACAATGGCAGCGCTGTGGCGGCATTCATCGGCGCATTGTCCGGTATCTGCTGCAGCGGCGCAGCCGGCGCGTTTGGAGATCGCTGCGCTTGCGGCTAGCCTGCGCGCTTTGCGTGAAATCACATGAGCAGCAGACCGCCCTACATCGCCCTGGTCAGTACGCGCGAGGCGCTGGATCGCGATGACGACCTCGCCCCACTGCAAGCCGCGTTGCGCGCGGCTGGCGCCGCGGTGGCCATCGCGTGCTGGGACGATGCGCAGGCGGATTGGGCGCGCTTTGATGCGGCGCTGATCCGCTCGACCTGGGATTACACCTGGCGCCTGGATGAATACCTGCGCTGGATAGACCACGCCGCCGCGTGCACGCGTCTGTTCAACCCGCCCGCGTTGCTGCGCTGGAACACTGACAAACGCTATCTGGGCGAAATGGCGCAGGCGGGGATGGCGACCGTGCCGACGCATTTCGTCGCCGCGGATGCCGCCATCGAGCCCGCGCTGGACGCCGCACGCGCCGCGTGGCCGCACGCCGACTTGGTGATCAAGCCCAGCGTCAGCGCCGGCTCGCGCGACACCATGCGCCACAGCTTCGCCGCACGCGCGGCGATGCGCGCGCACCTCGCCGCGATCCACGCGCAGGGCAAGCGCGCGCTGATCCAGCCATACCTGGCGCGCGTGGATAGCGTCGGCGAGACCGCGCTGCTGTTTTTCGATGGCGTGTTCAGCCACGCCATCCGCAAGGGGCCATTGCTGGCAGCCAACGCCGCGGCAACGCGCGCGCTGTTCGCGCCCGAGCACATCCAGCCGCGCACGCCGCAAGCCGACGAACTGGCGCTGGCGCAGCGCGTGCTGGCCGCCCTGCCCGCGCCGTTCAACTCGGCGCCCGGCGCACCCTTGTATGCGCGCGTGGACCTGCTGCGCGACGACGCCGGCGCGCCCTGCCTGATCGAACTGGAACTGGTCGAGCCCTCGCTGTTCCTGGACTTCGCGCCGGGTGCCGCGGCACGGCTCGCGCAGGCCCTGCTGCGACATGCACGCGCCTGACCACGGGCGCCCGCTCGCCAAGAGCGGTTAAAATCGCGGGCTGACTCACCCACACGCACCGGCCTGCGCCTCGCGCGCGCCGCACAGCAAAAGGACATGGCATGAAAATCCTGGTCGGTTACAAACGCGTCGTGGACTACAACGTCCGCATCCAGGTCAAGCCCGACGGCTCGGGCGTGATCAGCGACGGCGTCAAGCTCTCGCCCAATCCGTTCGACGAGATCGCGCTGGAAGAAGCGCTGCGCCTGCGCGAGCACGGCGTCGCCAGCGAGGTCGTGATCGTCGGCATCGGCCCGGCCGACCTGCAGGCGCATCTGCGCAACGGCCTGGCGATGGGCGCCAATCGCGCCATCCATGTCAGCACCAGCGATGTGGTGCAGCCGCTGAGCGCCGCGCGCGTGCTGCTGAAGCTGGTCGAAAAGGAACAGCCGGGCCTGGTGATCCTGGGCAAGCAGGCGATCGATGACGACAGCAACCAGACCGGACAGATGCTCGCGGCGCTGTGGGGGCGTCCGCAGGCCACCTTTGCCAGCAAGCTCGGCATCGCCGACGGCAAGGCCACGGTGGTGCGCGAGGTCGATGCCGGCCTGGAGACGCTGGAGGTCGACCTGCCCGCCGTCGTCACCACCGATCTGCGCCTGAACGAGCCGCGCTTCATCAAGCTGCCGGACATCATGAAGGCCAAGAGCAAGCCCATCGAAGTGATCGAACTGGCCGCGCTGGGCATCGTCAGCGGTGACCATCTCAGGACGACGCACTACGCGCCGCCACCCAGGCGCGGCAAGGGCGTGATGGTCAAGGACGTGGCTGAGCTGGTGGCCGCGCTGAAAACCAGGGGCCTGGTGTGAGCGAGGAGCAAAAGACCATGAACAAGATCCTGATCGTTGCCGAACACCACGACGGCAAACTCAACCCCGCCACCGCGCGTTGCGTGAGCTGCGCGCAGCGGATCGGCGGCGACATCGAGGTGCTGGTGCTGGCCGCCACACCCGATGCGGTGGCCCAGGCCGCCGCCGCGCTGGATGGCGTGACCCGCGTGCGCAGCGTGGCGCACCCGGCCAACGTCCATGCACTCGCCGCGGTACTGGCGCCGCAGGTGGTCGCCGCCGCCGCGGGTTTCACGCACGTACTGGCGCCTTCCACCACCTTCGGCAAGGACCTCATGCCGCGCGTCGCCGCGCTGCTTGGCGTTGCCCAGGTCAGCGATCTGATGCAGGTCGAGGACGCGCAGCGCTTCGTGCGCCCGATCTACGCCGGCAATGCGCTGATCACGGTGCAGGCGCCCGGCGGGCAGACCGTGGTGGCCACGGTGCGCACCGCATCCTGGCCCGAGGCCAGGGCTGGCGCCACGCCCGCGCCGATCGAGAATCTCGTGCTCGAGGTGGCGCTGCCGACGCACACGCGCTTCGTCGCGCTGGAATCCGGCAAGAGCGACCGCCCGGATCTGCAAAGCGCCAGCCGCGTGGTCTCCGGCGGACGCGCGCTGGGCTCGGCGGAGAACTTCAAGCTCATCTACGCGCTGGCCGACACGCTCGGCGCCGCGGTCGGCGCATCGCGCGCGGCGGTCGACGCCGGCTACGTGCCCAGCGACATGCAGGTGGGGCAGACCGGCAAGATCATCGCGCCGGCGCTGTACCTGGCCATCGGCATCTCCGGCGCCATCCAGCACCTCACCGGCATCAAGGATGCCGGCACCATCGTGGCCATCAACAAGGACGCCGAGGCGCCGATTTTCGAGATCGCCGACTTCGGCCTGGTCGGCGATCTGTTCAAACTGGTGCCAGAACTGCAGCAGGCGCTTGGCTGATGCAGCACTGACGCAATCCGCGCGCCGCATGCGCGACGCGTTGGCTTTGCGCATGCTTGCGCATAGCATGCGTGGCTTGCAACGAGGAAGCATGCGTGGACAACACCCGCCCCATGGACAAGCCGATCTGGGAACCCAGCCGCGAGCGCGCGGAGGCATCCAACATGGCGCGCTTCCTGCGTTTCGCGCGCGAACGCACCGGCAACCCGGACTTGCTGCGCTACGCGCCGCTTTGGGAATTCTCGGTGCGCGAGCCGCAGCGCTTCTGGCCGCTGGTATGGGAGTTCTGCGGCGTGCGCGCCAGCGGCGAACTCGAACCGGTCATCGAACATCCCGACGCCATGCCCGGTGCGCGGTTTTATCCCAACATCCGGCTCAACTTCGCCGAAAACCTGCTGCGCCATCGCGACGCGCATCCGGCGCTGATCTTCCGCAACGAGTGGGGCCACGCGCGCGAATTGAGCTACGCCGAGCTGGCCGCGCAGGTCGGCCGCTTCAGTCACGCGCTGCGCGCGGCGGGCGTCGGCCCCGGCGACCGCGTCGCCGGGCTGATGCCCAACATGCCGGAAACCATCATCGCCATGCTCGCGGCCGCAGCGCTCGGCGCGACGTGGTCATCGACCTCGCCGGATTTTGGCGTGGCCGGCATCGTCGACCGCTTCGGCCAGATCGCGCCCAGGGTGCTGGTCAGCATCGATGCCTACCCCTACGACGGCAAAACCCACGACGTGCTGGGCAAGCTGCGCGGTGTGCTCGATGCGATTCCCGCGATCGAGCACACGGTGGTCCTGGACTACAGCGGCCAGCACGCCAGCCTGGCCGGGCTGCGCGGCGCGCAGGGCTGGGACGACTTCAGCGCCGGCCACGGCGAGGCGCTCGAATTCACCCCGATGCCGTTCAACCATGCGCAATACATCATGTACTCATCCGGCACCACCGGCGTGCCCAAGTGCATCGTGCACGGCGCCGGCGGCACCCTGCTGCAGCATCTCAAGGAACTGGTGCTGCACACCGATCTGAAGCGCGACGACCGCATCTTCTACTTCACCACTTGCGGCTGGATGATGTGGAACTGGCTGGTATCCAGCCTCGCCGTGGGCGCCACCGTGGTGCTGTACGACGGCTCGCCGTTTCATCCAGACGGCAACGCGCTGTGGGACCTGGCCGATGAAACCGGCATCAGCATCCTCGGCACCAGCGCCAAGTGGATCGCCGCAATCGAGAAAGCCGGAGTCAAGCCGCGGCAGACGCACAAGCTGGCGGCGCTGAAGACGATTTTGTCCACCGGTTCGCCGCTGGCCCCGGAGAGTTTCGATTACGTGTACCGCGACGTGAAAGACCGCGTGCTGCTGGCCTCGATCTCGGGCGGCACCGACATCGTCTCGTGCTTCGCGCTGGGCAATCCACTGTTGCCGGTGTATCGCGGCGAGTTGCAGTGCCGCGGCCTTGGCATGAAGGTCGATGCCTTCGACGACGCCGGCCAGCCGGTACGCGGCCAGCCCGGCGAACTGGTGTGCCTGGCGCCGTTCCCGTCGATGCCGGTCGGCTTCTGGAACGATGCCGATGGCAGCAAATACCGCGCCGCCTATTTCGAGCGCTTTCCCGGCGTGTGGGCGCACGGCGATTTCGTCGAGATCACCGCGCACGGCGGCGTCATCATCCAGGGCCGCTCGGACGCCACGCTCAACCCCGGCGGCGTGCGCATCGGCACCGCCGAGATCTACCGCCAAGTCGAGCAGGTGACCGAGGTGCTGGAATCCATCGCCGTCGGCCAGCACTGGCAGGGCGACGAGCGCGTGGTGCTGTTCGTGCGCCTGCGCGAAGGCGCGCAGCTCGACGACGCACTGCGCGCGCGTATCCGCCAGATCATCCGCGCCAACGCCACGCCACGCCACGTGCCGGCGCGCATCGAACAGGTGCCCGACATCCCGCGCACGCTGTCAGGCAAGATCACCGAGCTGGCCGTGCGCGAGACCATCCACGGGCGCGCGGTGAAAAACACCGACGCACTGGCCAATCCGCAGGCGCTGGCGCACTTCGCCGCGCTGCGCGCCAGCCTGGAGACGCATTGATGATGCGCAGCCCGTGCGGTGTCGCGACGCGACGCGCTCGCGGCACCGGCTGACCATGTCACCCGCCGCCAGGGCCCGCTTGCAGATCCATTTCTGCGTATTCCTGTGGGGCTTCACCGCGATCCTCGGCAAGCTGATCACGCTGGCCGCGCTGCCGCTGGTGTGGTGGCGCATGCTGCTGGTCAGCGGCACGCTGCTGCTGGTGCCGCGGGTGTGGCGCGCGCTACGCGTGGTGCCGCTGCGCCTGGCGCTGGCCTACGCCGGCATCGGCGTGATCGTGTCACTGCACTGGCTCACGTTCTATGGCGCGATCAAACTGGCCAACGCCTCGGTCGCGGCCACCTGCATCGCCGTCGCGCCGCTGTTTCTTGCGTTTCTCGAGCCACTGCTGGCGCGGCGCCGCTTCGAATTGCGCGAGTTGCTGCTGGCACTGGTGGTGGTGCCTGGCGTGGCGCTGGTGGTCGATGGCGTGCCCGCGGGCATGCGCTTGGGCGTGGCCGTGGGCGTGCTTTCCGCGCTGCTGGTGGCGACCTTCAGCGCACTCAACAAGCGTCTGGTCGCGCATGCCGATCCGCTGGCGGTGACCGCGCTGGAGCTGGGTGCGGGCGCCGCATTCCTCACCATGCTGGCACCGCTGCTGCCGCACTCGGGCAGCGCCTGGCCGCTGCCCGATGCGCACGACGCGCTGCTGCTGCTGATCCTCGCCTACGCCTGCACGCTGCTGCCGTTCGCGCTGTCGCTGCATGCGCTGCGCCAGGTCAGCGCGTTCAGCATGCAGCTGATCACCAACCTCGAACCGGTGTACGCGATCATCCTGGCGATCGTGCTGTTGCACGAGCAACGCGTGCTCGATGCGCGCTTTTATCTGGGCGTGATGGTGATCCTGGGCGCGGTGTTCCTGCACCCGCTGTTATCCCGCAGGCGCCGCCACGAGGCGCAGCCGGAGCTGCTGGCCACCGCAGAATCCAAGAACCTGGTGGACTGACCCCGGGCAGCCACGGCGGCCCGTGTGGGACACTGCCGGCATGCCAGCACCTGCCGATAACGAAGACCGCGCCACGATCAGTTGCAGCCGCTGCCAGGCCTGCTGCTGCCAACTCAAGGTCCTGGTGATGGTCGACGATGACGTGCCGCAATGGCTGCTGACACATGATGCGCATGGCATGGAGGTGATGCGCCGGCACGACGACGGCTGGTGCGCGGCGCTTGATCGCGACAGTCTGCGCTGCACGATTCATGCGCGCCGCCCACAGGTTTGCCGTGACTTTGCCATGGGTGGCGGCGACTGCAGGGATGAGCGCGAGCGCTGGCGTCGTGTCGCCGCCAGCCTCTGAGCGGTCATCACCCGTGGCCTGGTTCGTCTATCTGATCGAATGCACGGACGGCAGCATCTACACCGGCATCGCCGTGGACGTGGACGCACGTTACGCCGCGCACGTACTCGGCAAGGGCGCACGCTACACCCGCGCGCACCCGCCGGCACGGTTGCTGGCGCGGTTCGCGCATGCCGACCGCTCCGCCGCAAGCAAAGCCGAATACGCGATCAAGCAACTGTCGCCGGCGGCCAAACGCGCGCTGTGCGCCGGCAGCACCTCGCCGCCGGCGCCGCATGCGCAGGGATACGACGCGGATTGAGCGCCTCAGGCCACCATCCCGGCGGCGTGCGCCGAAGACCATGCCCACTGGAAGTTGTACCCGCCGAGGTGGCCGCTGACGTCCACTACCTCGCCGATGAAATACAGGCCCGGCACCTGGCGCGATTCCATCGTGCTCGATGACAGCGCGTCGGTATCGACGCCACCCAGCGTGACCTCGGCAGTGCGGTAACCCTCGCTGCCGCTGGCGACCAGCGGCCATGCCTGCAGCTGCGCCGCGAACACGCGCAATTCGGCCCCGCGATACTGGCGCATCGGCAGGCTGGGCAGTGCGAGCTCGCACAGACGCTGCGCCAGCCGCCGCGGCAGCAACTCGGCCAGCACGTTGCGCAGCTCGGCATCGGGGTGCGCGCGCTGCTGCGCACGCAAGACATCAAACGCATCGTCATCGGGCAGCAGGTTCAAGCGCAGGTCGTCGCCGGGCTGCCAGTACGAGGAGATCTGCAGGATCGCCGGACCGCTGATGCCACGGTGGGTGATCAGCAGGCCGGCGCGGAACCGCTGGCCATTGCAGCGCGCCTCCACCGGCAGCGCAACGCCGCTGAGGTCATGGTAGTTCTGCTGGTGCGTGCCACTCAGGGTCAGCGGCGCCAGACCCGCGCGCGTCGGGCGCACGGCAAGACCGAACTGGCGCGCCAGCGCGTAGCCAAAACCCGTGGCACCCATGCGCGGAATCGACAGCCCGCCGCTGGCCACCACGAGTGCCTCTGCGCGCACCTCGCCCAGTGTCGTCGTCAGCGCAAAACCCCGGTCGTGCCGCTGCACGCGCGCCACGCTGCAGCGGGTCTCGACACGCACACCGGCCGCCGCGCACTCGTCCAGCAGCATGCGCACGATCTGCCTGGATGAGTCATTGCAGAACAACTGCCCCAGCTCTTTCTCGTGCCAGGCGATACCGTGCCTGTCGACCAGCGCGATGAAATCCTGCGGGGTGTAACGCGCCAACGCCGATTTGCAAAAGTGTGGATTGGCCGAGATGAAGTTGGCCGCGCTGGTGCCTGTATTGGTGAAATTGCAGCGCCCGCCGCCGGACATCAGGATTTTCTTGCCGACGCGCTCGGCGTGCTCGATCAGCAGCACGCGGCGACCGCGCAGACCGGCCACGCGCGCGCACATCAGCCCCGCCGCGCCACCGCCGATGATGGCGACATCGACCCGCAATGCGTCCATGCCCGGGCTCAGTGCGGTCGCGAATGCCGCGCCGAGCCAGTCTGGTCAGCGCGACGTCGCATCACTTCGGCAGAAACACCTTGGCATCGGTCTTGCCATGCTTTTCGGCGCGCTTTTCCTTCAGCGTCTTCTGCGGTTTTTTCTTGGCGTCTTTCTTCTGGTTGAGACTCTTGCTCATGACATGCGCTCCTGGGGAGGAAAGATTTTCCCGACTGGCAATGCCTGCGACGGGCATTGTCGTGCGTGGCAGTATCGCAGGGTAACAGCGCATGCAGTGCAACGATGCGCGACTCGGAAAAGCCTAACGCCGTGTGTCGCCACGCACGCGCAACAGGCCGCGGTCCAGCAAGACCAGCGCCGCGCCCAGCAGCGCGAACAGCAGCAGCAGCAGCACTGCGTTGCGCAGCAACAACTCCATGCCGAGGCGCGGCAGATTGAGGAACGGATACGGATACACGTGCAGTAACTGCCCCAGCAGCATGGCCCAGATGAAATACAGCACCGGCACCAGCAACCACGCGCCCAGGTGCCGCCAGCGCAATCCACGCACGGGCACGATCCACAACCAGCCCAGCGCGTAGAGGCTGGGCACCACGGTATGCAGCAGTGCGTCGGCCAGCAACGCCAGCCCCTGCGGATGCCAGTGTGCCGCCAGCAGCAGGTGATACACCGCCGCGGTGATCAGGATGTACAGCAGCACCGCGCCGCGCACACCGGCGCGCATGCACCAATGCCCGGCGCGACTGCCCGGTTCCAGCGCGACCACGCCGCATACGAACGCGACCAGCACGTTGCTCAGAATCGTGAAATAGCTGAAATAGCGCAGCGTCATCCAGAGCGCGCCGACATGTTGCGCCTGCGCCTGCATCCATACGAACTGCAGCAGCAGGCCAAGCACGGCGATCAGTGCGGTCAAGCCCTGCCAGATGCGCTCACGGTTGCTCAGTGAAGCCATGGGATTCCGACTCGTGATCAGTCTGCAAAATCGTGCATCCTGCCGCGGCTGGCAGGCAAACCGGCGCGGCAGGGTCGTCGCGCCACGTTGTGCGCGATGCACCGCGCGGCGCGAATGCCGGATACTGCCGCATCTTCCAGCAGCCAGTGCTGAACCATGTCGAGAATACCGCCGATCGCCGTGTCGGGAATCCCGAACGGCCCCGCCTTGGCGCTTGCCGAAGGCAGCAAAACCGGCACGGGTCCACGCCACGCCCGCACGCGGCCGGACCCTGACGCGATGGCTGCGGCGGCACCTGCCTCGCGTCCGGCGCTTCCCGGAAAAGTCGTCCGCGGCATCCTGCTTGCGCTCGTCTTGCTGGCGGTCCGCGCGCAGGCACAGCCGGTGCCGGCCAGCGACGCAGCCAGCGCCCGCAATTCGGCGGCCACGCTGGCCGCGCGCATTGATGCCTTCATCGCACAGCCGCGCTTCGCCAGCGCGCGCTGGGGCATCGATGTGGTCGATCTGGCCAGCGGCCGCACGCTGTACGCGCACGACGCCGACAAGCTGTTCGTGCCGGCATCCAATGCGAAGCTGTACACCACGGCGCTGGCGCTGCACCTGCTGGGCCCCGGGGCACGTTTCGACACCACGCTGTACGCCACCGACAGGCCCGATGGCCACGGCCTGCTGCAGGGCGACCTGATCCTGCGCGGCGGCGGTGACCCGGCGCTGGGCACCGACACCGGCGCCGCCGATGGCCCCGGCTGGGCCGCTGCGCTGGCGACGCGCCTGGCCGCCGCGGGCGTGGTGCGGGTCAGGGGCGATCTGATCGCCGATGACACGCGGTTCCGCGGCCCGCCCTTCGGCACCGGCTGGGGCGCCGGCGACCTGTTCGCCGACTACGCGCCGGCGGTCGGCGGCCTGACCGTGGGCGAGGGCACCCTCGCGGTGACCGTGAGCAGACAGGGCACGCGCTGCTGCACGATCGACGTGCAGCCGGCCAGCGCCGGCGTGCGCGTGGTCAACCTCAGCGTGGACGCCACCCCGGATGATCCCAGCAGCCTGCTGCTGTATCGCCCGCTGGGCCACGACACGCTGTATGTCAGCGGCAGCCTGCCGCGCGACGTGCGCGCGCGCACCTACACCCTGGCCGCACCCGATCCGGCGCGCATGGCGGGACAGCAGTTGCTGGACGCGCTGGCCGCCACCGGCATCGCCTTCGATGGCCATTTGCGCGTGCTGCGCTGGCCGCGGACCGACCCGGCGCTGGACGATCCGCACACCGTACGCATCGCCACCCTGGCATCGCCGCCATTGGCGCAACTGGTGCGGCACATGCTCAAGCATTCGGACAATCTCTACGCGCAGACCCTGCTGTTGCAGGCAGGCCTGCGCTGGCAGCACAGCGGGCGCGGCTCCTGCGGCTGGGTGCTGCACTGGACCGAACAGTGGGGGTTGTGTGCGCTGCGCACGCTGCTGGGTGAAATCGGCATCGATCGCGAGCAGGCCCACTTCAGTGAAGGCAGCGGCCTGTCGCGGCAGGACATGGTGAGCCCGCGCGCCACCACCACGCTGCTGGCATGGATCGCGCGGCAACCCTGGGCAACCACGCTCAGCGATGCGCTGCCCAGCGCCGGCGACGACGGCACGCTCACCTGGCGCCTGAGAAACCTGCCCGATGGCGACCGCGTGGAGGCCAAGACCGGTACGCTGGCGCACATGTACACGTTGTCGGGTTATCTGGTGACCGGCACGGGCCGGCGCCTCGCCTTCAGCGTGATGCTCAACAACTACCAGCGCCCGATCGAGCCCAACGGCGACTGGGCGCCGCCCTATCCCACCCACGACCTGGATGCCGTCGTGCGCCTGATCGCCGCGTATGCCGACACGCCGGCCAGGATCCCGCCCCCAAGCGAGCAGACCCGATGAATTCACAACGCATCTCCCGAATGCCGGTGCGCGCACGCCACCGCCTCTTACTGAGTGGCGCTGCGCTGCTGGCCATGCTGCTGTGCTCCGCGGTACTGGCGCAAAGCGCGCCACCTGCGTTCCAGATCGTCGAAAGCGTTCCGGTGGGCACGATCTATGGCCAACCCGGCGTGCCGCGCACACAGGCGGTATGGCTGGACCTGATCAACCACGCGCAGAAATCCATCGATCTGGCTGCGTTCTACATCAGCAACCAGCCGGACGCGGCATTGCAGCCGGTGCTGGATGCGCTGATCCGGCGCGCTGGCGCCGGCGTGAAGGTGCGCATCCTGCTCGATGCCAGCTTCATGAAGGAAAGCCGCGCGGCCTACGACCTGCTCAAGAACCAGCCGGACATCGACATTCGCATCCTGCCGGTGGACCAGCTCACCGGCGGCGTGCTGCACGCGAAATACTTCATCGTCGATGACCGTACCGTGTTTGTCGGCTCGCAGAACTGGGACTGGCGCGCGCTGGACCAGATCCACGAAATCGGCGCGCTGGTGCGCAACACGCGCCTGGCAAAAACCTTCACGGCAGCGTTCGATTTCGACTGGCAACTCGCCGCCGACCCCAGTCTGCCCGCAGCCGCCCGGCGCGCCGTGCAGCCGCCGGATTTCGCGCCGGTGACGGCGCAGGATCCGATCATCATCGAGCAGCCGGAGCGCGCCCCGATCAGCCTCTTCCCCGCCTTCAGCCCGTCCGCGCTGAGCCCGACCTGGCTGGACCAGGAACAACCGCAGCTGGTGCGCTTCATCGACGGCGCGCAGCACACGCTGGACATCCAGGTGATGACGCTCAGCGCGTTCAGGGACTACGGCCCGAAGGGCTGGTGGCCGGCGCTGGACAGCGCGCTGCGCGATGCCGCCGCGCGCGGCGTGCGGGTGCGCATCATCGTCGCCGACTGGGCGCTGCGCGAACCGATGCAGGCGTACCTGAAATCGCTGGCATTGATGCCGAACATCAGCGTCAAGTACAGCACCCTGCCCGAGGCGCCGCAGGGGTTCATCCCCTATGCGCGCGTGGAGCACTGCAAATACGCGGTGGCCGATGACCGCATGAGCTACATCGGCACCGGCAACTGGAGCTGGAGCTACTTCGCCACCACGGTGGATGCCTCGCTGTTCATCACCGGCACGGCGCCGGCGCAAACGCTCAGCGCCATCTTCAACCGCGACTGGAACGGACCTTACGTGCAGCGCATCGAGCCGGGCGGGCACTACGCGCCGCCGCGCGTGCGCTAGGCAACGGCTCAGCCGTTGCGGATGCGCTTCAGCAGCGCGGTGGTGCTGATCGGGTGCGCGAACGGGATCGACAGCACGCGCCCGCCACGCGCACGCACGCCGTCGGCACCGACGATGGCATCCGGCGCCCAATCGCCGCCCTTGACCAGCACATCCGGTTGCAAAGCTTCGATCAGCCGCAGCGGCGTGTCCTCGGCGAAGGGCAGCACGTAGTCGACGGCGCCGAGTCCGGCCAGCACCGCCATGCGGTCCTCCAGCGTGTTCAGGGGGCGATCGTCACCCTTGCCCAGGCGCCGCACCGAAGCGTCGCTGTTGACGCCCACCACCAGGCAGGCGCCCTCGCGGCGCGCGGCCTCGAGGTAATGCACATGGCCGCGATGCAGCAGATCGAACACGCCGTTGGTGAATACCAGCGGCCGGCGCCCATGGAGCAGCGGTTGCAGCGTCACGACATCGGCATGCACCTTGCTGGCGGGCTTGTTGGAGCCATCGGCAAACACGCTGTCCAGGTACGTGCACAGGGTATGGATCAGCAACAGGTGCACCTCCTGGATGCGCGCGGTGCTGGCGGCGGGCACGCGCAACTCGATGTCCCCGCCGCGCAGCAGCGGCGCCAGCGCGCCGCCGTCCTTGCCGGTCAGCGCCAGTACCCACAGGCCGCGCGCTTGCGCCGTGCGCACGGCTTCGAGCACGTTGCGCGAATTCCCCGAGGTGGTGAATGCCACCAACACGTCGCCGGGCCGACCCAGCGCTTCGACCTGGCGCGCGAACACGCGCTCGTAGGCGTAATCGTTGGCGATCGCGGTCAGCACACTGCTGTCCGGCGTGAGGGCAATCCCGGGCAGCCCGATGCGCTCGCGCTCGAAGCGGTTGACCAGTTCCGAGGCCAGATGCTGGGCGTCGCCCGATGATCCGCCATTGCCGCAGGCCAGCACCTGGCGGCCATCGCGCAGCCGCGCGGCCAACACCTGCGCCGCACGCAGCGTGGGTTCTGCCAGCGTCGCCAGCGCGCGCGTCTTGACCGCGGCACTGTCGACGAAAGCAGCCTGCACATCTTCAAGATTCATCGGCATGGGCGATTCCGCGGTGGCTTGGTGATCGGCTGCGCGCAAGCATAGCCAATGCCGTCGCGCGCGGCCGCTCGACGCTTTCGCGCAGCCACGCGCCCATGCCGAAACTGCGAGAATGCGCGGAGCCACTCCAGCCCATGACGATGCCTGCCGCCGCGCCGCGCCCTGCCCTGTTCCTCGACCGCGATGGCGTGGTCAATGTCAATCACGGCTACGTGCACCGCGCCGAGGACACGCAGTTCGTGCCCGGCATTTTCGAGCTGTGCCGCGACGCGCAGGCCGCGGGCTGCGCGCTGGTCATCGTCACCAACCAGGCCGGCATCGCACGCGGCTACTACGACACGGCGCAATACCACGCCTATAGCGGCTGGCTGCGCGGCACGCTGGCCGCGCAGGGCGTGCTGCTGGATGGCATCTATCACTGCCCGCACCATCCAGAGTCCGGCGTCGGCGCCTGGCGGCGCGCCTGTGCCTGCCGCAAACCCGCCCCGGGCATGATCCTGCAGGCCGCGCGCGATCTCGGGCTGGACCTTGCGCGCTCCGCCGTGCTGGGCGACAGCCTCAGCGATATCGAAGCTGGCCGCCGCGCCGGCGTGGGGCTATTGATGATGCTGCGCGCCGACACCAGCGCACATCCCGCGCCTCCGGCAGACGTGCAAACCGTGCGCGATCTCGCGGACGCACGCGCGACGCTGCAACCGTGGTTTGCACAGCAGAATCGCGCTCGGCACAGCGGCTGAGCGACCGCCCATCCGCATGGCGTCCCGGATTGTCTGGATGCTGCGCTGCGCGGGCCGCAGCCTGGCTACCCTGTTGGCCCGCAGGCTTCAGGGATTCCGCGGCCAGTTGCCGTTGCCCAGCGTGCGCCAGTGCGTGGTGCTGACACCCATGCTGAATATGAACGGATGTCTGGCGCTGCCAAAGGCCTTGCTCATCTGCACGCTGGCGCCTTCCCACTGCGAGGTGCCGAAGGCGTGGCTGTAACCCAGGCCACCGGCGACGCTGCCGGTCACCGACCACGGATGCTCGGGACTGCCGAACAGCTTGGTGGCATTGACGTTGGCGCTTTGCCAGTTGCTGCTGCCCCAACCCTTGGCATAACCCACACCCGTGGACAGGCTGCCCCACACCAGCGGCTTGGAACCATCCAGCGATGCGGCTGCCTGCGACTGTGCCGCAGCGGCGGGAGATACGCGCGTATCCGTGGGTGTGGCGGTGGTGGATGAAGCCGGCGCCGGCGCGGCCAGCACGCTGGCGTAGGACTGCATCGGCAACTGCAGGTCGAGCACGGGTGCAGCGGAGCGGGCTGGCGGCGGTGCGGTGGCCGCATCGGCGGCCCAGGTGGACGCTGCAAGCAGGACCAGACACATGGCAATCGCGATTCGGTTCATGGCGCATCCTCCATCATTCCGCAAGCCTACTACTGCCGGCGTCCGCCTACGTGAGCCTTGGCTGAGCCCCGCGCCGTCAAGAATCAGGACGCCCCTTAACTTACGGACATCATGCATCGTTCTGAATGTTTCGTATTGACATAATTACGGTCGATACAATAAAGGCGGGCTGACGCTAGGCGCTTGCTGTGGAGAGTCATGAAAGTCATGGGTGTGCTCACTGCCTTGATCGTCGCCTTCGCGGCGATTGTCGCTCCGGCATCAGGCACCGATCTTGCGCGTGACAAAACAGGCGATGCGTACTACAGCGTCGCAGTCAAGCTGGCGGTTGATGGCCGCGTGATCATGACTCCCAAAGTGGTCGTACTGTCCGGACGCATGGCGCAAGTCGAACTGCTGGGCGCCACCGAAGCTTATCGTTTGCAGATCGTCGTCAGCCCCGCGATCGACCATGCATCGGACCGCGCACAGGTCAACCTCGACTTGCTGGACAAATCCGCCGGCAATTGGGTGCTTCGTACCGCACCGACGCTGGTCTTGAAGCTCGGCCAGACCGCGTCGATGCAAGTGTCATACGACAATGCCGAAAATGCCCCGCATGTCGTTGACCTGTCGGTCATCGTTGACCGCCCATCGAGCAAGTTGCTGGACAAAATCTCGACGAGCGTGGGCAAGCCGACTTCGTGCCCAGCACAATCGGGGGCACTTCCCAACCCCTTCGCAACCCCGCCCACCCCAGGTCAACCACAATGCTGTCATGAGGCTTGTGCTGACGGATCCGGGCAAACCATGACTTGCTGCGGTGCCGTCAGTTGCTGTGCATGCGGCAGCTGCTGCAGTACCGGCCTCTAGCGCTGCCCTGGGGCGACCTCAGCAAGGCCCGCTGGCGGCCAGACGCACGGCCTGCGCGGCGAGCTTGGCGTGATCGTCGCGCCACTTGTCCAGACGCTGGCGCTCCTGCTCGACCACCGCCGCGGGCGCGTTGGCGACAAACGTGGCGCTGCCCAGCTTGGCTTCACACTTGGCGATCTCGCTCTCGACGCGCTTGAGTTCCCTGGCGACGCGCGCGCGCTCGGCGTCGAGGTCGATCAGGCCGGCGAGGGGAATCAGCAGTTTCGCGCCCTGGAACGAGGCGCTCGCGGCGGCTGGCACCGGCGCATCCGCATCCAGATGACGGATGGACTCGATCCGGCACAGCGCGCGCAGCATGGGTTCGATGTCGCTGAACAGTTTCGGGTCGATCAGTCGTCCTTCGATCAGCAACGGTACCTGACGGCTGGGTGCCAATCCAAACTGGCTGCGGATGCTGCGCAGTCTCTCCACGGCATCGATCAGGAACGTGATCCTGCTGGTCTCGAGGGTGACCGCCGTGGCCAAGATGCGGGCCTGCGCCTCGGCGTGTTCAGCGGCGCTCATCTCCGCGGATGGCTCGCGCACATCAGGGTACGGGCGGGCGAGGATGCTCGGCTGCGTGAGCCCCAGCCGCGGCGCGACTTCCTGCCATATCTCCTCGGTGACGAAAGGCGTGATCGGATGCAGTGCGCGCAGGATGCCTTCGAGAATGTACAGCAGGGTGTGGCGCGTGGATTGCGCGGCTGCTTTATCGTCGCCATGGAGCGCCAGCTTGGCCAGTTCGACGAACCAGTCGCAGTAGTCGTTCCAGACGAATTGATAGAGGTGATGCGCGACGAGGTCGAATCGGTAGTTCCGAAATTCCCTCGTGACAAGCTCCATCGTCCACCAGAAGCGTTGGTGGATCCATTTTTCGGCCAACGTGACCCGCGTCGGCTCGCCCGCGGCACTGAACCCCTCGGTGTGCATCAGCACGAAGCGCGCGGCGTTCCACAGCTTGTTGCAGAAGTTCCTGTAGCCCTCGGCGCGTTTCAGATCGAAGTTGATGGTGCGCCCGTGCGTCGCCAGCGCGGCGAAGGTGAAACGCAACGCATCGGTGCCGACCGCCTTGATGCCTTCGGGATAGTCCTTGCGGATGCGTTTCTCGACCTTGGCGCGCAACTGCGGGATCAGCAGGCTGGCGGTGGACTTCTGCACCAGGTCATTGAGGCCGATGCCGTCGATCAGGTCCAGCGGGTCGATGGTGTTGCCCTTGGACTTGGACATCTTCTGGCCTTCGGCGTCGCGCACGATGGCGTTGATATAGACCTCGCGGAACGGCACGCGGTCCTTCAGCGCCTGCCGTTCCGGTGTGTACGTGCCATCCGGATTGCGGCCGACGAAGTAGGTGGTCGCCATCACCATGCGCGCGACCCAGAAGAAGATGATGTCGAAGCCGGTGACCAGCACCGCGCTGGGCAGGAAGGCCTGGTCGCTGCGCCAGTCGGCGACGGTCTTCCCGTCGATCACCACGGGGCTGTCGGTCTGCGGCCAGCCCATCGTCGAGAACGGCCACAGCGCCGCGGAAAACCACGTGTCGAGGACGTCTTCGTCCTGCCTCAGCGTGCCGTTGGGCGGTGTCGAAGCGTGGGCGATGGCATCGGCCTCGTCCTCGCCGACGAAGATGGTGCCGTTGGCGTCGTACCACGCCGGAATGCGGTGGCCCCACCAGAGCTGGCGGCTGATGCACCAGTCCTGGATGTTGTCCAGCCACTGCGTATAAGTGCTGCTCCAGTTCTCCGGCACGAAGCGGATCGCGCCTGATTTCACCGCCTCCAGCGCCGGCTCGGTGATGGCCTTGCGACCGCCGGGGCGGCCATCCTTCTGGATGTCCGACGTGAGATCGACGAACCACTGGTCGGTCAGCATCGGCTCGACCACCGCGTCCGAGCGCTGGCTGATCGGCACCTGCAGCTTGTGCGGCTTGGTTTCGACAAGCAGGCCCTGCGCATCGAGATCGGCGAGGATGGCCTTGCGCGCGTCGTAGCGATCGAGGCTCTGGTACTTCGCGGGAATGCCGATGTCGACGGCGAGATCGACCACTTCTCTAACCTTGCCGGTGGCGCCGGGACGTGCGGCGGCTTGGGTCCAAGTCGTATCATCGATGATCTTCGCATCCAACCTCAGTACGCTGAGCATCGGCAGCTTGTGCCGCTGGCCGATCGCGTAATCGTTGAAATCGTGCGCCGGGGTGATCTTGACGCAGCCGGTGCCGAAGTCGCGGTCGACATAGTCATCCGCGATGATCGGGATCTCCCGGCCGGTCAGCGGCAGGCGCAGCGTCTTGCCGACCAGATGCGCATAACGCGCGTCCTCGGGATGCACGGCCACGGCCACGTCGCCCAGCATGGTTTCCGGGCGCGTGGTGGCGACGATCAGGCCGCGCTCGCCATTCGGGCCACGCAGGCTTTCATCCGAAAACGGATACAGGATCGACCACAGGAAGCCGTCGCGCTCCTCGTTGTTGACCTCCAGATCCGACACCGCGGTCTGCAGCACCGGGTCCCAGTGCACCAGGCGCATGCCGCGGTAGATCAGGCCGGCGCGGTACCACTCGACGAACACCTTGCGCACCGCGGCGGATAGTCCTTCATCCATGGTGAAGCGCTCACGCGAGGCGTCGATGCTGGCGCCGAGGCGACGGCTCTGGTTGCCGATGGCCGATCCCGACTGCTCCTTCCACTGCCACACGCGCTCGACGAAGGCTTCGCGGCCGAGGTCGTGACGCGTCTTGCCTTCCGCCGCCAACTGGTTTTCGACGATCTTCTGCGTGGCGATGCCGGCGTGGTCGCTGCCGCCCTGCCACAAGGTGCGCTTGCCCGACATGCGCGCGTGGCGGATCAGCGCATCCATGATGGTCTGCTGGAAGGCGTGGCCCATGTGCAGCGTGCCGGTGACATTGGGCGGCGGTAGCAGGATGCAGTAGGGATCGCCCGTGCCCGATGGCTTGAAACAATCCAGGCGCTGCCAGCGCGCGTAGCACTGCGATTCGATCGAGCCGGGTTCGAAGCTGGCGGACAAGGGCATGGGTGCTGGATTCTTCGCGGGTTGAACCAGCGATTGTAATCAGCTGCCTGCTGCGGCGCAGCGCGAGGCGCGCAAATGCAACGGGGGCAACCGGCCCCCGTCACCGGCAAACAGGCGCTCGACGCTGGCTCAGGTATCGCCGACGCCGGCCAGACCGCGGCGTTCCAGCAGCGGCCTGATGTCGGGCTCGGCGCCATAGAAGTCGCGGAACAAGGTCATCGCATCGACGCTGCCGCCTTTCGAGAGCAGCTTGCCGCGGAAGACATCGCCGTTCTCGCGCCTCAATCCACCGTGGCGCTTGAACCAGGCCTCGCTGTCGGCATCCAGCACCTCGGACCAGATGTAGCTGTAGTAGCCCGCCGCGTAGCCACCGCCGAAGATGTGCGCGAAATAGGTGCTGCGGTAACGCGGCGGCACCGGCGCGAACGCCACGCCGGCCTTGGCCAGCGCCGCGCGCTCGAAGGCCTCGGCCTGCGCCGCCTGCGGTACCTGCGCCGGGCCGATCTGGTGCCAGGCCTGATCGAGCAGGGCCGCGGCGAGATATTCAGTGGTGGCCTGGCCCTGGTTGAACTTCTGCGCGGCCAGCACCTTGGCGACCAGTTCCTGCGGCATCGGCGCGCCGCTCTGGTAGTGGCGCGCGTAGTGCGTGAGCACCTCGGGCCAGGTGGCCCACATCTCGTTGACCTGCGAGGGATACTCGACGAAATCGCGCGGCACATTGGTGCCGGAGAACAGCGGATAGGTCACGTTGGAAAACAAGCCGTGCAGCGCGTGGCCGAACTCGTGGAACGCGGTGGTGACCTCGTCGAAGGTCAACAGGGTCGGCTGGCCCGCCGGCGGCTTGGGCACGTTGAGGTTGTTCACCACGACCGACAGCGTGCCGAGCAGGTGCGACTGGTCGACGTAGTTGTTCATCCATGCGCCGCCGCGCTTGCTCGGGCGCGCATAGTAGTCGGCCAGGAACAGGCCAAGCCGGCTGCCGTCGCTGTTGAACACCTCGTAGACCTGCACGTCGGGGTGATACACGGGCAGATCGGTGCGGCGCTTGAAGGTGATGCCGTACAGGCGCGTGGCGGCGTAGAACACGCCGTCCTCGAGCACGCGCCGCATCTCGAAGTACGGCTTCATCTGGCCTTCGTCGAAGGCGTAGCGCTGCTTGCGCACCTGTTCGGCGTAGTGCGCCCAGTCGGCGGCGCCGAGCTGGAAGCCGCCGCCTTGGGCGTCGATGGCCTGCTGCAGCGCCACGGCTTCGCGGCGCGCGTTGGCTACCGCCGCTGGCGCCAGCCTGCCAAGCATGGCGTTGACCGCGGCCGGGGTTTTGGCGGTCGAATCCTCCAGCGCATAGGTGGCGTGGTCGGGATAACCCAGCAGTTGCGCGCGTTCGGCGCGCAGGCGCGCAATTTCGGTGATCAGCGCGCGTTCGTCGGTGTCGCCATCCTGCCATCCGCGCTGCATCGAGGCCGCCAGCAAGCGCTCGCGCACGGCGCGGCTGTTGAGGTCGGTCAGTGCCGGCTGGCCGCTGGTGTTCTGCAGCGCGATCAGGTAATGGCCGGCGAGTCCACGCGCCTTGGCCGCCTCGGCTGCGGCGGCGATGGCGTCGGGCGCGAGGCCGTCGAGTTCACGCACGTCCGTGATGATCAGCGCGCCGTGATTATTGGCTGCGAGCAGACGCTGTTCGTACGCCGTCTGCGCCGCTGCGATACGCGCATTGAGCGCGCGCAGTTGATCTTTCTGCGCGGGCGCCAGGCGCGCGCCGGCGCGCACGAAGTTGGTGTGATAACGCTCGATCAGACGCACCTGCTCGGGATCCAGACCCAGCGCGGCACGCTGCCGGTACAGCGCATCGACGCGCGCGAACAGCTGCGGATCGAGCAGGATGGCATCGCGATGCGCGGCCAGCTGCGGCGCCAGCTGCGCCTCGAGCCTCTGGATCTGCGGATTGGTGTCGCTGGCGGACAGGTTGAAAAACACCAGGCTCACGCGGTCGAGCAGACGCCCGGAACGCTCCATCGCCAGCAGCGTGTTGGCGAAGTCCGGCGCGGCGGGATTTTCCGCGATCGCGCGCATTTCGGCACGCTGCTGCGTCATGCCGGCGGCGAAAGCCGGGCCGTAATCGCGATTGCGGATGCGATCGAACGGCGGCAGTTGATAGGGCAACGTGCTGGGCCTGGCGAACGGATTGCTGGCCGCCAGGCTATCGCCCGATTCGGTGGCCTGGGCACCGCCCGCCAGCATCAGCAGGCTGCCGAGCACCCCGAGTGACATGCGCTTGAACATGCGCGGATCTCCTGTGAAAGACCCGCACAGGCTAACCAATCGCGACGACGCGGCCATGGGCTGAAAGGCATGGACTGAAAGGCATGGAACGCTGCGCCGCGGGTTGACCGCCGCCTCGTGCCAGTCAGCATGCCATCAGAACACCGGCAAGCCGCTGGTGGCAAGTACGATGCTTGCGCCATGCTGCAGCGCACCGTAACCCGGAATGCCGTCATGCCCCTTGTTCCACGCCGCCCTCGTCTGACCCTGGTCGCGGCGCTCGCCGCGGCCGTACCCGCCATCGCCCAGGCCGCGCCGGCGACGCTCAGCCATGGCGACACGGCGTGGATGCTCACCGCGACGGCGCTGGTGCTGCTGATGACCGTGCCGGGCCTGGCCCTGTTCTACGGCGGCATGGTGCGCAGCAAGAACGTGCTGTCGGTGCTGGCGCAATGCATGGCCATCACCGCATTGATCAGCGTGCTGTGGGTGCTGTACGGCTACAGCCTGGCCTTCGACAGCGCGGGCATGGTGGCCGGGCATGTGGACCTGCACGCCTTCATCGGCGGACTGGGCAAGGCCGGCATGCTCGGCATCCCGCGCAACGCGCTGGTCGGCACGGTTCCGGAGACCGTGTACGCGACCTTCCAGATGACCTTCGCCATCATCACCCCGGCGCTGATCGTCGGCGCCTTCGCCGAACGCATGCGCTTCGCGGCGCTGCTGCTGTTCACCGCGCTGTGGTTCACCGTGGTGTACCTGCCGATCGCGCACATGGTGTGGGGCGGACCCGGCGCATTCCTGGCCGATCACGGCGTGCTGGATTTCGCCGGCGGCACCGTGGTGCACATCAATGCCGGCATCGCCGGGCTGGTCGCCTGCCTGATGATCGGCCCGCGCCGCGGCTGGCCGCACACCCCGATGCCGCCGCACAACCTCACTTACACCGTCGTCGGCGCGGCGCTGCTGTGGGTGGGCTGGTTCGGCTTCAACGCCGGTTCCGAGGTGGCCGCCGACGGCATCGCCGGTATGGCCATGCTGGTCACGCAGGTGGCCGCCGCCGCCGCCGCGCTGACCTGGATGGGCACCGAGTGGGCGTTGCACGGCAAGCCCTCGGTACTGGGGATCGTCTCGGGCGCGGTGGCCGGACTGGTGGCGATCACCCCGGCCTCGGGCACGGCCGGGCCGCTGGGCGGGATCGCCATCGGCGCGGTCGCTGGCGTGGTGTGCTTTTTCGCGGCTTCGCGCCTGAAGCGCCGCTTCGGCTATGACGATGCGCTGGATGTGTTCGGCGTGCACGGCATCGGCGGCATCGTCGGCGCGCTGCTGACCGGCGTGTTCGTCGATGCCAGCCTCGGCGGCAGCGGCCTCGCGCCCGGCGTGAGCATGCTCGCTCAGGTCGTGCGCCAGGCACTGGGCGTGGGCGTGGTGCTGGTCTACGGCGGGCTGATGAGCGCGGCGCTACTGTGGCTCACCGGCCGCATCGTGCCGCTGCGCGTGGGCAGCGAAGCGGAAACCGAAGGCCTGGACATCGCCCTGCACGACGAGCGTGGCTACAACCTGTAGCCCGCGCCCGGCCGGCGCGCGCAGCGGCACTGCCAGCAGCCGGTCGGGCTGCGAACCCGGCTGTGCGGTCCCTCGCCGCCGCCTCTTGGCCATGGAACCAGCATGCGCCGGCGCCGCGTGGAAAATCGGTCCGCGCACAGCCGCATGTTCGCCTCGACCAGCAAAGCCCGACTGGCTGCTAGACTGCGCGCCCTCCCACGGGGAGTAGCCGAGCGCACAGCGCGGCGCGCGTCAACACACTTGGTCAAAAGCCATGGCGCGCGCGACGGATTCCGCCAGGAATTCGCCCGGCAAGACCGCGGGCACGCGGGGCCGCCCGGCCGGGCCGGCCGCGCGTGCCTTGTCGCGTCGCCCGGCTGGAGTCCCTCATGCACACCCTCTGGATCGCCTTTGCCGGCGTCGCGCTGGCCGAACTCGGCGACAAGACGCAACTGCTGTCGCTGGTGCTGGCCGCGCGCTACCGGCGAACGTGGCCGATCGTGCTCGGCATTCTGGTCGCCACGCTGGTCAATCATGCGCTGGCTGCGCTGGCTGGCGCATGGCTGGGCACGCTGCTGACACCCGACATGCAGCGCTGGCTGGTGGGCCTGTCGCTGCTGGCCGTGGCGGCGTGGATGCTGAAACCCGATCGCATCGATGCCGACGCGGCCGCCGCGCCGATGCGCGCGCGCGGCGTGTTCGCAGCCACCACGATCGCGTTTTTCCTCGCCGAGATGGGCGACAAGACGCAGATCGCCACGCTGATCCTGGGCGCTGATTTTCATCCCTACTGGCAGGTCGTGGCCGGCAGCACACTGGGCATGCTGGCGGTCAACGTGCCCACGGTGTGGCTGGGCGCACGTTACGCGCAGCGCATCCCGCTCAGGCTCACGCGCATGCTGGCGACAATCCTGTTCGCCGCGCTGGGGCTGTGGGTCCTGCTGCGCTGATGCGCCGGATCCAAGCACAGGAAAGCCGCGGCGCATTGCTGCGCCGCGGCTTGGATCAAGCAACGCCCCGCGTGGGGTCGGACCATCACTTAATGTCGGTGATGAAGTTGGTGGCGTTCACCGACCCCCATCCCGTCGGGTGATCCCAGTACGGACCCGCCGAGAACGCCCCGTTGGAACCGCTGGTGATGTCATGGAAATCGGCGCTGTAGCTGGCGGTATTGGCCAGGTTGTAGATGGCCGAGTTGGACTGGCCCAAACGCGAGCCCGCACTGGCATTGCGTACCGTGAACAGGGCCGCCATCTGCGGCGCGACAAAGCTGGTGCCACCGTAGACCGACCACTTGCCGCCATAGAGCACGGAGTAGCCGGTGTTGGGGTCCGCATCCAATGCGAAGTCGGATGTCTGGCGGTAGCCGTCCTCGGGCACGTTGGTGCCGACTTGCCAGGATGGCTCGGCGAAGTAATGGCTCTCCGCACCACCGCTGCCGGACCAGGCCGTTTCCGACGCGATCGCGCCACTGCTGGCGAGAGTCAGCGAAGTGCCCCCGCATGCAGCGACATAGGGATCGGATGATGGGTAATCGGCCTCATCGGTATTGGACGTGCCATCCGATGAGCCATTGTCGCCGGCGGCCGCAAACAGCGAAATCCCCTGCGCCGCGGCCTGCTTGAAGATGTTGTCGTCGGCGTTGAGCGTCGTGGTTGACATATTGGATTCCGCCGTGCCCCAGCTCGTGGTCATGACACCGGCCGTGTTGGCGGTGACGATCGCGTTGTAGACATCGGTGAACGTCGTCAACTGTGCGTTGGCGCCCTCGTAGACGAGGATCGTCGCGCCAGGCGCCATCGCCCCGCTGCGCTCGATGTCGATCGTCGTCTCGACATTGGTGCGCGTGGTGCTGCCATCCACCGGCACGATGGTGACCGTGTGATTGGGCAAGCCGTACTGGTTCCAGAATCCGGTCAGATCACTGCTCTTGAACGAGTACGCGGTGGCGATGGCGATGGTCTGGCCCGCGCCATTGCCGGTGTTGGTGACGGCCGGCCAGTTGTAGGCCGTGGCAATTTGTTGTGGCGAATAGCCCGAAGGCGCTGTCGTGCCACCGCCACCGCCGGGCTTGCCCTTGTTGGGCACCGCGACGCCATTGCCTGCTGCGGGCACGGACATCGGATGCATCTGGTTGAAGTCACTGAGCCCGATCACCGCAGTGACCATGCTGGCCACGGCACTTGGCAGCTGCGGATAGCCGACCGGGGCATAAAAGTCGCGTCCGTTGAGGCTGTAATCGCCGATCGCCACATGGAAAGCCGATTGCAGCGTCGCAGTCGAGGCGTGCGCATGCAGCAGTTCACGGTTCGAGCTGACGCTCGTCACCCGCACACCCTCGCTGACGAGGTACTGGGTGATCGCCTGCACCTGGCTCTGGGTAGGCCCGAACTCGGCGGTGAATTGGGCGGGCGTGAGAAAAGCGTGGTAACTGGGGCTGTTCTGGTTTTGCAAGTTGGCCAGCAACTGCTGGAGCCCAGCCTGGTTGCGCAGATTCAGCGCAATCACCACATCCATGGTCGCATTCGGATCGTGGTTGCCGATGTAATGCGCGGCAGCGATACCGCGTGGGCGATTGTGTGCGAGTACCGTCAATGCTGCGGTTTGCGCGGCGCACGGCAACGCCACGGATGCCACCAAAACCGTAATCCCGGTCAAGCCAAGAAGCCTGCGCATCTGCCTTTGCATGTACATGATCGGATAACCCCATGAGCGAAGGAAGGGAATTGCCGCTTCCATGGCCGTGACGGCGCGTCCTCGAATCGCGCAACGCATCAGGGCTCAGCTCCGCACTGCGGATGCGGATATCCCCCACGCAACGCAACCACCGCCCGACCGCAGTAAAGCATGGCGATGGCCTTGCATTTATTCACTATTGATACGATTGAATTACTTTTTGGTTCGTAGGGCGCGAGGAGAGCCGGCACTGGAAAATCCTGGGGACGATCGGATGCAGCGTGGCATTCATCACGTCAGGGCATGCAGTGCCAGCGTCAACACGCCCGCCGCCATCAGGCCGGCGAGCACGTCGTCGGCCATCACGCCGAGGCCACCGTCGAGGCTGCGGTCGGCCCAGCGCACCGGCCACGGTTTCCACACGTCGAACATGCGGAACAAAGCGAAGCCCAGCGCCACGCCCCACCACGGTCCGGCCAGCACCGGCAGCAGCGCCAACCATTGCCCGACGAACTCGTCCCAGACGAAGGCGCCCGGATCGTGCAGGCCGACGCGGCGCGCGGCGCTCCCGCAGGCCCACACGCCCAGCGCGAATGCCAGCAGCAGCACGGCCAGATAAGCCGGCCACGGCAGCAGCCGCAGCACCAGCCATGGCAGCAGCGCGGCCAGCGAGCCGGCGGTGCCCGGCGCCCACGGCGACAGCCCACTGCCGAAACCCAGCGCGATCCAGCCATCGACGTGCGCGAGCAGCGCGCGCCGCTGCGCGGGCGCGGTCACGCCCTTCATGCGCCGCTGCTCATGCGAAGTGCTCGTAGCCACGCCGCACCGGCGCGTAGTCGCGGCCTTGCGCATCGTGCACGCGCACGCCGGGCGCGGCCACGATGCGACCGATCACGCGCGCCGCGACCCCCGCCGCCTGCGCGCGCGCCAGCGCGGGATCGACCTGCGCGGGCGCGACGCAGAAACACAGCTCGTAGTCATCGCCACCGCCCAGCGCCCACGCCTGCGCCTGCGCGACGGGTACGCTGGCGCGCAGCGCAGGTGACAGCGGCAGCGCATCGAGTTCGACTTCGGCGCCCACGCCGCTGGCCTTGCAGAGATGGCGAAGGTCGGCCAGCAGGCCATCGGAGAGGTCGATGCAGGCCGTGGCCAGCCCGCGCAGCGCCAGCCCCGCAGCCACGCGCGGCGCGGGATAGTCCAGGCGCTGGCGCAACCAGGCCGCATGCGCATCCACGCCGCCCTGCGATACGCGCTGCGCGATTTCCAGCCCTGCCGCGGCATCGCCCAGTGTGCCGGTGACCAGCACCACGTCGCCGACCCGCGCGCCGCTGCGCAACAACGCCGCGCCCGCTGCGACCTGACCCAGCGCGGTGACGGTGAGGCCCAGCGGTCCGCGCGTGGTGTCGCCACCGACCAGCGCCACGCCGTGCTGCGCGGCCAGCCGCGCCAAGCCGTCGGCGAGCGCCTCGACGAAGGCCGCATCAGCCTGCGGCAGACTCAGCGCCAGCAGCGCCCAGGCGGGTTCGGCACCCATCGCGGCCAGATCCGACAGGTTCACCGCCAGCGCCTTCCAGCCGATCGCTTGCGGCACGGTGGCGGCCGGGAAATGCACGCCGGCGTTGAGCGTGTCGGTGCAGGCGACCAGTTGCATGCCGGGCGCGGGTTGCAGCAGTGCGGCGTCGTCACCGATGCCCAGCCGCACGTCGTCGCGCGCGTGGCGGCTGCGTGCGCGAAGGGCTGCGATCAGATCGAACTCGGCCATGTCCGCGCATTTACAAGCGCGCGGCGCCGTACTCGGGCGCGCGCCATTGCGCGGCGAGGTGGTCGAGCACGCCGTTGACGTAACTGTGGCCGTGGTCGGCCCCGAAGCGCTTGGTCACCTCGATGGCCTCGTTGAGTACCACGCGGTAGGGCACGTCGACGCGGTAGCGCAACTCGTAGGCGGCCAGGCGCAGCACGCCGCGCTCGATCGGATCGACCTGCGCGATCGTGCGATCCAGAAACGGCAGCAGCCCGGCGTCGAGTTCATCGACATGCTGCGCGACACCGCGCAGCAAGTTTTCGAAATATTCGAGATCGGCCACTTCCATGTCCTGTTCGTGGCGGAACTGCTCGATCACGCCCTCGATGGACGTGCCCGACATCTGCCACGCGTACAGCGCCTGCAGCGCACGTCGGCGCGCCCGGCCGCGTGCGGCAAGGTCCACGCCATGCACCACGCCAGTCCTTCCGCGCGGGCTGCGCACGCCACTCATGCGCCCAACCTGGCATAGAGGTCGATCAACTCGATCGCGGCCAGCGCGGCATCAGCACCCTTGTTGCCGGCCTTGGTGCCTGCGCGCTCGATGGCCTGCTCGATGCTCTCGGTGGTGAGCACGCCAAACACCACCGGCACCGTGCCCGCCTGCGCGGCCTGCGCCACGCCGTTGGCGGCGGCGCCGGCGACGTACTCAAAATGCGCGGTGGCGCCGCGGATCACGCAGCCCAGCGCGATCACCGCCGCATGCTTGCGTCCCGCGACCAGCCGCGCGGCCACCGGCCCCAGCTCGAACGCACCGGGGACGCGCACCAGGTCGATGGCATCATCGCCGACGCCGTGGCGCAGCAGCATGTCGCGCGCGCCCGCGACCAGCGCATCGACGATATGCCCGTTGAAACGCGAAGCGACCAGCGCGATGCGCCCGCGCGGCGTGGCGAACGTGCCTTCGATCACATGCATGGCGGAATCCTCGGAAAAGCGCGCCAGTGTAAGGGCTGGCGCACTGTGCGCCAAAACCGCCGTCGCGGCGGCCTACGCGCCACCTGCAGCAAGTCAGCCGCTATGCTTGGATTTTCGGCATTCGATGCACGATGGATACACCCGACGATCGCGCCGCCGCGCGCCTGCGCTGGACGCGCGACATGCTGCACGAACCCTTGCTGCGCCTCGCGCCGGCCTCCGGCGATGCCAGCTTTCGCAGTTACTGGCGCGGCACGCGCGGCACTGGCCGCAGCGTGATCGTGATGGACGCCCCGCCCGCGCACGAGGACATCCGCCCCTGGCTGGATATCGCCGCACGCCTGCGCGCCGCCGGTCTGGTCGCGCCCGAGGTCTATGCCAGCGACGCCACCCTGGGCTTCATCGCCATGCAGGATCTGGGCAGCGCCACGGTTCTGCCGCTGCTGGCATCCGACGCGGTCGATGCGCTGTACGCGCGCGCGCTGGACGCGCTGCTGATCATGCAGCGCAAAGTGGACGGCAGCGGCCTGCCGCTTTACGACGCGCCGCGCCTGATCGCCGAGATGGAGCTGCTGCCGACGTGGTTTCTCGAGCGCCACCTCGGCACGCAACTGGCCTGCGCCGACTGGGACACGCTGGAGCTGGCCATGCGCCGGCTGTGCAACAGCGCGCTGGCGCAACCGCGCGTGTTCGTGCATCGCGATTACCACAGTCGCAACCTGCTGGCCCTGCCCGATGGCGGCATCGGCATCATCGACTTCCAGGACGCCGTGCGCGGCGCGCTCACCTACGACCTGGTTTCCCTGCTCAAGGACTGCTACATCGCCTGGCCCGCCGCGCAGGTGCGCCGCTGGGCGCTGGATTACCGCACGCGCGCCGTCGGTGCCGGGCTGTGGCCGGCCGCGCGCGACGAAGCGGATTTCCTGCGCGCCTTCGACCTGATGGGTCTGCAGCGCCACCTCAAGGTGCTGGGCATCTTCTGTCGCCTGTACTACCGCGATGGCAAGGCGCAATACCTGGCCGACCTGCCGCGGGTGCTGGGCTACGCGCTGGAGGCCGCGCGCGCCGACCCCGACTTCGCCGACCTGGCCGCGCTGCTGCAACGCGCGACGGCCGGGCGCGACCTGACCCTGCCGCGCGCATGAGGGCGCTGATCCTCGCGGCCGGTCGCGGCGCGCGCATGCGCCCGCTCAGCGACACGACGCCCAAACCCCTGCTGCCGCTGGCCGGCAAACCGCTGATCGGCTACCACCTCGAACGCCTGGCCGCCGCCGGCGTGCGCTACGTGGTGATCAACACCGCGCGCCTGGGTGGGCAGTTTCCCGAAGCGCTGGGCGACGGCGCGCGCTGGGGACTGCGCATCCGCTACAGCTACGAAGGCGAGACGCCGCTGGAAACAGGCGGCGGCATGCTGCGCGCGCTGGCGCTGCTGGGCAGCGCCGACCCCTTCATCGCCGTCAGCGCCGATCTCTACACCGACTACAACTTCGCCACGTTGCCCGCCGAGCCCGCGGGCCTGGCGCACCTGGTGATGGTGGACAACCCGCCATACCACGCCGGGGGTGATTTCGCCCTGCGCGACGGCCTGCTGCATGAGGACGGTGCGCCGCGGCTGACCTACGCCAACATCGGCGTGTACCGGCCGCAATTGTTCGAGCACTGGCGCGAAGTGCTGGGCGACGCACCCGGCACCGAAGCCACGCCGCCGGTATTCAAACTGGCACCGCTGCTGCGCCACGCCATGCGCAAGGGCCAGATCAGCGGCGAGCATTACACTGGCGACTGGCACAACCTGGGCACGCCGCAGGAACTGGCCGTGCTGGAGGCACAGTTGCACGAGCGCTGATTGCCGCCTCATTCGTGCCCGGAACACGCACTGAAGCTCTTCTCAGGCCATGGCAATTCCCGACTATCAAAGCTGCATGCTTCCCCTGCTGCGATTCCTGGCAGATGGAGGCGAACACACGCTTGGGGATGCCGAGGAAAGTCTGGCGCAGCACTTCCAGCTTGCTGCGGCTGAGCGCGCGCAACTGCTGCCCTCCGGGCGGCAAGGCCTGTTCAAAAACCGCATCGGCTGGGCGCGCAGATACCTGAAGATGGCAGGCCTGCTCGAATCACCCCGGCGCGGCGTGTCCAAGATCACCGCGCGCGGATTGAACGTGCTGGCCGACCATCCCGACCGGATCGACGTCAAGTTCCTGCAACGATTTCCTGAATTCGTCGAGCTGCTGAATGCCGCGAGGTACGCCGGCAAGTCCAGTGCCCCGATCGAAGCACCTGTTTCGCAAAGCACGCCGGAAGAGACGATCGAAGCCGCGTATCAAGGCTTGCGGGCACAACTGGCCGAGGAGCTCTTATCCCGCATCCTGGCCAGTTCGCCCACTTTTTTCGAACAGCTGGTGGTGGAGCTTTTGGTGAAGATGGGCTATGGCGGCTCGCGACGCGACGCCGGCGAGCGCATCGGCCAGACTGGTGACGGCGGCATCGACGGAATCATCAAGGAAGACCGGCTCGGGCTCGATACCCTGTTCATCCAGGCCAAACGCTGGCAGGGGTCCGTCGGCAGGCCCGAAATCCAGAAATTCGTCGGTGCGTTGCAAGGGCAGCGTGCCCGCAAAGGGGTATTCATCACCACGTCGTGCTTTACCGCCGACGCCGCCGACTATGCATCACGCATCGACACCAAGGTGGTGCTGATCGATGGCAAGCAGTTGGCTGATCTGATGATCGACTTTGATGTTGGCGTCGCCGCCGCCGGCTCCTATGCGATCAAACGCGTTGACTCCGACTACTTCGAAGAGGGTTGAAGCGTCGGTGCTGAATCCGGTTCGCGCTCACACGTTGAAGCGGAAGTGCAGCACGTCGCCTTCCTGCACGATGTAGTCCTTGCCTTCCAGGCGCAGGCGCCCGGCATCGCGCGCACCGGCTTCGCCGCGGTACTTGATGAAGTCCGCGAAACTGATCGTCTCGGCGCGGATGAAGCCTTTCTCGAAATCGGTGTGGATCACCGCCGCGGCCTGCGGCGCGGTGGCGCCCTTGCGCACGGTCCACGCGCGCACTTCCTTGACGCCGGCGGTGAAATAGGTCTGCAGGCCCAGCAGCTTGTAACCGGCGCGCACCACGCGGTCGAGGCCGGGCTCGTGCAGGCCCATTTCCTCGAGGAACACCATGCGCTCGGACTCGTCGAGCTGGCCCAGTTCCTCCTCGATCGCGGCGCACACCGGCACCACCTCGGCGCCCTCGGCGGCGGCGCGCGCGCGCACTGCATCGAGGTGCGGGTTGTTCTCGAAGCCGTCCTCGCGCACGTTGGCGATGTACATCAGCGGCTTCAGCGTGAGCAGGAACAGCTCGCGCAAGTGTGCGCGTTCCTCGGCATCGAGACCGGCCGCACGCGCCGGTTTGCCGGCATCCAGCGCGGCGCGCACTTTTTGCAGCGCGGGACGCCTGGCCAGCGCTTCCTTGTCGTTGGCCTTGGCCGCGCGCTCGACGCGGTTGAGCGCCTTCTCCACCGATTCCAGATCGGCCAATGCCAGCTCGGTGTCGATGGTGTCGATATCGGAGATCGGATCGATCCTGCCGGCGACGTGGATGATGTCCGGGTGCTCGAAACAGCGCACCACGTGCGCGATGGCGTCGGTTTCGCGGATGTTGGCCAGGAACTTGTTGCCCAGGCCCTCGCCCTTGGACGCGCCCGCCACCAGCCCGGCGATATCGACGAACTCCACCGCGGTCGGTATGGTCCTCTGCGGCTTGACGATCTCGGCCAGTTGCGCGAGGCGCGGATCGGGCACCGGCACCACGCCGATGTTGGGATCGATGGTGCAGAACGGGAAATTGGCCGCGGCGATGCCGGCGCGGGTGAGTGCGTTGAACAGCGTGGACTTGCCCACGTTGGGCAGGCCGACGATGCCGCATTGAATACCCATCGATCAAACTCCTGAATGGTGGCGCGCAACCCGGGACCCGGCGAAAAACCGCGGACCATGCCACGCGCGACAAGTTTCTGCTTTCTGCTTTTCTGGCGACGACCCGCCCGCCATGGCCGTGCGCGGATTCAACCCGGGTCCGGGTTTTCCACCGTATGCAGCCGCTTCATCGCCTCGTTGAACTCGCCTTGCACGGCCAGCGGCAGCACCTGCAGCGCGCGTGCGATGGCATCGAGCATGGCCTCCTCGTCGGCGCGGTTCGGCCGGCCCAGCACCCACGGCGTCACCGCATCGCGCTGACCGGGGTGACCGATGCCGATGCGCAGACGGTGAAACCGTCCATGCCCAAGCTGGCCGATGATGTCGCGCAGGCCGTTCTGGCCACCGTGGCCGCCGTCGAACTTCAGCCGCGCGGTGCCGGGGGCGAGATCGAGATCATCGTGCGCGACCAGGCATTCCTCCGGCGCGATCTTCCAGTAGGCCAGCGCCGCCTGCACCGCACGGCCGCTTTCGTTCATGAAGGTCATCGGCTTGAACAGGCGCACATCCTGCCCGGCCAGCGTGATGCGCGCGGCCTCACCGTGCAGGCGTGCCTCGCGCGTGAAGCGCGCTCCCGCGGACAGCGCCAATGAATCGATGAACCAGAACCCGGCGTTGTGGCGATGACGCAAATATTCGGCCCCGGGGTTGCCGAGGCCGATGATGAGACGCAGTGTGCTCATGCGGGCTGCGCGCGGGCCGGGCCATGACGGCCCGGCCCGACGGGCTTACTTCTTACCTTTGCCCGGCTCGGCCTTGGCGGCCGCATCGGTCTTGGCCGCATCGGCCTTGACCGCTGTCGCGGGCACTTCGGCGGCGGCCGCGGGTGCAGCTGTTTCCTCCTCGACCTCGACGCGCGCTTCCTTGACCACGACCGCGGCCAGATCGTGTTCCTTGCCCAGGCGCAGCGCGGGGATCTGGACGCCCTCGGGCAGCTTGATGCTGGACAGATGCACGATGTCGCCTTTCTCCAGCGTCGACAGATCCACTTCGATGTGCTCGGGCAGCCGGGATGGCAGGCACGAGATTTCCACCTCGTTGACCTCGTGCATGATCAGCAGTCCGGCGATCTTGCCCGCCGGCGATTTTTCCTGGTTGAGGAAGTGCAGCGGTACCTTGAGGCGGATCGGCTTGGACTCGTCGATGCGCTGGAAATCCAGATGCAGCACGCGCGGCTTCACCGGATGCCGCTGCAAGTCACGCAGCAGCACCTTCTGCACCTTGCCCTCGATGTTCAGATCGAGCAGGGTCGAGAAAAACCATTCGTTGCGCGCGGCCAGGGCCACATCGTTGTGGATCAGCTGCAGGCTTTGCGGTGGCTGCGTGCCACCGTAGATCACGGCAGGGACGAAATCCGCGTGACGCAGGCGGCGGCTCGCACCTTTCCCCTCGTCCTTGCGAATTTGCGCCTTGATTTCATGTTTGCTTGCCATTGGTAACGACCTTCGGTTGAAAAACCCGCCTCGCGGCGGAGGATGCTCTACCCGCGACCAGGAGAGCGAATGCTTGCGGAGCCGGGACCATGGACCGGGGAAGACTGATGACTCGCATCAACAGTGCAGCTCTTCACGGTTCCCTGCTCCCTGCTTTCGAACTTTCAATTGCCACCCGAGCGCAGCGCGGGATCCCGGCGCCGGGATCCCTCGGCTACGCCTCTGGATGACAGCGGAGCCGCCGTGCCTTCCGGCTAACGGCTACCTGTTATCGGCTACCGACTTCCCGCGCCTGCCTCAATCCACGTACAACGAACTGACCGACTCGCCATAGGCGATGCGGCGGATGGTTTCGGCCAGCAACTCGGCCACCGAGAGCTGGCGGATGCGCTTGCAGGCCTTCGCCTCGGGACGCAGCGGGATGGTATCGGTCACCACCAGTTCGTCCAGATGCGAGGCCTCGATATTGCCCAGCGCGACACCGGACAACACCGGATGCACGCAGTACGCCACCACCTTGCGCGCGCCGTTTTCCTTCAGCGCCGCGGCAGCGGCGCACAAGGTGCCGGCGGTATCCACGATGTCATCCACCATCACGCAGGTCTTGCCCTCCACGTCGCCGATGATGTTCATCACCGTGGACACATTGGGCCGCGGACGGCGCTTGTCGATGATCGCCAACTCGGCGTCGTCCAGACGCTTGGCGATGGCGCGCGCGCGCACCACCCCGCCAACGTCGGGGCTGACCACGATCAGATTGTCGCCGCCGTAACGGCGCCAGGCATCCGCCAGCAGCACCGGCGAGGCATACACGTTGTCCACCGGCACATCGAAAAAACCCTGGATCTGGTCGGCGTGCAAGTCCACCGTCAGCACGCGGTCGCAATTGGCGGTGCCAATCATCCGCGCGGCCAGCTTGGCGGTGATCGGCACGCGCGCCGAACGCGGGCGACGATCCTGCCGTGCATAGCCGAAGTAAGGAATCACCGCGGTCACGCTGGCCGCCGAGGCACGCTTCAGCGCATCGATCAGCACCAGCAGCTCCATGAAGTTTTCCGCGGTCGGCGCCGACGTCGGCTGCAGCACGAACACTTCCTGGCGACGCACGTTTTCCTCGATCTCGACCTGCACCTCGCCGTCGGAAAAGCGCCCGACTTGCGCCTTGCCCAGCGGCACGCCCAGACGATGCGCGACGTCCTCGGCCAGTGCGCGATGCGCGTTGCCGGTAAACAGCATCAGCCCGGAATTGTTGGAGGCGTTCACGTCGCTGGCCTGTGGCGGATCAAACAATGCGGGAAACGCGGGAAGTGGCTGGGGCGGCAGGATTCGAACCTGCGGATGCCGGGATCAAAACCCGGTGCCTTACCACTTGGCGACGCCCCAACGGCAAACACGAACTGCAAGATCAACCGACACTGCGGACCTTGCCGAAATCCTCGAGCGCGGCCAGCAGCGGCGAGCGTTCCGCACCTGCAGCCACCCATGCCTTCCAGGGCGCGGGACAGTCACGGGCGATGCGTTCGGCGCTGGCACGGTCCGCCAACTCGGCGAAGATGCAGGCGCCACTGCCGGACAATCGCGCCGCGCTCGAACCGCCCAGCCAGTCCAGCGCCGCGGCGACCGCGGGGTAGCGCGCACGCACGACTGGCTCGAAGGCATTGTCACGCACGGCCCCGCAACTCAAGCGTGCGATTGTCTCGGGCGCGGCATCGCGTGTCAATTCGGCTGCCCGGAACAGCGCCGCGGTGGGCACCGCCACACCGGGCCAGATCACCACGTACCAGGCCGGCGGCAAGACCAGCGGCGTGAGCTGTTCACCGACGCCCTCGGCCAGCGCGTCGCGGCCATGCACGAACACCGGCACATCGGCGCCCAGCGCCAGCCCGATGCGGGCGAGGCACTGTTCGTCCAGCGCGCAACCCCACAGCAGATTGAGCGCGCGCAGCACCGTCGCCGCATCCGAGCTGCCGCCGCCCAGCCCGCCACCCTGCGGGATGCGCTTGTCGAGGGCGATGTCGGCGCCCAGCGCGCAGCCGCTGGCGGCCTGCAGCGCCCGCGCCGCACGCACGCCCAGATCGTCGTCGGCGGGCAGGTTGTCGGGACCCGCCACGCGCACGATGCGGCCGTCATCGCGAACGCGCAGGTACACGGTATCGCCCCAGTCCAGCAGGCGGAATACGGTCTGCAGCAGGTGATAGCCATCCGCGCGCCGGCCCACGATGCGCAGGCTCAGATTGAGCTTGGCGGGCGCCGGCCAGGCGCTCCAGCCTTCGCCGTCAACGCCGGCCGGGAGCATCGCCGTGCGCGCCGGACGCAGCTGCGGGCTTGGCCGCCAGCTCGGGAAACCGCCATTGCTCCACGTACAGGCGCACCGAGTACGGCGCGCGCTGCGCCTCGATCAGGCGCGGCATGGCCAGCGGCCGCGCCTGCCGATCCCAACTGCGGTACTGGATCACCCAGCCATCCTGCTGCAATTGCGCCGGCAGCCCGTCGAGGCCGTACTGCATGCGACTGGCGCTGCCCGGCGCGGCCATGCCCAATACCCATGCGCGCAGCTCGCGCAGCGGCAACTCCCAGCCCAGCTCGGTACGCAACAGACCGGCAGCGTCGAACGCGCAGACCGGCTGCGGCTTGAGACCGCTGAGACAGGCGCCATCGGGGCCGCTTTGCAGGCGGAAGCTGCGCCCGGTGATCGGCGCGGTCAGGGTGAAGTCGATCGACTCGCCATCCTCTGCCCAGTCGAAACCGCCACTGCCACCCTGCCGCGCGTCGGCCACGCCGATGCGCCCGCTGGCCCGCCACACCGGCAACTGCGCCAGCACCTGCGCGCGCCGCGCCTGCGCGGCTCGTTCGGCGCCGGTGCCCGGACGCAGCACCAGCGGGGTCGGCGCGCAGGCCGCCAGCAACAGCAGCAGCACCAACGGCGCCGACAGGCGCAATCCACGCCGCATCATGAGCCGATCTGCCCGCGCAGCGCCTGCACGCTGCGGCTATGCGGATCGATGCGCCACGCCGCATCGAGGATTTGCCGCGCCTGCGCACGCGCGCCACTGGCCAGCAGCGCGTGCGCCAGATGCGCGCCGATCTCCGCGCTGGCCTGCAGGCGCCATGCCTTGCGCAAGGCCGTCACCGCCGCGGGGTAATCGCCGAGCCGATATTGCAGCCAGCCCCAGGAATCGTTGATCGCGGCGTCGTCCGGGCGCGCCGCCAGCGCGCGCGCCAGCAAAACCCCGGCTTCGGGCAGATCGCGGTCGGCATCGACCAGGGTGAAACCCAGCGCGTTCATGGCGTCGACATTGTCCGGCTGCGCCGCCAGCACGCGGTGAAAATCGCGCAACGCGTCAGCGGTACGACCCGCTTCGGCATAACTCACGCCACGCGCATACACCAGATCCCAGGCATCGGGATCGAACAACAGCGCGCGATTGTAGGCGGCGATGGCGCGCGGCCAGTCGCGCGCGCGCTGCGCCAGTTCGGCCTGCAGCACGCAGGCCTGGCGATAGTGCGGCGGGTCTTCGAAGGATTCCCTGGCCAGCGTGTCGGCCAGCGTGCGCGCCGCCACCGCCTGCCCGGTCCGGTCCAGCAGCACGGCGCGGCGGATGGCGGCGGCAAATCCGTGTTCGGCGCCAGCCGGCACCGCCGCGTACCAGCGCAACGCCGCACGCGGTTGCCCGAGCAGCTCGGCGAGCTGGCCCAGCAGGTACTCCTCGTCGCCGCGACGCGCGGCGGGCAGGCGGGCGAGTTCGGCATACAGCGCGCGCAACGCCGGCTGCTGCCGGGCGCGCGCCGCGATGGCCGCGCGCAGCGCGTAGGTGTCGTGGTTCTGCGGACCATTGTCCAGCAGACCCAGCGCAGCCGGGCTGGCGCCGGCCTCGGCGAGGCGCGCGGCGCGCACCAGGCGCAGCGGAATATTGCGCGGATGCCGGCGCAGCCCTGCTTGCAGGCTGGCCTCGGCGCCGGCGCGATCGCCATCTGCCTGCCGCAACTGTGCCTGCCACAAATACGCGGCTGCACTACCGTCGTGGCGCACACTGGCCGCGGCCAGCGTGCGCGCGAAATGCCTGCGCCCCAGCCGTGCACCGAGTTCGCTGCACGCCAGCCATAACGCGTCGTCCTGTCCGGCCAGCCGCTGCGGCGTGGCAATGTGCTCCAGCACCGCGCCCGCCAGGACCGGATCGCGCGCGCCAGCCAGCGCGCGCAGCGCCTCCCGCCAGCCCGCCGCGCCCTGCCCGGTGAGCTGGGTGAACGCAACCATGGCATCCGCGCGGTCGCCTGCGGCCAGCGCCAGGCTGGCACGCGCCTGGCGCACGCCCGCCACAGGTGCGCCCAGGGCCTGCCAGCGTGCCAGCGCCTGCCGCGCCAGCGGTACATCGCGCACGGCGATGGCCAGATCCAGCGCGCGTTCGGCCAGCTCGGGGTTGTCCGCCGCCTGCGCGGCACGCAGGTAGGCGCGTGCCGCGACGGGCAAGTCGTTGTGCGCCAGCGCGAAATCGCCGTGCATCACATCCGCCATCACCGCCGCCTGTGGCGTGGCGGGCGCGGGCAATCGCGCCAGCGGCTGCGCGGGCGGCGGCACGGGCGCCGCGTCGGGCTTGCCCATGCGCGGCGCGGTGCTGGCGCAGGCGGAGAGCAGCGCGCAGACGAGCGGCAATGCCATCACGTGCCGCAACTTGAACCCGATCGCGCCTGTCCGCACTATCCTATCCGCCTGCCTTTCGCCTGCCGGCCTGTCCCGGACATGCCCATGCGCGCAGGCGCCGGGCCTTGTTCCGGGTGTTCGCAAAAGCTTACCCGATCGCTGCCGCCCATCCCGCATGACGCTGATTGCCTATGGCCTCAACCACCTCACCGCGCCGGTCGCCCTGCGCGAACAGGTGGCCATTGCCGATGACCAACTGGGCGATGCGCTGCACGAACTGCGCGCGCAACCCGGCGTCGAGGAAGCGCTGATCCTGTCCACCTGCAACCGCACCGAGTTGTATTGCAGCGTGGCCGCCGGCGCCGAGGACGTGCCGGCGAGCTGGCTGCACGAACGCCATTGCCTGGCGCCGGGGCGGCTGCAAGATTTCCTGCAGCGCTGGCACGAGCAGGACGCGGTGCGGCACCTGTTTCGCGTCTCGGTGGGGCTGGAATCGATGGTGCTGGGCGAGCCGCAGATCCTCGGCCAGATCAAGGACGCCTACCAGCATGCGCACCAGGCGCACACGCTCAACGTCACCCTCGAACGCCTGTTGCAGCACACCTTCGCCGTGGCCAAACGCGTGCGCACCGATACGCGCATCGGCGCGCAGCCGGTGTCGGTGGCCTACACCGCGGTGCGCCTGGCCGAGCGCCTGTTCACCGACATCGCGCACGCGCAGGTGCTGCTGATCGGCGCCGGCGAAACCATCGAGCTGGCCGCGCGCCACCTGACCGAACGCAAGGTCGCGCGCCTGGTGGTGGCCAACCGCACCATGAGCAACGCGCTGGCCGTGGTGCAGCGCACCGGCGGGCTGGCGGTGCCATTGTCCGATCTGCCGGCGCAACTGGCCGCGGCCGACATCGTGATCAGCTCCACCGCCAGCCATGCGCCGATCATCGACCGCGGCATGGTGCAGCAGGCGCTGGCCAGGCGTCGTCATCGGCCCATGTTCATGGTCGATCTGGCGGTGCCGCGCGACATCGCGCCCGATGTGGCCGAACTGCGCGATGTGTTCCTGTACGGCATCGACGATCTGCACCAGGTGATGGATGAGGGCAAGCGCGCGCGCCAGGCCGCCGCGCAGGAAGCACAAACGCTCATCGAGCTGCAGGTCGAACGCTTCCAGGCATGGCGCCAGGCGCTGGCCGCGCACAATCCGGTGCAGACCCTGCGCCATGCCGCCGAGCTGCAGCGCGACGAGGTACTGGCGCGCGCGCAGGCCATGATCGCCCATGGCAAGAGCCCCGACGAGGCGCTGGCGTTTCTCGCCAACACGCTGACCAACAAGCTGCTGCACACGCCCAGCGTCAAGCTGCGCGAAGCCGCTGCGCAGGGCGACGCCGAGCTACTGCGCGCCGCGGCGCGTCTGTACGGCTGTCCGGCCAATGACGAGTCATGAACGCGGCGCTGAAGCAACGCCTGCAGGCGCTGGCCGAACGCCACGAGGAACTCGACCGCCTGCTCGCCGAGCCCGGCGCCAGCGGCGATGCCACGCGCTGGCGCGCGCTCACGCGCGAGCACGCGCGCCTCGCTCCGGTGGCCGCGGGCGTGGCCGCGCTGCGCGCCAGCGAACGCGAGCGTGAGGCCGCGCGCGCACTGCTCGACGATGCCGAGCTGGGCGCGCTGGCCGGCGAGGATCTCGCGCGCCTCGATGCCGAGATCGCCACGCGCGAGGCCGAGCTGGAAATCGCCCTGCTGCCGCCGGACCCGCACGCTGGCGGCGCGCTGTATCTGGAACTGCGCGCCGGCACCGGCGGTGACGAGGCCGCGCTGTTCGCCGGCGATCTGGCACGCATGTACCTGCGCCATGCCGAGCGCCGCGGCTGGCGCGTGGAAATCCTGTCCAGCAGTCCCGGTGAGCACGGTGGCTACAAGGAGCTGATCGCGCGCGTCGAAGGCCCCGGCGCCTGGAACGCGCTGCAGTACGAATCCGGCACGCACCGCGTGCAGCGCGTGCCCGCCACCGAGGCCCAGGGCCGCATCCACACCTCCGCCGCCACCGTCGCGGTGCTGCCCGAGCAGGATGAGGTCAGTGACATCGAACTGCGCGACGCCGATCTGAAGGTCGACACGTTCCGCGCCTCCGGCGCCGGCGGCCAGCACGTCAACAAGACCGACTCGGCGATCCGCATCACGCACCTGCCCAGCGGCCTGGTGGTCGAATGCCAGGACGAGCGCAGCCAGCACAAGAATCGCGCGCGCGCGCTGATGCTGCTCAAGGCGCGCCTGCTCGACCGCGAGCGCAGCGCGCAGGCCGCGCAGCACGCCGCGACGCGCAAGCTGCAGGTGGGTTCGGGCGACCGCAGCCAGCGCATCCGCACCTACAACTATCCGCAGGGTCGCGTCACCGACCACCGCATCAACCTCACCCTGCACCGCCTGCAGGACATCCTCGACGGCGATCTGGACGAGCTCGGCGCCGCGCTGCGCCGCGCCGACCTGGCCGAACAACTGCAGCAGCTCGCGCAGCCGGCATGAGCCTCGAGGCCGAGCTCGACGCACTGGCGCAACGCTTGCAACACGGCCCAGCTGCTGCCGCCGAAACCCAGGCGCGCGCGCTGCGCCAGCGCTGGCCGCACTCCGCCGAAGCGGCGCGCCTGCATGGCGTGGCGCTGCTGCTGATGCAACGCGACGACGATGCCGTGCAGGCGTTGCGCGCGGCCACGCAACTGGCGCCGCAACACTTCGCCGCGTGGCTGAACCTGGCCAGCGCGCTGTTGGCGGCGGGCGATGTCGCGGGCGCCGCGCAGGCGTTGGATGCCGCGCTCAAGCTGGATCCCGCGCATCCCGCCGCGCTCAACCAGCTTGGCAGCCTGCGCCGCGCGCAAGGCGACCTCGCCGCCGCCGCGCGCGCCTACGCGCAGGCATTCGCGCAGACCCGCGACCCCGGCAGCGCACTCAATCTGGCCGCCGTGGAACTGGAGCAAGGCGACGTCGCGCAGGCCGAGCAGCGCGTGCTGGCGGCGCTGCAAGATCCGCAGGCGCCGCAAGCCGAAACCGCGCTGCTGCTGGCGCAGGCGCGCGCCGCGCGGCGCGACTGGGCCGCTGCCGAAGCGGCCAGCCGTGCCGGCCTGGCGCACGCGCCCGCGGATGTCCGGCTGCTGTTGCAGGCCGGGCTGATGGCCGAGGAACAACAGCACATCGAGCGCGCCGTCGCCACCTATCGCGCCGCGCTGGCACAGGCGCCGGACGATGTGCGCATCGCCGCGCAACTGCAGTTCGCCGAGCGCCAGTGCTGCGCCTGGCGCGCGGTGGACGCGCGCAGTACCTGGTTGCGCGCGCAGCTCGCGGCCGGCACCCCGGGCATCGCGCCGTTCGCGTTCCTGGCCGAAGCGGCCACGCCCGCCGAGCAACGCCGCTGCGCGGAGATCGCCGCGCGCACCCTGGCCGCCAAACTTCCGGCGACCGAGCCGCCTCCCGCGCCGCGCGCCGCCGCGGCAGCGCTGCGCGTGGGCTTGGTCTCCGCCGGATTCCATCAGCACGCCACCGCGCTGCTGGCCACGCCGCTGCTCGAAGCATTGGCACGCGATCCCGCGCTGCATCTGCACCTGTACGCGCTCAGCACCGACGACGCCTCGCCGTGGCGTGCGCGCCTGGCCGCCTGTGCGCCGCTGCTGGATGCCAGCGCGATGCCCACGGCGCAACTGGCGCAACGCATCCGCAGCGACGCCATCGACGTGCTGCTGGACCTGGATGTGTGGTGCGGCGGCGGGCGCCCCGAGTTGTTCGCGCGGCGACCGGCGCCGCTGCAGGTCAACTGGCTGGGCTATCCCGGCAGCGCGGGCACGCCCTGGCATGACTATCTGATCGCCGATGCCTTCGTCGTACCCGCCGCGCAGCGCGCGCACTACAGCGAATGCGTGGCGCGCCTGCCGCGCTGCTACCAGCCCATCGACGCGGCACGCACGCCCATCGCGCCGCCGCCGCGCGCCGCGCTGGGCCTGCCCGCGCGCAGCGCCGTGTTCGCCAGCTTCGGCCAGGGTTACAAGCTCGCGCCGCAGCGTTTCGCCAGCTATATGGACATCCTGCGCGCCGTGCCCGACAGCGTGCTGTGGCTGCTGCAAGGCCTCGGTGACGGCGACCTGCGCCTGCGCGCCGCCGCCGCGCAGGCCGGTATCGATCCGGCGCGGCTGGTGTTCGCCGCGCGCCGCGCGCACGCCGAATATCTCGGCCTGTTCCACCACGCCGACCTGGTGCTGGACACGCATCCGTACAACGCCCACACCAGCGCCAGCGACTCGCTGCATGCCGGCTGCCCGGTGCTCACCTGCCCCGGCGCAACGTTCGCCGCACGCGTGGCCGGCAGCCTCAACCATCATCTCGGAATGACGGAGTGCAACGCCCGCGACGAGGCCGACTTCATCGCCCGCGCCGTCGCGCTGGGCCGCGATGCCGGTGCGCGCATCGCACTGCGCGAGCGTCTCGCGCGGCAGCGCGCGCACACTGCGCTGTTCGACTCGTCCGGCTACGCGCGCGATTTCGCCGCGCTGCTGCACGCCATGCATGCGCGGGCCGTGCACGGCCTTGCGCCGGCTGATCTCGGAGCCGGCGCGCAGTAGCCGTGGAGCCGCGCCAGCGCGCGATCGGCGGCCGGCCGCAGCGGGCGCAATGATGGCAGGGCGATGCGCGGACACACGGCCCTGCCCAGTGGCGCCGCGTGGCCGCACGCAGGCCCGCGCGGGCAGCGCGGGTTATGCTTGACGCAATCCGGCCGCCGCGCGACCGGGCTTGATCGGCAATCGATGATGGATGCTCTCGAAAACCATTTCGCGCCCTACCGGGCGCATACCGTGGGCCAGGACCAGACCTTCCGCTCGCCCTACGGCGAGCAGCGCCTGATCTACGCCGACTGGACCGCCAGCGGGCGCCTGTACGCGCCGATCGAGCAGCGGCTGCTGCAGCGTTTCGGCCCATTCGTCGGCAACACGCACTCGGAAAGCAGCGAAACCGGGCGCCTGATGACGCTGGCCTATCACCAGGCGCGCGAGCTGATCAAGGCGCACGTCCACGCCGGGCCGGACGATGTGATCCTGTGCGCCGGCTCGGGCATGACCGGGGCGATGAACAAGTTCCAGCGCATCCTCGGCCTGAAGGCGCCGGAGAGCCTGCGCCGTTTCATCCGCGTGCCCGAGGCCGAACGCCCGGTGGTGTTCATCACCCACATGGAGCATCACTCCAACCACACCTCGTGGCTGGAATCGCTCGCCGATGTCGTGGTGATTCCACCCGACCACGACGGCCTGGTGGATCTGGCGGCTTTCGACGCGCTGCTGCACGAATACCGCGCGCGGCCGCTGAAGATCGGCTCGTTCACCGCCTGCTCCAACGTCACCGGCATCGCCACGCCCTACCACGCCATGGCCAAACGGATGCACCGCGCCGGCGGGGTGGTGTTCGTCGATTTCGCCGCCTCGGCGCCTTACGTCGAGATCAACATGCACCCGGCCGATGCGGAGGCCTATCTGGATGCGGTGCTGTTTTCGCCGCACAAATTCCTCGGCGGCCCGGGCGCGGCGGGCGTGCTGATCTTTAACCGTGGCCTGTACCGCAACCGCACGCCGGACGACTCCGGCGGCGGCACGGTGAACTGGACCAACCCCTGGGGCGGCTATTCGTTCCTCGACGACATCGAAGCGCGCGAGGATGCCGGCACGCCGGGATTCCTGCAGACCATCAAGGCCGCGCTGGCGGTGCAGCTCAAAACGCAGATGGGCGTGGCCGCCATGCAGCGGCGCGAGCAGGCCATCGTGCCGCGCGTCATCGACGCGCTGCACGCCATCCCCGGCGTGCATGTCATGGCCCCGGCGCAGCGCGAGCGCCTGGCGATCTTCTCGTTCTATGTCGAGAACGTGCACTACAACCTCATGGTGCAACTGCTCAATGACCGCTTCGGCGTGCAGGCGCGCGGCGGCTGCTCCTGCGCCGGCACGTATGGGCATTACCTGCTGCATGTCGATCCGTCGCGCTCGCGCGCCATCACCGATCGCATCGAGCACGGCGACCTGTCGCAGAAACCCGGCTGGGTGCGTCTGTCCTTCCACCCCTGCACGACCACGGCGGACGTCGAGCACACGCTGCACGCCGTGCGCGAGATCGTCGCGCACGCACCAACCTGGGCCGCGGATTACGCGTACTCGCCGAACACCAACGAATTCAGCCATGCCGCCGCCGACCCGGCCGCGTCGCGCGCACGCATCGCGCAATGGTTCGCCCTGGACGCCGCCGGGGACGCCTGATACGAAACCCCCGTCGTTCCTGCACACCAGCAGCACCGTCGTCCGTACGTCCCGCAACCCCGTCATCCCCGCGCATGTTGGCTCGTCATCCCCGCGCATGCGGGGATCCAGTGCCTTCACCAAGCGATGGCTGACCCGCTTCGCTGGCACGAAGCGATTCTCGTCCCCGGCACAAGCATTCGTGGATGACGTTCTTGCATTCTGGGATGACGTTCCTGCGCGGAAATGACGGAGCAGGCCATCGGCACGCAGCGCGGCGGGGTCGTCACGCGGGCGGCAGGCCCGTGCGCACATGCCGGATTCATTACGTTATCGACAACAGGACGGCCGCCTCCGCGCGCGGCGCTAGATTGAGCGCGGTCATGCCATGCGGGAGCTCGCGGTGAAATCCAATTTTCTGATCCGGACGCTGTGCGCGTCACTTGCACTTGTTGCCGGTGGCCTGTCCCTTGCCGCGCAAGCTGCACCATTGAGCTACCCGCCCGCACCGCGCGACAACACGGTGAACAACTACTTCGGCACGAAAGTCCCCGCGCCCTACCAGTGGATGGAGAATCTCGGTGATCCCCGGCTCGGCCCGTGGATCGCCGCCGAGAACAAGCTGACCAACGGTTATCTCGACAGCCTGCCGCTGCGCGCCGAGTTCTACAACAAGCTCGCGCAGCTGTGGAATTACCCCAAGGAATCGCCGCCGATCCAGCGCGGCCCGTGGCTGTTCTTCAGCCGCAACTCGGGGGTCCAGAATCAATCGGTGGTGTACGTGCAGCGCGGCCCGGATGGCAAGCCGCGCATGCTGCTGGACCCGAACCATCTCTCGCGTCACGGCGGCATCGCGCTGGCCAATTACGTGCCCTCGCCCAATGGACGCTATCTCGCCTACGCGCTGTCGGTGGGCGGCTCCGACTGGCAGACCATCCACGTCATGGACGTGGCTACCGGCAAGACGCTGCCCGATGTCGTGCGCTGGGTGAAGTTTTCCGGGCTCAGCTGGACGCACAACAGCGCGGGCTTTTTCTACTCGCGCTATCCGCAGCCGCCCAAGGGCAAGGCCATCGCGCAGCGTCTGGCCGACCAGGCGCTGTACTACCACTGGATCAACAAGCCGCAGGCGGATGACCAGCTCATCTACCGGCGTCCCGACAAGCCCGAGTGGATCATCGACGGCTCGACCTCGCAGAACGGCCGCTACCTGTTCATCGACTTCCAGTTCCGCATCACCAGCAACGAGCTGTACTACGTCGATCTGGGCAACCCCGAGCACCCCGATATCAAGGCCCCGGTGCGCCCGCTGTTCACCGCCGATGATGGCTCGTACACGCCCATCGGCACGCAGGGCGACACGCTGTACGTGCAGACCGACCAGGACGCGCCGCTGGGGCGCCTGATCGCGGTCGACATGAAGGATCCGGCGCCGGCGCACTGGCGCACGGTGATTCCGCAGCAGACCGGCACGGTGCTGACCTCGGTGCACCTCGCCGACGGCCGCCTGCTGGTGCACCGCGCGGTCGTCGACAAGAGCCGCCTGGCGCTGTACAGCACCGCCGGCAAGCTCATTCGCGACGTGCCGCTGCCGGATGCGATGGGCACCGTCGACGGCATCTCGGCGCGCGACGACTCGCCCGATGTGTATTTCGCGTTCACCTCGTTCCTGCGCCCCGGCGAGATCGAGCACTATGACGTCGCCAACGGCAAGGCGCGGGTGTTCTTCAAGCCGCAGGTGCGCTTCGACCCCGATCACTACGTGGTGCAGCAGGTGTTCTATCCATCGACCGGCGGCGTCGAGGTGCCGATGTTCATCGTGCACCGCAAGGGCCTGGCGCTGGACGGCACCAACCCCACGGTGCTGTACGGCTACGGCGGCTTCGACATCACCGTGCCGCCCTACTTCAGCCCGGCCATCGCCACCTGGCTGCGCATGGGCGGCGTGTACGCCATGCCCAACCTGCGCGGCGGCGGCGTGTATGGCCAGGCCTGGCACCGCGCCGGCATGCTGCAGAACAAGCAGAACGTGTTCGACGACTTCGCCAATGCCGCGCGCTGGCTGATCGCGCACCACTACACCTCGTCACCGCACCTGGCGATCATGGGCTACTCCAACGGCGGCCTGCTGACCGGCGCCAGCGTGACCGAGCACCCGCACCTGTTCGGCGCGGTGTATATCGGCCATGGCGTGCTGGACATGCTGCGCTTCCAGAAATTCTCCGGCGGCGAATACTGGATCTCCGAATACGGCGACGCCGACAAGAGCGCGGCCGACTTCAAATGGCTGTACGCCTACTCGCCCCTACAAAACATCAAGAAGGGCGTGTGCTACCCGCCGACGATCATCACCACATCCACCGATGACGACCGCGTGGTGCCCAGCAACGCGTACAAGTTTGCCGCACAGATGCAGCACGACCAGGGCTGCGCCAATCCCATCCTGCTGCATGTCGCCACGGCCACCAGCCACATCTACATGCCGGTGCACAAACACCTGCGCCACGATGCCGACAACTGGGGGTTCCTGGGCAGCGCCATCGGCATGCGGGCGGGCCACTGAAGCGGTGACCCGCACCCGGAGGTCTTGAGCAGAAGCCGGGTCACTGCCTCGACTGGCGAGCGGGTGCGGCGCGGTCGAACGCCTGAGTTGAACCGAACGGCCGCGACGGAACTCGCGGCCGTTCGGTTTTGCCTGTTTGTGGCACTGCAACTCCCCTCAAACTTCGCGCATCATCAACACCGACGACACCGATGAGCGAACGAGGTCTGCGGGCGCGGTTTATGCCTTGGTCCGCGCCAGCGGCGATGGCTCAACAAGACCGTTTACGACCGCAGGAAGTCCCTGCGGGATGGAAATGCAGTCTGGCAACGTTCAACACCGCATCGCACTGACACAGCAGCACCCCGCAACAAGGACAACACGACCACCAGCAAAAGCCTGAAAGCTCAAGGCAAGAGCATCAAGCGGGCGGTATTGACGGGAAGTCCCTTATGGGAGTTGTTAGCCCCTAGACACGAATCCATGACTGTTCAGTTGGCCACTCTTTGTAGTGGTTTGGAATGAGTAGCCTTGTGGAATTACGAATGAAGTCTACCAAGTCAGAGCGAGGACTTGCCTCGTTGTTGGGGCTAGCACAAAATTGCAATGTCCAAACATACAGGTCGGCGAGCTGGAGCATACGGCTGTGGTGTGAATTTGTAAAATGGACTGTATCAATTAAATGCGTTAACTTATTGCCAAATTCGTACGGGGTGCCTGTGGAGCGGTAGCGTGAAAGCGACCCTGCGAAGATGTCACTAACGCGATCGTTCTCGCGATCTCCTATCAGGATGCCAGGGCATTTCTTTGTGCGTAGATACCAATCTACTCGCTCTGTGAAGAAAATGAATGCCTTCTTCTCTGGGTCGCTCGCTACCATTTTAGCTGGATCGATACGCGCGTAGATCTTACCCACATCAGAGTTGTTGAGAATAACCAACAGGCGCTTTAGAACATCCAACCGTTTCGATACTTCTGACCATTCCTTGAAATTGCGTTTGCGATGAAATATCTCCGCGGCATGGAATTCCGTCTCTCGCGACAAATTGGGCGTTCCGAAGATTTCACGCGAAAGCTCGGCTACCTGCGCTTCGAGGCTCCATATGGTCTCGGCGGAAGAGATAATCCCACCAAGCCAATAGTACGGTTGCCTCGACGTATTGCACTTTACTTCATCGAAATATGTAACAAGCACTATGTCCACTCTTCAAAGAGCTAAGGCTTCGCATCACCAGCATCAAAAAGCAGCGCGACGAGGAACGAGGAGCGTTGCTTTATGATGTCCGCGTACGTGCGATTGTTAGGGGGGGGTTCGTTCATAGCGCTTTTCGATCAAATCCATTTGTGCAACCACATCACTAGCGCGTTCTCGATGAACGCCTCGTTCTTTATTAGCGAAGTACAAGCATGCGAGACCACAAATAGCAGTGACGGCTACAACAGACCATGCGATGTCCAGTGCAAGTTGCTGCGCAGGCAATTGAAATGTGTCGAGAATAATGGCCACAAATGTAGATACGGCCACACCAAGCAAAAGGAATCCAAGCGATTGGAAGAACCATGGTTCGGAAGTAAGTTTTCCAATTTTTCCCTTTAGCATCGTCCACTCTTCGCATGGTATGGGATAAGCCTCACCAGATTTGGGGCGAAGGACATCTAGTCCTTGAGATAACTGATACGGTACTTCATTGTTCATTTTGTCCCCTCCTTGCCAGGAGGAGCCGATGGCTCCATGACACCGGATAAGATTGCATTCACGAGAACCGTATTCCCACAATTCCCGCATATAACGGGTATAACCGGAATTATCGGGCCTCCGACAACAAACCCACCCTCGTTATATTCCATAAGCTGGTATGTGGAATCTTGCACATTCCACGGCCCCTTTCCGCACATCGGGCAGGGCCGGGACCCCCATTTCGTCTGGAGGTGGCTGATTACTTTTGTATTGTCAATTTTTGCCACTGATTATATCTCCCTCCTTACACCTGAATTAAGCCGAGCCGCAAAGCGGCTTCGGCTTGAATGAATTGTTAGCGCCCATCTAGCCGAACATGGACTTCTGGCGCTCTTTGTCAGAATGAGGTTGCTCCAACGAGTCAGGCAACAGTACTTGCATAAACCGCTCCGATGAATTTGCACACTCGGACAATAGATCTAATCGATCAAGTGCGACATACGTTGCGCACGATCGAGCCTGACAATTGATAGATTTTTCTGGATTGAACTCTATGTCAGTAAATCCAGCGTAGCGATGCAGGCGTTGTAGGAATTCACGGTGCGGATAGAGCGCGCGAATATAAAGCCAGTCATAGAACGCGGTTTTTGGAATAAGCGGGAAGTCTTGCCCCTCAAATCGAAAGCCAGTTAGACCCCCTGAATTCGTGAGCCGTACATCGCGTTTTGCTTCTCGGCTGTCAGCACCGAAAAGGTCCGTGAAGGGACCGCCGTTTTCAAATACCTTGCTTCCCTGAAAGGCACATTCCAAGGAGATGGTGCCGCCATCGTCTAGTTCGACCTTCAGATTGAAGGCGCTGAGTCTTTGTCCAAGCTTCTCTTCAGACTTTGTAGATACTTCAAGCAGTGGTTCAAGGCCGCGCTTTGCAGCCGCAGCATGAAGTTCCAGAACATTCTTTTTCTTTTGAGACGGGGCCATGCCCTTGTGCCACAGGAATGAGACGCTAATCTCATCGACCAGTCTTCCTGGCTTGAGTGAAGGAATGAAGATTGGACGCTCTGCCACCTTAAAGCCCTGCTATTAGGTTGAGAGGGATGTAGCCCGGCACAAGCAATTCATACTTCTTCGCTTGGGCTCTGCGTTTCTTAATCTCTGGGTCTCGCCAGTCTGTCCTGTCATAGATCACCTCAAAGTCCATAACCTCTATTGCTTGTGGAAGTGTCAGTGGCGCGACACCAGACTTGTTCGAGACATCTGGACAGAATAGCACCCCATCGCGATGCAAGATGCTTGAATCGATGCTCAGAAAGCACGATGTAACGATGTCTCCACGCTCTTTGGCGCGGTACTCCATAGGATGTTCGTTGAATAGAGCGAGATGAACATACTCATCCAGTCCTCGCTGCGCATCCGCATCATGGCTCCAGTCATTTCCACCGGGAGCGACGACTTCCCCTTTGACGCTAGCCCAAGGGAGTAATCCGCCATTGCTGCGAATGGACGGGAGGTTTCGAGTATCCGTGAAGTGGAAGAAGCACGGGACTCTGAATCTTTCAAGGAACTGAGTGGGTGACATGGGCGCTAACTACTATTCGGTTGTGAAATGGAGCCTAGTTCCGCCGCCTAATCTGCTTGCATGGACGTCGGCGATCGGAACAGTCCAACACGAATCAACGGCTTCCAGCCATCGCGCCGTCTAATCCCGCCGCCTGATCCCGCCGCCTGTTCCCCTGCTGTTGCGATGACCCTGGCGGCATCCTCCCACCCTGAATCCGCAGCGGCAAGTGAACCCGGCACCGCGCCGCCGCCGCGCTTGCTCGATGTCATGCGTGCTCGCATGCGCGCGCGGGCGGCGCGCTAAAACCACGCCGCATCCAGCCACGCCTGCAGCGGTTCCAGCGGCAGGGCCTCGGCCCACTCCACCAGCCAGGGCATCGCGTCCACATCGTCCATGGCGACGTTGTGCCCGGGCGGCAGGCAGGGTGCGTAGCGCTGGTACTGGCCAGCGCCCAGCATCATGCTGCATTGGTAATCGGCGATGCCGCTGACGCCGTCGGACAGCAGCGCCACCAGCTTGGGCGCCCACTGCAGGTAACCCCAGTCCAGCGTCTGGCCCGGCACCACGGTGCGCACGATGCCGGTGCCCAGCGACAGCAGGCGGATGTCGTCCCACGGCACCGGGCCGCCGCTGCGCGGGTCCTGCGTCTGCGCCAGCGCGCACATGGCCGGGTTGTTGGCGTACACGCCGCCGTCCACGTAGCCGTCGAAGCTGGGGAAATACGTGGGCGCGGCGCTGGTGGCCATGCCCACCTGCCAGGCCAGCCGGGCGCCGTCGCTGTCGCTGCCCGGCAGATTGTGGAACAGCTTGGGCTTCCAACTGGCCTGCGCCGGATCGACGGCCTGCGGGTCGAGGTCGAAGGCGGTGATCAGCACCGCGCCGGAGAGCTGGTCGAGCCGCGTGTCGGCGCCCAGCAGCTCGCGCAGCACCTGCTCGCGCCCACCGGCGGGATAGCGCGCACCGGCCAGCGTGCCCAGGCTGCGCAGGCGCCACCATGGGCCGGCGTCGAAGATCTGCGCGCCATGTTGCAGGTACATGTCGCGCAGCGTGGTGGGCGCCAGGCCACGACGCAGCCCCAGTGCGATGAGCCCGCCGGTGGAGGTGCCGGCCATCAGCGCGACATTGGCGAGCAGACCGGGGCGCATGGCCTGCAGGCGCTGCAACAGCACCGCCGTCACCACCCCGCGCAAACCACCCCCATCGAAACTGAGAATCCGGTATGCCGCCATGGCGCCCTCCGGTTCCCCCCGTGCCGGCATTGTAGCCAGCAGCGCGCGGCGGCGGTTTCAGGAATTGCGGTCAGCGATCGGGGATGGCGACACCACCGGCGGCGGCACTGCGGTCCGGCACATCTGGATCCCCGCCCCCGCCTTCGCGGGGGCAGGCTCTGCGCGGGGATGACGAGCCAGTTTCGCGCGGGGATGACGCGCCAGAACGACGTGGCGGTTCGTTCGAAGAATCCTATTTTGTCGAATGCCCGCTGGATGTCGGCGCAGCGTCGGCGAACCAGCCGCCGAACAGGCGCTCGTTGAAACCGACGCCCAGCAGGGCATCGCCGCGCAGCACCAGCGGCCGGCGCAGCAGCGGCGGATGCTCGCGGATCAGCAACGTCCATTCGGCATCGGAGGCCGGGTTCTTGCGCTGCGGCAGCAAGTTGCGCCAGGTCGGCCCGCTCTTGTTGACCAGTTTGTCCCAGCCACCGATCTGCCGCGCCCAGTCGCGCAGCGTGTCCGGCTCGGGGCGCTGCGCGCGGTAGTCGATGAAGCGGTAATCCACACCGTGACGATCCAGCCAGCGCCGCGCCTTGGCACAGGTGTCGCACTTGTCCAGGCCATGCAGCGTGTAGTCCATCACGCGCTCCGCAGCAGCTCGTTGATGCTCGTCTTGGCGCGCGTTTTCGCATCCACCTGCTTGACGATGATCGCCGCATACAGGCTGTGCGATCCGTCCGCCGCGGGCAGGCTGCCGGCCACCACCACGCTGCCGGCGGGCACGCGCCCGTAGTGCACCGCGCCGCTGGCACGGTCGTAGATGCGCGTGCTCTGGCCGAGGAACACACCCATGCCGATGACGCTGCCGCGCTCGACGATGACGCCCTCGACCACTTCGGAGCGCGCGCCGATGAAGCAGTCGTCCTCGATGATGGTGGGCGCCGCCTGCAGCGGCTCGAGCACGCCGCCGATGCCGACGCCGCCGGACAGGTGCACGTGCGCGCCGATCTGCGCACACGAGCCCACGGTTGCCCAGGTGTCGACCATGGTGCCCGCGCCCACGTAAGCGCCGATGTTGAGATAGCTCGGCATCAGCACCGCGTCCTTGCCGATGAACGCGCCGCGCCGCACCAGCGCGCCCGGCACCACGCGCGCGCCCAGCGCACGCATCGCGGTCGTGCTGGCATCGGCGAAGCGCAGTGGCACCTTGTCCCACGCGGCCATCGCGCCACCACTCATCAGGCGGCTGCCGTGCACGCGGAAGTACAGCAGCACCGCCTGCTTCAGCCAGGTGTTGACGTGCCAGCCGCCCTGGCCGTCCGGCTCGGCCACGCGCGCGGCACCGCTTTCCAGCAGCTCCAGCACCTGCTCCAGCGCGGGCGCCAGCGTGGTCTCGATAGCATGCGCGTCGAGCTGCTCGCGCGCCGCCCAGGCCTGTTCGATGGTGGTTTCAAGCGTGTTCATCGGGTTCTCGCAGTGCCAGTCGGGAAACGGCCGCCGCGGTGGCGGCGGAGCCCAGCCGCGCCAGCAGCGCGGCATGCAATCGTTCGCACTGCGCGGCATCCAGCGGGCGGTCGTGGCGATCGGTCAGCTCGAAATAATCCTCGGCGATATCGCCGAAGGTGGCAATGCGCGCGTCGTGCACGCGTACGCCACTGGCCACGAAGGCCTCGGCGATGTCGGCCAGCAGGCCGGGACGGTCGCTGCCGCGCAGCGCCAGGCGCGTGCGCGTGCCGGCGCGCGCCGGCTCGCAGTGGATGCGCGGCGCGCGCTGGAAGTGGCGCAGGCGCCGCGGCACGGTCTGCGCGATGCGCGGCGTGCCTGGCGCACGCAGCGCGGCCTCCAGCCGCGTGCACAGACGCGCGATGCACGCGGCATCGTGGCCGGCGCCGTGCGCATCCAGCAGCACGAAACTGTCCAGCGCGCGCCCGCTGGGCGTGCCGAGGATGCGCGCCTCCTGCACCGCGTAACCCTCGCCCTCCAGCGCCGCGGTGGCCGCGGCGAACAGGCCGTCGCGATCGGCGGCAAGAAAGAACACTTCCAGCGCCCCGCGCGCGGCATGCGGCTGCGCCGCGACCACGGGCAGCCTGCCCGGCGCGGCCAGCAGCGCGGCGCTTTGCCAGGCCACCTGCGCCGCGCCCTGGCGCACGAACGCGGCCGCCGGGAAGTCCTCCCACAACTGCTCGATCGCTGCCGCGGCGTGGCCTGCGGCCAGCAGTTGCGCGTGCGCGGCGGCGCGGCAGGCCGCGGCGCGCGCGATTTCGTCGAGGCTCGCGTCAGCGCCGGTGAGCACGCGCCGCGCGGCCTGGTATAGATCGGCCAGCAGGCGATCCTTGAAACCGTTCCACAGCCTCGCGCTGGTGCCGACGATATCGGCCACGGTCAGCAGATACAGCATTTCCAGGCGCTGCACGTCGCCCACCCGCGCGGCGAAGACCTGCACCACCTGCGGGTCACCGATGTCCTGGCGCTGTGCGGTCTGGCTGAGCAGCAGGTGCCAGCGCACCAGGAACGCGGCGCTGTCGATATCGCCCTCGGTCCAGCCCAGGCGTTGCGCGAAACCGCGCACCTCGATCTCGCCCAGTTCGCTGTGATCGCCGCCGCGACCCTTGGCGATGTCGTGGAACAGCGCGGCCAGCAGCAGCACCGGCACACGTTGCTGGCGTTGCCACAGCGTGTGCGCCAGCGCGAATTCGGATGCCGCCGCCGGCGTGGCGAACAGCGCCAGTTGCGCCAGCACGCGCAGCGTGTGTGCATCGACCGTGTACTGGTGGAACAGGTCGTACTGCATGCGTCCACTGACCGCGGCGAAGGCGGGGATCAGCGCGCCGAGCACGCCGCCGCGCGCCAGCGCGGTCAGTGCCGGCGGCGCCGCCGCGCCACGCTGCAACAGGGCATCGAACGCGCGCAGCGCGGCGGCATCCTGCGCCAGCGCGCCGCGCGGCAGTGCGTGCAGCGCGCCGCGCATGGCGCCCGCGGCGTCGGCACTGAAGGCCTCGATGCCGGCCGCGGCATCCAGGCGCAGCGCGCCCTCGACCAGCGCCGCCGGGCGGCGCCGGAACAGGTCCGCCGCGCGCGGTTCCAGCGCGGCGCCACGCCGCTGCCAGTCGTCATCCAGCGCAACCGGTGCGGGCGGCGGATCGAGCTGCCCGGCCAGGCGCTGGGCGGCCTCGTCGACCAGCGTTTCGACACTGGCCGCGGCGCGGTAGTAATCCTGCATGAAACGCTCGACCGCCAGCGCGCCGGCATCGTCGCGGTAGCCGAGCTGCTGCGCCAGCGCGCGCTGATGGTCGAACAGCAGGCGCTCCTCGGCGCGGCCGGCCTGCAGGTGCAGGGCGTAGCGATCGCGCGCCAGCAGCGCCTCGGCGGATTCCAGCGCGGCGGCGGCGGCGGCATCCAGCAGGCCCGCGTGCGCCAGCGCCGGCAACTCGCGCGGCAGCCCCATGCGCTGCCCCAGCCAGTACAGAAGGTCGAGCTGGCGCAGGCCGCCGGGGCCGTCCTTCAGATCCGGTTCCAGGCGATAGCTGCCGTCGCCGCGGCGCGCGCGGCGCTGCGCCTGCTCGTGCAGGCGCGCGGCCAGGAATCGCGGCAGCGGCCACAGCGCCGTGTCGCCGAGCAGCGCGGCAGGCATGCCGACCAGCGCGCGATCCCCACCCAGCCAGCGCGCCTCCATCTGCGCGGTGTACACGCTCAGGTCCTGCGCCGCCAGCGTGTGCTGCGCGGCCAGCGTGCGCACCGCCTGCGCCGGCTTCAGGCCCAGATCCCAGAGCACCGCGAACACGCGCTCCAGCCCGCGCGAAACCGGCACGGACTCGTCGCGCGCCAGCACCAGCAAATCGATATCGGAATGCGGATACAGGCGCCCGCGCCCGAAACCACCCTGCGCGAACAGCGCCAGCCCGACTGGTTCGCCCAGGTGCAGCGTCCACACCTGCGCCACCACGCGCGACACCAGCGCCGCGTGCGCCGCGCCCAGCGCGCGCGCCTCGGCACCGGCGGCAAAGGCCAGCGCCAGGGCCCGCGCGTAGTCGGCCAGCAGTTGGCGCAAGGCCAGCCGCGCCTCGTCGGACAGGCCGCTGCGCGGCACCGCGTCGGGCAGGCGCGGTGGCACCGGGATGACGCTGGCGGGCACGCTGCTCATGGCGTGCAGGCGCGGCGCGGGCGGCGCGGCGCTCTCAGGCCGCGTCCGGCCAGGGCGTGAGGATCTCGAAACCGTCCTCGGTCACCGCCACGGTGTGCTCCCACTGCGCCGACAGCGAGTGGTCCTTGGTCACCACCGTCCAGCCGTCCGGCAGCACGCGCGTAAGCGGCTTGCCGGCGTTGACCATGGGCTCGACGGTGAAGGTCATGCCGCTTTCCAGGCGCAGGCCGGTACCGGGCTTGCCGTAGTGCAATACCTGCGGATCGTCGTGATAGACGCGCCCGATGCCGTGGCCGCAATACTCGCGCACGATGGAAAAGCCCGCCGCCTCGGCCACCTGCTGGATGGCGTGGCCGACATCACCCAGCGTGGCGCCGGGGCGCACCGCGCGGATGCCGGCCATCATCGCGTCGTAGGTGGTGTCCACCAGGCGCCTGCCCAGCACGCTGGGCGTGCCGACGCAGTACATGCGGCTGGTATCGCCGTGCCAGCCGTCCTTGATCACGGTGACATCGCAATTGACGATGTCGCCATCCTTGAGGATCTTGCCGGCGTTGGGGATGCCGTGGCAGATGACGTGGTTGACCGAGGTGCACAGGGTCTTGGGGAAACCGCGGTAGCCGACGTTGGCCGGGATGGCCTGCTGCACGTTGACGATGTGCTCGTAGGCGATGCGGTCCAGTTCCTCGGTACTCACGCCGGGGCGCACGTGCGGCTTGAGGATCGCCAGCACTTCGGCGGCGAGGCGCCCGGCCTCACGCATCTTTTCGATATCGGCGGGGCTCTTCGGCAGCACCGCCACGGCACGCTCAGGACTGCGCATCACTTGCCATCCACGCGGGTTACCCGCTAACATTTCAAGGCTTTGCATGGCCCGACCGGGCCTGCACAGGCTCGAGTGTAACCGCTCGCGGCGTCACTCGAAACGGCCACCCGGCCAAATCCGCACACGTATCGGCACCCGCTCCGGGGTGCCTTGGCGTGGCAAGGTTCGACCGCGCATCGCCTCCACGATGACGCCGCCGGGCCTGCCCTGCCAGGGTCGGACGGGGGATGCGTGGAGGTCCCAACCCTGCGGGCCACAAGGCCCTTTCGGAGTTCACCATGTCCCAAGTCACCATGCGCCAGATGCTGGAAGCCGGCGTGCATTTCGGCCACCAGACGCGCTATTGGAATCCCAAGATGGGCCCGTACATTTTCGGCGCCCGCGGCAAGATTCACATCATCAATCTCGAAAAGACCATGCCGCTGTTCGGCGACGCCATGAACTTCCTCTCCGGCGTGGCGCAGAAGCGCGGCGGCACGGTGATGTTCGTCGGCACCAAGCGCTCCGCGCGCGAGGCGCTGGAAACCGAGGCGCAGCGCTGCAGCATGCCCTACGTGACACAACGCTGGCTGGGCGGCACGCTGACCAACTTCCGCACCATCAAGCAGTCGGTGGCCCGGCTCAAGGAGCTGGAAGCCATGGAAACCGATGGCCGCTTCGAAAAGCTGGTCAAGCACGAAGTGCTGCGCCTGCGCCGCGAGCGCGACAAGCTGCAGAAGTCGCTGGGCGGCATCAAGAACATGGCGCGCCTGCCCGACGCGCTGTTCGTGATCGACATCGGCTACGAAAACATCGCCGTGCTCGAGGCCAAGAAGCTGGGCATCCCGGTGGTCGCCGTGGTCGATACCAACTACGACCCGGCGCTGGTCGATTACGCCATCCCCGGCAATGACGACGCGATCCGCGCCGTGCAGCTTTACGCACGCGCTGCCGCCGACGCCATCCTCGAGGGCAAGGCCGCCGCACCGGCCGCCGCGCAGGGCGACGAGAACGACTTCGTCGAACTCGACGCCGCCGGCAACCCGGTGGCCAAGGAAACCGACGATGCCGCGCGCCGCAAGGCGCCGCCGCGCCGCAACGCCGGCAAGCCCGGCGATCGCGATCGCCGCGACGCGCGTCCGCCACGTGGCGGCCGTGGCCGCAGCACCGACGCCGGCCCCGCCGCCAGCGAGTAAGCGCAGCGTCATCCCGCTGTCCCCGCCCGCGCGCACACTATCGCGCGGGCTTTCGTCTATCGAGGAAACACGCATGCAGATCACCGCACAGACGGTCAAGGAACTGCGCGAGCGCACCGGCGCCGGCATGATGGAATGCAAGAAGGCGCTGACTGAAAACGCCGGCGACATCGACACCGCCGCCGAGTGGCTGCGCAAGCAGGGTCTGGCCAAGGCCGACAAGAAAGCCAGCCGCGTCGCCGCCGAGGGCCGCATCGCCATGGCCCGGCACGCCGGCAAGGCGGTGCTGGTCGAGATCAACTCCGAGACCGACTTCGTCGCCAAGGACGAAAACTTCGTCAAGTTCACCGACGAAGTGGCCAGGACCGCGCTCAGCAGCGGCGCCCGCGACGTCGAGGCACTGAAGTCCGAGAAGACATCGTATGGCCCGACCGTCGAGGAAGCGCGTGCCTGGCTGATCGCCAAGGTCGGCGAAAACGTGCAGGTACGGCGCATGGCGCACGTGGACAGCAGCCACGCGGTTGCCGCCTATGTGCACGGCGCGCGCATCGGCGTGCTGGTCGAGTTGAAAGGTGGCAATGATGAACTGGCGCGCGGTATCGCCATGCACATCGCCGCGATGAATCCGCCGTACAACAAGGCCAGCGACGTGCCGGCCGCGTTCATCGCAAAAGAGAAGGAAATCGAGCTGGCCAAGATGTCCGAGAAAGACCGGTCCAAGCCGGAACCGATCCTGGAAAAAATCATCTCCGGCAAGATCGCCAAGATCGTCAACGAGAACACGCTGTACGGCCAGCCCTACGTGCTCAACACCGAGCAGACCGTGGAAGCCGCGCTGAAGGCCGCCGGCGCCGAGGTGCTGCAGTTCCAGCGCCTGGCCGTGGGCGAAGGCATCGAGAAGGTGGTCGAGGACTACGCCGCCGAAGTGATGAAGCAGGCCGGCCTGGCCTGAGCGACAGCACCAGGCTGGACAACGCCAGGGCCGCGCGATGCGGCCCTGTTCGTTGCTGACGTTTGCGCCGGGCGACCCGGCCATCCGGGCAAAGTTTAGGCGCCACCTTGCCTTGCGACCCGGTGCGCCGCAATGAGCGGAAGATGGCCAGGTGCGGGGTCCAGCCTCACCGGGTGATCGCCAACCTGGCGGACGCTATTGACGACATGCGTGCGCATGGCAAGCCGCCATGGATAGGCCAGAAGGCGCACCCGCAACGGCGGCACCCACTGCCATTGCCAAGAGTGATGCGCCTTGGCGAGGCCAGAAAACGAGCCGCATGATCACGCCCCGCGCAACCGCGAACCATGTGCCATGCACCACGGCAATCAGCCAGAACGGCGCAATGTGCGGCGGCGGAACCCTACACCCGGGCGCCATGGCAACTGGACGCCGAACGGCTCGTCGTTGCGCCGTCAAATCGGGCAGCGCCCGCATCGACCCAGCGCAAGGACCATGGCGGCCGGGTTCCTCTGCCGGGCGCAGCATCGCGCCGCGTATCGCGCGACGTGAGGCGCCATGCGTCATCACCCTGAACCCCGGGGATCAACGCGCCCAAGCCATCACGCGCGCGCGGCATGCAGCGTTCGCAGCGCCTGCAGATCCACGCGCGGCGAGGCACAGGGCCAGACCGGCGCAGCGTCCAGATCATCCAGCACGGCCGCGGCGCCGCTGAAATCGGCGCCAGCGAAGTACACGCTGCGGGTAATCAGGCAGGCGAGGCCCGCGGCGCGGGCGGCGGCGAGTCCGGCGGGGGAATCTTCGATGGCGATGGCTTCGCCGGGCGCGATGCCGAGGCGCTGCAGTGCGATGGCGTACACCTGCGGGTCGGGCTTCTTGTCCGGTGCGTCCTCGGCGCACACCAACGCGGCGAAGCGTTGTTGCCAGTCGGCCCCGAACAGGTGCGGAAACAGCGCATCCAGATTGGCGCGGCCGGTCGTGGTGGCCACCGCCAGCAGGATGCCCTGCCCCGCGCATGCGTCGACGAGGCGACGCACCCCGGGGCGTGGCGCGATGCCGCCCTGCGCCACCAGCGCGGCGAATTCGGCGTTCTTGCGCTGATGGATGACGCGCGCCAGCGCCGCGCGTTCGCCCGCGTCGGCGGGCGCATCGGCCTGCGTCGCCAGGAACGCCAGCAGGCGCTCGTAGCCGCCCGCGACCCGCAGCAGCGCGCCGTAGCCCGCATCATCCCAGCGCCAGGGCAGACCCAGCGCGGCGAAAGCGCGGTTGAAGGCGACGCGGTGACCGTCGCGTTCGGTCTCGGCCAGGGTGCCGTCGACATCGAAGATCAGCGCGCGCAGCGCGGCCATCAGGCCATGCGCCACTTGATCGAGCATCCCATCGACGGGTACTGCTGCGGCAGCGGCAACTGGCCCTCGGCGATGCGGCGCATGGCCTCGAACAACTCGCGTGGCGCGTCTTCGAGCGGCTGCTTGCGACCCGCATCCAGACGCCCGCGGTAGCGCAGGCGCAGGGCGGCGTCGTAGCCAAAAAAGTCCGGCGTGCACACGGCGTCATAGGCGCGCGCGACCTGCTGGGTTTCGTCATGCAGATAGGGAAACGGCCAGTCGCGCGCGATCTCGACCATGCGCGCGAAGCTGTCTTCGGGATAGGCCTCGGCGTCATTGGGATTGATGGCGATGACATGGACACCCAGCGGCGCCAGCGCGCGCGCATCGCGCAGCAGGCGTGGCAGCACCGCCTGCACGTAAGGGCAGTGGTTGCAGATGAACGCCACCACGGTGCCGCGCGCGCCGCGCAACTCGTGCAGGCTGTGCATGCGACCGTCGCTGCCGCGCAGGGTGAACCCCGGCGCGGCGGCGCCCAGCGTGGTGGCGGGACTCTCGACGGCCATGCGCGCGCCTCAGCGGTAGCGCTTGGCCATGGCTTCCAGCGGCAGCGGCTTGATCTTGCCCGCCTGCCCGGCGCAGCCGAAGGCCTCGAAGCGCAGTTTGCAGATGCCGCGCGCGGCCTTCTTCGCCGCCAGCATGGCCTTGCGCGGATCGAACTCGCCGGGTTGTGTGGCAAACAGCTGGCGCATCGCGCCGGTCATCGCCAGACGGATGTCGGTGTCGATGTTGACCTTGCGCACGCCGCTGCCGATGCCGCGCACGATCTCCTCCACCGGCACGCCGTAGGTTTCCTTGATGTCGCCGCCGTGCTGGCGAATGATCGCCAGCCACTCCTGCGGCACGCTGGAGCTGCCGTGCATCACCAGGTGCGTGTCGGGCACGGCGGCGTGGATGGCGGCGATGCGCGCGATGGCGAGGATGTCGCCAGTGGGCTGGCGGGTGAACTTGTAGGCGCCGTGGCTGGTGCCGATGGCGATGGCCAGCGCGTCCACGCCGGTGCGTGCGACAAAGTCCTTGGCCTGCGCCGGATCGGTCAGCAGCATGTCGTGGCTGAGCTTGCCGGCGGCGCCGACGCCGTCCTCCTCGCCCGCTTCGCCGGTTTCCAGCGAGCCCAGGCAGCCCAGCTCGCCTTCCACCGACACGCCGACCCAGTGCGCGAACTCGCAGACCTTGCGCGTGACCTCGAGGTTGTACTCGTAGGACGCCGGCGTCTTGGCGTCCTCGCGCAGGGAACCATCCATCATCACGCTGCTGAAGCCGGAGCGGATCGAGGCCTGGCAGACCGCGGGCGTGGCGCCATGGTCCTGGTGCAGCACCACCGGAATCTCGGGGTGGGTTTCGATGGCGGCCAGCACCATGTGGCGCAGATAGGCCTCGCCGGCGTAACTGCGCGCGCCGGCCGAAGCCTGCAGGATCACCGGCGCCTGCACGTCCTGCGCGGCTTCCATGATCGCCTGGATCTGCTCCATGTCGTTGACGTTGAACGCGGGCACGCCGTAGCCATGTTCGGCGGCGTGGTCCAGCAGCTGGCGTAGCGAAACGAGGGCCATGGGTGGATCTCCGGTCGGTCTCAGTGGATGGCGGCGCTGCGCACGGGCGCCGCGGCGGGAGCCAGCGCGGCTGCGGCGATGGCGGCGAAACTGTCGAACAGGCGCGTGGGCCGCGCCTGCGCGATGGGCGTGCCGGCGTTGTAACCCCACGGCACCGCCCAGTCGGCCACGCCGGCGTTGCGCGCGGCGGCGAGGTCGGTTTGCGAGTCGCCGACGTGCGCGGCATGCACCGGCCGGCTGCCCAGCGCGGCGACGACATGGCGCAACACGCGCGCGTCGGGCTTTTTCCAGGCCAGCGTGTCGCCACCGACCAGCAACTCGAAGTACGGCGCCAGCGCGGTGGCATCGAGCACGCGCTGCGCGTGGCGCTGTTCCTTGTTGGTCACGCAAGCCAGGCGCAGACCTGCCGCAAGCAACTGCTGCAGGGCTGCAACGCAGCCTGGGTATGGCTGCGCCATGCTGCCGGCCTGCGCGGCGTAGTGCTGCTCGAAACGCTGCATCAGCGCGGCGTGGTCCAGCACCTGCGCGGCATCGACCCGCGCCAGCACGCGCCGCATCAGTTCGTGCGCGCCGGCGCCGATCAGGGCTTCGATGGCGGCTTGCGCCAGCGGCGCGCGGTCGAAATCGCGCAACGTGAGGTTGACCGCCGCGGCAATCTCGCCGCCGGTGTCCACCAGCGTGCCGTCGAGATCGAAGCTGAGCACCTCGATCATGCGCCCAGCACCTCGCGCACGCGCGCGGCCAGTTTCGCGGCGGTCAGTCCGAAGTGTTCGAACAATGCCGGCGCCGGCGCCGATTCGCCGAAGCTGTCCACGCCGAGCGCGGCGACGCAGCCGTACTGACCCCACCAGCAGGTTACGCCGGCCTCGACGCCGATGCGCGGCAGCGTGCCCAGCACCTCGGCACGGTAGGCCGCGTCCTGGCGGTCGAAGCGCGTGCTGCTGGGCAGTGACGCCACGCGCACGCCGATGCCTTGCTGCGCCAGCAGTTGTTGTGCCTGCATCGCCAAGCCGACTTCCGAGCCGGTGGCGAGGATCGTGGCGCGCGCGCCGGCGGGCGCACTGAGCACGTAGCCGCCGCGCGCGATGGCCTGCACCTGCGCGGCATCGCGCGTTTGCGCGGGCAACGCCTGACGCGAGAGCAACAGCGCGCTGGGACGCTGCACGCTGTCCAGCGCGCTGGTCCAGGCCAGCGCAGTTTCCGCGGCGTCACAGGGACGCCAGACTTCCAGGTTGGGGATCAGGCGTAGGCTGGCGGCGTGCTCGACCGATTGGTGCGTGGGGCCGTCCTCGCCCAGGCCGATGGAGTCGTGGGTGAACACGTGGATCACGCGCAGCTTCATCAGCGCGGCCATGCGGATGGCATTGCGCGAGTAGTCGCTGAAGGTGAGGAAGGTGCCGCCGTAGGGAATCCAGCCGCCGTGCAGGGCGACGCCATTCATGATGGCGGCCATGCCGAATTCGCGCACGCCATAGGAAATGTGGCGCGGGCCGGCATCGGGGAAATCGGTGAGGTTGGAGCCGGTGAGATCGGCGCTGCCGCCGAGCATTTCCGGCAAACGCGGCGCCAGCTGCGCCAGCACCTGCTGCGAGGCCTTGCGTGAGGCCACGTTCTCGGTGGCCTGCGCGAAGTGCTGCTGCACATGCGCGCGCAGCGTCGGCCAGTCGTCCGGCAGATGGCCGGCCATGCGCCGCTCGAATTCGGCGGCCAATCCAGGAAACTCGCGCCGGTAGGCATTGAAGCGCGTCCGCCATTCGCCCTGGCGTAGCGCGCCGGTGGCGCGGGCGTCCCATTGCGCGCGGATCTCTGCCGGAATCTCGAAGGGTGGATGGTTCCAGCCCAGTGCCGCGCGCGTGGCGGCGACCTCGTCGGCACCCAGCGCTTCGCCGTGCGCCTTGGCGGTGCCGGCGCGATGCGGCGCGCCGGCGCCGATGGTGGTGCGGCAGACGATCAGCGTGGGCTTGCCGCTAGGTTGCCGGGCGCTGGCGATGGCGGCATCCAGCGCGGCCAGGTCGTGGCCGTCGATGGGGCCGATCACGCGCCAGCCGCAGGCGCGGAAACGCGCCGGCGTGTCGTCGCCGAACCAGCCGGTCACCGCGCCGTCGATGCTGATGCCATTGTCGTCGTACAGCGCGACGAGCTTGTCGAGCTGCCACACGCCAGCCAGCGAGATGGCTTCCTGGCTGATGCCCTCCATCAGGCAACCATCGCCGTGGAACACCCAGGTGTGGTGATCGACGATGGCGTGGCCGGGGCGGTTGAACTCGCGCGCCAGCAACTTCTCGGCCAGCGCCATGCCGACGGCGTTGGCCAGGCCCTGGCCCAGCGGCCCGGTGGTGGTCTCGACGCCGGGCGTGAGGCCGTGCTCGGGATGGCCTGGCGTTTTGCTGTGCAGCTGGCGGAAATTCCTGATCTCCGCGAGCGGCAGGTCGTAGCCGGTGAGGTGCAGCAACGCGTACAAGAGCATCGAAGCGTGGCCGTTGCTGAGCACGAAGCGGTCGCGATCGGCCCAGTGCGGATCGCCCGGATTGTGGCGCAGGTGATTGCACCACAACGCCACGGCCATCTCGGCCATGCCCATCGGTGCACCGGGGTGACCGCAGGTGGCTTTTTGCACGGCGTCCATGGCCAGCACGCGCAGGGCCGTGGCGCGCGGATCGTGCGAGGGCTGCCCGTGCAGCACGCGGGCTGTCGATGCGCTGGCCATCAGAGTGCCCCCAGCGCGCGCTTGCGGCGCTCCATCATGCGCCAGATGAAAGGCGTGAGGATCATCTGCATGGCCAGTTCCATCTTGCCGCCCGGCACCACGATGGTGTTGGCGCGCGACATCCACGAGTCGTGGATCATGCTTTGCAGGTAGGGAAAATCGATGCCCTTGGGATTGCGGAATCGGATCACGCAGATGCTCTCGTCAGCGGAGGGAATGTAGCGCGCGATGAACGGATTGGAGGTATCGACCACCGGCACGCGCTGGAAGTTGATGTCGGTGCGCGAAAACTGCGGGCAGATGTAGTTCACGTAATCCGGCATGCGCCGCAGAATGGTATCGGTGACGGCCTCGGCCGAATAGCCGCGTACGTGCTTGTCGCGGTACAGCTTCTGGATCCACTCCAGGTTGATCACCGGCACCACGCCGATCAGCAGGTCCGGGTGCCGCGCCACGTCGACCTCGGGCGTGGTGATGGCGCCGTGCAAGCCTTCGTAGTACAGCAAGTCGGTGTCGGGCGGCAGGTCTTCCCAGGGCGTGAAGGTGCCCGGCTCCTGTTGGTAGGGCGCGGCTTCGCCGGCGTCATGCAGGTATTTGCGGCACTTGCCGGTACCGTTCACGGCATAGCTGGCGAACAACTGCCCGAGCTCGGCGAACAGGTTGTTCTCCGGGCCGAAATGGCTGAAGTGCCGGTTGCCGCCAGCCTCGGCCTCGGCTTGGCGTGCGCGCATTTCGTTGCGATTGAAGCGATGGAAACTGTCGCCCTCGATGACGGCGGCGGCGATCCCGTCGCGGCGGAAGATATCCTGGAACGTGCGCGTCACCGAGGTGGTGCCGGCGCCGGACGAGCCGGTGATGGCGATGATGGGGTGGCGTTCGGACATGCGTGCGCTTCCTGGTGGCGTGGGGCGATGGCGAGCGGATCAGTCGCGGAACAGGCCGCGTTCGACAAACAGCGGATTGGGTGTATCGCGCGTGGCGCCATCCTGGTGGTAGCGCTCGATGCGCTCGACCTCGTTTTTCGAGCCGAAGATCAGGGCGATGCGCTGGTGCAAGGCGCTGGGCGGCACGCCCAGCACCGACTGGCGGCCCGTGCTGGCGCGCGCGCCGGCCTGTTCCATGACGAAGCCGATCGGATTGGCCTCGTACAACAGGCGCAAGCGTCCGGCCTTGCCCGGATCCTTGCTGTCGCGCGGGTACAGGAACACGCCGCCGCGCATCAGGATGCGGTGTGCCTCGGCCACCATGCTGGCGATCCAGCGCATGTTGAAATCCTTGCCGCGCGGGCCGGTACGACCGGCCAGGCATTCGTCCACGTAGCGCTTCACCGGCGGCTCCCAGAAGCGGCTGTTGGAACTGTTGATGGCGAATTCCTGGGCGTCCTCGGGCACGCGCAGTTCGGGGTGGGTGAGCTTGAACTCGCCGAGGTTGTGGTCCAGCGTGAAGCCGACCACGCCATTGCCGACACTGAGCACCAGCATGGTCGAGGGTCCGTACAGCGCGTAGCCGGCGGCGACCTGCTGCGTGCCGGGCTGCAGGAAATCGGCTTCGATCACGTCGCGGCCGCTGGCGATGACCTCCTCCGGCGCGCGCAGGATCGAGAAGATGCTGCCCACGGTGACATCGACATCGAGGTTGCTGGAGCCATCCAGCGGATCGAATACCAGCAGGTATTTGCCGCGCGGATACTCGCCGGGGATCTGGTAGGGCGCTTCCATCTCCTCGGACGCCATGCCGGCCAGATTGCCCGACCACTCGGCCTGACGCACGAACAGCTCGTTGCTGACCACGTCCAGATGTTTCTGCACCTCGCCCTGCACGTTGGTGGCGCCACCGGCGTTGCCGGTGACGGCACGCAGCTCGCCAAAGGCGACCTGGCGCGCGATCGCCTTGCATGCAATCGACACATCCAGGATCAGCCCGTTGAGATCGCCGCTGGCGCCGGGAAAGCGGCGGCGCTGTTCGATCAGGTATTGCGTCAGGGTCGAGCGCTTGGACAGGGGCATGGCGTGGATGCTCAGGATGGTGCGTGGGTGAACACGCGGCTGCCCAGCAGGTCCACCGGCAGCAGCGTGGTCAGGTCGTCCTGGCTCAGCTCGCGCTCGCGCTCGGCAAACAGGCGGCTGGCCTGGCGCAGGCGCGCGCGATCCAGCGCGTTGCGCACGCTGCGCGCGTTGGCGAAATGCGGCTGCGCGATGCGCCGTTGCAGATAGTGCAGGAAGACCTCGGCCGCGCCCTCGCCGAAGCGGTAGTGACGCTGCGTCAGCATGCGCTGCGCGATCTGCTGCAATTCGTCCACCGCGTAATCAGGAAAATCGAGATGGTGCGCGATGCGCGAACTGAGACCCGGGTTGGATTTGAAAAACGTGTCCATGCGGTCTTTGTAACCAGCCAGGATCACCACCAGGTCGTCGCGCTGGTTCTCCATCACCTGCAGCAGGATCTCGATGGCTTCCTGGCCGTAGTCGCGTTCGTTCTCCGGCCGGTACAAGTAGTAGGCCTCGTCGATGAACAGCACGCCGCCCATGGCCTTCTTCAACACTTCCTTGGTCTTGGGCGCGGTGTGACCGATGTACTGGCCGACCAGATCGTCGCGCGTCACCGCCACCAGATGGCCTTTGCGTACGTAGCCCAGGCGATGCAGGATCTCGGCCATGCGCATTGCCACCGTGGTCTTGCCGGTGCCGGGGTTGCCGGTGAAGCTCATGTGCAGACTGGGCGTCTCCGCCTGCAGGCCGAGGTTCATGCGCAGCTTGTCGATGACCAGCAGCGCGGCGATGTCGCGGATGCGCTGCTTGACCGGGGCCAGCCCGACCAGATCGCGGTCAAGCTCTTCGAATACCGCCTCGACCTGGCTCTCGGCCAGCACCTGCGCGACGGTGCGCGCGGTGCTGGTCGCCGATGGAACCGTGGCCACGGCGCCGGTCGGCGACGCCGGTGTCGCGGCGACGCTGCCGGGGATGTTGTAGCTGGGCGTGCCCATGTTCAGTGCTTTCCCGCAAGTTGCTGGCGCATGGCCGCGACCACCGCGGCGTAATCGCGCTGGCCGAAGATCGCGCTGCCGGCCACGAAGGTGTCGGCGCCGGCCTCGGCGGCGCGGCGGATGTTGTCGGTCTTGATGCCACCATCCACCTCCAGCCGGATCGCGCGCCCGCTGGCATCGATGAGGCGCCGCGCCTGCTCCAGCTTGCGCAGCGCGCTGTCGATGAACCCCTGCCCGCCGAAGCCGGGATTGACCGACATGATCAGCACCAGGTCGAGCCGCTCGATCTCCCACTCCAGCACGTCCAGCGACGTCGCCGGGTTGAACACCAGCCCGGCCTTGCAGCCCGCGGACTGGATCAATTGCAGGGTGCGGTCGATGTGCGCGCTGGCCTCGGGATGAAAACTGATGACATCGGCGCCGGCCCTGGCGAAGGCCTCGGCCAGCGCGTCCACCGGCTGCACCATCAGATGCACGTCCAGCGGGGCGGCGCTGCCGTCGGGTTTGTGGCAGTGCGGCTTGAGCGCCTGCGCCACCATCGGGCCAATGCTCAGGTTGGGGACGTAATGGTTGTCCATGACGTCGAAATGCACCCAGTCGGCGCCGGCGGCCAGCACGGCACGTACCTCATCGCCCAGCCGCGCGAAATCCGCGGACAGGATCGACGGCGCGATCACGCTGGGCTGTCTCACGATGCGTACCTCCAGAGCCGCAAGCAGCCCTCCATGGCGCGTGGCCCCGGCCCGGCCTTCCATGGCCGCGCGCTCGCCGGCGCGGGATGCGCTTCAACGCATCCCGCGAGAGCCTCCGCCTCGCCCAGCCGCGCGAAATCGGCGGACAGGATCGATGGCGCGATAACGTTGGGCTGTTTCATCGGTCGTGCCTCCAGCGAGTGTGGCGTGACGCTGCCTGCGGCGGCCGTTGCGACCGGCGCGCGCAAGGTTTCCGGGAGCCTCGTGACGGGCGGACTAGTAGCGCTCGCCCTCGGGCTTGTCGGTGGCGTACGCATGCACGGTGTAGTGGATCGCGCGCCCCGCGCCCTCCTGGCGCTGCAGGCTGAACCCGGGCTCGTTCTCGGGCCGGTTGACGATGAAACTCATCGCCACCGACTCGACGCCGCGCGTGGAATCAAACGCAACCAGGCGGATGTAGTGGCGCGGGAAGGTTTTCCTGCAGTTGTTCACTTCCATGAGAATGCCGGCCGCGTCGCGCAGGTCGAACATGGGCATGCCGAACAACTCCCAGTAAGTGTTGCGTGGATGCGGGTCATCGGTGTACTCGACGCTCCAGGCATGGCCCTTGTGCAGGCCGTACTCGATCTGCGCGGTGATCTCGGCGTCGCTGAGGTCGGGCAGAAAGCTGAACTGGCCCTGCGTCACGCGGCCGGTGGGATTGGTCATCATGGCGTTGTCTCCTCAGGCGACCGCGGGGGTCACGGCATAGTCACTGGTATCGGTGCTGGCGTAGTTGAAGGTGATCTCGCCCCAGGTATCGAGCGCCTGCTTGAGCGGCGTGCAGGACTGCGCGGCCTTGCGCAGGATCTCCAGCCCTTCGTTGACGATGTCCTTGCCCTCGTTGCGCGCCTTGACCATGGCCTCCAGCGCGACGCGGTTGGCCACGGCGCCGGCCTGGATGCCCGCGGGGTGACCGATGGTGCCGCCACCGAACTGCAGGATCACGTCATCGCCGAACAGGTCGATCAGCTGGTGCATCTGACCGGCGTGGATGCCACCCGACGCGACCGGCATCATTTTCCTGAGGTCCGCCCAGTCCTGCTCGAAATAGATGCCGCGCGGCAGGTCGATGCGGTTGTGGCTTTCGCGGCAGACGTTGTAGTAACCCTGCACCGTCTTCGGGTCGCCCTCGAGCTTGCCCACCGCCGTACCGGCGTGGATGTGATCGACACCCGCCAGGCGCATCCACTTGGCGATGACGCGGAAACTGACCCCGTGGCTTTTCTGGCGCGTGTAAGTGCCGTGCCCGGCACGATGCAGGTGCAGGATCATGTCGTGCTTGCGCGCCCAGTTGCCCATCGACTGGATCGCGGTGTAGCCCACCACCAGGTCGATCATCACGACCACGCTGCCCAGTTCCCTGGCGAATTCGGCGCGCTCGTACATGTCCTCCATCGTCGCGCCGGTGACGTTGAGGTAGGAACCCTTGACCTCGCCGGTGGCGGCGGACGCCTTGTTCACCCCGTCCATCACATACAGAAAGCGGTCACGCCAGTGCATGAACGGCTGCGAGTTGATGTTCTCGTCGTCCTTCATGAAGTCCAGGCCGCCCTTCAAGCCTTCGTAGATCACGCGGCCATAGTTGCGGCCCGACAGGCCCAGCTTGGGCTTGGTGGTGGCGCCCAAAAGCGGGCGACCGAACTTGTCTAGACGCTCGCGCTCGACGATCAGGCCGGTGGGCGGACCCTTGAAGGTCTTCACGTAAGCCACGGGAATGCGCATGTCTTCCAGGCGCAAGGCCTTGAGCGGCTTGAAGCCGAATACATTGCCGATGATGCTGGCCGTGAGGTTGGCGATCGAGCCTTCCTCGAACAGGATCAGGTCGTAGGCGATCCAGGCGAAATACTGGCCGGGCGTGCCCGGCACCGGCTCGACCTTGTAGGCCTTGGCGCGATAGCTGTCGCAGGCGGTCAGGCGGTCGGTCCACACCACGGTCCATGTCGCCGTGCTGGACTCGCCGGCCACGGCGGCGGCGGCCTCGACCGGGTCGACGCCCTCCTGCGGGGTGATGCGGAACAGGCAAAGGACATCGGTGTCCTTGGGCGTGTAGTCGGGCTGCCAGTAACCCATCTGACGGTACTTGAGCACGCCGGCTGCATAGCGCTTCCTGGTGTTGGCGGTGATGTCGGTGGCTTCGGCTTGGATCTCGGTGGAACTCATGTGCATTCCTCGGCTAGTGCGTGGGCAACGCGCCCCACTCTAGGCGCGGCATTAGGTAAGTAAAGTCATATTTAATTTGCTTTCAATTAATGAAATACTTAATTAATGAACCTGAGCTTCCGCCAGTTGCGCGTGTTCACCGAGGTCGCCCGCCACGGCAGCGTGCAGCGCGCGGCCGCGACGCTGCACATCACGCCGCCAGCGGTATCGATGCAGATCAAGGAGTTGGAGACCCAGGTCGGGCTGCGCCTGTTCGACCGCGAAAAGCGCCGGCTGAGCCTGTCCACGGCGGGCGAATATTTTCTGGTGCATGCGCGCCGCCTGCTGGCCGCGCACAAGGAGGCCGAGGACGCCATGGCGCGCTTCCAGCGCCTCGATCGCGGCGTACTGACGCTGGGCTTCGTCAGCACCGCCAAGTATTTCTTGCTGCAGTTGCTGGCGCGCTTTCACATCGAGCATCCGGGCGTCGAGCTGCGCCTGCGCGTGGCGCACAACCGCGAGCACCTGGTGTCGCTGATGCATGGTGGCGAGATCGACCTGGCGGTGATGGGGCGTCCACCGCGCGAGATCGACACCCGCGCCGAAGCCTTCGCCGCGCATCCGCTGGTGTTCGTGGCGCCGGCCGGACACCCGCTGACGCACACGCCGCACCTGCCGCCCAGCGTCCTCGATGCATTCCCGCTGCTGGTGCGCGAGCCTGGCTCGGGCACACGTGCCGCGCTGGAGGACTTTCTCGCCGCGCAGCACGTCGCCCCGCGCATGGCCATGGAGATCGCCAGCAACGAAACCCTGAAGCAGGCCGTGGTTGCTGGCCTGGGCATCAGCCTGATGTCGCTGCACACCATCGGCCTGGAACTGCGCGGCGGACTGCTGCACTTGCTTGACATCAGCGGCACCCCGCTGATGCGCACATGGTTCCTGGCGCATTTGCAGGCGCGGCAACTGTCGCCAGCGGCCGAAGCGTTCCGCTATTTCATTCTCGAACACGGCGAGGCATGGCTGGCCGCGCACGACGCCGCCTTGCTGCCGATGCCGGAATCAAAGCCGGGATGACGCGCGAAACAGACCTTCGCGCGCGGCACTCGTTTACAATGCCGTGGTTTGCCCGCCGCCGAGAGAACCGCATGCCCGACGCGTTCAAGTACTCGCGTATTCTGCTCAAGCTCTCCGGCGAGGCGCTGCTCGGCGCGGCCGATTACGGTATCGATCCGATCGTGCTGCAGCGCGTCGCGGGCGAGATCGCCGAAGCGCACAGCGCTGGCGTGCAGATCGGCGTGGTCATCGGCGGCGGCAACATCTTCCGCGGCGCCGGGCTCGCCGCGGCCGGCATGGACCGCGTCACTGGCGACCACATGGGCATGCTGGCCACGGTGATGAACGCGCTGGCGCTGCAGGACGCGCTGGAAAAACTCTCCGCCAAGGTGCGCGTGATGAGCGCAATCCGCATCAACGACGTCTGCGAGGACTTCATCCGCCGCCGCGCCATCCGCCATATCGAGAAAGGCCGCATCGCCATCTTCGCCGCAGGCCTGGGCAATCCGTTCTTCACCACCGACTCGGCCGCCGCGCTGCGCGCGGTGGAGATCGGCGCGCAGTTGCTGCTCAAGGCCACCAAGGTCGACGGCGTCTACAGCGCCGATCCGGCGCACCACGCCGGCGCAACGCGTTTCGACATACTCAGCTACGACGAGGTGATCGAGCGCAAGCTGGCGGTGATGGATACCGCCGCCTTCGCCTTGTGCCGCGACCATGACCTGCCGATCCGCATCTACGACATGGGCCGCCCGGGCAACCTGATGCGCATCGTGCGCGGCGAGCCCATCGGCACCCTGGTGCAGGCCGCGCGCTGAGGCCGCCCCGATCCTTCGTCACCCTTCCCGAGGCCACGCATGAGCGATTTGAACAGCATCAAGCAGGACGCGCAGAACCGCATGACCAAGTGCATCGACGCGCTGCGCCACGAACTGCAACGCCTGCGTACCGGCCGCGCCAGCACCGCGCTGGTCGAGACGATCAAGGTCAGCTACTACGGCAACGACGTGCCACTCAGCCAGGTCGCCACCGTGGCCGTCACCGACGCACGCTCGCTGACCATCACGCCCTGGGAAAAGTCCCTGGTCGGCGTCATCGAGAAAGCCATTCTCGCCTCGGATCTCGGCATCACGCCGACCACCGCCGGCACCGTGATCCGCATCAACCTGCCGCCACTGACCGAGGAGCGGCGCAAGGAACTGGCCCGGCATGTCGCGCATGAAGGCGAGAGCGCCAAGGTCGCAGTGCGCGGCGTGCGTCGCGACGCCATGCAGCAGGTCAAGGATTTGTCCAAGAGCAAGAAAATCACCGAGGACGAGGAACACCGCGGCGATGACGACGTGCAAAAGATCACCGATCGCTTCGTCAAGGAAATCGACAGCGTGGTCAAGGCCAAGGAAGACGAGCTGATGGCGCTCTGAGCCGCGCGCATGACCTACACCGCCACGCTGCCGCGCCACGTGGCCATCATCATGGATGGCAACGGACGCTGGGCCGAGCGCCGGCATCGCCCGCGCAGCATGGGCCACCGCGCCGGACAGAAGGCGGTGCGCGCCACGGTCACGGCCAGCCGCGAGCGCGGCATCGCGGCGCTGACCCTGTTCGCGTTTTCCAGCGAAAACTGGCAGCGGCCGAGGACCGAGGTCGGCGCGCTGATGGAACTGTTCCTGCGCGCGCTGGATAGCGAAGTGGACGAACTGCATGCCAACGGTGTGCGCCTGCGCTTCATCGGCGCGCTGGAGGCATTCGCCGCGCCCCTGCGCGAACGCATGCACGCGGCCATGCAGCGCACCGCCGACAACGATGCGCTGACGTTGAACATCGCCGCCAACTACGGCGGACGCTGGGACATCGCGCAGGCCGCGCGCGCGCTGGTGCAACAGGTGGCACACGGCCTGCTGGACGCAAAAGCGGTCGATGAAGGGCATCTGGCCGCGCACCTGATGCTGGCCGATCTGCCGCCGCCGGACCTGCTGATCCGCACCGGCGGCGAGCACCGCATCAGCAATTTTCTGCTCTGGCAGGCGGCCTACGCCGAGCTGTATTTCACCGACACGCTGTGGCCCGATTTCGATGCCGCGGCGCTGGATGCCGCGCTGGATGCCTACGCCACGCGCGAACGCCGTTACGGTCGTACCGGAGCACAACTGCATGCAGGCATCTGAGGTACTGCGCCAGCGTACCCTCACCGCGGTGCTGCTGGCGCCGGCGGCGATCCTGCTGATCCTGCTGGCGCCGACCTGGCTGTTCGCGCTGGCGATCGCCGGCGCGGTGCTGGCCGGGCTGTGGGAATGGTCGCGACTGGCGGGTTTTCGCAATCACGCCTGGCGCAGCCTGCTGCTGGCGCTGATGGCGGCGCTGTGCCTGGGCCTGTGGTTCTGGCGCGGCACCCCGACCGGCCGGGTGGTGATCGCACTGGGCGTGATCGCATGGCTGCTGGCGCTGTTGTGGCTGCGCGACCCGACGCGTTACGCCGCGCCGAGCGGGGCACACGCCTGGACCAAGTTGGCATTCGCGCTGCCGGCGTTGCTGCCGGCATGGCTGGCGCTGGTCGTGCTGCACGACGGCGGCATGCGCGCGCACGTGTGGACGTTGCTGGCACTGATGCTGGTGTGGGCCGCGGACACCGGTGCGTACTTCGCCGGCACGCGCTACGGGCGCCACAAGCTGGCGCCACTGATCAGCCCCGGCAAGACCCGCGAAGGCGTCGCCGGCGGCGCGCTGCTGGCGCTGGTCGTGGCCGCGGTGTTCGGCTATGCGCTGGGTTTACGCGGCGCGGATCTGCTGCTGCTGCTCGGCGTGGTCGCGGTCAGCACGGCGTTTTCGATCATCGGCGATCTCAGCGAAAGCCTGCTGAAGCGCCAGGCCGCGGTCAAGGATTCGGGGCGCATGTTTCCCGGTCACGGCGGCCTGCTCGATCGCATCGACGGCGTGCTCGCCGCAGCGCCGGTATTCGTGTTGCTCAAGCTGTGGCTCGGACTTTGAGATGACACCGCAACGCATCGCCGTGCTTGGCGCCACCGGCTCGATCGGCGGCAGCGCGCTGGATGTCATCGCGCAACATCCAAGGCGCTACCGCGCCAGCGTGCTCAGCGCGCATCGCAACGTCGATGCCCTGGCGGAACTGTGCGCGCGCTTTCGCCCGGACCTGGCGATCATCAGCGACCCGGCGCTGGAAGGCGCGCTCGCGCACAAGCTGGCCGCACTGGGCGTGGATTGCATGGTGGCCGCCGGTCCGGTCGCGCTGGAACAGGCCGTCGCCGGTGCGCTGTGCGACACCGTGCTGGCCGCCGTGGTCGGCGCCGCCGGATTGAACTCGACCCTGGCCGCGGCGCGCAGCGGCAAGCGCCTGCTGCTGGCCAACAAGGAATCCGCCGTGTGCGCCGGCGCGTTGCTGCACGCAGCCCTGCGCGAAGGCGGCGGCGCGCTGCTGCCGGTGGATTCGGAGCACAACGCGCTGTTCCAGTGCCTGCCCGGCGGACGCCCCGGCGACCTGGCCACGGCCGGCGTGCGGCGCCTGATCCTCACCGCTTCCGGAGGTCCGTTCCGCGGACGCACGCGCGGCGAGTTGGGCCATGTCACGCCCGCGCAGGCCTGCGCGCACCCCAACTGGGTGATGGGCCGCAAGATCTCCGTCGATTCGGCGACGCTGATGAACAAGGGCCTGGAAGTGATCGAGGCCTGCGTGCTGTTCGGCGCCGAGCGCGCGCAGGTCGATGTGCTGGTGCATCCGCAAAGCCTGGTGCATGCACTGGTCGAATACGTCGATGGTGCGGTGCTGGCCGAGCTTGGCCACCCGGACATGCGTACCGCGCTGGCGCAAGCGCTGGCGTGGCCCGAACGCACCAGCTCCGGGGTGCCGTTCCTGGATCTGGCGGCGCGCGGGAAACTCGAGTTCGAGCATCCCGACACGGCGACTTTCCGCTGCCTCGATCTGGCTTATCAGGCACTGGCCGCGGGTGGCGACGCCCCGGCCATCCTCAATGCCGCCAACGAGATCGCGGTGGATGCGTTCCTCGCCGGCAGCCTGCCCTTCCTCGCCATCGCGGATCTGATCGAAGCCGTGCTGAACGCCCTGCCGGCCGAATCGGTGCGCGACGTGGCAAGCCTGGTTCACCGTGACTTAACCGCGCGTGCCAAGGCGCGCGCTATGCTGGCGCGAATGTGCTGTTGAATCATCACGCATGAACGAAATCCTCGGTTCCATCTGGTGGCTGGCCGTAACTCTCGGTCTGTTGATCACCTTCCACGAATTCGGCCACTACTGGGTGGCGCGCCGCGTGGGCGTGAAAGTGCTGCGCTTTTCCATCGGCTTCGGCAAACCCCTGTGGACACACGTCGGCCGCGACGGCACCGAGTACGTGATCGCCGCGGTCCCGCTGGGCGGCTACGTCAAGATGCTCGACGCGCGCGAGGACGAGGTGCCGGCAGACCAGCGCGCGCATGAGTTCACCGCGCAGCCGGTGCTGGCGCGCATGGCCATCGTCGCCGCCGGACCCTTCTTCAATTTCATCTTCGCGGTGGCCGCGTTCTGGGCCATGCTGGTGGTGGGCAAGCCGGATTACCTGCCCATCGTCGGCGCCGCGCAGGGCCTGGCCGCGCAGGCCGGCGTGCAGGCGGGGGACCGCCTGCTGCGCATCGATGACACCGAAGTGCGGTCGTGGAGCGGCGCCGCGCTTGCGCTGGCCGATGTGGTGGGCGCACGCGCGCCGGTGCGCATCGAGGTGCGCACCCCGGCGGGCACGCAGCGCGCGCTGACCCTGCCGCTGCAGGACATCCCCGCCACGCTGGATACCGATCAGGCGATGCAGCACATCGGCCTGGTTCCGCAACAGATGCTGATCCCGCCCGTGCTGGGCAGGATCCTGCCGGACAGCGCGGCCGCGGCGGCCGGCTTGCAACCGGGCGATCGCATCGTGGCGATCGCCGGCCGGCCGGTGCACGCCTGGAACGACGTGGTCACGCTGGTCCACCGCTATGCCGGCCCCGACCGTGCGCTGGACGTGCGCGTCGAGCGCGCCGGCAAGACCCTCGATTTCGCCACGCATCCGCGCCTGTCCACGCTGGCTGATGGCAAGCCGGAATACCTGCTGGGCGTCAGCCCGGCGCCCTACGCGGCGCGCTACAACACCGTGCAGCGCGCCAATCCACTGGCCGCGATCCCGCAGGCCGTGGCCGAGACCTGGCGCCTGACCGCGCAGACCGTGACCATGCTCGGACGCATGTTCACCGGGCAGGCGTCGCTGAAGAACATTTCCGGACCGATTTCGATCGCCCAGTACGCGAACACCTCGGCGGATCTGGGTCCAGCCTGGTTCCTGTACTTCCTCGGCATCGTCTCGCTGAGCCTGGCGGTGATGAACCTGTTGCCCATCCCGATCTTGGACGGCGGCCACCTCGTGTATTACCTTATCGAGTTGGTCAAGGGCAGTCCGGTCAGTGTGCGGATCATGGTGGCAGGCCAGTACCTGGGCATTGCGCTGCTGGTCGCGCTCATGGGGCTGGCTTTCTATAACGACTTGCTGCGTCTGATTTCCTGAGCCCGCCGGTTCATCCCGGCACCGCCCCCGTCGCGCCCGATTCACCCACCGGAACCTTTATGAAGCGTATTGCTGCCCTGATCCTGCTTGCCTGCTTTGCGGCCAAGGCCCGTGCCTTCGAGCCGTTCGTGATCTCGGGCATCCGCGTCGACGGATTGCAGCGCATCGCGCCTGGTACCGTATTCAGTTACCTGCCCGTGGACAAAGGCGAGACACTCACCCCGCAGCGCGCCAAGGAAACCATCAAGGCGCTGTTCGCCACCGGCTTTTTCAGCGACATCGCGCTGGATCGGCAAGGCGACGTGCTGGTGGTGCAGGTGGTCGAGCGCCCGACCATCGCCCGGATCGACATCCGCGGCAACAAGGACATCAAGACCGACGAACTGATGAGCGGCCTCAAGCAGATCGGCCTGTCCGAGGGCGATACGTTCGACCGCCTCGCACTCGACCGCGTGCAGCAGGAATTGACACACCAGTACTACAACCGCGGCAAGTACAACGTCAGCATCACGCCGCACGTCACGCGTCTGGACCGCAACCGCGTGGCCATCGACATCGACATCCGCGAAGGCAAGGCCGCGCGCATCCAGCAGATCAACCTGGTCGGCAACCACGCGTTCACCTCCAGCCAGATCCGCTCCGACTGGGAGTCGGGCACGCCGCAATGGAACTCGTGGTACACCAACAACGACCAGTACTCGCGCGAGAAGCTTTCCGGCGATCTCGATCGCCTGCAGAACTATTTCCTCGACCGCGGTTACGCCAACTTCCAGATCAACTCGGCGCAGGTCACCATCAGCCCGAACAAGGAGAACATGTACATCACGGCCAACATGATCGAAGGCCATCTGTACAAGGTTTCATCCGTCAAGCTGCTGGGCAAACTGGTGCTGCCCGAGGACGCGCTGATGAAGCTGGTCCTGCTCAAGCCCGGCGAGACGTTCTCGCGCGCCAAGGCCGAGTACACCAGCAAGGCGATCACCGCGCTGCTGGCCAACGTCGGTTACGCGTTCGCCAAGGTCACCCCGGTGCCCAAGCTGGACAAGGAAAACCATACCGTCGCGCTGACCTTTTTCATCGAGCCGGGGCAGCGCGTCTATGTGCGCCGCATCATCTTCGTCGGCAATACCAGCACCGAGGATCTGGTGTTGCGCCGCGAGATGCGCCAGTTCGAGGGCGGCTGGTACTCACAGGCGGCCATCGACCGCTCCAAGATCCGCCTGCAGCGTCTGGGTTTCTTCTCCAAGGTCAGCATCACCAACGAGCGCGTGCCCGGCAGCACCGATCAGGTTGACCTCAAGGTCAAGGTCAAGGAAGAGCCCTCGGGCGCGCTGCAGTTCGGCCTCGGCTACGCTCAGGTCACCGGCGTGATCGGCAGCGTATCGGTGTCCCAGCGCAATTTCATGGGCACCGGTAAGCAGATTTCGGCGCAGGTCCAGCAAAGCAGCTATCTGAAGTCGTACGTCTTCAGCTATCTCGACCCGTATTTCACCCAGAGCGGCATCAGCCTCGGCTACAACCTCAGCTACACCGTGCTGAACCAGGGCCAGGCCAACATCGCCTCGTACCTGTACAACACCAAGGCTTTCAGCACCTACATCGGCATCCCGATCAGCGAAACCGACACGATCAACCTGGGCCTCGGGCTAAGCAGCAACGTCATCAACACCTACCAGGGGCTCACCCCGCAATCGCTGATCGACTACCAGAACCAGATCGGCCACAAGACCATCCACGCCTGGACCAGTTCGATTTCCTACGCGCATGACACGCGCAACCAGTACTTCACCCCCAGCCGCGGCGGCCTGCAGTACATCTCGGCCGAGATCGCGATGCCCGGCTCGACGGTGGAGTACTACAAGCTGTCCGCGCAATCGAGCAACTACTTCCCGCTGCCCGCGGACTTCGTGCTCGGTCTCAATGGCAGCGTCGGCTACGGCGGCACCTACGGCAAGGATTCCAACCTGGCGTTTCCGTTCTGGCAAAACTACTACGCCGGCGGCGTGACCGACGTGCGCGGCTACCAGGACAACACCCTGGGCCCGAAGGAAATCGTGCCCGGATACACCACCGGGCAGCCGATCGGCGGCGCGTTCAAGGTGCGCGGCGCGGTCAACCTGTTCCTGCCCTTGCCCTTCCTCAAGGACAGCAATACCGCGCGCGTGGCCGTGTTCTACGACACCGGCAACGTGTTCAGCACCTACAGCCAGTTCCACTGGGGTGGTCTGGCCTCGTCGGTCGGCATCGGCTTGCAATGGCGTGCGCCGATCGGCCCGATCGATATCAGCTACGCCTTTCCGCTGCACTACAGCCCGGCGGATGCGCCGTACATCTCGCACCTGCAGTTCACCTTCGGCTCGGCGTTCTGACGCGCGCCGCGCATGCCAGGGGATGCGATGGCCGGTTATCGTCTCGAGGAACTGGCCGAGCGTTTCGGGCTGACGCTGCGCGGTGATCCCGCGCGGCGCGTGCTGGGCGTCGGCACGCTGGCCGGTGCATCGTCGCAACAACTCGCGTTCATGGCCAATCCACGCTACATGGCGCAATTGCGCGGCACGCGCGCCGCCGCGGTGGTGCTGGGCGCCGACGCCGCGACCGGGTGTCCGGTGCCAGCCTTGATCGCCGCCGACCCCTACCTCGCCTTCGCGCGCATCGCCGCGTTGTTCGAACACGCGCCAGCGGCCCTGCCCGGCATCCATGCCAGCGCGGTGATCGAACCGGGTGCCAGCATCGATCCCGCGGCCAGTGTCGGAGCACAGTGCTACGTCGCTGCCAGCGCGCGCATCGCGGCCGGCGCCGTGCTCGGCCCGCAATGCATCATCGGCCCGGACTGCGCGGTCGGAGCGCAGACACGCCTGGTCGCGCGCGTGACCCTGGCGTTGCGCGTGCGCATCGGCCAACGCGTGCTGATCCAGCCCGGCGCCGTGCTGGGCGGCGATGGTTTCGGCCTGGCCTGGGCCGGCGAGCACTGGGAGAAGGTGCCGCAACTCGGTGGCGTGCGCGTCGGCGATGATTGCGAGATCGGCGCCAACACCACCATCGATCGCGGCGCGCTGGATGACACCGTGCTCGAGGACGACGTACGCCTCGACAACCAGATCCAGATCGCGCACAACGTGCACATTGGCGCGCACACCGCGCTGGCCGGCTGCGCGGCCGTGGCCGGCAGCGCGCGCATCGGACGGCATTGCCTGATTGGCGGCGGCGCCGGGGTACTCGGCCATCTCGAGGTGTGCGACCGCGTTACCATTACCGCCATGACTCTGGTAACACACTCGATCCGTGAACCCGGCGAGTATTCCTCGGGCACGCCACTGCAGGCCAACCGCGACTGGCGCCGCAATGCCGTGCGCCTGAAGCAACTGGACAACCTTGCGCGACGCATCGCCGCGCTGGAAAAAGGACACACGAAATGACCGGGACAAGCTACACATTGCCGGTGGATATCACCACCATCCAGAAACTGCTGCCGCATCGCTATCCGTTCCTGCTGGTCGATCGCGTGATCGCGCTGCAGCCCAACGCCAGCATCCACGCCTACAAGAACGTCAGCGTCAACGAGCCGTTTTTCCAGGGCCATTTCCCGGGTCATCCGGTGATGCCCGGCGTGCTGATCATCGAGGCACTCGCGCAGGCATCGGGCTTGCTGGTGGGACTCTCGCAGCCCGTGGATACGGTGCGTGACGAGAACACGCTGTATTACCTGGTCAAGGTCGATGGGGCGCGCTTCAACCGCATCGTTGAGGCCGGCGATCGCCTTGATCTGCATGTGCGGATGAAACGCATGCTGCGCGGCATGGGCCTGTTCGACGCGCGCGCGCTGGTCGGCGATGTCGAAGTCGCCAGTTGCGAGATCATGTGCGCCGGGCGCAGTGCGTGAATATTCATCCGACCGCACTGGTCGATGCGGGCGCGCGCCTGGCGGCGGATGTCGAGGTCGGCGCGTACAGCATCATCGGTGCCGAGGTCGAGATCGGGCCAGGCACGCGTATCGGACCGCATGTGGTCATCGACGGGCCCACGCGCATCGGACGTGACAATCGCATCTGGCAGTTCGCCTCGCTGGGCGGCGATCCGCAGGACAAGAAGCACGCCGGCGAACGCACCGAACTGGTGATCGGAGTCGGCAACACCATCCGCGAATTCGTCACCATCAACCGTGGCACCGCCCAGGGCGGTGGCACCACCCGCGTCGGCGACGACAACTGGATCATGGCCTACGTGCACATCGCGCACGATTGCAGCGTGGGCGATCACACCGTGCTGGCCAACAACGTCACCCTCGCCGGCCACGTCGAGATCGGCGATCACGTGGTCATGGGCGGTTTCGCGGGCGTGCATCAGTTCTGCCGCGTCGGCCCGCACGCCTTCGCGGCGATGTATGCCGCCATCAATCGCGACGTGCCGCCCTTTTGCTATGTCGCCGGACAGTTCGCCGAACCGCGCGGCGTCAATATCGAAGGCCTCAAGCGGCGGGGTTACAGCGCCGCGCGCATCGCCGCGATCAAGCGTGCCTACCGTGCGCTGTACATGGCCGGCCTGAGTCTGGCCGAGGCGCGCACGCGACTCGGCGAGCTCGCCTCCGACAGCGCTGATGTCGCGCAGATGCTGCACTTCGTCGAAACCAGCCAGCGCGCGCTGGTGCGCTGAATACCCTCGCGCGCGTGAACAGCGTCGCGCCACCCCGAGCGTCCGCGCCCTTGATCGCCCTGCTTGCCGGCGAAGCCTCGGGCGACCTGCTCGGCGCCGAGTTGCTGGCCGCGCTGCGCGCACGCATCCCGCAGGCACGCTTCGTCGGCATCGGCGGGCCGCGCATGCGCGCGCGGGGCATGACCTGCTGGTACGACATCAGCGCGCTGTCGGTGATGGGCCTCAGCGAGGTGTTGCGGCACTTGCCGCGCCTGCTGCGCCTGCGCCGCGAGCTGACACGGCGCCTGCTGCGCGAACGCCCGGCGCTGACCATCGGCATCGACGCGCCCGACTTCAATCTCGGCGTGGAGCGCGCGCTCAAGCAGGCCGGATTGCGCACGGCGCACTATGTGAGCCCATCGGTATGGGCCTGGCGCGAGGGGCGCGCGGCCAGGCTGGGGACCAGCGCGGACCGCGTGCTGTGCCTGTTCCCGATGGAGCCTGCGATCTATGCGCGTTACGGGGTCGATGCGCGCTTTGTCGGGCATCCCCTGGCGGACCATTTCGCCGCGCACAATGATCGCGCGGCGGCGCGTGCAGCACTCGGCATCGGCGCCGATACGCAGTTGCTGGCCGTGCTGCCAGGCAGCCGTCACGGTGAAGCGCAGCGTCTGTTGCCGGCATTCCTGGATGCCGCGACGCGGTTGCGCGGGCAGCGTCCGGCGCTGCACATCGGGATACCCGCCGCCAGTCCCACGCTGCGCAGGCAAATCGAAATCGCGCTGACCAAGCATGCACTGCCCAGCGGCGCCGTGCGTGTGCTCGACGCCCAGGCCGACCTGTTGCTGCGCGCCGCCGATGCCGCGTTGCTGGCTTCCGGCACCGCCGCACTGGAAGCGGCACTGGCGCAGTGCCCGATGGTGGTCGGCTATCGCATCGCGCCGCTCACCCATTTCATCGTCAAACGTCTGGGCCTGGTGCGTGCCACGCGCTACAGCTTGCCCAACATCCTCGCCGGTCGCGACGTCGTGCCCGAACTGATGCAGGATGCATGCACCGGTCCACGCCTGGCCATGGCCCTGGCGCCACTGCTGGATGATCCCGCCGCGGCCGCCGCGCAACGCGCTGCGTTTCCGGCGCTGCACGCCATGCTGCACGCGGCGGACGCACCCACGGCCGCGGCAGCCGCCGCACGCGCGGCGCTGGATCTGCTCGCCCCATCCCCATGACAGCCCGGCATGCCTGCGGCGACAACGCCGATCTTTTCACCGGCAGCAGCGCCGCCGCGCGGCATATCGCTGGCGTCGACGAGGCCGGTCGCGGGCCACTGGCAGGGCCGGTGCTGGTCGCCGCGGTGATCCTCGATCCGGCGCGACCGATTGCCGGCCTGGCCGACTCCAAGACGCTGAGCGCGAAGCGACGCGAGGCACTGTTCGAGCTCATCCGCGAGCGCGCGTTGGCGTATCGCATCGAGCGTGTCGAGGCCGCGGAGATCGACCGTCTCAACATCCTGCAGGCCACGCTGACCGGCATGGCGCGCGCGCTGCGCGGGCTGCTGCCTGCAGCCGATCTGGCCCTGATCGACGGCAACCGGCTGCCACGCGATCTGCCCTGCCCGGCGCACGCGATCGTGCGCGGGGATGCGCTGGAACCGGCGATCAGCGCCGCCTCGATCCTGGCCAAGGTCAGCCGCGACCACTACATGCGCCAGCTGGACGCGGAATTTCCCGGTTACGGGTTCGCCGTGCACAAGGGCTACCCGGTGCCCGCGCACCTGGCCGCCTTGCGTCAACTCGGACCTTGCCGCGAGCATCGTCGCAGTTTTGCGCCGGTGGCGCGCTGCGGCGTGCGCTGACCCAGCGCGGCGTACCGCGCAGCCCTCGAATCAATGACGTCCGCCGTCGCCGTTGCGATCGCGCCAGTAGCCGTGATCACCGCCGCGGTGATCACCGCCCCCGCGCCCTTCATCGCGCCGGCCCTGATCGCGCCAGTAGCCGTGATCGCGGCCACCACGTTGCTCGCCGCGATAGCCGCGCCCACCCTCGTCGCGCCAGTAGCCGCGGTCACCCTCGCGCCATGCCCGGCCGCGCCAACCATCATCCGACGAGTAATAACGCGTGGTGTAGACGCGCTCGACCACCGGCTCCCGGTAGACACGCTGGTAGTAGACCGGCGCGGGCTGGTAATAAACCGGCGCAGGGTAGTAGCCACCGTAACCACCCTCGTAATAGCCGCCACCATAGCCGCGCCCACCCCAGCCCCAACCCGAGTTGACGTAGGCGCTGACGAAACCATTGCCGCGGCAATGCGTGCAGCCCGAATAGCCGATGCCATAACCCGGACCGAACAGGCCGAGGCTGAAACCGATATTGCCGGCCATGGCCAGCGGCGCGGCCAGCAGCAGCAACATCGCGATCAGCACCAGACCTGGACGACGTGTGATGTTTGAGGATGCGTTCATGGCGTTCTCCCGTGTGTGCGCATCGTCATGCCCCGGCTCTGAGCCATCACTGAACCGGTTTCGATGCAGTGCACACTGCGTGTCAACGCACACGCAGCAGCCAGCAGCCGTGGATGTTGCTGCGCCGCTCAAAATCAAACGGCACGCTCGGCGCGCTCCAGTCCTCGACGCCAAGCCCGCTCGTCGCCAGTGCTTCGGCATCCAGCTTGAAGCGCCTGAAATTGTTGGAAAACACGATCACCCCATCCGGCGTCAGATGCGCCGCGCAGGCGCGCAGCAAGTCCACATGATCGCGCTGCACGTCGAAATCATCGGCGCGCTTGGAGTTGGAAAACGTCGGGGTGTCGACATAAATCACGCCATAACGCCGCGTATCGGCCGCCATGAACGCGCGCGCGTCGGCTTGCACCAGTCGGTGCGCGCTGCCGCGAAAACCGTTGCGCAGCAGATTCCATGTCGCCCATTCGAGATAGGTGGCCGACAAGTCCACGCTGGTCGTACCCAGTGCGCCGCCTGCAGCCGCATACACGCTGCCGGTGCCGGTGTAGGCAAACAGATTCAACACCTGCTGGCCGGCGGCCAATGCCCGCAACCGCCCGCGCACGTTGCGGTGGTCGAGGAACAGGCCCGTATCCAGGTAATCGAACAGGTTGACCCGGAAAAACAGCCCGCCCTCCTGTACCTCCAGCCAGTGCGCGCGCGCATCCAGGTGACCGTAGCGCGCGCCGCCATGACCGCGCGCGCGGGTTTTCATGGCGATGCGCGCGCGCGGCACCATCAGCTCATGCGCGGCGGCGTGCAGCAAATCCTGCAGGCGGCGCGCGGCCAGGCCAGGCTCGATTTCGGCGGGCGCCTGATATTCCTGCACGTGCAGCCAGCGCTGCAGCGGTGCATCCGCATCGGCGGCAGCGGCGTCGCCCTCGATCGCGCGCGCGGGGTACACGTCGATCGCCGCGGCGTATTCGGGCAGATCGGCATCGTACAGGCGGTAGCAGTCAATGCCTTCGCGCTGCAGGCGTTTGCGCAGATGCTGCTCGCGCTTGTGCAGGCGGTTGACCAGCATCGATACCTGCTCCGGCAACGGCGCTGGCGTGCGCTGTACGCGCTCGGCGTGCACGCTGAACTGCAGCAGGTTGCAGGCCAGCGCGCCGTTATACAGGCGCTGACTGCGCTCCGGCTTGAGGCCCAGCATGTGGCCATCACCCTGCTCGCCGAACAGCAGCGCCGCGCGCCAGCCGCCGAAGCCGGCGCGCAGGCGCTCGCCCAGCATGCGGTACAGCGCCAGTACCTCGGGCATCTCGCCCAGGCGCTCGCCGTAGGGCGGGTTGCCGACCAGCAGGCCGCTGGCGCCCACGACCGGCGGCAGCATGTGCGCCACGTCGCCACGCTCGAGCTGGATGAAACCCGCCACACCAGCGCGCTGCGCATTGCCGCGCGTGGCGGTCAGCGCGTCCGGGTCGCGATCGCGGCCGTGAAACACCGGGCGCAGCGCGGTCAGTCCAACCCGCGCGGCCTGTTCGGCATCCGCGCGCAAGTGCTGCCACAGCGCGGCATCGTGGCCACGCCAACACTCGAAGCCGAAGCGCGCGCGTGTGAGCCCTGGCGCAACACCAGCAGCCATCAACGCACCCTCGATCAGCAGCGTGCCGGAGCCGCACATCGGATCGAACAGCACGCCGCCGGCGGCATAGGTTTCGGGCCAGCGCGCGCGCAGCAGCATGGCCGCGGCAACGTTTTCCTTGAGCGGCGCGGCGCCTTGCTGCAGCCGCCAGCCGCGCTGATGCAGCGGTGCGCCGGACAAGTCCAGCGACAGCGCCGCCTGATCGCGACGCAGGTGCAGATTCACGCGCACGTCGGGCTGCTCGCGGTCCACGCTGGGACGCACGCCATACGCGGCGCGAAATTGATCGACGATGGCATCCTTGACCGTCTGCGCGGCGAACTGGCTGTGTGTCAGCGTGCTCTGACTGAGGTTGGCGTCGACCGTCAGGCTGCCTTCGGGCGCCAGCAGCGCGGACCAGTCGATGCCCTGCACGCCGGCGTGCAGGGCGTGCGCATCTTCGGCAGCGAACTGCGCCAGCGGCAACAGCACGCGGCTGGCCAGACGCGAATACAGGCAAACGCGATACGCCGCCTCCAGCCCGCCCGCCAGATGCACGCCAGCCACCGTGGCGCGCGCCTGTGCCAGCCCCAGCCGGGTCAGCTCATCGCGCAGCAGTTCTTCCAGCCCCTTGGCGCAGGTGATGAACAGCGTGCTCATGCGGCGATGCGCGCCAGAAATCGCGCGAACTGCGCGGCGATGACATCGACATGCGCGCCCAGGCGGTGATCATCGTCCAGCAGCAGCATCTCGGCGCGATAAGCGCGCGCCACGTTGAACATCGCCTCGACCGGGCACACCTCATCGCGCCAGCCATGCACCAGGCAGGCCGGCGTGCCTTCGGGCAAGGCGAAAGCCCGCGCGTAGCCAGGAATCAGCGGTGGCGTAGCCAGCAGGAAGACACCCGCCACCGCCCGATCGCACGCCACCAGGCCCGACACAAAAGCGCCAAAGCTCGAGCCCACCAGCACGCAACGCGCGTCGCGCGGCACGGCGCCACGCAGCCGCGCGATGCGCGGCGCCGCCGCCGCAGCCAGCCCGTGTGCATCCAGATCGCGATAGTCCATGCGCACGCTGCGCCAACCACAGGCCGCGGCCGCCACGGCCAGCGCGCTGACCTTGGTCGCCTGCGGGCCGCTGTCCATGCCGTGCGAAAGCACCACGCAGCCTTGCGCCGCGCTCAAGTCCAGGCTCCAACATCACTACAGCGGCTACGCATCGCGACACGGCCCATCGGCATCGGCAAAACGCGATGGTATCAGGCGCTGCGCGAGCCCCATCGCATGCGACACTAGGGACGATGAGCGACGTGATCCATTGGCCCCTGCCCTATGTCGAAGCGCTGGCGCCGCGCGCGCTCACGGCCATCGACCTGATCGTGCTGCATTGCACCGAGCTGCCCGATCTGGCCAGCGCGCGCGAGTATGGCGAGCGCGTGCTGTATGCCAGCGGCGCCGGCAACAGCGGCCACTATTACATCGACCGCGACGGGCGCAGCTATGGCTTCGTGCCCGACGCGCGCGTGGCGCACCACGTACGCGGCCACAACGAGCATTCAATCGGCATCGAGCTGATCAACCGCGGGCGCTGGCCGCACTGGCTGGACAGCCGCCACCAGGACATGGCCGAGGCGTACTCCGAAGCGCAGATCGACGCGCTGCGCACGCTGCTGCTCGACCTGCATGCGCACCTGCCGAATCTGCGCGCCATCGCCGGCCACGAGGACCTCGACCGCGAGCGCGTGCCGGCCAGCGACAACGCGCAGCTCAGCGTGTGGCGCAAGCGCGATCCGGGACCGCGATTTCCATGGGATTGGGCACTGCACGATCTGCCATTGCAGCGCCTGCATCCCGCCACGACGCAAGACTGATGCTCTACATCGCAGGGTGCGACTGGCGCAGGCGCGCGATCGCATCGCGCAGCTGCGCGGCTTCCTCGAACTCCAGATTCTCGGCGTGCAGCAGCATGGCGGCTTCGAGACGCTTGATCTCGCTGTCACGCTGTGCCGGCGGCAGCGCCTCGCGCACCGCGTGCAACTGCTGCGCGGCCTGTGCCTCGGCGCCACGCGTGCGTCCACGCCGGCCCGGCATCGGCGCCGCGTCGCGCGCGCCTTCCATGATGTCGCGCACCGCGCTGCTCACGCTGCGCGGGGTGATGCCGTGCGCGGCGTTGTACTCGGCCTGCTTGCCGCGCCGCCGCGCGGTTTCGTCGATCGCCGCCTGCATCGAGGGCGTGATGCGATCGCCGTAGAGAATCGCGGTGCCGCGCAGGTTGCGCGCGGCGCGACCGATGGTCTGGATCAGCGAGATGGTCGAACGCAGGAAACCTTCCTTGTCGGCATCCAGCACCGCCACCAACGACACCTCGGGCATGTCCAGGCCCTCGCGCAGCAGGTTGATGCCGACCAGCACGTCGAACGCACCCAGGCGCAGGTCGCGGATGATCTCGACGCGCTCCACGGTTTCCACGTCGGCATGCAGATAGCGCACGCGCACGCCGTGCTCATCGAGGAACTCGGTGAGGTTCTCGGCCATGCGCTTGGTCAGCGTGGTCACCAGCACGCGGTCGCCCAGCGCCACGCGCGCGCGAATCTCGCCGAGCAGGTCGTCGATCTGGGTACGCGCCGGGCGCACCTCGATCAGTGGATCGACCAGCCCGGTGGGACGCACCACCAGCTCGACGACCTCGCCGCGCGAATGCTCCAGCTCGTAGCGCGCGGGCGTGGCGGAGACGAAGATGGTGCGCGGCGCGCGGCGCTCCCATTCCTCGAACTTCAGCGGCCGGTTGTCCAGCGCCGAAGGCAGGCGGAAACCGAATTCGACCAGGGTTTCCTTGCGCGAGCGGTCGCCCTTGTACATCGCCCCGAGCTGCGGGATGGTGACGTGCGATTCGTCCACCACCAGCAGCGCGTCGGCGGGCAGATAGTCGTACAGGCAGGGTGGCGGCTCGCCGGGCATGTGCCCGGTGAGATGGCGCGAATAGTTCTCGACACCGTTGCAGTAGCCGACCTCGGCCAGCATCTCCAGGTCGTATTGGGTGCGCTGCTGCAGGCGCTGCGCCTCGACCAGCCGCCCCGCGGCGTAAAGCTGTTCGAGGCGTTCGCGCAATTCTTCCTTGATGGTGTCGATGGCCTGCAGCACGGTGCGCCGCGTGCTGACGTAGTGCGAGCCGGGGAACACCGTGCAGCGCGGCAGCCGGCGCAGCGTTTCGCCGGTGAGTGGATCGAACTCGGCGAGGTTTTCGATCTCGCCGTCGAACAGCTCGATGCGCAGCGCGTGCGCGTCGTTCTCGGCCGGAAACACGTCCACCACCTCGCCGCGCACGCGGTAGCTGCCGCGGCGCAGGTCCATCTCGTTGCGCGTGTACTGCATCTCGGTGAGACGCCGGATCAGCTCGCGCTGGTCGATGCGGTCGCCGCGCACCAGATGCAGCACCATGCGGAAGTATTCATTCGGATCGCCCAGGCCATAGATCGACGACACCGTGGCCACGATCAGCGTATCCTTGCGTTCCAGCAACGCCTTGGTCGCGGACAGGCGCATCTGCTCGATGTGCTCGTTGCGGCTGGCGTCCTTCTCGATGTACGTGTCCGAGGACGGCACGTAGGCCTCGGGCTGGTAGTAGTCGTAGTAGCTAACGAAATACTCGACCGCGTTGTGCGGGAAAAATGCCTTGAACTCGCCGTACAACTGCGCGGCGAGGGTTTTGTTGTGCGCGATCACCAGGGTGGGTTTCTGCACCAGCGCCACCACGCTGGCGATGGTGTAGGTCTTGCCCGAGCCGGTCACGCCGAGCAGGGTCTGGTGCGCGAGCCCGGCCTCGAATCCGGCGCTGAGGCGGCGGATGGCCTCGGGCTGGTCGCCGGCCGGCTGGTACGGTGCCACGAGTTCGAAAAGGTCGCTCATCGTCGCGCCAGTTTAACCCGCGCCGGTGCACGCTCCGCGCAGGCGACGGCATGGCGTGGCATGCCCGCTCCCTATAATGCCGGCCTCGCCCGCGTCGGGCCTCGCAGTTGCCGGCATGAACACGCAGCCCAATTTCGAACAGATCCCGCTCAAGGACTTTGCCGAGCGCTCCTACCTCGACTATTCGATGTACGTGGTGCTGGATCGCGCCCTGCCCTTTCTCGGCGACGGCCTCAAGCCGGTGCAGCGGCGCATCATCTACGCGATGAGCGAGCTGGGCCTGGATGCCACCGCCAAGCCGAAGAAATCCGCGCGCACCGTCGGCGACGTGATCGGCAAGTTCCACCCGCACGGCGACAGCGCCTGCTACGAGGCCATGGTGCTGATGGCGCAGCCGTTCTCGTACCGCTACCCGCTGATCAACGGCCAGGGCAACTTCGGCTCGCCGGACGACCCGAAAAGCTTCGCCGCCATGCGCTACACCGAATCGCGGCTGACGCCCTTCGCCGAACTGCTGCTCGGCGAGCTCGGCCAGGGCACGGTGGAATGGACGCCCAATTTCGACGGCACGCTGCAGGAGCCTTCGTGGCTGCCGGCGCGGGTGCCGAACATCCTGCTCAATGGCGCCACCGGCATCGCCGTGGGCATGGCCACCGATATTCCACCGCACAACCTGCGCGAGGTGGTCAGCGCCTGCATCCGCCTGCTGGAGGATCCGGACGCCACGCTCGACGACCTGTGCGAGCACGTGCGCGGACCGGATTTCCCCACCGCCGCCGAGATCATCACGCCGCGCCACGAACTGCGCGCCCTGTACGCCAGCGGCAATGGCTCGGTGCGCGCGCGTGCGGTGTACACGCGCGAGGACGCCAACATCGTCATCACCGCGCTGCCCTACCAGGTTTCGCCGGCCAAGGTCCTCGAACAGATCGCCGCGCAAATGCGCGCCAAGAAGCTGCCGCTGCTGGAAGACCTGCGCGACGAATCCGACCACGAGAAACCCATCCGCCTGGTCCTGGTGCCGCGCTCGAATCGCGTCGACGCCGACGAGCTGATGCAGCACCTGTTCGCGACCACGGACCTGGAAAAGAGCTTCCGCGTCAACCTCAACGTGATCGGCCTCGATGGCAAGCCGCAGGTGAAAAACCTGCGCGCCATCCTCGGCGAGTGGCTGCGCTTCCGCATCGACACGGTCACGCGGCGCCTGAGCCACCGCCTGGACAAGATCGAGCATCGCCTGCACCTGCTCGAAGCCCTGCGCGTGGTGTTCCTGAATGTGGACGAGGTGATCCGCATCGTGCGCAGCGAGGACGAACCCAAGCCGGTGCTGATGCAGCGCTTCGCGCTCAGCGAGGTGCAGGCCGACTACATCCTGGAAACGCGCCTGCGGCAACTGGCGCGGCTGGAGGAAATGAAACTCAACGCCGAGCGCGACCAGCTCGAGCAGGAACGCGCGCGCATCAACGTGCTGCTGAAGTCGCCGGCCAAGCTGCGCGGACTGATCCGCGACGAGTTGCGCAGTGACGCCGAAAAATACGGCGACGCACGCCGCAGTCCGCTGATCGAGCGCCAGGCCGCGCAGGCGCTGGAGCAGAGCGCGCTGATCACCGCCGAGCCGGTGACCGTGGTGCTCAGCGAAAAAGGCTGGGTGCGCGCCGCCAAGGGGCACGACGTGGATGCCGCCGCACTGGGCTACCGCGAGGGCGATGGTTTTCTCGCCGCCGCGCGCGGACGCAGTACGCAGCAGGCGATCTTCATCGACAGCAGCGGACGCAGCTACAGCACGCCCGCGCACACCCTGCCCTCGGCACGCGGCAACGGCGAGCCGCTGACCGGACGCTTCACCCTGCCCGCCGGCGCGCAGGTGCAGGCGCTGACACTGGATGAGACGCAACAGAAGCTGGTGCTGGCCAGCAGCGCCGGCTACGGTTTCGTCGCCACGCTCGAAGCACTCAGCGGGCGCAACAAGGCCGGCAAGCAGGTGATCAACCTCGACGACGGCGCACGCGTGCTGGAGCCAGCGCACGTGCAGGACAGCGCGCGCGACCGCATCGTCGTGGTCACCAGCGCCGGCCATCTGCTGATGTTTTCGGTGGCCGAACTGCCCGAGCTTGAACGCGGCAAGGGCCTCAAGCTCATCGAGATTCCCAAGGCCAAGCGCGGCAGCGAGGGCGAAACCGTGGTCGGCATCGCGGTGGTGGCCGAAGGCGGCGCCGTCACGCTGTATGCCGGCCAGCGCAAGCTCGGCCTGAAGTGGTCGGATCTGGTCGCCTACGGCGGCGCGCGCGCCAGTCGCGGCGGTCTGTTGCCGCGCGGGCTGCGCGGGGTGGATCGCATCGAGGCCGTGACGGACTGAACGGTGGCGCGTGGCGCCAGGCGCGGGCGTGCTCTTGCATGACCGCGCGTTGCGCGAGAACGATGGTTCTCGCGTGCTCTCGCAAGATTCCCCTGTTCCGTGCGGCTGCCGCGAACTCTTGTCATCCTTGAGCATCGCGAAGGATCTCGCTCTGGCTCCCGCTCTCGCACTGGCTCTGGCCTGGCTCTGACCTAGCGCCGGCGTCACGCGTGAACGATGGTTCTTGCGCGCGACATCGCAAGCCTGCCCTGTTCCGTGTCGCTGCCGCAGCGCGTTGTCATCCTGAGCATCGCGAAGGATCTCGCTCTGGCGCCGGCTCGGCAAGGTTCCCTTGTTCCGTGCGGCTGCCGCCGCGCGGGTTCCTTTCTTTGGGTCGGCAAAGAAAGGAACCGAAGAAAGCCGACCCCGACCGCAGCGCCCGCTGCGCGGGTCCGCGTGCCTGCGCGGGGCGCGCCGATGGCCATCCATGGCCTGCGGCGCGTGAGCGCGTCCCACACGCTCACCCTGCGGGCCCTTCCCTCGCAGCCCCGCCGCTGCCGAAGGGGGATGAAGATCAAGAACCAAGGCCAGCGCTCGCGCCGTTGCTGTTGACTTTGCCAGCGTTGGCCAGCGCCGAGCAGCGCAGTCGGGTGCGAGGGAAAGGCGCGCCTGTTCGAGCCCATGGATGGGCGAGTTCGCGCCGGGCGCAGCGCATGCGCTGCGCGCACGCGCCGGGATGGCGCGGGCCGGGCTTGGCCGCGAAGCAGGATGCGAAAGCAGACAAGGCGCCCAGCGAGCAGCGCAGGGCACCCCGCGCAGCGGGGCGCAGGCCGTCGCGTGGACGGCTTTGGTTACTTTCCCCAAGAGGAAAGTAACCCGCGCGGCCGCGGCCGCACGGAACAGGGCAAGCTTGCGAGGCCGCGTGCAAGAACATTCGCCCATGCGCGACGCCAGTACCACAGCGAGATCCTTCGCGATGCTCAGGATGACAACGCGCGGTGGCAACGGCATGGAACACAACTACCTGCCACGCAACGCACACAAGCCTCGTTCGCGCGGGATGCGCGCCAACGGTCAGGCCACTGGCACGTGAAATCCCCATCGCTGCAGCGCAACCACACTGGCACAAGACGCATGACACACTTGCGCGCAGTGCACGGGAACTCCATCCACATGAACGCCACGGCAAACACCACAGCACGCGCGCGCTGGCGCCGACGCCTGGGCTGGAGCGCCACCGCACTGCTGGCACTGCTGCTGCTGGCATTCGCCGCGGCGTGGCTGCTGCTGGCCGGCAGCCGCCCGCGCCTGGACGGGCGCCAGGTGCTGCCCGGCCTGGCCGCGCCGGTGCAAGTGCAACGCGATGCGCTGGGCGTCGCACGCATCAGCGCGCGCAACCGCATCGACCTCGCCTATGCGCTGGGCTTCGTGCACGGTCAGGAACGCTTTTTCGAGATGGACCTGATGCGCCGCGCCGCCGCCGGCGAGCTGTCCGCGCTGGTCGGGCCGGCGGCGCTGAAGCTCGATCGCGCCAACCGTGCGTACCGCTTCCGCGCGCTGGCGCAACGCATCCTTGCGCGATTGCCAGCCGATCAGCGCGGCCTGCTTGATGCCTACGCGCGCGGCGTCAACGCCGGACTCGACGCGCTGGACGTGCGCCCCTGGGAATACCTGTTGCTGCGCAAGAAACCGCGACCGTGGACGCCGGCGGACAGCATCCTCGTCGTCGATGCCATGTACCTGGACCTGGCCACGCCGCGCTTCAATGCGGTGCAGCGCGCACGCCTGCAAGCGGTGCTGCCGGAGCCGCTGGTCGCGTTCCTGACCGCGCCTGACCCGCGCTGGGAAGCCCCGCTGCAAGGCATGCCGTCGACGCCGGTGCCCTTGCCCGACGCCAGCGTGTTCGATCTGCGCAGCGCGCCGCCGGCGCCCGCGCTGCAGACCGCGGCGCTGGCCACGGCCTTGCATGAGCCCGCGGTGATCGGCAGCAACAGTTTCGCCGTCAGCGGCCAGCTCACCGCCAGCGGCGCGGCCATCGTCGCCAACGACATGCACCTGGGCCTGGGCGTGCCCAACATCTGGTATCGCGCCGAGTTGCGCTATCCCGACCCCGCTGATCGCGCGCGCGACATCACGCTCGACGGCGTCACCCTGCCCGGCGCGCCGCTGCTGGTGGCCGGCACCAATGGCCACATCGCCTGGGGCTTCACCGACAGCTACGGCAAGTGGCGCGACTGGGTGCGCGTGCTACGCGACCCCGCCGATCCCGCGCGCTACCGCGTGCCCGGCGGCTGGGCCACGCTGCGCGTGCATCACGAGGTGATCGAGGTGGCCGGCGCCAAGCCGGTGCCACTGACCGTGCGCGACACGATCTGGGGACCGATCATGGCGCATGGCCCGCACGGCACGCCGCTGGCCATGGACTGGATCGCGCTGCATCCGCGCGCGGTCAATCTCAACCTGCTGGCGCTGGAGACCGCGACCAGCGTCGATCAGGCGCTGGCCATCGCGCCGACCCTGGGCATCCCGCCGCAGAACTTCATCGTCGGTGACGCGCAGGGCCACATCGGCTGGACCCTCGCCGGCGACGCGATCCCGCTGCGGCGGGGTTTTGATCCGAACCTGCCCGCCGATTTCTCGCAGCCTGGCTTGGGCTGGACGGGCTGGCTGGCGCCGGCCGACTATCCGCGCATCGTCGATCCGCCCGATGGCCGCCTGTGGACCGCCAACAATCGCGTGCTCGGCGGCGCCGCGCTGGCGCTGGAAGGCAACGGCGGCTACGACCTCGGCGCGCGCGCGCAGCAACTGCGCGATGACTTGAACGCGCGCCAGCGCTTCACCCCGCAGGACATGCTCGACATCCAGCTCGACGACCGCGCCGTGTTCATGCAGCACTGGTACGGCCTGCTGCGCGACACGCTCACGCAGAATCCGCAGCCACCGCAGCTGCACGCGCTGGCCGCCGCCACGCAGACCTGGAGCGACCGCGCCAGCATCGACAGCGTGGCCTACCACGCCGCGCGCGCCTTCCGCGAGAAGGTCATCGAGGCCGTGCTGGCGCCCTTCGTGGCGCGCGTCAAGGCGCGTTACCCGCACTTCGTCTGGCCCAGCGGCGACACCCGCGAATATGCCGTGTGGACGCTGGTGACGCAGCGCCCGCTGTGGCTGCTCGACCGCCGTTACGCAAGCTGGGACGCGCTACTCGCCGACTGCGCGCAGCAGGTCGCCGATGATTTCGCCCAGTTACCCGGCGGTATCGCCGCGCAAACCTGGGGCAGGCGCAATACCACGCGCATCGATCACCCGCTGTCCGCAGCGCTGCCCGTGCCGCTGCGCTGGTTGATCGATCAGCCGCGCACGCAACTGCCCGGCGACAGCAACATGCCACGCGTGCAAGCCCCCGCCTTCGGTGCCTCGGAACGCTTCGGCATCATGCCCGGGCACCTGGCCGAAAGTTACCTGCACATGCCCGGCGGCCAGAGCGACAACCCCTTGTCGCCCTACTACGACGCCGGCTGGCAAGCGTGGGCCAAGGGTCGACCGACACCGCTGCGGCCCGGCCCGGCGCAGCACACCCTGCTGCTGGTGCCGGATGCGCGTGGGCGTTGAGGCGCAGGGTTGGATTGGGGTGACTCGATGGCGCGGTTGATGATATTGAGCCCTCGAAAATGCGGATGTACCGTCAATGCCGGTCGCATCGTCATCCAGTGGAGTTCGCCCGTGCTGGTTCATTGCCTGTAACGGACATGTTTCGACCTCAAACAGTCACTTGTCCCGTTTGTGCAGCTCTGCGTTGTTTTAATACCTTTCTTTTGGAACCATTCTGTTATGCGTATTGTCACTGCTATAACCGCACTGGGTGTGATGGCCGGGTTGGCGTCTGGACTGGTTTTTGCCGTGGGCACAGCCGGCCCCGGCAGTATGCAAATGGGAACGATGCCAAAGCATCTTCCAAAGCCGGGCAAGCCGATTGCATACGAGACGGCTCGACCGCTGATTAAATACAGTAATTCAGCTGGTACCCGCATAGGCCGCAAAACCATCAAGTTCCTGGGGCAGGACATTCGCATTGTGATGGTGGCCGTTGAACCCGGGTCACCCGATCAGACGTTTGAAATTCATAGACTTGTTGATCCGGAAGTCGAGGTATCGGCTGGGGCAAGAATTACACTTACGCTTTTGAACATGGATTATGGTGCAAGCATGATCCATGGGGTGGTCGTTGGCCACGCCAAGCCACCCTACAAAGCAATTGTACATCTACCTGTGACCGATCAGATCGCTGAAATACCTCTGACAATGCCGCGTACGTTGCAATCCGTCAGGCAATCTGAATACTTCGTTGATACAACCACATTCAATGCGCCGCAAAAACCAGGTTATTATTATTACTTTTGCCAAATGCCTGGTCATGCGAAAACCGGCATGTACGGAAAGTTTGTGGTCGCGCCGTGAGACGCGCGGCAAGCGACGGGCGCAGCTTGCCTCCGCATTGCCAGTTGTTGCAGCCAATCAGGTGGCCGCTTACCTATGATGAGCCGTTAGCGAAACCTCCCCACGCCGCCCTGTCGAAGTGAAGTGACCTATTCGGAACTTGCCGCATGACCTTGAACCACCCCGTGTTTCGTGGAGGCAGTTCGCGCTGAGTTGGACAGTCACCAACGTCCGGTCGGGACCGGTTGCCGCCAATGCCGACAACTGGCTCCGATGACGGCTTACTGCTCAAAGCACCCGTTGCACGCCACATCAAGCCGACCATCGAAGAGCACATCAGGCCAACCCGGACAGAATCCGCACTTCCTGCCGATCAGCCCGTTGCATCCGTCCGCGAGCACGCGGACCAGGAGGCCTTTCGCGATATGCGCCTGCACATGGTTCTCAGGCATGCGCTCTTGGCCGGGCAATGATCCTGGATTGTCGACGCCATGATCGGTTAGTTGCGACGCCAGCCGGAGAGCCTGCAGCGGACCTGCCATTACAATGAGCGGATGTCCCTTGTCCAATTGCACCGTGTCGACTTCAGCATCGGCGGCCCACTCCTGCTCGAACGTGTCGATTTATCCATCGAGGCGAACGAACGGGTATGTGTCGTCGGGCGCAACGGCGAAGGCAAATCCACCCTCCTGAAGCTGGTCAGCGGCGAGCTGCGTGCCGACGACGGCGAGGTGCGCGTGCAAAGCGGGATCATCATGGCGCGCCTGCCACAAGAGGTGCCGCAAGACACCGCTGGCAGCGTGTTCGACGTGGTGGCGGAGGGGTTAGGCGACCTCGGCCGATTGCTGGCACGCTACCAACACCTCCTGGCCACCGGCGACTTCGATGCGCTGGGCGATGCCCAGGCGAAGATCGAAGCGCAGCACGGCTGGGATCTGAATCGCCGCGTTGAAGACGTACTGACCCAGTTGCAACTTCCCGGCGAAATGGAATTTTCCGCGCTGTCCGGCGGCATGAAACGACGCGCATTGCTGGCGCAAGCGCTGGTCCGCAAACCAGACATCCTGTTGCTGGACGAACCCACCAACCATCTGGATATCGAGGCCATCAGTTGGCTGCAAACCTTCCTCAAGCAGTTTGCTGGCAGCATCATTTTCATCTCGCACGACCGCACTTTCCTGCGCGCCTTGGCCACACGCATTGTCGAAATCGACCGCGGCACGGTGACCGACTGGCCCGGCGACTATGACAATTACCTGCGTCGTCGTGAGGAACGTCTGCACGCGGAAAACCAGGCCAATGCGCTCTTCGACAAGAAGCTGGCGCGGGAAGAGGTATGGATTCGCCAGGGCATCAAGGCGCGGCGCACGCGAAATGAAGGCCGGGTGCGCGCATTGCAGGCGCTGCGCAACGAGCGGTCTAAACGACGCGAGGTTGCCGGCAACGTGAAGATGGCGCTGGGACACACGCACGCTTCAGGCAAGAAGGTCATCGACCTCAAGCACGTTGGCCACGGCTTCGACGGCCGCGTACTGATCGACGACCTGAGCACCGCGGTGATGCGCGGCGACCGTATCGGCATCATCGGCCCGAACGGTGCCGGCAAAAGCACCCTGCTGAAAATCATGCTGGGTGAGCTGGTTCCGCAACATGGCACCGTCCATCTCGGCACCGGAACGCAGATCGCGTACTTCGACCAGCACCGTCTGCAACTGGACGACTCACTCAATGCAATCGACAACGTTGCTGGCGGTCACGAGTTCATCGAGCTGAATGGCCAGCGCAAGCACATCATCGGCTACCTGCAGGATTTCCTGTTTTCGCCGGACCGCGCGCGTGCGCCCATCTCCCGCCTGTCGGGCGGCGAGCGCAATCGCCTCCTGTTGGCCAAGTTGTTCGCGCAACCGTCCAACCTGTTGGTGATGGACGAACCGACCAACGACCTCGATGTGGAAACGCTGGAATTGCTGGAAGAATTGCTGCTTGAATACAAGGGCACCTTGCTGCTCGTGTCGCATGACCGCGCTTTCCTCGACAACGTCGTCTCTAGCACACTGGTGCTGGAAGGCCAGGGCCGGATCGGTGAATACGTCGGCGGTTACACCGACTGGCTGCGCCAGCGCCCGGCCACCCAATGCGCCGCGCCAAGTGCAGGCAAGCCCGCCGGGAAAGTCGATACCCCGCCGGCGCGAGTAAAGCGCAAGCTCAGCTTCAAGGACCAACGCAGGCTGGAGCAACTGCCCGGGCGCATCGAACAACTGGAAAGCGAGATCGCCAGCCAGACGGCCGCGATGAATGAACCGGCATTCTTCCAGCAAGCAGGCAGCGCGATCGTGCAAGCCAACAAGGCGCTGGCCGTGCTGCAAGCCGAACTGGACACAGCCTACGCGCACTGGGCCGAACTGGACGACTAGGCGCTTGCACTACCTTTGATTGCGCGTGATGCCGCTGCTAAACCTGCTGCGGGCGCTGAGCCATGTTGACCAACAGGTGTCGCATGTCAGCATGAAACGTCTGCTTCGAGTCGACAGCCGACTTTGAGCGAACTTCACTCCGTGGGCCCGGGTTACTAGCGCTTCATCCCGTCCGGCGCGTTGTCGTGTCAGAGGATGCCGATTCCGCCGCTGCTCAGTGATGGTCGTGCTCAGGAGATGGACTCGGTGTCCCGCTTCCGCCCTCATTCCTGCGCCGTCCAGCGCTTCAGCCAGTTCAGCACGGTGTCGTGCCAGAGGATGCTGTTGGCGGGTTTGACCACCCAGTGGTTCTCATCGGGGAAGTACAGGAACTCGCTGGGGATGCCACGCCGCTGCAGCGCGGTGAACGCGGCCAGGCCTTGTGTGTCGGGGATGCGGAAGTCGAGGCCGCCGTGGATCACCAGCATCGGCACGCGCCAGTCCTTGACGTGGCGCAGCGGGTTGAATTTCTCGTAGTTCTGCGGGTGCTCATACTCGGGGCCGCGGTGTTCCCACTCGTCGAACCAGAGTTCTTCGGTGCTGTAGTACATGCTGCGGCTGTCGAACACGCCATCGTGATCGACGAAGCATTTCCACGGCGCGTTCCACTTGCCGGCCATCCAGTACACCATGTAGCCACCGTAGCTGGCGCCCAGCGCGCAGGCGCGCTTGGCATCGAGAAACTTGAATTTCTTCAGCGCCGCGGCCCAGCCCAGCTTGAGATCGGTGAGCGGCTTGCCGCCCCAGTCGCCGGAGATGGCGTCGGTGAACGCCTGGCCGTAGCCGGTGGAGCCGTGGAAATTCACCGCCACCACGGCGAAGCCGGCGGCGGCGTAGGCCTGCGGGTTCCAGCGGTAGTGGAACTCGTTGGTCCACGCGCCCTGCGGGCCGCCGTGGATGAGAAAGGCCACCGGGTACTTCTTGCCCGGCGCGTGATCGACCGGCGTCATCACGTAGCCCTGCACCGGCTCGCCGTTCCAGCCCTTGAAGGTGAAGAACTCGGCCTTGCCGAAGCGCAACGCGGCGAGGCGCGCGTCGTTGAAGTGGGTGAGCGCCACGCGCGATTCGCCGGGACCGAGGCGGTACAGACCCGCGGGATGGGTGAAGTCCTGCCAGTTGGCGATGATGCCGCCCCGGCCGTCCAGCGCGAAACCGTGCACGCTGCCCTCGCCGCTGAGGCGCGTGACCTTGCCATCGCTCACGCGCACGGCGAACAGCGGATGCTGACCGGCCTCGTCGGCGGTGGTGTACAGCGTGCCGCCGTCGGCGCTGATCGCGAGCGCGCTCGCCGAAAGGTCCCACCGGGGCGCGACCTCGCGGCGTTTTCCGCTGTCCAGGTCCAGCGCCATGATGGCGAAGCGGTCGGCCTCGAAGCCCGGGCGCTTCATCGCCAGGTAGTACAGCGTGCGGCCGTCCGGGGACGCCAGCGGGTAGCCGTCCCAGGCGGGGTTGCCGGGGGTGAGGTTTTCCGGCATGGCGTCGCCGGCGATGGCGACGCGGTAGATGTCGAAATTGGTGCTCCAGGGTTCGTCGTGGCGCGCGATGCGCGCGTTGAAGTACAGCGTCTTGCCGTCCGGCGAGAACACGTACTCGCTGTCGTCGCCGAAGGGTTTGGAGGGCACGTCGCCGTCGATGCCACGGGTCAGCAGTGTCGGCGTGCCAGCCGCCTTGCCATCGGCGCCCAGCGCGATCAGGAACAACTGATTGCGGCGACCATCGGCCCAGGTGTCCCAGTGGCGCACGAACAGCTTGTCGTAGACGTGGCCGCTGGCCTTGTCGGCTTCGCGCGCGTTGAGCTTCGCGCGCGTGCAGGCGATGTCGCCGTTGCAGTCCGGGAACACGCCCAGCGCGATGGCCAGATGCGCGCCGTCGGGCGAGACGCGAAAACCGTCCACCTCCAGGGGCAGGTCGGTGACCTGGACGGCCTCACCACCCGCGGGCGCGATGCGGAAAACCTGCATGCGCTCGCCGGCCTTGGCCAGATAGAAGATGCTCTTGCCATCGGCCGACCAGCGCGGCTGGCTGCCCTCGGCGAGGTGCTGCGGCACGGCATCCCGTGCCTCGAGGTCGAGCACCCACACGCCGGGCATGCCCTTGTTGGCGGCGATGTCGATGCTGCGCACGTCGAACAGCAGCCAGCGCGGATCGGCACCGAGCCGCGGATCGCCGACGCGATCCATGGCCACCATGTCGCGCACGTCCATGGGGTGGGTGTCGTCGTCGGGTGCGGCGATCACGGGCATGCTGGTGCTCATCAGCACCAGGCCCAGGGCAAGACTGCGCATTGACATGGGGATACTCCTGCGGCGAATAGCCGGCAACGCTAGGCCGCCGCGCGGCGCGTGGCAAGCGCCATCGGTCATGCACGGTGGAGGGTCGAGCCACTGGGTCCACGCCCCCGCCTTCGCGGGGGCAGGCTCTGCGCGGAGACGACGAGCTTGTCATGGTCCAGCACATTTCAAACCGCCCTCGACTGAAACCCGTCCCCTTGATCGCCGACTTCCGGGCAATGCCGTCGGACATGGCACGATCGATTTTCTCCGTCATCCACGGGCGCGCGCAGCGCGAGCCGGGGATCCAGCGGCGCTGCCGTGCGCTGCGCGGATATGACGCGTCCCGGATGGGGCTGCCTGAGCCACGCAAGCATCCAATCCCCACTCGCGAACTATCATTTCCCCATGGCATCCCTGTTCACCGCCGCGCAGCAATGTCTGGACTGCACCGACCCGGTGCAGAAAGCGCGCTTGACGCGTGATGTCGCGGCGACGTTCGCGCGCGGCGAGCTGGATGTGCGCGACGATGTCGCGCGCGCCGAACCGGCCGACATCCCCGGCCGGCCGCAACGGCCTGATCTGGTCGATGCGCGCGCGTTGCGCAAGCGCGGGCTGGGCAGCGCAGCCGGACGCGCGGCACTGGTGCACGCGGTGGCACACATCGAATTCAACGCGATCAATCTGGCCTGGGATGCGGTCGCGCGTTTTCGTGACATGCCCGCGGATTTTTATCGCGACTGGTGCGCCTGCGCCGCCGACGAGGCGCGGCACTTCACCCTGTTGAATACGCGCCTCGACGAGCTGGGCATGACCTACGGCGATCTGCCCGCGCACGATGGCCTGTGGCGCATGGCGCAGCGCACGCGGCACAGCGTGCTGGCACGCATGGCGCTGGTTCCGCGCGTACTCGAAGCGCGCGGACTGGACGTGACCCCGGGCATGATCGAGCGGCTGCGCACGGCCGGCGATCACGCCACCGTGGCGATCCTCGAGCTGATCCTGCGCGAGGAAGTGGCGCATGTCGCCGCCGGCACGCGCTGGTTCCGCTGGTGCTGCGCACGCGAGGGCGTGGCGCCGGATGTCACCTTTCGCGCGCTGCTGGACGAATACCTGCCCGGCGGCCTGCATGGCCCATACAACCTCGCCGCGCGTCGCGCCGCCGGCTTCAGCGCGGGTGAGCTGGACGCCCTGCCGCACTGAAGCGCCGCGCTCAGAGCCGATGAAAAATTCCGCGTCGTGCGGAATTTTCCATCGGCGCGTCCGGCACAGGACAGGTCCGTACGCGCTTCCGCAAATCAGCCACTGGCGTGACCGCTTCGCGTCCGGCCATCCATGGCCGGGCTGAGAGGCTGAAAAATTCACGGCCCCTCAGTCCGCGGCGCGCGGCCAGATCAGCATGGCATCGCCGTACGAAAAAAAGCGGTAACGCGCGTCCACCGCGTGGCGATAAGCGGCCAGCATCAGCTCGCGCCCCGCCAGCGCCGACACCAGCATCAGCAGCGTCGATTCGGGCAGGTGGAAGTTGGTCAGCAGACCGTCGATCTGGGTGAAGCGGTAGCCGGGCAGGATGAAGATGCTGGTCTCGCCGGCATAAGGCGCCAGCGCGCCGCCGGGCGCGGCGCTTTCCAGCGCGCGCACCACCGTGGTGCCCACCGCCAGCACGCGCCCGCCGGCTTCGCGCGTGCGCCGGATCTGCTCGACCAGCGCCGCGCCGACATTGATCCACTCGCTGTGCATGTGGTGATCCTCGACCTGCTCGCTGCGCAGCGGCTGGAAGGTGCCCGCGCCGACATGCAAGGTGATGAAGCCGGTCTGCACGCCACGCGCGCGCAGCGCCTGCAGCAGCGGCGCATCGAAGTGCAGTCCGGCGGTGGGCGCGGCCACCGCGCCCGCATGGCGCGCGTACACGGTCTGATAGCGCTCGGCGTCGGCGGCATCGGGCGCGCGCGTGATGTACGGCGGCAGCGGCATCTGGCCGAGGCGTTGCAGCAGATTCTCCAGCGGCTCGTCGACCTCGAAGCGCAGGTGAAAAAACGCACCTTCGCGACCCAGCACGCGCACCGCGCTGCCATCGGCCAGCGTCAATACCGCGCCTTCGCGCGGCTTCTTGCTGACGCCCAGTTGCGCGCGTACCTCGTGGCTGCCGCTGATGCGTTCGATCAGGATCTCGGCGACGCCGCCGGTCTGCTTGCGTGCATGCAGTCGCGCCGGCAGCACGCGCGTGTCGTTGAACACCAGCAGATCGCCGGCACGCAGTTGCGCCGGCAGGTCGCGGATCCACGCGTCGCGCCACGCCGCGTCCGCGGCATCGACGATCAGCATGCGGCTGGCGCTGCGCTCCGCCAGCGGGGCCTGCGCGATCAGTTCGCCGGGCAGCTCGTAGTGGAAATCGGATTTCTTCAATGCGGCCTTCCGCGCGCGGGTCGGCTGCGAATTATCCGCGATCGGCGCGCCGCGCCGCAGCCGCCAGCCGGCGCAGGCGCGTGCACAGCACCAGGGCATGATTGTGCTCGGCATCGTGCGCGGCATGAATCAGGCGCAAGGGGCCATCGCCCGCAGCGTCGAGTAGCGCGCGCGAAATTCATCCCAGCGCGCCGGATCGTGGGCAAACCACTGGCGCAACGGCGTGCTCGGCGCCAGATCGCGCGCCCAGGCATCGAGCGCGAGCTGCGCCTTGCTGCGTCCACGCGGCCACAGCCGATCGACCAGCACGCGATAGCCGCCGCGCATCGGCACGTGGCTGTAAGCGTTTTCAATCTCGACTTTCATAGCTATCACCTTGGGCTTGCGGATCAACATCTTGCCGCGTGCGGCCATGTTGCAGCACAAGCTGATTCGCTGCGCCGCGCGGCCTAGACTCGGCGCGAGCAACGGCGCGGGGCGGCGAGCATGCAGATCAAGGGCAAACCCAATTCGCTGGACATCGCGCATCTGGCCGGTGTGTCGCAAGCCACCGTGTCGCGCGCGCTGCGCGGCCATGCCTCGGTGAATCGAGCGACGCGCGAGCGCATCCTGCAAGTGGCGCGACAGCTCAACTACACGGTGGACAAGAATGCCTCGAACCTGCGCACGCAGCAATCGGGCACGCTGGCGCTGCTGCTGTTCGAGGATCCCACCATCGATGAGTCCAACATCAATCCGTTTTTTCTGTCGATGCTGGGCTCGATCACGCGCGCCTGCGCGCAACGCGGCTACGACCTGCTGATCTCGTTCCAGCAACTCTCGCGCGACTGGCACGCCGATTACGAGGACTGCCACAAGGCCGACGGCCTGATCCTGCTCGGCTACGGCGATTATCTCGACTACCGCAGCCGGCTCGAGGCGCTGGTCGCGCAGGGCACGCACTTCGTGCGCTGGGGCGCGGTGCTGGCCGACCAGCCGGGGCTGTCGATCGGCGGCGACAACCACGCCGGCGGGCTGGCGGCAACGCGGCACCTGCTGGCGCAGGGGCGCCGGCGCATCGGCTTCCTCGGCCATGCCTCATTGCATGCGCCCGAGTTTCTGGAGCGCCACCAGGGTTACGCGGCCGCGCTGCGCGAAGCCGGCTTGACGCCCGACCCGCTGCTGCAGGCCGACGCCATCTCCACCGAGGGTGCCGGCTACGAGGCGGCCAGCCTGGTGCTGGAACGCGGCGCGCGCTGCGACGCGCTGTTCGCCGCCAGCGACCTGATCGCCATCGGCGCCATGCGCGCGCTGTTCGCGCGCGGCCTGCGCGTGCCCGAGGACGTGGCCGTGGTCGGCTACGACGACATCCCCATGGCGCAGTCCACGCACCCGCCGCTGACCACGGTGCAGCAGGACACGCGCCACGCCGGCGAGTTGCTGGTGGATACGCTGCTGCGCATGGTGCGCGAAGAAGACGTGCAATCGATCAAGCTGCCGCCGCGGCTGATGGTGCGCCAGTCCTGCGGCGCCGCCCAGCAGCCTGCGCGCACGCCGGCCACGGTGACGCCGCTGCCCGCAGGCGCGCGGCGCGCGCGACGTCAGGCGCGCAGCTGATCAGGCACGGCTTGCCGCCGCGGATCGCAGCACGGCACGCGCAGGCTCCTGCACGCGCAGCACCGCCAGCCCGGCGATGAACAGGCTGAGCGCGCCCAGCACCAGCGCGCCCATCGGCTGATCGCCGAAGAACGTCTTCAGCAGCAGACCCAGCACGCTGGCCGCCAGCAGTTGCGGAATGACGATGAAGAAATTGAAGATGCCCATGTACACGCCCATTTTCTGCGCGGGCACATGGTCGGACAGCAGCGCATAGGGCAAGGCCAGGATCGAGGCCCAGGCGATGCCCACGCCGACCATCGACAGCAGCAGCCAGTGCGGATTGCCGATCAGCGTGATCGACAGCAATCCGGCCGCGCCCAGCCACAGATTGATCAGGTGGGTGTAGCGCAGACCAAGCATGCGCGCCACGAGCGGGATGAGCACCGCCGCCAGCGCCGCGACGCCATTGTAGGCTCCGAACAGGATACCCACCCAGTTGGCGCCGGTGTTGTAGGCGGCGGAGGTCGGCACGCTGCTGTGAAACTGCACCGCGGTCACCGCCGGCGTGGTGTAGATCCACATCGCGAACAGCGCGAACCACGAAAAAAACTGCACCCAGGCCAGACGCCGCATCGCTTCGGGCATGGTGTACAGATCGCCCAGGATCTGCGCCGCCGCGCCGTGGGTGGCCTGCGCGCCGCCGCGCGCGCCGTGGTGCCACGCCAACCACAACAGCGCCACACCGTAGGCCAATAGTCCGGCCGCCAGCAGGTAGACCTCGGGCTTCAGCGCGAACACATGGATGAGCACGGCCAGGGCCACGCCGGCCAGCGCCCACAGCGCGCCGCTGCGCCGCGCCTTGCGCGCGTCGATCGGGGTTTCCGTCAGCGGTGTGCTGTCCGCGAATGCGGCCAGACGCTGCGGTGGATACTCGCGCGAGTTGGCCACCGTCCACAGCATCGACAGCAGCAGCACCGCCGCGCCGGCGTAGAACGAATAGCGCACCGTCTCCGGCACCATGCCGCGCGCGGCGGTGTTGTCGAAACCGAGTTGCGCCAGCAGCCAGGGCAGGATCGAGGCCACCACCGCGCCGACGCCGATGAAAAACGTCTGCATGGCGTAGCCCGCGGCACGCTGGCTCACCGGCAACTGGTCGGCGACGAAGGCGCGAAACGGCTCCATCGACACGTTGAACGAAGCGTCCATCATCCACAGCGTGATCGCCGCCACCCACAGCAGCGGTGCGTTGGGCATCACCAGCAGCGCCAGCGTGCTGAGCAACGCGCCCACCAGGAAATACGGCCGGCGCCGGCCCAGCCGCGTCCACGTGCGATCGGAGTAGTGCCCGATGATCGGCTGCACCAGCAGGCCGGTCAGCGGCGCGGCGATCCACAGGATCGGAATCTGGTCGACCTGCGCACCGAGGGTTTGCAGGATGCGGCTGACGTTGGCGTTCTGCAGCGCGAAGCCGAACTGGATGCCGAGAAAACCGAAACACATGTTCCAGATTTGCCAGAAGCTCAGCTCGGGCTTGCGATTCATGGGGCGCTTCCGGCGGGGACCGCCGCGGATTCTTGCACCATGCGCGCGGGCGATGCCGGCGCCGGCGAAATCAGCAGCGCCCCGATTCGCGCCGCGTTCAGTGGCCCGCTGACACCGCCTTCTCCACCTGTATACAACGCGGCCGCGGTCAGATCGCTCATGTTGAAGCCCTGCAGCACGCTGAAACTGCAATGCGCGCCGACCTGCGCATGGAAGCGCGCCACGCTCGAACGCCGCATGCCGACGGCCTGCGGCATCACCACCGGCACGGTCTGCGCTGGCGCGTCACCACACTGCACCGCGATGCGTTTGACCGCGGCGGTGATGCCGGTGCTGATCGGACCGTGGGTGTTTTCGTATTCCAATCGCAAGAAATAATCGCCGCTCGTCGGCGCGGTCCACGCGCGCGGCCAGACACCATCAACGCGCGTCGTCTCGCCCACGCAGACCGGCTGGCTGGGCAGCGAGTCCACGCCCTGCGCGCGCGTGGTCAGGCTCAGGCACTGCCGCGCGGCGCTGGCCGGGATACGCCACTGCAGCGCCGGCGCACCCTGCGCGCGACCATCCAGCCACAGCGTGGCGGGCACGGCGCTGCGCACCTGCCACATCGCACCATCACGCTGGACCTGCGCCGGCGCCGGCGTGGCCGGTGCGTACTCGGGGCGCATCATGCGCAGCGCGGGCGCCGACACAGTGATGGCCTTGAGCTGCACGCGCACGACGCTGCCGTCATGCGTCACGCGATCGGCCACCAGCAGGTTGCCGTCGAGCGCGGGTGGACGCCGCAGAATCACGGTCTTCGACGGCGTGTGCAGGCTGATCGTGTCACGTGTACCAAACAGCATCGGCACCAGGCTCACCGGGATTTCCGGCACGATGCGGCCATCCGCCTCCATGCCGAACACGCCTTCGGCCACCATGTCGAGATAACCCGCCACCGACCACAGTTGGCGGCGTGAATCCACCACCGGTCCGCCCAGCTTGCCGGGCAGGTGCGTGCTGAGTTGTGGCAACGCGTAGTTCTCCATGTTCGAGCCGCTGAGTGCCGCGGCGCGCACCAGCGAGCGCAGTGCATGCGCGATCTGCACCGGATTGCGCGTGACGCGCGCAGCGCGCAGCGCGTAGGCGCTGACAAACGGCCACAGCGCGCGGTTGTGGTACACGGGCTGGCTGGCGCGCTCGGGCCAGATCACCGGGCTGCCGGCCGCTGTCGTCGGATAATTGTCCAGGGCCTGCTGCGCGCGCGTGCCCTCGGCCACGCCACTGGTGATGGCCAGCGCGGTGCCCAGCAAATCGTAGCTGTCCACCGGCAGCGGCGGATCGCCGCCGCCGAGGTAGCTGCGGTACATGCCGCGCGCCGGATTCCAGAACCAGCGGTTGATCGCGGCTTTCAGGTCAGCCGCCTGCCGGGCATAGCGCTGCGCCAGCAGCGCATCGCCGTGCTGCTGCGCCAGTTTCACGCCGAGTTGCAGGGCTTCGTAATGCAGCACGTTGGTGGACAGCGCGTAGGACTGCGCGATGAAGCGCACGTTGTCGGCGGTCCAGCCCGGGTAGGTCTGCTGGCGCCAGTCCATGAACGAGGTCTCGCCGAGATACAGACCCACCCGCGCATCGAAGGCGTATTCGCGGTCCTGCGCCAGCGTGTCGCGCAACGCGCGCCAGGTTTCCCGCGCGAAGGCTGCATCGCCGAGCAGATGACGCGCGCCGAGAAACCACACCACGCGGTCGGTGCTGATCGGCCAACTGCCGCCCGAGCCGGTGTCCTGCATCACGTAAAGGCCTTGCGGCGCGGCGGCATCGCGCACCGTCGACAAGCGGAACAGCAGTGAACGCCGCGCGCGCGGCGCATCAAAGCGCCACAACGCCAGATCGGTGGAATACGACAGGTCGCGCGTCCAGGTGAAGGGCCACTGCTTGCCCGCGATGAAGCAGTCGCAAGCGATGGGCTGACCGTGGTTCCAGGCCGGATCGGTGATGGCGGACACCGCATCCTTGCGCAGGTCGTCCTGGGCCATGGCGAACAGGCCGTCGAACAGCACGCTGGCGGTGTCGGCGCGCCACGCCTGCGCGGCGATCGCGCGTGTGCCATCCGGCGCATGCAGCACGAAACCGCCCGCCGCCGCCGGCGTCATGCGCGCGCTGCGCTGCTGCCAGGTGAGTTGCGTGTGCCACGGTTCCATCGCGCCCGCCTGCCCGCACAGTCCCAGCAGCGCCAGCAGCACGCCGAGCCGCGCGACGCGACGCATCAGCGCGACTCCAGCAGCAGGTACTGGCCGAAGCCCGCGCGCAGTTTGAGCCAGGTCACCGGGCCATAGCGGTCATGCCCCATGGCCCAGGCCGGCGCGGCGCCAGCCTGCAAGGCGGCGAGGCTGGCGTGCTGCGCCAGCGGCGTACCCGCGGCCTGCACCGCGCGCGCCGCGATGCCGTGCACCGCGAACAGGAAGGTCCGCAACGCCGGCTGGTAGTGGCCCTGCGCGGGCGCCAGCGACAGGCGCACGCCCTGCGCCACACGCTGGGTGCCGATGCGCTGCAGAAAATAGTCGCCCTGCTCGTAGGCGTAGTTGCTGCCGTTGTCGTCGTAATACTCGAACGTGCTCGGCGTCGCGGCGGGAAACACCTGCACGCTCACCTGGGTGACCGGATGCTGGCCCACGTACTCCATCACCGGCTGCATCGGGATGATCGCGCCGGCGCGGATGAACAGCGGAATGTCGGACCAGGTTTTTGCATCCACCGGCAGCGTCACGGCCTGGCCGCCGGCGTAGACCTTGCCGGTGGTCCATTCGGTCCAGGTGCCGGGCGGCAACTGGATGGTCTTGGCAGTCTGGCCCTGCTCCATCACCGGCGCCACCAGCAGCCAGTCGCCGAACATCCAGGCACTGATGTCGTTGCGCACGGCAGCGTCATCCGGAAACGCCATGGCCAGCGGGCGCACCACGCCGATGCCGGCGCTGTGGTCCAGCCAGGCATAACTGTAGATGTAGGGCAGCAACTGGTAGCGCAGGCGCATCGCCGCCACCGCGGCGGCTTCGGCGGTCGGTCCGTACACCCAGGGCTGGCGGCGCTGATCATGCGTGCCGTGCACGCGGAAGATCGGGCAGAACGCGTCGAACTGGATCCAGCGCGCGTAGTTCTGCGGGCTGGGGTGGCCCTGGAAACCGCCACCGTCCATGCCCCACCACATCTCGCCGGCGTTGATGGCGCTGAGCATGCGCTCGCGTTGCGCGGCCATGCTGGCGAAACCGGTGTCGATGTCACCCGACCACAGCGCGTAGGCGTAGCGCTGCGCGCCCAGATAAAAATCGCGGTTGAGCGAGAACACGCGCGTGTCGGGGAAATACTTGCGCTGGCCGTCGTACTCGGCGCGCTGCATGTTCATGAACTGGGTGTCGTCCGGCGTGGTGTCGGCCTCGTCGTTCCACCAGCCGACGATGCCGGTGGCGAAGCTGTGGCGCAGCGCCGGGTTGAAAAACCACGCGCGCACGGCGGGATTGTCGAAATCCAGATCCTGCACCAGCTTGTGCGAGAAATAATCCGGCTCGGCCTTCAGCCCCGGGAACCAGAAGTCGTGCTCGCTGGCGTACTGGCCCTCGATGGTATGCACGCCGATGCGCGGCTTCTGGATGCCGATCAGGTGCACGCCCAGCGCGTCGAGCTGCTTCTTCAGCGAGCCATCCGGGCCGCCGGGAAACTTCTTCGTGTTCCAGCGGAATTCGCCGTAGTCGTTCTGGCCCCAGGCTTTCCAGTCGAAATCCAGCGCGAAGGCATCCAGCGGAATGTCCAGCGCGCGGTACTTGCGCACGATGTGCAGCAGCTCGCGCTGGTCGATGCCCCACTGGCTGTTGATGAATCCCAGCGACCACTTGGGGAACAGCGGTGCGGCGCCGCTGAGCGTGCGCAGGGCGGCGAACAGCGCGTCGGGCGCGCCGGCGATGACGAAGAAATGCGTATCGGGCTTGGACATGTTGGTCCATGCAATGTGCCCGTCGCCGATGTGCACCTGCGCGCCCAGCGTATCCACCAGCACGCCCCAGCCGGCACTGCTCCACAGCCACGGCGCTCCGGGATGACCCTGCATGCCGGCCTTGACCGTCCATTGGCCAGCGCGCAACAGACCGGCTGCGGAAGGATCGGACTTGCTGTAGCCGCCGAGGCCGTACAGCGCATCGGCCGGATTGCTTTGCAGCGCGATACGCCCATCGCGCAGCGCGGCCAGATCGTCCACGCGCAGCAGCGTGTGGCCCTGCGCGTCGCGGATGCTCAGGCGATCGTCCGCCTGCTGCCAGCGCACCTGCATGGCCGGCGAGGTTTGCAACACGTCGGCCGCCGCATCGCTGCGCACCTGCGGCGCGAAGTGCATGAAGGGCATGTGCGGGTCCAGCACCAGCGTATCCGCGCTGGCGTGCGCATCGGGCAGCAAGTGCACCTCGAGGATGTCCGGCGCCCACCAGCGCACGCTGATCACGTCGCTGCCCTGGCGCAGATCGAAACCGTAGCGGTGCGTGGTGACGAACACGGGAACTGCAACCGTGCGCGCGGACGTCGCCGCAGGGGGCGCGGCCGTCGCGGCCGCCGTGGTCTGCGCCTGGATCGGCCCGCTCAGCGTCAGCATTGCCGCAAGAATCAGGGCCGGCCAAGCCGCGCCAGCAGCACGTATCTTCATGGTGTTCTCCGTGAATTTGTTTGCGTCGCTGTCGTGCTGCCTTCAAGCACTGCGCTGCCGTAGGCCGGCAGGCTGAGCACGTCGCCGTCCAGCGCAGTCCGCGTGCGGGTCGTGCGCAGCAGCGTCTGGTATTGCAGGCCATCCACGCCGTGCAGCGTCAGGTGCTGCGCCTGGCCGGAAAGATTGTGGGCGACCAGCACGCTGCCTGCGCGATCGGTCAGCCGCCACGCCGCCAGCGCCGGATTGCCCGTGGCGTACACGCCAGCCACGCCATCGCGCAGCGGCGCGATGTGCATGCGCCATTGGATCAGCTCGCGATAGCGGTTGAGCAGCGAGTGCGGATCATTCTGCTCGGCCTGCACCGAGACATCCTCGTGCAGCCAGGCCGGCGGCGTTTCCCATGTCGTCTCGCCCGGCGCCGTGGGGCTGATGTCCCAGCGCATCGGCTCACGATCCAGCGGATCGGGCTTGGTGCCGCGCATGCCGATTTCCTCGCCGTAGTACACGAACGGATTGCCCGGCAAGGTCAGCAGCAGGGCCGCGGCCACTTTCATCTTGTCCAGATTGCCGTGCAGATCCGTCATCACGCGCTGCTGGTCGAAGTTGCTCAGGAGCGGCGCATCCATCACGTAATGGCCGGCGGCCTTGCGATAGATCCGTTGCATATGCACCAGGGTGCGACCGATGCCGTCGTCGTGCCCGGTCTCCGCGCTCGCCACCAGACGTTTGGCCATGGGGAAATCGAACACCGCGTTGAGGGGACCGACAAAGGGCGCCATGTGGCGATAGTGCGAATCCCACACTTCGCCCACCAGGTAAGCCTGCGGATCAACCTTGTCCAGACCGTCGCGATACTGCTTCCACCACGCCACATCCGCGTCGATGGCACGCATGCTGTGGCGCTGGTTCCAGAACTTGTCGAGCAGGTACTTGGCGGCATCGAGTCGATAGCCATTGACGCCTTTCTTCAGCCAGTACTGCCCAATCGCGATCATCTCCCGGCGCACCGCCGGCGTGTGGTAATTCAAATCGGGCATGTAGCGGCTGAAAATGCCCATGTAATGCTGCCTGCCCGACTTGTGCCACACCTTCCCTCCCATCGAGCTTTTGGCATCCAGTCGGGTATCCGGACTCGCCCAGTAGTACCAGTCACGATAGGCGCTGTGCGGATCACGCGAAGCCAGAAACCACGGATTCTCGTTGCTGGTGTGGTTGATCACCATGTCGAGGATGACCTTCATGCCATCCGCGTGCGCCGCCTTCACCAGGCGCTCGAAGTCGGCCATGGTGCCGTACTGCGGATTGATCGCGCGATAGTGGGTGATGTCGTAACCGTGATAACTGGGCGACGGAAAAATCGGTATCAGCCAGATGCCGCTGACGCCCAGGCGCTTGAGGTAAGGCAGCTTCTTGGTGACACCATCGAGATCACCGATGCCATCGCCGTTCGTGTCGTAAAACGAACGCACGAAGAGCTCGTAGTACACGCCCGAGGGCGCCGCCGGACCGAGTGCTCGCGCTGTCGCGGGCGTCAGGGCGGGCGCCTGCGCAACGGCGCTAGCTGCCATGCAGCCCGCGAGAATGACTGCGACAAGCAATGCGGGAATATGTTGGATCGACATGGGCAGGAACTCCGTCATCCATCAGTCAGCCCGGCGCCGGTGACGCCGGGTGCACGCAAGGATAGGTGTAGCGCGCGCGCGGCCGCATGCGCTGCATACGTATTCACGCCCAGGCGAGGGCGCAACGGCGCCTCAGCGCGCGGCGCTCTGCGCGGAAGCTGGACACTGCTCGGCCACATACTGTGCATGCGTGGGCATGCCGGCGACGGCGCGCTGGATCAACATGCGCATGCCGCCGAGGAACTCGTCGAGCCGCGCCGTCTCCATGCCATCGGCCAGCGCGTGATGACGCTGCGGCTCGATGCTCTGCCCGACCATCACCTGTAGCCAGGCGACTTCGGCGAACAGTTCATCGCCGTCGCGCACGATCTGACCGTTGGCTCGAAACAGCGCCAGCTTGCGCGCCAGTCCATCGGGCAAATCGATATGCGCGCAGTGCCGCCAGAACGGCGTGTCATCGCGCTGCGTGGTGCAGTAGTGCAGCACCAGGAAATCGCGGACGCGCTCGTACTCGAAACGCGTCTGGCGGTTGTACTCGTCGCGCAGCGCGGGGTCGAAGTCGCGATCCGGCCACAGCGACAACAACCGGCTGATGCCGGACTGGATCAAGTGGATGCTGGTCGACTCCAGCGGCTCCATGAAGCCCGCCGCCAAGCCCAGCGCCACGCAGTTGCGCAGCCATGTCTGCTTGCGCATCCCCGTGGTGAAACGCAAGGCACGCGGCTCGCCCAATGCCGGGCCTTCGAGGTTGGCGAGCAGCACCGATGCCGCCTCGTCGTCGCTGATGAACTCGCTGCAGTAGACATGCCCGTTGCCGCTGCGCGCTTGCAGCGGAATGCGCCACTGCCAGCCCGCCGTGCGCGCGTTGGCCTGCGTGTAGGGCCGCAGCGGTGTGACGCGGGCGCTGGCCACCGCCAGCGCGCGGTCACACGGCAGCCACTGCCGCCAGTCGTCGTAGCCGGCGCGCAGGGCGCCCTCGATGAGCAGCGCACGGAATCCGGAGCAGTCGATGAACAATTCGGCTGCGATGCGCGCGCCGCTCTCCAGCACGAGTGCATCGATGAAACCATCCTCGGGGCGCTGTTCGACATGTGCCACCTTGCCTTCATGGCGCACCACGCCAAGCGATTCGGCGACACCGCGCAAATGCTGGGCATACAGTCCGGCATCGAAATGATAGGCGTAGCGCACGCCGGTCAGGGGGCTGCTGCCCACACGTTCCATGCGCGCGAAGCGGTTTTGCGCCGCAGCCTGCGCGTTGATCGAATAGGCCCATAGCCCGTGCGTCTGGCCCAGCGCACGCGCGCGCAGCCAGTACTGCTGAAACGGCAGCAACCCATAGGGCAGGCCGATATCGCTGAAAGCATGGATGTAGGAATGGCCGGGGCGCAGCCAGTCGTTGAACTGGATACCCAGCTTGAAGGTGGCCTGCGCGGCGCGCATCACCGCGTTTTCATCGAGACCCAGAAACGCGTTGATATGACGGATCTGCGGAATGGTGGCCTCACCCACACCCACCGTGCCGATTTCCGCGGACTCGACCAGGACAATGCGTACCCGCGACCCCAGCGCTTTGGCCAGCAGCGCCGCCGCCATCCATCCGGCGGCGCCGCCGCCGAGAATGACTACAGACTCCAGAGCAGGTTTTTGCATGTCGAGCGCCACACCAGCGACACCAGAATTTTATCTTGCCACATAAAAAGCCCCGCCTTCACGGCGGGGCAAAGGACCACGCACACAGAGTCTGATATTCGGCCAGGTCAGAACTTGTAGGATGCCTGGACTGAATAATATCGGCCGTAGCGCTCCCAATAAATGACCTGGCGCGGGTCGTTATTCTGGAAGGTCTTGAACAAGGCATCGTTCAGATTGGAGCCTTGCAGGATCAAGGTCAGATTCTTGAAGCGGCCGCTGGAAAAAGCGTAACTGACCTGCGCATCGATGGTGTGCTCGCCCTGGATCGTCTGCAAAATGCGCGTGGCACTGATGCCTCCAATTTCGCCAAGGAAGCTGCTGCGATAACTGTCGCTTACGCGCGCCTGAAAACCGCCGTGTTGATAGTAGATCGTGTTGTTGAGGGCCCATTTGGACAGGCCGGGCACGGTGACCGGGGTCGGATTGCCACTGTAAACCAGTGAGCTCTTGGTATAATCGGCACTCAGATTCACGCCGAACCCATCGAGTCGGTTCCACAGCAGATTCAGTGGCAAACTGGCAACAGCCTGCAGGCCCTTCACATAACCGTACCCGTCGTTGACCGGCCCGGAAATGATTCCATACGGGGTACCGAGTTGCGCTTGCTCTGCCGCATCTAGATAATCCGGGATGAATGCCGAGAAATTATACAGAAACGCGGAATTCGGATTGATGTAATCATGCAGCTGCAGGAAATATCCTTCGAGCTGCAGGTAGCCTTGATTATCATCGAAGTAATGTTCCAGGCTCAAATTGTAACTGTTGGCCATGGTTGGCAACAACTTCGGATTGCCGCCGGATGCACTGAAATAAGCCTGGTTGGGATTGGTCGAGGTCAACAGGTTGATATTGCCGCTGACGCCAAGGCTGGCATTCATCTGGTCCATGCGTGCACGCGCCATGACACGCGCCGCGCTGAAACGCAGATCGGTGTTGCGCGCGATGCCGAATATCAGGTTGAGGCTGGGCAGGTAGCGCGTGTATTTCGCACTGCCGCTGACCGGAATTTCCTCGACGTTCGCCCCGCTGCCCCCGGCACCAGCTTGCCCGGCGACAACCCGTGCGCCACTCGACATCTGGTCGGTATTCGGGATCTGGATGCCGACGTTGCCGCGCACCGGGATCGATCCGAGTTGGGTCTGGATATTCAATTGAAAATAAGGTACGTAGGTATTCTGGCGCACACTCCAGTTCGGTGGAACCGCGATCGACGAAAGTGCCGTCGGATAGATGTAATAATAATGGTTGACCAAATACAATGGGTTGTAACAAACCTCTGGACCAATTCCCATCCATGCCAGTGGGTCACACGATCCATTGCCATACAGAGAAGCGCCCGGGATCGGTGCCGTCTGCGCACCGATCGGGCTTGTCGTCAGTGTTTGCGCACCGTTCGGCAAGGTCAGGAAATCCTGAATGAGCGTGTAGGTCTTGTTGCGCGTCGCACGATTGAAGCCCAATACAGCACTCGAAAACGGGCCGCTCTCGAAATCGCGCTTCAAACTCAGGTTGACATTGCCGATGTAATCTTCGGTGCTCGGGGCATTATTGAAGCCGGCCTGCACGATATTCGAACCGGCGCCCCAGCCTTGCGGGTCGGTCAGGACAATCTGGTTGGAATTGTAACCCAAGGATGGGCTCAGATAGAGCATGCCATTGCCGAGCTCGCTGAACCCGACATTGGATGTCGGCCCCGACCTGTTGTAACCATACTCCGAATAGCTTTCCAGAAGGATGTCATGCCGATTGGCGCGCGAATAGCCCGCATCGACGCTTGCCGACCAGTCCTCATTGAAACGGATCTTGTTGCGCCAATTGATGTTGTAGACCTTGGCATGGGTCCAGTTGAAATCGTTGCGAATCACGGGATACACGTCACCGAAAGTTCCGGTATTGACGAACCCGTTGCTGACCGACCCGGGTGTGAACGGCAGTGGCGCGCCACTGGCCTGCGCACCATAACCCAGCGGGAATTCCATGCCCTTGTTCTGTTGCGACTCGCGGAAATTGTCGTAAGTCAGGATCAGCGTGCTGTCGAAATCCTTGTTCGGCTGCCACTGGAATGTCGTCAGCAAGGCCGTGCGATTCAAATTGTCGCTGATGCCGTAATTTTTGGACCCGCCGATGTACAGATCGCCCGCCGAATCGGTGGGGTACCCCCACGGCGCCTGATGCTGGATCTGGGTCGGCACGGACTGCAAATCCACGCCGAGCGTGACGCCGAACGTGTGATGCATGAACTGGTCGACGAAGATGCCATTGATATCCTGACCGGTATTGCTGCCACCAGGCGACAACTCCGAAAGCTGATCCCAGTTGTAGCTGACATTGGCCGCGCCATAGGCATGTAAAGTGGACCCGTCTGTCAAGACAGTTTTTGCTCTGGTTTAAACTGCATCCAGTTCTTCGATTGCAGCAGAACGGCGCTGCCCCGTAATCGCAACGCCGGGCTTCGCGTCGTTGCGGAAATGATCTGGAATACTGGCGCCACCGCCAACGCCACTTGCGTGCACCTCATCGGGGGTGCGGTAGTCCAAGGCTTG
>Ga0209012_1000024_pt1 | contig 255458 bp, 230 predicted proteins | sample RS3BMetagenome_FD_184735 | JGI IMG/M metagenome (GOLD analysis project Ga0209012, IMG submission 184735) | Ferric oxide microbial mat and aquatic microbial communities from Rainbow Spring, Yellowstone National Park, USA - RS3B (SPAdes) (version 3) ... | reverse complement strand
AACCACCCACACCCAGCACAGGTTCCAGCAGCCGCCACTGCCTATCGGTCACATCAGTCGGGTACGGCACGCCGAAAGCATCGGCAACAGCTGGGCTTCACCTGAGTGAAAACTGTCCACGGGCCCTTACGTGCGGCTGCGTCACCAGCTCGGATTGAGGACCGAATTTGGGAGGGGACGCCTCGGCCCGCTGAGGAACCAAGTGGTCCGCCAGCTGGAGGATTTGGAGGAGTCCGGCGAGTCGATCGAGTTCGCCCGGCTCGAACCGGACGAGGAAGCGGAGATCCTGGCCACCGAGGAACAGGACCGCCGATGGAACGAGGAGCTCTTCCTCGACACGCTTGACCCGGATGACGTGGCCGACTACTTCGAGTCCAAGGAGCTGGAAGCGGCCAGGAAGGCAGCTGAGGACAGGCTCGGTCGGGGCGCCAAGGGCAGGTCGGAGCGAAGCCGGCGGGAGATGTGGCGCTGGGTGCTGTCGCTGCCGTTCGAGATGCTCGGTGACCGTCCGCTTTGGATCACCCTCACCTACCCGGGCGACTGGCGGAAGTGGGTTCCCGACGAAGCAACCCTCGAACGTCATCGGCGGGCCTTCGGCGAGGCCTGGTTTCGTGCTTTCGGGGAGCGGCCGGTCGGGTTTTGGTCCAAGGAGTTCCAGCTGGCCGAGGGACGTCCGCATATGCATCTGCTGATGAAGGGCCCCGACGCTATGTCCGACCTGGACTATCAGACCTTCCAGATCCTGACCCGCCTCGGCAACGAGAACGTCCGCCGGCACGGCAAGCGCCAAGTTCGGTGCTGGACGCCCCCGATCGGCTGCGGATACGGAGGACGAACCGCCGAAGATCTGCTCCGGTGCTGGTCGAACATCACGACGGGCGGGATAGGCGAAAAACACGCCCGCCGCTGCGTCAACGTCCGTACCGTCTTCTTCGCCAACGATGCCGACACGGCAAAGACAATGAGGCGATCCGCGATCGCGGCTTACATGGCCAACGAATCCTTCAAGGCCGGCCAGAAGGTTCCGCCCGACGGATTCGGGACCGTGGGCCGCTACTTCGGCGCCTTCGGCTATCGGGCCGGCGATCGGGACCGAGACCGCTTCGAGCTAGTCGAGGACTCTGGACGCCCGGCTGAGCAGGCCGGTGTCGAGAGGATCGAGGTATGACCGCATGGCCGAGCCCAGCCGTCTGAGCTCGCCTGGCGACGATCTGCTGAACCGAGACTGTCTGAGCGATGGCCCGGTCGGCGACGAGCTGACCGCTGCCCGCTCCGGACTTGGCGCAACAGATGACAGGTTCGTGCGTACCCAGCGGGCGACGGAGCAACTGCTGACGTCGATCGATCAGTGCATCGAGCGTCGCCACCAATGACGGGCCGGGCACTATCACCCGGGATCGTCGCTTCTTGCCGATCCATTCGATCCGGGGCTCGGCGTCGTCCAAGCGGAGGTCGCCTATGCGCAGGTGGATGATCTCGGCCGCCCGCATCCCCGCCAGGCCGAGCCGGATGAGCGCCTCGTCATGACTGAGCCAGCGAGCCGGGAGTATCCCTTGCACCTTCCCGTTTCAGTACGGTGTTGTTCGCTCTCCCCCGCCCGCACCACGCCAGAACCACCGACTCTGTCAGTAACCCCGGATGATCGACGCCGGCGAATACGAACAGGGCCTTGAGGCCCCGCTCGTAGTACCGCCTGGTACTGGCGTTGGCGTAGCGCATGGCGAACTGCGCGACAAGGGCCTCCCAGGTGGGAGGCCCTACGTCAAGACGTCTTAAGTTAACAGCGTTAGTTTTGTTGTATCTTGATCTCGATGTCGACGCCTGCTGGCAACTCGATTCGCTGAAGGGAGTCCACCGTCTTGGGGGTGTGGTCCACGATGTCCAAGAGCCGCTTGTGGACTCGCATCTCGAAGTGCTCGCGGCTGTCTTTGTACTTGTGAGGCGAGCGGATCACCGTGTAGCGGTTCTTTTCGGTCGGCAGGGGGACCGGACCACGCACGACAGCCTGCGTTCTCAACACCGTCTCGACGATCTTCTTGGTTGACTGGTCCAAGATCTCGTGGTCGTAGGCCTTCAAGCGAATACGGATGCGTTGTTTAGCGGCGTCAGCCACGGTAGGACTCCATTTTCCAGATCGGATTCGGGTTGTCAAAATTCGGTTTTACAGCTTTGGGCTGAAGCCAACACGGCGGTTCCGGGCCAGCCGACCTGAGCCGACCGCCCGGAGTCGCCGGCGTTCAGTTTGCTACTTGATGACCTTCGTCACCCGGCCGGAAGCGACCGTGCGACCGCCTTCACGAATGGCGAAGCGAAGGCCCTCGTCCATGGCGATCGGCTTTTGCAGCTCGACCTTGATGTCCACGTTGTCGCCGGGCATGACCATCTCGGTACCCTCATTCAGGGTGATGCTGCCGGTCACGTCGGTGGTCCGGAAGTAGAACTGGGGACGGTAGTTGTTGAAGAAAGGCTTGTGACGGCCCCCCTCTTCCTTCGACAGCACGTAGATCGTGCCTTCGAACTCCGTGTGAGGTGTGATCGAACCCGGCTTGCAGAGCACCTGGCCCCGCTCGACATCTTCCTTCTTCGTGCCACGAAGCAGAGCCCCGATGTTGTCACCGGCCTGACCCGAGTCGAGGAGCTTGCGGAACATCTCGACGCCGGTGCAGACGGTCTTAGCAGTCGGGCGCAAACCGACGATCTCGACTTCGTCGCCGACTTTGACGCGACCCTGCTCGACTTTACCGGTGACTACGGTACCGCGGCCTTGGATGGTAAAGACGTCCTCGATAGGCATCAGGAACGGCTTGTCGAGCTCACGCACCGGCTCGGGCACGAAGCTGTCGACAGCGTCCATCAACTCGACGATCTTTTCCTCCCACTCCGGGTCGCCTTCGAGGGCTTTGAGAGCGGACACTCGGATTACCGGGGTGTCGTCGCCGGGGAACTCGTAGCTGTTCAGCAGCTCCCGGACCTCCAACTCGACGAGGTCGAGAAGTTCCTCGTCGTCGACGGCGTCCGACTTGTTCAGCGCTACCACGATCGAGGGGACGCCGACCTGACGGGCGAGCAGCACGTGCTCACGGGTCTGGGCCATAGGGCCGTCGGTGGCGGCCACCACGAGGATCGCCCCGTCGACCTGTGCAGCGCCGGTGATCATGTTCTTGATGTAGTCGGCGTGACCGGGCATGTCGACGTGCGCGTAGTGACGGTTCGGGGTCTGGTACTCGACGTGAGCGATGTTGATCGTGATACCACGCTGGCGCTCTTCAGGCGCCTTGTCGATCTGGTCGAACGCAACAGCCTTGTTAGTGGAAGGGTCGCGTTCAGACAGGACCTTGGTGATCGCCGCTGTCAGCGTCGTCTTTCCATGGTCGATGTGCCCCATCGTGCCGATGTTGAGATGGGGCTTGGTGCGCTCGAATTTCTGCTTAGCCATAAGTTGGGCATGCTCCTCATGCGGTGCCGGCCGCCCGGCCGGGGGGTGGACGCGGTGTTATACGTTAGTACCTCTGCGGGGGGACCGCCGCAGCCCGGTTTGGTGTGGACCGGAGGGGGCTTATTCTCCCCGTATCCGCTTTACGATCTCCTGGGCGATCGAGTCTGGAACTTCCTGGTAGGAGTTGAACTGCATGCTGTAGGTCGCTCTACCCTGGCTTCGGGAACGCAAGTCTGTAGCGTAGCCGAACATCTCAGCGAGGGGGACCTGAGCCCTGACGACCTGGGAGTTGCCGCGCTGCTCCATGCCTTCCACCTTGCCACGCCTAGAGGACAGGTTTCCGATCACGTCTCCCATGTAGTCCTCCGGGGTTACCACCTCGACGGACATGATCGGCTCCAAAAGTACCGGTTTGGCCTTGCGGCACGCCTCCTTGAAGCACATCGAGCCGGCAATCTTGAAGGCCATCTCCGAGGAGTCGACGTCGTGATAGGAGCCGAACACCAGCTTTGCCCGCACGTCCACAACCGGGTAGCCGGCGAGCACTCCTGACGCCATGGCATCTTGGATACCAGCGTCGACGGAAGGGATGTACTCCTTGGGGATGATACCGCCGGTGATCTTGTCGACGAACTCGTAGCCACCGCCGGGTCCGGTCGGCTCCAAGTCGAGGACCACGTGACCGTACTGACCTCGACCGCCGGTCTGGCGGACGTAGCGGGTTTCGACCTTGGTGACAGGATTTTTGATGGTTTCGCGGTAGGCGACCTGTGGTTTGCCGACGTTCGCGTCGACTTTGAACTCGCGCAGCATCCGATCCACGAGCACTTCTAGGTGCAACTCACCCATCCCGCCGATCACCGTCTGGCCTGTCTCCTCGTCGGAGTGAACCTGGAAGGTCGGATCCTCCTCGGAGAGGGCCTGCAGAGCCCTGGAAAGCTTGTCCTGGTCGTTCTTGGTCTTCGGCTCGACAGCGACGTGGATGACCGGCTCGGGGAAGTCGAGCGACTCCAGGACTATCGGCGAACTTGGATCGCAGAGCGTGTCACCCGTAGTCGTCTGCTTGAGGCCGACGAGGGCCACGATGTCTCCTGCGAAGGCGGCCTCGCGGTCCTCCCGGTGGTTGGCGTGCATCTGGAGGATCCGCCCGACGCGTTCCTTGCGGTCCTTGGTCGAGTTCAGAACCCCGCTGCCAGCGGTCAACTTGCCCGAGTACACACGGGCATAGGTCAACTTCCCTAGGTGCGGGTCCGTCATGATCTTGAACGCAAGAGCAGCGAAAGGCTCGGAGTCGTCCGCTTTACGCTCGAGCTCTTCGATGCCTTTCATGTCGGTACCGGAGGTCGGGGGAATGTCGAGCGGGCTCGGAAGGTACGCAACGACGGCATCGAGCATCGGCTGGACACCCTTGTTCTTGAACGCGCTTCCGCAGAGCACCGGAACCACCTGGCCGGCGATCGTGGCGGCCCGCAGGGCGCGCTCCAAGTCCGCGGCGGTTATCTCCTCCTCGCCGAGGTACTTCTCGGTGATCGCGTCGTCGAAGTTGGACAGCGCATCGATCAACTCGCCCCGGTAAGTCTCAGCATCGCTGAGCAGGTGGGCGGGAATGTCGACGACGTCGAACTTTTCCCCTTTAGCGGCCTCGTCGTTCCACACGAGAGCTCGCATTGCGAGGAGGTCGATGCAGCCTTTGAACTCGCTCTCCGCTCCGATAGGTAGCTGCACCACGGCTACGGTCGCGCCGAGGCGGTCCTTGATCATGTCCACGCAGCGGTAGAAGTCGGCGCCGATGCGGTCCATCTTGTTGACGAAGCACATTCGCGGCACGCCGTACTTGTCGGCTTGGCGCCACACGGTCTCGGTCTGGGGCTCGACGCCGGCGACGGCGTCGAATACTGCGACAGCCCCGTCTAAGACCCGCAGGGACCGCTCCACCTCCACGGTGAAGTCCACGTGGCCGGGGGTGTCGATGATGTTGATCCGGGTGCCTTCCCACTCACAAGTGGTGGCTGCGCTGGTGATCGTGATACCCCGCTCCTGCTCCTGGGGCATCCAGTCCATCGTGGCGGCCCCTTCGTGGACCTCCCCGATTTTGTAATTTATCCCGGTGTAGAACAGGATCCGTTCGGTCGTGGTGGTCTTGCCCGCGTCGATGTGGGCCATGATCCCGATGTTGCGGACCTTGTCTAGGGGTTTGGCGCGTACTGCGTTGGACTCAGCCATTTGGGTTCTCTCTGATCAACTTCTTCGCTAGCGCTTTGGCGCGCTACCAGCGGTAATGGGCGAAAGCACGGTTCGACTCCGCCATCTTGTGCATGTCTTCACGACGCTTGACCGCGGCTCCGACACCGTTGGAAGCGTCGAGCAGCTCGGCGGCGAGCTTCTGGGCCATCGTCTTCTCGCGGCGCTGACGTGAGTAACCGACGAGCCAGCGGATCGACAAAGTCGAAGCTCGCTTCGGCCTCACTTCCACCGGCACCTGGTAGGTGGCGCCACCGACACGACGGCTCTTGACCTCCAGCTGAGGCTTGGTGTTCTCCACCGCCCGCTTCAGCACGCCCACGGCGTCGCCGTCGCTTTTGTCCTTGACGATGTCGAGGGCCTCATAGACGATCCTCTCGGCGAGGCTTCGCTTTCCCCGCTCGAGAACCTTGTTCACGACCTGGGTGACGAGCACCGAACGGTAGATCGGGTCTGGCTGGAGATCACGCCGAGGCGGCGGTCCTTTACGGGGCATGTCTTTTAGTCCTTCGTTCCTTGGCGCCGACTAGGCCTTCTTGGCACCGTAGCGGCTACGGGCCTGCTTGCGGTCACGCACGCCGGAGGTGTCCAGCGTCCCGCGAATAATCTTGTAACGCACCCCGGGCAAATCTTTGACACGCCCGCCGCGGACGAGCACAATCGAGTGCTCCTGCAGGTTGTGACCTTCTCCGGGGATGTACGCCGTCACCTCGACGCCGCTGGTCAGCCTGACACGGGCCACCTTGCGAAGAGCGGAGTTCGGCTTCTTGGGGGTGGTCGTGTAGACCCGGGTGCACACCCCCCGACGCTGCGGAGCCCCGCGAAGAGCTGGGGTCTTGGTCTTGGCCGTCTTTTGTTCACGGCCCTTTCGGACCAACTGCGCGATTGTCGGCAACAGAACCTCTCGTCGACTGCTTGTGGGGTGATGTGTTTCTGGACAGGGGATCCCAGGTCAAGACCGGGATGGGCTCTCGGCGGCGCATAACAACCCCGTCCCGCTCACCTTAAGAAACCCGAGGCCTCTTCCGGCTGACAGTGATGGGCGCGTTGCGACCGGCCATGAGGCCACATTTCATGCTAGCGCAAACTGGAAGCTCTAGTCGCAAACCGGAGGCTCTAGGCGACATCCCCGCAGCGGCGCCTTACGGACCTCTCCAGCGCGCCCGCTCAAAGCGGCGGCTGGACGACCACCGGATGGACAGCGTCTCCTGCTTCCCGGCGCGCGAGTTGAGTTGCCGCAGCAGCCATGACGACGAAGCCGACGACCTGTAGCAGCACAGCTAGGGCTGTCGCGTCGAGTCGCTCCTGGAAAGCCACCATGCCGATGATCACCGACGCTGCGGGATCGGCGACTGTCAGCGCCGGCATGGACCTACATAGCGGTCCCGCGCGGTAGGCCATCTGGGTGAGAAGCACAGACGCAGCTCCGAGCGCCGCCAGGCCATAAAGGGGCCAGGTGACGAAAAGGTTACCGATCCCAGTGTGCATGATGATCGTGATCTCTTTGAGCAGGCCTGCCACCAGCCCGTAGCCGACGCCGGCTGCCATGCCGAGCACCGCCGGAGCGGCGCGTGACGCCAAGTGGCCCTTGCGGGTCCCCAGCGCTGTAAGAAGGGCTACCACGACGCTGCCGCCGACGGTGGACCAAGCGAGGCGGTCCGAGTCGATGGGCACTTGACCCGCCGTGGGTTTCGCAGCTAGGAGGAACATCGCAAGACCGCCAACAAGGACAAGGGCCAGGAACCATTCCCTCACGGACGGCCGTCTGCGCTCCAACACAGCGCTAACCGGCAGCGCGAACAGGACGCCCGATATGAGCAAAGGCTGCACCACGGCTAGTTGTCCCCCGTCGAGAGCGAGCACATGCAGGGCCAAGCCGGCTACTGCGGCCACGCCTCCTATCAGCCACGCCGGTCGCGTAAGGAGATGTCGCACGAGCCGGTGCGCCCGACCGTCGGGGGCGCGCCGGGCACTGTGATGCTGGAGGATGCTCGAAACTGCTGCTGCCAGCGCTGAGGCGAGGGCTACCACGACGATCGAAAACTGGCTCATGTCGGGCTGACCTCCTGGCTTTGCGGGTTCCTACCACGAACCGCTAGGTGAAGTAGCGGCGCGTTGCACGCCGGCGTGTCAGGGACAGGTACATCAGTAAAGACCGGCTCCATCTGCCGTCCCTGGATTCGTGCAGCTCTGCGGTAGAGGTCCTCGCAGGAGCGCTCCACGGACTGCCAGTCGACGCTCGCAGGGTAGAGGCGGTTGTGCACGGCGACCCGCGCGACGAGCTCGGGGGATCTGGCCAGCGACGCTATGGTCTCGGCCATCGCAGCGTCGGAGTTCACGAGCCAGCCTTCGACGCCGTGCCTGACGAAATCCGCCACCCCTGTGCGGGTCCTGGCGACGATCGGCAGGCCAGCGGTGCGAGCTTCCAAGGCGGCGATGCCGAAAGACTCCAACGATGCCGGGGCTACGAAGAGATCGGACCTGGCGAAGGCGTCGCGTATCTCGGGGCGGCTGACCCGGCCGCGCAGGTGAACCCATCCCGTCATGGAGTTGAGCTCCAGGTACGAGCGGATCTCGCCCATCTGGGGGCCGTCGCCGAGGATCTCCACGCGCATCTCTATCGAGGAGGGAACCTTCTGGCGGGCCTTTCGGAGCAGACGGACGAGCTGGACCACCCGCTTGCGCGGCGCAAGCCGGGACACACAGACAATCCTCAGCTGGCTAGGGGCCGGCGGCTGGGGGGTTATGTCCCACTGGGAGGGGTCGACGCCGTTGGCGAGCACGGTCACCTCCCCCCTTCTGCCTACGATGCTGCGCAACGGCTGGGCTGCTGCGTCGCTGACAGCCGACCACGCCACGGGCCAGTCACCCCAGCCGCAGAGAAGATCGGCAGCGTCGAACAAAGGCGAGGCCTTGGCCCACATGGAGTGGACTGTTGCGACGGTAGGAATCCCCGTGAGGGCGGCGCTTCGCGCTACGAGAAACGAAAGAGGCGAGAAGCTCGAGGCGTGCACGTGGACGACGTCGAACTTCTGCGCAGCCACCCAAGCTGGACCATACCTGGCCCTGAAATATTTTATTTTCTCCTGCTTCTCGGCGTCGCCGGCTGCTGGTCTCGGCGCAGCGCCACCGCGTGTATCGCCACCCAGGAGCGCGGCCCGCGACGCGGCGACGCGGCGAACCAGGCGGCTACGTCGCGCAGTCCGCGTCAGCTCGTCAGCGTCGGGCGAACCTCTTTTGGCGCCTACGGCGACGACCCTCGCAGCTTCGTGGTGCATCTCGACGTGCGTTCGGGCTTCGGCGAAGCGCGCAGCGCCCTGGGTGATCGTGAAGATCGTCACGTCGTGGCGGGCGGCTTGGCGTGAAGCCAGGTCGTGGACTTGCAGCTCGATCCCACCCAGCCGTGGAAGGTAGCAGTCGGTCACGTGGGCGATCCTCATGGCCGCACCGACACCGCAGCGCGCGGCGAACTCGAACGCATGGCCCCGTCCGCTGCCAGGATAGAAGCGTGACTGCCAACGAAGTCCCTGGCCCAAGCACGGGCCCAAGCACGGGCACGGGCACGGGCACGGACTCCGATGCCGGGCGTGACAGCGGCGCCTCGGGTGACCGCAGCGCCTCGCGACGACGCCGACGAAGCCGGGGAAACGTCGCTATGAGCCCGGCGGGACCATCGTTTGGCCTGGTTTGCTTGCATGCCCATCCCGACGACGAGGCCTTGCTCACGGGGGGCACGATCGCTCGCGCCTGCGCCGAAGGGCACCGGGTAGCGATCGTGTGCGCCACCGACGGGGCCCTCGGCCTGGTCTCCTCTGGCATGGCAGCCAACGGGAACCTCGGCCGGCGACGCCGGGATGAGCTTCGCGCTGCGGCAGCGGCCCTCGGCTGCAGCGACGTCAGGTTCCTCGGGTATGCGGACTCTGGTTACGAAGCACCTCGGGACAAGCTGCGCAGTGACCGCCAGGGGGAACCGGGAGGCAGCGGCGCTGTCGGCGAGATCAGGTTCTGCGACGTCCCTACGGAGGAGGCGGCCGAAAAGCTCGCCGTGATTCTCAGAGAGCTGAACGCCGACGTGCTCACCGTCTACGACCCGGCGGGCGGCTACGGACACCCTGACCACGTGGCCGTGCACCGGGTAGGGATCGCCGCTGCTGAGCGGGCGGGCACGCAGGTCGTCTTGGAGGCGACCGTCGACCGCCGGGTGCTTCGCAGAGCTCTCGGCGCGCTGCGCGTTGTGGGTATCACCCGGGCTCTGAAAGTCGACAGGGACGAATGGGACCCGCGCAGGTTTGAGACAGCGTTCGCGGACCCCCAGCGCATCACCCACCGCGTTCGTGTGGGCCGGTATTCCCGAGCTAAACGTGACGCTATGGCTGCCCACGCCTCCCAGGCTAGTGGCGACGCTTCGGTTCGGACGCTCGCCGTGTTCGCAAGACTGCCCAACCCAGTGTTTCGCTTTGTGTTCGCCCACGAATGGTTCGTCGAGGTCGAACCCGCCAAGCAGAGCCACGACACAAGGGTTTACCCTCCCAGAGCCTGCACGAACCGCCGCAGCGACGACATCTTCGCCTCGCTGCGCACCCAGGCCGAAAAAGCCGCGCAGGCCGTGAAGGTCGGACCCCCCCAAGGCGAAACGCGTGGCTTGTGAGAGGAGCGGGCTTTCGGTCATGGTCGTCGTCAGGTCAGCGGCGCTACGCGCAGGGCACAAACCGGGGCACAAGGGAGAACTTTACAACTCAGCACCGCTGGAAGGGTGGATGCAGACTAGCCGATCGCGTCCCGCTGGGCCGTAAGGTGTCGACATGAACCCAACCGATTTTGTGGAAGGCGAGCGGCTTTGGTCCCAGGTGGACGGCTACATCCAAGCCAAGCTGATCGGCTCGGACCCAGCCTTGGAGTCAGCCCTGGAGGAGTCGGAACGTGCGGGCCTGCCCGCGATCGCGGTGTCGGCGCCGCAGGGCAAGCTACTGGCGATCTTGGCGAAGGCGATCGGCGCGAAGCGGATCCTCGAGATCGGGACTCTCGGCGGCTACTCGACGATATGGCTCGCACGGTCCCTACCCCCGGACGGCAGGCTTATCAGCCTCGAAGTCGACCCCAAGCACGCGGCGGTCGCCGCGGCGAACGTCGAGGCGGCTGGCCTCTCCGAGCGGGTAGAGATCCGGGTCGGTCCGGCAATCAAGTCATTCCCAGCTATACAAGCTGAGGTAGCGTCGAGCGGGAAGCGCTTCGACTTCGTGTTCATCGATGCCGACAAGCCGGCCACCTCCGCCTACTTCGAGGAAGTCTTGGATCTCACGAGACCCGGAGGGCTGATCATCGTCGACAACTCCGTCCGCCACGGGAGGTTGGTGGACGACTCCGGCTCGGACCCCAACGTCGTCGGGATGCGCGACTTCCATGACCTCGTCGCCCGCACTGCTGGGGTGTCGGCTACGACGATTCAGACCGTGGGCTCCAAAGGTTACGACGGTTTCACCGTCGTTCACATGGGCTCCTGAAAGCCTGGCATCAGCGTCGACGCTGCCGGCAGCTTAAAGGGCGCCCGGCAGCTTAAAGGCAGGAGCGGACGGCTTCTACCAGGGCCGCGGGCCGGGGGTCACCGGCGAGGTTCTGCTGCATCTGGTTCATCACGTAGGCGAACCCGACACCAGCCCGGCTGTCCGCGAACGCAAGAGAACCGCCAGCTCCCGAGTGACCGAAGCTGGAGTCCCCGAGAAGCGGCGACAGCGCCGTGGGGAGCATGAAACCCGATCCGAATCGGGTGTCCACGATGAGCACGTCGTCGGGTCCTTCCGAGCACACCGCTGTCGCTGACGCGACCGTGTCGTCGCTGAGGATCCGCCGCCCGTCGACGTCGCCTACGGTAGCCGCGTAAAGCTTCGCGAGCGAACGAGCCGTCGCTATCGCGTTAGCTGCGGGCAGCTCGCCGGCGTGCACTGCCCTGGAGTTGAACGAAAAAGGAGGTGTCGTCGGGTTCAGCGCTCTCATCGTGAGCGACGCCGGCGACGTCATGGCCCGGAAGCGCTCGGCTTGAGCTGCCGGCATCGAAGCGAGGTAAGCCGGGTCCGGGGCGACCATCGCCGCTGGGATCAACTTCGACACCCGGGATTCCTCAGCCTCGGGGAGGCCGACCCACATGTCCAGTCCGAGCGGTCCGGCCACCTCCTCGGCGAGGAAGCGGCCCGGGCTTCGACCGCTCACCCGGCGGATCACCTCCCCGACGAGCCACCCGAAGGTCACAGCGTGATAACCGTGGCGGCTGCCAGGCTCCCACGCGGGGCTCTGCGCGGCGAGGGCTTGCACCGGCGGGTCCCACGCTAAGGCGTCCTCGGGTGTCATCGCCGTGTCGAGGGTAGGCAGGCCAGCCCGGTGCGATAGGAGGTGACGGACGGTGACAGCCTCCTTGCCCGAAGCGGCGAACTCCGGCCAGTATTGGCTCACCGGGGCGTCGAGGTCGAGTTCGCCTCTTTGGGCTAGAAGGTGGGCGCAGATAGCGGTAGCCCCCTTGGTCGTCGAGAACACGAGGGTGAGGGTGTCCTCCTGCCAGGGGATCCGCCGCCCCCGATCGGCGAGCCCTCCCCATATGTCCACGACCTTGCGGCCGGCTACGTACAGGCAGAACGCGGCGCCAACGTCGCCTCGCGACGCGAAGTTCTCCCGAAAAGCTTCCGAGACCGCTTCGTACCCGCCGGCCACCTCGCCGTGGACTGCCACTTCGTTTTGATCGCTCACGATCCGCCTTTCTACCAGCGTGGCGAGGATCAGGTGGTGACGATCTGCTCCAAGGTCCACTCGGGATGGTCCGAGGCTACCCTCTCGAGCCAGTAGGGGCTTTGGAACACCGCTAGCAAGGTCCCGTCCCCTCGGCTCAGGACGTCTACTCCGCCGAGACCTCGCAAGTCCTGCGCGGTCGCCTCGTCGGTGCGTCGAACGGTGCGCTCGTGGGGACCTGATAGCCGTATCGCAGCTCCGAACTCGTTGGCCATTCTGTGAGCCAGAACCTCGAACTGCATTGCCCCCACCGCTGCGAGCACGGGCGTCGGGTCGTCCCCCCGGTGCAGTATCGCGATGACCCCCTCGGCTTCGAGCTGGGCCAGACCCCGTTTGAACTGCTTCGAGCGTGACAGGTCGACGGGATGCGCCGTGGCTATCAGCTCAGGAGCGAAAGTCGGTATCGGCGGGAAGACGACGGGCCTGTCGCCTGCGTAGAGGCTGTCGCCGACCCTCAAACCGGAAGCGTTCACCAGTCCGACCACGTCTCCGGGCCAAGCGTCGTCGACAGTCTCGCGCTCCGAGCCGAACACCGACGTTGCGTACTTGGTAGCGAATGGTTTCCCGGTCGGGCCGTGCGTGAGGACCATGCCTCTCTCGAAGTGCCCGCTGCAAACCCTCACGAACGCTACGTGGTCGCGGTGCGCAGGGTTCATGTTCGCCTGGATCTTGAACACGAACCCGGAGAAGTCCTCGTCCAATCCCCTCGCTGCCCCGGCTTCGTCGGGGACAGGCTTGGGGCTCGGCGCCATGTCCACCACCGCGTCCAGGAGGTGACGGACACCGAAGTTGGTTAGAGCCGACCCGACGAACAGCGGGCTGGTCATGCCCATCTCGAATGTGTCGGGCGTGCTGATTGCGCCGATCTCGTCGAGCAGGGCGCACTCCTCGACGGCTCGCTCCCAGTCCACCCCGAAACGCTCCGCGGCGTGTTCGGAAGGGAGGCTGTACTCCTCGGCAGCGGTCGATCCTCCCCTGCCGGTACGGTTGAAACCGACGAAGCTGGCGTCCCTGCGGTCTATGACCCCATGGAAGACGCCTGGCTCTCCGACCGGCCACGTGACCGGCGTGGGGATCAGGCCGATCTGGTCTTCTATCTCGTCGAGGAGCTCCAACGGGTTGCGGCCCGGCCGGTCGCATTTGTTGATAAATGTGATGACCGGTAGAAGGCGGGCGTGGCAGACCTCGAACAGCTTGAGCGTCTGGGGCTCAATGCCTTTCGCCACGTCTAGAACCATGATCGCCGCGTCCGCTGCCGTGAGGACCCGGTAGGTGTCCTCGGAGAAGTCGCGGTGGCCTGGCGTGTCTAGAAGGTTGACCGTCGCCCCCCGGTACTTGAATTGGAGCACCGTGGAGCTGATCGAGATGCCCCGCTCCTGTTCGAGTGCCATCCAGTCGGACGTGGCGCGCCGCCGACCTGCACGGGCTTTGACAGCGCCTGCCTCTTGGACCGCGCCCGAGTAGAGCAGGAACTTCTCGGTCAAGGTGGTCTTGCCCGCGTCGGGATGGCTGATGATAGCGAACGTCCTGCGACTCGCAGCTTCCCTGGTCGCCTGGTCCGCGATGGCGGTGTCGGATGTCGGGGAAAGGACGGACATAGCAGTTAGCGTCGAAGAATCGACTACGACACGATCACAGCGAGCGTTTCGAAGTCTACGCTTGCAGTCTACCCGCCGGCGGGGGCGACAAACCCGGCCTTCAGGAGGGGTAGGTCACCCCGGTCAGCTTCTCCGACGCGTCCCAAAGTGCTTCAGCCGAGCTTGCGTCGCGCGCCCGGCGGGACGGCGTTTCTAGGACTGGGGGCCCGGCGATCATCCACCTCGGCCCGTAGTACTGGCCGCCGGAAGCGTCTGGGTCGACGGCCGCCCGTAGCAGCGGCAGCGCGCCCCTCGCCGTCGACTGGCCCATGCCGGGGATCCAGTTAACGCTGCGAAGCACCGCGTTGGAAATCCCGGTTCCCTCGACGCCCAGGTCGGTGCGACTGAAGCCGGGGTGGGCCGCTAAGACACGTGTCGGGATCCCCGATGCGGCGAAGCGACGGTCAGCTTCGAAAGTGAAAAGCAGGTTCGCGAGCTTGCTCTGCGAATAGGCGCCCCAACGGCTGTAGCGACGGTTGCGCCACATGAGATCGTCGAGTCTCAGGGCGCCGTTGCGGTGCGCCATGCTCGACACGTTGACCACCCTCGAACCTGGCGTCGACGCGAGCAGCCCGGCCAGTCGCCCTGTCAGCGCGAAGTGACCCAGGTGATTGACGCCTATCTGAGTCTCGAATCCGTCCTCGGTAGCCGACATGTCGACGGCCATCACGCCGGCGTTATTTACGAGGATGTCCAGGCGGTCCGTCCGGCGCGCGATCTCCGCCGCGGCGCGCTCTACCGACGCGAGCGACGCCAGGTCCAAGGCGACCACCTCGGCTAGAGGTCCGATCCGCCCGGCGGCCACCGTCGCCTTGTCGGTGTTACGGCATGCGAGAAGCACCCTCGCTCCTCTCTCGGCGAGGCGCTCTGCCACCTCGAGGCCCAGACCCGAGTTCGCGCCGGTAACAGCCGCGACCTTGCCTTGGAGAGGGGGAATGTCGGCGCAGCTCCACCAGGTCACGCCCCCAGGGTACCGGGATGCAATCCCGACCCGGTCGCAGCGGTAGCTTCCGAGATTTCCCGCTGCCAGCTTCAGGGCTTTCCTGCCGGCCTGCGGGTTAAGCTCTCACCCCGTGAACTCCACTCTAGGCGGCAAGGCCGGGGCGAGCCCTGCGCGGGTTGCGGTTATCGGCACCGGCTATGTCGGTCTGACCACAGCGGTGTGCCTCGCCCATCTCGGCAACACAGTGACAGGCGTCGACGTCGACGAGGTGAAAGTAGCGCGGATGTCCGCAGGGGAGCCTCCGATCCTAGAAGAAGGCCTCGGCGAGCTGCTTCGCGAGGGCCTCGACGCCGGACGGCTCACCTTCTCCTGCGACACTGCGGCAGCGGTGCAAAAGGCCAGGTTCGTGTTCTTGTGCGTCCCGACACCCCAGGGAGCGGACGGCGCCGCGGACCTACGTTTCGTGGAACAGGCGTCAGCTCAGATCGCCCGTCACCTCGAGCCTGGCGCTGTAGTGGTGACCAAGTCGACGGTCCCGGTCGGCTCGGCCGGCAAAGTCGTGGCCGCTCTGGGACGCGACGACGTCGCTGTGGTCTCGAACCCGGAGTTCCTTCGCGAAGGAAGGGCCGTCGAGGACTGGCTGCACCCCGACCGTGTAGTGATCGGAGCCGAGCAGGCGTGGGCCGCGAGCGCTCTGTCGGCTCTCTACGAGCCGCTCGGCGCCCCGACGGTGGTGACCGACCCGGCGAGCTCGGAGACGATCAAGTACGCTTGCAACGCTTTCCTCGCAGCCAAGGTCAGCTTCGTCAATTCGATCGCCAACCTGTGCTCCGCAGTAGGCGCGAACGCTACAGACGTCATCGCCGGGATGAGCTTCGACCACCGTATCGGAGCGGACCATCTCGCCCCCGGACCCGGATGGGGTGGGTCGTGCTTTCCCAAGGACACCCAGGCGCTGCTTCGCATCGCCGAAGACCACGGGTACCGCTTCGAGCTGCTCGAAGCTTCGATTCGCGCCAACGACGCCCAGTTCGAAACTGTCGCTGACATGGTCGCCTCCGCAGCGGGCGGTGACATTTCGGGGGTGACGGTCGCCGCGTTCGGTTTGACGTTCAAGGCTGCTACCGACGATCTGCGGGACTCGCCGGCTATATCGGTGCTGTCACGTCTAGCGGCCCGCAAGGCCAGGCTGAGAGCGTTCGACCCGAGCCGCCCGTCTGGCGGAGACCCCCGCCTCAGCGGGCTCGGCCTGGAGGTCTGCGACGATCCCTACGAGGCAGCCCGAGGCGCCGACGTGGTCGTGGTGCTCACCGAGTGGCCCGAGTTCGCTGGACTGGATTTGGTCCACTTGGCGGGCGTCATGGCGGGGAGGGGTCTTGTCGACGCCCGTAACATGATCGACCCCGGCGCAGCGAAGGCAGCGGGGCTCGTCTACGTGGGTATGGGAAGATCCTGATGCGCTTCTTGGTCGCTGGAGGCGCAGGCCTGATCGGCTCGGCGATGTGCGCAGCGCTGGTCGGCCGGGGCGACGACGTCGTCTGCGTGGATAACCTGCTGACGGGCTCCCGGGCCAACGTCGAGGAGCTGTCCGGGGAGGATCGTTTCGTGTTCGTCGAGGCTGACATCACCGCCGGGATTCCCGTCGACGGCCCTTTCGACGTGGTGATCAACCTGGCGTGCCCCGCCTCGCCAGTCGATTTCGGCCCGCTCGCACTGGAGATCCTCTCCGTCGGATCCACCGGGCTGCGAAACCTCCTCGAAGCGGCCAGGGGTTGGGACGCCACGTTCCTTCAGGCTTCCACCAGCGAAGTGTACGGCGAGCCGCTCGTGCACCCCCAGCCGGAGAGCTACTGGGGTAACGTCAACCCGGTAGGCCCGCGGTCGGTCTACGACGAGGCGAAACGCTTCGGCGAAGCTCTGACCATGGCCTACCACCGCCGCCACGGCGTCGCCGTTCGCATAGCTCGTATCTTCAACACCTACGGCCCGCGGATGCGCCCCGACGACGGCCGGGTGATCTCCAACCTGGTAACGCAGGCTCTGTCGGGCAAGCCTCTCACCGTATACGGAGATGGGTCGCAGACCCGCAGCTTCTGCTACGTCGAAGACGAGGTCGCCGGGCTGCTGGCGCTCGCCGCATCGGACCTCGTGGGGCCTGTGAACGTCGGTAACGACACCGAGTTCACGGTTCTCTCGGTCGCCCAGCTAGTCCTCGAACTGACAGGTTCGGACTCGCCTATCGTCTTCGAACCCCGCCCCGCCGACGACCCAACCCAGCGCCGGCCGGATCTGACGCTCGCTAGAAGCTCGCTCGGTTGGAGCCCGTCCACACCGCTAGCCGACGGCCTGAAAGCCACGATCGAATGGTTCGCGAAGCACCCTAAACCGTGAGCTGGCGGTTCTTGTTCGGCTAGACCGTTCGTTTGCCGGTCAGCCTTCCCCAAGCGGGCGAGTACACGACGATGCAACGCAGCGCCTGAAAGCCGTCGCGCCAGCCGATCTTCTTCCCCTCGGCGTAGGTGCGCCCCGAGTAGCTGATACCCACCTCGTAGATACGCGCTCCCGTCCGCGCGACCTTCGCAGTGATCTCAGGTTCGATACCGAAGCGGTCCTCGCGAAGGTCAAGGGCCTGGAGCACCTCGCGCCGGAACACCTTGTAGCAGGTTTCCATGTCGGTGAGATTCAGGTTGGTGAACGCGTTCGACAGCGTCGTGAGAACCCTGTTGCCTACCGAATGCCAGAAGTACAGCACCCGGTGCGGACGGTCCGAGATGAACCGCGAGCCGAACACGACGTCAGCCTCACCTGACACCAACGGGCCAACAAGCCTGCCGTACTCGCCGGGGTCGTACTCCAAGTCGGCGTCTTGGACCACGACAAAGTCCGCTGTCGCTTCAGCGAAGCCCCGGCGCAAAGCTGCACCCTTACCCATGTTACGGCCTTGCTCGACGACTTTCAGACGGGGGTCCCCGACCGAGCGGACCGCGTCGAGAGTCCCGTCGGTCGAACCGTCGTCGACGACCACAACCTCAGCGACCCACGGCGATTCGAGCACCCGGGCGAGCAACTCCTTGACCGTCGCCGCCTCGTTGTAACAAGGCACCACGACGCTCAGGCAACGAGACTCACCCACGGCTCGTCCTAGCGCCCCCTGCCGCTCGTAGTCGACTCCCACGGGCCCGAGTATAGATTGAAGTTTCGGGACGGCATCGCTACCGCGATCGCAGATCTGCTCCACGCTCTCGGCGGAGCACGTTCGTCGCTTGACTTATGACCGGCTACAGACGGCTGGCGGGGCACTCGGCTAGCCGGCCATCCTGTCCGACTAGGTGGCTGGCATCAAAGTTTCCGCGAAGGCGTGCCTCCGTGACGCTTAGCGCTTCGATAAGTTCGGCGACGTCGTAGAGCGGTCTCCCCACCGCCTCAGCGACTGCTAGAACTCTAAGCCTGCTCCACGGCGCAGGAGCGACGATGGCGACCCGAGAGCCTCGACGAGCAAAGTGACCTGCAGCGTCTACCGCAGCCGCGAAGGCCTCCGTGGGGCCGACGTCGGCAGCGGTGTAGATCGCCACCGTCTCGCGTGACGTCGCCACATCGTGTAGCGATCCTCCGTGCGCAGCCCGCGCCGGGGACGCTGCAGCCCTGGCTACGACTTCGGAGCGAGTGGTCGCCGCAACAGTGTCGAAGCCGGTGTAGCGCTGCTTAGCCTCGACGCTGTCCGCGAGGCCCCACTTGCGAACTATCTCCAGTCGGTTACGTGCCACCATCGCCTGGATCGATCCCATCCTCGCGTCGGATGTGTCCCCGCCGTGCTCCACGTGGAGCACCCGGAGTCTCTCGCTGTATGCCACCCGGAGGCCGGCAAATCGAGCCTTGAGGCACAAGTCGAGATCCTCGCAGTAGGCGGGAAAGTATCGGAAGTCGAACCCGCCCAGCGCCTCGAAGACCTCCCGGCTAACCATCGAGCAGGCGGCCGAGACGTGGTCCGTCGCTACAGCCTCGGCCTTGCCCAGCGCCGACAGGTCCCAGCCGCGGCCGCTCTGCCAGACGTACCCGGCGGCGTCGACGACGCACCCCGCTTCTTGTACAGTCCCGTCGGTCGACACGAGGGTCGCCCCGAGGATGCCGATCGACTCGTCCGCAACGTAGGCGTCGCGAAGTCTTCGAAGCCAGCCGTCGGCGACGAACACGTCCGCGTTGAGAAAGACCAGATGGGTTCCCTTCGACCGTTCGGCCGCGATGTTGCACGCCTCGCCGAATCCCCGGTTGGTGTTGATCTCGATCACGCGCACTCGATCATCAACTGCAGCGGCGGCTTCAAGGCGAGCGTCTGGCGGGCCGTTGTTGGCTATCACCATCTCCCACGAAACCCCGGCCGGTACTGCCCCTACTACGGCAGCGCACGTGGCGACCAAGTCCGGCTCGTCGAACGCCACCACGATCACAGATACCTCAGGGCCTCCCGGGTCGACGATCCGCGGGACCGTTGCCCGTCTCACGCTGCGATCGTGGTCTTCGTGGACCTGGTGCGCCAAGGCGGCGAGCGCAGCGACACGCTCGCTCGCCGCCTTGGCCTCATCGATACTGCTCGAAGGTCTCGCCGCCGGAGCCTTGAACAGGTGAGCAACGCCTGCCAGAGCCCAAAGGGACCTGAGGGTACGGTTAGCCAGAACGTCGCTGCAGCACTCAGCGAGCTCTCCGAGCAAGGTCGCCGTCTCGACGAAGTCTTCCCCGGAGCGAACTGCGGCGGCCGCCTCAGTCAAGCGTACTTCGAGGTGCTTCAGTGCGTCCGACGGCTGAAGTCGTCGAATTCGGCGAAGCAGCGTGAAAGCACCCCAAGTCGAACTCGACCTTATCGCAGGGATGAGCCTCCCGGCGAGGTTCTCGGCGGGTTCTCTCAGCGCCGCCGCTACTTGGCGCTCGAAACCCCCTTGGGCGAGCTCGCTCGCCGAGCTGACAAGGCGAGCGAACGTCAGGCTCCCCGAGGTCAAGTCTTCCATCGCCGGAACTGGACTCTACCATTAGCTTGTCAACGCTTCGGCTTCGGCACCCCCGGAGATGTCACCGTCTAGTCGTCCGTCGCTGATATGGCTCGGGTGGTCAGCTCGGGTGGTCAGGGCTGAAGTGCCTTTGATCACTGCGCCGCCTTTGGAGGTCGGTGCAGAGAAGGGGGAGTCGTTGGAGCGGATGGTTCATTTGGTTCATTCGACTTGGTTGCCGTATCGGAGCGTGGTGCAGGCGCGGACGTTGTTGTTGGCTGCTGACGGTGTGGCCACGAATCACGAATAAGGTGGCCTGCCGGCTGGGCACGACCGATGATTCGGTGCGGGCCTGGCGGCGCCGCTTTGAGGCCGAGGGTGTGGTTGGGATGGCTAGTATCCCCGAGCGGCGGATCCGCCGTGGCGCCCGATCTCATCGAATCGATCCAGGTCTGGGCCGAGCGCTGGAACGACGATCCCAAGCCCTTCGTCTGGCACGAGCCAGCCCAGGAAATCATCGAGAAAGTCCGCTGCGGACAGGCCAGACTCGCTCGAGTCGAATCCGTGACGGCCCACTAGGAAAGGCGACGCCAATCCGGTGACCGTGCCGGCGGACATTGTGGTCACGAACGAAGCCGACCTCATGGTCAACGCGCGCGACACCCTCGCCCTCCCACTAGGCTCAAAGAAAACTGCCGCGATCTCCAAAAACCATGGAAATAGCCGCCAAGAACTCACCCGGCGCCGGGTGAGTTCGAAAGTCCCAGGGATCCCTTCCGGTTGTGGGTGGCCTTGCCTGCCCGGGACTTCTTCTGCTGACAACGTTTCAATTCCAGACGATCCTCAAAATACGAGGCTTGTCTGGAATTGGAACGTCGAAACTTCGCATCGAACCGACGCTTAGTCACGGCCCAGCGCTTACGGCTACCGGGCGTGCGTCATCGATGCCTTTTAGACCCTATGCTAGGGTGATTTGGATGTGTGAGTCCGCAGAGTTCGTGTCCTGGGACACAGAGTGAGCGGGCGGTCCACACGGCACAACCGGAAGGCGAAGCTCCACGCTGCGAAGCCCGGCTGGCGCTCGGCCGTTGTAGTTTTTTTGATATACGGGATCCTTGCGATCGGCGCCAACTGGCACGTCTGGGTTCACGGGGTGAGCAGCACGATCCAGACCGCTGGCGGCTCCGACGTGCAGGAGGAAGTGTGGTTCCTGGCTCAGACACCGTGGGCCATCATCCACGGCGTCAACCCGTTTGCCAATGCCTGGCTCAACGCTCCGACGGGCCTGAACCTGATGGACAATACGACCATGCCGTTGCTCGGCATCCTCGGAGCACCTATCACACTCCTCTTTGGACCGATCGCAACCTTCAACGTCCTCCTCGACTTGGGCTTTTGCGTGTCAGCCGGAGCGTTCTTCCTAGCCGCCAGGCGCCATGTGGCGTGGACGCCGGCGGCGTTCATCGGAGGATTGCTCTATGGTTTCTCCCCTTATGCGGTGGCCGTCGGCACCGGCCACCTGTTCCTGCTCTTCTCGGCCGTGCCTCCGCTGGTACTGCTAGTAGTCGATCGGTTTGTGCGTTCGCCGGAATTCTCTCCTCGCCGGACCGGGCTGGCACTTGGTCTCTGCTTGCTGGCCCAGCTGTACATCTCAGTCGAAATCTTCGCCTCCATGATCGTCCTCGGCGCGATCACCGTCGCTGTGGCCGCAGTCGTGTGGTGGAGGCCAACCCGCGTCGACATCCGACGATGGTTGCATGCGCTAGGAGTGGCCGGGATAGTGCTGGTAGTGGGAGCAAGCTACCCGCTCTGGGTGGCACTGGCGGGACCTCAGCACATCCAAGGGCCGGCCCAGACCGCCCAAGCCTTGGCCGGCCTGGCTACAGATCCCTTGAGCCTAGTAGTCCCAACCATCAACCAGCACTTCACCCTCGGGCACGCCTCGCTCGGTGACGCCCTAGTTGCAGAGCGGAACTCCCATTGGGATGTGGTCTTTGATGCCGTGGCCGAAAACGGCACCTACATCGGAGTACCACTCATCGTTCTCCTCACCGCCGGAACAATCGTCCTCTGGCAGCGCAAGGCGGTCAGGCTGTACGCCCTCGTTGCGATGAGTGCGCTCGTGCTCTCGATGGGTTCGCGACTGCACATCGACGGCCATCGCACGCGCATACCACTTCCTTTCATATTCCTCGCCCATCTACCACTGCTCGACAGCAGCGTCGCCGTTCGTTACATGCTCTTCTTCTGGCTCTTCGCCGCTCTCATTCTGGCGATTGTGGCCGATCGCATTCGGGACCGAATGCTCAGCGTCGGGCCCTCGTCCTTCGCCGCCGCGTCAGGCGCGGTGCTGGTAAGCGGGGCGGCGTTGATTCCTCTGCTGCCGCAGTGGCCCTACTCGGCGGGGCCGGCAGGCGTGCCGACATGGTTCACCACTCAGGCCTCGACCTTCCCAGTCGGCTCGACACTCGTCATATTTCCATTCGCCGAAGCACCCGACGCGTCGGCCATGCTGTGGCAGGCTGTGGCAAACGTCCGCTTCAAGATGCCAGGTGGCTACGCGGTCTTCCGATCCGCCTCGGGGAGCGCCACATTCGCGAGCGCTCCGTCGCCGCTCCAGGAGTCACTGGCGCTCTGCTCCATGGGCGAGCCGGTCAGCCAGTCGCCGTCATCGATCCGATCCCAACTGGCATCGTGGCATGCGAGCGGGGTCTTGGTCGCACCGAACTACCCGGGGGCTTCGTGCGCCCGTCACCTGATGCAGTCCGCCTTAGGCCTCCCCCGCGAGCAGGGCGGCATGCTGGTATGGCGGATCTATTCCGGCACAGATCTGTCAGCGCCAGACTTGAGAGACCGAGCAACGAGTACTTGGGCGGCCGTGGGCCGAACCAAGAGGAACGACCAAGGCACAGGTCAGTCGCATCTGATAGCGAGAGCCTCTTCGATCCGCTCCAAGCGCCTCTGGAGGGCCGCCTGGTCCTGCAGTACAGCTTGCATGCGGAGCACCGCCGTTGATGCCTCCGCGGTCCGTTGGTTCACGGTGTGGATCGTCTCGGCCAGGTCGCCGACCCGTTCCGCTAGCTTTGCCAGCCGGCGGTCCAGGTCGCTCGCCGTCTCGGCGTGGTCGATCACCGTGGGATCCCACCGGTTGACCTTCCACGAGAGATCTTCGAACCGCTCTATGAGTTCACCCAAGTTGGCGGTCAGTCCCGCCGACTCGTGGCGAACCACGGCCAACTGGCTGGTCAGCAACGCGACCTCGTGCAAGCACTCCTCGAGCAAACGACAGCTGGTGTGGTTGGCCCCGGCTCCCCGTGCAGCAGTGACGGCCGATTCCGGGCCAAGGGCGGTAGCCGCTGCCTTCAGCATCCGACTCAACGTGGAGGATACCTGATCGAAATGGCTCATGACTTAGATCGACCTCCAACAGCGACCGGCCTCAAAGTGAGGTGACCGTTTCCATCACATACCTCCTCAGGATGGCGTCGGCGACCAGCGCCAACCGCTGGACGTCGGTTGATCGGCCCGGCGCCATCCTGCCGGCTCCAGCGGCCAGAACGAGCTCCCTCTCGACCGCGGGTAAGACGGCATGGATGTCGAAATCCGAGTGGACGGATCGCACCCCGTGGCGGGATATCTCCTCGAGCGGGACCTTTTGGCGGAGAACCTGGCCGATCACTTCCACGTATGCGTCCGTTGTGGCATCGGCCTTCAGGCAGCTGACCCCGTCAATCAACCACTCCGATATGCCCGACACGGCTGGAATTATCGGCACACACCCCTCGGCCGCAGCCTCGAGGGGCACCAGAGGCATGGCGTCGTTAGCGCTCGTGGGAAAGACCAGGAGGTCGGCTTGGCGAAACCACTGTCGCAGTTCTGCCTTCGGTACCGGCCCGTGCTGGGTGACATAGTCGGTGACGCCGTGCTCGCTGACTAGGTGTGCCAGGCGCCGAAGATCACCTTCCCCGAAGATTTCCAGGCTCAGGTTCGTGTGGCCCCGCTCCACCAGCCGGGCGACGACTTCGGGAAGGATGAAGACCCCCTTTTCCTCAGCGACGCGCCCGGCGAACACCATCCTCAGGGACTGACCGTCGTAGTACGGGCGCTCCACGGATTCGGCCGTCCCAAGCACCCAGTTGGGCAGCATCCGAGTGCGGCCCCCGATCGGAACCACCCGCTCGACGGCATCCAAGACCGTCTGGCTGCACACGATGAACCGTCCGGATATGTGCGTTGCCACCTGGGCACCCAACGCCCGCAGCTCACCTCCGAAATTGCACAGGTCGGCGGGGATCGAGTCACCGAGATGCCAGACCCAGGGCATCTGCACCTGCTCGAGCGCCGCAAGGACGCCGAGGCCCCCGACCGCCACCAGGTTCCACAGGTAGCAGACGTCGGGCTCCCATGCCTGAAGTATCTCGAGGAGGATGTACACGTTTTCAGCGTTCAGAAGATTCGACTCGAATTCCCAGAACGGGGACCGCAGCGCTACACGTTGGGGGCTGTAGACGTCGGGAGTGCGCAGCAGACGCAGCACATGGCTCTCCTGCTGCGCCGGAATTGGGCGTCGAGGCACTGTGGTCAACACTCTGACATCGTGGCCAAGCCTGCGCAGACCATCTACCGCCTCAGAGCACTGGACCTCGTAGCCTCCTACCACCTCGGGCGGGTAGAGGTTCGAGATGGCTAGAATCTTCATAAGTCGGTTTCCACGCCACGTGACGTTACGGCACGATTATCTAAGACCAGCGTCGGCCAATCATCGGTCATCGAGTCGACCCTCGCCGTCAGAGGATGCCCGGCCGCCTCCGCCGCGTCCTCGTCCGAGTCGTAGAGGACCATGTCGGCCAGATGAATCAGGCCGAGGGATCGTCCCACCTCGCTGGTCCGCACCGACAGTTCGCTTACGCTCAGCCTTTTCCCGAGCAGGCGGGCAGCCAGTACCGCCACCTCTCCGGCTCTGGTGTAGGGGCGACATACGTGGACCACGGAGACACCCTCCATCAAGGTCAGGACATCCCAACCCTTGACGTGCTCCATCGGCTTCAGCGCAACCGGTTGGACGATCTGGACTTGGTGCAGGGCGACGGTCGGGCCGGGGACGGAATACATCGCAACTCGCGCGGTCCACGAACGCGGAGCGGGATCTGATGCCAGCCGCACGGCCCAGTGATCCTCGAGGTCGGTGGCGGCCACCTCTTCAGGCCCGGCCACGATGACAAGGATCTCCGCACGGGATGGCACTCCAGAATCCACAGGGGGCGAACCTACAGCACTTCCGCCAGGGCCTCGTAGACCCGGGCTCGGTAAGCGTCTCGCGAGAACAGCTCGGATCGGTGGATCAACTCCCGGCTCAGCCGGCTGGCGCCGTCCGGATCGGCGAACAACCCGTCGATCCGCTCGACTCCTTCGGGAATGGACCGGAATGTCATGGGACAGCCGAGCATCTCCATGACCTCCGTCACGCCGCCAGCCTGGTAGACGACCGGTATGCAACCGAAGCTCGCGGCCTCCACCGGAACGATGCCGAAGTGCTCCAGGCGTTCTGGGAAGTCGAACGGATCCACCTCGTAGCCAGTGGCGTGGATCAGGACCGCTGACCGGGTGTACAGGTCCATCAGCGTGGCCCGGCCAACGTTCGGATAGAAGTGACAGTTCAGGTCGCCGGCCATCGAGACCAGCTCTCTGAATCGGTCCCGCGACGCCGGCGTGGCGTGCAGAGCGCCGGCGACGAGGAGCTCGGGGGTGCGTCCGAAGCGCTCCCCCATCTGCCGGACGATATCGATGACGATGTCCTGACGCTTGTTGTGACCACCCTTGAAGAACCGGCCGACTGTCATTACCGCGGTCCGCTCCTTCCATTCTGGAGGCTCCGGTGCCCCTGGAAGGGTGGCCGGCGGGTACATCACCCTGATCGCTGGCGCGCGCAGGCCGAGACGGGAGAGGTGGCCGTTTACATAGCGCTTGACGAAGTTCGAGTAGACCCAGATCTCATCGAATGTCGACAGGTTGGCGGATTTGGCGTGGATGTAGTCTTCGGGCACGTCGAAAGGAAACTGGCACAGGTAGACGTTGAATCTCGTGCCCATGCCCGGGGTCGGGGGAACTACTTCATTTCCCAACGTCACGCCGAGCTCCGGCGGGTCGGACTCCAGTTCGCCAAGGATGATACAGCGGTCCGGGCCGTCCAGATCGAAGATGCCTTTCATCTGACCCATACGAAGGGAGCTGTAGCGGTGGGGAGCGACAAAGCGGACGTTGCTCGGCCCCACCGCCTCGGCCAGCAGTGCCGCCAGCTCGAACAGAACCCTTTCCCCCCCTCCGGGAATGATCTCGTATGGGGTGTAGAAGGCAGCGCTGCGGACCCGGCCTTGACCGAGCCGGGTCGGTCGGGCCGCTTCGGCAGGTCCGGTCGGTCGGGGCACCGGCCCCGCAACCGGTGCTGGTGGATTGTGGCCCTGGCGAGCGTGCAGCCACGAACCCCATTTCTCCACGAAGGACAGACGGTTTATCTCAACCTGGGATTCCAACCTCATCACGGCATCGCCGGTCGTGAGACTCTCGAGGTGGACCACCCTGGCTTTCGGGTTGACGACGACCGGACCTACCCGGGTGCGCAACGTTAAGCAAAGATCGACGTCCTCGTAATAGGCCGGCTCCCATTCGATGGCAAACCCACCCACGTTCAGGAAGTCGCACCGGCGGAGCAGCAGGCAGGCCGCCGAGCAGTAGTCGACGACAAACTCCTCCGTGTAGTGCTCGGGAGGCCAGAGCGCCCCTTTCCCGATCTGGACCACGTCCCCGGTCGGCAGTACCAGCCCCCCCACCTCTTGGACCAGCCCGCTCGGATAGAGGAACATCGGACCGACCGCGCCGAGCTCTGGACGACGAATCATGGTGCCTATCAGCTCACCTACGCAGGTCTGGTCGACATAGGCGTCGTTATTCAGAAGCAGCACGTACCTGCCCGTGGCCTCCTCGACGCCGATGTTATTGCCTTCACCAAAGTAACGATTGATCCCGACCTCAACCAACCGGGCTCGACCCGCCACTGCGGAAGCCAGTTGGTCGACCACCCCAGGAGGAGAGCCGTTGTCGACCACGAGGATCTCCCGCACCCACGGGCCCGCTGATGCAACCACATGGTCCACGCATTTCACCGTCGTATCCACCTGGTTGTAGCTGAGAATGACCACCGAAACGTTGTTCTCGAAGTCGTCCGTCATCTGGGATAGCGGTCCGCTAACCGAACGAGCGGGAGAGGCGTATCCGCAACCGCTGCAGGAAACGGAGACCCCGGGTCACCCGCCACGACACCGTGCTGGTGAGCGCCGAAATGTGGTCGGCACGCACCTTCACCTCGAAGTGGAGCCGGGTGATCTCCGCCTGAAGACTTTCCTCTATGAGAGCATGCTGGGCCTGCATCTCCGCAGTGCGCCGCTCGCAAGCTGCCGCCCGCGTCGCTAAGAGGGCCAAGAGTCGGTCGGCTTCGTCCTGCAGGCGAACGGCTTCGCGGGTCCGTTCGAGCAGCCGGTCAGACAGTCGTTCTACATCTGATTCGAGAGCCTTGACCGATAACCGGTGTTCGCTGTCCGCCTGGCGCACCGTCTGGGCGTACTCCTCCTGCATGCGGCCCAAATGGGCGCGAATTCCGTCGCTGGAAACGGGATCACTTCCGAACACGTGGCGGTAGGCGATGCGCTCACCAAGCGAGCGGAAGAGAGCCGACGCGACCGGCTCACCCGAGCGCAGGGCCTCGACCACCGGAGCCCGCCCGTCGGTTGGCGCTTGAGCGACGCCTACCAGCCCGGGCAACCTGACCTTCTCCGCCGGGAAGCAATCAGCCACCTGCAGCCATTCCTTCCGTGCAACGTCGTCGTCTTGCCCGTCCGAGTCACTCGTCACCATCACGACCCCACCGGCTCGGACACGAGGCATCCACGTCGACAGGTCCACAACCCCCCGAGCCGAGTCCCGTCCGTGGACAAGATGGAGGAAGTCGATGCTCTCGACGTCGAACTCCGCGGCTGCCTCCTCCAATCTCAGGCGCATAAGCGCCACGTCGGGCGACGACCGGGCTGCGCAGAACTCAGTGAGGCCAGTGTATAGGGGGTTCTGCCGCAAGGTCAGCGAGTCCACTGGCCATTCGCCAACGCCGATAATCCGGCCTGCGCTGCTGAAGGAAGAGGCAATAAGGCACAGCCCTCGGAACGACTCACCGGCTCCGGTTCCGACCTCCACGGCGAGTTTGGGACGGACGGTGTCGAAGATACAGGCGGTCAAGGGAAGGAGCTGGTTCCATCGCGATGGAACTAAGCTGTCAGGTGTCCAAGACAGCCAGTCGCCGAGCAAACCGAACTCTTGGCCTGTCCCAGTCACGATTCTCTAGGCTCACTCATTAGTCGACAGACTTTAGCATGCCTTGCCTGAGCGGCGACACCCTGCCGTTTTGCTGGCTCGTGTGGCGCATCCGTGGGCGCCCTGGGCGCCCACGCTGGACTGAAAGCCCACGGGAGCGCGCTGAAGCGCTATCGTTGCGACGACTGGTTGAGCCCCCCAAGCAGTACAAGTAGATCACATTCAGCTAAGCGCGCATTGATCCGGGCATCTCGACTTCGATCTGCACCGTGAGCGACGGCCTGGAAAAGCGCCCCAAGAATCGACAATCGGGGCCTGCGAATGGACTGAACGAACGTGAACGGACCCTGGCGTCCTCCTCGGCCCGTCAAGCGTGACGCTACGTGCCGAGTGTAGTGATATAGCCACTCCCAGACCCACTCGGTGATTGGGCGAATGTCCCCGGTCTCTCTGCTACGAGACCACCTGGGCTGCCACCCCGCTAAACCAGAGCGCGTGAACACCGGTCAGAACCTAGCCGCAGTCGCGCCGCACCTCGCTGGGACCGGCCCGTAACCAAGCCAGTGGAACGGCCGATACGCCGACTGGGCCGATACCCTCGGACGAAATTTTAACTCGCCCGCGCTTGGATGCCGCGTCGTGTCCTACTCGCTTTCTTCAGCCAAGGTCTCCTGCCCCACCTCGGGCACCCTCGTCTACGGCGAACTGTCGATGCCGGGCTGGACAGCGACGCTCGACGGGCGAGGCGTCGCGTCAGGATCCAGCCTGCGTGCTGCGCCATCAGCTGAGCGTTCCCCGTATCATCGTGATGTCTGCGTACGAACCGCCGTGTGGCGGCGTCCCAAAGGCTTTCGCAACCACCACAAGGTCCACCCAACGGCGACGGCTTCGAGACCGACCTCGAGTAACGTGCGTCCCGGCGGCGCCCCGAAGATAGCGGATGTGTTACCGAAACGCGGGAGTATATGGTCGAGGCCGCGCCACCACGTCGGCCACGGATGGTAGTTAGCTGCGAGGGGATTGTAGTACTCGCGTAGGCCAGCAAGTATCGGTTCCACTTGGTAGACCCAGGCCACGAGAACCACTACCAACACCACTCCGAGAGGCTTGCGCACCTCGGCAGCCCTGCCCAAGGCCAGGCCTATCCACGGCAGGCTGAGCCCGAGCAGAGTCCACATGAAGCGCCCGGCTAGCGAGTAGCCGCCGTAGGGGTTCGGGTACATTCCATTGAGCACGAGGATCGCCGCGAAATAGGCGAAAGTGACCCCGGCCGAGAAGGTCAGTCGTCGCCACCCGTAGGCGACCAGACAGCCAAGACCGATCAGGCAGAAGGGCGCCTGCACGAACAGGCCCTGGTCTCGGTCCCACAGGAGGCCAATGGTGCGTTGGATCCCGCTGCGCGTCACCTTGAGCGGAGGTTCGGGCAGCCCGAGGAGATGTCCGTAGAAATGTGTGTTGTAGACGCCGAGCGCAGCGAGGGATCCCACGCTGACTACCACGAAGGCAGCGAGGCCGATCCTCGGGGTGATCGGACGCCGGAGAACTACCACCATGAGCACAGCGACAAGCAGGAGCAGCGCAAAAATGACGTTCTTGGGCTGCAACCATGCGATCCCCGCAACCGACACGGTTATAGCAGCGAGCGAAGTGGCGGACACACGGCGGTCCCTTTCGACAATGGCAAGCTCCACTACCCCCGCACCTGCGAGGAGACCGCTCGGCAGGTCAGGGTAGATCTGGGTGGCCGCCACGCCCACCGCCGGCAGAGCGAAGACCGCTGCAAGCACGACCTGCCCGACAGCGTCGACGCGCCCTAGATAGCTGGAGCGGCGATGCAGCCAGATCAAGCCGGCGACATTGACGGCGATGACGCCCAGCGTCCCTCCTCCAACCGGGCCGAACACTACGACGAAGGGCAGGAGCAGCACAGACAACCCCGGATCGAACGGGCTGACGATCCCTGTAGGCCCTGCCGCCCGCTCCACGTTCGCTGCAGTCGCATTAGGCGGGTAGGTGTTCCCGAATACTCTTGCTGACAGGTCATGACGGATGGTCGCCGTGATATGCACACTCGAGTGCGACATCGCCTGTGCCAGCATGATGTAAGAAGGCTCATCGCCGGTTATTGCCACCCCGTGGCGGGACATCAGGTGGTAGAGGGCCTCGCATGCCACAACCCCCGCACAGAACACGACCAGCACGGCGGCGACCCGCCAGAGCACTCTGAGCAACGTTTCCTCCTCCGGCCTAAACCCCGACGATCTCCAAAATCCTCACTGCCTCCGACCCAAATCGGTCCGACTTGACGACTTCACCCAACCGCAGTCGATCCCGAGCGCCTCAACTAGCGCGAAGCGGTTCACATGATGCTAGCTGCGGGTCCCGAAGCGCCATCCCTAGCCCCTCCAAGTCCGGCATTGCCGGTGGAAGCTGATCAGCGTGTAGTGATCGCAGCGCACCGATCGGGGGTCTAGCATCGTGGCGTGCAAGTCGTCCCCGCAGCGCAGCGCCTCGTCCGTCGGGCCCGCCTCACGCCTTGGAGGGTCGAACTTATCTTGGAACAGACTGCAGCGATCCGGGATGAGCTCGGTCGGTTCCGGGAGGAGACGGACGCTTCTGCTCAGGTGCTCGCCGACACGATAGCCCTGCTCAACCGTTCTCTGGACGATCTCGCCGAGCGCTTAGCCGCCGTCGAAGGCCATCTCGGGTCGGCAAGCTAGCCGGGAGCGTTCGGCGCAAGCGGCGACTTCCATGCAAGCAAACGTAGAGCAGAGGCGGTCACCGACCGGGAGGAGTCTGCTGGTGGTCTTCGGCCTGGAGGGCCTGCAACCGCCAGGATCGGTCTCGGACGCCACCATAGGGGCCTGCCTGGGCTACGTGCGGGCTTTCGCAGCAAGCGAAGCAGGCTCGCTTGCTGGGGTGAGCGTCGACTCCTCGCGCGACGCAACCTCGCTGCTCCGACACCTTCCCAGCGGAATCACAGTCGTCGCCGAGTCCGGCCTCCAAGCGCCAGCCGGGCCGGTGGTGTTCCACGCCTTGAGCCTTCAAGGCGGCGGCACCGCTAGGAGCTTGTGGCCGCGCTGGGCTCGAACGTCGTCAGTCGCCCTGGCGGTCAGCGTCCACGACGACCTGACACGACAGGCGTTCGAAGCGCCGGGCTACGACCGGGCCGGCCGTCTCCGTTCCAGCCGGCACCGGCTGATCTCCGCCGCGGACGCTGTGGTGGCGCCGTCCCAGGCTGCTGCGATGGACGTCGTGGGCTGGGCAGGGGTCGACCCCGACAGGGTGTTCGTCGCCCACCAGCCCGCTATCCCGCATGGACCGGCCGGTTCGGTCGGCGGTGGCCGCTCCCTGTCGGGACTGCGCGTCGGTGGGTTCGACCCCGCAGAAGGCTTCGTGCTCGCAGCGGCGTCAGCGTCGTCTTCTATGCACAACGAAGTGCTGGTAGAAGGATTTGCTTCCGTCGACCCAGCTTTACGGTCCGCTTGGCGGCTCGTGCTGGCCACAAGACACGACCTTGGCCGCGAAATAGCTGGCCTTAAGGCGCTGATCACGTCTCTCGGCGTCGACGGGCAGGTGACCGTCGCCACCGGCCTCGACGACCACAAAATGGCCTGCCTCTACCGGTCGTGCCGGGTGGCGTTCATCGGCGGGGTCGAAGACGGTTCGATCGCCGCAGCGCTCGACGCAGCGATAGGTGGGGCCGGGATAGTCGTAGCCGACCACGACGCCCTAACGGAATTAGTTGCCCAGCCCGACGCACGCTACTACCCGATGGCGGTGGACTCGACCCGCTCGATGCTCCGCCGGTGCCTCACCGACTGGGACTTCTGCCAGGCCAGACGACGCGAGACCGCGGAAGGGCTCGCAGGTTACGCTGAGCGCGACACAGCCGACGCTCTGGTCGCCGCGTACCGGGGGGCGCTCGCAGCCAGGCGGCGGGCCGTGCCCGTCGCCGCCGCTTCCCTGTAGAGGTCCGCGAGCACGCCCACCGGCGTCGTGTCATCCACGACGCAAGCCGCCACCCCGGCGCGTGCTAGAGCCGTATGTATATCCCCTCCGGCGGCGACCACCGAGTCGGCACCCCGGTCGAGCTGGTCTGCGATCTCGCTCCAAGCGTCGCTGGACGCCGGGAGGCCACCGTGGACGCTCACGACCACCCCGCTTGATCTCCCGGCCGCGCCGAGAAGTCGAAGAGCCCCGGCCGGGTCGCGCGACCCGGCGTCAAGAGCAACATGCAAGACGTCCGCTACCGACATCCCGCCGGCTACTTCCTCGGGGGACAGCGGCTCCCCGTCTAGGTCTATCAGGTCACCCAACGAAGCGAGCTGAGCTCGGATCCACCCTCCGATCTCGCCGCCCTGGCCGCCCGGGACCAAGAAGCTCACACGCGGCCTGTAAGCCTTGGCTAGCAACGACTCCAAAGCACCCCGCCACCCTGAGACACCACCGACATGCACCTCCTCGCCGCGAAGAGTCCTGAGGAGCCCGCCGGCAGAGTCCGGCCGGCATATCCCGACGACCCCACTGGTGAGGTCACTGTCAGCCCTTGAGACGCTGGTAGTTACGGTCACGTCGGGGAGCTCACGAGGCCAGTCCGAATCGGCCCGGGATGCGACCAGTGCTTGGCGCACCTCGAAAGCGCTCCCCGCTTGCGCCGACACGACCTCGGCCAGTTCGCTGGGGCCGTCGACGGCGACGCGCAGACGACGGCTACCGCCGGAGCACTCGTCGATAACCGCGTCGAGCACCCCGGTGCGGTCGAATGTCTCGAAGTACTCGACCCTGCTCGCCTGAGCCGCCAAGGTACGTTCGAGCCGAGCCTGATCGGCAAGCACCGACGCGACCGTCCCGGCGACCGTGTGAGGGTCACGGTCCGCCAGCAGCACCCCCGCGCCGCCCATGGTCTCGGCTACCGCTCCGCTACCGACGGCGAACAAGGCCATGCCGGCTGTCATCGCCTCGAGCAGCGGCACGCCGAAGCCTTCGTGCTCGCTGAGCGATACGTAAGCGCCGCACGACCACATCACTTCGAGCAGTTCGCGTTCGTCGACCTTGCCGAGCAGCTCCACCCTGCCGGTGAGGTGTTGCCCGACGATCTCTTCCCGGATAGCTTCCACGTACTGGCTGTAGGTGGTATTCCCGACGAGGATTAAACGCGCCGAGGGGTCGAAGCTGCGCTGGTAGGAGGCGAAGGCCCGCACCAGGTCCACCTGGCGTTTGTTAGGGATCAGCCGTCCGACGAACAGCCAGTCCCCGCTACGGCTGGCTGCTTTCGACGCCGGCGGCACGAAGCGGCTCCCGTCGGACCACACCGGCAGCACATGAGCGTGGGAGAAGCCCGCTTCGAGGAGCTCGCGACGGTTGAAGTTGGAGTCCGCTAGGGCCGCTGAGCACAGCTCCGGGAGCTCGCGCAGCTGCTGGCGACCCAGGTGCAGGTAGAAGTTGGAGAGCGGCTCGGATATGAACTCCGGCGGCGTGATGTTGTGGTAGACGACTGCTATGTCGTGGCTGGCTGTGGCGAGATCCTCGAAGCAGTCGACGCCTATGGAGAAATGCCAGAGCATCAGCTGGCGTCGCGCTGGACGGTACTGGGAGATCCGCCGGATCTCGCTCTCACATCCCGGCCCGACCCTCTGAGCGTACACGTCCGACTGGTAGCCCATAGAGCGCAGCTGAGAACGCAGAGACAACATCTCGGCGGTTATAGCGTCCCCGACATCGGTGCTCTGGTGGAACTGGTCCACCCTATCGTAGGCTCTCATAGCGCTACGGCCATAGCTCTACGGCTTCCTCCTGTACAGCTCCACGGCAGCTTCACTCCTCCCCGGGAGCTTCGGGTTGGCAGCCGAGCGCTTCGAGCTTCGCCGACAGGTCCTCAAGGCGTCGCTCGGTTCGAGCGACTTTGATGCTCATAGCTATGTTCTGACGTCTCAGCACTCCAAGGTACTGCCTGACTTCGTCCAGGCCTGCCTGAACAGCTTCTTCGAGGCTTCGGATGGGATCGTCCCGTGTGCCGACGGCTCCGCCGGCCCCAGAAGTGCCAGCGACCGCCGGGGTTTCGCCTGCACTGTCTGTTTCGCCTGCAATGTCTGTTTCGCCGGCACTGTCTGTTTCGCCTGCACGGCCTGTCCCTTCGGCACTGTCGGCTCTTAGCCTTGCTAGCAGGCTGCGCAGACGGAAGAACGCGGGTGAGCTCATCGTGGCGCAAGTGTAGGCAGCCGGAGGACCTGCTTGGCTTTCACGCGGTCACGAGGCGACCAGGAACTCCTCGATGAGGGGCGCCGCGACTTCGGGGCTGTCGACTAGGATCAGATGACCGGCGTCGGGGATGACCTCCAGGCGCGAACGGCGGACCAGCCGCGCGATGAGCCGAGGGTTGAAGGTGTCCACGATCGGGTCGTCGCCGCCGGCGATGATCAAGGTTGGCGCGCTCACGAAAGGCAGCCCGGGGATTGTCGAATAGCCGGCGAGGGCGGCCAACTGCGAGATGTACCCGGCAGGGCTGGGCGGCCGGCCGGTCCGCGTGGCCGCGTGGGTCTCGACCATGTCCGCGTCGGTCCTGTAGCGTCCTCCGTACAGGCTTGGGGCGACGTCCCTGAAGTACGAGCGGGAGTAGTAGCGCCGAGGGGTGGCGAGCCGGGCCGCCACGTCGAAGGGTGGCGGTTTGCCGCCCAAGCCGACAGTGGTCGCGACGAGAACGAGACGCCGCACGCTGCGGGGATGCTGCATGGCGAGGTGTTGTGCGAGGATGCCGCCCCAGCTGTAGCCGAGCACGTCCACTTTCGACAGGTTCAGTCGCTTTAGCAAAAGCCGGACCATCAACGCGTTGAAGCCCATCGTGGGAGGCAGGAACGACAGGGTCGAGCCGCCCGTACCGGGGAAGTCGAACATTACGAGCTCACGCCCGTGGAGTGCCTCGGCGAGCGGCTGCCACATGTCGAGGTTGCCGCCGATGCCCATCACAAGCAGCAGAGGCGGGCCCTCCCCGACAGTGCGGACCCTTACCCGGGTCGGTCCTACGTTGACGAAGAAAGTCCGGCTGGCAATGTCGCGGCGCGGTTCGCTCACTTGGCGAACCGGCTGCGTAGGAGTTTCTTGTCGAACTTCCCGACGGCGGTCTTGGGGATCTCGTCGAGGATCTCGAAACGGTCCGGTAACTGCCAGGAGGCGAACCCGGACGCTTCGAGGTGGCTGCGTATGGCTTCGGGCGCCACCGCCACCCCGGCTGCGGGCACCACGCACGCCAAGGGTCGTTCCATCCAACGCTCGTCTGGTATCGCGATGACCGCCGCTTCGACCACGCCGGGCACGGCCATGATCGCCGCTTCCATATCGACCGAGGAGATCCACTCCCCTCCCGACTTGATCAGGTCCTTGGTGCGGTCCGCTATCACGAAATAGCCGTCCGGGGAGCCGACCGCGACGTCGCCGGTGTTGAACCATCCGTCTTCGGTGAAGCTCTCCGCCCCCTGGCCGTGAAGGTAGCTGTCCGCCACCCACGGCCCGCGCACGTGAAGGGCACCCATGGACTCGCCGTCGAAAGCCACGTCCCTACCCTCGGGGTCGCGTATCGACACTTCGATGCCCGGCAGCGGCATCCCGGCTTGGCTTCGCGCCCGGGGGATCAACTCGGCTTCGTCGAGGTCTCTCATCCACTCCTGCGGCCAGGCCATGCTCGCCAGCGGGGAGGTTTCGGTCATCCCCCACGCCTGGATTATCTTCACGCCGAAATCCTTGTCGTAGCGTTCTATCAGCGATCTGGGCGGCTGGCTGCCTCCGCACACTATGTGTCGGAGGCTCTCCGGCGGCGGCCTGACGGCCAGAGCGTCGGCAAGGGCTATCCACACAGTCGGAACCGCCCCGGTGACCGTAACACGTTCCCCGAGCATCAAGTCGGCGAACGGCTCGGGGGCGAAAGCGCCGGCGTAGAACACGAGTTTCGCTCCGACGGCCACCGCAGCGTATGGCATACCCCACGCGTTGGCGTGGAACATCGGCACCTGGGGCAGCACACAGTCCCCGGGTCCTATCGCAAGACCGGCCATGGACGAGCACGCCAGGGCGTGCAGGAACGTGGAGCGGTGCGAGTACACGACGCCCTTCGGCCGGCCCGTCGTGCCTGACGTGTAGCAGATGCCGGCGGGGGACCACTCGTCTATGTCCGGCTGCTCGTAGGCGGCGTCAGACTGCGCGAGGAGCGGCTCGTAGGCAAGCCAGCCGGGAAGGCTTTCGGCGGTGTCGGAGAGGACCACCACGTGGCGCACCCCGGGGGTCGACGGCAGCACTTGAGCGAGGAGGCCGACGAAGTCGGGGTCGACTAGCACCACCCGGTCGTCCGCGTCGTTGATCACGAACGCCAGTTCCTCGGCAGACAAGCGCACGTTGAGCGTGTGCAACACCCGCCTTGAGCACGGCACGGCGAAGTAGGCTTCGAGGTGTCGGTAGCTGTTCCAGGCGAGGGTAGCGACTTTCTCCCCGGCTGCGACGTCCAGGTCGTCGAGGACGCTCATAAGCCGTCGTGCCCTGTCCGAGAACTCGGTGTAGGTGTAGCGGTGAAGCGAGCCGTCCGGAGCGCGAGTTGCTATCTCGGTGCGGCCGTGATGCCTCTCCGCAGAGTTGAAGAGCATCCACGTGCTAAGCGGCATGTCCATCATGAGCGGTCCCCCGGTCAGCTAGTAGGTCAGTGGCGGACGTACTCGCCCGGAGCCGAGACGATCCTAGGATGTTTCGCCGATCCGAGCTTGCGGGGCTTCGGGCGGGACTCCCCGGACCTGGCTTTGGTCCAGTCCGCCCAGTCGACCCACCAGCTCGAGCGGACCTGCTCAGCGCCGGCCAGCCAAGCCGCAGGGTCGGAGGGGTTGGCGTCGTTGGTGTAGAAACTCGCCTTCGGGTTGCCTGGTGGGTTAACCAGCGCCTGGATGTGACCGCTGTTGGAGAGCACGAAACGGACGTCGCCTCCTAGCTTCTGCGTCGCTGCGTAAGCGGACTGCCAGGGAACCAGGTGGTCGGTGAGAGCTCCGACCACGTAGGCGTCCTGCTTGACGGTGGCCAGGTCGACAGGGGATCCCAGGACTTTCAGCGTGCCGGGTTTCATGAGGGCGTTGTCGTTCCACATCCCCATGAACTCGCGGTGCAAGGCGGCGGGGAGGTTGGTGGCGTCCGCGTTCCACGCGAGCACGTCGAAAGCGGGCGGGTCCTTGCCCAGCAGGTAGTTGGCCACCCAGTAGTTCCACACCAGGTCGTTCGGCCGGACCCACGCGAACACCCTGGACAGCTCCCGGCCGTCGAGGACCCCTTTGCGCCTGGAGGCGGCTATCGCGCTGCGGACAGTCCTCTCGGTGGAGAACATGTTGAGCGTGCTGGTGATCTGCGTGTCGATCAGCGTCACGGCCAGCGTCGCCGAGCCCACCAGGTCCCTTCCCTGCGCCGCGAGATGGGACAGGACGGCGCACTGGGTCATGCCCCCAGCGCAGAACCCCGCGAGGTTGACCGAGTCCTGCCCTGAGACTTCGGCGGCGACCTCAGCAGCTTCGATGCAGGCCGCTGCGTAAGCGTCGAGGTCCCAGTCCCGATTCTCCGGCGTCGGGTTGCGCCACGAGACCAAGAAGGTCTGGATGCCCCGGCCGACAGCGTACTCCACGAAGCTGCGCTTAGGGGCAAGGTCCAAGAAGTAGAAGCGGTTGATCTGGGGTGGGATGATCAGCGTCGGACGGGCCGACACCCTGGCGGTTGTTGGCTCGTACTGGATCAACTCGAACATCGAATGGCGGTGGATGACCTCCCCCCGGCTGGTGGCTATGGTCTCGCCGACCCGGAACGGCCTGGTGTCCACCTGGGACGGCAGCCCGCCGTTGCGGCGGACGTCGTGAACGAAGTTCTTCCCGCCGCCGACCAGGGACCGGCCGCGGGTGTCGACAGCTCTGCGCAGCGCCACCGGGTTAGCGAACAGGTTGTTCGTCGGTGCCGTCGCTTCGACCGCCTGACTTAGAGCGAAGCGCGCTCTCGCCGCGCTTTTGGGGTCTAACCCTACCTGGTCCACGCTGGAGAGGAGGCTCCCAGCGCTGACCAGGTATGACTGGGCGACGCGTCTCCACATCGGGTGCTTCCAAGCCGGATCCGCGAAGCGTTTGTCCTTCGGATCGGGCTTGACCGCTGACACCCCGGCCACCACCCGCGCCTGCTCAGCCGCCCACTTGAGGCCTTCGGCGCTGAGCACCAAAGGGTGCCGTGACGCTGCGCCCGCCCAACGCGCAGCCGCCGCGGCCATGTGGCGCGGTGTCATCCCTACGAACGGGTTCGCTCCCTGGGCTATCTGGACGCTCGGATCGTGATCCTCCTGGTGTTCTGGCACCGCTCCCCCTCCCTCGGGCTCGACTACCAACCTTTGCGACCATACACCAGCCTGGCGGGACTGCGCGCCCATGCTGGTGCACGCTGCGAACAGTCCCCGCCGGCTGACCCTGCGCTGCTAGCGTTGCGGCGACACAGCGGCCGAAGGTGCCGGCTGACCTCGATGACGATGACGGCTACTGCGACGTTCGACTCCTACAGCGACAACGAAGAGGACGTGGTGCTCTGGAGGGCCCTCCGCTCCTACGACCCGGGCCGCTACGTGGAGATCAGCCATGTGCATTCGAGCGGCAATGGCCCTTCGAGCGGCCCTATCCCTTCGAGCGGCCCTGAAGACACCTCGCCGACCAGGGCGCTCTACGATAGGGGCTGGTCCGGTCTTCTGGTCACCTCCGACCCTGAGCTTTGGGCCCGGAGAAAGGCCTCGCGCCCGCGCGACGTGACAGTGGTCGGCAAAGCCTCCTCGCAAGACCAACCCGCCAAGCCCGCTGCCGCTGCGGATTGGCGGGTGTCCTCACTCCTCGGAGATCTCGGCTGGGACGCCACGGACCTCCACGCGATGATCGTCGACATCGAGTCGGATGCCGCTGGCGCGCTCGAAGGCGCAGCGCTGGCCCGGTGGCGGCCCTGGATTGTCGTGGTGGGAGCGTCCACCTGCGCAGATCCCAGGTGCCGGGCGGGCCTCATGTCGCTGATGTCGCGTGACGGATACGACCACACCATGTTCGACGGTCAAAGCTTCTGGTTCGTGGCTAAAGAGCACGCCCAAGCTCTAGCCGACAAGCTGAGCTACCCTGCGCGTCCCTTCGACGGTCACACGAGCAGGGCCCAGCGGACGCTGAACGCCAGAATCGTCGAGCTGGAAGCATCGCTTGCGGGGCTGAGCGACGACGTTGCGGCGTGGCGGTCCAAGGCCGTGTCCGCGTGGGCGTCGCAACGCTGCGCGCTCGCCGAGAGAGACGAGGCGGCCGCCCAGCTCGCAGCGCAGGTGGAAGCTGACACCGACGCCGCTCGCGCCTGCCGGGACGAGATCGGTCGTCTCCGAGCGGAGCTGGCCGACTTGCGCTCGTCGACTTCCTGGCAGGTGACGGCCCCTCTGCGACGCGCAACGTCACTGCTCAAACGCGCGACGTGACCGAGCGCGCTACCGCCGGCCTGGTGGAGACGGCCCTGGCCGCCAGGCTCAGAACCGTCCTACCTCACCTGCTGGGGCCTGGCGTCTGGGAAAGTGACCTAGGACGCGGCGGCGTAGGACTCCTCGGGGCAGGGGACCTTATCGACGCGGCAGCCCGCAGCCTCTGCTCCGACCCAGCGGCAGACAAGCTGTGGCTTGTCCTGGCGGCGACCGCAGCCCGCCTGCCGAACGCCGAGGACGTCCACGAAGCCGCCTACCGGGCTGAGACGTCCAGCCCTGCACGGATGGCACTGTGGCTGCTCGAAGACTCGACTCGACGGTCGACCCTGGCCGGCGCCGTGCGCCGCATCCGGTTGGCGCAAGGCCAGGTCCCAGTCGACGCGGGAGAACGCCGCGACCTCGACGTGCGGTCGACGCTTGCGAACTTTGACCGTCTCGTCGATGTGGTGGTAGCCCGTTGGCAGCGAAAGGACCGTTACCTTCGCGTCGCGTGGGACTCAGCCGTTGGGTGCTGGACAGCTGGCGGCGAGCTTGTAGTCCCCTGGAAGACCACCGTCGTCGTCGTCGGTACCCCGCCGCTGGAAATGAGAGACGCGTTGGCCGCAGCCGGCGAACTGTCGGGCTCCACGTTTGTAGCTCTCGCCGACGACAACTTCCCCGCCGCTAGCGCCGGTCTGATCCCCGACGAACGCGTAGCGCAGATCGCAGCGCATCTGAGCGTCCTCAAGCACTTCTCGCGCGTGGCGGCTCTGGGCGAGGCGTCCGCTGTCGACTACCGCGGCTTCGTGTCTGCCATGTCGGCCCAGGGACTTGTTGGCCCGGATGTGATCGTCTGCCCCCTGGGGACGGAGCCTCTCGTAGCGTCGGGCAAGACGCAAGGTTCTGTGTCGGCCGAAAACCAAAACCTGCCTTCGGAACCGAACACCCCCGAGCCGTCGCCAGACATTCCTAAGATCTTGTACGTGGGAGACGCCGACGAGCGCTCCAACCTTCGCGGCCTGTTGTGCGCAACGGCGCTTCTGTGGGACGAAGGTATCCCTTTTGAACTCGATCTGGTGGTCAGCGGAACGCTCGGCGCCGAAGTCGTCAAGTTTCGAGACAGCTTGGTCATAGCCGGTCGACGCGTAAACGTGCACTCGGCGGTAGATCCAGCTGCTATTGAGAATCTTTATGCTTCTGCTCGGTTCAGTGTCTCACCATCGGTCCACGAGGGAACAGTGATTTCGATCTCGGAGTCTCTTGCTCGAGGCGTACCGGTCCTATCATCGAAGCGATCCGCGTGGACCGCTGACAGTTCGTGCCGCGGAGTCATGACTGCTGACGTCAGCGACGACAGCGAGTTATGTGCCGCAATACGCCTCCTTTTGTCAGACGACTCCACGATCAGCCGTCTTCGCACCGAGATAGCCAGTCGGAAGTGTCGCTCATGGGACGACCTGGCCGATGGCCTCTGGGAGTGTTTCGTCAACCCTGTCGACCTCCCCCAACCTCAGAGGCGGTCGGAGCTAGAAGCCGCTGGTGCTGCTGACTGCAAGGCAACGCTGGAACCTGCACCCGCCGCATTCGAAGGTGCTAATGGCCGACGCGTATCTGACGGCTATTAGATGGCGACGCTGCGAACTCTAGTCGCCGACCGCCGCTCCTCTCGCTCGGCTGCATTATCCGAACGACTCCGGGTCCTTCTCGAGGCTGTGGGAGTCTTCGACGACAGCGCCGCAGCTCCAAGGCGCGACGAAACCTGCGACGCCGTGAACGCTCTGCTCGACGGCGCCCGCCGGGACCTTTGGTGGCTTAGTTTGTCTGTTCTGTCAGCCCGGATAGCTGATGTGTCCGCTGTCGAAGAGGCCTGCCGTGCTGTTCGATGCGGAAAGTTGCCCGGCGATGTCATCGCAGCCTTCTTGGCGCATCACGGTCATCTCGACCCGAACGCTTGGCCGTCGGTGTCGGTCAGCAGAGGCGGCGTGCTCGTAGATGTCGACCAGGTGTCGCAAAGCCCGTTGGGAACTGGCATACAGCGTGTGGTCCGCCAGACCGCAAGCCGGTGGAGTAGACACCCTGAGGCGACTCTGGTTGGTTGGGTCCCAGGATATGTCGGACTGCGGAAGTTGACACAGGCGGAAATCACGACGGCAACGCATGGAACTGAGGCCACGCCGGCTGATAGCGGACGGGCCGGCGAACTTGAGGAATCATTCTTCTTGCCCGGAGCGACATTCGACAGCCCTGCAACGATCACGATCCCGTGGCGTTCAACGTTGTTGGTACCCGAACTTGCTGTAGAAAAGGAGCGGCCGGCGGCGCTAGCAAGCGTCGCCAGGTTCGCCCGCTGCTCTACCGGCATCATCGGCTACGACTGCGTACCCCTTTCTATGTCCGAAACGGCTCACGAGGGGATGCTGGCGCCCTTCATGCGATATCTCGCAGCCTGTGCCTACGCAACCAGGCTGGCCGCGATATCCGACACCGCATCATTGGAGTTCCGGAGCTGGCGTTCCACTCTCGCGTCGCGGGGTATCAGCGGACCCGACATCGAGACGGTGGAGCTGGCGACTGAAGTGCCGCCCGCCGCTTCCTTTGCGGAACCTGCCGGCCAAGCAGAAGCTCGAGGCGACAGGTCTGCCTTTTTCTTCGAGGGTTCTGACGTCCCGATGGTGGTCGTCGTCGGAAGCCACGAGCCTCGCAAGAACCACATGACCGTGCTGCACGCAGCGGAGCTTTTGTGGCGCCGGGGCGAGCGGTTCTCCGTGTTGTTCCTCGGCGGCAACTCCTGGCACAGCGAGCCGTTCTTCGAGCGGGTCGCCGAGCTCCGCTCGAAGGGTCGCATGGTCGACACCGTGAGCGCAGCGCCCGACCACGTCGTGTCGTCCGCTTATCGCGCAGCGGCGTGCAGTGTGTTCGTGTCACTCCACGAAGGCTTCGGGCTGCCGATAGTCGAGTCCTTGGCGTGCGCTACGCCGGTGATCACCTCCTGCTACGGGGCGATGGCCGACAACGCCCGCCACGGCGGCTGCCTGCTCGTCGACCCTCGCGACCCCCACCAGGTGGCCGACGCGCTTTCGCGAGTACTAAATCAAGACGATCTGCGCCGCAAGCTGAGCAGCGAAGCGTCCGCCGCGCCGGCTCGGACCTGGGACACCTACGCCGAGGAGGCCTGGGATTTCTTGGTGCACGGTCGCACACCGAGATGATCGAACGGCGAACCCCGCCGGCTGCGGTCAGGTCTCCAGGCGGTATCGCGCGCCGCGCTTTTGGCCGTCTTGGCGCACAGCGCCCGAATCGACCAGGGATCGTATAGCCCGCGACCAGCTCGACTCGTCGATAGCCCCGGACGCGAGAAGCTCGGCTTTGGAGAGGGGACGGGAGGCGTCGCTGAGCGCCCGCAGCACAGCCTGGCTGGCGGGCTCGGTTTCGCCGTCAGCGCCCGCAGGGTAGCCCACGGAGGCCGCCGGCGCAGCGGCGTCGTGGTCGCGGGGCAAAAGGCGTACCACGCCGAGCTCCCCGTCGGGTAGCGCTGCTCGCGCTGCGTCGACGAGGCTTTCGTGGTGGCTGAACAGCACAACCTGGGTCCGATGGCCTAGCCCTGCGAGCACGCCGAGCGCTGCGGCAGAGCGGTCGTCGTCGAAGTTGACGAGCACGTCGTCGAAGACGACGGGGACTGGCTCTTCGAGATGTTCCAGCTGGTATTCGATGCCGGCTAGCCGTAACGCCAGGTAAAGCTGGTCTCGCGCCCCGTCACTGAGAGCTCCCGTCGACAGGAGCTCACCGTTGCGCCGCTTGGCGTAAAGCTTCTGGTTCTCCCCGAAAACGTCCGGTACCAGCTCGGCGAAGGCGCCTTTGGTCAGAGCAGAGAAGATGTCCCCGGCGCGGGCGAGCATCGGCCCTCGGTGCGACTCCCCGTAGTCGGCCATGACCTTTCTGAGCATCCGCGCCGCTACCGCCGTGCGTACGTACTCCGACGCGTGCGTAACCGCTGACGCCAGGTGTTCCTGGGCTTCTTGCTCCAAGTCGGCGGCGCTACGCTCATCGGTGACGGCTTCGAGCTCGCCTTTGCGCTGGCCTAGCGTCACGTTCGCCTGTGCGAGGTCGCCTTCGAGGCGTGCTACAGCGTCTGCGAGAGCGCCCGTCGCCGCGGCGAGCTCGTCGCCGCTCATGTCGAGGCTGTCGACCTCTGCCAGTACCTCTCGGAGGGTCAGGCCCGACCCGACCGCCACCAGGTCGCTTTCCAGCTCTGCCAGGCGGTCTCGGGCGTCGGCCGCTTCGACTGAACGGCTTATGACCTCGCCCAGCTCGACGTCGCCGCCGAGCCCTGCTTCGTTTCTGAGCGCGGCCAGGTCGCGTGAAGCCTGAGCGAGATCCTCGTCGGATTGGCGCAGCTGGTCTTCGACCTCGCTCAGAGCCACTTGGAGCGTCTCGCGTCTGGTGGTCGCCTCGCGCGCTGCGCCGAGCCTGGTCCCGAGCTCCTCGACGACCTCCAGTGGCTCAGCTCCGGGCCGGTCGACTATCCCGGCGGCGGCGGCGGCGACCCGCTGGGAGAAGTTCGCCACGTCACGCTCGATACCGGCGATACGAACCTCGAAGCCTTTCACCTCCCGTCGAGCACCTGGCAGGGCCCTATACGCGCGAACGGCCGCCAGCGCGCCTGCCGGCTGAGTCGAAGCCAGCAGCCGCAGAGCGCCTAGAGCCTCGGCCCAAAGCCCGTGCCAACTGCCCAGAGCTTCCCGCTGGGACTCGACCGCGTTGCGGCGTTCGGGGAGAGAAAGGCGCGCTTTGCCCAGTTCCGTTTCGATGTCCCGACGGATCTGGGTCTTTGCTTGCGCGTCGGCGGTGATGTCGCCGGCTTGCGCCGCGAGGTGGCGTAAGCCCCCGGGATCAGGGGTGTTGCCTGTCCTGGCGATCGCGCTGCTCAGCGCCGAGACGTGGTTTGCCACCAACTCCGAGTCGCTGCGATAAGCGGCGGCTTTCGTAGCCGCCTCGCCGATCAGCCCGAGCAGTTCCTGTTGGTCTTCCCGCCAGGCGACCATCAGCTCAGGCTCTTGGGCTTGGACTCCGACCTTCTCCCACAAGTCCCGCCAGAGTTCGTCTCCGGCGGCCGCGTCAGCTTCCAGCGTGTCGCGTCGGCCGGCCAGGCCGCTTAGCGCCTCGGTCAGCTCGCCCAGGCGGGTGCGGTGACCTTCGAGGGAGGTGATGTCCGCCGCGTGGACGAAGCGCTCGTCGGCCGCTGCGTCAGCCTTGGCCACAGCGTCCTCGTAGGCGCCCAGGAAAGCTTCGCCTTTCGCCCACGCGGACGCGCTGTCAGCGTCGAGGCGCCCCGTCTCGATCGCCTCGCGGGCTATGCGCCAGCCGCTGTCACGGTGGCTGCGGGCGACTCGGAGCAGGTCCTCGTCGGGGATGCCTGGCTTGGCGAGGATCTCCGCCACGAGGTCGTCGACTCGCGCTATGTCAGTTTCGAGTCTTTCCTGCTCCCGGTCGAGCTGGGCGCGTCTGGCTGCGATCTCTTGGCGTCGCCCCTGCTCGTCGCTCAGCTGTTTGGCTGTCGGAATCGCCATAGCCTCGATCTCGGCGAGGGAGCGCCCTGCGAGGCCGAGCCGCCCAGAGCGGGTTTGAACCTCGCTTTCAAGGTTTCTTACCGCTTCGCGCGAGACGACCAGAGAATCCTCCCGGCCCAGCTCCGGGGCGGCCAGACTCGCCGCTCTAGACAGCGCTGTCACGTCCGGGGCTGCGCCAGCGTCCGCGAGGCGCCGCTCGAGGGTTTCGATCTGGCCTTGCAGCTTGGCCAGCTCCTCGCTGGCAGCGTCCATCCCAGCCTGAAGAGCCGCGTGACGTTGAGCGAGCTCTTCCACGTTCGTGAGCGCAACCTCGTCCACGACGCGGCCGTCGTCGCTTCGCAGGCCCAGCTGCTCGAGCAGCTGCGACAGCTGAGAGGCGGCCCTGTCCAGCTGAACGCCTCTCTCCCCCAGGTCGCTCCTGTCCTTGTCGTAGCGGTCCACGCCTCGCAGCAGACCGTCGATCAGCGCCGCTCGGGCCATCACGTCGTCCGCCACCCCGACCGCTGCTAGCCGCTCGTCTAGACCCAGCTTCCGCCCAGCGACCGAAGCGCGTTCGCGCGCCGCCCGCTCGTAGCGTTCCTGGGCGTCCCTGGCCCGGCCCGCCCACTCCCGGGAGGCCACAGGACCTTTGGAGCCGATATCCGCCAAGCGCGCTCGGCGCTCGGTGCGTTGGGCCGCGAGGGGCATCGCGTCGCGCATTCGCCGCATCCGGGTGTGGCTAACCCGAGCTTCGAGCAGCAGGCCTTCGATCTCCTTCACGCGCTGTTCGGCTTCGAGCACCGCGTTGCGTTTCGCTTCCCAGTCGCGCGCCCGGACCCTTAGCTTTTTGGCTCGGTCCATCTTGTCCCGTTGGTCTTTGAGCTCGACCGGCACGCGTTGGATGTGGCCCCTGTCCTTGTAGAGCCTGTCGGCACGTTCGTCGAGACGGCGGAGCACCCCTGTCAGCGAGCCGGCCCCTAGGCTCGCCCCGAAGACCAAGCGGCCTATCTCGCCTTCAGCGTCGAGGAGAGCCTCGGATCCGCTGCGCAGGTCGTCGTGGCCGACGGAGAAGAGCCTGAGGTAAAGGTCCCGGCTAACCCCGCCGAGAAAGCCCTCCAGCACCTCGGGCGGCACCGGTCCGCCTTGCCCGTCGCCCGTCGCGACTACCCCGGCACCTTGGCGGACGAAGTCGAGGCTTCCCCGCCTGGCCGACGAGAGGGAAGCCCCCACTTTCAGCGAGCCTGGGCGGTAGAAGAACGCGTCTTGGCTCCTGGCCGTTATACCGAACAGCGCCGCCAGGAACGCCCGCCGGGCGGTCGACTTGCCCGCTTCGTTCGGGCCGTAGACGAGGGTCAGCCCGTTCCTCGGCCTGGAAAGGTCGAGTGATGCGTCCCGGTAGTGTCCGTAGGCGATCAGGTCTATACGCTCGACGCGCATCAGGCGTCCCCCTCCAGTTCGGCTACGAGGAGTGACTCCACCTCGTCTAGGAACACAGACAGGTTGTCCTCGACGAGGACTTCCCCTCCGAGGTCGCCGACTTGACCTGCGTCGGGCCCGAAACGGGATCGCACCCGGTCGAGGAGGGCTACGATCTCGGCCCGAACCTGTTGCGAGGCGCCGGAGCGGACGTCGTCCAAAGCTTCGCGGACCGCTGACAGGGCCTCGTCGGGGACTTCCGTGCTGCGTGTCGCCGTGGGGCGCAGCTCGATGCGTTCCAGCCACATCCGGTCGCTGCCGGCGGCCGCGTCAGCTCGCAGTTGGGCTTCGAAGCGGTCCGCTTCGCGCAGCCAGCTTCGACTGAGCGGGGGACCCGCCCGAAGCACCACCCTGACCGCGTGCATGCCGGCGTCGTGGTCGGCCTGGAGGGATTGCAGGCGCGCCAGGACAGCTTCGAGCGCTTCGTCCGCGCTGGCCTGCTCTTGGAGGTCGACTTCTACGCGGTCCCAGCGCACCGCTTGGAGATCCCGGTGCTCCAAGCGGCGTATCCCAGAGTCGTCGTATTCCACCAGCGTCGCTCCTTTCGACCCGCTCTCGCCTACGTCGCGGCCTTGCAGGTTGCCGGGGAAGACTATGTGCACGCCGTGCTTTTGGTACGACTCGCGTTTGTGCACGTGCCCGAGAGCCCAGTACTGGTAGCCCCTGTTGGCCAGACCGTCGATGGTGCACGGGGCGTAGGGGTCATGGCCAGGTCGCCCGTCGATGGAGGTGTGCAGTACTCCGACGTTGAGCATGCCGGGGATCGGCTGAGGGTATCGGGCGGAGAGGTCGTCGGTCACCGCCCGGGTCGGGTAGCTACGACCGTGAAGCGCTACGCCCACATCCTCGAAGACGAAAGTTCCCGGCGTGTCGGAAGGGAACGCGTGCGTGTTCGCGGGCAGCGACAGTCGCTTGGTTATCTCGTTCGCCGCGTCGTGGTTCCCGTAGATGACAGCCACGGAGATCCCCGCGTCTTGGAGTGCACGCAGCTGGCGCTGGAGGAACATAGCGGTGTGATAGTCGTCGCGGTCTCCGTCGTAGAGGTCGCCGGCGATCACCACGAACGCCACGCCCTCGTCGACGGCCATCGAGACGAGACGCTCGAACGCGTGACGGGTCGCTCCCCGCAGCTGCTCGACGGGGGCCCCGTCGTAGCGGGCGAGGCCGCGCATCGGGCTGTCAAGGTGGATGTCAGCGCAGTGCAGGAACTTCAAAAAACTTTTACCCTTCGACGAGACGGACGGAACAGCCGCGCTTACCAACGCCGAGCGCTAGCCGGGACCGGAACCCTCGGCACGGACTTGGTCCTCCCCTGATGATAACCGGGGGCGCCGAGGCGGCCGCAGGCGCTCCCCCAGGCCGGTCGATCGAGCTACCGGTGTCAGCACCGCACGCCGCAACGCCTCCTCGGATGCGACGACGGTGACCCTGGTCTTCGCTCTGGTCACCGCCGTGTAGAGCAGTTCGTTGCTGAGCGCCCGAGAGGAGGCGTCGGGCAGGCTGACCACGACATGGTCGAACTCGGAGCCTTGGCTTTTGTGGATGGTCATCGCCCACCACGTCTCGACGGCTGCCAGCTGCGAAGGAGCCAAGTACCGCAGACCGGCGTTGGATGGTATCGCTACCGAAAGGCTCCCTCCCCGCCCCAGGTCGGAGACGACGACGCCAGTGTCACCGTTGAACAGCTCGGCTAGGTAGTCGTTCTCAGAGACGATCACCGGGCGGCCCACATACCACCCGCGGGCGGCTCTCGTAGCGCCAGCAGCATGCGACAGACCGGTTTCGACGTGCTCGCTCCACGAGTACGAGCCTAAAGGTCCGGATCGGGTGGCGCAGAGGACCTTCGTCTCCTGACAACGTCGCAGCGCTGCGGGAGCGTCCCCGTCGCGTGCGGCGCTGACGACCCGCGACGCGGCAGCGACCACGTCGGCCCGCAGTCGGGCCATGCCTTCGGTGTCGGTGGGATGCACCCAGGCTACGTCGCCGGCCAGTGGATCTCGAAGCACGCCGGCCGCCCGGTCGGCGTCGCGAGCTTTCACAGCGTCCGCGAGGCGCTCCACTGCCGATCCGGCTACGAAACGGTGCACCCTGTCGAGCACCACTATCCGCTCCGATATCGGACTAGCAGACGGGTCGCCCCCGCCGGGGCCCGGCCCGACGACGTCTCCGAGCACGGCCCCGGCTTCCACGCTCGCCAGCTGGTAGGGGTCGCCGACGAGCACGAGGCGTGTCCGGGCCCCCAGGGAGTCGACCAGGTGCGCCATCAGCGCCAGATCGACCATGGAAGTCTCGTCTACGACGACCAGGTCGTAGCGCAATGGGTTGGCTCGCCCGTGGCGGAAGTCGACTCCGTCGCGGTAACCGAGAAGCCGGTGCAGCGTGGACGCTTCGAGCCCGAGCAGAGCTTCCGACAGCGCCGGCGTCAAAGCCTTGTCCGAGACGGCCCGACGTAGCGCTTCGGTCATTCGGGCCGCGGCTTTTCCTGTCGGCGCCGCGCAAGCCACCTCGACGCGCCATCCGGTGTCGAGGGCTATCTGCTGGACCGCCGCTAGGAGCAACGCTACCGTGTGGGTTTTGCCGGTTCCCGGACCGCCTGCGATGACAGTGAAAGGGCCTTTCAGCGCTCTGCGCGCCGCCTCGCGCTGGCGGTCGGGGCCGCCCGGCTCGCCTGCGAAGTAACGGTCCAGCGCAGCGGCTACGACGGCCTCGTCGTCTAGTGGGCAGGCCGAGGTCGCCCCGCCGCCGTCTCCGGCGTCCTCGGAGACCAATGCGTCCTCGGAGACCAATGCGTCCTCGGAGACCAATGACAGCAAGAAGTCCCCGACCCGACGCTCGTAACGCCAGTAGCGTTCGAGGTAGACGCGCCGCCCGTCGAACACCAGCGGCGCCAGGTCGTGAGTCTGGCCGGCGTCCAAGCGAACGCCTGTCGCGGGGTCGTGCACGGCGACAGCTTCGCTGGCTTCGAGCGCTGAAGCCCACACCCGCGTTTCGGGCCAGACGACCTGCCCTGACGCTGTGGGCGAGTCCCCACCAAAGCCAGGAGCGGAGCTGACCGGCTCGTCGAGGCCAACGCCGACAGCGACGTCGACGGAGTCCAACTCGACGCACGTGTGGCCGAATCGCAGGGCGCGCACGCAAAGCGCTGCGGCGAGAGCGACCTCGTCGGCGACGCCGCCTCCGGCACGGTCGATCGCTGCTGCGACGTGAACTTCGGGTTCGCCGAGAACCCCGGCCCGGACGAACGGGCGCATGAACCCCATACGTGCCGGCAACTTCAAGGCGTCGGTCATCGCGGCCGCCTCAGCGGCGCGTGCGACCCGTCGAGGAGGTCTGACACGGCGACGATCAAATCGGGGCTTGGACGCCACACGAAAAGCCCGTTAGGTGTTCCGCCGTGGACAGGCGTGTCCGGTCCTTGCATGCCGCGCACGAAGAGGTACGCGACACCTCCGAGGTGCGCCGACGGGTCGTAGCCGTCAAGTCGCCAGCGCAGGTAGCGGTGCAACGCCACAGCGTAGAGAAGACCTTGGAGAGGATAGTCGTGTTCTGCCATCGCCAACCCCAGACGCTGCGGTGCGAAGTCGCCGGGCTGGGCCTGCCTGCTCGGCGGGGCGAGACGGTTCGTCTTGTAGTCGCACACTACGTAACGCTCGAATCCCTGCGCGCTTCGGGTTCGCGCTACCAGGTCGATCGAGCCTGTGAGATGCCCTGCTAGAAGCGCGGAGAAAGGGCCTTCCCTAAGCTTCGCAGCCCAGTCGCGCAGGGGATCCCCCTCCCCGAGGTGGTCTGCTATGAGGGCTCCAAGGTCAGCGTCGGTCGCTGCGACCCCAGCGCGCCCCAAGGTGAGATCGAAAGTCATCTCGTCGATCCGGTCGGCCCGGCCGATCCCTCTCAGCGCGCTGCCCTCGAAGAGAGGGCCGAGCGGCGTGGAGAGAACCGACACGAGCCCTTCGCCGAGGCGGGCACGGTCGACTTCGACCGGCGAGCGCCGCAGTCTGTCCACCAGTACCCTGTCGACCTCCGCTGCGAGGTCCTCGGCAGTGAAGTCGACCCGTTCGAGGGTCTCGTGCACCAGCGTGCCGAACTCGGCGCTGCCAGCGAACCCGCCGAGAGGAAGCGGCGTCGACTCGTCTCCCGGGACGGCCGAGTCGAAGCGGACGGCCTCGTCGTCGAAGCCCTCGTCGTAGCCTCCCGTCGTCGCGAACAGCGCCAAGTCGTCGGGGACGGCCACGCCAAGCCGAGACAGCCCCTCTGGGGGCCCTCCTCTGCGCTGTGCATCCGCCCGGGAGGCGGTGATCGCCGTGAACGACCATCTCCTGGCGGTCCGGTCGGGACGGCGCCGCAGTTCCGAGACGCTGAGAACGCCCCGAGCCGCCTTCGCATTTCCAGCCCAGCGCGTCCCGCCGGATCCGGGATCGTCGACCGAGACCACTTCGACGCAGCCGCCGCTTCGAGCGACGAGCGGAGCGAGCTTCGCGATCGCCTCACCGCCCGAGAAAGGTCGGGTGGGTTCCTCGAAAGCCGTCGGGTCTATCCGCCCGTCGCCATCTCGGGCGAAGAGCACACGGCCGAGACCTGTCGTGCCAGCCTTGGCGACGGGCAGCCACCACAACGCCGTGTGATGGCGGGCCCTGGTGAGCGCCACGTAGAGGACCCGGAGGTTGACGCCGAGCGCTTCGCGCTCCGCCAGCTCCCGCCGCCTGGAGTGCTCGGCAACGGTGCCCCACTTTTCACGGCTCGCGACGTCGATCACCCTGCGGCCGGACGTCTCGTCCCACCAGACGTTCGCGTCTACCTTGACTCCGTTGGGTTTCCACAGCGTCGGGCAGCAGACTACTGGGAACTCGAGGCCCTTCGCGACGAAAGTCGTCATGACCGCCACGGCGTCAGCGTCGGACTCGACCCGCCGGGCGGCCACGTCGGCTTCGGCGTCGCTAGAGCTGTAATCGGCGTCTAAGGCTTCGAAAGCCCCGAGGAGAGCGACGGGCGTCGTCGGGGTCCCTCCCGCGTGGACCAGGAGCTCGCCGACGTGGTCGAGGTCGGTCATGTCCCGGTCGCCGTCAGCGCGAGCAAGGACCCGAGCCGCCACGGCCGTCTCCGACAGTACACGGCCGACGAAAGGCGCCGTGCCGTGCGCGCTGAGGTACTCGGCCCAGTCGTGAAGCTTCTCCTGCACGGAGACGAGCTCGTGGCCGTCTCCGTCTGCGACCCGGTCGGCTTGCCAGCCGGCGAACCAGCTGAGAGCGTAAGCGCGCGCCCGTCGAGGGTCTTGCGGCCTCGCGGTGGCGGCGAGCAGCAGGTGCCACTGAGCAGCCGCCGGAGAGCGAAGCACGTTCTCTCCTCGCGCCACCACGGCGGCTATCCCCAGATCGCTCAGAGCTCTTCGCGCGACTGCCGCCTCCGCGTTGGCCGAGACCAGCACCGCGATGTCATCTGGGCGTAGCCGGCGGCGGCGCCCGTTCCCGCCCGGGTCGGGAATGTCGACGGTTTCGAGCAGCTCCTTGATGTACGCCGCTGTCTCCGCGAACACACTCCGCGTTCCCGGAGCGTCCAGTGCGACCCCGGGTGACTTCGTCTGGCGCGCCACGTTAGGCCCGTCCGTCAACCTGATGGACAGGCCGGGCAGCTCGCTCCCGTCCACACGTCTCGCTGAGGAGGAGAGGTTCGACTCGGCCGCCACGACCGGCCGGAAGCCTATCCGGCTGTCCCCGAACGTGACGCCGCTGAGCAGCAGGTCCGTGGCGCGAAGGACACGCCCGTCGGAACGCCAGTTCACTGTCAGGCTGCTCCGGGCGATCCCGTCGCCGTGGACGGCTTGAAGGTACGTGTGCACGTTGGCACCCCTAAAGGCGTAGATCGCCTGCTTGGGGTCGCCGACGAGCACAAGCACGCTTCGGGGGTCGTCGCCTGTGGGATCAGCGCCGAACACAGCGTCGAAGATCGACCACTGGACGGGATCGGTGTCTTGGAACTCGTCGATGAGAGCAACGCTGTAACGGCTGCGAAGGAGGTGTCTTAGTGGCGGTCCGGCCTCGCCCTCCAGGGCCTCTTTCAGCCTTGTCAGAAGGTCGTCGAAACCGAGCGTCCCAGCCGCCCGTCTGCGCCGGTCGACTTCGCGTATCACCCGGTCGACGAGGCGACGCAAGCGAGCCGCTTTAGGGCTGGACTCGCGCGGGTCGGCGCTTGGGACCAGCAGCGCTGCGGGGTTGTCCATCGCGAGCTTCACGGCCTGGTAGAGCTCTTCGAGACCGGGAAGGTCGTCGATGTCGGCGCCGGGGGAGGCTGACTCGGCCACGAGGATATCCGTCGCTGCCTGCAGGGCTGCTCTTCCGGCGTCGTCGAAGAGCACCGCCTCGGGGTCGGTCGGCACGGAGGACCCGGCCGTGGCGAGCACCTGCTGGGCGAAACCGTGGATCGTCGTGATCGTGGCAGAGTCGAAGTCGGTGAGGGCGCGTCGGACCCGCCCCAGTCGAAGTTGGCGATCGGTCCGCCAAAGGGCGCTTAGAAGACGGTCTTCGGGCTCCTGGGTCGAGCTGAGAGCTGAGGCGAACTCCACGAGGCGGCGGCGGACCCGGTCCTTAACTTCCGCTGCGGCGGCCCGGGTGAAGGTCACTACGAGGACCGACCCTACGGGAATGCCCCGCTCTGCGACGTAGCGGGCTGCGAGGGTCGCCAGGGCGAAAGTCTTGCCGGTCCCAGCGCTCGCCTCAACCGCCAAACGACCCGCCGGCAGAGGCGCGGCGAGGTCGAACACCGCCGGGATCGCAGGACCGTCTGCCGCCTGGTCGGGCCGGCTCACGGGGCGGATCCTGTCGACGGCGTTACCGATCGGGTTACGGCTCCCCACAGCAGCTTCGCGTAACGCGTGGCTCGGTCGTCACCCGGTCCTGGGGGGTCGTCGGTCTTCACCGCCAAGGAGAGAACGTCAGCGAGTTGGGGATCGTCGAAAGCGAAGCGAACCCATTCGTCGTCGCCGTCTCCTCTACCTTTGAAAGGGCGCCACAAATCGGCGAGGAGCGCGGGTGACGCGCCAGCAGCGAGCGCCGGTGAGAGCCGCGGGAACAGCGGAAGCAGTCCGCGCTCGGCTCTGCGGAACAGGTCGGCGGTCACCGACAGAGCCTCCAGGGCTTTGTCTCTGCGTCCGTCGGCTTCGCCGGAGGAGACTTCGAGGATCCGCTTGGAAGCGGCGGGGCTTCGCTTGGAGGCAGTGTCAGGGCGGTTTATCAGCACCGCCCGCCAAGGGGTCGCCGGGGACGCTGCGCACAGTGCTACCAGTCCGAGCCAAGGTGCCAGCTGGTCCTTGTCCTGGGATCTCGACACGGACAGTTGGAGTGGACCGCCAGCCGACGGAGCGACCGTGACCGTTCCGGCTATTCGGGTTCCGTCAGCTAGTCGAACGTCCACCGGCACGTACTGCCACGCGAGCTCACCGTCGTAGCCAGGCGGCGGCGATGCGCTCGCCTGCCCGTCGCTTCGCAGCACCGAGGGCCAGATCCCCTCGGCTGCCAGCTCGGCGAGGATCGGCCCGACTCGACCCTCGGCGGTGTCGAGGGATCTGTCAGCCCAACGTCCCGGCGGCAGGAGGTCACGTGCGCGCAACGCCCTGACGAAGCTGTCGTGGTCTCCCCCGCCGAGGCGGTGCCTTAGGAGCCTGTCGCTTAGATCCCAAGTTTCGAGCTCGTCGAGGTCGATAACGAGGCCCCTGCCGTCGAAGGCTGAGCCCGGCGCGTTTAACGTCGGGGAGGGCTCCAAACGCGCGTTGCCTCGCCCAAGGTTAGAGGCGGGGATGTCTACGCCGAGGACTCGTCTCACGAAGTACCTCACCGGGTGAACCAGAAAGTCGCGTAGGTCGTCGAGAGCTATGTCGGTCGGTTTCTTCGGGCGCAGTGCCACCGCGCACGGGGGTGTGCGGACCTGTTGGGCAGCGCGACCTGCCGCGCCGGCTCGGGCGAGAGGGTCGAAGCTCCACGGGGCCTGCGCCGGGTCGAGAGCGGACGGCCCTGCAGCGAAGTTGGCCTCGTCGAAGCTTTGGCGGGGATGGACGATCTCGATTGTCGCCATAGCGTCTTCTCGCCCTTCAGCTCGCAACGTCGCACGTATCACGTCGGTCAGTTCCGACACGACGACCGAGGCGGGTAAGCGCTGGTTGGTCACGACACTGCGGCCGCTGCGGGTGATGACAAGATGGTCGCGAGAAGCGAGCAGCGTCTCTAGGATCGCCTGGCGTGTCTCCGCCCGGGGATCGCTGTCGCCGAGCTTGGAGCGGCCTGCCTTGATGTCGTCGCCGTCAGACGTGACAGCCGGCAGCGACGCCTCGTCGAGACCGAGAAGGCACACCACCCGGAACGGCACTCCCCGAAGCGGCGTAAGGGAGCAGAACGTCACTCCACCTCGAAAAAAATCTGTCCTGCCGGCGGCACCTTGCAGGTGCCTGGCGAGAAGTTGGCGGATGTCGGCAAGGCTCACCTGCGCCGAGGCCGGCGAACCCGAGATCGTCGCGTCGTCTTCTACCTGCTCTAATACGCGGGCTAGGCGCCGCTCCTGCCATAGCCCCTCGGCGTCAGAGGCGAACAAGTCCGCAATGGCTTCGCGCAGTAACGACACCCACTGGGCGGGGCTGCGCAGGCGGCGGGCCTCGTCCTCCAGGCTGCTCAGGCGGTGCAATAGGGCAGCGAACCTGCCCGACAGCGCCACGCCGTCACCTTCCACCGCTATCGGGGAGATGCCCCCGACCGCCAGGAGCTCGGGCCGTTCGGTGGTCGCGACTCCGATCAGAAGCCGGTCGGCGAGCTTTCGCAGGGACCCAGCGTCGTAACTGTCGGGGATACCCCATCTCGCGCGGTGCCCGGCGTCCAAACCCCACCTGGTGTTCGCTGTCGCCGCCCACACGACGATCTGGTCAAGGTCCGCGTCGCTCAGCTCGAAGCGTCGACGGACCCGGGGACGGGCTATGAAGTCGATTAGCGCTTCCACGCTGAACCGGCTGGCGAGCAGGTCGAGCAGCGCCAACAGCGCTGCGAATAGGGAGATCGTCCGCTCAAGGGACCGGTCCGCGATCGTGTACGCGATGCCGGGCGACCCCTTTCGGTCGTGGCCGTCGGCTTGCGACCCCGCCGGGGGTCCGAACACCGCTTCGACGAGCGGTGCGTAAGAGTCGATCGCCGGGCACGCCACGACGATGTCGTCTTCTCTGAGGGTAGGGTCGTCGGCTAGGAAATGGAGAATCTGATCCCTCAGCACCTCCACCTGGCGCGTCGCCCCGTGACAGGTGTGGATCCGGATCGAACGGTCCCGCAGGCCAAGACGAAAATCGCCCGACGGCGGCCTGTCGAAAGTTATGTCGTAGCGGATCTTGGCTAGCAGGTTCGCTGGCTGTCCCGGCGGCCCCTCGCTTCGCTGCCCGGCGGGCATACAACCGCAGAGAAGAGCGGTCGCCTCGGCCGAAGGCCGTGCCCAGGAGGCGACGAGAGGGTTCCCTTCCGCTTCTAACGCACCCGCACCGTCCGCTGCGACCAAACCGGGGAGGTGCCCACGCCGGCTGGACTGGGAGGGTCCGCCTGCAAGAGCCACCCTTGCGACCTTACGCGACCGGGCCGGCGACACCTCCCGGAACATCAGGTGGACGTCCCTGACCTCGCCGAGGGATTTCAGCAAGTCGAGGAACGGAGTCCCACCGGGTATCGTCGAAAGCCCGAAAAGCGCTACCCTGGCCGGCACGCTGGCGGGGCAGACCCCGCATCGCAGGGTCCGCAGAAGCTCGGGGCGGACCTCCGCCGGGCTTGGACAGCCGATCCGCTCTCTCACCAGCCGCCACAGGTGAGGCTGCCACGCGTGGTGCTCGACGAGACGTTCGCCGGTGTCGTCGACGTCCTCGCCGCCGGCCCACAGCCGGATCATCTCCGGGCGGTGGTGCAGGTAGCCGTCGAAGAGATCAGCCAACCGTCGAGCTCTCCCCCACTGGGTGGCCCCAGGCGCCAGGCTGCGAAGAGGCCCTAGCGCCGGGTCGGTGCCGTCTTGGAGAACCTCGACAATCGCCCAGGCGACCCGCTCCAGCTTCCAAGGGTCCGAGACGGTGTCGACGTCGGGAGCCAGCACCTCTTGTTCGAAGCGGCGAGGGAACAGCATCCTCAGGTTGGCGGCGACCCCGTCGCTGCGGCCCTCACCCGACGACCCGAGGCGGCGTGACAGCTCCAAACGCAACCAACGTTCGGTGCCGGCGGATCCAACAACGATCCATTCCGGGGTCATCGGGTCGTCGAGAGGTTTAGCGAGCAACTTGGCCAGCCGGGCTGCCAGCGCGTCGAGGGTCGCTTCTGTCTCCACCTGGAACACGCCTGTCAACCTAGCGGGAGGGTGTGACTGGTCGTAGAGGCCTGCTGGCAGCGCCCGCTTTGTCAGTCAGGCTCTACGATGTGGCGGTAAAGCGGCCGTACGATCTCGACGAGCGTCGCCTCCCCCACCTTCACTTCGAGAGTTTCCAAACTGTCGAGGACGGCGTCGGGCCGCCCGGGGGGCGCTGCTGCCCCGAGGGCGGCCTGCGAGGCCGGCTCGGTGATCGCAGGCAGCGGCCGTCCCGGGGTGAACGGCCACCAAGGGGCGACTTCGAGGCTGGCGTCGGTCCCCTGCCAACGGCCCGACGCGAGCGCTGATCCTCCCGCTGCGAGCGTGTCGAGGAGCGCCTCGCGCTGGCGTCCCCGCAGTTCGAGCACCAGCCACGGGTCTTCGTCCAGGCGGTCGGCGAACACGTAGAGCACCGCGGCTATGTGCTTGCAGGGGTTCTCCCAGTCGGGGCAGCTGCACGTGGCCGTCATGTCGTCCCATTTCGCTGGGAACAGGGCGACGCCGCACGACGCGAACACCTCCTCCAAGTCGGAGGGGACTTCCCCGTCCACCAGGCGGGCGACGAAACCTACCTTGGCTTTCATCGCCTCGACTATCCGGGCCCACTGCGTTTCGCTCGGCGCGCCGACTGCGATGGTCACCAGGTAGGGGGTGGTCCTGGAGCCCTGCACTTGGGCTGCTATCACCGCCGAACCGACCTGGAGGTTGAGCACCTGGCCGCTTCGGGCGTAGCGCCGGCCGCGTTGCATCCTGGCGCCGAGCCCGTAGCCTTCGAGAGTTGCCACGAAGCGACGGGACCACCATGTGGCGGCCATCTGCCCCCGCTGCTTCGAGGTTGCGATACCGCCTTTGGCGGGTAAGGGAACCGACGCCGGGTATCTGCGCCACGCGTCGTCCCAGCTTCGCCGAGCCATCAGTCGGCTACCGCTTGCGCGCTTAGCGACACCAGCTCGCGCAGTTCCGACCCTGAAAGCCCGGTGAGCCATTCCTCCCCGGTGCCGACAGCTCGCGCTGCGAGGTCGCGTTTGGCTGTGATCATCTCGTCGATGCGCTCCTCGACGGTTCCTGCGCTGACCAGCTTGTGGACTTGTACGTTGCGTCGCTGCCCGATCCGAAAAGCCCGGTCGGTCGCCTGGTCCTCTACTGCGGGGTTCCACCACCTGTCTAGGTGTATGACGTGCGACGCGGCGGTGAGGTTGAGCCCTGTACCTCCCGCTTTCAGGGATATGAGGAACAGGGGTGGCCCGTCGGCAGCGGAGAAACGCCGCACCATGTCGTCGCGCGCCGGACGTCGCACGCGGCCGTGCAGCCACAAGGTGTCGACCCCGAAACGTCTTTGCCAGTAGGGGGCCAGGAGCCCGCCCCACTCGGCGAACTGCGTGAAGCAGAGCACCTTGTCGCCCGCTTCGAGGATCTCTTCGAGGAGCTCCTCGGCTCGCAGCAGTTTCCCTGAGCGTCCGGCGAGCGCCGAGCCGTCGGAGAGGAAATGCGCCGGGTGGTTGCACACCTGCTTGAGTTTGGAGAGCCCGGCGAGGACGACACCGCGCCGTTGGATACCGTCTGAGGCGTCTGCCTGGGCGAGCATGTCGTCGACGACAGCCTGGTAGAGGGTCGCCTGCTCTTTGGTGAGAGGGCAGCGGTCGACTGTCTCGATCTTGTCGGGAAGGTCCGCGATGACCGACCGGTCGGTCTTGAGCCTGCGCAGCACGAAAGGCCCGGTAACCCTGCGCAGCAGGGCTGTGGCTTCGGCGTCGCCTTCGCGCTCGATAGGCACCGCGAAGCGCTCCTTGAAGACACGGGCGCTTCCGAGAAGCCCAGGGTTGAGCAGATGCATGATAGACCACAGCTCGCTCAGCCGGTTCTCCACGGGGGTTCCGGTGAGAGCAACCCTCCGGCCCGCGTTCAGCCCTGTCGCCGCCTTGGTCTGCGCAGCCGCGGGGTTCTTCAGCTGCTGGGCTTCGTCGAAGACCAGCCTGGACCACCCGACGCCTTCGAGGAGAGCTTTGTCGCGGGCTAAAAGGGAGTAGGTGCTGATCACCACGTCGAACTCGGCGGCCCGCCGCGCCAGGGGCGCGTCCACACTGTTGCGGGCGGCACCGTGGTGTACCAGCACTCGAAGCCCAGGCGCGAAGCGCGCCAGCTCACGCTCCCAGTTTCCAAGCACCGACACCGGGCAGACGACCAAGGTCGGGCCGTCCGCGGGGTCGGCGATCATCGCTGCGATCAGCTGGGCTGTCTTGCCAAGGCCCATGTCGTCGGCGAGGCAGGCCCCTAGACCGAGCCGGCCGAGGAAGGTCAGCCATCCGACCCCTCTTTCTTGGTAAGGGCGCAGCTGCCCGGCGAAACCCGGCGGCGTCGGCGTAGCTTCGACCGTGGCGTGCAACGCACCGTCGAGGAGCGTCCGCATCCACCCGACTGCTGTGGCGTCCACGTCTAGGACTTCCAGCCCGGATGGAAGGTCGAGGTCTGCAAGCCCGAGACCGGCCTTGAGCAAGTCGCGGGCCTCGGCGGAACTTTCGCTGCCGACCCTGGAGAGGAGCTGCTCGATTCGCTCGACGTCTATTTGAACCCACTGCCCGCGCAGGCGGACCAGTGCCTGCTTGGCTTGCGCGCTGCGTCGCAGAGCGGCGAGGTCAGCCTTGGTGAGCCGCCTGTCGCCGAGTGCGGCCTGCCACTCGAAAGCGACGATGCTGTCCATGCCGACGAGACCCGAGCCGGCCCCGGGGCTGTCGTGGCTTCGTGGGTTTTTGAGTTTCGCGCGCAGCCCTAGACGGACCGGTCGAGTCCACCATCCCGGTGCTAGGACTGCTATACCGGCGTCCTCGAGCAGTTTCGCCCGGTGCGCCAGTAGAGTCACCACCGTCGCCGAGTCGACTTGCAAGCTGTCGGGCCGGGCCTCTTCGAGGACGCCTGCAAGCTCGGGGGCGAGGCGTGCCATGCGGGCGAGTCCGCCGAGCAGGTCTGTCATGGCTCCCGGAGCGAAGGGGGAGTCGCCGGCCCACATGTCGGCCAGGCCGGCCGTCAGGCTCGGCTCGTCCTGATCTTGGGCTAGCAGCTCCACCCGCCACAGCTGCGCCGCTTTCGAAGCTCGCGAGGAGGTTCCCTCAGCCTCGCCCGCCACCGGCTCGACGATACGAAGGCACAGTCTGACCCGGCCGGGGATGACCGCCCCGGAACGTACCCAGACGGCAACAGCGTCGGCTAGAGCAGCGACTTTGGCGGCGTCGAGCGACGGGCTCAGCCACGGGTCCGCGGAGACCAGGGAGCGGCACCAAGCTTGCGTGACGGTCGCCTTGCCTGAACGTCGAACTCCGAGGGCCCCTTGCACGCCGACCAGGCGACTCCGGACGATCATGTCGACCTCTTCGCCGAGGCGGGCAGCCGATTCGCGTTGGCCGTCGAGTGTAGCGTCGTCGACGAGCGAAGCGACTAAGGGTCGCTGCGGCGCTGCCGGCAGAGGCCACCACCAGGACCGGCCCCGTCCGGACCGCTCGTCGAAGGTCAAACCGGGCACGACCCGACCGGAGCTCACGAGCGTCTCGGCGACGTCGCTGTAACGGTCGCCTTCGGCGACGGCGAAGCTGTCTGCGACGGCGAAGCTGTCTGCGTCTGGGCTCAACTAGGCAATACCAGGGTCTCGGTCAGGACTCTATCCTGCCACATTCAGCGAGTGGCGAAGGCAGGGTGGCGGTCCTGGCTTCGTCGTAGGGACGAGCGGCGTAGAACCGCCCAGCAACCTCAGGCTCGCGCCGAGCGCCTCAGCCGGCGACCGGCGAGGCGGACAGAGCCGCAGGCTGGAGGGACCCCGAGTCCAGCTCGGCGAGGATCGCGTCGGCTTCGGAGGTCATCTCGGCGTGATGCGCGTGCATCTCGGCTACCTCGGGGCTCGCTGAGGACAGTTCGGTGGCCGCTTGGGCTTGAGCGAACTGCCCGGCGACTTTCTGCTTGATCTCGTCGAATGACGGGACGTCTGATGAGCGCGTCAGGTCGCTTACCTGTTTGAGGCTGTCGGCCATCTGCTTTTGCATGTTGGCCTGGTCGACCTGGGCGAGGATGACACTTTTCTCGTTGAGCTTCTGTTGGAGCTGGTCGGCGGATTCTTGGACCGCCTGGCGGGCGTCGTTCGCTGCTTCTTCGAGCTGAGGTATCTGGGCTGTCAGGCTCTGGATCTGCTCCCTGAGGCTTGCGATACGCGTAGCGAACGTGCGGGCCGCGTCGAGGTTCCCCTGCTGCTTAGCGGCTAGTGCCGACTTGGTGCAGCGGGCTTCTTCGTCGGAAAGATCCGACAGGCGCATCTTGGCCAGCTTGTCTTGGGCGATCACCTGGGTGGCCGCCGCTTCGAGGTCACGGTGATGCTCCTGCATGCCGGCGATCGCCTGCTCCACTTGCACTTTCGGGTCAGCGTGAGCGTCGAAGCTGGCCTCCGCCTTGGCTTGCGCGTAGCTGTTAGCCCGGCTGAAGATCTTGGTCCAGCTCATATGCTGCTGCCTCCTGAGATTGCATGACGAGTATCTGCCTTACACTAACTCTTGGCGTGCGAGGGTGCCGGACGCGAAGCCCTTCGACGGGCGCCCGGCGGGCCTACGCCGGAGGATCAGCCGCTAGGCGGGGCCCTGGCGGGCCGTCGCGCTCGACTGCCTGGGATATCGCCTGGGCTCTCACGGCCTTAGCGAAGCGCACCTCCAACTCGCGAAAACGAAAATACGTTCCAGCTTGGGTGAAAGCGAACACGACGACCAGCACGTAGAGCATCAGGTCGGTCCCCCGGGTTACTCCTACCAGGTTCGCAAGATCCTGCGTGAGGCCGGGGTCGGCGACCGCTGCGACTCCGACCCCTGCGAGTGCCACGGCCGCCAGCTTGATACCGGCGCGCATCCCCACACGGGAACGGTGCCGGAAAGCCCAGACCAGCACGGCGAGAATCGCCGCTATGAGGAGCCCTTTAATGGGCGTCACTACCTCCCCCTTCCAAGCAAGGCCTTCACCAGCACGTCGAAGGCGATGTTCACCGAGTTTATCGACCGTTCCCCCTTCTCGAGGGTGTAGGCGTTGTAGCGGATCTCCACCGGGTGCTCCCCGTAGCGGAACCCGGAGCGCGCCACCGCCTCCAACAGCTCGGTTGCGTAGGCCATGTCCGACGATGACAGCGACAGGCCGGAGGCGAATCGACGGCTGAACACTCGCAGCCCGTTGTGCGCGTCGCTCAGCGCCACTCCGGTCGTCAAGCGCTCGAAGACCCTCCCGACCCGAAGCACGACCTTGCGCGACAGCGGCATCCCAGTGGGGGCCGTACCCAAAAAGCGGGATCCCACGAGCAGGTCCAGTCCCTCAGATCGAGCCCGGTCGACCATCGCCACGGCGTCGCCTACACGATGCTGGCCGTCCGCGTCGAAACAAACCAGATAGCGCGCACCCGGATCGATCAGGGCGAACTCGACTCCCGTCTGCAAAGCCGCCCCTGCCCCCAAGTTGACCGAATGACAGACCACTCTCGCGCCCGCCTCGCGCATCACGTCCCCAGAACGGTCGCTGCTACCATCGTCTACACCGACAACGTTGGGGAAAGAGTCCTTCAACTCTGCTATGACCGAGCCAACAACCTCCGCTTCGTTGTAGCAGCGGACAATCACCCACACGTCACCATAGGGGACGTTTCCGGTCACGTCCCTACGTTACCGTCGCTGCGGTCCTCCCCCGCCAAGCAGCGCTAAAGGCCAGTAGCCATCAGCACGGGAAGGGCGAGCATGGACAACCCGCAGCACACCGCGACAGAAGCTGCACGTCTGGAGGAGGGGCTCTGGCTAAACCCGTAGCATACGAGCGCAGCAAGGGCGGCTGGAATGTAATAGCGGTACACGGTCGAGAACGCCCAGGAGTAGTAGACCCCCACCCGACCGACGACCATGAAGCCGGTCAGGGCCGCGACGTTCAGCGCGTAAGTGGACCATCCCCACACTTCGGCGGAGCGCCACCTGCTGAGCTTGGCGGGGAGGAAGCCTGCAAGCACGACGATAGCGGGGACGATCACCATCGCTAGGTCCGCGATCTTCTCTGGAAGCGGTATCGACTGGGGGGAGGATATAGGGCTGGGAACCTTGCCGAGCCACGCCGACAGAAAGCCGAGGTAGACGAGGTAGGGAACCACGGAGAGCGACGCGAACAGCACGGCGCGCAAGCTGCGGCTCCGCTGTGGGTCTTCAGCACCCCCGCCACCTCCGAGCACTCCCAGCCATATACCGAGCGCGAACATCGCCGCGAACAGCGCTGTCTCCTGCCTGGCGAACACAGCTGCTGCCATAGCTAGGGTACCCAGAACCTGGCGCGCTCCGCGCGGCGAGTCCACCAGCACCAGCGAAACCGCCACCAGCCCGTACGCGAAGCCGTCGGTCAGGTCGTGATTCACCGTTCCGATCAGGCCGGGCCACAACCCGTACGCGAGCGCCCACAACGGTGCCCGGCCGTGCCTGTCGAGCCACACAGCCAGAGCCCAGGTGCCTCCAAGCACCGAAGCCAGCGACACCGCAGTCATCGTCCAAGCCATCAGGCCCGCCTTGCCCAACGACAAGACCCGGACGACAAGTGGCTCGAGGATCCGCTGGTAGCGATACCAGGGAACGTCGACCAAGCTTTTCGCGGTCTCGGGGTGCACCGCCAGATAGAAGGTGAACTGGCCGTCGGATCCGTTGGCGCTCCGGTTTGCCGCGCCACCCCCGAAGCGCGAGGGAAACGCCGGCAGCACCAGACCTTTCTTCGCCGCTGCATTCACGTAGTGACGTCCTGGTCCGACGAAGAAGTACGGGGAATGATGCAAGGCAAGCGCCGCTACCGTCCAAGCCCCGTAGACGACCACGATGACGGCCGCTACCCGGCCAGGCGAGGAAACCAGCCGCTCAGCTGGGGCGATCACGCTACGCAGCGACGCTAGCGACCAGGGTCTCTCGGCGGGCTCGGAGGGTTGAATCGCTGGCATCGCTTGTCAGGAGATCCTCGCCCGCAGCGCGCGTTGCGCCGAAAGGCGACTTTAGGCTATCAGCCCTAACCTCGACCGTGCTGGCGTTTCTCGGACAATGTTGGACCCCGACAAGCTGGTTCGCCGACAACCGCAACTTTCGTCGAAGCGCCGAAGCTTACCACTGCGCGAGCCGAAGAGGTCAGTTATTAGTAGCTGGTTGCGACAAGTAGCATGAGCTTTGTGTAGCGGCAACCCCCACGACAGGCGAAGCCACCGAAACGTACCCTTGGAGAGCGGACTTGAAGGCACAAACATCGCAAGGCGAACCCCGCAAGCTGGCGCAGGCTTTTCACCTGACCGACCTGGTACCGCTGTCAGTGTCAAGCGTCGGGCCGATGTTCTCCGTAGCTGCCACCGGCGGGGTGATGGCAGCCCAAGCCGGTTGGTGGACGCTGCCTGCCATCGGAGTTCTGGCCGTTCCTTTCATCGTGTCGAGCTTCGTCTTCCGGCTTCTTAACCGTCACTTTCCCCACTCGGGAGCGTCATACCACTGGTCCGCCCGGATCATCGGCAAGGGAGTGTCGCGCTACCAAGCGTGGATTCTCATCCTCGCCTACTTCTTGTCGATCCCGCCGATCGCCATACCAGCCAGTTCGTACACGCTGGCTTTGATAGCCCCCAACTACAAAGCCCCTCCCGTCGTGCAGATGGCCGTGACCGTGTTCTGGGTTGTCTTCGCGGCCTTGCCTCTGCTCCTAGGCAGCCGACCGACGGCTCGCATCACCCAAGTGTTCTTCGGTGTCGAGATGGTCGCTCTAGCCTCGTTCGGAATCATCGGAGTGGCACGCCTCGGCAAGATTGGCGTCCCGGTGCATTTCGGCAAGCCCCCGATAGGAGGGATCCTCATAGTCGCTGTCATCGCCGCGACGATCCTCGACGGATGGGAGATCGACAGCTACGCCGCAGAGGAGTCGATGAAACCCCGGGACCATCCCGGCCTCGGCGGGATAATCGGGGCCTTCGGAGCGCTGCTGTTCTACGCGATCCTCTACCCGTTGATGCTAGGGGAGACCCCCCTTGGCTCCCTGTCCAACTCGGTAGACCCGCTTGCGGTATGGGCGCACCGCCTGGTGCCAGGCGCCACCTGGACGATGCTGGTGCCGATACTCGCTTCGACGGCCGGCGGTCTGTGGCTGACAAGCTTCATCTTGACCAGAGCGCTGTTCGCTATGGGCCGGGAAAATCTGATCCCCCCGGCGTTCTCGCGCCTCAACCGTCATCAAGTCCCTTGGGTGGCGATCGTCGTAAGCCTCGGCGCCGCGACAGTGGTCGTGGCGGTACAGCTTTTCGTCTCGTCGCTCAGTTCCTTCTTCAACCTGGTCCTTTCGGGTGCCGGCTTCTTTTTGCTGGCGGAGTTCTTCTTGGATTCGCTCACGGCGACGGTGTTCCTGACCATTGGGCATCGACGCCTGCCAGAACTCAACCTGCAACCGCACTCGCACCGCCTGCTGCTGGCCGGGTCGGTGTTCGCCTCGACGGTGATGGGTCTCCTACTCGTGGCTTTCTTCGTCTACGGCCCCAAAGCCATAGGCAGCGGAGTCGACCAGACGTTCGCCGTGCTGCTCGTCCTCGGGCTGGCGTTCGCGTGGTGGACGAAACGTCGCAGCAAGAACACGTTCGTCTTCCACGGCAACGACGTGGCCAGCCCCACCGAACCCGTCGCTCCAGTCCCGTAAGAGCGGCGACGCGGACGGGCGGTCGACCGGGCAGAGACACGCACCCGACCTGTGCCGGGTTGAGCGCCAAGCAACTGGCGGATCCGACCGTCAGAGAAGTCACAGTTACGGCCCGACCTGCGATCCGGTGGCTCCAGTCGAGATCGGAGTTACACCAGCCCGGAGTCGTCGAGCGCGACGACCTCGGGCTCGGGGTCGGCGATCACCTCTATGCCGTACTCCTTCAACGCACTCAATACCGCCGGATCTCCGTCGAGTCGCAGAATCGTGTGCGTCAAGGTTTCAGCGTCGTAGGGGGCATGCTCACCCTCGAGGTCGAAGAGGGCCACGCCGCGCAGCTGCCCGGCCGGGTCGTGCTGCAGTCCGTACCAAAGCGCCTGCCACCCGGCCCGGCGCAGGGCATCCGCCCAGGACTGGGTGAGCGCCAGACGTCGGCCGGGTAGCTGCCGCAGCCGGCTCGCCGGCGGCGGAGAGCCCAGAGGCACTCAGACAGCCATGCGGTCAGCGAAACGAGCCGCCGCCGCCACCACGTTTTCGAGGTCACCATCGTCGAGAGCGTCTACCGGCCGACGAGAGCCGGGCTCCTCCCGATGCGTTGTCACGCGACGCTGCGGCGGACCGCCCATAACAACGCGAACGCGGTCACAACTACACGCCCTAGCAGATGGCAATGCGGCGCTGAAGCGGCGCTCGGCGTTACCGGGTGGTGGGGCGCCTGGCGGCACGGGACGGCCCGGATCGCGCACAGGATCGCCGGGCTGGGATCGCCGGGCTGGGATCGCCGACCGATCGGCCCGCACACCCTGCGCTACAACCGGGCACGGGGCTGTCCCGCTCCCGTTTGGGGATCTCTTACTGGGCGCTGTCAACCATCGTCGACACTGACATAGCGAGCGAGCCGTTCGTCGTAGCTCAGTAGGCCCCCGCCAAGCTCATAGGCGGTGGCCAGGACTACGAGCTCCCTCGACGCCACGGTAACGCTGATTAGCGATCGGCTTCGTCGGTCGCTGCTGGCTGTGGGCGCCAGCACGGCTGGCCAGCCCACCCATGACGTCTCGTCAGCGGCGGACCTCGGGTAGTCCGAGGTGACGCGCTTCGCGGAGGGCTACGAACTGGCTTAGGTAGAGGGCGTAGGCGTTCCCTCTCGGGCGCCCGCAGGGGGATCCCGCCACGGACACCGGCTGGCTCTTAGCCATCTGCTAGGGCCCAGCCTCGACGTCAGCGAGCAGTCGGAGCCGGCGGGCGATTGCGGCGAGCCGTTTGTCCGCCGTCCACAGCCGAGCGTCCGCAGTGAGCCGCGTTGCGGCGAGAAGCTGGGCGTCGACGTATCCAACACCCAGCCCGTAGAGATGCTCTGCCTCGATCAAGCCGGCCACTTCGGCATCGGTGGCGATCTCGGCCGATGGGAGGCCGGCGAGCAGAGCCAAGATTTCTTGGCGCTGGGCCAGGTGACCGAGTGCAAGTTCGCCCGTCACCCACGGGTGAGCGAGCACTAAGCCATAGTCGAGTAGGTGAGCCAAGGCCGGCTCGCCAACCCGGAAATGGTCCACCCAAACAGATGTGTCGACCAGGATCACCGAGGCTCGGGGCGGCGGCGAGGCGGCGCCGTCAGCTCACGCTCACTGCCACCGAGCCGGGCTAAGCGCCGGGCACTCTCCCGTTCGATCAACGCCCGCAGTGCTTGGCGTACCAGGGCGCTCTTCTCGGAGGTCCCGGTAAGACGCTGTGCTTCAGCGAGGAGGTCATCATCAAGAGCAATGGTGGTTCTCATGAAATCGTCCCAGGCACGAAAATGAACCTCACATGATGATTCTAGCCGTGCCGGCGGCGGGTTACACTTCGGCGGCCGGGAAAGCTGAAGGCCATCTCCGAAGCTTGCGGTACGGAAACCTTGGGCCTGCGCGTCCAGGCACTCGGCCCCCCGGACGCAGCGGCCTTCCTTGCGCTCAAACACCGCGTCGACCGGAATAGCCACTTCATGCCGCTCGAACTGTCGAGACCTGTGCGCCGGCCCCCACCCGAAGCATCCGTTCCAGTCCCGCCCTGGCCGCCGTCCTCGCCGATCTGCGCCCAGTCCGAGCAGGCGAACACGACCGACGGGTCCTTCGCGAACACGTCCGCCAGCCGGGCCAGGCAGCCGCTGGAGAGCATGTCGTCGTGGTCGAGCTCGACTAGAACGTCTCCGGACGCTAGCGCGCACGCAGCGCGCTTGGCCGCGCCTACACCACCGACCCTCGCCGTACGCGACACCTTGACCCGATTGTCCGCTGCGGGCGGCCGCCAAGCGGTCGCCCCACCGTTGAGGAGGACTACCCACTCCCAGTCGGCGTAGGATTGTGCTGCGAGGCTCGCATAACAGTCGTCTAGATAGCGGGTCCTGTTACTTGGCGTGAAGACTGACAGAAGCATCGGCGCGTAACGCTAGTGTCATGTCCCCGGGCGAGTGCAGCCCCGCCCGGGGACATGACACGATGGGCTGCTAGTTTCCCGTGGCGCCCTCGCCGGCGTCGTCGAAGGACCCGTCGTCGAAAGTACTGTCATCGTCGGCGGCAGGCTCTAGGGGAGCCACGACGAGTCCGAGGTCGTCGGGGTTGAGGTCGCCGAACGCTTCGCCGGCCTCGTCCGGGCCAGAACCGATCGACGCCAGCCACGCTGCTAGGTCCTCGCTTCCGGCTTCCTCGTCACCCGAGGACCAAAACGTCATCCGCTCGGCCTCAGGGGCTTCCAACACGATGTCACGGTAACGAGTCATGCCGGTCCCGGCGGGTATCAGCTTGCCGATGATGATGTTCTCCTTCAAGCCGAAGAGGTGGTCGGATTTGCCTTCGATAGCCGCCTCGGTGAGCACTCTCGTGGTCTCTTGGAAGCTGGCCGCCGAAAGCCAGCTGTCGGTGGCCAGCGAAGCCTTGGTGATACCCATCAGCTCAGGACGGCCTTCCGCGGGCCGCTTTCCTTCCACGACCAGCTGGCGGTTCACTTCGGCGTAGGTGCGCGAGTCGACACGCTCGCCGGGCAGGAACGGGCTCTCACCCTGGTCGGCGACCAGCACCCTGCGCAGCATCTGTCGCACGATCAGCTCTATGTGCTTGTCGTGTATCGACACGCCCTGGTCGCGGTAGACCTGCTGCACCTCGTTCACTATGTACTGCTGGGTCTCGCGGATGCCTTTGATCTCGAGCAGCGCCTTGGGGTCCTTGGGCCCGTCGACGATCGGATCCCCGGCGGTGATCTCCGCCCCGTCACGCACTCCGTCCGCCAGTTTGGCCCTGGGTGACACCTCGTAAAGCTCCTCGGAGCCGTCGTCGCCGACGATCACGACGCGCCGCCCGGTGTCCTCCTCGTCGACGCGCACCACACCCGACGTGCGGGCGAGGATCGCCGCGCCCTTCGGCGTGCGGGCTTCGAAGAGCTCGACCACTCTCGGTAGACCGTGAGTGATGTCTTCCCCTGCGATACCGCCCTGGTGGAAGGTTCGCATGGTGAGCTGCGTTCCGGGCTCGCCGATCGACTGGGCTGCTATGACCCCGACAGCTTCGCCGAGCTCGATCTCATGGTTGGTTGCCAAAGACCGGCCGTAGCAGGTCCCGCAGATACCGTGCTCCGCTTCGCAGGTGAGCACCGTCCGGCAGTTGATTCGCTCCACCGCCGGGTCGTTTCGCAGGACTTCCATGACCGCCGGCGAGATCGTCGTGCCCGCCTCGATCACAGACCCGTCCGACAGTGTCACGTCGCGTGCCAGCACCCGACCGTCGATACGGGTCTCGAGGTAGGCGCGCGAACGCTCATCGTCGCGTTTGATCCCGTCTATCCACACTCCGCGGGTGGTGCCGCAGTCGACCTGGCGGACGATCAGTTCCTGGGCGACGTCCACGAGACGCCTGGTCAGGTAGCCCGAGTCGGCGGTGCGCAGGGCGGTGTCAGCGAGACCCTTACGGGCGCCGTGGGTGGAGATGAAGTACTCAAGGACCGAAAGTCCCTCACGGAACGAGGAGCGTATCGGCCGCGGGATCATCTCCCCGCGGGGGTTCGACACGAGTCCTTTCATACCGGCGATCTGGCGTACCTGCTGAGGGTTACCTCTAGCGCCGGAGTCGACCATCATGTCGAGAGGGTTGTCGACGGTGGCGGCGAGGGTCTGCTCCATCGCCCTTCCGATCTCGGAGTTCGCTGCCGTCCAGATCTCGATCTCCTTCTGGCGGCGCTCGTCGTCGGTGATGATACCCCGTTTGAACTGCGTTTCCGCCTTCTGGGCTTCGGCTTCGTGACGGGCGATGATCTCCGCCTTGGAAGGCGGTGTCATGACGTCGTCGATCGAGATCGTCAGACCGGAACGTGCCGCGTAACGGAAGCACAGGTTCTTGATCGCGTCCAGGCTCGAAGCCACCGCCACTCGCGGGTAACGGTCAGCTAGCACCTCGACTATGGAACCGATCGGACGGTTCCTCTTGCCGACCACTTCGTTGACGAATGGGAAGTCCTCGGGAAGCGCCGTGTTGAAGATGATACGCCCCGGGGTCGTCTCGAGCGGCCCGTTCGAGACGGTGCCGTCGGCAGCGACGACCTTTCCGCGCCAGGTCACTTTGGCGTGCAGGTCCAAGTCGCCGGCGTCGTAAGCCCGCTCGACATCCCACAGGTGGCGGAACACCTTCCCTTCGCCTTTGACACCGTCGCGTACCAAGGTGAGGTAGTAAGCGCCGAAGACCATGTCCTGGGTAGGTATCGTGATCGGCCGGCCGGTCGCCGGAGAAAGGATGTTGTTCGCCGAGAGCATCAAGATCCGCGCTTCGGCCTGGGCTTCGGCAGAAAGTGGAAGGTGCACGGCCATCTGGTCGCCGTCGAAGTCAGCGTTGAACGCAGTGCAGACAAGGGGGTGGATCTGGATCGCCTTACCCTCGACCAGGACCGGCTCGAAAGCCTGGATGCCCAACCGGTGAAGTGTAGGCGCCCGGTTCAGAAGCACTGGGTGCTCTTTGATCACCTCGTCGAGCACGTCCCACACCGCCGAACGGCGGCGTTCGACCATACGCTTCGCTGACTTTATGTTCTGAGCGATCTCCAAGTCCACGAGGCGCTTCATCACGAACGGCTTGAACAGCTCCAACGCCATCAGCTTGGGAAGCCCGCACTGGTGAAGTTTCAGCGTCGGTCCGACGACGATCACCGAGCGGCCGGAGTAGTCGACGCGCTTGCCGAGCAGGTTCTGACGGAACCGGCCCTGCTTGCCTTTGAGCATGTCCGACAGCGACTTGAGAGGCCGGTTGCCCGGACCGCTAACCGGCCGCCCGCGCCTGCCGTTGTCGAAGAGGGCGTCGACGGCCTCTTGGAGCATGCGCTTCTCGTTGTTGACGATGATCTCCGGGGCTCCGAGGTCCAAGAGACGCTTCAAGCGGTTGTTGCGGTTGATCACGCGGCGGTACAGGTCGTTTAGGTCGGAGGTGGCGAAGCGGCCACCGTCGAGCTGGACCATCGGACGAAGCTCCGGCGGTATCACCGGCACTGCGTCGAGGATCATCGCCCGGGGATCGTTCGCCCGCCGGCCGTTCTCGTCGCGACGGTTGAAGGCAGTGACGATCTTCAGGCGTTTGATCGCCTTCTGGCGGCGCTGCACCGAGAGAGGACGCCTGCCATCGGACGGGTCGATCGCCTCGCGCAGCTTCACCTCTTCCTCGTCGAAGTCGATCTCGTGGATCAAAGACGCGATCGCCTCCGCGCCCATCCCACCGCGGAAGTAGTCCGGGTAGCGGTCTTTCAGCTCCCGCCACAGACTTTCGTCCTCGATGATCTTGCGCGAGTGCAAGGCCCTAAACTCGTCGAAGGAGCGCTTGGCGAGGTCTATCTCGGCGTCGGCTCGCTCGCGGATCGAGCCGAGCTCCTTGTCCACCTGGCGTTGGCGAGCTTTGAGCTCGCTCTCCTTGGCGCCGTCGGCCTCCAACTTTGCGAGTTCCTCTTCGAGAGCCTTGAACCTCTTGTCGAGGTCCAGATCCCGGGCGCGTTCGATCTCGCCGATCTCCTCGGCGAGCTCTGCTTCGAGGCTCGGCAAATCCACGTGTCGCTTCTCCTCGTCGACCCAGGTGACCAGGTTCGCGGCGAAGTAGATCACTTTCTCAAGCTGCTTGGCTTTGAGCTCCTCGCGTACCTCGGTGCCCATGAGCAGGTAGGCCAGCCAGCTTCTCGTGCCTCTCAAGTACCAGATGTGCACCACCGGGGCGGCCAGCTCTATGTGACCCATCCGGTCGCGCCGCACCTTCGAGCGGGTCACCTCGACGCCGCAGCGTTCGCAGACGATCCCACGGAAGCGAACGCGCTTGTACTTACCGCAGTAGCACTCCCAGTCCTTGGTGGGGCCGAAGATCTTCTCGCAGAACAGGCCGTCCTTCTCGGGACGCAAGGTCCGGTAGTTGATCGTCTCGGGTTTCTTTACCTCGCCGTTGGACCAAGCGCGGATCGAGTCCGCGGTGGCGAGACCTATACGTATCTGCTCGAAATCGTTGACGTCCAGCACTGTCTGTCAGAAACCTCTCTCGCTCGCTCGTCGTGCGTCTTCCTCGTCGGAGCCTCTCTCAGGCCGGCTGATGTCTATGCCGAGCTCCTCTGCAGCCCTAAACACGTCCTCGTCGAGCTCACGCATCTCGATGTGCTCCCCGGCGTTGGAGAGGACCTCCACGTTGAGGCACAAGCTCTGCATCTCCTTTATGAGCACCTTGAAGCTCTCCGGTATCCCAGGCTCTGGGATGTTCTCGCCTTTGACGATCGCCTCGTAGACTTTCACGCGGCCTACCACGTCGTCGGACTTGATGGTCAGGAGCTCCTGAAGGGCGTAAGCCGAACCGTAAGCCTCAAGGGCCCAGACCTCCATCTCACCGAAACGCTGCCCGCCGAACTGCGCTTTACCACCCAAAGGCTGCTGGGTGATCATCGAGTACGGCCCTGTCGAACGGGCGTGGATCTTGTCGTCGACGAGGTGGGCGAGTTTGAGGATGTACACGTAGCCGACGCTGATCGGGCTGTCATAAGGCAGGCCGGTGCGACCGTCGAAGAGCGTCGCCTTGCCGTTGGAGCCGATCAGGCGGCCTGTCGTGCCCTGGGCTATCGGGTTGCCGTCCGCGTCGAGACGCTCGGGGTTGATCATCTCGAAGACCCGCTGGATCGTCGGGTGACGGCCCGCTTCCTCTTCCTCGTCCCAGTGGGCGCCGTCGAAGACCGGGGTAGCCACGTGCACCGACGGCGGCGTTATCGGCCGGGTCTTGCGTTCCGCTCCGCTCACCGGCGGCTTGGCTACCTCGTTTCCCTCCCAACCCCACCGGGCGGCCCAACCGAGATGGCTTTCGAGGACCTGACCGACGTTCATCCGGCTCGGAACGCCGAGCGGGTTCAAGATGATGTCGACGGGAGTCCCGTCAGCGAGGAACGGCATGTCCTCGACCGGGAGAATCTTGGAGATGACACCCTTGTTGCCGTGACGGCCGGCGAGCTTGTCACCCTCGGAGATTTTGCGGCGCTGGGCTATGTAGACCCTGACCAGCTGGTTCACCCCCGGCGGAAGTTCGTGAGCGTCCTCGCGCGAAAAGACCCGGACGTCTATCACCTTGCCGGACTCCCCGTGGGGAACTTTCAGGCTGGTGTCGCGGACCTCGCGGGCTTTCTCGCCGAAGATGGCCCGCAGCAAGCGCTCCTCGGGCGTCAGCTCGGTCTCGCCTTTCGGGGTGACCTTACCGACGAGCACGTCCCCTGCTGACACGTCGGCACCGACGCGGATGATGCCCCGCTCGTCTAGGTCCTTGAGGACGTCGTCGGAGAGGTTGGGGATGTCCCGGGTGATCTCCTCCGCCCCGAGCTTGGTGTCACGGGCGTCCACCTCGTGCTCTTCGATGTGTATCGAGGTGAGCACGTCGTCGCGCACGAGGCGCTCTGAGAGGATGATCGCGTCCTCGTAGTTGTAGCCCTCCCAGGGCATGAACGCCACGAGCAGGTTCTTTCCCAGTCCGAGCTCGCCTTCCTCGGTGGAAGGCCCGTCGGCGAGAAGGTCACCTTTGGCTACCGTCGTCCCTGCTTCGACGACGATTCGCTGGTTAAGGCAGGTGTTCTGGTTGGAACGGCGAAACTTCGCGAGCCGGTACACTTTGCGTCCCAGCCTGGTGCCGGCCCAGTCGACTTGACCCGGCGCGTATTCGACGACCACGAGCTCGCCGGCCGCCTCGGTGACAAGGCCGTCACCTTCTGCGATCAGCACGTCGCCGGCGTCGCGCGCAGCGCGCGCCTCGACTCCGGTGCCTACGTAAGGGGCTTCCGGCCTGAGAAGTGGGACCGCCTGCTTTTGCATGTTGGCACCCATCAGCGCCCGGTTCGCGTCGTCGTGCTCGACGAAAGGAATCAGAGCCGTCGAGATCGACACGATCTGCTTGGGTGACACGTCCATCAGGTCCACCTCAGCCGGCGGTACGAAGTCGACCTCCGAAGTGGTGCCGTAGGAGGTGCTCGTGGCCCCTACTCGAACTCCTGGCCCGACCGGAGCTCGTCGGACGAGCACACGGTCCTCCACCAACGTGCCGTCGTCGGCGAGCTTTGCGTTCGCCTGGGCAATGACGTATTCCTCTTCCTCGTCGGCTGCGAGGTAGACGATCTCGTCCGTGACCCTACCGTCGACGACCTTGCGGTACGGGGTCTCGATGAAACCGTAGCTGTTGATCCGACCGTAGGAGGCGAGGTGGCCGATCAGGCCGATGTTGGGACCTTCGGGGGTTTCGATCGGGCACATCCGCCCGTAGTGGGAGGTGTGGACGTCACGGACCTCGAAGCCTGCCCGCTCCCGCGAAAGGCCGCCAGGGCCCATCGCCGACAGCCGCCGCTTGTGCGTGAGGCCCGACAGCGGGTTGGTCTGGTCCATGAACTGCGACAGCTGTGACGTTCCGAAGAACTCTTTGATCGCCGCTACCACCGGCCGTATGTTGATCAGCGTCTGAGGGGTGATCGCCTCCACGTCCTGGGTGGTCATGCGCTCGCGCACGACGCGTTCCATGCGCGACAGCCCGACACGAACCTGGTTTTGGATCAGCTCGCCGACCGAGCGGATGCGCCTGTTGGCGAAGTGGTCCTGGTCGTCGAGACGGTACCCGGATTCACCCTTGGCGAGGTTGAGCATGTAGCTGCACGCAGCGAGAACCTCGGAGCGGGACAGCACACCCTGGCCGGGGACTGGACGGTCCAAAGCAACCCCGAAGAGGTCCGCGAGGCGTTCGATCTCCGGCCCGAGCTTGCGGTCGAGCTTGTAGCGCCCTACCCGGGTCAGGTCGTAGCGCTTCGGGTTGAAGAAGGAGTTCTCCAGGTACACCCGGGCGGACTCGGTGCTGGGGGGCTCACCCGGACGGGCGCGCTTGTAGATCTCCAGCAGCGACTCCTCTTGGGTCGAAGCGAAGTCGCGCTCCTTCTCCCACTGGGTGTCCAAAAAGTCGAAGTGGCGCACGAAGCGGTCGATGAACCCGTCGTCGTTGGTGTAGCCGAGGGCTCGGAGCAACACGAACAGGCTCACCCGACGTTTACGGGCAACCCTGGAACCGGCTGTGATCTCCTTGCCGGGTTTGGCCTCCACGTCGAATTCGATCCACTCACCACGGTAGGGGTGGATGGTGCCGGTCACGACGGTCTTCATGTCGCGTCCCGGCTGGAATATAACGCCAGGGCTGCGCACCAGCTGGGAGACCACGACACGCTCGGTTCCGTTGATGACGAACGTGCCCTTGTCAGTCATCATAGGGAAGTCCCCCATGAAGACGGTCTGCTCTTTGATCTCGCCGGTGTTGGCGTTCTGGAACTGCGCGCGCACGAAGATCGGTGCCGCGTAGGTCATGTCCTTCTCCTTGCACTCCTCCACCGTGAACTTCGGCGGCGGGCGCAGGTCCTGGTCGGTCGGGTCAAACTCCAAGACAAGCTTGAGCTGTCCGGAGAAGTCCTCGATCGGGCTTATATCACGAAACGTATCCGCCAGTCCCTCCTCAAGGAACCAGCGAAACGAATCGCGTTGGACGGCGATTAGGTCCGGCAGTGGCAGGACTTCATCGAGATTGGCAAAGGAAAAACGCTCCCGGGGCGCGAGACGAGTCGACAAGACCTACTCCTGGGGCAGAACGAAATGGGGGACGCCGCTGCGCCCGCGCTGAAGACGCGTCGAAACACACAGAGACTCGTCACAGGGGACCACGGCACCGATCAGTCTACGCCCTGAGAAGCACCAAGGCAAACAGGACACGCAATATTTCCCAAGTGGCGTGCCGACCTTGGCAATCCTGGAGACTGTCAACAGGATCAACGTGACTTTTCAGCTTGGCATGCCTGCCTGGGATGTGGTCTTGGACAAGGATACGACAAGCCAGACCGCCGAGTCAAGGCTTTTTCTGCCCTCACAAGCTCCGGGTGCTTGCAAAGCCGCCCCAACTCGGCAATGATGATGAGCGGAGAAGGAGCAGGCCCTGCTAAGGGCCTGGGAGCCATGCCCGCGTGCCGAGCCTTAGGAGCCCCGATGGAACCCAAAACTCTTTCACCCACTTTCACGGTAAGCCTACGTGGCTACGACCGCATGGAGGTCGACGAATACCTGGACTCCCTGAGCGACGCGCTCGGTCAGGTCGAGCATTCCCGCGAGCAGGTGCGCCAGCATCAGGCTGTTATAGCAAAGCTCAAAGGTCGTATCGTCGAGCTGGAAGACCGCATCAACTCCGACACGCCCCGCACTGGGGCCGTGCTCGGCGAACGAATCGGCCTCTTGCTACGCCAGGCGGAGGACACCGCCGCCGACACCATCCGACGGGGAGAGGACCGGGCGGCGGAGCTGATCGCCGAGTCGAATCGTAAGCTCGCCGACGCCGAGGACGAAGCGGCGGCCATAGTCGCCCGGGCGGACGAGCAGGCCCGCCGGGCCGAGGCAGCGGCACGGGCCGAAGCGGACGAGATCATCGCCGACGCCGAACGGCGAGCCACGGTGCGCACTCGCGACATAGAACAGTGGGCCGACCAGACGATCTCGCGGACCAGGGCAGACGAAGCCAAGATGCGTCACGAACAAGACGTCGAACGTCAACGAGCGATGTCCGAGCTTCGCGACCTGGCCGCTAAACGTGACGCTGTCGCAGCCACCCTCGCCGATCTCAGAGAAGCCCTCGGCAACGCCCTCGGTCTCGTCGTCGACTCCCCTTCGCCGACGGTCGCAGCTTCCGCAGCTCCCGCCAGCCTCACCGAGGCGTTGCACGCTACCGACGGCTACACGTCGCAGGTTCATCAGGCCAAGGCGGGCTACCAGATGGCGTCCCCCACCCCAGCCCCACCAGATCTCGACTTCGACCCCACCCTGGACGCCGAAGCCGACCTGATGGAATACGAACTCGACTTCGACCTATCCGCCGGGGACATGCCGGCTGGTAGCGCACCTGGGTCTTCGGAGGCATCTTCGCTGGAAGACGACGACGCTTGCCTCCCTCACCTGTCGCTGGTCGAAGGCGGCCTGACGCCGGCGCAGCTCTACGACGTCGAGGCCGACGCAACTGCGGCCAGCCTGGTATCGAAGGTTAAACCGTCTTCGCAAAAGGAGCGTTGACCTGCCTAGGGGCCGCATCTGGCTGTTCGTCGGGGCGGCCCTGGGCATAGCAGTCGCTCTCGGCCACGTCCCTTACCTCGCCGGTGCCGGCCGCACCCTCGCGGCCACCTCGGAGAGGGTCGTGTCCAGCGCAGCGAACAGGCTGGTCGCCGACGTGGCGAAAACCGGCGCGTCCAAGAGGGTAGTGGTCGGTCTCGGCGGGTTGGTGGCGGTGCTAGCGCCCGGCCTGGCGGCCTTGGCGTTAATCGCCGCCGCTCGAGCGACTATGGCGGTCCGGGGGTTCATAGCCCTGGGGGTCACGCTCCTCGGCGTCGCCAGCTACTTCTACCACCCCGGCGGCCAAGCCACCGGGGTGTTGGTCTTGGCGCTTGTGATAGCAGGCCTCGTGCTTGTAGTCAGCGGGCCGCTCGTGGTCGCTCCTCTCGCTCTCGGAGCAGGGCTGATCGGAGCGGAGTTCCTCCCGACGGTCATCAGCGGGCACGTGGCAGCGACTTCGGTAGCCGTCAACGACCTTCACCAGGCTATATTCGCCACCCCAGGCACGCCGCTGGCGTTGGAGGTCGGAATTTTGGTGGTGGCGATCCTGCCGTTCGCCGTCGCTGTGCGGCTTATGGCTCGCTGAGCTCCGGCGGCGTCACCGCAGCCACCGGAGCTCACCATGAAAGTACCGGTGAGAGCTACTTGAGTTCGACTGCTGCCCCGGCAGCTTCGAGCTGAGCCTTCGCCTTCTCGGCGTCCTCCTTGCTGACCTTCTCCAGCACAGGCTTCGGTGCAGCGTCGACGAGATCTTTGGCCTCTTTCAGTCCGAGGCTGGTCAGGGCCCGAACCTCCTTGATCACCTGGATCTTCTTGTCGCCGGCCGAGGTAAGGACCACGTCGAACTCGTCCTGCTCCTCTTCCGCCGGGGCTTCCGCAGCTCCGCCGGCCGGGGCAGCCGCAGCCACCGCCACAGGCGCTGCCGCGGTCACGCCGAAACGCTCCTCGAACTCCTTGAGGAGCTCGGACAGCTCGAGGACTGTCAGGTTGGCGATGCTGTCGAGTATCTCTTCTTTTGTTGCCATTGTCTTTGGTGCTCCTGGTTACGGTCGGCGGATGCTGACGTTAGGTGATGGACTGATATCGAGACGAAGACGTCTTGTGTAGCTTTTAGCTTCTACTCGGCCTCACGCTTGTCGCGCAGGGCGGCAAGGCCGTAGGCGAGGTTTCTGGGCAGCGCTTGGAGCAGCCCAGCGAACTGCTGCATCGGAGCGGCGATCGCCCCAGCCAACTGGGCGAGGAGTACCTCTCGCGAGGGAAGCTCCGCCAGCGCAGCCGCCTCGGCAGCACCGACGACCTTCTCTCCGAGAACTCCGCCTTTTACTACCAACGCCGGGTTGGTCCGAGAGAACTCTCTGAGGGCCTTGGCTACGCCAGCGGCGTCGCCGGTTATGAAAGCGACGCCGGTCGGTCCGTGCAGCAGGGGCTCGAGGTCGGCTAGTCCGACCTGGCGCGCCGCTAGGGTCACGAGGGTGTTCTTGTAGACCTTGTACTCCCCGCCGAAAGGGGCGAGGCTACGGCGAAGAGCCGAAAGCTCCTTGACCTTCATACCACGGTACTCGGTGAGGATCGCCGCGTGTGAAGCCGAGAAGCGCTCACGCACTTCGTCTACGACGGCGACCTTTTCCGGTCTCGGGTTGTCCACTGGCTCCTCCTATGGTTATTCGCCTCGCGACGCGAGCGACAGGGCCTCTGGGAGGGCCGCCTCTCACCTCGTCGGGCCGGGCCCGGTGGACCCGCTTCGCGCCCCGAGGGGCGACCTGATGTCTACGGTTCGATAGTGCGAGGTCGATTATAGCTGATAGAGGTGCCTGACAGCCGCCGGGTGATCTTACGCTCGACTATGAAAGAGACGAAGGGGAACCATCCCGCCGTGACCATACCGATGAAGTACCAGACGTTCAGCCGGTAGGCGACGAGCATGTTGACGACGGTCGCCAAGTAGACGATGTACAAGACGCCGTGGATCGGCCCTAGGACCGCGTCGACAGAGTTGATCGCTGGGATGAGGCCGATAAAGACCAAGATGAGCATCGTCCCTACCACCCAGGCCATGACCCGGTAACGCCAGAGAGGATCCGACAAGGTGAACTTTCCCACTCAGCTGCTTCCTTCCGCCTTGAACCCGTGAGGGTTACGCCAGGTTTTGGCTTTACCCCTGACCGCAAGCAGCGCCAGGTACCGGTTGTACTGGGTCATCTCGTCTTCGGAGTCGCCGCCAGGCTCGTCAGCGTAAGTCCCGTCGAGGCCGGCTAGAGACCCGTTGGCCCCCGAACGGTTGGGGTCATAGAGGCTGTTATTCGAGCCTGATAGGACCAACGTAGCCTCCTCACGCAACCCGGGACTTTGGAGCGCTCTGTTCCAGAGGACCTCGCCTTGCCCTACAGCCTCGCTGGGCCCGGCGCCGAGACGGTTGGCCGGCAGGTCGTGCGAGTCGACGGTTAGCGCAAGAGCCGAACGAGGCAGGGTGCGGGCGACGACCTCTGCGCTGGCTCGCCGCATCCGCTGGTGGTAGGCCCTTCGCTCAGCGATGAACTCCGGGGTGTCGTGGAACAACTGCCACCAACCAATTCCACCTACCACCACGAACGTCGGCCACTCGACCGAGTACAAGTAGCTGAGCACGTTACCTTGCATCGCCCGGTGGATTTGCCACCACATGGCGATAAGACATCCGGTGGAACACGAGACGTACACCAAGTGCAGGATCAGCGAACGCGGTTTTACCCACTGGTAGAGCCTCTGGGGCATCCACGCAGGTTTCGCCATCGCTTTAATCCTAGGACCCGGCTAAACCAAACAGGTCTCGGCCCGACCGCCGTGACGCCGAAGTCGTGAGCGCCAGATTATCGGTGAGAAGCCGGTCCGGCGCCAGGCAGCCGACTAGGCGCTCGCGAGATCCTCGTCGGTGACACGCAGAGAGTTGACGTCCACGTCGATGCCGGGTCCCATCGTAGAGCTGACAGCTACAGACCTGACGTACTTGCCTTTCGCAGCCGCCGGCTTGACCCTGTTCATCTCCTCGATCACCGCACGGAAGTTGCGGAGCAGAGCGATCCTGTCGAAGCTGACCTTCCCGATCGGCACCTGCACGACGCCGCGGGAGCGGGTGTCGGCCCGGTACTCGACTCGTCCCCCCTTGAAGTCGGTCACGGCTTTGCCGACCTCGGTTGTGACCGTTCCCGTCTTGGGGTTGGGCATGAGACCTCGCGGCCCGAGCTTGCGCCCGAGGCGACCAACCTGGCCCATCAGGTCAGGGGTGGCGATCGCAACGTCGAAGTCCATGAACCCCCCGTCGACCCTGGCGATCAAATCGTCGGCGCCGACGACGTCCGCCCCCGCAGCTCGGGCTTCTTCGGCGGCCGGACCGGCGGCGAAGACAGCCACCCGAACCTCCTTGCCGGTCCCCGATGGCAGGGAAACGGTCCCGCGCACGACCTGGTCGGCTTTACGCGGGTCCACGCCGAGGCGCACAGACATCTCGACGGTCTCGTCGAACTTGGCGCTCGCTAGGCCTTTCACCAGGTCCAGGGCCTCGAAGGGGCTGTAGGGACGGGAACGGTCGAAGCGCTTCAACGCGTCGACATACTTCTTACCTTTTTGCGACATAGTGTCTCCCTCTTACAAGTTGGTGGTTTCTCCGGCCGGTTGAGGTCTTGTCCGGCCTGGATCTGACAAGTAAAGCCAGCCCCGCTGTGTTCTCAGCCGACTTTGACGCCCATCGAGCGTGCAGTGCCTGCTATCTGCGCCTTCGCTGCGTCCAAGTCGTTCGCGTTGAGGTCCTGCATCTTCACCCGAGCGATTTCCTCGAGCTGGCTGTCGGTGATAGTCCCGGCAATCTCCTTGCCGGTCGCCTTCGCGCCCTTCTCCAAGCCGGCAGCTTGGCGGATGAGGAAAGGGGTAGGAGGCGTCTTCAAGACGAAGCTGAACGACCGGTCGTCGAATATGGTGATCTCTACCGGTATCACCTGTCCGGGCCTGTCCTCGGTTGCAGCGTTGTACTGCTTCACGAACTCCATCGTGGACACCCCGTGCGGGCCGAGAGCTGTACCGACCGGCGGAGCGGGAGTGGCTTTACCCGCGGGAAGCTGGATCTTGACTATGGCGGATACTCGGCGCTTGGCCATTGACGCTCCTTTAAAGCTTCGCCACCTGGGCGAAGTCCAACTCGACGGGCGTCTCACGCCCGAAAATGTTGACGAGAACCTTGAGTTTGAGCTGATCCTCGTTTATCTCTGCGATCGTGCCGGTGAAGTCTGCGAACGGACCTTCCTTGACCCTGACAGACTCGCCGATCTCGAACTGCATGCCCCGCGGCCTACTCTTGCGAGAACCGCCGGCGGTGTCATCCTCGTCCACCTTGACCGCCAAAACCGACTCGACTTCCTTGCGGGTGAGCGGCGTAGGCCGTGCTCCGAGGCCGACGAAGCCGGTCACCCCGGGGGTGTTGCGGACCACGTACCACGAGTCGTCGTCGAGGTCCAAGCGGACCATAAGGTAGCCAGGGAAGACCTTCTTCGACACGACCTGTTTGCGGCCGTTCTTGAACTCGATGACATCCTCCATCGGGATGACAACTTCGTATATACGCTTCTCCATGTTCATGGAAGCGATGCGACTCTCGAGGTTAGACTTAACCTTGTTCTCGTAGCCGGCGTAGCTGTGGATGACGTACCACTTTCCCGGACGGTCGTAGGGGCTTTGAGGCGCCTCTTCAGGCTCCTCCGCCTCCTCAGGACCGTCGGATCCGACACCTGAGGCGTCTTGGAGGACTGGGACGTCTTCGACGACAGGGGCGACACCGGCCTCTGCCTCTGCGAGTTGCGCGTTGTGTTCAGTTGGTTCGTCTAGATCGTCTTCAGACATGCCCGCTACTTGAATAGGAAGTTGGCCAGATGGGAGAACGCCAGATCCAAGGTGAAGATCAGCGCCATGAGGACTGCCAGAGCCACGAACACCACTATCGAATAGTTGGCGGTCTCGGCTCGGCTCGGCCATGCTACCTTACGCAGCTCGACGTTGACCTCGTGGAGGAACTGCCGGGGGGACGTCCGCCTTCCGGGAGACCCAGCCGCAGGCCTCGTCCTGCGGACCTCTGAAGCCTCCGGGCGGCGAGCTGCTGGTGTACCGTCCTCGGCCAGCTGGCCTTGGCGCTGCATCAGCCGCCTCTGTTGTCGGTTCATGCTCACAGTAGGTCTTCTCGGGTCGTAGGAGTTTTATGGACGTTTCAGTGTTGACGAGCAGGGCAGGAGGGACTCGAACCCCCAACCGCCGGTTTTGGAGACCGGTGCTCTACCAATTGAGCTACTGCCCTCTGCAAGGCTGCTGCGGTTGGGTGCCCCTCAAGGATAGCACCCGCCAACGGTCTCGTAGGATTCGCCCCGGGACTCAGCGGCCCCGACCTAGCGGGTTGGTCAGGCGGGGCTAACCAGCCCGGGGTGGCGCCGGTTCACCCACAGCAGCGCCCCGGCCGCAGCAGTGGCGGTGAGACCGCCCAAGTAGGCCATCCTGGCCGCCCACACAGGCAGCTTCGGCTGGGTTCGGTCGCAGCGCAGCGTTGCCACGACCTTGTCAACGGTGGCGCTCGGGTGGTCGACGATCTCGTACCTCATAGCTCGCATGGCTCGCAGTATGCCCCCGAACGCGGCCATCTCCGCCTGGCAGCGTAGGCAGCTAGCTACGTGTGTTTCGGCCGCGACATCCCCGGTTCGCTCACCAGCGGCAAGCTGGGGGATGACGTCGGCTGCTGACACGCATGCGCCCGATCGCAGCCGGGCTATCTCAGCCAGGGAACGCATAGGCTCAACCAACGAGCCGGAGCGCTCCGGCTGGCCGGGAGGCCTCGCTAGCAGGTGCCCCCGAAGGCTGGGCGGGCCCGGAGGTGAGGTCCACCGAGCTAGCGGCGGACTCGGAGGCGGAATCGAGCGGAGCACAGGCGAGGACGTCGCGCAACTGGCGTCGGGCGCGGTGGACTCTCACCTTGGCGGCGGCTTCCGAAATGCCCAGCTCCTTGGCTATGACCGAGTGGGCCAGGTCGTAGATGTCCCTCAGTACGAGGACTTGGCGGAGCTTCGGCGGCAACTTCGCAAGAGCGGCTTCGAGGTCTATGCGCTCTCCGTTGCGGAGCACCTGGAGTTCGGGGTCTCCCTCGGGGCGACGCTCGACGGGTTGCAGGTCTTCGCCGAGGGGCTCGCTGCGGTGCCGGGCGCGACGAGCAAGCTGGTTCGCCGAGCAGTTGGCCGTGATGCGGTAGAGCCACGTCGTGAACTGGGCATCGCCCCGGAAGCGCCGCAACCCTCTCCATGCGCGGAGGTACACGTCTTGGACCACGTCAGACGCGTCCTCGTCGTTACCGGTTAGACGATAGGCGAGAGTGTACGTACTGCCGTAGGTAGCGCGGACCAGTTCTTCGAGAGCCCCGCTGTCCCCGTCTCTTGCGGCGAGGACAAGCTCTTGCATCTCGGAGTTGTTCAGCGGGTTTCCTTGTGAAGCGTGTGGTGTCGCTCCCATCGGCAGTACTTCTGCATTTCGATGCGTTCACGGTCGTTCTGCTTGTTCTTCATGGTAATGTAGTTGCGCCGCTTGCACACGTCGCAAGCGAGGGTTACCTTCACCCTCTTCTCGTTTTTTGCCATGTCTTCGGTTCTCCTTGGCTTAGAAACTGCTGGTGGCGGCGGTCGGACTTGAACCGACGACAACTCGATTATGAGCCGAGTGCTCTGACCAACTGAGCTACGCCGCCGAGCCCCCTGTCGGAATCGAACCGACGACACCAGCCTTACCATGGCTGTGCTCTGCCGACTGAGCTAAGGGGGCGTTGAAACCCTGCGGGATCATAGCCGCCTAGCCTCTCCGCCAGCCGACCTTACCGCGCAGGACCATCATCGTAGCCGAGCCTGACCGGGATACGATTCGCTGCATGCCCGTCGAGTACCGCCTTGCAGTGATAGACGACGCCGAAGCCATCCGCGAGATCTATAACCGGGAGGTCGTCGGCTCGACGTCCACCTTCGATCTGGTTCCGCGCAGCTTGGAGGACCAGCAGGTCTGGATCGACGAGCACAGCGGGGCGCACCCGGCCGTCGTAGCTGTAGATACCGGGCGGGTCGTCGGTTTCGGCGCCCTAACCCCCTACCGGACCCGGCCGGCCTATCGCACCACCGTGGAGAACTCCGTATATGTCGACCACGCCGAGCAAGGACGCGGCATAGGCCGAGGGCTACTCGAAGAGCTGATCCGCCTGGCTGGGCTGCACGGCTTCCATGCCGTGATGGCCCGGATCGTCGGGAGCAACGAAACTTCCATCGGTCTCCACCGCTCCTGCGGGTTCGAGCTCATCGGCATAGAAAAAGAGGTCGGCAGGAAGTTCTCCACCTGGCTCGACGTTGCTTTAATGCAGCGGATGATAGAACCAGGCCGCTGAAGTCGTCGCGGCCAGACAGCTCTGCGACCAGACAGAAGGACAGTGACAGTGCCATTGAAAATCGGTGACCACGCCCCCGGCTTCGAACTTCCAGATCAGCACGGCCGGACCGTCCGCCTCGGCGACCTCCTGGAGGAGGGACCCGTGGTCGTGTACTTCTACCCGGCAGCCCTAACCCCGGGATGCACCAAAGAGAGTTGCCATTTCCGGGATCTGAGCTCCGAGCTCGCAGCGCTGGGAGCGTCGTGCGTCGGCATCTCGGCCGACCCGGTGGACAAGCAGAATCTGTTCGACACCACGCACTCCCTCGGCTTTCCGCTTCTCTCGGACCCGGACCACAAAGTGGCCGACTCCTTCGGGGTGAAGCGAAGCGTCGGCTTCCTTCCCAACAAGCGCGCCACTTTCGTGATAGACCGCGACGGAGTCGTAAGAGACGTCATAGCGTCTGAGATAAACATGAACGTCCACGCCGATCGGTCGATCGAGACGCTGAGGGGACTTTAGGGCCGCTCAGGCGAGCCGGCCGCCGACCGCTTCGCCTCCCGACGGCCTGTGGCGGTACGGCGTCGGCGGGCGACCGTTCAGCTGGGCAAGGATCTCCTCGCGGTACCACAACCTGTACGAGTCGACGTCCGGGCCGGCTGGCAGGGTCAACATCCGGCCGCGGGCCAGTTTCGCGGCGCACCTGCGAAGCCATGTGGTCAGCCGGTCGAGGCGCTCCGCCATGTCGTCGGGTACGGTCAAGTCCAAGTCCACGGTGTCCTCTCCCCGAGACATCGCATACTCGGCCAGGCGCCTCTCCGAACGCGCCCAGAAATCCAAGTCAGCCACCAGAGGCCTGCCCGTCTGCACGACGCGCCCGAGGTCGCCTTGATCCGAGCCTGACAGATCCATCATCTGTACCTCGCGGCGCAGGTCGGCTAGCTGGCGGGCGGACTCGGCCAACAAAGGAACCGGCATACCGACCAGCCTCACGGTCCGCCCGCCCCGGGTTATAGCGTCGACTTCGACCGGTTCCGCCCCCGCCGCCACGGGCTGACCGAACACGGCCGGTACAGGCTGAGCCGGCGGGTGCGGCCCGGCGTCGACACGAACTGGACCGCCCGAGCTGCTTTGCGCTCCGGCGTCGGCTGCGCCTCCGGCGTCGGCTGGCGCTGACGCGACGATACGCCGGTCGGTTCCCAGCTCCGCCCAGATTACTTTTCCACCGCCGACGGGGTCTGCGCCCCATCGATCCGAGATGGTCGCTATCAGCGCAAGACCGCGACCGGTCATGGAACGGTTGGCCAGAAGACTCTCCGGGCTCGCAGACGACACGACAGGCAAGCGACGGTCGCCGTCGAAGACTTCGACTTTCACGCCGCCGCCGAGTCTGCTCACACGGAGCCGAATGGGAGTGCCCGCGTGCAGGAGCGCGTTGGTTACAAGCTCAGATACCGCCAGGTCCGCCGGGGCGCGGGTCGACTCGTCTAGTTTCCACTCGTCGGCCAGACGTGCGAGCAGGTCCCGGGCACCGTGGACGCTCTCCAAGACAGCAGGGAACTCAGCCGAGCACATGACTGCTGATACGGGATGGCTTGGTGGCTCCATCGACCGGCGCACCTGATCTAGTTCGTGACGGGAAGTTGCTTAGGGCTGTTTCGGTTCCGGCTCAGCTTAACCTGAGCTAAGAACGTGCTAGGGACCACTATATGGCCGGCGCTGCGGCTAAGACCGAATCTGTCAGCCCGGGACCCGCCTCCACACGGCACGCGGCAGGTGTCTCATCACGGCCATGACCACACGGAGCGTCTGCGGCACCCACACGAGCCCTTTCGCGTTGCGCAGAGCCCGAACCGTCGCCTCAGCGACGGCCTCAGGAGTTGTCGACAAAGGTGCCGGCCTCATTCCTCTCGTCATACGTCCCCGGACAAATCCGGGCCTGACGATGAGCACCGAGGCTCCGCTGCCATCCAAAGAGTCCGACAGCCCCTGGAAGAAGCCGTCCATGCCCGCCTTGGAGGAGCCGTAAATAAAATTGGCTCGCCGGACCCTTTCACCGGCGACCGACGAGAGCGCGACGATACAGCCGTGCCCCTGCCGGCGAAGCTGCCTTGCCGCCGCTAGACCGGCTGACACCGCCCCGACGTAGTTGACGGTGGCAACTCGAGCTGCGCCGTCACCTCCGGCTTCGTCGGCGGCCTGATCGCCGAGAATCCCGAATGCCACGACGATGACGTCCAGGTCGCCGCCCGCGGCGCGCACTGCGCTGTCGATGACCTCTTCGTGGCTGGCGGCGTCCGCCGCGTCGAAGTGGACCGTCTCTACTCGACCCGCCCCGGCGAGTTCCAATTCGGCTGCCGCCGCGGCAAGGCTGCCGGCGTGCCTGCCGGCGAGGACCACAGTAGCGTTCCTCGGCGCGGCGAGCACCGACGCTATCGCGACCCCTATCTCCGAAGCACCCCCGAGCACCAGAATGGACCCGACCGAACCCAACGCGTCTCTCACTGCTCCTCCGACTGTAACGGGAACCCTGGCGTTAACGCCGGCGGGTGTGTGGTTGCGTGCCTGGCGAGGGCTGGAAGGCGCCGCGTCAGGTCCGATCTCATAAGACCCTGCGGGTCGAGGCGCTCGCGAACGTCGCGCCATTCACCTAGGCGGGGATACATGGCCTCTAGAAGGTCGGGACGCAGGCGGGAGTCCTTGGCGAGGTACACCCGCCCGCCGGCACCTGCGATCAACTCGTCGAGCTCGTCGAGCTCCCCGTCGAGCCCAGCGAAGCTGACGGGCAGGTCTAAAGCTAGAGTCCAACCCTCCCGCGGGAATGACAGCGGCGCCGGGTTGGACGGACCGAAGCGCTTGAGCACCGCGAGGAACGAAGCCGCCCTCGCTTTGACGAGCCTTTCGATTACAGCGCGCAGAACGTCGCTTTGCTCGTAGGGCAGTACGAACTGGTACTGGAGGAAGCCGCGCCTGCCGTAGATACGGTTCCACCCGTCGACTGCGTCGAGGGGATGAAAGAAGCTCGACGCGTCCACGACGTGGCCGCTCGAACGCGCCGGCGCTTTGCGGTACCACATCTCGTTGAAAGCAGCGACGCTCCAGCGGTTCAGAAGTCCGGAGGGGACCCACGGCGGGGCGGCAAGCTGTCGGGAAGAGCCGAACCGCAAGGAACGCTCAGGGGACCGGTCCCGGGCCGGCAGGTCGTCCAGGCTGGCGTGGTCGCCGAACTCGACGATCGAGCGTCCGAGCGAGGCGCCCCGGGCGAGGCAGTCGATCCACGCGACGGAGTACCGGTAGCGACTATCGCGTTCTGACATGACGGCCATCGTCGAGTCCAAGTCGGCGGTGCGCTGCGAATCTACGCGCACTGAGGAAGTCTCGATCCGGAGCAGCTCCAGTGTGGCTCGCTCGACGATACCGGTGAGGCCCATCCCTCCCGCCGTAGCCCAGAACTCCTCGGGCGTTCCGTCGGGCGTCAGGGTCAGTCGGCCCAGCCCGGGGGAGTAGAGGTCCATAGACCGGACGTGAGAGCAGAACGTGCCGTCGCTGTGGTGGCCTTTGCCGTGGACGTCGGATCCGATAGCGCCGCCGACGGTCACATAGCGTGTGCCCGGGGAGACTGCGGGCCACAGGCCCAAAGGCACGAGAGTGCGCATCAGCCGGTCGAGGCTGATCCCAGACTCCACGGTTACCGTAGCCTCACGGAGGTCTATGTCTACGATCCGGTCGCAGCCGGTCATGTCGACAACCTCCCCGCCACCGTTCTGCGCGGCGTCTCCGTAACTTCTCCCGAGTCCTCTTGCTATCAACCCGCGCTCGCCGGCCGCTCGGACGAGACGCGCCACGTCATCCGAACTTGACGGCGTGTGCAGTCGAGCGACGCTCGGCGACGTACGCCCCCAGCCACTCAACACTTTGGTGACAGGCCCCGAAGACGTCCCGTCCGAGGTGGACGGCGTGTCGACGGCTGTCGTCTTAGAGGTAGACACCGAGGCCGAACAGAACCGCCCAGACGGCTCCGAGAAGCTGAAGCTGACGGTCGTGGAGGACCAAGTCCTCGGGACGGGCGCCCTTGCCGCTGTCTATGAGGAACGTGAAGTGCAACAGGCCTAGGAGGATAGGGACGATCGACAGCTGGAAGAAGATCTCGCGGTGGTGGTGAGCCTGGGCTGCTTGGAGGGAGAATGCCCACAGGCTGTACCCGACCACCGCCCCGGTTGCCGCCAGGGCAACGACGATGCGCAGAAAAGTCGTGCTGTACGCGTCGAGGGTCGCCCTGTGGCCGCCGCGGCCTTCGCCCAGCTCTGCGTGCTCGGCCAAGCGTTTCCCTGTGACCATGAGCAGGCTGCCGAACGTTGTGACGATCAAGAACCACTCTGACACCGCTACCGGGACCGCTACCGCACCGGCAATGCTCCTTAGCAGGAATCCGGCGGCCACCGACGTCAGGTCGTAGACCGGCAGGTGTTTCAGATAGCTGCTGTACGCGATCTGGACGACCACGTAGACACCGAGGACCAAACCCAGTTGCAGCCGCAGCAGGCCGCCCAGCGCGACCGAACCGGCCATCAGCACGACCCCGAGTGCGAGGGCCATGCGGACGCTGACGATGCCGGCGGCGACGGGACGGTTCCGCTTTGTCGGGTGGAGTCGGTCAGCGTCTGCGTCCAGGCCGTCGTTAACCAGGTAAGTCCCTCCTGCGACGACGCAGAACAGAGCAAACGCCGCCAGCGAATGTTCGAGGGCGACTCTATGGGTCAAGACGCCGGCAGCTCCGGGAGCGGCGAACACCAGCACGTTCTTGGTCCACTGCTTCACCCGCAGGGTGCGTAGCACTCCTAGGGCTACCACCCCCGGACGCCTTTTCGGGCCGGCGCCCGGTCTGGTCGGCCCGGGTCCGGACTCAGCCGTCACGGCGCGATCCCCAGGCGGAGACCCGGATCTGTCTAACTCCACTTGTAGCGACGCGACCGGAGAGCTTGCAGGCTGATCGCGCCGCCGTAGCCGAGGACAGTGATCGCGCCACCGGCTGCGACGTCTGTGAAAAGGTGGTTGGCCGTGACGATCACGCATACCACCGTGACGGCCGGATAGCAGTAGGCCAGGAGACGAGCCCACCGGTGCCTGAGCATCGCTGCGAGAGCTAGCCCGCACCACAGCGCCCACGCGAAATGCAAGCTCGGCATCGCCGCGTACTGGTTGGAGACGTCGTTCATCGGCCCGCTGTTGAAGTTCCACAGGCCCCCGATGACACGGAGAGTGTCGACGAACCCGTAGCTCGCCGGAAGCAGCCTGGGGGGCATCATGGGGAACACAGCAAAACCGATCAGGGCTAAAGCGGTGAGGATGGCCAGAGTGTCACGCCAAACCCGGTAGCGATCGGGGAAATTGTAGAACAGGATCAGCAGGAGCGCCCCTGTGACGACGAAGTGAGTGGTGCCGTACCACACGTCGAGGGCTTCCACGACAAGGTGGCTCTGCAAGAAGAAATGCTGGATGTGCTGCTCCACGAACACGCCCAGGTGACGCTCGAAACCGATGATGATCTTCGCGTTGGCCAGGGCAACAGCTTCCGACACCGGCTTGGTGCCGTTGATGTCGCGTATTGCGCTGTACACGAAGTAGAAGACTGCGATGATAGCGATCTCGTGCCACCAGACGAGCTTCAGTTCGCTTCTCTGCGCAGCGGTCGAACGACCCCGCCAGGTTCGCCGGGTCTCTACCAGCAGATCGTCGGACGCCGTCGACGGCGTGCCGTCAGTATCGACGCGCCCGGAGGTGTCAGCGGGGCGAATCACCGCCTCAGCCTATCCTTAGAGGAGACCGCGACTCCAAGCAGCCCTTCCCGAAGCGGTCGAAGGCGGGGACCTGTAGGTTTCGGATTGTCGCCATTGGTCTCACAGACGCCATTGGTCTCACAGACCTAGTGCAGCCGAGCATGCCGGCCAGGCCCCCCACCCAGCTTCGGCTTGGAGTTGGGCGGCTGCTTGGTCTTGCATAGCGGGGGGCTCCTGGTCGGGCCTGCCCGGATAACCGAGGCCGGTCCAGGTGGCTTGGCTGAACTGGTAGGCGCCGTAATAGCCGTTTCCCGTGTCCTCCGTGTAGGTGTCGCTGCTCTCGCAGGTGCGCAGCTTCAACCAGTCGGCTGGGGTCGGCGCTCCCGACGAAACGGACGTCGCCGTCGCAACAGTAGTCGAAGGAGCGCTAGAAGCCGGCGTTGCGGGCGGCGTCGTTGTGGACGGCGCTGCGGTAGCGGGCGGCGTTGTCGCCGGCGGGGAGGAGACGACTGGGACCACCAGCGGAGGGGACGGCACGGAAGTCCTGGGCGTGGTCGAAGCGCTCGGCCCGGCTGAAGCGCTGCCGGTCCCGGTCGACGATCCCTGAGGGGCCGGTACCGACGAGGTCACCGCGGCCGAAGTAACTCCTATCTGGGCTTTTACAGCTGCTACGAGCCCGCCTGGGACCGGCCCTCCCTCCAAAGCAGGCGCCTGCTGAGCGCCCGCTTGGGCTACCAAGCTCGCCAACTGGCTCTGCAGACCGGCGATCTGCCGAGCGACCGACGTGGCTTCGTCCAGCGCTGCAGCCCGAGCCGTCGCCGCAGCCGACACGGCTTCCTGGGATTGCTTCTCGCTCGCTGCAACCGTGGTGACAGCGTCCGTCCACTCGACCCGGTCGGTCTGGTAGCGGTTTATGATCCCCCGGACCGTGTCTGTCGCGACTGAGATGTAGCCCTCGCTGACAGCTGGGTCAGCAGCGCCGACCCCGTTCAAAGATACGGGGGCAGCCGGTGAGACGAAGTAACCGCCGACGTAGGCGCCTACAAGCTCGTTGCGCAGCGCAGTCTCGCTCGCCGCTAGTGACGACGCTGCCTGAGCTGCCCGACTCCGGTCAGCGCTCAACTGGCCGGCCAGAGCTTGCTCGGTCGACACGGCCCGCTGGTAGACGACCGTCGCTTGGTGGACGGCAGCCCCGGCCGTCGCGAACTGAGCCTGCAGGGACGCTATCTGAGCTTTCACAGAGCCGGTGGTCACAGCGAAAGCGGGCTGCTGGCCCAGGCCCCCAACAGCCCACCCCGCCAGACCCACACCCGTCGGCGACAACGTCAAAGCAACCGCGGAAAACGCCAGGAGCAAGATTCGTCCCGAGGCGGATCTCACCACCCGCCGGAGCCCGCCGATGCGGGGGATCTCAGCGTCGCTGGCGGAACTCGGAGACTCGCAGGTCCACGCCACAGTTAGGCGAACCTAGCAGGCTCAGGAAGTCCTGCCAAGGCTGGGACGTGTTCGGGGTCTCCCCGGCCGTCCGGTTTCCCAAACGCCTACGTGTCTGCCATCTTGGCACGGATCCTGTTGATCCGCTGGTCAAGGTCGTCGAGGAAGGAGTCCAGAGCCAGGCTCTTGGCTTCCACGGTCCTGCGCATCTGGTTGGCCAGCTCGAGGGACTCCTCGAGGAGTTGGCGGCGACGGGAATCAGGGGTCTCCTCGTCGAGGTAGGCCTCTTTTATAGCCGCCGTGCGATCCTCGTTGGCCAGGACCACGGCGATCTCGTCCAGGTTGAAACCAAGCAGCGCCTGCAACTCACGGATGCGCGCCACACGCTCCAAGTCGTGACGTGAGTAGCGTCGGGAGCCTCCTGCGGTGACCCCCGGGTTGATCAACCCAAGTTCCTGGTAGTAGCGCAGAGCCCTCTCGGTGACACCCGCGCTCTGCGCAGCCGCACCGATCGACATCAGGGTCTCGTGCTCGATGACCCCGCTGGCCGTGGTCAAGTCGCCGCCTGCGTGGCTGTGACTGGCCCGTCAGCTTCGACATCGCCGGCAAGGGGAGAAGGTTGCCCGGACCCTGCCGTCGACGCTTCAGTGCTCATCGAATGAACATAGCGCTTACCTCTCATCAGCGAGACCACCATCGCCACCACCGAGGCGCCGGCAGCGAAGTCGAACGCCAGGTGAAGACCAGTGGCGAACGGCGCTTCGATAAGCGACGGGAAGAAGGAGCGTCCGGTGACGAACGTCGCCTGGCGAGCGGTCAGATGGGCGAGACCGGACGGTCCCAGCAACTGCTGGACGGGGTTGAAGCCTAAGAAGGCGGAGAACAGGCTCCCTATCGGCGGCTCGGATGCCACCCGGTGAGCAGCAGCGGGCGCTACCCCCGCAGCCGTCAGCCCGGCGTAGAGATGTGAAGGCAACGTCGCTGCCAGGCCGAGAGTGACGATCGTGAAGAAGAGCCCCATAGAAAGGACCTGCGCGGAGTTCTGGAACGTGTTGAGCATTCCTGCTCCCGCTCCGCGCTGGTTGGGGGGAAGACTGTTCATGACCGAGGCCTGGTTCGGGGTGAAGAACAGTCCCATCCCGAGGGCGAAGAGGAGAACCAACCCTGCGAAGGGAACGTAAGAAAAGTTCATCGGCAGCGTGTTGAGCAACAAGAACGCGGCCGCCGACATCGCTAGCCCGGCGCTTGACAGCCAACGGGCTCCGTAGCGGTCCGACAGGATCCCCGCCACCGGCCCGACCGCCAAGAATCCAACAGTCAGCGGTATCAGGTATATCCCGGCCCACAGGGGGGTCTGGCTGAAGCTGTAGCCGTGCTGGGGGAGCCAGATGCCCTGCAGCCAGATGATCAGCATGAACTGCAGGCCGCCACGCCCTAACGCGCCGAGCAGCCCGGAAACCGCTCCAGCCGTGAAGGGTCGGATGGAGAACAGCTCGAGTCGGAACATCGGGTTCGCAACCCTCTTTTCCACCCATACGAACGCCACGAGGACTGCGATACCTCCGAATATGGCCGTGAGAACCCAGGGGTTCGTCCAGCCGGTGCTGTGCCCGCCGTAGGGAAGCAGCGAGTACACGATCCCCGTCAGGACCGATATCAAGCCGACGGCGAAGGTGACGTTGCCGACCCAGTCGATCTTGGAGGGCACTCGCACTCCGTTGTCGCGCAACTTGTGGTACGCCCATATCGTTCCGAAGATTCCGAACGGCACCGAAACCAAGAACACGAGACGCCACTGGAGGGGACCGAGGAGACCGCCGAGGATCAGCCCGAGGAACGACCCGCTCACGGCTGCCACGCCGTTGATGCCCATCGCCTTGCCCCGTTCGTTCTCAGGGAAAGCGTCGGTGAGTATGGCGCTCGAATTGGCGAACAGGAACGAGCCGCCGACGCCCTGGAAGACGCGCATGACGATGATCCAGATAGCCCCGGCCGACCCTGACAGCCAGGTCACCGACAGAAGGATCGAAAACACCGTAAAGACCGCAAACCCCAGGTTGTACATCTTGACCCGGCCGTACATGTCTCCCACGCGGCCAAGGCTCACGACCAAGACGCTGGTCACCAGCATGAACCCCATGAGCGTCCAGAGGAAGTAGGAGGTGTTCGAAGGTGTAAGCGGATTCAGCTTGATCCCCCGGAAGATGTCCGGAAGGGAGATCAGCAATATCGACTGGTTGATAGTGACCATCAAGATGCCGAGGGTCGTGTTGGACAGGGCTATCCACTTGTATCTGTCGGGATGGGCCCCGTGGTCGCCTCGACCTGCTTGCTCGACCGGCGCTTCTGATCTCGTTTGACTCAACTTCGCCCTCCTTGGGTCCGACCAGATCAGGATAACGCGACTCTCACGTCAACGGTAGATTCTGTGGTTGACTTGGGTCACACGCAACCTCGGGCGCTCATCGAGTTACGGCTGTTTTCAGACAGTTTCGTTTACGTACCGCTTGCCTCGGGACCATGAGGCCGCCGCCGCTACCAGGCAGGCGATGATCGCGAAGAGGAAAGCCTCGTGCAGTCCGCTCGAGAACGGCTTGGATATCAGGTGCGAGAAGAAAGAGCGGCCTGTCAGAGCCGAGTAGTTCGCCTTGGAGACAGCCGCCAGCGCTTTTGGAGGCACGAGCGTCTGCACAGGGTTATATCCGAGGAAGGCAGCGAAGAGTACCGACACCGGTGGTAGGTGCGCCACCTGCGAAGCCGTGGCAGCGTCCACACCGTGGGAGACCAGCCCGTTGGTGAGGCTCGTTGTCAACGAACCTGACAGCCCGATGATCATCAAAGTGAAGAAGATTCCTATCGACAGGACCTGAGCGGAGTTCTGGAACGTGGAGTTCATGCCACCACCCGCTCCCCGGTCCGCTGGTGGGAGGCTGTTCATGACCCCTGCACGGTTTGGGGCTGCGAACGCTCCCATGCCCAGTCCGTTGAGGAAAAGCAGCGCTCCGAAGACCGGGTAGGAGAAGTCGATCGGTAGCTGCTCGAGTGCGAAGAAGCTCACCGCAGCGGCGATCATCCCGCCGGTGGCGAACGGTCGGGCCCCGTAACGGTCCGACAGATACCCTGAGACTGGTCCGGCAAGCAAGAAGCCCGCCGTCAGCGGCAGCATGTAGATGCCAGCCCAAAGAGGAGTCCGAGTGAAGCTGTATCCGTGTTCGGGCAGCCAGATTCCCTGCAACCAGATGATCAGCATGAACATCAGGCCACCCCGACCGACAGCGGACAAGAAGGTGGACAGCGTTCCGAAGGTGAAGGCCTTGATCCTGAAGAGCGGAAGCCTGAACATCGGATTGTCGACACGTCGTTCTATGAGAGCGAAAGCCGCGAGGATCGCCAGACCGAGACCCAGCTCGATGTCCACGCGAGGGCTGGTCCATCCCATGGTCTCATGCCCATAGGGCTCGATCCCGTAGGTAATGCCTATCATCAGGAGGATCAGGCCGACAGCGAACGTGGCGTTACCCCACCAGTCGATCGACGAGGGCCGGCGAATACCGGTGTCACGCAGCTTTGTGTAGGCCCACACCGTTCCCAGGGCTCCGATCGGCACCGAGATCAAAAAGACGAGACGCCACTCGATAGGCCCGAGAAGGCCTCCCAGGATCAAGCCGATGAACGACCCGCTGATCCCGGCAATGTTGTTGATCCCAAGCGCAAGTCCACGCTGATTGGAGGGGAAGGCGTCGGTGAGAATCGCTGCAGAGTTGGCGATCACGAAGGCGGCTCCGATTCCCTGGGCGATCCGACCGACTATCAGCCAGATCGCCCCGTCCGGGCCGGTCATCCAGTCGACCGTCAAGACGAGCGACGACAGGGTGTAAACCAGAAAACCCAGGTTGTACATCTTGACCCGCCCGAACATGTCACCGAGACGACCGAGGCTCACGACCAAGACGCTGCTCACGACGAGGAAGCCGAGGATCATCCAAAGCAGGTAGAAGCTGTTACCCGGCACGAGGGGGTTCAGCTTGATGCCCCTGAAGATGTCAGGCATCGCTATGAGCATGATCGACGAGTCGATAGTCGCCATGAGGACCCCGAGCGTCACGTTGAAGAGCGCAACCCACTTGTAGCGATCGTTGGCTGCCCCGTCTCCCGCTGCCCCGTCTCCCGCTGGGCCGTCCCCTGCTGCCCCGTCGTCGCCCCGCCGGTGCGCTGTGAGATCTGTCCTTTGCATTCGACACCTCGCTCCTGTCCTCCCCGGCTTTTACGGCCGAGTCGGCGTCGACTTGTTGCCTGCACCGTTCGACGGCGCATTCGGTTCGCTTGGCTAAATACTTTACCGCTGACGTTGGGTGTTTCGCGACCCTTCGCAGCTACCAGGCCGGGCGTCGCGCCGACCGGCGCAGCTACCAGGCCGGGCGTCGCGCCGACCGGCGCAGCTACCTGGACAGGAGCGACCTCGCTTCCGCCGGGTCCAGTGACTCGCCTGGGGCGAAGGGGTGGTTGGTTGCGCAGCGGATGATCTGGTCAGGGTCCGCGGCACTGACCGGTGAGTCCGAACCTGCCCGTAGATCCACCCCAGCTTCGAGCAGAGAACGCATCCGGATGAGCCACCCCCGCTCGACTTCGGAGAGCTCGTGTAGGTACTTGACTCGCCGGGTCGCCAGAAAGCCCGGGTTGACCACGACTCGGGCTCCGCTGGCTGCGATCGCCGGAACCTGCTCGGGCAGGCTGAGCGCGTTGTGCTCCAAGCGGTCGGTCAGTCCCGCCGGCGGTGGAGACTTGGTGAAAGCCTCCAAGGTAACTTGAAGGGTCTCGACGTCGACCACGTGGACAGCAACGGGGAATCCTTCCCCGTGAGCCTCTACGATCGCCTCTTGCAACCCATCGTGCCGGCCGGGCAGCGGCATCAGCTTGACCGGTCCGACTGACAGCCTTCCCGACCCCGAGGCGCTCGAGTCAACGACGATCGTCGCGTAGGCGGGGACCTCGCTCAGATGTTCGATGCCGATCATCATCTCCACGTCTTGGGTCACAACCCCTTCGGCGCACCATCGCGCCATCAAGTCGACGTCGCCTGGGCCGTTCGTGTGGGTTGCGTCCACGAACGCCACTATTCCGGCGCCAGCCCATTGCCTGCTAAGAAGCTCCGCTGCCGAAGTCAGCGCGGCGGTGTCCAACTGCGGTGTCCCGGCCAGGATCCTGTGCCCGTCGAAGACGACACCGTCGGGGTGGTCGTCGCAGCCCAGTTCGCTAAGAGCCGCCGAGTTCAGCACTGCGACATGACCGCTTCGGTGGTGCAGGACTACAGGAATATCCTCGGCTGATCTTGATCTGCAGGCCCTGTCGAGCTCCCAGCGCGTCGGGTGGCGTCGCTCTGCCATGAAGGCCTCGTCGTAACCCCAGGCGCGCACCCAGCGAACCCGGGAGCTTCGACGAGGCGCGTCGCTCCCCTCCTCCGGCGTAGCCGGCCTTTCGCGAAGCTCTCCGGGGCGGTCGATGCCGCGCTGCAGGCTGCTGAGCAGGTCGGCCAGCGAGGTCGAAGCCGAGACGTCGACGGAAAGCCTGGCGGCGACCGACGCGATGAAGTGCACGTGGTGATCCACGTAACCTCGACGACCACGAGCCCGGGAAGAGTCTGTAAACGAGCTGTGCATTATCTATATACACCGAAATAACTTGAACGCTGATAAGTTGCGCATTGATCGTGGCATTTAGGCATCAGTCTCGAGACCGGTCTCGGCACTGGCGTCGGAGCCGGTATGGTGAAGTTGGAAAAGGGCTTTCAGACTGCCATAGGCTGGCGCAGGAGCGACACGCCAGAAGACGATGAGTACCAGTACGGTTCCAGTGACCGGCTGGGAGTAGAGCCGAAATGGATGCGGACACCGAGCATAAAGACGCCAAGAAGATGAAGTTGGGTAGCAAGACATGCTGAGCGGTGAGAGGTTCGCCGCTGTAGCACTTGCTCTCGGGGCGGCAGCCTCTTTTGCCGTCTCGAACGTCACGCAGATGTCGGCGATAGCCCGCCAGCCCTCCACGGCCGGCGGCGATCCCAGCACCGACACCTCGCTCCCCGACACCTTGCGCACGGACACCTCGCGCACCGACCGCCCCGAACCCGACGGGGGCGTCCCCGAGACGGGCCTGTCTGGGATCGACTCCTCGCGACGCGTGTCCAAGGCTATCGACGGGGGCCTGCTCGTACGCGTCGGGCGGGATCCCCTGTGGCTGCTCGGGCTGGTGGCTTCGGTAGCCGGCTTCGCCATGGAGGCCACTGCGCTGTCTATTGCTCCGGTGGTGTTGGTCCAACCTTTGATCGTCGCGGAACTGGCCTTCGCGATACCGTTGGCCGCGTTCATGGCCAAGCACCGCCTCGGGAGGGCGGAATGGTCCGGGATCGCCCTGGTCAGCAGCGGGCTGCTGGCGCTTTTGATAGTGATCCACCCTTCGAACACGCCGATATCGGCTCCTCCGGGACGCTGGCTGTTACTGTTCGGGTCGGTAGCGGCGGTGGTACTGGGACTGCTGGCGGTGTCGAAACGCGCGGGTGCGATCGCTAGGACCAGTCTTCTGGCCGGCGCCGCCGGGGTTACGTTCGGTCTTCTGTCGATTATCACCAAAGCGACGACCCATCAGCTTGCGACACACGGGATCGGCTTCCTCGCCACGTGGCAGCCATGGGTGCTCGCCGCCCTGGGGCTTGCAGGCATGACCTTGACCGTCAACACGTACCAGTCGGGGCCCCTCGCCGTTTCGTTGCCGCTGCTCGACGTCGGCGAACCGATAGCAGCCTCGCTGATAGCCACCGTGGTCTTCGGCGAGAGCCTCGGGCAGATCGGGGTGGCGGGTGACGCTGTCCTGGCGGCCGGTATCGCGGCGATCGTCGGCGGCGTCGCATCGCTTGACCGCTCGCCGCTGGTGCGTAACCACGTCGAGACTTCCGCTGTGGCGGATCCCAGCTCTGGGAACGCGGAGGGCCAACAGGCGATCGCCTGCGCCCGGCGTTCACCTCCCAGTTGAGCCGGCACTCCGCCAACGCGAACGGCCGCGACTGCTAGGCGTGACGCCTCTTAGGTCGTCTCTACCACGAAGTCGATGAGCGACTCGACCGCACCGACGAGGGCGGGCTCCAGGTCGGCGTAGGTCCGCACCTGGGAAAGCAGGCGACGCCAAAGCCTGCCGGGATCCGGCTCGCCCATGGCGTCGCAGATTCCTTGCTTCCAGGACCGCCCACGAGGTATCACCGGCCAGCTCTCCAGCCCGACGACGTGGGGACGGATAGCCTGCCAGACATCCACGTAGGGCGTCCCCTTGATGAGCACATGAGGCCCCTGCAGGCGCTGGGCGATCCTGGATTCCTTGCTGGCGTCCACCAGGTGATCCACCAGAACCCCGAGGCGGGCGTCGGCCGCCGGTTCGAAGCGTTCGATGAAACCCTCGAGATGGTCCACGCCGTCCAGGCGTTCAACGACTATCCCTTCCACTCTGAGGTCGTCGCCCCAGACTTTCTCCACGAGCTCCGCGTCGTGGATCCCTTCGACGAGAACACGACTCTGCCTGGCGACACGCGCCCGCAACGGGCCTGCTTCGATCGACCCTGAGGCTGTCCGGCGCAACCCGGATCCGCCGGAGGCACCACCAGCGCGGGTAGGTGCGGGGGCCGCCACGAGGGTTACCGTCTCGTTCCCGACACGGAACGACGCCCGGTGCAGGCTGAAAAGTCTCTCCAGACCAGTGTTGGGAGACCTCAACACGACGGCCCCCTGATCGAAACCGACCACCACACCAGTGAAACGCGACCCGAGGTGGGTGACGGTCAGGCCTGGTGATGCCACTACCTCCCGGTACTCGCGGCCTCTGCGCCACTCGCCGTCTATCGACCCCGAGAGGATCCCTCTTCCCAGCTTTCGTTCCGGCACGGCCACAGAGGCTACCGCCAAGTGACCCGAAGACCGCAGATACCCGCCCTGGGTTGGGTGGCGGCTACCCGGCGGGATCGCGGGGAAGTCCGAGCACCAGTTCGGCGACGATGTTGCGCTGCACCGCCCAGGTTCCCCCTCCGATCGTGAGGGCTGGAGAGAAAGTCCACCCGTAGTGCCACACCGGGTCGACACCGTCGAGGCTCCCGTAGCTCGACCTGATCTCCGTCGGCCCGCCACGTCCGCGTTTGGGGACGGAACCCGCAGGCCCGGATCCTTGAAGCATGCCCGAGGCCCCGGCGACGGCTTTGGCTAAGGCCATGACCCGCGCACCGTGCTCGTCGGCGAGCAGCTTCTGCACTGACGCTTCAGGGCCAGGCGTCGCCCCTGAGAGACGAGCCGAAAGAGTGCGGTGGCGCATGAGGGTGAGAACCCGACCCTCGGCCCAGAGCCGAGCTGCCTCCTGGCGCAGTGACGGGTCTGCTATCCCTCCGGCGCTGCGGAGCAGGTCCAACAGGTCGTCGACGGTCGGCCCGCTGCCCCAAAGCACGCCTCCGCTGGAAAGGGACACTCTCTCGTTGGCGAGGGTCGCCTTGGCAAGACGCCAACCCTCCCCCACCTCGCCTACCAGGCATTCCGCAGGAAGCCTCGCATCGGAGAAGAAAACCTGGTTGAAAGAGTGCGCACCAGTCATGTCCACGATCGGCGCCATGGTGATACCGGGCGTGTCCATCGGGCAGATGAAGTAAGAGATGCCCTTCCGTTTCGGGGCCTCAGGGTCGGTCCTGGCCAGGAGAATCCCGAACGCGGACCGATGCGCGCCGCTCGTCCAGATCTTCGAGCCGTTGACGACCCACTCGTCCCCGTCGCGTTGCGCTGTCGTCCGCAGCGACGCCAGGTCCGAGCCTGCGTCGGGCTCACTGAAAAGCTGGCACCACGTCTCCTCACCTGACAGCGCCGGCCAGAGGTAACGCTGCTTTTGCGCTTGCGTACCTGCGAGCAGGATCGTCGGCGCCGCCCAGCCGATCCCGATCGGGTTGGCGGGACGCGAAACACCTGCCCGTTCGAGCTCTTCGTCGACGATGAGCTGGTGGATGGGGTCCGCGTCGCGCCCGTAGGGGGCAGGCCAGTGCGGAACGACCCAGCCGGCCTCGGCTAGATCCCTGCCGGTTGGGTGCGGGTGAGCGCTCAGCCAGTTGCGGATCTCGGCTCTTCGTGGGTCGTCTCCAGGAGCCAGGTCGAAGTCCATAACGTGTCGCCTCCAAGCTGCGCTCCGCCGACCGGGGCTGCGTTTGCGCCGAGCGGTTCGCCTAGTTATGTTGCAAGACGAGCCACGTCAAGTCAAGTTCGTTACGCTGGCCGCTCAGCCGGCAGAGCCCGAAACCTGGGGGTCGTCGAAAATATGGGGGATGATCAGATGCACTCGCCGCTGGCGGGACTGCTCTTAGACCTAGCGGCAGAGCAGGAAGATCTCGACGCGCTGCTGTGCGAGCTGAGCCCGCCGGACTGGGCGATGGCGACCCCCGCGGCCGGCTGGGACGTGCGCGACAGCCTGAGCCATCTGTGTTTCTTCGAGGAGGCGGCAGTGACGTCCCTGCGCGACCCCGACCGCTTTGCCCTCGAGCGGGACGAGCTGTACGCGAGCATCGCATCGTCTCTGGCGTCGGGTTCGGCCTCCCCCGACGTCGCCCTGGGCCGCCAGATCGGGGACCCTGTAGCGCTGCTGGAACGTTGGAGGACGGCCAGGGTTGCCTACTTGGACGCCGCAGCGAGCGCGGACCCTGCACGGCGCGTCGCTTGGTACGGGCCGCCTATGAGCCTCGCGAGTTTCACTACCGCCAGGCTGATGGAAGCGTGGGCTCACGGGGTGGACGTGCGAGACGCTCTGGGAGCCGACTTGGTGGCCAGCCGACGACTTCGTCATGTCTGCCATATAGGGTTCTCCGCCCGGGCCTACAGTTTCGCGTCCCACGGCATCGATGACCCCGGCCACCCAGTGAGCCTGATGGTGGATGCGCCTGACGGGGAGGTGTGGTCCTGGGGTCCCGGAGACACCCCGGACCTGATCGGCGGGCCCGCGCTCGACGTGGCTCTCGTGTTCACGCAGCGCCGCCATCGAAGTCGAACTCTCGTTCGGGCGCAAGGCGCGACAGCTGAACTTTGGCTTTCGATCGCCCAGGCTTTCGCTGGACCGGGAACCGTCACCGACCCGCAGCGTTAGGAAGAGGCCACCAGAAGATGCCAGGGTTAGCACTCCAAAGCAGCGTGGACCCCCACGGCAAGGACTTCACTTGCCGGCGGGACGACATGCTCGACAAGATCTCCGAGCTGGGCCGCCTCGCCGAGCAGGCAGCCGCGGGCGGGGGAGCTAAAGCCACTGAGCGGCTCCGGTCCCGGGGGAAGATGCCGGTACGGGAGCGTATCTCCTACCTGATCGACAAGGATTCCCCTTTCTTGGAGATCAGCCCGCTGGCCGGTTACATGACCGACTACGCGGTCGGCGGCGGGATGGTCCTCGGGATCGGAGTTGTCGAGGGCACCGAGTGCGTGATCATCGGGAACGACCCGACCGACCTGGGCGGCGCTATGACCGCTGTGTCCATCAAGAAGCTGATGAGAGCACTCGAGCTGTCCCGGCTCAACCGACTTCCTTACATCCAGCTCGTGGAGTCCGCAGGAGGCGACCTTCGCGGACTCTCCGACGGCGACGACCCAGAAGCGGTGATGCGCCGGAACCTCAGCCATTTCGCCGAGAGCGGACGGATGTTCCACGACATAACCGAGCTCTCCGCTCTTGGAATCCCGACCGTGTCGATAGTCTTCGGCAGCTCCACCGCCGGTGGCGCCTACCAACCCGGCCTATCCGACTACAACATTTTCGTGGAGGGCGGAGCCAAGGTGTTTCTGGGGGGCCCTCCGCTCGTGAAGATGGCCACCGGCGAAATCGCCGCCGACGAAGAGCTCGGAGGCGCCGCTATGCATGCTTCGGTCAGCGGGCTCGCCGACTACCTAGCCGTCGACGAGATGGACGCGATCCGTACTGCACGTGCCGTCATCGGCCATCTCCACTGGCGCAAAGCCGGGCCGGGGCCGGTGACACCCGACCCGGACCCGCCTCTGTTCGACCCCGAGGAGCTGCTCGGGATGATGCCGCCGGACCTACGCCAGCCAGTCGAGGTGCGAGACGTGATCGCACGCGTCGTCGACGGTAGCCGCTTCGAGGAGTTCAAAGCTTCCTACGGACCCACCATGGTCACCGGCTGGGCCGAGATCGGTGGGTTCGCTGTGGGCATACTGGCGAACAACGGCGTGCTGTTCTCCGAGTCGGCCCAAAAGGCTGGGCAGTTCATACAACTCGCCAACCAGTGCTCCACTCCGTTGGTCTTCTTGCAGCACATCACTGGCTACATGGTCGGCAAGGACTACGAACGCGGGGGCATCGTCAAGCACGGAAGCCAGATGATCAACGCGCTGTCCAACTCGACGGTTCCCCACATCACGGTCATCCTCGGTGCGAGCTACGGAGCTGGCAACTACGGCATGGCAGGCAGAGCGTTCGACACCAGGTTCGCCTTCTTGTGGCCTACGGCGAAGATAGCGATCATGGGCCCGAAACAGATGGCAGGTGTCATGTCGATAGTAAGGCGCGAGCAGGCGGCCCGGCGTAACATCGAGCTGGACGAGGACTCCGAACGGGCCAGGTCTGACGCCGTCGAGGCTTTTGCCGAGGCACAGTCACTGGGACTCTACGCTACGGGCAGGGTCGCCGACGACGGCATCATCGACCCTCGCGACACCCGAACGGTGCTCACGATCGCCTTGTCGGCGTGCCACAGCGCCGAGGTCGCAGGCGCAGCGCGATACGGGGTGTTCCGGCTGTGATCGCCAGGCTTGCGATCGCCAACCGGGGGGAGATAGCCCGCCGGATCATCACGACAGCCACGTCGATGGGCATCGAGACCGTTGCGATGTTCTCAGACGGCGACGCCGGCTCCCCGCACGTCCGCGAGTCCGACCTAGCAGTCCGGCTGCCCGGACAGAGCGCCTCGGAAACGTACCTGAACGTGGACGCAGTAGTGGACGCTGCTCTTAGGAGCCGAGCGGACGCTTTGCATCCTGGGTACGGATTCCTATCCGAAAGGGCCGACCTCGCCCGGGCGGCTATTGCCGCCGGTCTCACCTGGGTTGGACCGACCCCCGAGGTCATAGCAGCCATGGGAGACAAGCTGGCGGCCAAGTCGGCCATGGCAGCTGCGGGGGTTCCGACGCTGCCCACCTGGACGGCGGACGACCCGTCGGTCGAACTTCCTGTGCTGGTCAAGGCGGCGGCGGGAGGCGGCGGCAAGGGCATGCGGGTAGTGACTACCCGCTCAGAACTGCCCGGGGCCCTGGAGGCGGCCGCCAGGGAAGCGAGCGCCGCTTTCGGGGACCCGACGGTCTTCTTGGAACGCTTGGTCCAGCACGCACGACACATCGAAGTTCAGATCCTCGCCGACTCGCACGGGAACTTCGTGCATCTCTTCGAGCGCGAATGCTCGGTTCAGCGACGCCACCAGAAGATCATTGAGGAGTGCCCTTCCAGCGCTCTCGACGACGAGCAGCGTCGACTCATCGGCGACGCCGCTCTTCGGGGCGCACGCGCCGTCGGGTATCTGGGGGCGGGCACCGTCGAGTTCGTCGTCGAAGAGGACGGAAGCTTCTGGTTCTTGGAGGTGAACACCCGCATCCAGGTCGAGCACCCTGTCACCGAGGCTGTCACAGGCGTTGACCTCGTCCGTGAGCAGCTTCTTGTCGCAGCGGGCGAGGCTCTTTCTGTCTGCCAGGACGACCTTTCGATTTGCGGGCACGCTATAGAGGCGAGGTTGTACGCGGAGGATCCAGCCAACGACTTCCTGCCCTGCACCGGCAACCTCGCCGAGTTCAGCGCGCCGAGCCGGCCGGCGCTGCGCTGGGAGTCGGGGGTCGAGCGGGGATCGGTAGTCGGAATCGACTTCGACCCGATGCTCGCCAAGGTCATATCCCACGCTCCCAGCCGGGCGGAGGCGGCGAGGAGGCTTGCTCTGGGCCTGTCCCGGGCCAGAGTGCGGGGCGTGGTCACGAACCGGGACTTCTTGGTGGCGTCCCTGAGATCGCCGGCATTCCTAAACGGCGAGACGACCACCGATTTCGTCGACACCGCAGGGGTTCCCAGGCTGCGCGAAGTCGGCGAGGAAGAACTGGCCGTCGCAGCCGCCGCGGCGTGCCTCGCCGCCCGGCAGGTTCGCCGCTCGACGGCCAGGGCGCTTCGAAATGTTCCCGGGGGTTGGCGTAACTCGGTGATGCCAGCCGAGCGGGCTTCGTACACGCACAGGGGAAAGAACCTTGAGGTCTGCTACCACTTCGCTCGCGACGGGTCCGCCACGTTCGTCGTCAACGCTTCGACGCTCGTGTTCTCCGGTGTCGAGGTGATAGCCGCCGCACCCGGGCTGGAGGTGCGGGCGTCGCTCGGCGGAAGCGACGAGCGCCGCCTGCACGTTCTGGAGACGGGTCCAAAAGTGTGGGTCCAAAGTGCCGACGGCGACGTCGAACTCGACATCGTGGAGCGCTTCGCCGTGGCGGGCTCGACGAACCCCGAGGGGGCTTTGGTGTCACCGATGCCAGGGCGGGTGGTGCGAGTGTCGGTAGCCGCCGGTGACGTCGTGGCGCCAGGAGCCGAACTGGTGGTGATCGAAGCCATGAAGATGGAACACAAGCTCACCGCACCGACGTCAAGCCGAGTGTCCGAGGTGCGGGCCGGAGCAGGGGATCAGGTAGCCGCAGGGCAGCTTCTAGTCGTCGTCGAGGACGTGGGAGAACCAGCCGCGTCGGAGCAGAAAGGGACACGGTGACCGCAGTGACCAACGCCAGTTCTCTCCCACGCAGGCCTGTTCGGATAGCCAACTGCAGCGGCTTTTACGGGGACCGGCTCTCGGCTGCACGCGAGATGGTCGACGGCGGACCGATCGACTTCCTGACGGGGGACTGGCTTGCGGAGCTCACGATGCTGATACTCGCCAAGAGCCGCCTGCGCGACCCGCAGGCGGGCTACGCCAGAACTTTCGTGACGCAGATGGAACAGGTCATGGGTGACTGCCTCGAGCGTGGGATCAAAGTCGTGTCCAACGCTGGGGGTCTCTCCCCGCGTGGCTGCGCGGAAGCTGTCGCCAAAGTGGCCGAGCGTCTCGGGCTGTCGCCTGCGATCGCCTACGTGCAAGGCGACGACCTGGTGGGGCGCCTGGCGGACCTGAGCGAAGCCGGGATGGACCTGCGCCACATGGATACCGGAGAGCCCTTGGGGGACCGGCAGGTCCTGACCGCGAACGCCTACCTGGGCGGGTGGGGCATCGTGGAGGCGCTCGAACGTGGAGCGGACATCGTGGTGACAGGCCGAGTGACCGACGCCGCCCTAGCGGTCGGACCCGCCGCTTGGTGGCACGGATGGGCCCGGAACGACTTCGACCGCCTCGCCGGGTCGGTCGTTGCTGGCCACGTGATCGAGTGCGGCGCGCAGGCCACCGGGGGTAACTACGCGTTCTTCTCCGAGATCCCCGGTCTCGAGCACCCTGGCTTTCCAATAGCGGAAGTGTCAGCGGACGGCACTTCGGTGATCACCAAGCATCCCGGCCAAGGCGGCGCGGTGACAGTCGGCACCGTCACGGCGCAGCTGCTCTACGAAATAGCAGACCCTCGCTACCTCAACCCTGACGTCACAGCACGCTTCGACACGATCAGGCTCCAAACCGACGGCCCGGACCGGGTACGGATTTCCGGCGTGATCGGCGAACCCCCTCCGGATACGACGAAGGTGTCGGTGAACTTCGCCGGAGGGTGGAGATCTACTACCAGCTTGTACCTGACAGGCCTGGACATCGAGGCGAAAGCAGCTCTAGTGGAGAAGGCTCTGTGGTCCTGTTTCCCTGGCGGGCGGTCATACTTCGACGATACCGACGTGACCCTGGCTCGAACCGACAAGACGGACCCTGAGACCAACGAGGAGGCTTCCGCTCTGCTGCGCATCACAGTCAAAGACGCCGACGAGCATAAGGTCGGCCGTGCGTTCTCCGCCAAGGTGACCGAGCTGGCCCTCGCCTCGTACCCTGGCCTCTACGGGGGTGGCCTTTCTACGTCGGCTACCGCGTTCGGGGTGTTCTGGCCTGCCCTGGTGCCAGCCTCGCTCGTGTACCAAGAAGTGGTCCTGAGAGGGGTAAAAACCCTGGTGGAGCCCACCCTGGTAGAGCCCAGCCTGGTTGAGGCTTCCGCCGTCGGAGCCACCGGCCCCGGTGCCGCCGGCCCAAGCGACGCCGGCCCCGGCGAAGCCGCAACCACCGGCCACGCGGCGACGGCACGAGTTCCTCTGGGAATCGCGTTCGGAGCCCGCTCCGGCGACAAGGCCGGGAACGCGAACCTCGGCGTCTGGGCTCGCAGCGACCTTGCGTACGAGTGGCTTGCCGGCTACCTGAGCGTGGAGCGCCTAAAGCAGCTCCTCCCCGAGACAGCCGGCCTGGAAGTGCGGCGCTACGAGCTCGCCAACCTGAGGGCGATCAACTTCGTCTTAGTCGGCCTTCTCGGCGACGGGGTCGCTGCGAGCACCCGCCAGGACGGGCAGGCCAAGAGCCTCGGGGAATGGCTGAGAGCCCGCTACGCGGACATCCCGGTAGCGGTCCTCGAACCGTCGGGCACCGGCAGGTAATCGGAGCTGACCAACCAGCGGGGCTGGTAACGGGTCCGGCGACAGCCGGTCAGGCTACGAAAGAGCAGGTCAGGGTGCCACGAGCGCCGGCTCGTCGTCCACGTCGCGATCACCAGGGCGCTCGACGCCTTCCACGTTTAGATGGGGTATGAGCCTGTCCAGCCAGCCGGGAAGCCACCAGTTCGCGTCGCCAAGCAAGTGCATGACCGAGGGGACGAGCACGGTGCGGATTATGAAAGCGTCGACGAGGATCGCCCCTGCGAGTCCTATGCCGAACTGTTTGATCACCACGTTGTTACCCAGAGCGAACGAGGCGAACACCAAGATCATGATCGTCGCAGCGGCCGTGATCACCCGCCCCGTCGCCGACTGTCCGACCGTCACCGCCCTCGAAGCGTCGCGATGCGCCACCCACTCTTCGCGCATACGACTGACCAGGAACACCTCGTAGTCCATGGACAGCCCGAAAAGTATCGACAGCAAGATCACAGGGAGGAACACTTCGACCGGCACCTTCGACGATATCCGGAAAAGGGAGTGACCCCATCCCCACTCAAAAACAGCATTCAAGATGCCGAGCGACGCGCCGACGGAGAGAATGTTCATAACCGACGCCACCAGCGGCACGACCAGGCTACGGAAGACCGCCATCAACAAAATGAACCCGAGTACTACCACAGCGAGAACGAAGTAGATCAGCTTGGAGGCCAGTACGTGGGCGAAGTCCGTTTGGATGGCGGTCTGGCCGCCTACGAGGACATCCAACCCGCTGCCGGCTTCGGCTTTGGGAATGACGTCCGAGCGAAGGCGATCGACCAGGACGGTCGTCTTGGCCGCCTGGGGACTGGTAGAAGGGTAGACGGTCGCTATGGCTACCGTCCCGGCGGGGTTGGTCACAGCCGGAGCGACCGAGACGACACCCGGGACGCCTGCGACGTCGCGGGCCACCGACACGAACGCCGCCTTGTCAGACGGGTTCGGGAGTTGGGCTACCAGTAGCAAAGGACCGTTGAAACCGGGTCCGAAACCTTGGGCAAGCAGATGGTACGCGGCCAGCGTCGTCGAACCCGGAGGGTCGCTGCTTGCGTCGTCAAGCCCCAGGCGTAACGTGAAAATGGGCAAGCCGATCGCCACAACCGCTAGCAGCGCTATAACCGCCGGTAGTGTCGGGCGGCGTTCTATGAACGTCGACCAACGGTTCCAAAGCCCCGAGACATGGTCCACTTCGGGACCTTGCTCGGCGAGACGGCGACGCTCCCGCCTGCTTAGAACCTTCGGTCCGAAAAACCCGAGCAGCGCCGGCAGAAGGGTGATGGAAGCGAACATGGTGAGGAGGACCGTCACCGAAGCGGAGATAGCAAGACCGTAGAGGAAGGAAAGGCCGATCACGAACTGGCCCATCAAAGCGATGCAGACTGTGAGGCCAGCGAAGAAGACGGCCCTTCCCGACGTGTTGATCGCCTCTACAGCCGCTGTTTCGATATCCCTGCCCGCCTTGAGCGCGCTTCGGTGGCGGGTGAGGATGAAAAGCGAGTAATCGACGCCCACCCCGAGTCCTATGAGCACGCCGAGAAGGGTCGCGAAGTCCGCTATCGACAGCACATGGCTAAGGAGGGTAGTGACGCTGGCACCGATACCAATAGCTATCAGGGCTGTGATTATCGGGAGGAAGGCGGAGAAGAGCGCCCCGAAAGCCAAACCCAGAACTATCAGGGCGAAGATCACACCTGCGATCGTGCTGGACGAGCCGGCCTGGCTGTTGAGCTGCTCTATGTCCTGCCCGCCGAGCGCCACCTGGAGGTTCGCCCCCCGAGCCGATTCGGCTGTCGACACGACCCTAGCGACATCCGCTTTCGGGTTGGAGCCGACCTGGCCTTCGAAGACAACGGTGGCGAAAGCCACCTTCGCGTCCTTGCTCACCTGCTGGCGTCCTGACGGGGCGTAAGGGCTGTTCACGGCCCGGACGTCGGGCAGGGAAGCCACCTGCGACAGCATCTTCGACACGACCGCCTTGACCGCCGGGTCGGTGACCGCCCCGGACTTCACGGCCACGACTATCTGGTCGGAGCTACCCGAGGCAGCCGGAAAATCCTTTTGAAGAAGGTTGAGAGCCTGCGCTGACTGAGTGCTCGGCAACTGGAACTTGGTTGCGAAGCTGGAACCCGCCGAGCGACTGGCGGCTGCGCTGACCACAAGCGCCAGAATCCACGCGAGGAAGACTATCCGGCGGCGCCTGAAGCACCACCGCGCAAGTTCGGACATGTCCCTGCTTTACCTCCGAGATCGCGCGGTGCCAGTCGGCACACGCCTTGAGGTCCCCTACGATACAGCCACCCGGGAACTTACTGGTATCAGCGTGCGAGCGGCCGGGCTTCGCTGCAGCGCCCTGGCCGTCGACGGCCGGCGTCGGGTGAAGCTCCGAAAACCCGAAGCGGCGGGAAGATTCGGGCTGCCCGCTGCGTTCGTCTCAGGACATGCAAGAGTCCCGGCAAGTCGCGACCTCAACCGCCCCTCCACGCCGATCCCACGACGGGATGGTACTGGCCATAGCCTGCCTTGCGCAGTTTATGGTCGTCCTCGACGTGTCCATCGTTAATGTCGCCCTGCCCTCCATCGGACGCGACCTGCACTACAGCGCGACCGGCCTGCAGTGGGTGGTGAACGCTTATGTGCTCACCTTCGCCGGGTTCCTCCTGCTGGGCGGCAGAGCGGCTGACATCTTCGGCCGCCGGCGCGTGTACATGGCCGGCTTGTGGCTCTTCAGCGCGGCGAGCCTCGCAGGGGGCCTGGCACAAGACTCCACCTGGTTGACGATAGCCCGGGCTGCCCAAGGCGTCGGCGGCGCGATCCTCTCTCCTGCGACGCTCACCATCCTCGTGACCACCTTCTCCGGAAAGCAGCTGCCGCGCGCTCTTGGGATTTGGAGCGCCGTCGCCGGTGCGGGCGGAGCGGCCGGGTCGATACTCGGCGGTATTCTGACGGCCGAACTTTCGTGGCGTTGGGTTCTTTTCGTGAACATACCCGTAGGAGTGGTCGCTACCGTCGCAGCGTTGGGGTACCTGACCGAGGCGAAAGGTCACAACGCTGATGGCGCCCGTCCTAAGCTCGACGTCATCGGCGCGGTGGCGGTAACGCTCGGTCTGAGCGCGTTGGTCTATGCCATAGTCGGGACATCCACGCACCCGTGGGGGTCAGCCCAGACCCTCGCCTTCCTGGCCGTCGCTGCAGTCGCTCTCGCCGGTTTCGTAGTCTACGAAGCCCGCTTCCCGGCGAATCCACTGGTTCCGCTGCGGTTGTTCCGCTCCCGCTCCGTGTGGGGGGCGAACCTGGTCATGTTTCTCGTCGGCGCAGCCTTCTTTGCGATGTGGTATTTCTTGTCGCTGTACCTCCAAGACGTACTCGGCTACGGAGCGCTAAGGGCTGGCATGGCTTTCCTCCCAATGGCGGTGACGATCATCGTGGGGGCTCAGACAAGCTCGCGTCTGCTAGCCAGAATCGGCGCACGACCTCTGCTGCTCGCAGGGACCGTTGCAGCCACCGCTGGGTTCTTCTGGCTGTCCGAGATCACCGTGCACGGCGGGTACTGGGCTCACGTGTTCGGCCCAGGCTGTCTGATATCGCTTGCCCTCGGGCTGCTGTTCACTCCCCTGGCCTCAGCTGCGACCGCCGGAGTCGCGCGCCACGAGGCCGGCCTCGCGTCCGGTGTGCTCAACACGTCCCGCCAGGTCGGCGGCTCCCTCGGCCTGGCTGTCCTTGCCACCATCGCGACCGACCGGACCAACTCGATGCTGCACTCCACGACGGCCGCCGCCGCAAGCTTGAGCCGGACTGTTCTAGCGGCAACCGACGCAGGTTACGTCACAGCGTTCGAGGTCGCAGCCTTCGTGTGCGCCGCCGGATTCGTCGCTGCGTTCGCCGTGCCCCGGCTTAGGGCCTCTGGGGCAGCCTCTGCAGCCCGGAGCGGGCAGGAATCGCCGGCGGCGCTCCCGAACGAAGATGCCGACACCGGCGGCGGGGTCGCTGAGATCGCCCTCGAATTCTGAGAGAGCCCGCTTCGTTGTTCTAGAGCCCGCTTCGTTGTTCTATACCCACTTCGTTGTTCTAGGACAGACGGCACCGAGACGGCGTCGCTGAGCGCGCGACGAGAATCTCAGGAGGTTCTCAACGTCGCCCTAAGCACATCACAGCCTCGAGGCGCATTCTGGTGTACGTAGATATCGACAAGTGAGCTTCTAGCAGAACAGGACGGCGATATGAGTTACATGCCAGGACAACCACACGAATCGCAGTTCCCCGCCCCGACGGTGTCGACTCCCTCACATCACCGGGGGCGTACACGGCCGGCCGTGGCCGTAGCAGCAGTCCTTGCGACCGTCGGCGCCGGTACGATAGCTGGCCACTTCTTCTGGCCGTCGTCGACTACGCGCTCAGCGGCTGCCCCGCTTTCGAGCAGCTCCGGCTCTTCTGGTTCGTTCAGCTCCCCTGTCGGCTCGGGTGCGGCCAGCGGGTCGGGAACGTCGTCGGTCGCGGGCCAGGGCGGCCCGGCCGACGTGTCGTCCATCGCATCCAAGGTGGACCCGGGCCTAGTCGACGTCAACTCGACGTTCGCCTACCAGCAGGCGTCGGGTGCCGGCACCGGGATAGTCCTGTCCTCGAATGGGATCGTCCTCACCAACAACCATGTGATCGACGGGGCCACCTCTATTACTGTCACCGATCTCGGTAACGGCAGGGTCTACCCTGCGACCGTGATCGGCTACGACAAGACCAATGACGTGGCGGTATTGCAACTCCAAGGTGCTTCGGGACTTCGGACGGCTTCGATAGGGAACTCGTCGTCGGCGCACGTCGGGACCCCTGTCGTGGCTATAGGCAACGCCGGAGGGGTCGGCGGCACGCCGAGCGCTGCCGGCGGGTCCATTACCGGCCTCGACCAGTCTATTACGGCCTCCGATTCCCTCGACGGCGTGGCAGAGCACCTGAGCGGGTTGATACAGACCAACGCGAACATCGTGCCAGGCGACTCAGGTGGTCCTCTCGTCGACAGCTCCGGGCAGGTGATCGGGATGGACACCGCCGCTTCGGCGGGCAATCAGCTCCAATCGGCGCTAAGCCAGGGTTACGCGATCCCCATAAACCAGGCCGTGTCACTAGCCCGCTCCATACTCGCCGGCGACTCTACAGCGTCGATACACGTCGGACCAACCGCGTTCCTCGGCGTCCTAATCGGATCTTCCAGCGAGTCCGCTAACCCTGGCGCCTTCGTGTTCGGCGGCTCCCCGCTTTCGCAGAACCCCCAGACCTCCAGCGGAGCGACGGTTGGCGGGGTGATACCAGGCTACGCAGCGGCGAACGCCGGCTTGAGCGCAGGCGACGTGATCACCGCCCTGAACGGTCAGGCTGTCAGCTCTCCGAGTGCTCTCAGCAGCGATGTCGAATCAGCGAAACCGGGACAGTCTGTCACCATCACATGGACGGGATCCGGTGGGCAATCTCAGTCGGCAACCGTCAAGCTGACGGCGGGTCCTCCGGCCTGACAGACCAGACCCGGATCTTCCCCGGGGCGATACGTACCTGGCATAGCCCGCCGTCGACGATTCGATCTGGGGACCCAGACGAGAAGGTAGCGTCAGATGCACCCCCGCCAAAAGCGGGGGTGCATCGCGAGATGATCTCGACACCGCCTTCTAAGCGGACCAGCAACTGCCGATTGATTGCGAAGTCGGTGACGTCTACGATCACCCCCGGCTGACCTGGCTCAGCGGCGGGCCTGGGGGCCAAGCCGGCCGGATAGACCTCGACGTCTTCGGGGCGCACCGCCCACGACAGCCTGTCCCCCGGAGCGAACCTCCCGACATCCGTCTGGAAGGCGACGTTCCCGGCGAGGAGAGTCTGAGGGGGCGAAGCGACGCCTTCGAGGACGTTCTCCACTCCGACGAGTCTGGCGACCTCCGCTGACGCCGGGTAGCGGAACACATCCCCTACCGGTCCGGCCTGTAAGACTCGGCCGGCTGCGAGCACGATGACCTCGTCGGCGAGGATCGCCGCCTCCGCAGGGTCGTGGGTGACCAGCACCGTCGACAGGTCGTTCTCCCGTTGGAGCTTGCGTAGCTCCCGCCGCAGCTGATCTCTGACCGGCGTGTCGAGCGCGGAGAACGGCTCGTCTAGTAACACGACACGGGGACCCGACGACAGCGCTGCGGCGAGACTGACCCGCTGCCTCTGACCGCCCGACAGTTGGTGGGGGTATCGGTCCTCGAGGCCGACAAGTCCCAGCCTGTGCACCCACCACGCAGCGACGTCCGCCCGTGCGGCGACACCGAAGCGGGCCTGCTCTCGCACTCTAAGCGTGGGGAGCAGACCGTGACCCTGGGGTACGTAACCGACACGCCTCTTCTCCGCCGGCTGGTCGGTCACGTCCACGCCCGAGAAGCGCACCCTCGCGGAGCCGGCACCGACAAGTCCCGCCAGCGACTTGAGGGTCATCGACTTACCCGAACCGGAAGGACCCAGAATGGCGAGGCGGTGGCTTCCCGCTTTGTAAGCGACACGCAGAACGAAACAGCCCACCTCGACGTCGAGGTCGAAATCGACGGTCGCCGGCGTCGACCTCCCCGGCGCCACCGGCTCAGGATCTTCGACCCGGCGCCGCAAAAGGGCCGGCCTGCGAAGCGAAAACAGCGCTGCGGCGACACCTGCGGCGACAAGCACGAGCAGTGTCGGGGCTTGGGTGTCCGGTATGCCCGCCCCGGAAAACTGGACGTAGGTGTAGACCGGGATCGTGAAGGGATGGTAGGCGACGACGACGTTCGCCCCGTACTCGCCGATGGCCCGCAACCAGGCCAAAAGCAGGCCGGCTCGGATCGCCGGCCCGGCGGCTGGAAGGCTCACCTTCCAGAACCGTGCGAAAGGTCCGTGTCCCAGCGTCGCCGCCAGGTCTTCGACTGACGTGTCAGCCGCGGCGAACGCCGAACGCGCCGCCACCACCAAGAAAGGCGCTGACACGAACACCTGGGCTGCGATGATCCCCGCCAGCGAGCTCACGAGACGCCCGTCGAACAGCCGCCCTATAGTCGTGTACGGGCCAAAGAGGTACAAGAGGAGTATCCCCGCCATGACCGGCGGGAGTGCCAGCGGTAATACGACGGCCGCGCCGACGACACGTGCCACGCGACCGCTGCTTCGGGCGAGGACGAAAGCAAGGGGGATCCCAGCGACCGCGATTATTACGGTCGCCGCGGTCGCCGCCTCCACCGAGGTTCGCAGCGCCGGCCAGAGGCTTGGACTGGTAAAACCGCGCTGGTTGGAGGCGACGAGCCGCCAGGCGAACGCCGCCATCGGGACTACCAGGTAGACCGCAAGCAGTCCACCCAGCCATGACAGCGTCCCTGACGGTCTCGTCGATTTCAAGACCCGGAGAGTACCCCGGACAAGCCAGCGGGTGCGGTCCCAGACACGGGAACAGGGTGTGACACGACCAGACCGTACTTGGCGAGGTCCGCCGAACCGGTCGCTCCCAGTAGGAATTTCACGAACGCGTCAGCGCCGGCAAGGTGCGGCGCGCCGGCTAGGATCGTGATCGTGTACTTGGCGCCAAGCGGCGAAGGCTCGCCGGTGAGAGGCACCGTCGGGAAGTTACCAGCCTTTGCTTCCACAGAGTAGAAGAACCCGGCATCGAGCTGGCCTGCCTGCAGACGCCCGACGAGGGTGTCCTCTGGGTACACGTCAGCGCTGTCAGCGGCGATCTTGTCTAGGGCTGGCTGTCCTTGGGCGCTGGCCGCGTCTTTGAGAGCCGTGACGGTGAGCGCTCCTTTCGGGTCGGTCGCCGGGTCGGTTCGGCCGACGAGGATCCCCGGCTGGGACACGACTTTGTACCAGGGCATGTTCTTGAACTCCGAGGCGTAATGGCTGTTGGGGTTGTAGCCGATGACCAGCGGCGAGTCTGCGAACGTCGCGTACCACGACACCCAGTTGCCGTTGGCTGTCCCTTCGAGTGCGTCGTCGTTGGAGGGAGCCGCCCCGATAAAGACGTCCCCGATTACTGTCTTGGCTTTTATCTCGTTCGCCAGAGCCCCGGCGTTACCTGAGCGGCCCTGGAAGCTGAAGCCGGTCGCTTTGTCGAAGTCCGGCCCGATGCCTTTCTCCATGAGATCCACCAGCGATCCGGCGTAGAGGACGTCGACGGGCCCGCTGGCCTGCCCTGACGAGACGGCGACGCTCCCCGAGTCCGACGAGGAGGTCGAGGAGGTCGAGGAAGTCGAGGAAGTCGAGCAGGAGGCGAACAGCGCTGCGCCGGCCGCAAGGGCAGCGCCGCCTCGGACCCAGCGGTCGATCGGGGCCAGACGCTGAGAGGCCAGACGCTGAGAAGTCGGACGCTGACGGATAGAACGCAGAGGGGAGATCACGAGCCCGAGCATAGCCCATCAATAGTCAGGCTATGACTATTGATGGTGTGTTTCTTTCACGTCTCCGGCGGACTTTGCAAGTCAGGCAGACATCTGAGCGCGTCGAGAAAGGCGAGGGTTGCCTTGGAGCTGGACAGGCGCCACTCCGTGACTACACGCCCGAAGCCCTCAGCGCTGTCCCGGACCCGGCGAAGCGACGCTATCTGTTGCACCAGCTTGACTCGCTGGGATTCGAGGAGGCGGGCAGGGTCCGATCGCGTGCGGAACAGCAGCGCCAGCTTGAGAAGCAGAAGGGACCGCACGTCGCGCACGTGATCCACCGGACTGGCGAGCCAGTCGTCTAGTGCCAACCTGCCGGTGTCGGTCAACGAGAAAACCGTGCGGGTCGGACCGCGGGTTCCCGGCTCGGCCGACACCGGGTGCACCAGGCCGAAAGTCTCCAACTTGTTGACGGCGTTGTACACGGCAGGTCTGGCCATACTCCAGACCGCCCCGAGCTCACCGCCTGGCGCCAGGATCTGCGCCACTGCAAAGCCGTGCGTGGGACGCTCGCCCACCAGGCCGAGGACAGCCCATTCACCCGGGGAAAGTTCCGGACTTTTCTCCACGCCCGAGGCTACATCCAAGCCGTAGCATGAGCTGGGTGACCATCCCCTCCTCCGCTGTCGACGTGTGGTTCTCTGGGCGCGACGCCAACCGCCTCGCGGCGAGCAGGGCCGGATCGGCCGGTGGACCTCCTGTCGTGCTGTTGCACGGGGGCGGCCAGACACGCCACTCGTGGCGTACGACGCTGACTTGTCTGGCCGATCAGGGTTGGAACGCTTTCAGCGTGGACCTCCGCGGCCACGGGGACAGCGACTGGGCGGGCGACGGGGACTACTCTCTTGAGGCTTTCGCCGCCGATGTGACTGCCGTAGCCTCCAGCTTCGACGAGCCCCCGGCCCTCGTAGGGGCTTCCCTCGGCGGCCTGTCGGCCCTTCTCGCCGTGGGATCGGACCGTCACGAAAGCCTCGCCTCTGCCTTGGTCCTAGTCGACGTCGCCCCCCGGATAGAAGAGCAGGGTCGCCAAAGAGTCGGCCGTTTCATGCTCGAGCACGTCTCGGACGGCTTCGCCAGCCTCGAGGATGTCGCCGATGCTGTCGCAGCGTACAACCCCCACCGACCTCGGCCCGCCGACTTGTCCGGTCTGGAGAAGAACCTCCGCTACCGGGAAGGCAGGTGGTACTGGCATTGGGATCCACGCTTCATGACCGGACTGCGGGGCGGTCCGGACGAGACCCGTGCGTCACTTGCCGCCCCTGGCGTCTTGGAACAGGCTGCGAGATCGGTCGAGTGCCCGGTGCTGGTCGTGCGCGGCCGCCAAAGCGACCTTCTAAGTGAGGAGGGAGCCAGGGAACTGTTAGGCATGCTGAAGCAGGGGAAGATGGTGGACGTCGCTGGCGCTGGGCATATGGTCGCCGGGGATCGCAACGACGTGTTTAACGACGCCGTCGTCGACTTCCTCGCAAGAGTCCGCGGGTAGCGACCTACTCGCTTGTCGGCCCGGCGAACCGGGGCGCCCGCTTCTCGGCGTGACTGGCGAGGCCCTCGGCTGCGTCGGGACCGCCGAAACCGTACATCTCGTAGGCCAGGCTGGCGTCGAGGATCGCGGACTGGGATCTGTACCAGTGGTTAAGGGTGTGCTTGGTCCACCGGATTGCCGACTGCGCGCCCCCGGCCAGCCCGACAGCGACCTCGAGAGCTCTGTCCTGGACGTCCGCGTCGTCTACGCACAACGAAACCAGGCCTATCCGCTCGGCTTCCTCTCCGGTGAGAGTCTCGCAGGTGAGCAGGTAGTACTTGGCTTTCGCCATCCCGCACAGCAGTGGCCAGGCCAGAGCAGCGTGGTCGCCGGCTGCGACCCCAAGGCGGGTGTGACCGTCGATGATCCGGGCGCTGCGCGCAACGACGGACACGTCTGCGAGCAGGCCTGCGCACAGCCCGGCGCCTACAGCGGGACCGTGAATCGCCGAGACGATCGGCTTGGAACAGTTGATGACGTTGAAGACCAGGTCACGAGCCTCGCGCATGATCCTGGTCCGGGTCGCATAGTCGGAGACCATTTCGCCGAGCAGGTCGAAGGAGCCTCCGGCCGAGAAGGCCCGACCGGCTCCTCGCAGCAGTGCCACGCGGACCGACGGGTCCCGGTCCACGCTAAGCCACACGTCAGCCAACTCGCGGTGCACAGCCGGGCTGACTGCGTTCAAACCAGGGGCGTCCATGGTGATGCGCAGCACGCCGTCGGCGGGCCGGTCGAAGAGCAGCCCGGGGAAAGCTTCGTAGGTGTCTGCCATGACCGCTGAGCCTAAGCCACCGCAAGGCATGGCGTCTTGTGCGGGCTGCGATCCTCCGGGCTAGCTTTGGCTCATGTCGATTGCGATATCCGACGACCACCGGGCCCTTGCTGTCACCGTCAACGAGTTTCTCGCCAGGCACGCAGCTCGCGCCGCGAACCGGGCGCTGCTCGAAGCCCCCTCAGAGAACCTCCCGAGTTTCTGGGCTGAAATGGCCGGTCTTGGGTGGATGGGACTTCACGTGCCTGAGGAGCTCGGAGGATCGGGTTTCAGCCTCGAAGAGCTCGTCGTGGTCGTAGAGGAGATGGGTCGAGCACTGTGCCCCGGTCCTTTCGTCCCGACTGTGATAGCAAGCGCCGCCCTGTGCTCCTGCGGGGGCAGTGAAGCGATCCGCCGCCTCGTTCCGGCCTTAGCCGACGGGACCAAGGTCGCGGGCCTCGCCTTGGAGTCGGAGCTAACCCTCCGGAACGGGGCAGCGTCGGGCACCGCAGGCGCAGTGCTGTCCGCCGACCTAGCCGACGTGATCGTCGTCGCCAGTGGCGCGGACCTGCTGATATTCGACGCCCGGTCCCCAGGGTTGACAGTCCAGTCCCGAGCCAACCTCGACCCGTCGAGGCGAGCGTCGAAGGTCGAGTTCTCCGAAACCTCATGCGAGGTGATCGACGGAGGAGCCCGCGCGCTCGTCGACGTTGCGAGGGTTCTCCTCGCGGCCGAAGCGACGGGAGTCGCACGCCAGTGCACAGACGATGCAGCACAGTACGCCAAGGTCCGCGTCCAGTTCGGCCGGCCTATCGGCACCTACCAGGCGGTCAAGCATCACTGCGCGAACATGGCGGTTGCTACGGAGCTGGCGACCGCCGCCGTGTGGGATGCGGCGCGCGCCGCCGGGGTGGACAGCGCCCAACTGCGTTTCTCGGCTGCGGTCGCCGCATGCTTAGCATGCCAAGCCGCCGAGCTCGCCTCAAACCTCAACATTCAGGTCCACGGTGGTATCGGCTTCACGTGGGAGCACGACGCCCACCTTTTCCTGCGCAGAGCCGCCGCTATCTCAGCCCTCCTCGGAGAGGAGTCCGCTGCTGGCGACGTCGTCGATCTGGCCGAGGCGGGCAACCGCCGCGCCAGGGCGCTGGAACTTCCTGCCGAGGCTGAAACTCTGCGCCGCGAGGTGAGGACCTTCGCCGAGTCGATCAAGGACAAAGACGACGGCTCGCGCTTGGAGGCGCTGATCGACTCCGGCTATGCGATGGCGCACTGGCCCAGACCGTGGGGTCGCGCGGCGGGCGCCGTGGAGCAGCTCGTGATAGAGCAGGAGTTCGCCTCGGCAGGTGTCCGCCGGCCGATGTACGGGATCACAGGCTGGGTGATATTGACACTCACCCAGTTCGCCACCGAAGACCAGATAGCCCGCTGGGTGCGACCTGCACTGTCGCAGGAGGTGATCTGGTGCCAGCTCTTCAGCGAGCCGGACGCCGGCTCGGACGCTGCTGGGATCAAGACCCGGGCACGGCGAGTGGATGGCGGATGGATTATCAACGGGCAGAAAGTCTGGACCAGCGGAGCGCAGTACGCTGCGTTCGGGCTTGCGACGGTGAGGACGAATCCGGACGCCCCGAAGCATAAGGGCGTGACGATGATGGTCATCGACATGCACGCCGAAGGGGTGACTGTCAGGCCGTTACGTCAGGCTACGGGGCACTCGGAGTTCAACGAGGTGTTCTTCAACGACGTTTTCGTCCCCGACGACGACGTCGTGGGGCCGGTTGATGGAGGGTGGACCGTAGCCCGGGCTACCCTCGGCAACGAGAGCGTGAGCATCGGCGGAGGCGCCGGGGGTACGACCACCTCGTATCAGATGTTCTTCGGCCCCCTGCGAGCGCACGGGGAGCGTCTAGCCGGAGGTCGGGCGAGGGTCGGCCGTTACATCGCCCGCTGCGAAGCTACGGAGCTGCTGAACTTGCGGAGCGCCTACCGGGCCATATCGGGTAGCTCGCCGGGCCCGGAAGGTAACATCACCAAGCTCGTGCTGTCCGAACTGCGCCAGGAGACGGCGGCTGTCTTAGCAGCGCTCGCCGGACCAGAAGCCGTCTACGCCGACGGTGCCAGCGAGGAGGTCGCTCTAGCGATTCTTTCCGCCCGTGCGCTTTCGATCGCAGGGGGAACCTCGGAGATAAAGCGCAACCAGATCGGCGAGAGAATCCTCGGCCTGCCCCGCGACCCGCTGGTCGGCTGAACTAGCAGCTTCAGCCGCTGACCACGGTGACCAGGTCGCCGATCGCCAGGTCGTTGAAAGCCACTTGAGCAGTCGCCTTGGGCAGCTCCACGCACCCGAGGCTCTGCGGTGACCCGTACGAGGCCCGGGGGAAGGCGTGCACCGCGTCCCCACCGTAGAAGTAGTTGATCCAGTAGACCAGGTCGTGATATTTGGACCCGTCGGGGTTGGTGCCGTTCATCCAGTTCTGCGTGAAGCGGAGGTAGATCGGGTAGGTCCCTAGCTGGGTGGCGTACCCGGGCATGCCGGTGTTCGCCGCAGCCGTGAGCACCACCGAACCGTTCTCCCACAGCGTGAGCGTCTCGGGGAGTTTCTCGGTCACGTACACGTACGAATAGGGGCTCGGGTCGGTCTGGTTGGACAGGTCGGCCTGCAGCAGAGCCTGCCACAGCGAAGGCGTGGCGAGCTGCGACACCGAGGCGAACTCCTCGCTGTAGCCGTCGTAGGCGTTGCGCACTGCGTTGAAGTTCATCAGGGCGCCTTTGACGATCTCGTTAGCCGCTCCGAGAGTCCACTGCGACTGCAGCGAAGCCGGTGCACTTGCCCACGTCCACGAGAACGTCCCCTGGAGCGGTTGGGACATCGACGTCACTTCCTCGGCCATGGTGGTTGGCTGCGAGACTCCCGCCGCTGGGGTGAACGTCAAAGGTATGTAATGCAGCCGGGCGAGGATCTGCTCCATACGAAGGATCGAGGCCGGCGCCGTCTGGAACGTGTAGGTCTCAGCCGACACCGCTGAGGCGGTCGAGACACCCGAAGCAGGCGCGGTCACCCCGGAGGCTCCGACGGCCGACACCGGCTTGCCGAAAGAAACGGTCTCCGTGACCCCGGGCCCGTAGCCGATGCCGGTCGGGGTGAACACAAGTTCGTCGGCGTTCGGTTCGCTCCACGCTCCAGGTACCGACGGGCTCAGAGTAGGCCGGGTGGAACCGAGGACCGCTGATACAGGCTTGTCGAAGGTGAGAGCGATCGGTTGGTTGGAAGCGGCTGTCGAGCTACCCGGCGCCGGGTCGGCGATAGCGACGGGCGGACCGGTCGGGCTCTGGACGAACCATGTGAGTGTGGACGCTTGGGTGGCGGGCTGCTCCCAGGTACGCGGGCTTGCGTTGACCGTCACCTTCCCGGCCAGGACGCTCGCTGGCGCCGGCAGGTCCGCCTGGGCGGACGCCGTCGCAAGATTTAGCTTTTGCATCGGAGCCGAACCGAAGCTGTACTCGACGACGCTTACCGGGTTGTTGAAGTCGACTTGGAGATGACCGGGCTGCGAGGCCAGCGCCACCGAGGCCGTCGGTTTGGCTACAGGCGTCTGCAAGGTCAAAGTGCGTGTGGTCGAGGAGCCGACCAACCAGCTGAGCCACGAAGCCGACGACACAGTCGCTGTGACCGTTACCGTCGCTCCCTGAGGGACCGCTGTCGCCGGCAGGTAGCCACCGCCAGAGCGCACCAGGGGCATCTGAGCGCCGGCGACGGTCGCCGTCACGGCGTCTACGCTGGCACCATAGCCGCCGGATTTCACGTTGACGAGGTGTGCCGATCCTTCACTGAGGGAAACTTTCGGCTGACCTACCGAGAAGGCCACCGCTACCGCTGCCCCGCCTACCACGACCAGACCTCCAGCGGAGATCAACAGGGCCTTGACGACCTTGGGCATGCCACCACCCTTGGCGGAGTGGCTCGGAGAGTGCTTGGATGTCATGGTCTAAGTTCCCGGCTTCGTCCTTTGGGATACACTTTTAACTCAACCTGAGCTGCCCGGGCTGAGCTGGGCCGATTGCCTTCTTGTGCCCTCAGGTCTATCCTACCCCGTTGCACGCTGTTCTAACACGCAGCCTGTGTAGGACCGGGGTCCCCAGCCGGAACGAGGCGAAGAGCCAGCGTCGGGCACGCAGCCACCGCCCGGCGCGCGTGCGCCCTGGCTTGCGGTGGGACGGCACCGTGAACCAGGATCGGATAGCCCCAGTCGTCGAGGGAGATCATCTCAGGCAGGAGCTCTGCGCAAAGCCCGTGCGCTTCGCAGGCTATTGGATCGACGACCAGCCTCTGCTGTGCTCTCAGAGCCACCTACTCATCCCCCTGACGGTGTAGTCGTGGTAGAGGCCGACGAGCTCGAACCGCCGAGGAGGTTCGTCGGGGTCCCGGCGCGCTTCGCCCATCCCGGGCGCAGAGGGCCTTGCAGCGACCACGCCGTCAACCCGACGGTGACCAGCACCGCGCCAAGGCCGGCGAGGGTCCGTTGCGACACGTCAGAACCGCTCCATCTGGTCGTCAGCCTCCACGCGAGGGAGACGAGAACAGCGATGGCGCACAGCACGTAGATGGCTTGCACCCACCCGACGCGGCTGTCACTGCCCGTGCCCAGACCGTGCCAGAGAGCTATCGGCCAGCACGCGTACGCCGCCCAGTGCAACGTACGCCAGGTTCGAAACCCGATCCGATAGCGCAGCAGGCTCGTCAGCACCAACGCCAGGAGAAGATCGGTTGCGAGCGCTCCCAACCCCAACCACACAGGCCTGTAGGAGCCCACGAACGGCACGACCGAATCCAACGCGGCGATGGGAGCGAAGGGATCTGCGACAGCGGTCCCTATGTGGATCGCAAGGAACACCACCGCCAAAAGTGAGACGTTGCGGTGCAGTCCCGCGACGACGAACCTGGGCATCGAAGGGGCCGAAAGCCGACCTATCTGGCTGATACCGAGGACCACCGACGCGGTCAACAGCACCAGGGCCGTGAGCCCTGACCCTCTGGTCAGGTACCACAGTTCCTTCGAGTTGACGGCTGCAAGGATCATCGAGAGTTCGCGTTCTCGTCGACAGGCCATCCCGCAACTACCGCGACGGTCCCGTCGGAGCGGACCAGGCGGGAGGGCAGGAGGCGCTGCTCCAGCCAGGGGACTGCCTGCGCGCCCATTACGATCGCGGCGGTCGAAGCTGTGTTCGCGTCCACGCACGACGCTGCCGCCACGCTCGCGGTGCGCCAATAGTCGGCCACGGGCAACGAAGTTGCGGGGTCGACCAAGTGGTGCATCGTGGTCTGACCTCGCTTCCACCGCCTGACCGAAGTGGATGACGTGGCGAGACCGCCGCCGCTTATAGCCACGACAGGTCCGGCACCGTCGAGAGGCTCCGAGTGGTCATCGGCAATACGGACCGGCCAGCCGCCGAGCGGTGCCCGCCCCGCCACGGCGATGTCCCCACCGAGGCTCACCAGGACCCCCGTCGCTAACGTGACAGCGATCTCAGCGGCCGCCCGATCGGCGCAGAAGGCTTTTGCGGTAGCTCCGAGGTCGACGACAACACCCGGGGGGATCTGCACCGTTCGACCGGAGGGGTCTAGCTTCACGGCCTTCCAACCGGGCACCGGCCGCGCCCGAAAGGTGACAGGAGAGCCTCGGCCGTCTATCAGAGGGAAGTCTCTGTCATAGCCGATCATTTCCATGGCCCCGCCGACTGTCGGGTCCACCAAGCCACCTGTGAGATCCGCCGCCCTGAGAGCCACCGCTAGAGCATCGAAGAGCAACCCGCTGACCCGGCGTGGACGCCGGTCGCGGCTGTCTCGCAGTCTCATTATCTCGCTGTCGGGCCGGAAACGACTGCACGTCGAGTCGATGTCCGCAAGCCAGTGCTCCAACAGCTCGAGCGCCTGAGCGGCTACGCCCGCCTCAGTTACGAACAGGACGGCCTTGGTTCCAAGCGCTGAGAAACTGGCGACGTGGTGTATTCCTGCTGCCGTCGGCACGACAGCGGGGCCAGCCGGCTGACCCACCGCTTGACCCGCAAAACCGCTCATGATCCCCCCGAGGACACTATCGGCGGGCTGGCGGCCGGCCGAGGCGCCGCCACCTGGGGGGACGAGTTTCCCGCCGCCGAGCTGGCGGTGGCGGTCCCGCCCAAGCCTGGCGAAGCCGCTGAGACGCTGCTAGGAGCGGACGCCGTGGTGGACGTGGACCTGCCTGGCAGTGACTTCGCTACACCGACCGAAAGCAGCCCGGTTACGGCTACTGAACCAGCTGCCAGCCAACCGGTGCTAGAGCGTAGAAGCTGCACCGCGCGGTCCCTCTGGGAGATCGGGTTCACAGGAAAGGTCGGCTTCACAGGGTTCAATTGTCGACGCGTAAGATGATCATCGTATAAGACAGACCTGAAATTCGCCTCACTGTTGTCGACCCGGCCGCGCCGGCAATGTCAGCTCCTCACAGGGCAGCTACGAGCAGCCTCGAGGCGGGAGGTCAACGGTGGACGCTGGTCGGAGCGGTACCGTAGTAGCTCGTCAGAAAATGCGACGCCGGTCCTATCATCGCGACGCCGAGGAGCAGCCCGACCGCCAGGGACGCGACCAGAGCCCACTGCCTGGCAGAAGCGTGCGCCACCTGGGAGCGAGTGCGGTAAACCCAGTCGAGTGGCGCCAGTCGAGCTGTCTCGGCGAGGTGCCCGAGGACATGAACAGCCATCGCGATGAACCACAACACGAAGCTCGCCTTGTGGATAAAGAGCATCTGACCGCCGAAAGTCTTCGGGGACAGCACCAGCGCCACTCCCGAGCCGAGCATTACCAAGGTGAGGATGACGATGAAAGGCCCGAGAAGTCGCAGCAAAGGCGGGGGCGGACCCTTTCGCACGTAGGCTGCGGTCCCGGTGTAATAGCGCACAAACCGCCACGACGTGGACCCAATCTTGAGAAGGACCGGAGGTATCAAGAGCATCCCGACGAACACGTGGATACTCACGTGTGAGCTGATCTGCAGGATCGTCGCGCCCTCGACCGCCAGAAGTATCAGCAGCGCTAGAGCCGTAGACCCGGTCAAGCGCGAGTTGGACTCGACGCCTGCGTCCGCTTTGGATCGAGGATGTGCAAGGTAGCGTCGCCGTCCGGGCGGCAACCCGTAGCGTTGGGCGTCTCTAGATACCACGTCGCCAGGGTACGCGTCGCTGCGCTCGGGACGGTTTCAGGGAAACACTTTTTTTCCTGCTCCGCAGTGCTTCGGCCTCCTTGACGGGGCTTTCCGGCGAAACGGTGCGCGCCGGGTGCCGGGAGTGAGCAGAATGGCTACCTGACGAACCGCTCCGGTTTCGACAATCGCACTGATGACACCTCCTTTCGACAGCGGCCCGCAACGTGACTCCGCGCGCTCCAGCCGGCGATCCGCGTCCAGCCCCCCCAAGCAAGGCAGGAGCCGCTTCGACGCCCTTCGATCTACCGGAGGATCCGCCCTCGGCGCCACCCGACGGCGCCTGGAGACCACCCTGGGAGGCTCAGACAGGACTTTCGTCATAGTCACCTTGGCGGCCGTGCTGGCTCTCAGCAGCGCTGACACCTCAACCGTCGGCGCCGCGGCGAGCGAACTGCGCCAAGGCCTCCACATAGACAACACCGATATCGGCCTTTTGGTGTCGGTTTCCGCTGCGGTCGGCGCCGTTGCCAGCGTTCCGTTCGGCATCCTCGTGGACCGCGTCAAGCGAACGACGCTGCTTTCAGTGACGATCGCAACGTGGGGCATCGCTATGATCGCAAGCGCAGCGGTCAGCTCTTTCGGGGACCTGCTGTTGGTGCGGATCTTCCTCGGCTTCGTGACCGCCGTCGCCGGACCGGCAGTCGCTTCTCTGGTCGGCGACTACTTCCCGGGCCGGGAACGGGGAACCATCTACGGCTACATCCTCACCGGCGAGCTCGTCGGCGGCGGCGTCGGTTTCTTCATAACCGGCGACGTGGCAGCGATCTCCTGGCGTGCCGCTTTCGTGCTGCTAGCGGTTCCAGCGTTCGCGATCTCGTGGCAGCTGCGCAAGCTGACCGAGCCGGCGAGAGCTGCGAGAAGCGCCGAGGCAACCACTGGCGCTGCCGAAAACGGTCTGCACCTCTCAGGATCGCCTTACGGCGATCCGCTCGTGGACAGGTCCGACCCGCCGGCAGGCGATCCACCGTCGCGCCCAGTCCACGGTAGGCCGATCAGCGACGTTCAGCAGATGGCACGCGACGCCGGGGTAATGCCCGACACGGAGCTGATCCTTCGCGGTGACCCGCGCAGAATGGGGATTTTCAGCGCGGCCCGCTACGTCCTTAGGGTGAGGACGAACGTGGTTCTCATAGTTTCGAGCGCCTGCGCGTACTTCTTCCTCACGGGCGTGCAGACCTTCGGCTTGGAATTCGTCGGACAACAGTACGGGGTGGGCACCTTCGTAGCGACCCTGATGATGCTCGCCATTGGCGCAGGAGCGGTCCTCGGCGTTCTCGTGGGAGGTCGCGCCGGTGACGCGATAGTCAAGCGGGGCCGTATCGACGGCCGGATGCTCGTGGCAGGCGTCGCAGCCATAGCGACCGTGGTGCTGTTCATACCTCCGCTCCTAACGACTAGCGCCGTCACAGCGCTCCCCTACATAGCAGCCGCAGCGTTCTTCCTGACCGCCCAGAACCCGACTTTGGACGCGGCCCGCCTCGACATCATGCCCCCCCTTCTTTGGGGCCGGGCCGAGGGTATACGCACATTGCTGCGCTCAGCTGCGCAGGCTATAGCCCCGCTCGTCTTCGGTGGTCTCGCCGACCTGCTCTCGAGCACCCACCACGGGTTCCGCTACACGTTCCTGGTGATGCTCCTTCCTCTCGGCGCCAGTGGCGTGATCCTCCTCCGAGGCTTGCGCTTCTACCCCGCCGACGTCGCGACAGCGGCCGCATCGGCCTCCTATGAGCACAGCGAAGGCGACGCGAACCACAGGCCGCGCTAGAAAGGTCACCGTGACACGCCCGGAGGTTCTGTGGGTTCCCCCACTTGAGCGCCAACAGCGTTCGGCCATGAGAAACTTCGTCGACTCTGCCGGCTTCTCGTCCTACGAAGACACGTGGAGTTGGTCGGTCGACCAGTTTGGCGCCGCAAGCTTCTGGGAGGCGGTCGCCGACCACCTCGGCGTCGTCTGGCGCAGCCCACCGTCCTCGGTGATCGTCGAGGACCGAACACGGCCGAGCGGGGTCCGGTGGTTCCCCGACGCCAGCCTCAACTACGCAGAGCTGTGCCTTTCGGGACCCGCCCACCAGCCCCAGCCCGAGGGGTCCTCCACCGAACGGCTAGCCGTGATCGGTCTGTCCCAGACGCGCGGACCTTCACGCCTGTCCCTGGCCGACCTGCGCTCGATGGTCGCCCGGGCGCGCAACGGCCTGATGTCAGCGGGCGTCGGTCGCGGTGACCGAGTCGGCGCCTACCTCCCGAACGTTCCCGAGGCGCTGGCCTTGATGCTCGCGACTGCCAGCCTCGGTGCCACATGGGCGTGCTGCGCCCCGGAGATGGGGGTAGACGGTTGCGTCGAGCGCCTCGCCCAGTTCGCTCCGAAGGTGTTCGTAGCCGTCGACGGCTACCGGTACGCGGCCAAGACAGTCGACCGATGCGAAGAAGCTTGCGCTATCGCCGGGGTGCTCGCATCGGTCACGACTCGGGTCTGGTTCTCTTACCTGCACTCCCCGGCCGATATTCCGGCTGGCTGGGTGGCGTGGGAAGTCTTCACCGGCGAGGACGGGGGTCTCGAGTTCGAAGCGGTTGGCTTCGAACATCCCCTCTACGTGCTGTTCTCGTCGGGCACCACCGGCAAGCCGAAAGGGATCGTGCACTGCCACGGCGGTATCGCCGTCGAGCACGCCAAAGCTCTGCGACTCCATTTCGACCTAACAGGATCCGACCGCTTTTTCTGGTATACGACCACCGGTTGGATGATGTGGAACTTCCTCGCCTCGGGACTGCTGGCCGGCTCGACGGTAGTGCTCTACGACGGCGACCCCTCGGGTCCCCAAGGCGACAACCTTTGGAAGATCGTCGCCGAGGAGGAGGTCACCTGTGGCGGCGTCGGCTCGGGCTATCTGGCCGCCGGAGCGAAAGCCGGCTTGGCGCCCGGCCGACGATGGGATCTGTCGCGCATGGCGACGTTGGGAGCTACCGGGTCGCCGCTTCCAGCCGAAGCTGCCCGCTGGGTGTACCGGGAAGTGCAACCCGATGTCATGCTGGGCTCTTTCAGCGGAGGAACCGACGTGTGCACAGGTTTCGTTGGGCCGAGCCCGTTGCACCCGGTGTTAGCCGGGGAGATCTCGTGTCGCTGTCTCGGGGCCAAAGTGGAAGTCCTCGACGACAGAGGAGACCCTGTCGTCGGGTCGGAAGGCGAGCTCGTGCTCAGCGCTCCTCTGCCGTCGATGCCGGTAGGTCTCCTCGGTGACGAGGACGGCTCCCGACTGCGCTCGACGTACTTCGAACGCTACCCGGGCGTCTGGCACCACGGCGACCGGGCGGTCCTCTCCGACCGGGGAACCGTGATCGTAACGGGCCGTTCCGACGGCACGCTCAACCGGGCTGGCGTCCGAATGGGGACAGCAGAGCTGTACTTCGTGGTCGAGTCCCTCCCGGAGGTAACCGATAGCCTCGCCGTTCATCTCGAGGACCCCCGAGGTGGACCCGGGCAACTGGTCCTGCTCGTAACAGCCGGACCGTCGAGCGACCGTTTTGCGCTCGAGAAGCGAATCAGGGACGAGCTTCGAAGCCGTCTCTCCCCACGCCACGTGCCCGACCGGGTGGAGTTCGTCCCTTCGATCCCTAGGACCATGTCAGGCAAGAAGCTCGAAGTGCCGGTGAAGAGAATCCTCCTCGGAGCCGACCCTGACATGGCGCTTTCCTCGTCCACCCTGGCAGACCCGGCCAGCATCAACGCTGTCGTCGAGCTCGCCCGGCGCTACGACTCTCTCCTCGGACGGCCGCCTAGCGAATGACCCCTTCCGGGTGTCCCCACCACCGTTCGACTAAGCCTTGGTGCAGGCCGCGCACCGGCCCGGAATGGCGAAGTGGGTTGCGTCCACCCGGAACCCGTGCGTGCGCAGCGCGATGTCGGACAGATCCATGAAGATGTCACGCGGCAGGTGAAAGGTCGATCCGCAGGACTCGCAGTACAAGTGCGGATGAGCCGCCGAGGCGAGCCGGTAGGTCGCCGGCCCGTGCCCGAGGTGGGTGTGCACCACGACCCCGAGCTGCTGGAGCTCTTCTAGGTTCCGGTATACCGTCGACATGTTCACCGCGGGCTCCACCCGGGCGACCTCAGCCCCGATCTCCTCGGCGTTCATGTGCTCCGCCGCGCCGAAGAGCACCTCCAAAAGGACGCGCCTCGACCGGGTGACCCGCCCGCCGTGACTGCGCAGCAGGCGGAGAACCTCAGCCACAGACGACGCAGCTGAGGTCTCCGAACGTCGCGGATCGTCAGACTCGGCGTGTTCGTCATGGCCGTCGTCCCTTGCCGGGGATGATGTCGGAGCGTCGTCGGGCATCGCGGGCAAGCTAGCGCCGAGTCCTAGTTCGCGGCCGCGCGTCTCGCATGAGCGATTTTGGCATGATCAGGGGGTGCCGTCCAAAAAAGAGAAGAAGCGCCAACATCAGCTCCGCACCGCCGACAAGAGGCGTAGGCAGCAAAACGAAATGCTCAGAGCCCTCGTCGACGATGTCGTCGGCGCTGTCAAGGAGCTCCACGCTAGCGCCGGGGACACTACCGTCGAACCCGAACGCTTCGTGGCGCTCCTCGAAAAGTACCTTCGGGCCGGCGACAGGTTCGCGGGCTTGGCAGACCCGGCGGTTGCAGCGAGAGGCCTCGACATCGTCGACGAGACAGGCCGGAGAGCCTCCGAGGTAGCCGAGGCTCTCCGGCGCCGGGCCTCAGCCGACGTGTCGCCCAGAGACGACACCCCGTCGCTCGAAGCGACGCTGTTGTGGTGGGCGGCATCGTTCTACCGCCAGGCGCACAAACCGGTCGAGGCGGACCAAGCGGCGTCGCAAGCGTTCGACCTGGTCTCGTCGGACGGCCGGGCGCGCCAAGGCAACGACAGCGGCTCACGCCGGCATGCCTGCGTAGCGCTGGTGTCTTTGAGGCTGGGGGTCGGAAGGGCCCTGCAAGCCGGGGAGTTGGCATTGGAGCTCTGCGAGGACGATCCCACCGACAGCGAGTCCATGGCCCTCCTCGCCGAGGCGGCCGGTGATATCGCGGCCCGCGTCTCCGGGGACTCCGCTGGCGTCGGCGGACAGGACGAGGTCTGTGGATGCGGAAGCGGGATCGTCTGGCACCGGTGCTGCAAGGAAGGTGAAAGAGCCTTCTACGGCCGCCTCGTCGACCGCTCAGCTCTCCAGCGCCTCCACGCCAGGTTTGCCGAGTGGGCAGCACAGGACCCCACGGTCACCGACTGGCTTGCGGAAGCTGTCTCCGCGTGGCCCGAGCTGCCCGCTTCCGGCGCTGACGGCGAGCCCGAGGGATCAGGGAGACTCGAAGTTCGCGCCGACCCCGGCGTTACACCTTCCGCCGCCTTGAACCTCCGAGCGAGTTCCATGGCGACGCCAGGCGTGCCTTCGCCTGTCGCTTCGATGGCCGTCGAAACCGTCTGGCTGCGAGGCCCGGACCTCCATGGCGCAGCACTGTCTACCTCGGAGCGCATGGCCCGAGAAGCCGAAGAGCCTAACCGTGACTCGCTCATCCGCCGTTTCGCCGACGACAACACCTCCGACGCGGACCTTTCAAGGCTGGCCGTTGCCTGGTCCACCCTCGCCGAGACCGGTCTGTGGCAGGTCGAGGACACCCCTGGCGCTCCCGGCGTCTGGCTGACGGACATCGTTACCCGCGCGAGGCGCTGGGTGATGCTAGAAGCATCCCAACGCGAGAACCTGGCGCGCTGGACAGTCCTGGCCGGAAACCTCGCCGTCGACAGAGGAGTATGGCGTTCCGGAGCGGCGATGGCTGTACTGCACCAGCGCGAGGCGGATAGAGCGGCAGAGATGGTCAGTGCCGCCACCGAAGCCGTCGCCCGGCAACTCGCCGTCGAACTGCACCTTCGCGGCGCCTCCGCCGGCACGCCTCGCGAAGCGAACCTCGCCGACCCTCCCGCATACGGGATCCTCGCGACGGTGGGCGAACCCCAAGACCCAGAGTCCGCGTCCATGCACCACACGGTCACGGGGCTCCTCATGCCCGAGCTGCTCTCCGACGTAGCAACGCAGCGCGAACGCGGAGCGAACCTGACCAACTCCGACGGCGAGCCGATGCAGCTCATCCAAGTGGTTGCTGCGTTGCACGACGCCGAGTCTGTCGCAGAAGCTCTGCGCCGCCGTCCCGACTTCGACGAGTCCCCTAACGACGGTCACGGCACGCAGCTGGTATGGCACGGCCGGGAACTGACCGCCGACGAGAGAGACTCGACGCTGGCAGCTGCACGCCAGTCGATGCAGCGCCAAGGGATCGACCACTCGGCGTTGCAGAGCGGGCAGAGCGCTCGCCGATGGGTGCGCGCCAGCATCACGATCTCCGAGGGCCGCCTGACGGCTGAGGTCAACTCGTTCGCCCGGCTCGGCGCCCTCCGCCGCGTTCTCACCCGTGCCGGAGTTGACAGCTTCGCCGTAACGAGGCGTTTCGACCCCAGGCTCGGCTGGCCTTACCCTTCCGCGGCGGGCCTTCAGCGTCTGCATAGTCCTGGATCGCCCGAGACGGAACGTGCGTGGGCTGAGCTGTGGATCGACGAGAACCTCCCCGAGCTCGGCGGGGCAACCCCCCGCCGATCAGTCGCCAGCCACCGGGGAGCAGTGCTCGTGGAGAGACTCCTAAGAGACCTCGAGCACGACTCCGACGAGGCCGCCTCGCGCGGCGAACCACCCACTGACACCGACTTTCTTCGCCGGAGCCTCCACGCCGCCGACCCCGACTCCCCGTGGGTCGAGGCTTTCAGCCAGGCGACGCCGCTAGCGTTGCAGTAGATCTTCACCGACGAAGAACGTCGACGCTGGGTTCGGGTCCGCAGGACCTTACAGTGGTACGACACATTCAGATGAAACAAGTCAGATGAGACAAAGGAGTCCGACAACATGGCCGACATCAACGACTGGAACGCCCAGATCATCGCAGAGTTCAGAGCCAACCAGGGGAAAGTGGGCGGCCAGTTCGAGGGTGCGCCCATGCTTTTGCTTCACACGACGGGAGCCAAGACCGGCCAGGAGAGGGTCAACCCGATGATGTACCTGGAACTAGACGGGCGCCGCTTCGTGTTCGCGTCGAAAGCCGGCGCTGACACCCACCCGGACTGGTACCACAATCTCGTCGCCGACCCTAAGGTGACCGTCGAAGTCGGCGCAGACGTCTACGAGGCGACAGCGGCACCGCTCCCGGAGGACGAGCGCTCGCGTGTGTACGCCGAACAGGCTCGCCGCTACGAGGGCTTCGCTGAGTACGCAGCGAAGACCTCCCGCGTCATCCCCGTCGTCGAGTTGACCCCGGCGAGCTGATCCGGTGAACATCGACGCTCAGGTCATAGCCGACCCGGCATTTTGGCATCAGCCTCTAGCGCAGCGCATGGCACGCTTCGCCGAGATCAGGGAGCTGGGCTCTCTGCCGGTGGTTCACGTCGACGACCCTTTCACCGGCGAGGCGGTAACGTTCCGGGCCCTCACCCGCTACTCGGACGTGATAGACGTGAGCAAGCGACCCGGGGACTTCTGCTCGGGTAAGGGTTCCACTTCGATAGTGGACCTGCAGACCGACGCTATGGAGTTCTTCGGTTCGTTCATCGTCATGGACGACCCACGACACGCACGCCAGCGCAACATCGTCGCAAGGTCTTTCACTCCCCGCGCCCTTCAGGGGGTCCTCGACTCCGTGGAGAAGATCTGCTCGGAAGTGATAGACGGCTTCTGCGAGCAGGGGGAGGTCGACCTCGTCGAAGTTCTATCCCAGCCGTTCCCGCTGCTGGTCATCTGCGACATGATGGGGATTCCGAGAAGCGAGTTCCCGACGGTTCTTAAAGACACGAACATCATCCTCGGAGCCGGAGACCCCGACATGCTCGGCGGCCGGGAGGACGTCATGGGAGCGCTGCTCGAAGCAGGGCTCGAGCTCGCCGGCCTCATGAACGAGCTCGCTGAGGAACGCAGGAAGAACCCCACCGACGATCTCACCAGCGCCTTAGTACACAACGACCTCGGCGAGGACATGCTCGCTCCTTCGGAGCTGGCGCCGTTTTTTATCCTGCTGGCAGTAGCCGGGAACGACACCACCCGAACCGCCATCAGCCACGGCATGACCCTCTTGGCGGACAACCCCACCGAGCGCGCGGCCTGGCAGCAGGATCTGGAGGGTATGACTCCCAAAGCCGTGGAGGAGATCGTTCGGATGGCTTCGCCGGTCGTGTTCATGCGCAGGACTGCTACCCGCCCGTTGGTGCTGGCCGGCGAGCACCTCGACGAAGGGGAGCGACTGGTCATGTTCTACGGAGCGGCGAACCGGGATCCTCGCGTGTTCCCCGACCCCGAGCGTTTCGACATCCGCCGGGACCCGAACAACCACGTAGGTTTCGGCGGTCCGGGACCGCATTTCTGCCTCGGCGCCCACTTGGCCCGCCGCGAGGTTTCGGTGGCCTTCCGCCAGCTGCTCTCCCGTCTCCCCGACATCGAGGTTACCGGCCCGCCTGTGCCCCTGCAGTCGCTGGGCATCCCCCTCGTCGGGGGTATCAAGCACCTGCCGGTGCGTTTCACCCCGACTAAGGCCAAGGCGGGTTCGTCGCTTTAGACGCCTCGCGGGACGAACGCCGGGACAAGCCCCGCCGGGACGGTCCTGCAGGCACCCGTTGGGTGGGCCGCCGATCCGACGCCGTTGTCGTAGGGCCAACCCACCCATCGGGTGTCGTGCCTGATACTGGTCCTTCGGATACGGCCGTCGTCGCCTGTAAGGGCCGACACTGAGGCCATACTGGGACGGGTGGATACGGCCAGGAACACGAATACTCCGAAAGCGCCGACGTCTGATTCTCCCTCAGGTGTCCAAGACCGCGGAATCTCGAAGCGACTCGTCTTCATTCTCGCTGTGTGCACGGGAATGTCCGCCGCCAGCCTGTACTACGCGCAGCCTCTGCTGCATTCGATCAAGGTTTCGTTGCACCTCGGGACCGCCACGGCCGGGTTGATCGTGACGATAACCCAGGTCGGCTACATCGCGGGTCTAGTGCTGGTCGTGCCCCTAGGGGATATGTTCGCCCGGCGGCGGCTCCTGCCGCTAATGGTCGCCGGTATCGCTCTGGCGCTCCTTGGCGTGTCCTTCTCGCCCGACGGCGCCTTGCTTCTCCTGTCGTCAGTGGTCGTAGGCGCTCTGTCCGTGGCAGCGCAGATCACCGTCGCGTTCGCGGCGACCCTGGCCCCTGACGCTTCTCGAGGTCGTGTGGTCGGAACCGTGATGAGCGGACTCCTTCTCGGTATCCTGCTGGCCCGAACCGTTGCCGGCTATCTGGCCGATCTGGGCAGTTGGAGGACACCGTTCCAGGTCGCCGCCGCGGTCATGGTCGTCATGGCCGTCGTGCTCAGCCGTGTCCTCCCTCGCGAGGGGCGCCGACCGCCGATCAACTACCTACGAGCGCTCACGTCGGTCCCCGCGCTGCTCGTCGAGGAGCCTCTGATCAGACGTCGCGCTGTCTACGGGGCCGCCAGCTTCGGGGCTTTCAACGCTCTGTGGACTCCTCTCGCATTTCTGCTTTCCGGCTCCCCCTACCATTACGCTACGTCCACCATCGGCCTGTTCGGCCTGTTCGGTGTGGTCGGCGCCGTTACAGCATCGTTCGCCGGACGCTTCGCTGACCGGGGTGGGGCTGGGGCCATGACCGCTGTCACCTCGGTGCTGCTCGCCGTCAGCTGGATCTCGATAGGCTTCGCCCGAACCTCGCTCGTAGCTCTGATCGTCGGCGTGATCGTGGTCGACTTCGCGTCGCAAGGTTTGCACATCACCAACCAGAGTCAGATCTACCGGCTGAGGCCGGAAGCCCGGAGCCGGATAACCGCAACCTACATGTCCGTCTACTTCGTGGGCGGCGTGCTCGGCTCCTTCGGAGCTTCCACCGCTTACGCCGCCGGAGGCTGGGTCGCCTCGTCGACAGTAGGGGGAGCCTTCGGCGCTCTAGCAGTCGGCTTGTGGGTTTTTGGGGCTTTGAGCGGCGGGGAGGAGCACCTCGTGTCGGCAAGGGCCGGGGGGATGTCCGCCGAGCGGGCGTTACAGTTGGAGGGATGATCCCCCCGGACCGCTTCGGTGTGCTCCCTAACCACTACCTGATGCGGGCGATCGAGGGCGGCGTGATAGACGTCGGGCCGATGGGGCTCGTAGCCAAGCACGTGCAACCGGCCAGCCTCGACCTGCGCCTCGGTGATGTCGCTTACAGGATGCGCTGCAGTTTCCTGCCCGGCAACGCCGACGTGGAGTCGCGTATCCGCGAGCTAGCGATTGACAAACTGGATTTGAACGGCGACGGAGCGGTGCTCGAGACGAACCGGCCTTACCTGATACCGCTTCAAGAACGCCTCCGACTACCCGAGGGTATCCGGGGTAAGGCGAACCCGAAGAGCTCTACAGGCCGTGTAGACGTCTTCACCCGGGTGATAACCGACGGCAGCTACCGTTTCGACGAGATCGCCGCCGGATACGCGGGCGGGTTGTACTTGGAGGTCGTTCCCCTTTCCTTCGCCGTTCGTCTCCGTAAAGGCTTGACCCTCAACCAGCTTCGCCTGGTGGCTGGAAGGAGGGAGCTAAGCGAGCTCAGCGACGACGACGTGACGGAACTGCACCGTCGAGAGCCGCTGCTCTACGTCAAGGGCGAGGCGGTACCCGTGCGCCGTCTGAAGCTGTCCGGCGGGCTGTTCCTCAGCCTCGACCTGCGCGGGGACGGACAGGGCCGCGTCGGCTACCGCGCCAGGGAAAGCGCCCCTCTACTCGACCTGACCTTGCCCGAACCCGTCGACCCGGCCCCTTTCTGGGAGACCGTTGTGAAGGAGAGGGACCTTGCGAACCGCCGCACAGGTGACGCCGCCAGCCGAGACAGCCCGCCCGGCGCGGCGACTGGCGTCTACGGCGGAGGGTTCTCCCCTCCGGGACGCGTCGTGCTCACAGAGAAGAAGTTCTACCTTTTGATGTCCGAGGAGGCGGTGGTCATCCCCCCCGGGCTCGCCTCGGAGATGACAGCTTACGACCCGACAAGCGGCGAGTTGCGAACCCACTACGCAGGGTTTTTCGACCCCGGCTTCGGTTACGACCCCGCCGGCGGATTCCTCGGGGCCAAGGCCGCCCTGGAGGTACGAGCCCACGACGTCCCTTTCATGATCGAGCACGGACAGCAGGTTTGCAAGCTGACCTTCGAGAGGATGCTCGAAGAGCCGACCATCCTCTACGGACGGGGACCCGAATCGAACTACCAACGCCAGACCGAAGCCCTCGGAAAGTACTTCGAGCGCAAAACCCCACACCGCTGATCTCGCCGCCGCCCGCAGCGGCTCGCCTAGCCCGGTCTGGGTCTAAAGCAGGCTGTGGGCGGCGTTCGCGAAGTCGATAGCGAAGGACGAAACACCAGCGGCGATAGTGAAGATCACCGACACGCCGATGACGAGGGCGGTTGCACCCGGAACGTGGATCCGGCCGCTCGGGGGAGCTTCGAGCACCGCAGTCGCCACGGTACCGTCCAGCGACAGGACAGGTTCGAGGCCTGCGAGGAAGACGCCGTCGCTCCCAGCCGACAGGGAGCCGGCTGGGCTGAGCACGCCGGGCGAAGCGGCCGCTTCGGGTTCGCTGGGAGCCTGGTACATCAGCAGGCCCACGCGAAGGTAGAAGAAGGCGGCCACCGCCGCTGCGAGCATCGCTATCACAGCCAGGTAGTACTGCCCCTGGTCTACTGAAGCTTGGATCACATAGAACTTAGCCAAGAAACCGCTCGTGAACGGCACCCCGGCTTGGGCGAGGAGCAGCACTAACATAGCGGCGCCGAGGAGCGGGTTGCGTCGGGCGAGGCCCCTGATGGCCCCCAGATCGCTGCGGGCTTCCCCCTTGCCTTGGACGACGTCTATAACAGCGAACGTGCCGATCACGATTAGCGTGTAGGTGAAAAGATAGAAAAGCGCCGCCGACGATCCCTGCGCCGTAGCCGCCTGAACGCCTAGAAGGACGTAGCCGGCTTGGCTGATCGACGAGTAGGCGAGCATCCTCTTCAGGTCCCTCTGGGCGATAGCCATGACCGCCCCCACGCCGAGGGTGAGCACAGCGAGGAGCCACACGATAGGCCTCCAGTAGGCCTGTTGGGTTCCCAGCGCCTGGGTCAGCACACGAAGCAGGCCCGCGAAGCCGGCGGCCTTGGCGACTGCAGCCATGAAGCCGGTGAAAGGTGTCGGGGATCCCTGGTACACGTCCGGGGTCCAGAAATGGAACGGCACGGCGGCAACCTTGAAACCAAGTCCGACTATCAAAAGTGCCATACCGGCCAGCAGAACGCCGGTGTTGGCCGGCACGTTACCGGCCAGGTAGGAGGCGATCTGGGCGAACTGCGTCGACCCGGTAGCGCCGTAGACGAGTGCTATCCCGTAAAGAAACAGCGCAGAGGAGAAAGATCCCAAGATGAAGTACTTCAGCCCCGCCTCGCCAGACTGGGCGCGGCGCCGGTGGAAGGCAGCCATCACGTACAGGGATATAGACATGATCTCCAGGCCGAGGAACAGCATGATCAGCCCGCCGGCCTCGGCCATCAACATCGCACCGGTCGCTGACATGAGCATCAGCACGTAGGCTTCGACGCCGTCTAGGCCTTCCCGACGTAGGTAGCTGTCGGTTGCCGTGGAACTGAGGATCACCGCCACGGAGATCAGTATCATGAACAGTACCGAGAACCGGTCGTAGAAGATCTGCCCGCCGATCTCGACGGTTCCGGCCTTCGCTGCCCGGTCGAACCACTCAAGCACCGCCGCAAGGAGCGCAAGGCCGCCGATCGCACTTGTTAACGCCGGGTAGAGACCCACCCTCGGGCGTTTGGGCAGGACAGCTGAAAGCGCTAGCAGCACAAGCGCTCCGACCGCCAAGATGAGCATGGGGGCGATACTGCGGTAGGCGACGGAGATGTGAAGCGAGTTAGCCGAAGCGCACAACCCAACCACTTTCGTTCCGCCCGGAGGGATAGTGCAGTTCTGGGCGACCGTCGTGGTGGTCGCCACGGGAGCTCCCGCTGCGACCAGGTTGGAAGCGAGCAGCGCAGTGCTCATCCGGCGCCTCCTTTCGCTCCGCTGAGCGCAGGAGCAGCGGTCCCCTTAGAGACGCCAGCCGTCTTGGCCGGAACCGCCAGAACGTTCTGGTCGGCCGGAACGTTGAAGGTGACGTGCAGTGTCGTCGCCGCCGGTACGTGAGCGTTCGGCGCCTCTTGCTCCACATGGGCAAGCAGGTAGTTGACAGACGGCGTGACTCGGTCGAGGAAAGGCCGCGGGTACACGCCGAGGAAGACGATCCCGGCAAGCAGAGGCGCGACCGCTGCGATCTGACCCCAGGACATGTCGGTGATCTTGGTCGCGGGTTTGCTCCTAGTCGCTACCGCCACACCGCCACCGCCTGTCGGCTCCTCGATGGCGTCACCACCGACCGGTTCGGGCTCGACCATCGGGCCGTGGAAGACCCGCTGGTAGCCCCACAGCATGTATATCGCACTTGTGACCACCGCAGACGTTGCCACTACCGCCCACCAGCGGTGCGTGACGAACGTTCCGACGAGCACAAGGAACTCGCCGACAAACCCGTTCAGCCCGGGCAGGCCTACCGCGGCGAGAACTACTACTAAGAAGATCGACGCCAGGATCGGTGCCGCCTTTTGCAGACCGCCGAGCTCGCTGAAACGCAGCGTGCCCTTCTTCTCCCAGACGATACCCACCAAGAAGAAGATCGCCCCGGTGGTCAGACCGTGGTTGACCATCTCCAACACCCCGCCCGTGACACCCTGCGAGGAGAAAGCGAAGAAGCCCAGCACTATGAAAGCGACATCGACGATCGACGCGTACGCGACGAGACGCTTCAAGTCCTTCTGCATGACCGTCACCACTGACCCGTAGACGATACCGACCGCGGCGAGGGTGAGAAGCAGCGGACCCATGTCGGCAGCCCCGCGAGGAACCAGGTAGAGGCCGAGCCGGAGCAGGCCGTACGCTCCGAGCTTGAAGAGTATCCCGGCGAAGATCATCGAGCCCGCTGTCGGGGCCTCGGTGTAGGTGTCGGGCAGCCAGCTGTGAAAAGGTACGAGGGGGATCTTGACTGCGAACGCTACGGCGAAACCGCAGAAGATCAGAACCTGGTCGGCGTGGGGCAGGCTCGACGAGATCTTCGCGAGGGTTATCAGACTGAACGTCTCGTGCCCGCCGTTGTGCGGGGCGTCCAAGACGACCAGGGCGATTATCCCCACGAACAGGAACGCGGATCCGGCGAAGGTATATATGAAGAACTTCATCGCAGCGTAGTTACGCCGGGCGCCGCCCCACCCGGCGATTATGAAATAACCGGGTACGAGGGTGATCTCGAACATGATGAAGAAGACGAACAGATCGAGGGACAAAAACGTCCCCATGCACGCCGCTTCGAGAAGGAACATCCAGCCGAGGAACGAGCGGGGGTTGCCCTTCCAGGAGGGGCCGAACATCGCCACGGGGAACAGCAGCGACGTCATCGCCACGAGGAACAACGAGATTCCGTCGACGCCGAGCGCCCAGGAGATACCGAACTGGCCGATCCAGGAGTGGCTGCTCACGAACTCGAAGCCGGCTTTGCCGCCGGGGAAGTCAGCCACCAGGTAGGCGACGAAGCCAAGCTCCGCCAAGGCGAACGCCAAGCCAACCGGACGCGACCAAACTTTGGAGGCCGAAGCCGGGATGAGCAACGACGCTATCGCCCCGGCGAGCGGGAGGAACACGATGATGTTGAGGAGGGGTATGCCGGTGGTGGTCATTTCAGCTCCTCAGCTCCCCGCTCGAACGGACACGTAGAACAGCAAGGCGGCCGTGCCGATCCCGATCGCAAGGGCGTAGTTGCGGACGTAACCTGTTTGGACTCGTCGAAGCTGGCGGCCGGCGCCGGCGGCCGAGCGGGCGACCCCGTTGACAAGGCCGTCCACCCACCTGACGTCGACCACGAAGCTAAAGCGCGTCGCCATACGAGCAAGCGGCCCTGACACCGCCGCCGCTATCCCGTCGTCTATGTACCACGCGTGGGCGAGGAAGGCCGGCTCTAGCGCCGGGCGGTTTACCGCCTTGCGCCACAGACCCATGCCCAGGGCCAGGCCGGTGAGGGAGAAGGCCGTGGCAACAACGCCGAGAACCCACTTGGTGTCGGTAGACACGGTGAACGGCGTGGCAACCGTCGAAGGGAAGATCGGCGCCAGCCACTTGTTGATGAAGTCGAGCCCGCCGAAAGGGGCGTTCAGAAGCCAGCCGAACGTCGCTGCGACGGCAAGGATGACGAGGGGGACGGTCATGGTCCATGGGGCGTCGTGCGGAGCAGCCGAGCCGTGGCCGACTTCGCTGGCCGCGCCGTGGCCGCCACGCCCGGTGTCACCGGCCGCGCCGTGATCGGCCGCCGAGGTCTCCCAGCGCGACTTGCCCCAGAACACCAGGCGAACCTGGCGACTCATGTAGTAGGCGGTCAGGCCCGCGCCGGCCACTCCCAAAGCCCACAGAACCGGGCTTTTATGCCAGGCGGCGTCTAAGACCTCGTCTTTTGACCAGAAGCCGTCGAAAGGTGGTATCGCTGCGAGGGCCAACATGCCCGCCATGAAAGCCGGGAACGTGATCGGCAGATACTTGCGGAGGTTGCCCATGCGCTTCATGTTCTGCTCGTCGTGGAGGGCGTGGATGATCGAACCCGCTGCTAGGAAGAGCAGCGCCTTGAAGAAGGCGTGCATGACGGTGTGGTAGATGCCCGCCTGGTAGTCGCCGGATCCCTCTCCAAGGAACATGTAGCCGATCTGGGACACCGTCGAGTAGGCGAGCACACGCTTGATGTCGTCTTGGACGCAGGCGATCGTAGCGGCAAGGAAACACGTGCCTGCGCCTATCGACGCGATGATCCACTGGGCGTCGGGACTGAAGTGAAGTATCGGTGCCGTTCGCGCTATCAGGTAGACACCTGCGGTGACCATGGTTGCGGCGTGGATCAACGCTGATACGGGTGTCGGGCCTTCCATAGCGTCGGGAAGCCACATGTAAAGAGGTATCTGAGCGGACTTGGCGACAGCTCCAAGGACGAGCATCACCGAGATGAAAGTCGCCGTCGAAGTGGCGATAGTGGCGTGACCGGCCGCGAGCGGTGCGAGGACCACTGAATAGTTGAACGAACCGAAATGGGCGAACATTAGGTAAAGGGCAACCATGAAACCGAAGTCGCCGACCCTGTTGGTCACGAACGCCTTCTTGGCTGCTACTGCGGCGCTGTCACGGTCGAACCAGAATCCGACCAGACCGTAAGAGCAGAACCCTACGCCCTCCCATCCGAGGAAACTGAACAGGTAGTTGTCGGCGAGCACCAAGATGACCATCGAGAAGATGAACGCGTTCAGGTAGAAGAAGAAGCGGCTGAAGCTCGGATCCCCGCGCATGTAACCGATCGAGTACATGGTGATCAAAGTCCCGACGCCCGTCACGAAAAGGCTCCACAGTATCGACAGCGGGTCGAGCTGAAGTCCGAAACTGACGTGGAGCGTGCCGACGGGCATCCAGGTGAAGATCGTCTTGTCGACCGAGCGCGACGAGCCAGGGCGGCCTAGCAGCGTGGCCCACACCACCACCGTCGCGACGAACGAGCCGGCGGCCATCGCAGTGGCCAGCCAGCCCGAGACTGGGTCGGTGATCTTGCGGCCCCCGAAGAGGAGGATTATGGCGCCGGCGAGCGGGAACGCGACAATCAGATAAGCGGCATTCAACGGATGCGTCAGCCCTTCAGTATGTGGATGTCGTCGGCGGTTGCTGCTGCTCTGCGACGGAACAGGGCGACGATGATCGCGAGTCCCACGACTACTTCAGCTGCCGCAACGACGAGCACGAACAGTACGTCGACCTGACCGCCGATGTCGTTCAGCAGCCGGGCAAAAGTGACAAAGGTGAGGTTCACCGCGTTCAGCATCAACTCGATGCACATGAACATGATCAAGACGTTGCGGCGGATCAGCAGGCCCGTCGCGCCCATGGTGAACAAGACAGCGGCGAGCACCAGGTACCAGGCGCTGGGAACGCTCACAGCGCTACCTCGGATTCGTCGGGCTCTTCAGCCTGCTCCAACGGATCGGGACCGGTCGGCTCAGCGGTGCTTGCGGAGCGTTTGGACAGCACCACGGTGGCGACGACCGCGATCACGAGCAGGGCAGCAGTCATCTCGAACGGCAGCAGGTAGCCGGTGTAGACAGCCTGGCCCAGCTTCTGCACGTTGTCCCCCGGCCCGTTGAGCAGGCCTGACTGGGCGGGAGCACCCGATGCCCAGTGGTCGACGCGCGACAAAGCGAGGATCTCTACCAAGACCACCAAGCCCATCAGAGCGGCCAGCGGTTTCTGCAGCTTCGTAGGCTCAGCAGCGATCGCCTCTTTGCGGTCCACGCCGAGGAACATGATCACGAAGAGGAACAAGATGACCACCGCTCCCGCGTAGACGATGATCTGAACCGCAGCGAGGAAGTCGGCTGACTCGTCGATGAACTCTAAAGCGACGCCGAAAAGGGTGACCACGAGCATAAGAGCCGAGTGGACCGGGTTGCGTAGAAGGATCACACCCGCCGCTCCGGTGAGGATCATCGTGGCGCCTACAGCGAACACAGCCCACGCCGAAGCGTGTGCGAGCGCCTGACCCGACGTGTCCGCCAACATAGCAGCGCTCAGCGTAGCGAGCATCAGTCCTCTCCTCGATCGGGTCTTTTGTCGTCCACCCCTATGGCACGCAAAGCCCCCGCTAGGGTCTCGCGAAGGGAGATGTCCGTGTCGGCTGGGTAGTCAGCGCCGGACGGATCGCTTTGGCCCCTCTGGGGGCGTCTGATCCCGTAGCCGAGCTCCCCTGACCACATTGGCCGACCTTCAGTCGACGCGTCCCCGGCTGGGGATGTGGCTCGGACCCACCCGGAGGTGTTGCGGTCGTCGCCTGGCTTCCAATCCTCCCACGGAAGCTGCTGGGGCCGGCCGTCGTCGTCGACGAGGAGCTCCGCTTTGGTGTAGATCGCGTCCGAACGGCTGGCGAAGGAGAACTCGAACAGCTTCGACTCGGTGATCGCCTCGGTAGGGCAGGCTTCGACGCACATGTCGCAGTGAATGCAACGCAGGAAGTTTATCTCGTACACGAAGCCGTATCTCTCCCCTGGAGACACTGGCGTTTCGGGCGGGTTGTCGGCTCCCCGGACGTAGATGCACTTGGCCGGGCACACAGCCGCGCAGAGCTCGCAGCCTATGCACTTCTCCATCCCGTCCTCGTAGCGGTTGAGGACGTGACGTCCATGGAAGCGCTCCGGCTTCGGGCGTTTCTCCTCGGGATACTGCACGGTCACTTTCGGCTTGAACGGCAGCTTGCCGGTGACCACGAAGCCCCGCAGCTGGCGGGGTAGCAGTTTGGAGAGTCCGCTCATATCTGTCCGCCTACCTTCTGGCGGGCGTCGGTCGGGTCGTCCAAGCCGGTCGCCAACTTGCCAACTTCGATCGCCCGGGTGAGAAGCGCGTACAACAACACGCTTGCGACTATCGCAAGGAAACCCCATTTACGCTCGGCGAGATAGTGAGCTATTCCCGACCCCGAGGTGGTGGTCGTCGCTTGGAAGCCGGCGATGATCATCAGCATCGCCAGCGCCGCCGGGATCATCCGCTTCCAGCCGAGGTCCATCAACTGGTCGTAGCGCAGACGGGGAAGCGTCGCTCTGATCCAGACGAAGATGTACAACACGACCAGCATCTTGATGATGAACCACACCGGGCCGATCGAATGCCCGGCGATACGCGGGCCGTCCGGCCCGCCGAGCCACAGCGTGATGATGATCGCCGAGTTGGTTATCAGCGCTGCGTACTCGGCCAGGTAGAACCAGGCGAAGTCGACCGACGAGTACTCGAGGTTGTAGCCACCAGAGATCTCCTCCTCAGCTTCTACAAGGTCGAACGGGGCGCGTGTCATCTCGGCAGTGATCGCAACCGAGAAGAGGATGAAGGGTATGACCGCAGTGTGGATGATGTTCCAGTGGTACAGAAAACCGCCGTGCTGGGCTGCGACGATCGCGCTGGTGTGAAGCGACCCGGTGACCAAAACAGCAGTGGCCGTGGTCAGGCCGAGGACCGCTTCGTAGGAGACCATCTGAGCGCTGGCACGGACCGACCCGAGGAGCGGGTATTTGGAACCGGAAGACCAGCCAGCCATCATCACCCCGTAGACGGCCACTCCCGACGTCATGAGCAAGAACAAGATGCCCCACTGTGGGTCGGCCAGCTGAAGTTCAGTCGTGTGATGGGCGACGGTGATACGGCCGCCTAGAGGCACGATAGCGAACGCGATCAGCGCCGGGAGGAGCATCAGGTACGGTGCGATCTTGTAGACGACCTTGTCGGCAGCTTTAGGCGTGAAGGCCTCTTTGAAGAGCAGCTTGGTTCCGTCTGCCAGCGACTGCAGCCAGCCGTTCGGACCAGCCCGGTTCGGTCCGTAGCGGACCCCGAGCCGGGCGATCACTTTGCGTTCGTACATGATCATGAACAGCACCGACAGCAAAACGATCGCGAAGACGGCAATGACCTTGACGATCAAGATCACCCACACCGCAAGGTTGAGGCCGTGCGCGAAAAGCGGGTCACCGCTCATTTGTCACCTCCTGGCTCTACCCGGACGAAGTTGAGCCTCTCGCCGGAGTCTATGAGTTCCCCGACGCGCCCCCCGGGGAGGTTCCAGGCGAGGACAGCGAGACCCGGCGCCACCCCAGCGTCCGCCGAGGCCGCCACGGTGAGGGATCCTTTCGTCGAGCTGACCGTAACCTTTTCGCCCTCAGCGACGCCGAGGGCCGCCAGTTCAGCCGGGTTAGCCACCAGCGCCGGCGATGACGCCAGCCCGCAAAGGTACGCCGAGGACTGCACCGCCGTGCCTCCGTCCCACAGCTTGCGGCGGGTGACGAGTGTCAGGGCTCCTTCCCCTGCCGATCCGCCAGCCTTCGACGGGGACGGCACCGGAACCGGCGGGAGCCCCACGAACGGCGGCGGCGCCGGCTCGGCGATAGCCTCCGTGCCGTCCCCTGCGACGGGTGCCTCGCCCGTCCGAACTCCTGCCGGCTCCTCAGCAGAGCTGGAGTGGTCGCGAAGGTACGACAGGGAACTGGTGGCGACCTTGTGACGCTCCGCCGAGGATATGCCCGGGTCCGCCATCGGGTCGAGCGGCCTAACCGCAACGGCGTTGGGAGCCGTCGCCCGCACGGGGACGACGACGCCGTCGCGGCCGTAGACACCGCTGAGCGCCTCGTGGGTCACGCCCCGGTGCAGCGGCGACACCTTTTCGATCTCAGCCCAGATGTCGTCGGGGCTTGCGTAGCCCAGGTCTGCTCCAAGTTTTGCGGCGAGCTCGACGGCGATCATCCACTCGGGCCATGCGGACCCAGGCGAGGTGACCTGTCCGAGCCAGGAGATCCGACCCTCGAGATTGGTGAAAGTTCCCCGTCTCTGACTCCACGGCACGGCCGGCAGAACCACGTCGGCCCTGCGCACTGATTCATTTAGGTGAGTGTCGACCGCCACGACGAAGTGGGCTCCGACAAGACCGCGCAGTGCCCTGTCAGCGTCGGGGAAGTCGACGAGCGGATCCGCCCCGAGGAGCACCAACGCCCCGATGTGACCGCGAGCGGCCCCGAGGAGGATATCCGAGGTGTCCAGACCAGCCTTGGCTGGCAGCTCCGCTGCCCAGTGATGCTCGTAGTAGGAGCGGGCGGCGTCCAAAGCGACACGCCCCGGCAGCATTCCCGGCGCCATTCCCATGTCGAGAGCCCCGTGGATGTTGCCCCGCCGCAAGCCGGAGAGGAAAGCGACACCTGGTATCTCGGCGAGGATCCTCGCTGCGGTCGCGACCTGCTCGTCGTTCTCCGCCAGAGACGGCCTTGAGATCAACACCACGACGGACGGCCCCGAAGGTCCTGCTTCGCGCTGGGCCCGGGCTATGTGACCCCGAACGGATGCAATCGTAAAAGCATCCACACCCCCGACTGGACCTGTCGGTTCGCTCTTGGAGGTGATCGCTGCCACCACCGCAGCTAGCTCCCCCGGGTTGTACCTTGCGATGTCCGCCGCGTACGGACTCAGCCCGGTCGGAGTCGTGTTCAGCTCGACGAGCTGGGTAGCACCTTCGCGCACGGCGTGACGGAGCCGGATGTACAACACGGGTAGCTCGTCTTTGACGTCCGAGCCGACGGTTATGACCAGCCGCGCCGCTGCCGCTTGGTCTATGGTCGCTCGCGGCAGCCCCAGGATCGTCTGAGCGGGCAAGCCGTCGCCGAGCTGTGCGTCTATGTTGTCGGTTCCAAGCACCACCCGGGCGAGCTTGGACCACGCGTAGGCGTCCTCGTTGGTGAGGCGTGCACCACCGATGACACCCACCGAGGATCCGCCACCGAAGCGAAGAGCGGCGCTTATACCCTCAGCCGCCTTTGCAATGGCCTGCGCCCAGGTGACTTCCACCAGCTCGTCGCCTTCGCGGATCATCGGCACGGTGATACGACCGGCGTCGGAGGGGTCCGGGTAGATAAAACGACCTTTGTCGCACAGCCAACCCCAGTTCACGGGGTCGGAGTCGACTCCGATTAGACGTGTGACCTGGCCTTGGGTCGCCTGCACCACGGTGCGGCAGCCAACCGCACAGGAGGTGCACGTCGTCTCGACCTGCTCGAGGTCCCAAGGCCGGGCCTTGAAACGGTACGGCTTGGACGTCAAAGCCCCTACCGGGCAGATCTGCACCACGTTGCCGCTGAAATACGACGAGTAAGGCGAGTCGGGGAACACCGCCACCTCGGTGCGGTCGCCTCTCTCGGCGAAGTCGATCAGCGCGTCTCCGGCGACCTCGTCGGCGAAACGGACGCATCGTCCGCACTGGATGCAGCGTTCCCTGTCCAAGTAGACGAGCTCGGATATCGCGATCGGCTTGTCCCAGTGGCGCTTCTCCTCGACGAAGCGCGTCTCTCCAGGGCCGTAGGAGAGCGTCTGGTCCTGCAGAGGGCACTCCCCTCCCTTATCACAGACCGGGCAGTCGAGCGGGTGGTTGACGAGGAGGAACTCGAGCACACCTTCCTGGGCTTTTAGGGCTTTGGGGCTGCGAGTATGCAAGGTCATCCCGTCGCTCACCGGGTTGAAGCACGCCGGCATGAGAGTCGAACCTCTCGGTCCTTCCACCTCGACAAGGCACATCCGGCACATCCCTACCGGCTTCATCCTCGGGTGGTAACAGAAGCGGGGAATGTACACGCCGGCCTGGTCGGCGACGTCGATGATCCACTCGCCGGCTCTGGCTTGCACTTCGTGGCCGTCTATGGTGACCGTCACCGTTTCGGAGCTCGACGGCGGTCGTGGCGGGGCCGTGCCGACAGCGCTCTCCGTCACGCCAGGCGCCTTGCGAAGGTGCACGACCACGCCCGGGTCAGCCGGGTCCCCAACCCCTGACAGCGCAGGGTTCGTCTCAGACACGGGCGAGCCTCCGGGGTAGACGGTCGGGAGGGAACGGGCAACGGCCCTCCCGGATGTGCGCTAAGTACTCGTCGCGAAAGCGCGACATACCAGAAGCGATCGACGGGGGCATCGACGGGCCGAGCACGCAGATCGTCGTCTGAGCCGGCGGCCACGACACGCCGGGAGAAATGTTGTCGCAAACGTCCATGAGAAGGTCCAGGTCGGACTCGCGACCTTGGCCCATCTCGATACGTTCGAGGATTTTCTCGAGCCATCCTCCTCCCTCGCGGCACGGCGTGCACTGACCGCAGGACTCGCGGTGGAAGAACCTGACGATTCGCCACGCGGCGCGGACCATGCAAGTGGTGTGGTCCATCGGGATGACAGAACCGGACCCGGCCATGCTGCCGATCCCGGCGATCGCCTCGTTGGAAAGCGAGACGTCGAGGTGTTCGGGGCCTATCCACGGTGACGACACCCCGCCTGGGATAATCGCCTTAAGCTCGTTGTCGTCCCTGATCCCACCCCCGAGCGAGCGGTCGAATATCAGGTCCCTGAAGGTTACCTTCGCCCACTCCAGCTCGTAATTGCCGGGGCGTTTGACATGGCCAGCCAGGGCCAGGAGCTTCGTGCCTTTGGAACGCCCTTCCCCGAGAGCAGCGAAGCTCTCACCGCCGTTTAGGACGACCCAGGGAAGGTTCGACACTGTCTCGACGTTGTTCACGATCGTCGGAGCGCCGTAGAGGCCCATAACCGCCGGGAAGAAAGGGGGTTTTATCCGGGGGTAACCCCGTTTGCCTTCGAGGCTTTCGAGCAGAGCGGTCTCCTCCCCGCAGATGTAGGCGCCCGCCCCCGGGTGCACGACTACGTCTACCGAGAACCTGCTGGAGAAGATGTTCGCCCCCACAGCCCCGTAATCGTAAGCCTCGTTCAACGCCGCCTGCAGACGCTCAATTGCCAAGGGGAACTCTCCCCGCACGAAGATGAACACCTGAGCAGCGCCTATTACATAGGCGGCGATGACAGCCCCCTCGATCAGCTGGTGGGGGTCTCCTTCGATAAGCGCATGGTCCTTGAAGGTCGCCGGCTCGCTCTCGTCACCGTTTATGGTCAGATAGACCGGATGCGCTTGGCGCAGCATGCCCCACTTGCGGCCGGCCTCGAAGCCCGCACCTCCACGACCGAGAATGTTCGCCGTGTTCACCTGGTCGTGTATTTCCTTGGGGGTCATCGTCAGCGCACGACGAAGCCCCTGGTAGCCCCCTGCCGCCAGGTATGAAGAGATCGTCCACGAACGTTCGTTGTGCAACCTCGCTGTGACGATGCGGGTCGCTTCGGCAAAAGTCACTTCGAACTCTCCATATGTGCTGCGTCGACGACGGCCGTGGCCGTGGTGCTGCGATAGGTCGACAGGTCCAGTTGCGTCCCCGGGATGGGCAAATCGGGGCCCTTGCCTGAGGCTTCGGGAGCGTCGGGTCCCAGCTGGCTGTCGTGTGGAAGCGCAGCCTCGTCGCTGGGGGAAGCTCCGGCGCTAACAGCCTTCAAACCTTGTCGGCGCCGGACCCTGCTCAGAGTCCCGTGGGCCGGAACCTCGCCGTCCAAGCGACCCGAGCGCAGATCCTCGACGAGCTTGTCGAAGTCTTGCAGTGAAAGATCGCCGAAGAAACGCCAGTTGACGGTGACGCAAGGCGCGTTGCCGCACAGGGCCAGGCACTCGGCATCTTCCAAGGTGAACATGCCGTCAGCGGTGGTACCCCCGGGCGCCACACCGAGAGTCTCCTCTGCGTGTTCGAGCAGCCGGTATGCGCCCTGGAGCATGCAGGCGATGTTCGTGCACACCGCCACCAGGTAACGGCCGACTGGCTCGAAGTGGAACATGTCGTAGAACGAGGCGGTGCCGCGCACCTCGACGGGTTCTAGACCGACGAGCTCGGCGACGTGCGCCATGCCATCCTCGCTCAGGTAGCCGTCCTGCTCCTGCAGCAGGTGCAGTATCGGGATGAGAGCCGATCTCCTCTGGGGGTAGAGGGCTATCAGCTCTTCTGCGTGAGCGAGATTGTCGGGGTTCAGGCGTGCCACGCTTGGTCCTTTCGATCCTGGCGTGCCTGGGAGGCCAGCGTCACCTGTCCACGTCTCCGAGGACCGGGTCGATGGTGGACACGATTGCTATGGCGTCGGCTATCAAAGACCCGCGTGCCATGGGTGCCATGGCCTGCAGGTTGGAGAAGCTTGCCGAGCGCATGTGCATCCGGTACGGCCTGGACGAGCCGTCGGAGACTATGTAGCAGCCGCTTTCGCCTCTGGGGCTTTCGACGGGGACGTAAGCTTCGCCGGGAGGCACCCTGAAACCCTCCGTGTAAAGCTTGAAGTGGTGTATCAGGGCTTCCATCGACTCGTCGATACGGCCGCGCGGAGGGGGCGTGACCTTCTTGTCCTGGGTGCGGAAATCGCCGGACGGCATCTTGTCCGCTATCTGGCTGACGATGTGTATCGACTCCCGTATCTCGTTGAAACGTATGGCGTAGCGGTCCCAGCAGTCCCCGTTGGTCCCCACGATCACGTCGAAATCGACCTCGTCGTAGGCCAGGTAAGGGTTGTCTCTCCTCAAATCCCAGGCAACCCCGGTGGATCGCAGCAGCGGTCCGGTGATCCCCAGGCTGATGGCGGTGTCAGCGTCGAGGGGGCCAACCCCCACTAGGCGCTTTTGGAGGATCGGCTGCCCGGTGAGCAGCTCGTCGTACTCGTCCATCCTGAGCGGTATCGCCTCGCACAAGGCGGTGACGTCGTCGCGCCAGCCGTCAGGCAGGTCTGCTGCAACACCACCGGGTCGGAAGTAGTTGTGGTTCATCCGCAAGCCGGTCACCTTCTCGAAGAAGGCGAGGACCATCTCCCGCTCGCGCCAACCGTAAACGAGCATGTTGAGCGCCCCGATGTCGGCCCCGTTGGTGGCGAGCCACAGAAGGTGGGAGCTGACCCGGTTGAGCTCACACATGAGCATCCGGATCCAAACCGCTCGCGGAGGTATCTCGATGTCGAGGAGCTTCTCGACGCTTAGGCAGAAACCGAGCTCGTTGAAGAACGGGGACAGATAGTCCATCCGGGTGACGTTCGTGCAGCCTTGGTGGAACATCAGCTCCTCGGCTGTCTTTTCCATCCCGGTGTGCAGGTATCCGATCACCGGCTTGGTGCGCAGCACGGTCTCCCCGTCTATCTCCACCATCACCCTGAGCACCCCGTGGGTGGAAGGGTGCGACGGTCCGAGGTTCAAGATCATGCTCTCGTCCTCGGGGACTTCCACGTCGAGGTCTCCCCGGTCGAGGCTGACCCCTTCAGCTAGCGCAAGGCGTGAACCGGTCTCCATCCCGTACTGGGTCAGGCTGCTCTCGTGGCGGGGCTCGAGCTCCTGGCTGCCCTCGCCGGTCTTGGCTTGGAGCATCAGGTCCATGGCCGTGCTCGAAGTGGGTGCGCGGCCGAGGAGCCTGTCGAGCAGGCTCGGCTTAGCGGCCCTGTGGGCGCTCGCCGTGTCGTCGGCGGACGGTTCTGCTCCAGGGGATGGGTCGGTCACAGCCGGTGGTTCGGTCATCTGCGTGCCTCTTTGAACTGGACTGGGATCTCACCTGTCTCGTAGTCCTTTCGCAGCGGGTGGCCCTCCCAGTCGTCGGGCATCAAGATGCGGGACATGTCGGGGTGACCCTCGAAGACCACGCCGAACATGTCGTAGGTCTCTCTCTCATGCGCCTCGGTCCCCGGCCACAGTTCGAAAAGGCTCGGGACCGTCGGGTCGCTCTCGGGGACCTGACAGCGCACCCGGATCCGCTTGTGAGCGACTAGGGACAAAAGCTCCACGACCACCTCGAAGCGCTCAGCGTCGATGCCGTCGGGCAGGTCCCGACCTGGGTGGGTCAGGTAGTCGACTCCTGTCACTCCGACCGGCATCGCGTAGCCGTCGGTGCGTAGGTTGGCGCACAGTTCGTAGTACGAGCCCCGGTTGCAGTGCACCACGTAGGACCCCGCTGATTCCACGAGGGGGCACCCGTGCAGGAGACGAGGCTCGGCGCTTGCGAGCTCCTCGGTCATCAAAGCTTGACCCGCAGCGCGCCACGGCTGTCAGGTTCGCCCAGGTGAACCCCAGCGCCCGGCTCGCCAGACGAGCGACGAGTTATCTCACCGGTTCGGATCTTTTGGTGCAACGTCAGGATCGAGTGTATAAGAGTCTCAGGTCCAGGAGGGCAGCCCGGAGCGTAGACGTCCACCGGTACGATCTGGTCGACGCCTTGGACGATCGCGTAGTTGTTGAACATGCCGCCGGTGCTGGCGCAGACTCCCATCGATATAACCCACTTGGGCTCGACCATCTGGTCGTATACCTGGCGTAGCACCGGCGCCATCTTCTGGCTGACGCGACCGGCGACGATCATGACGTCTGCCTGGCGCGGGGACGCCCGAAACACCTCCATGCCGAACCGGGCAAGGTCGAAGTTGGCTGCGCCGCTCGCCATCATCTCGATGGCGCAGCAGGCCAAGCCGAAGTTCGCGCCCCACGAGCTCGAAGCTCGGGCCCACTTGACCATTCCTTCGAGTGTCCCGGTGAGGAAGTTGTGTTGTAGGTTCTCCAGTCCCATCGCTTCTCCTCAGGCGATTCTTGCAGGCTCGGACACGCGGCCCCCGGGACGCTCGGCGGAACCTGCGGTCGAATCGACCGGGCGGGGCTGTGCCCCTTGGGCGAGCTCGGCGGGACGTGGGACCCTTCGGACGGTCGAGGTGGTGCTGCGCGACAGCGACAGGGGCGCACGACCCCCTCGCTTCACGCCCGGACCCCAGTCGAGAGCTCCGTGGGAGACCAGGTAGGCGAACGCCACGAAGACGACGGCCGCGAACGTACCCATCTCCGCCAGACCAAAAGTCGACAGCTGGTGGTACATGACCGCCCACGGGTATAAGAAGATCACTTCTATGTCGAAGATGATGAAGATCATCGCGACCATGTAGAAGCGGACCGAGAAACGCGAAGCGGCCCGGTAGCGGGGTGCGATGCCGGACTCGTAGGCGCCTGCTTTCGCCGCCGTGGGCCGTCTTTTCGGACCGAGAACCCGGGATGCCGCCGCCGACCCGATCGAGAAAAGGGCCACCAAGACGAGCAACAACAAGATGGGAAGGTACTGCTCCACTCATTCGATGCTAGTGCCTCTGAGTACTAAGCCCGCCAATCCGGGCTTCGGGCGGCATATCCCGGAGGGTCCGGTAGCGTATCGGGGGTGAGCGAAGCCGGCGAAGTGTCCGAGCGTGACTGCGACGTATTGGTCGTGGGAGGTGGCCCGTCTGGAGCTGCGTGCGCGTACTGGCTGGCGAGGGCCGGCCACGACGTAGTGCTAGTCGAGCGCAAGACCTACCCTCGGGAGAAGACGTGCGGTGACGGCTTGACGCCCCGCTCAGTGCGCCAGCTCGAAGACATGGGGTTGCGCGACGAGCTGGCCGCTGCGGGTCACCGCTACAGCGGGCTGCGTTCGCACGGCTTCGGCCAAACCTTGGAGCTGTCGTGGCCTTCGCACCCCGAGCTTCCTGGCTACGGCTACGTGATCACACGCAAAGATCTCGACGCTCTAGTCGCTGCCAGAGCGGCGAAGGCCGGCGCCGTGGTGTGGGACGGCACCGAGGCCGTCGAGCCGATCTTGGAGCGGGGCATCCTCCGCGGAGCCCACGTGCGTTCCAAAGCGAGCGGCTCAGGGGCGGACCCGGTGGCTGTCCGATCCCGCTACACGGTAGTCGCCGACGGTGCGAACTCCCGTTTCGGTCGTAGCCTCGGTACTTCACGCAACCGCGCCTACCCGCTCGGGATGGCCATCCGCGGCTACTGGTACTCGCCCCGCCACGACGAGCCTTGGATCGACAGCTGGTTGGACATCAGGGACAAAGCGGGGAACGTCCTACCCGGTTACGGATGGATCTTCCCCGTCGGGGACGGCCGCATCAACGTGGGGGTCGGTCTCCTTTCGACTTTTAACCAGTGGAAGGCGGTTAACACGTCTCACCTGCTGGCCAGCTTCGCCGAGTACGCCCCGCCGTCGTGGGAAATCCGCCCCGAGACGGCTTGCGGCCCCGCCACGGGGGGCAGGCTGCCGATGGGCCTGTCGGTCGGGCCCCGTACCGGCCCGACCTGGCTGGTCACGGGCGACGCCGGCGGGACGATCAACCCTTTCAACGGCGAGGGCATTGCCTATGCCTACGAGTCCGGCCGGTACGCGGCGGACGCAGTCGGATGTGCCTTGGACACCGGGGACGGTATGGCACTTCGCGGCTACGAGGAGAAACTGCGCGCAGAGTTCGACCTCTACTACAAGGTGGCGCGTGCGTTCGTGCATGTCATAGGCCACCCGGAGATCATGAAAGCCCTCGTGGGCACCGGGATGCACAGCCGGAGCTTGATGGAGTGGGTCCTTCGGATCATGGCCAACATTCTGCGTCCCGACGAACTCGGGCCTGCCGAGGCGGCCTACAAGGCACTGGCTGGCCTCGCCCGCCTGGTACCAGCCGCCTGACGACGCTGTGCGGGACCTGGGGCTCTAGCGGGCGGCAGCAGCGAACGCTTCCAAGGCCCGGCCGTAGTCGTCTTCGCTATGAGCGAGACTGGGGAACATAACCTCGTACGCCCCCGGGGCTATGGCAACACCCCGGTCGAGCAGGCCGTGCATCACGGCGGGGTAGCGGCCGGTCGACGCCGACTTCGTCGCCCCTGTGAAGTCCGCTACGGGATCCTCCCCAAAGAAGATCCCTACTAGGGTTCCGTATGCGGGGACCTGAAATCCCGCACCGAGAAGCTCTGCGAGCGTCCGCGCGAAACGGGCCACCCGGCGGGCGAGCTCAGCGTAGACGTCGCGCTCTAGGACTGCGAGCACCGCCAGGCCAGCGGCGGTGGCGAGAGGGTTGCCTGAAAGCGTCCCCGCCTGGTACACCGCGCCGACCGGCGCCAAGTACTCCATGAGGTCGCGGCTGCCAGCGAAAGCAGCCAGCGGCAACCCGCCGCCGATCACCTTGCCGAAACACCACAAGTCCGGGGTGACCCCGGTGACCTCGGCCGCCCCGCCGTAGGAAAGCCGGAAGCCCGTTATCACCTCGTCGAAGATGAGCAGGGCGCCGACACGATCGCACTCGGAGCGCAACCCGTCTAGAAACCCCGGTGCTGGAGCGACTAGACCCATGTTCGCCGCCACTGGTTCGACGATCACCGCTGCGACCAGCTCGTCTAGTGCAGGCACAACGTTGTAGGGAGCCACGACCGTGTCTGCCACAGCGGATTTGGTCACACCGGCCGAAGACGCCAGCCCGAGCGTGGCTACCCCGGAACCCCCGCTAGCTAGCAGACCGTCGCTGTGGCCGTGGTAGCAGCCCGCGAAGGTCACGACCCGATCGCGTCCTGTCGCGGCACGGGCGACACGCAGAGCGGACATTGTGGCTTCAGTCCCGCTGTTGACTAGGCGTACCATGTCGGCTCCGGGGACGCGAGCCGAGATCTCCTCCGCCAAGAGCACCTCGCCTCGGGTGGGGGCCCCGTAGCTGGTGCCACGACCGGCTGCCCGGCCGACGGCTTTCACGACAGCCGGATGGGCGTGGCCGAGGATAGAAGCGCCGTAGGACTGCACGAAGTCTATGTAGCGGTTACCATCGACGTCCCAAACGTATGCTCCCTCGGCGCGCTCGACGAAGTAGGGCGTTCCGCCCACGGACTTGAACGCTCTCACCGGCGAGTTGACACCCCCGGGTATCACCTTCAGCGCCCGCGCGAACAGGTCCTCTGAGCGGCGTGTCGCATGGGTCGGGGTTGCGCGCTCAGGCACCGAGGAGCTCCGCTAGTTCCCCTGCGAAGTAGGTGAGGATCATGTCAGCTCCTGCCCGCTTTATTGCCAGCGTCTGTTCCAAAGCGACCGCCTCCCCGTCGATCCAGCCCCGTTCGGCGGCGGCTTTGACCATGGCGTACTCGCCGCTCACGTGGTAGGCCGCGACGGGCACGTCGAACCGGCGCCTGACCTCGGATATGACATCTAGATACGACAGGGCCGGTTTCACCATCACGACGTCGGCACCTTCGTCGATATCAAGCTGAACCTCCCGGAGAGCCTCGCGCCTGTTCGCTGGGTTCTGCTGGTAGCCCCGGCGGTCCCCTCCCCCGGCTATCTCCACGTCGACGGCGTCGCGGAACGGGCCGTAGAGCGCCGAAGCGTACTTCGCTGCGTAGGCGAGCACGCCGACGCCGCTGTGACCGTCGACGTCGAGAGCCTTCCTGATCGCCCCTACCTGGCCGTCCATCATCCCCGACGGGGCGACGAGGTGAGCACCTGCTCTCGCCTGGGCCTGGGCCGCCGCGCAGTAGCGCTCCAGCGTGGCGTCGTTGTCCACTCCACCTTGGCTGTCGAGCACACCGCAATGACCGTGGTCGGTGTACTCGTCTAAGCAGAGGTCCGCTATCCTGATTAGGCGATCGCCGAGATCCCCGGCCAGGGTTTCGAGCGCCACCTGCACTATGCCCGCAGGATCGGAGGCGCCGAGGCCTTTCGAGTCCTTGGCGAGCGGAACGCCGAAGAGGACTACCGCTGGCACGCCCAGCGATGCGAGACGTTTTGCTTCGGCGCGAAGGCTGCCAAGGCTGTGCTGAACGACGCCGGGAAGGGAAAGGATCTCCTGAGGCTCTGTGATCCCCTCCCTCACGAACAAAGGTGCGATCAGGTCGCTCGGGCTGAGCGACGTCTCGGCGACCATGTCACGCAGAAGCCGGTTCGAGCGCAAACGGCGCATCCGGACGGCGGGATAAGGCACGACCCAAGGTTATCCTCCAAAACCTCTAAAAATATTTGTAGGTTTTCTTTGAGTCGAGGTACAATGAACATTGATAGTGCTGTAACTAGTTCCTCTGTAGAGAGAAGGAGGCATATTAAATGTTGATGAGGACAGATCCGTTCCGTGAGTTTGACAGATTGACCTCGCAGGTGTTCGGAACCCCTGCCCGACCAGCGCCGATGCCTATTGACGCGTACCGTACGGGGGACCATTTCGTGGTGGAGTTCGACCTCCCGGGAGTCCCGGCGGACTCTATCGACCTCACCGTGGAGCGCAACGTCTTGACTGTGCACGCGTCGAGGACACGCCGTGAAAGTGACGGCGCTGGGCACGAGATGGTCGTATCCGAAAGGCCGTTTGGCACTTTCAGCCGGCAGCTGTTCCTCGGTGAGACCCTGGACACCGAGGCCATTAAGGCTACCTATGACGACGGGGTCCTACGCCTAGAGATCCCGGTAGCCGAGCAGGCCAAGCCCCGCAAGGTCGAGGTGAAGGCGGGCGGGAGCCAGCACGTAATTGCAGCCTGAGAGTCGACGCCTCTCCATCGACGACAGCTACGCCCCGATCTACACGGTTGGGCAGGTGTCGTCGATGCTCGGTGTCCAGCCGGCATTCCTAAGACGCCTCGACGTGGAGTGCCTAGTTTCACCGTGCCGGTCCGAAGGAGGCCAGCGCCGCTACAGCCGGGCAGAGATAGGCCTGGTGCGCCGCGTGTCCGAACTCGCCGGGGAAGGCATGACGCTGGCAGGAATCAAGCGGATACTTCTCTTAGAGGAGCAACTGCGCGAGACACGAGCCGAGCTTGAACGGCTCCGCTCTCAGCTATAGCCGTGAAAGTGTCCTCTCCGGGCTGGGCTTCTAGACTAAGTCCTGATCAGGACTAGGCCCAGCTCGGGGAGTGGCGAAAACGCTGACAACAGTGTCGAGCATCGAAGCCACCGAAGCGGAGCGCGAGACCGCCGTGACGTCGATCCCGGCGGATCTCGCGCTTTGGGCGGTGACCGGCCCGATGCACACCACGACCTTCGGTAGAGCCGAGATCCCGAAGGAGGCTACGAATCCGCTGACCGTCGACGAGGAACTAAAGCAGACCGCGTCGGCGGTCGCGACGAGATTTGCGTCGGTCCTGTTCGGCTCGGGGTGATACGTCCGGTACGCGTCGACCACGTCGACGGTCCACCCCGCCGCCCGCAGACCGTCGGATAGGACCTCCCTCCCAGTCTCCGAGCGCGGGAACAGCACCCTGCCCGTACCGGCTGGCCACGCCTCGAGCAGCGCTTGCGCGTCATGGCGGGACGGGACGAGATCGGCGGCTATCCCGTTCGAACGCAGTGCGCCCGCTGTCGCCTGCCCTACCGCTGCGACTCGGACACCCGCCAACGCCCGGGCGTCCCTAAGGCGCTTCATCGTCGCCTCGACAGCGTTAGCGGAGGTAAAAGCGACCCAGTCGTAATCACCGATCTCTCCCGCGGCCGCGTCCAGAGCTGCCCCGTCGTCGCTCGGGGGACCGAACGCTATCGTCGGGACTTCAACGACGGTGGCTCCGAGGGTCTCGAGTCCGCTGGCCAGCTCCGACGCCTGGGTTCTCGCTCTCGTGACGACGATACGCCGGCCGAAGAGCGGCCGGTTCTCGTACCAAGAGAAGTCCAGCCCGGCCACCGCTCCGACGACGATCGTCGCGGGTGGCTCCACGGGCGCAGTCCCCAGCTCATCGAGGCGCACCCTCAAGGTGGCCTGCTCCGGTCGGGTCCCCCACGTGACAGCGGCGACGGGCGTGGAGGGGTCCAGCCCGCCGCTGACCAGCCTGCGGGCTATCTCTGCTCGGTGGGCGACGCCCATTAACACCACGATCGTGCCACCTGCCTCGGCGAGAGCCTCCCAGTTCGTTTCGCTGTCGACGGCGTGCCGGCTGTGCCCGGTAACGACCGTGAACGACGTGGAACGGCCCCGATGGGTCACCGGGATCCCCGCGTAAGCCGGGACTGCGATCGCCGAGCTAATCCCCGGGATCACCTCGAAGGGTACTCCCGCTGCGCTGAGGGCTTCGGCCTCCTCTCCTCCCCGGCCGAACACGAAGGGGTCACCGCCTTTGAGACGGACCACGACAGCCCCGGAGGCTCCTTCTTTGACTAGCAGGTCGTTGATCTCCTCCTGGCGGACCGGTCCGCCGGGCGTCTTGCCTACGTCCACCAGGCGCGCGTGTGATGCCGCCCCCGCGAGGATCCTCGGGTCCGCGAGCCGGTCGTGGACCACGACTTCCGCCGCTCGGAGAAGCTCCGCAGCGCGCACCGTCAAAAGGCCCGGGTCGCCAGGGCCCGCACCGACCAGATATACGGTCATGTCAGACCCCCAGCGCCGCCGGTGTCTCCGTCAAGCAGCTCGGCCCCACCTGCGGCGAGGAGGGACGAGGCAAGCTCCGCTCCAAGACGGGCCGGGTCGTCGCTCGAGCCGCTACGGCGGTCCCGCAGGATCACCCTCCCATCGGCGGAGCCGACCACCCCTTCGATCTTCATCTGCCCGCCGTCGAAGCGGGCGTGAGCTCCCACGGGCAGGTCGCATCCCCCACCGACCGAGGACAGGAAAGCTCTCTCGGCTTGGACGCAGACGAAGGCGCCCAACTCGTTGATGCACGCCAAGACGTGCTCGCTGGCAGGGTCGTCCTTGCGGCACTCCAACGCTATGGCCCCCTGACCTACCTGTGGGACCATCTCTGCCAGCTCGAAGGTGTAGGACACCTCAGGCGTGAGGCGGAGTCTTTCCAGAGCTGCCGCTGCCATCACGATGGCTCCGCCTGGCGGGATCTTCTCGAGTCGACTGGCTATGTTACCTCGCAGGCCCGTGAATGTGAGATCAGGGCGCAGCCACGCCAGCTGCGCCATTCGGCGGCGGGACCCGGTGGCGATCATCGCTCCGGGAGCCAGCCCTTCGAGCGTCGACCCGACCAGGACATCCCGAGGATCCGCCCGGACTGGAACCGCTGCTAGTAGCAGCCCGTCCGGGGTGGCAGAAGGCAGGTCCTTGGCGGAGTGGACTGCGATGTCCGCCCGGCCGTCGAGGACCGCTGCTTGCACCTCTTTGACGAAGACGCCCTGCCCGCCGATCTCTGCGATCGAACGGTCGACCCTTCGGTCACCCGCAGTGTCGACGGTGACCACAACGACGTCGACCCCTGGTTTGGATCGACGTATCATGTCCGCGACGCTGTGAGCCTGCCACAAGGCAAGCGGGCTGGAGCGGGTAGCCAGACGTGCCCGGGTCGGAGGCAACTACAGCCCGAACAGCGTGCGAATCGACTCGGCCAGCTGCTCGCCCATAGGCGTTCCCACACCGGCCTTGAGAGCGACCGTCGGCTCGTGGAGGATCTTCGCTACGATTCCTTTAGTCAAGGCCTCAACGGAATGCCGCTGCTCGGCGTCTAGGCTGGACAGCTTCGCCGAGAGACGTTCCCACTCGCTGGCGCGGAGCTCCTCGGCCCGCTCGAAAAGCGACGCTATCACCGGAGCGACCTGGCGTTGCGCGAGCCGGTCGCTGTAGCGTGCGACTTCCGCGTCGACGATCAGCTCAGCTGCGGGCACTTCGCGCACACGGCGGTCCATGCCTCTTTGCGCGAACTTGGCTAAGTCGTCCATGTCGAACAGCGTCACGCCCGACAAGCCAGCCACCTCCGCGTCGACGTCACGCGGCACTGCTATATCCACGACCAGCATCGGCCGGTCGGGTCTCTTCGCCATCGCCTCGGCGACGATTTGGGCGTCGAGGATTGTGGTAGGAGCCCCGGTCGAGGCCAGCACGACGTCCGCATCCGCAAGCGCGCCGGCGATGTCGTGCCACTCCACAGCCTGCCCGTCAAAGCGCGAAGCAAGCTCGTCGGCTCTGCTGCGGGTGCGATTCGCCACGAGAACCCGACCAGACTTCGATGACCCGGCGAGAGCCTGGGCCATGGACTCGCCCATCTCCCCAGCCCCGAGGACCAGGGTCGTCCGGCCGTCTAGGGAGCCGAGCTCGCTACGCGCGAGCGCTACAGCCGCCTGGGACAGCGATGTCGTCCCGCGTGCAATCGCCGTCTCGGTGCGAACCCGCTTGCCCACTTCGATCGCGTGCCGGAACAGTGTCGCCATCACCGGCCCTGACGTCCCTTCCCGACGAGCCGACTCCCAGGAGTCCGCCAGCTGACCCAGAACCTCCCCTTCCCCCAACACCGCCGAGTCAAGGCCTGCTGCCACCTTGAAAAGATGTCGGGCGGCCGCCTCGTCGTGATACTCGTAGAGGTGCGACGTGAGAGTCTCGGGGGAGGCGTCGCCCCACTCGGCCAGAAAGCTTCGGACCTGGCCGACAGCCGGATGGTAGCGCCTTGCCACCGAGTACACTTCGGTCCGCTGGCAGGTGGACACGAGGACAACCTCGCTCAGCTGATCAAACCCGGATAGCTCTAACAACGCTTTCGCGAGGTCCGCTTCGGGCACGGCGACGGTTTCGAGCACCTCGACGGGTGCTGTCTTGTGGTTAAGGCCGACTACTAGTACAGACACGCCTCGAGGCGCTCCCTTGCCTGGGCCGTCCGGCCCTCTCGGATCAGTTCGAGCATGCCCGAATCCAGCGCCTTTCGCCAGTCGAGCCCTTCGGTGGAACGTCCGGACTGCTGTATTTGCTCCCGGGCGGCCGAGAGCATCTCTGCGAGCACCCCGATCTCGGGGCCTAGAGTGCCGGCCACTTGGTCACGGATCCAGCCTGCCAGCGCAGGGCTGTGTCCTCCGGTCGACACAGCGACGGTTACCGGGCCCTCCCGGGCTACCGCCGGAAGGATGAAAGCGCATCCTTCGGGGTCGTCCGCCGAGTTCACCCAGACCCGGGCGACACCACCGTCGGCGTGGACTCGGCGATTGACCGCAGGGTCGTCAGTCGCCGCGATGACGAGCCACGCCGAGGATATGTCGGAAGGCTCATAGCATCTCTCGATGACCTCGACGCCCATGGCCACGATCTCCTCGCGGATCTCGGGGGCTACGACTACGACCGAGGCGCCCGCTTCGACAAGCGCCGAGACCTTGCGGACGGCAACCTGGCCTCCGCCGACAACCACGCAGCGACGTCCCGCTACCACCAGGCTGACAGGGTACAGACGCTGGCCGACCGGCATGTCTACTCGCCGACGGCCACTGGAGATATCTCTCCTTGGCGGTAGAAACTGAGGATCTGCAGTTCTACGCCGAGGTCCACTTGACGCAGAGCAACTCGGTCGGGAACCGCCACAGTCGTGGGAGCAAAATTCAAGATGCAGCTGACCCCACCGGAGACGAGCACGTCGACGGTCGACTGCGCGGCGGACGCCGGCGTGGTCACAACCCCGATGTCGACGTGAAGCTCCCGGAGGGTCTCGGGCATCGATGTGACAGGCTGGACTTTGGTGACACCAACCCTGTTTCCGACCTTGTCCGGGTCCGAGTCGAAGGTCGCCACAACCTGGAAGCCTCTGGACGCGAACCCTCCGTAGGTCGCCAAGGCCTGACCGAGATTACCTGCACCGACGATGACCACTCTCAGTTCGGTATCGACGCCGAGGCGCCTGCTTATCTGGTGCATCAGGTAGCCGACCTCGTAGCCGACACCGCGCGTGCCGTAGGACCCGAGGTGCGAAAGGTCCTTGCGCACCTGAGCCGCGTTGACACCAGCTTTTTCTGCCAGCAGCTCAGACGAGATCGTAGGGCTCGAGCCGGACGCCTCGGCGAGAACCCGCAGGTACACGGGGAGACGGTTGACTGTCGCCTCGGGGATGCGGTGTCCGTTCACTCCCGGAATGCTACCGGGGCGGAGCCCGCTGTAGGCATAGCCCGTGCGGAACCTCAGATAGGCCGGAGAGCCGCTTGCGGTCGGTACGCCTTCAGGTCTGCTTGCCTAGCTCTCTGGCACGTTCTGCTGACGCTACGACCGCCTCGAGGATCGCCGCGCGCACGGCGGCTCTCTCCAGCTGCCGGAGCCCAGCAGCGGTGGTTCCGCCCGGCGACGTGACATCCGCGCGAAGGACGGACGCTTCCTCTCCTGTCGCTTCGAGCAGCTTCGCAGACCCAACCAAGGTCGCCACGGCGAGAGTCCTCGCTGTATCTCGCGACAGACCCACGTGGACACCTGCGTCGACGAGCGCCTCGACTACGAGAAAGACGTAGGCCGGACCGGAGCCAGACAGGCCGGTCACGGCGTCGAGAGATTTCTCGGGCACTTCGATCACGGTTCCCACAGCGCCGAGCAAGGCCATCGCCCACGCCACGTCGTCGGGAGTGGCACGGCGTCCCCTGCAAAGAGCGCTGGCGGCAGCACCGACGGTCGCAGCTGTGTTGGGCATCGACCTGAGCACCGCCACAGGGTCGAGCCACGCTTCCAGAGATTCCAGGGTCACGCCCGCCGCGATGGAAAGAACCCGGCGGACCCCAGCCTGGTTCAGCTCGATGCACACGGGGCCGACGTCGTAGGGTTTGACCGCCAAGATCGCCCCCAGCTGACCTAGGCTGCGGCCAGCCGAGCCGGAGGGGCCCGAGGCCGAGGTCCGAGTCTGCCCCGCAGTTAGGCCCTCCACCGCTTCGCCCACATCGGACACCACGAGCAGCCCTCTCGCGGTGTAACCCGCTTGTTCTAGCTCCCAACGGCGACGCTGCGACACTTCGACGACGGCGATCAGGTCGGGATTCCATCCACCGGCCAGCAGCCCTTTCACGAGGGCTTCCCCCATGCGGCCACCGCCAGCGACTATCAAAGGCTCGGACCAGCCCGGCCCCGGTGCAGACCCAGCACCGGGGCCGGTGGTCGTATCGTCAGGAAGACCCGCCATGCATAGACCCTATACGCCCAGCCGGGGCCCGAACCGCTGCCCGAGCCGGCCCAGCGGTTCGCACTTCCCCGAGCGAACCGGCCGGCCGGCCGTGCGGGCGAGCGGCTCAACTGAGGGTACCGGGGTCCGCCACTCCCGGCAAGGCGCAGCCGCCCCCAGCCGGTCAGCCGCAGGCGACCAGCTCCGCTCCCGTTACGAGTTCCACTTTCTCCCACAGCTGGTTTGCGGCACGCCGCCACGTGTAAGCCTTTGCCTTCGAACTGGCACGCCGTCCTATCCGAGCGGCGTGCTCGGGATCGTCGAGCAGACGGGCTACCGGTTCGGCGAAATCCTCCGCCGAGCGCCTTGCGACGAGAAACCCGGTCTCACCGTCGACCACGATCGTCGTCAAACCCCCGACTGCTGCCGCCACCACCGGGGTCGCGCACGCGGCAGCCTCTACCGCTACCATCCCGAAGGACTCTGAGCGGCTGGTCACGAGGCAGACGTCGGCGGCACGGTAGAACGTCGACAGCATCTCGTGCGGCTGGGGTTCCACTATCCGCACGGATTCTCCCAAGCCGTGTGCGTCTACGGCGAGGCGGACCCGGTCCAGCTCCGCCTCGCCTTCAGGTCCGCTCGGTCCTCCGATGAGCACGAGCGTAGGCATTTTCGATCTATTCGAGGCCCTCGACCTCAAGCGGCCGACCTGGCGGGGCAGTGCGGCTACGGTCTCCACAGCCAGAGAAGGCCCTTTGAGCGGCTGGATCCGCCCCACGAAGAGGATCACCTGGTCGTCGGGATCCAACCCTATGGCCTTGCGGGCCTGACGGCGGTCGCCCGGGGCGAAGAAGGCGTGCTGGACCCCAGGTGCAACTCGTACGATCCGGGAACGCTGAGCGCCGTAGAGGCCGACGAGCTGGTCCTCTTCCACCCGGCAAGAGGCAAGTACAGCGTCGGCGCAGCCTATGATCTCGGCCTCGGCCGCGCTGCGCCGGGCAGGCTCGGCGAACATGGACCCGCTTGACTTTCCATCAGCTTTGACCCTGTCCAAGGTGTGAAAGGTGACCAGCAGCGGCAAGTCCAGTTCATGCTTGAGGGTGTGTCCGGCCACGCCCGAAAGCCAGTAGTTGGCGTGCAAGGCGGAGAAGGCTCTACCGCTTCGCTCCAACTGCGAGATGCGCCGGCCCACCTGCTCGGTCCACTCGGTCAGCAGCTCCGCCAGTGACTCTTTCGCGACCGGCTCAAGCGGGCCGGCGGCGACGTTGTGCACTGTGAACCCGGGTTCCACGGTCACCGTCTCTGGCTGGTGCGGGCTCTCCGCCCGGGTGAAAATGTCGCAGACCACGCCGGACCTTGCCAGGGACGTCGCTAGCTCCCGGACGTAGACGTTCATACCACCGCCGTCGCCGGTCCCTGCCTGCGCGAGGGGAGAGGTGTGCATCGAAAGGATCGCCAACCTTCCGGCCGCCGTGCCCCCGTCGGGCGAACCCGGCAGTGACAGAGACGGGTAAGCCCTCACTGCTCACCCCGAAGGTCACCGCGGACGTTCTCGCGAAGGAAAGACGTGTAGACCCGCAGCAAAGTCTGCTTTTGCTCTTCGGTCAGCCCAGGCTCGGCCAGTATCGCTTTCCCGAGCCCCCCGCTCGCGTCGGGAGGGTCAAGTATTCCGGCTCTCACATAGAGGGTCTCGGCCGATATCCGAAGCGCCTTGGCGATCTGTTGAAGTATCTCCGCCGAGGGACGCCTGAGACCCCGCTCGATCTGGCTCAGATATGGGTTGGAGACACCTGCGAGGTCCGACAGCCTCCTGATAGAAAGCCGGGCACCTGCGCGCTGCTCACGGATGAACTCTCCGAGCTCAGCCCAAGGGTCCGGGGTTTCTTTCAACTATCTCCCCCCCAAGCAGGCCACCTGCGCGCATCCGATCAGCCCGGCGGTGAGGTGCCGGCCCACCCAGGAGCCTGTCACGCGAGGAGTGAGTCGACCGTGGCCTCGCCAGTCTTGTACCGGCGGACTATCTCATCTTGGAGCCGGTCTATCACCTCGAAGACACGCCGCCTCTCCACCGAGACGATCCGCTCCAGGTCGGCGAGAGATTCTTGTGCGCGCGTCAGATCACCGCCCGATAGCTCCGAAACGGAGGAAACTAAAGACGCTGGGAGTATCGCCTCGAGCTGGCGGTCGAGGTCGTCCGGAATCCGGGTGGGCACGAAAGCGGTGTTGAGGCGACCGGTGCCCGAGCTTCTCAGCTTCGACCCGAGGATCTCCGGGAGCTTCTCGACGAGCCCGGTAGCTCCGGGAGGCTCGCCCGACTCACGGCGGCGGTTCTCGGCCAAGGCGATGTCGAGACGAGATTGGACGACACGCCTAAGGTATGACAGGCCGGTCTCGATCGCAGTCAGGTCATCGCGCGTAGCGCGAACCTCCTCCAACGTCCACGTCTCGAGACCCTCCAAGAATGCGGGGTCGGTGACTTGCGGTAGGTCAGCCATCTCGGATGTAAAGGCTACCCGACGACGTCACCTTTATTGACAGCGAAACGCGGCGGCGCCGTCCTCTAGGCTCCGACGCCTAGTATCAGCCTCCCGAGACGGGCGGCAGCACCGCAACCTCGTCCCCCGAGACGAGGGACGTTCCCGGGGCTGCAGGCTCGCCGTTCACCCAGACTCTCGAACGGTCGAGCACGGCGACGAAATCCGATCCGAACATCCCCCGCGCAAGATCCAGCACCTCGACGACTGTGCTGGCCCGCAGCTGAACCCGGGAAGTCCCCGCCGCCTCACGGGCGGAAGCGAAGAGCACAAGGCTGACTGCGGCGGGTTCGCACCGCGCGGGTTCGCACTGCGCGCGCTCGTCCCCAGTGGCGTCACTGTCGGATTCCATCGTGTCCAACCTAGCCACCCGACGCCCGAAGCGGGGCCAGTCCCCCGCCGCTGCCGAGACCGTCGGCCGGCATGCGCGTAACGACCGACGCCGCAGCCGGGTGCAGGTAGCCTTGGCGGGTGGCACGCTCCCTGCTCCTACGCCATGCACAAACCGCCTGGAACGCGGAGGGCCGCTGGCAGGGTCACGCCGACCCCCCTCTGTCACAGCTGGGAATATCGCAGTGCTCCTCGGTGGCCGAGGCGTTGCGCCACGAAAACTTCGACCTGATCGTCACCTCCGACCTCCTGCGCGCACGCACGAGCGGCGAACTTCTGGCCGCCTCCTGGGAGTGGCCTGTAGAGATCACCGTCGACCCGCTGCTGCGCGAACGGGACATCGGAGAGTGGAGCGCCCTGACAACCGCCGAGATAAGGGCGAGATGGCCAGAGGAGTTCGCTGCGTTCACTTCCGATGAGGGAGCGACGTCACCCGGAGGCGAGCCACTCGAGGATTTCGACGCTCGTACGCTGAGCGCTCTGCGCCGGGTACGCGAGATCATCGCGCAGGCCGGACGCAAGCGGGCGTTGGTAGTGACCCACGGCGGCGTGCTCCGCTCGCTACGACGTAGGTCCGGCATGGCCCACGCGCCAGTAGGGCACCTATCGGGCGGATGGGTAGACCTGGACAGCGAGTTCATTCTCTCGGACTGGGTCGAGCTCTGCGACCGGACCGACGGCGAGCCGGGCCACCTCTTCAATGGCGGGCGGGCTCAGCACAAGCCGGTAACAGGTGGCGCCGAACAGGGGTCTCACACCGCGTGCCTTTAGACGCTACGACTCGGACGACCGTGCTTTCCCTGCGAGCCGGCGTACCGGGCGGTACTCGCGCCGGCCTCACCCGCTTGGAGCCGTCGGGCCGTAGGGTAGTTTCTGTCAGCCTTGACGCTGGCGTCCGACGCGGAGCCCTGTCGAACTCGGACAGCGAGACGGTCGCAGCAGGCGCCGCGATGGCGCTCCAGCAGCGCCTTCCCCTCGTGGTCGTGCTCGCATCCTCGGGAGCGGACGTCTTCGAAGGTGTCGCGTCGCTCGACGGCTGGGGGCGGGCGGCGCAGGCTATGGCGTCGTGTTCGGGGATCGTGCCTGTAGTCGTGGTCTCCTACGGTCTCGCGCTGTCGGGACCGGCCTTGCTGCTCGGTCTCGCGGACGTTGTGGTCATGACCACCGAGGCGGTCGCCTACGTCTCGGGCCCGGCCGCGGTGGCACAGCTCACCGGCCAGCACGTGACTTCCGACCAGCTCGGAGGCCAAGGTGTGCACTCCCGCCAGTCGGGGGTGGCGGCACTCGTCGCCGACGACGTCGACAGCGCCCTGGACGCCGTGGACTGCCTCCTGGCTTACCTACCGGATCACGTCGACGAAGTGCCCCCACGCCAAGCTACGCAGGACCCGGCGGGGCGTCCGACACCACAGCTACGGGACCTGCTGCCGGCGAGCCCGACCGGCTCCTACGACGTCAGGCGGGTCGTGGAGGCCTTGGCCGACGACGGGGAGTTCCTCGAGCTGCGCGCACGCTGGGCGCCCCAACTGGTGACGGCTCTTTGCCACGTGGACGGACGGCCGGTAGGGGTAGTGGCGAACCAGCCGCAGTCGATGGCCGGAACACTCGACATCGCGGCATCACAAAAAGGGGCTCGTTTCGTGGCTTTCTGCGACGCTTTCAACCTGCCGCTGCTCACGCTGGTCGACACGCCAGGTTTCATGCCCGGCAAGGACCTCGAGTGGCGAGGCATGATCCGTCACGGCGCTCAGCTGGTGTTCTCCTACGCGCAGGCGACGGTGCCCCGGGTGTGCCTGATCCTGCGTAAGGCTTTCGGCGGGGCGTACATCGTCATGGACTCCAAAGGCATGGGTAACGACGTCTGCCTGGCGTGGCCGTCCGCCCAGGTCGCAGTCATGGGAGCAGCAGGGGCTGTCCAGATCTTGCACCGGCGGGAGGACGCAGCGACGCAGGCACGCCTCGCGGTGGACTACGAGGAGGCCTACCTCAATCCGTACGTCGCCGCCGAGCGCGGCTTCGTCGACTCGGTGATCGATCCTGCGGACACGCGAGGTGCCGTCGCACGCGCTTTGGAGATGCTTTCCACCAAGCGGGAGCGTCTAGCGGCCCGCAAGCACGCTAACGGGCCCTTGTAGGGCTACCGATGGCGCAGGGGCCCAGGCAGGCTGCCCAGATGGGGCTCAGGTGAGCCCGACGTCTTGAAGCACCTCGCCGGCGCTGCCGACGACCCCTGCATAGAAGGGTCCGAACTCGCCGTAGAGGGCGGAAGCCTCGTCGAAGCGCATCGCGTAGACGGTCTCTTTGAGGTCGTCGGGGTGCACCCCGAAGAGGGTAACTCCCCATTCGAAGTCATCGAGGCCGGCCGAGCCGGTGACGAGCTGCAGGACTCGACCCGCGAAGCGCCGTCCCGAGGTGCCGTGCTCGATCATGAGCCGCTTGCGCTCCTCGAAGTCGAGACGGTACCAGTTGTCGCCCTCCCCTCGTCGTTTGGACATCGGGTAGAAACAGATGGCTCGCTTGCCCTCGGGGGGGAGCTTTGGCTCGAGACGTGCACGAAGGTGCTCCTCCGGCATACCCTTCGCGTACTCTGACACTTCGGTCAGTGAGACGTACGAGTCGGCCACGACGAGACCCGCAAGCTGAAGGGCAGTCTGGAAGCGCCTCAGTGTCACGAGGTCGGGCCCGATAGCCAAGAACCCGACGTCCGCTTTGTGGCCCAGCACTGAGAAGCAAACGACCTGGTGGTCGCCGTGCGCGTCCGGTCCGCCCGAACCAGCCTCGCCAGTCTGCTTGACCGCAGCTATTACCGCCTGCGCGTCGCTGTCGGGGCCTACTTTGCAGAACAGGTGTAGAACACACCAGCCGACCGATGGTCTCAGCGTCTCGCTCATGCCACCAATCTAGGGAAAGCTTCTGGCCTTTCCCTCCCCAACCGCAGGAAAGCATCCGAAAGAGCGCAACCCTGCTAAGCGAAAGAGCCGGACCCGTCCAGACCGAGCTGACCGTTCCCTAAAGCTCAGATCTCAAGCAAGCTCAAGGGAAATCAGATCGGGTTCGGCGCAGGTCCGGCCCTTTTCGAAACTACTTCAGCGGAGCCTGAGCGGCTCCGTCTCGGAGCGACGGTCTAGAAGTCGTCCATTCCGCCGCCCGGCATCGCTGGGGCGTCCTTCTCCGGCTTGTCGACTATTACCGCTTCGGTGGTCAGGAACAAAGCGGCAATCGACGCTGCGTTCTGCAGCGCAGAGCGGGTCACCTTGCCGGCATCGATCACGCCAGCAGCGAAGAGGTCCTCGTACTCGCCGGTGGCGGCGTTGAGGCCGTCAGCCGGGTTGGTGAGAGCCTTGACCTTTTCTACGACGACCCCGCCCTCAAGTCCGGCGTTGATCGCGATTTGCTTTAAGGGCTCTTCCACGGCGCGGGCTACGATACGAGCTCCTGTAGCCTCGTCGCCTTCGAGCTTTTGAGCCCGATCCAGGATCGCCGCTTGCGAACGCAGCAGAGCGACGCCACCGCCGGGCACCACGCCTTCCTCGACAGCAGCCTTCGTAGTAGACACTGCGTCTTCGATGCGGTGCTTCTTCTCCTTGAGCTCTACCTCGGTGGCAGCCCCGACCTTGATCACTGCGACCCCTCCGGACAGCTTCGCGAGGCGCTCCTGGAGCTTCTCGCGGTCGTAGTCGGAGTCGGTGTTGTCGATCTCGGTCTTGATTTGGCTGATCCGGCCCTTGATGTCGGCCTCGTCGCCGGCACCCTCCACGATGGTCGTCTCGTCCTTGGTGACGACCACCTTGCGGGCACGGCCGAGCAGGTCGAGAGTCGTGTTCTCGAGCTTCAGGCCGACCTCCTCGGTCACTACCTGGCCGCCGGTCAGGATCGCGATGTCCTGCAGCATCGCCTTTCGGCGCTCGCCAAAGCCAGGGGCCTTGATAGCGACGCTCTTGAAGGTGCCGCGGATCTTGTTGACGACCAGCGTCGCCAAAGCTTCACCTTCTACGTCCTCGGCGATGATCACCAACGGACGGGCCGACTGCATGACCTTCTCCAACAGCGGAAGCAGGTCGCGTACAGCGGAAATCTTGGAGCCTACGAGCAGAATGTAGGCGTCCTCGAGGACTGCCTCCATGCGCTCGGTGTCGGTCGCGAAATACGGGGCAATGTAGCCCTTGTCGAATCGCATACCCTCGACGAGCTCGAGGTCCATCCCGAAGGTCTGGGACTCCTCAACGGTGATGACCCCGTCCTTGCCGACCTTGCTGATCGCCTCCGAGATGAGGTCGCCAATCTCGGTGTCGGCAGCCGAGATAGACGCCACCTGGGAGATCTGCTCCCGGGTTTCGGTCTCCCGGGAAATAGCCTTCAGAGAAGCGGTGGCTGCCTCCACCGCAGCCTCGATGCCCTTCTTCAGCGACATCGGGTTGGCGCCAGCGGCCACGTTGCGCAGGCCCTCACGCACGAGCGCCCAGGCGAGAACAGTGGCGGTCGTCGTGCCGTCACCGGCGACGTCGTCGGTCTTCTTGGCGACCTCTTTGACAAGTTCAGCCCCTATCTTCTCGTAGGGGTCTTCGAGCTCGATCTCCTTGGCGATCGAGACGCCGTCGTTAGTAATGGTGGGAGCACCCCACTTCTTCTCCAGGACCACGTTACGTCCCTTGGGTCCTAGGGTGACCCGCACAGCGTCGGCGAGCTGGTTCATCCCACTCTCTAGTGCACGTCGTGCGTTTTCGTCAAAAGCAATCAGCTTGGGCATCGGTGTCTTGATCCCTCCGTTGGGTCAACCTGGTCTAGTACTTGTTAGCACTCTCATGAGTCGAGTGCTAACAGTTAACCGCCTCCGGCGGGCTAATGCAACACAGGGCGCCGATCTTGAAGAAAAAAATCTGCGTTTCGACTCAGCCGCCGGCCACAGCGGGAACGATCGACACGGTCGAGTTGTCCGCGACGGGGGTGTCAAGACCCTCGAGAAAGCGGATGTCCTCGTCAGCGACGAACACGTTCACGAAGCGGCGAAGCTCCCCGGTCTCGTCGAAGATCCGCTCCGAGAAACCGGGGTGGGCGGCTTCGAGTCCGGCGAGGGCCGAGCCGACAGTGCCCGCTTCGACCTGAACCGTGGCGTTGCCGCCGGCAAGTGGACGAAGCTGGGTGGGGATGCGAATCGTTACAGACATGTTCAGGCCTCCGTGGGTATGTCTACAGCCGCAGCGAATGCGTCAAGTGTCGGTGCGATGGTGGCAGTCGGCCGGCAGTACGGAGCGACCGCGTCAATAGTCTTTAGTCCGTTGCCGGTCACGAGGGCTACGACCCGTTCGTCTGGGCGGACCACTCCGTCATTGACCAGCTGGATGAGCGAGGCGACCGTCACACCGCCTGCCGTCTCGGCGAAAATCCCCTCGGTTCGCGCGAGGAGGCGGATAGCGTCGACTATCTCGTCGTCGCTCACCGACCCGAAGCCGCCACCAGAACTCCGCACTGCATCGATGGCGTAGGAGCCGTCGGCTGGGTTGCCGATCGCAAGCGACTTTGCGATCGTGTCCGGTTTAACCGGTTTCACGACGTTTCGCCCTGCGGCGAAAGCCGACGCCACCGGAGAGCATCCGGTCGCTTGGGCTCCTGACACCTTGACGTGGGACTCCTCGTCGAGCAGGCCGACCTCCCAGAACTCCTTGAAGCCTTTCGCTACCTTAGTGAGCTGGCTTCCCGAGCCGACCGGGACGACCACGTGGTCCGGTGCCTGCCAGCCGAGTTGCTCGGCAATCTCGAACGCAAGGGTCTTGGAGCCCTCAGCGTAGTATGTACGAACGTTGACGTTCACGAAGGCCCACGAGGGGTGCTCCCCCGCCAACTCGGCGCAGAGCCGGTTGACATCGTCGTAGTTGCCGTCGACGGCTATGAGTCGACCTCCGAAGACCGCTGTCGTAACGACTTTTGCGGGTTCGAGGTTCGAGGGGATGAACACGACCGATTCCATTCCCGCCTGGGCGGCGTGAGCGGCCACCGAGTTGGCTAGGTTGCCGGTTGAGGCGCACGCCGCCACCTTGAAGCCGAGCTCCTGGGCTTTGGTCAGAGCCACCGATACGACCCTATCTTTGAAGGAGCCTGTCGGGTTGAGCGTGTCGTTTTTTATCCACAGCTCTCCCAGGCCGAGTTCTGCTGCGAGTCGATCCGCCCGCACGAGCGGGGTGAAACCCGCTCCTAGACTCACTGCTCCTTCGGCCGACGCCGGCAGCAAGTCGGCGTAACGCCAGATAGAGAGCGGGCCGGCGGCTATTTTTTCTCGGCTGATCGAAGCAGCCACCGCTTCGTAGTCGTATACGACCTCGAGCGGGCCGAAGCACCACTCGCACACGTGCAAGGCTGCGGCCGGGTAAGCGCGATGACATTCCCGGCATCGCAAACCGTCTACGTAAGGCACTGCTTTCCTCCTGTGCGGCGTCATCGAACCGGGCATTGGCACCTAACCCCCGCAAGGGGAAGCTGGTTGCCGCGGCTTCACAGGGCCCGTCCCTCTGCCGCTCTGGATGATGTTGCCTCAAACTATAGCGCACCCAGACGACCTTCCACGACGCCGTCGCGCAAAGCTCCGGCGGTTCGTGAAGTCACCCCGACGATGGCAGGATGTTCGAAGTGCGCCGCAGCTACACATCGTCGGAATTTCCCGCTGAACGGGTTCGCACCGCAAAGCGTGGGCGAACTGTGTCGGTTTGCATACCAGCCCGCAACGAGGCGGGGAGCGTCGCCTCGGTAGTCAGCGTGATCGTCGAGGACCTCATGCGCACTACATGTATCGTAGACGAGCTCATTGTTTTAGATGATTACTCGACTGACGACACGGCGTCTGTCGCAGCCGCCGCCGGGGCAACGGTCGTGCGCTCGTCCGGACTGCTCTCAGACGTCGAAGGCCCCGGAAAGGGCCAGGCGATGTGGAAGGCCCTGCAGGCCAGCAGCGGCGAGTTCGTCGTGTACTGCGACGCCGACGTCGTGAACTTCGACGCTGGATTCGTCCTCGGGCTGCTAGGCCCTCTTTTGGTTCGCGACGACGTAGCTTTCGTCAAGGGTTTCTACGACAGGCCGCTCGACGGGGCCTCGACAGGAGGCGGGAGGGTCACCGAGCTGATGGCCCGCCCGCTCATCACGGTCCTGTACCCACACCTTGGCGACCTCGCCCAGCCGCTGTCCGGGGAGTGCGCGGCCAGGCGCGACGTCTTGGAGGCCGTTCCTTTCGCTGGGGGTTACGCCGTCGACCTGGGACTTCTGATCGACGTCACAGCCCGTTTCGGTAACACGAGCCTCGTTCAGTGCGACCTCGGAAGCCGCGTCCACCGCAACCGTCCCCTGTCCCAGCTCGGCCCCCAGGCCCTGGCTGTCCTCCAGTTGGCCCTGGCCCGCTCCAGCCCCACCATCCCTCCTGAAATCGGACCAGGCTGCGCGCACGTTCTCAGCATGCCGGGCGTCGAACCGGCTCTCGTCGAACTGGTAGAACTCCCGGCAGTGTCGCAAGTGCCGGCGAGCCGCCTGACGGCGTGATACGGACCGCGTCGGGACCTGACGTGCTATGAGCAGGTTGGCAGTCGCTATGGACCTGACCCCGCTGCTCAGCTTCCGGACCGGGATAGGCCTGTCCGTGGCGGGAATGTGGGCGGGCCTGCAATCCATGGCAGACGGGCCGGAGATGAGCGCTTACGCGCTTGGGCTTCGCAGCGGCTCGACCTCCGAAGGGCTACCCGCCACTCTGCGGCGCATCAGGATACCCGCCAGGGTGGCCGTTGAAGCATGGAGCCGTTTCGACCATCCACGGATCGACCGCTGGCTGGGTGACGTCGCCGTGCTCCACACCACAAACTATGTGACACCGCCGAGCAGCCACCCTACGGTCATGACCGTCAACGATTTGAGCTTCGTGTACGACCCTCCTGGCGACCCGGTGGTCGCGACGTTCCAGCCGATGCTGCGCCGCGCCGTAGACCGCGGCGCTCACATCCACGTCACGACGCGGCAGGTGGCAGCCGAGGTGGAGGACGTCCTCGGACCCGGCCTAGCCGCATCCGGCCGAATCACCGTGGTGGCTTTCGGCATACCACCCACCGACTCCACACAGGCCGCCGACTCCACACAGGCTGGCAAGCACTCCTTCGACGACTTGGTGGCCGGTAGACCATATGTGTTGTTCATCGGCACCGACGAGCCCCGCAAGAACATCCCGTTGCTGGTCGAAGCTTTCGGGGAGGTCTCAGCCGAGGTACCCGACCTCCTTCTCCTCATCGCCGGCCGACCGACCGAGCACACCGGACGCACGCAAGCGGCGATCAGCGCGCTGGCACCCGATGCCGCGTCGAGAGTAATGAGGCTCGGGCCTGTCGACGACGCGACCCGGGCCCGGCTGCTCGCAGGAGCGTGGGTCATGGCCTACCCGTCGCGCTACGAGGGGTTCGGCTTCCCGGTCCTAGAGGCGATGCGCGCGGGCGTGCCGGTCGTCGCGGCCGACGTGGCCGTACTGCGAGAGGTGGCCGGCCACGCCGCCCTGTTCGCCGATCCGAGCGACGCCTCCTCCCTGGCTGCGGCTCTACGCGTCGCAGCGACGGACGGGCATCAGCGCGAGGCGCTGATCCTGTCTGGTAAGGCCAGGGCGGCCAGCTTCACGTGGGAAGCGACCGCTGCCGGACTCGCTGCGCTCTACAACCAGGCGGCCGGTTCGGCCGGCCCCCGAAAGGTCGGGAGACGCCCGTGAAGCTCGACGTGGTCCACTTCGCGCGGCGCCCGCAGGCCGGCCAGCACAGCATCGAGAAGGTCTTCGAAGTGGTCCGCCGAGAGCTCCCGGAACGTTTCCGGTTGGTGACGGTAACATCGGGCTACTACAGCAAAGGCGTGCGCCAGCGAGCGGCGACGGTCCTCGAGGCCCGCCGGATCGCCACGCCCATAGTCCACATCCTCGGGGATATCACCTACGCGGCCCTCGCAAGGCCTCCAACGTCGACCGTGGTCACCATCCACGACGCCGAGTTCCTCCGACGGGGGTCGCCGGCGAAGAACCTCGCCTACTCGTGGCTGTGGCTGCGCCTTCCGGCGCGCCACGCCGCCGTGGTTACCGTACCGAGCGCCGCAACCCTTCGCGAGCTCGAGGCTTGCGGCGCAAGCGAGACGTCGAGCCTGCGGTTGATCCCTCATCCCGTGAGCGACGCTTTCTTTACTTCTCGGGAGCGACACCGACCTCTCGACACTGCTGCACGCCCTAGGGTGCTGGTAGTGGGGACCGCTCCCAACAAGAACCTCCCCGCCCTCGCGAAGGCTCTCGACGGTAGCGGCGCCGAGGTCGTCGTCGTCGGCCGGCTCGAAGCTGCGCAGAGAAGTGCGTTCGCGGCGGCCAGGGTGATAGTTCGTGAGATGGGAACGCTCCCCGACGAGGCCATGCCCGAGGTCTACAAGGATGCCGACGTGCTCGCCTTCGTTTCGACTACTGAGGGGTTCGGGGTTCCCATCCTCGAAGCGCAGGCATCGGGACTCGCGGTGGTGACCTCGGACCTCGAACCCCACCGGGACGTGGCAGGGGGAGCCGCAAGGCTCGTCGACCCGCACGACCCGGGGTCGATAAGGGCAGGCCTGGACGCCGTCCTCGCCGACGACCACTACCGCACGCATCTCGTCGAGGCTGGCCTTCGCAACGCCAAGGCCTTCTCGCCGGCGCGAATAGCCTCGTTGTACGCTGACGTCTACGACGAGGTGGCGCAGCTGCGACATCCCGACCGCTACGGTTTGTCGTGAGCGGCGCGTAGCCCCCCGCTAGGACCGCGTAGCCCCCCGCTAGGACATAGTGTGTTGCGGTAAGTAGACAAAGAGACAAGGGAGGGCGTTGCAATGCCGAGCGGTTCAATCCTGGGCAACCGTGTGGTCCGTCTGGAAGACCCCACGTTGCTCACCGGTGCGGGCAAGTACGTGGACGACCTCGTCGCCACCGGAACCACCCACATCGCTTTCGTCCGATCGTCAGTCGCTCACGGGACGATCCGCTCGGTGGACGTGGAGGAAGCCCGGTCGATGCCCGGCGTCGTCGCCGTCTACCACGCCGGGGGTGACGACCTGGGCCTGGCACCTTTCCAAGGTTTCCCGATGTTGCCAGATACCTTCAACCGTCCGGTCTTCGCACGGGAAACGGTCCGCTTCGTCGGAGACGTTATTGCGGCGGTGGTCGCCGAGACCGCAGCCCAGGCCGAGGACGCGGCGGGTGCGGTCGTCGTGGACATCGACGCGCTGCCGGCGATCGTAAAAGCGTCCGACGGTCTCGCGACGGACGCCCCTCAGCTTTTCCCCGAAGCCGGCAGCAACGTGTGCTTCGCGACCAGCCAGGGTGCCGACGAGGACCCGCTGACCGAAGCCGACGTGGTAGCGGAGGTGCGGATGGTCAGCCAGCGCCTTGCCGGAGCGCCGATGGAACCGAACGGCTGCCTGGCCGTCCCCGGGGAGCCTGACGGCGGTATCACCTGCTGGATCTCCCATCAAGCCCCCCACTCGGTCCACCCGGCGATCGCCGCAGCGGTCGGCTTGGACCCCGCCCTGGTGCGCGTCGTGTGCCCCTGGGTGGGTGGAGGCTTCGGACCCAAAGCGGCCATGTACGTCGAGTACCTGGTCACTGCTGTCGCTGCGGCTCACCTCGGACGTCCTGTCAAGTGGGTGGAGACCCGCTCGGAGGACATGATCACCCTCGTGCACGGCCGTGACTACGAGATGACTGCGAAGCTCGGCCTGACCTCGGACGGCCGGATCGTCGGCCTCGACGCTAGTGTCGTCGCCAACGCCGGCGCCTACCCAGCGCTCGGCGCGGTCCTGCCGATGCTCACCCAGATGATGATCGTCGGCGTCTACGACATACCCAAGGTTCGTTTTCAGGGTACTACCGTAGTGACCAACACGACCCCGATCGGCGCGTACCGCGGGGCCGGCCGGCCTGAAGCGACCCAGCTCATAGAGCGTGTCATGGACGTCGCAGCCGACCGGCTCGGCATAGACCCAGCGGAGCTGCGACGCCGGAACTTCTTGGACCCAGCCTCGTTCCCGCTGACCACCACCAGCGGTGGGGCGTACGACTCGGGCGAGTACGCCAAAGCCCTCGACGCGGCACTCCAAGCGTCCGGCTACAAAGAGCTGCGCGAGGAGCAGGCCCGCAGGCGCAAGTCGGCTGACCGGGTTCAGCTCGGAATCGGAGTTTCAGCTTACGTGGAGGTGACCGCACCCCTCGGCCTCCACGTCGAGTACGGCGCTGTGGAAGTCCACGAAGACGGGACGGCGTCGATGGCCGTAGGCACGAGCGTCCACGGCCAGGGCCACCACACCGCTTTCGCGATGGTCGCCAGCGACGTTCTCGGCATCCCCATGGAACGTATCCGGCTGGTCAACTCCGACACGGCTGCTGTACCTCACGGCTCTGGCACGATGGGCTCCCGGTCTTTGCAGACCGCCGGTAACGCAGTCCGGGCAGCGTCGATCGAGGTGCTCGGACGTGCCCGCCAGATCGCGGCGCACCTGCTGGAGGCCAGCCCCGACGACATCGTCGTCGGGTTGGAGGGCCTTCACGTGGCTGGCGTGCCCAACACTTCGGTCGGCTGGTCGGACCTCGCTTCGGCCTCCAGGGACGCTTCGAGACTTCCCGAAGGCCTAGAAGCGGGCCCGTTGCGTCACGAAGGGGACTTCGACGGAGGGAACTCCACGTTCCCGTTCGGCGCGCACGTTTCGGTCGTCGAGGTCGACACCGAGACGGGGGGCGTCCGGATGCGCCGCCATATCGCCGTGGACGACTGCGGGAGAATCCTCAACCCGCTGCTGGTGAACGGTCAGCAGCACGGTGGCATAGCCCAAGGTGCCGCCCAGGCTTTATTCGAGTGGTTCCAGTACGACGAGGATGGCAACCCGCTTACGGCGACTTTGATGGACTATCTGGTCCCGGCGGCGTCCGAACTTCCGAGCTTCGAGGTCTCCAACACCGAGACGGACAGTCCCCGCAACCCTCTGGGGGCCAAAGGCATCGGCGAGTCGGGCACGATCGGCTCGACGCCAGCTATCCAAAACGCCGTCGTCGACGCCCTGTCCTATCTCGGGATCGACCATCTCGACATGCCGTGCACCCCGGAAAGGGTGTGGAAGGCGATCCAGGCTCATACTGTCGCCACCTCCTGACCCGGGAGGCGCTGCTGCTCTCAGCCGGCATTGCCGGCTGAGAGCAGCAGCCTGTGGGCGACCTCCCTTAAGGATCCCAGCGTGTCGCTAAAAGCTCGTTCCTCTCCTACCTCCTCCACAAGCGAGTAAGAGTCGCCGTCGAAACCGGCGTCTCGCGGGTTGGCCCCGACGTCTCCAGCGATCACCGCGCAGCGCACCCCGAGATCCGTCGCCAGACCCAGCACGCCTCCGACGGTTTTGCCCTCGAAGGAGGCTTCGTCGACGAAACCCTCCCCGGTTATCACCATATCGGCTCCTTCCATCCGACAGGCCAACTCCACCCGTTCAGCTACAAGCTCGAAACCACTGGTTAGGGTCGCTCCGATAGCTGCCAGGCCTCCAGCCAGACCTCCTGCCGCTCCGGCACCTTGAAGGCCTGACACGTCGACGCCGTAGCGTTCCGCGTAGATCTGCACCAGCCGCTCCAGCCTGCGGGTCAGGAGCCGAACCTGCGCAGGGCTCGCACCCTTCTGAGGGGCGAAGAGGCTAGCGGCGTCCACAAACCGGGTACGGACGTCACAGGCGACCTCGATGCGTAACCCGGCGAGCCTTCCGAGCGGTTCAAGGGCTTCGATAGCGCCCAGGCCACCGTCGGTGGTCGCTGAACCGCCCATCCCCACCAGCACCCGGCGGACTCCAGCGCTGGCCGCCGCAACGATCATCTCCCCGACACCGACCGAGGACGCGCTCACCGGATCGTTGTTGTCGGGACCGCCAACCAGGGACAAGCCGGCCACCATCGCCATCTCGACCGCTGCCGTCGCCCCTTGGTCAAGTTCATACCAGGCGGCGTCGACGCTCGCCCCGAGCGGCCCGTGCACCGATACCGGCCGGGGCCGCCCTCCGAGCACCGAGCAGAACCCTTCCCCCCCGTCGGACATGGGGGCCACGTCGGTCTCCCATCCAAGCTCAAAAGCCGCTGACGCTACCGCGTCGGCGGCTTCCAATGCCGTGGCGCTACCCCTGAACTTGTCGGGGGCTATCACGACTCGAGGCATCCCCCATGGTGCCCTATTCCTGCGGGTCGCGCCCGTCGGCGACCCCATCCAGCCTCACAGAGGATTGCTGCTGGCTTCGCGCGCCGTAAGCGACCCGCCGGCTCGGGTAGGGTCGAAGCGATGGATGAAGGCGCAGACGCGCTCCTCGTGGTCTCCAACCGGGGACCGGTGGGTTTCGAGTGGGACGCCGCAACCGGCGGGCTTCAAGCTAAGAGGGCGGCGGGCGGGCTGGTCAACACGCTTGGGCCGGGCGCCCACCGCTACGGGGCGCGCTGGCTGGCGGCATCAACCAGCGCGGCTGACATGCGCCCCGAAGCGGCCCAGCTCCTAGCGAACGAGAGGATCGGATTCTGGCCTGTCAGCGTCGAACCCGAGATGTACCGGTCGTACTACGACATCGTCTCCAACCAGACCCTGTGGTTCTGCCTGCACGGCCTTTGGGATTCACCCCGCCGTCCACGCTTCGACCGGCACTGGTGGCGGGCCTGGGAATCCTACAAGCGGGTGAACGAGCTTTTCGCTGGCGAAGTGGACAGGGCCGCTCCGCTTGGCGCGACCGTCTTGGTGCAGGACTATCAGCTCGCCTTGACGCCGGCTATGGTCGCTAAGCAACGGCCCGACCTTAGGCTCTGCAGTTTCGTACACACCCCCTGGTGCTCCCCCGACGAGCTTTCGGCTCTTCCCGACGAGGTGGCCGCGACTGTACTGGAAGGGCTTGCCGGGGGCGGCCCCGTTGGATTCCACTCCGAGAGGTGGGCAGGGGCTTTCCGGGCGTGCGTCGAAGCTGCGCTGGCACGGCCGGCCGATACGTTCGTGGCGACCGCCGCCGTGGACACCGAAGACCTGGCAACGGTCGCTGCATCGGACGCGTGCGAATCGGAGCTCCGCAAGCTCCGCTCCGCGGTCGGGGATCGCCAGCTGATTGTCCGGGTCGACCGCCTAGAGCTGTCCAAGAACGTCCTGCGAGGATTCTGGGCGTACGAGGAGCTTCTCGAGGTGAGGCCGGATCTGAGAGGCAGGGTAGTTTTCGCCGCATTGGTATACCCATCCCGGGTCGGCCTCGCCGAGTACCAGGCCTATGGCCAGGAGGTGCTCTCGCTTGCATCCCGCATCAACGCTCGCTGGGGCACGTCTGACTGGACACCTATCCTCGTGCAGCCAGAGGACAACTATCCGCGTTCGGTCGCCGCGCTTCGCAGCTACGACGTGCTCCTGGTGAACCCGCTCCGCGACGGGCTGAACCTCGTCGCCAAGGAAGGACCCTCGGTCAACGAGCGGGACGGGGTGCTGGTGCTGAGCACCCAGGCCGGTGCCTCGGTGGAGCTTGGCGACGCTGCGATCAGCGTGAACCCCTTCGACGTCTCCGCCACTGCGAACGCGCTGGCGGAGGCATTGAACCTGCCCAGCTATCAGCGTCGCCTCACGGCCGGGCGCCTTCGCGCAGCGGCGGCAAAGCGCACCCCCTACGACTGGTTCGACGACCTGGTGGCCGCAGCTCGACGCGATCGGAGGCCCTCCAGCCCGTGACGCCCGACCGGCTCAGCGCCAGTACAGGCAAGTTGATTCGAGTTTAGTCAGCGAAACGAGTTGGCCAGCCGTCTGAGCATCCCAACCACCTCGCCCGGGCCGTCGAGGACCACATCGGCTCTGCAGAGCAGTTCGGCAGGGGCTTCTTCGCTTCTCACCGCCACTTTGAGCGTGACGACTCCGAGAGTTCGACGGCGCTCTAACTCCGCGAAGGCGGGCAGGTCGCCGGTGTCGTCCCCAGCGAAGATCAGGGCGCCGAGCCCTTCGGACAACTCCGCTACGACTGTTCCCTTGTCGACCCCGACGGGCGGTGTCAGTTCTACCGACATCTTGCCGGCATGGACCGCCAAACCTTCCTCCCCGGCGAGGGTCAGGGCCATGGTGCGGACCTTAGCTTCTTCGGAGGGTACAGCGCGGTAGTGCAAGGCGACGGTGAGACCTTTGCGTTCGACCAGCATGCCGGCAATCCCAGCCTCTTGCGCCCTGCGCGCAGCGTTCTCGACCACCCCGCCCCAGTCGATGCCTCCCAGCGGGTCCACTCCCCCGGCTTCCCTGGCCGTCCGAGGCAGGCGAGTGACAGCCCGGTTGTTGGTGCGATCCCAGCTTTCGAGGCCGTAAAGGCCGATCAGTTCGCTGGCACCGGAATCCCCGAGCCGACTTGCAAGGTAGGACGCCGGTCGCCCGGAGACCACTGCGACCCGACCGAGGCGCTGCGCCAGAGCCGCTAAGACCTCGCCTGCGCCGGCGACCGGAGTCGCATCGCTCGGATCGTCCACGATCCGAGCGAGGGTACCGTCGAAGTCGGCAAAGATCCCCACCGCTTGAGGCCTCCCGGCGGCGTGGACCAGCCAAGCCGCCAGACGCGAGTCGGCGTCACCCGCCGACCAGCCCGATTCGACTTGTCCCTCAGGTCTGTCTGGACGCTCAGGTATGTCGGGCCCCAAGGACGAGATCAGCGCGGGCTCTCAGGCCCCGGCAACCAGGTTAGGGCCAATGACCAGCACCAGGTTCGCCGTCGAGCGCTCGGTGGAGGGGATCGGGGCGCTCGCCGGGGGAGGGACGGTCGTGTCGACAGCTGTCGAGGCGAGGCCGATCTCCTGCGCGAGCACGTTCGCTTCAGGTACGTAGCCGGGCGTGAGGACGTATATGACCGACGTCGCCACCTTCGAGGTGGCATTGTCTGGTAGTTCGGTCAGGTACCCGTACCCTGCTTTGAGCTTCGCTGACCACTGAGTGGCCAGTTCGCCCACGAGCACCCCGTTCAAAACCTGGACCTTGACCTGGCTGGGCGGAACCGTGGTAGTCGTCGTGGTCGGCGCCGGGACGGTAGTCGTAGTCGACGCCACTGTCTTAGGTTTGGTTACGGCTGTGGCGGTCGCGTGCGTCGTCCCGCCCGACTTGCTCAGCACAAGAATCCCGACGATCAGCAGCACCGCTACCAGCACCAAGCCGGCAGCGGAGCTAGCACCCGCTTCGGGTTGGTTGCGACCGGCGCCCATTCGCCTGCTCACTAGTGTTTCCTCCCTCGGTCGCTTCTACACTCGGCTTTTACTCCACGGCGGTCGCCCGGTTCCCGGAGGAGTCTCCCGTCCAGCGGGAGGTCCTTTCAGGGCTTCTACCTAGTGTATTCGACACGACGAGCGGCGCGTACCCGCCCAGAGCTCGCGAACCGCTCGCTAGCCATAGCGGGCACGAGCGACACTCGCGCCAACGCACTAGCGCTGCAGGTAGCGGGCGAAGAAGTCCAAGGTTCGGGGCCACGCTTGGAGAGCCGACGCCTCGTCGTACATAGACGGCGCGTCGCGGTTGCTAAAAGCATGGCCGGCGTCGTAGCGATAGAACTCCAGTCCTGGCTTACCTGATACCGCCCGCTCCACCTCGTCGATCTTCTCTAGGGGAATGTAGGGATCCCTCGTCCCGTAATGGAACAGGATCGGCGCCTCTATGGCGGCTGCCTGGCCCAGCATGTCGTTGATCGCAGACCCGTAGTAACAGACTGTCGCATCCGGGCCACGACCGTCGACCCGGCTAGTGGTGGCCGCGGCGAACGCCAAGCCCCCGCCAAGACAAAAGCCGATCGCGCCAACTGTCCCTGTGCATTCGGACATTGAGAGGATATGGGCGTGGGTGGCCTGGATGTCCGCCTGCGCTGCTGACGGATCGAACTTCGCCATCACCGCAAAGGCGTCGGCCATTCCGGCCTCGTCATTGCGCTCGAAGCGGCGCTCGACTCGCCAGAACATATCTGGAACGAGAACGAGGTATCCGGCTTCGGCGAGGCGTGAGGCAAGGTCTCGCATGTTGTCGTTGATGCCGAAGATCTCCTGGAACAACATGATCCCTGGCCCGCGGCCACCGTCGGGAACGGCGCAGAACGCTTCGAAGTGCTCTCCGCCAGTGGGGACTAGCTCGTACCTTGTTGTAACCGTCACAACCCAACCCTACCCCGCTATCGGGCATTACGGACCCGTCACGAGCGTCTAGCGCAGTCAGGCAACCGTCTTACGACAAGACCAACTGACAGTCCGATTCGCGAAGTTCGCGCCAGCCGGGGCCGCAGGCCGCTTGTCCCCGCGACAGCCAAGCTCGTCACGTTCCGGCCTTAAGTCAACGGTTTCACCCCGACCCCGAACAGCAAGAGCGAACACACGTTCGATAAGAGTGCTAGATTGGGTCCTATGGAAAGCTTACGAATAGCACCGAGATCCCGCAGCGGTGGCGGCACCTAAGGTGGCGTTCGGTCAGCCGTCCGGCCCTCCTGCTACGTCTAGGCAGGTGCAGGTACTGCTCACGCTTGTTCAGGCCGCAGGACATCGTGACTTCAGGGACGCTCGCGGCCCGATGGGGTTCACTCAGCGGCAGGCCGGGGGCAGGTTCACGCGCGACGAAGCCGACGAGCTCATCAGACGGCTTCAAGACGCCGACTGCATTCCGGAGACCCCGGTTGCAACGCTACGCTTGCAGCGGTCCGCCCAAGAGCAGCTCTTGAGGAGACTCGACACCGAGCAGTTAGCCGCGGAGCTTCGCCGGCGAGGCTGGATGGTAATCGAACCCCTGACATCCTAAGCACGTGGATAGCAGAAGACCAAACTTCCCTCCAAAGAACCGCCCGTCACCGGCTCCAGACACGCCACGGCGGGGAACCTGACTCCCAGAGGCGTTCGAGCAGCTCCCTTTCGCGGGGAGTGTCCATCGGCTGCCAGAACCCGTCATGCACGTAAGCGGTGAGTTGACCAGCCTCGGCTAGAGCACTCAGCGGTTCGCGCTCGAGCATGAAGTCACCGTCGGCTGGGAACATTTCTAGCGCCTCCGCCTCGAAAACCATGAACCCTCCGTTGATAGCTCCGCTGCTCGTGAGAGGTTTCTCTTCGAAACGTGTCACCTCGGCGTCAGATCCCAATATGAGCTCACCGAAGCGGCTCGGAGGCCGCACCGCAGTGACCGTGGCGAGGCGACCCTGGCGAACGTGATGGTCGACGACGGCTGCGACGTCTATGTCACCGACGCAGTCGCCGTAGGTGACCATGAAGCGCTCTGCGCCTAGCTGGCGCGCCACCTGAGCCACTCGATTACCAGTCAGGGCGTCCCATCCCGTCTCCCTGCAGGTGATGCGCCAGTCGTAACAGTCCGACGGCCCAAGGATGTTCAAGCGGTCGGGCTGGGCGAGGTCGACCGTGAAATCGTGGTTCAAAGCCATGAAGTCCACGACGTAACGGCGGATTACATCCCCGAGCCAGCCCAACGCCAAGTAGAAGTCGGAATAGCCAAACGCCGAGTAGATGTGCATGATGTGCCAGAGAATCGGCCGGCCGCCAATCGGGACCATTGGCTTGGGGATAGTCGGATCGTATCCCGACATTCTCGTCCCTTTCCCTCCACACAGGATTATCGTAGGCGTCTTCGTCTCAGCCATGGTGGAGGGACCAGTCGTATCCAATCAAGTCGCTGCCCGGGTCCATTCGCTCTATTTCTTCAGCAGAGTGATGCACCGAAGCAAGGTTGGCGACGATTGATCTATCGCAACCCTCGCCCTTGAAACCATTCCAGACCATAGGAGGAACCGTCACCAGACAGTAGTTCAGTTCGCCGATGTGGTACTCGGCGGTCACTCCCCTAGTGGGAGACTCCGGCCGGTCGTCGAAGCACACGAGCTTGACCATCCCTAGGGGAACTGCGTAGTTCAATGTCATCTCTTTATGTCTGTGCCAGCCTTTGACCACCCCGGGATAAACCATCGAGAAGTAGATCTCCCCGAAGCGTTCGAACAGTGGACTGTCGTCGCGCAGCATGTGCAATATCGCCCCACGCTCGTCTGGAATACGTTTGAGAGGAGTAACGACGACACCTTCGATATCACTCACTACGCCATCCTCCGTTTTGGTTTCGGCACATCTGTAATGTTTCAGCGACGGCTGTGGCGAGAGGAACCTCGGCGGAGAGTCCGCTTGACGCAAGGCGGCTCGTGTCTATCCTGTACCGCTTGTCGACGGCCGCAGTCGGCACGGGACCGATCCGACCCTGTGGGCGATCCTGACCGTGGGACATCTGGGGGAAGCCTTCGTGCACCCCTATGATCTCGGGTCGTCCCATGCCCGCCTTTTCGGACTCCTCGGCGACGAGAGACGCCATCTCAGCGACGGTCATGGTCGAACCGGAAGCCAGGTTGTAAGTGCCAGCGTCAACACGCTCTGGGTAGCACGCAGCCACGACGATCCGCCCGACGTCTGATAAGGCAATGAAATCGCGCTGGCCTCCAGGAGTTCGCAGTTCCAGCGGTAGGCCCGCTGCGGCCCTACGACACAGGTCATTTGCCAGAAGGCTCCAACGGTCTATCGAACTGTCCGCGGGAGCACCAACAGCGTTGCTTAGGCGAAGCACGACCAAAGCCTCGTCTCCGACTGTCGAAGCGAGGAGGTGCTCGCAGGCGAGGCGGGTTATCGAATACACTGAGCGCGGCTTAGGGATCAGCTCTTCGCTTATTCCGGCTGTGCCGGCAAGCGCCGCTCCGTAGACGTGTATGGTCGAAACGTACACCAGCCTCGCTACGTTCTGCCTCCTGCAGGCTTCGCCTACCGCCCGCGCCAACCTTGCGGTCGCCGCAAGAGCACCGTCGGGATCATCCCGGCTGGCGATCTCGTTGGCTCCCGCCAAATGCACGACGGCATCCGCGCCTTCTACAGCTGCCTCCGCAGCAGCCACGAGATCGTCGCAGAGCAGTACCTCCCCCGGGAGCCAGGGACTCGGTCGGCGTGTCACGGGGCGGACCGTCGCGACGCGCGAAGCTGCGACCGTCACCGCAGCGCCCAGGTATCCTCCCGCCCCCGTCACGACTACCGTCGTCATGTTGGTCGAATGGCCGCCAGCTCCCGGCGGTACCAGAGAAGCGTTTCGGCCAGCGCTTCGTCCATGCTGTAGGCCGGCTCCCATCCAAGGACGCTGCGCGCCAGCGCCGACGACAGATACTGGTGGCGGATCTCGCCGGAGGCCTTCGACTCCACGATCGGCTCCAGGGACGTCCCTGCGACCGCCTGGATCCTACCGACCAAGTCGAGTACCGACATCGGCGATTCGCAGGAGAAGTTGAACGCCTTGGCGCGAAGCGACGGGTCCCCGGCGAGGCACTCGGCTAGTCGTAGGTAGGCGAGCGCAGCGTCCACGACGTAGATGTAGTCACGGGTGAGGGTACCGTCCGAGCGAATCAGCGGCCTGCGGCCTTCGATTACCGCCCTACAGACTCCCGGCACCAGCCGGTTCCAGTTGGAGTCGCCCGGACCGTAGAAGTTTCCAAAGCGCGTGGTCACCACAGGAAGGCCGAACGTAACACCGTAGGAGCGCGCCAGCAGGTCCGTGCACGCCTTGGACACGTCGTAGGGGTGCACGGCTTCGAGCGCCATATCCTCGTCGTAGGGCAGTGACTGCTGCTCCCCGTAGGCTTTGTCGCTGCTCGCTACTAGAACCTCCGTGACCGTCGGCGAACGACGTGCTGCCTCCAAAGCCGTCCAGGTCCCAGTTATGTTCGCTTCGAACGTCGACCCAGGGTTTCGGTTGGCAACCTCGACTTGGCTCTGAGCAGCCAGGTGGAAAAGTGTCTGAACCTGGTATTCGCCGAGCAGACGCTCCATGGTCCGCTGATCTTCGACGCTGCCATGGACCTCCCCCACCCGGCCAGTCCAACGGCCCGTAAGGCTCGAAGCCGGGACTGTATCCCTCACCAGGATCACAACCTCGGCGCCGAGATCCACAAGGTGGCCTACGAGATGGCTTCCGAGGAAGCCCGTCGCGCCGGTCACGGCTACCCTTCGGTGCGACCAGAAGTCTGTAGTTGGCGACCATCCAGCGACCATCCAGAAACCGTCCCGACGTAGATACCAGCGACTCATGCACAGAGCGCCCCCAAACCCATCGGCACGCTTCGGCCGAAAGTTAAGCTTGCAGCTCATGCCGAGACGTCCGCCACCAACTCCCTTCGAGCATCCGCTCCGCCTCAGATGACTCGGAATCCGACCCTCGCTCTTAGGACCGTGCTAGGACGCGTGCGCGCCCTGAAAAGCGCGTACCGCAGAGCTTACGCGTGGAGACGAAGGCGGGACCTTCGACGCTTCCACCAGGCGGTTTCGTCGAGCGAACTAGCCGGTCGCTGGTGGATCTGGGGAGGCACCCTGCTCGGCTTGCGCCGAAGCGGCGACATCCTCGATTGGGATCGCGACCTCGACGTCGCCGTGCGCCGCGCCGACCTGCCGGCGCTGATGCGGACTATAGACAGTCTCGTCGCGCTCGGGTTCAAAGCTCAGGAGAACTTCCTCGACCGAGGCCAACTGGTGGCGGCTCACCTTGTCAGGCACGGCTTCGACTACGACTTCTCGGTCCTAGACGAAACCGACGACGGCAAGCTCCGCTACCGGGCGTTCACCGTCCGTGACGACGAGGTGGTGCTCATAGAAGGCGCGGTGCCCTCCCAAAGCCTCGGATCGATCCGCGCTTGGGGGTGTGACTGGCCTTGTGCCTCCGACGCTGACGTCGACCTCAGCGCCCTCTACGGCAGCAGCTGGCGAATTCCAAACCCGGCGTGGAGCGCGCTGGACTCCCCGTCGATCTTGAGTGTAACCCCATGCAACCGACCGTCCAACGGCTGGACACCCTTGACCCGGACCGGGCAGATAGTGCCTGCGCAGGGCGGGACGCCCCGGTAAAAGGCGGCGCCCATTAATGTCGGCCCATGACGACCATAGCGGGTAGAGGTGCTGTTATAACCGGTGGGGCCAGCGGAATCGGATTCGCTACCGCAGCCAGACTCGCCGCCCGAGGAGCCCGTGTGCTTCTCGCCGACATCGAAGCTGACGCTTTACACGACGCTGTAGGTCGCCTACGAGCAGACGGGGCGGAGGCACACGGAGCGCTTTGCGACGTCACTTCCCTCGAATCGGTAGCGGAGTTGGCGGCAAGATCCTTCTCCACCCTCTCAGAGGTGCACATAGTCTTCAACAATGCGGGCGTTGCCGTGGCAGGCCCCGTAGCCGACACGTCACACGACGACTGGCGCTGGGTGATAGACGTAGACCTTTGGGGGCCTATACACGGGGTCGAGGCGTTCCTGCCGCGTCTGATCAGCCAAGGGCAAGGAGGGCACCTGGCCTTCACCGCCTCCTTCGCAGGGCTGGTACCCAATGTGGGACTCGGACCTTACTGCGTGGCGAAGTACGGCGTGGTCGCGCTTGCAGAGGTACTGAGCAGGGAGCTGCGCCCGCAGGGGATCGGGGTGTCCGTGCTGTGCCCGATGCGAGTCCGTACCGATATCGGCCGCTCCGAGAGGAACCGCAGTGCCCGCTACGGAAACGCCACGCAAGCGCCCGATGCAGGCGACATGTCTGACAACGAAGACGACCTCGCAGGAAGGGTGCTCCCCGTCGAGGTAGTCGCCGACCTGACCGTGGACGCCATAGAAGCGGGACGGCTCTACGTGCTACCCCACGAAGAGAGCCGGGAGTCCATCCGCCGCCGTTTCGCTCAGATAGACAGAACCTTCGATGACCAACCGGGATTCATATGAGCGCCCTGACACGCGCTGCAGACGCACCGACCGTAGCTTTTCTCCGCAACCCGCCACGGGTTGCAGGCGTTCACGAGCGCACGCGGAACCCGACGGGGAAGCGACGCGGCCCAGCGATGAAAGTCGACGGGAGCCTCTCGATCGGCCCAGCCGGCCTCAGGTCTTGCATGCGGGTCACGATCTGCTCGAGCAGAGCGGCGGTTTCCATGCGGGCGAAGTGAGCGCCGAGGCACATGTGGGGACCTCCGCCCCCGAACGCTAGGTGATCGTTAGGGGATCGACTTAGGTCCAGTGCGTCGGGGTCAGACCACACCGTCTCGTCACGGTTCGCCGAAGCGTAGAAGACCACGACTTTGTCACCCTCGGCGATCGGCTGGCCCCCCAGAGTCGTGTCGGCGGTCGCGGTTCGGCGCATATGTACCACAGGGCTGACGTAGCGCAATAGTTCCTCCACGGCGCTCGGCATCAAGCCGGCCGGGTCTGCCTTGAGCCGTTCGAGTTGGCGGGGGTTGTCGAGAAGGGCCTCGACTCCGCCTGCGACCAGGTTACGAGTGGTGTCGCCTCCGGCGTTCACCAAAAGCAGGAAGAACCAGTTGAACTCTTCGATGCTCAAACGCTCCCCGTCCACCTCCGCTTGCACTATGAGCGTCGCAAGGTCGTCGCCTGGACGGGCTACTTTCTCCGCGGCTGTGGCCGCCGCGTACTCGTGCATTTCGGTGATGGCCGCCACCCGGTCGGCAACGCTGAGCGCAGGGTCGCTAGAGTGCATCACCTCCGTAAGGTGGTAGAGGCGCCTGCCGTCGTCGCTCGGAATGCCCATCAGCTCGGCTATCACCAGCGACGGCATCTCACCGGCTACTTCCCCGACCAGGTCGCAGGAGCCGACAGGAGCGACCTTGTCGACTATGCGGGCAGCGAGCGCTTCGATCCGTTCCTTCCAGGCCCGTGCCGCGCGAGGAGTGAAACCTCGGCTGACCAGCCGCCTGTAGCGGGTGTGGTCGGGGGGATCCATGAAAAGCATCATCAGCCGGGACCCCGCCAGGGTCGCCTCGTCAGAGTCCGCGAGCATCACCCCGCCTCGCCAGGAGGAGAAACGCTCAGGGTCTCTGCTCACTCGTTGGACGTCACGATAAGTGGTGACCGCCCAAAAACCCGGCCCGTCGAGCTCGGGATGGAACCACACCGGGTGGTTCGAGCGAAGCCAGCGGTACTGCGCATGCGGATGGCCCGCAGCGAAAGAGCCAGGGTCATCGAGAGCTATCACCGCCGCGTCAGGCAACCCCTGATGTTCGGTCGTGTCCACCTGCTCTCCCATCGCCGCGTTAGTTGCTACGCAAAGAGCCTAACGGGTCCTGGCGGGCGTCTGCTAGCGCAACGTTAATCGGCGACGGCGGTGTCCTGGGTCAGGATACCCTCATCTCATGCCCCTAAACACCGCTCCCCGCATCGCCCCGCTTGCCAAACAGGAGCGATCCTCCTCAATGCAGGCCCTGCTGGAAGGCGTGAGCGTCGCCGGCTCCGAAGCCAACATCTTCACGACGCTGGTAAGGGCTGAGGGCCTCACCCGCAAATGGTTGCCCTTCGGCGGCAAGCTGCTTTCCGGGAAGCTCCCGCCACGAGACAGGGAACTGCTCATCCTGCGCAGCGCTTGGAACTGCCAGGCCGACTACGAATGGGCGCAGCACACGGGGCTTGGTCTGGCAGCGGGGCTCAGCGGACAGGAGATCGCTCGTATCCCGGCCGGGCCCGACGCAGGATGGGAGCCCTTCGACGCGGCGCTCCTGAAGGCTGCCGACGAGCTCCACGCCACCTACGAACTGAGCGACGCAGTCTGGGACGCCCTGTCCGCACGCTACGACGAGGCCCAACTGATCGAGGTGCCGATGCTGGTAGGCCACTACCACATGGTCGCGATGGCCCTGAAGACCTTGCGAGTCCAACTGGACTCGGGTTTGACAGGCCTTCCAACCGAACCCGCCTGAAGCCTGCCAGCTCAGCTATCGCGAACACCTTCAGCCACCAAGGTGGAGCTCACGGATCTATGAGCACCCCTGGATTAAGGACACCGCAGGGGTCGACAGTCGATTTGGCAGCGCGCAGAACCTGAGCGAAGAGGTCAGGCCGCTCCTGGTCGTACCAGGGACGATGCTGGCGGCCCACCGCGTGATGGTGGGTGATCGTCCCACCGCACGCGATGATCGCATCCGAGGCAGCCTGCTTGACAGCCCTGTGGGCCTGCGCTGCGTTCATCCCTTGGGGACGAGCCCCGACGTAGGTGTAATACGGGGCGGGTCCGTCGGGGTACACGTGGGTGAAGCGGCAGTTCAGAGAACCTCCCCCACAGGTAGCCTCGAGCGCTTCCAGGGTCGCCGAGCGGACCTTGGCGTCGAGATCGGGCCAGCGCTCCCAGGTGACCGCAGTCTCGAAGGTTCCGGCCACCAGGCCCAATCCGGCCAGACCGCCAAGACCGCCGCCGGACGCCCCCGGGATGAAAGCCTCTCTCCAAGCCCCGATGGGACCTCCCCGGCCGGTGGGACGCTCAGAGTCGTCCTCGACCCGCACGTCGGCGTCGTCGACGGACCCTCCGGCGTCACGCGCTATCGACAGTGCGTCCGCGATGTTGGACCTCTGGGACAGCTCCCCGGACTCGAAGCCTACGATCAACAGCGCCACCCCCGAGCCCGTACCGGCGCTGCTCTTGGCGAGCTCCGGGTCAAGCAGGCGAAGGTTAGCCGGCCACAGTTTCGCCTGGGCGAGCCTACGGGTGGCTTCCCAACCGGCGTCCCAGCCCTCGAAGGAAACCGCTGCGCTCGCACGAAAGCGCGGTCGCAGCTGGATCCGCATCCACGCTTCGGAGATGACCCCGAGAACACCCTCGGAGCCGATAACCAGCCTGTTCGGGTCAGGCCCGGCTCCCGACGCCGGAAGCCTGCGGGTCTCCCACCAACCGCGTGGGGTGAGCATCCGCACCGACTCCACGAAGTCGTCGATATGGGTGTGGTTGGTTGCATAGTGCCCCCCGGCACGGGTGGCTATCCAGCCGCCCAAAGTCGAACCTGCGAAGCTCTGCGGGAAGTGCCGGAGAGTAAACCCGAGCGGGCGGAGCTGCTCTTCGAGGTGCGGCCCGAACACACCAGCCTGAATGCGAGCAGCGCGCGAGGTCGCGTCCACTTCGAGAACGCGGTCCATAGCATCCAGGGCGAGCGTCACCACGGGCCCGCAGTCGTCGGGTGGTGTCACGCCCCCTACTACCGATGAACCCCCACCGTAGGGGATTACGCAGAAACCACTCTGAGCGGACCACTCAAGGACCGCCTCGAGCTCTGCCTCGCTTCGAGGGTGCGCGACGACGTCCGGCGGGTTCGGGTAATCGCCCCACACACCATGGTCGACGCGGTCGTAGCCGTACGAGTGGTAGGCACGGTCCCTGGTGTCTTGCCGACAGAACTCGGCGAGGGCTTCAGGCGGTCTGATCCTGGGCTCGCGAAGCTGCAGGCTCTCGACAGTCGGGATGCGCGGGGCTTGGAGCTCCACACCCAGACGCTTGGACAGCCGGCCCGCAGCAGCGACCCTCGTCTCGTACGACGGCTCTTCGGCTTCAAGGCCGAACATCCACAAACTTCTTTTCACCGTCACGTTGCACCCCCTTGCAGTGAAAATCCTATTCGACGCCCAGCAGGGCCGTCGCTCGATGGCGTACCCAGCGCGCTCAGTAGCAGCCCGCTCAGTAGTAGATCGGCCCTCTCACCCCACCCCCGCATGCGATGACGTCACCTGTTATTGCAACACTCACCGGAGAGGCCAGGAAGGCGACGACAGCGGCGACCTCGTCGGCTGTGACCATACGCCCGATTGCGTACCCGGCTCCGATGCGGAATTCGAGCTCCTCGACGGTCGTCCCTTGGGCTGCGGCCTGGGAGGACAGCACGCGCGGCGTCGCCTCGGTTCGCACCAGTCCAGGGCTCACGGCGACGACATTGATGCCCGCCGATCCAAGTTCGTCGGCGGCGTTCTTCGTAAGGGCCGCCACCGCAGCGTTACGCATAGAGGTGACAGGCGAGCCCGTCATCCGGGCGCCCAGGCCGTCCACGTTGATGATCCGGCCCCAACCTTGGCCTGCCATGAGCGGTGCTACCCCCTTGATCATCCGCAGGTAGCCGAGGACCTTCACGTTCACGTCCGCCAAGAAGTCCGGGCCTTCGACTTCGACGACTTTGGGGGGCTTTGCCTGCCCGCTCGGTTGCGCAGCGCTGTTTACGAGTATGTCGACCCCTCCGAGCGCACCGACCGCCTGCGCTACGAACTCCTTCACCGACTGCTCGTCACCGGTGTCGACGCGCAGCGGTATCACATTCGCCCCGTCCGCGCTCAAGTCTTCTGCCGTCCGGCGGAGCGTGTCCTCTCCCCTGGCTCCTATGACGACGCTGACCCCTTCGGCGCTCAACGCTGCGGCCACGGCTTTGCCTATACCGCGACTCCCGCCAGTGACAATGGCCCTTTTGGCGAACAGTCCGAGATCCACGGCTGGTTCCTTTCTTGTGGGCAAAACTCAGATCGCGTCGATCGTGAAGGCAGGGAGGGACGCTCCCCTTCACACTACAGCGGCATCGCTCGGTGAAACGCCTGACGGCGTGAGCGACGGAGACAGTAGACTGGATGAAAAGTGACCCGGCTGCGACACAGGCCTTTGCCTTTCGACAATGTTGCATGCTTGTGAGACCTTTCAAGACGTCGCGTCTTGCTTGGACGGTGTCGCCTCTGCTGCTTGGGATCACGGCGCTCGGACGGTCGGGGCAAAACGCGGGACAGACCACTTATCCCCTGATAGCCCGCAACTTGCTGCACCTGAGCAACACAACAGTCGGGGAGATGGGAGGGTTGGCCGCCGCGGCTTCGGTGGTGTGCGCTACCCAGATCGTCGGCAGGAGCCGCCCGCAGCACACGCTGGTCCTAGTCGCTGTCGGCCAGCTGTTCGGCCTTGTAGCATTCACGTTTCTAGCTTCCCCCACCGGTACCATCGGGGTCTGGTTGGCCGCTGGTGCGCTTGGGGTAGGAGGAGGGCTCGCTTTCCCCGCCTTGATGACCGCTATCGCCAGCGGACCCGCCCACGAGCGGGCGAAAGCTCTCGCGGTCTTCGCCCTGGCCCTGTCCGTCAGCTTGCTCGTCGGCCCGCTGTTGGAGGCGGCGATCCTAAATGCTACGCACAACTCGTTGCGCGAAACTTTCGTGGTCCTGCTGCCTCTGCCCGCGACCGCAACTGCCGCTTCGGTGCTCGCGGTTGTGCGCCGGCGAAGGGCGCTCGGCGGAGAGCACCCCCATGCCGTAACGACGTCATCAGGCGACGGCGGCAGGGATATCGGACGGTTCTCGTGGCGCAAAGCCCCAGCATTCAAGTTGGCAGTCACCGTCATGCTCACCTACCAGGTCCCCTTCGCCGCGTTGGTCGCGTTCGGAGCCCTCCTGGCACGCAACGCTGACCACACTTCGCCAGCCGACGCCGAAGTTGCCTTCGGCGTCTTCTTCGGGGTGTCCTTCGCCTTGCGGGGCCTCTTAGCCCTCGCGTCGCCGAAGCCGTCCACGGTGCCCTTGCTGGCGCTTTCCGTGGCCGCGACAGTCGCCGGGATTGCGATGCTTTCCGCTGCAGGCAGCTTCACCCCGCTCGTGGTCGCGATGGCGCTGTTGGGTATACCTCACGGGGCTACATTCCCCCTAGCCTCAGGCCTGCTCGCCGAGCGGACCCCGAGGGCTCATCTCGCCAGGGCAAACGGGCAACTGATGGCCTCAGCCAACGCCGTAAGCGTGGTGGTACCGCTTCTTGCGGGTTGGTTGGCGGGTGTGGTCGGCTACCCACACATGTTCCTCTTAGTCGAGATACCAGTAGTGGTGATGGGTGCAGCCCTGTTCGCCCAGCTGCGTTCGGATCAGTCGCCGCTGCGACTCTAAGAGGCGGGTTTGGGTCTGTCGGCCAGAAGGTGACGGCACACGCACTCAGGGCATCCGCCGGGCTTCTACGGGATCGGGGCGCCGTAGACATCGCGCGGTGTCGCCCCGGCGTCGAATCGTTCCTGGATTCGCTTCATCGACTCCAACGCCTGAACCGAGCCACTGAAAGCTTGGAATATCCGCTGGTCGTTAGCTACCGACTCCGATATGCGCAGCAGATCGTCGCCTTCGCTCAACATGCGCTTCATTCCTTCGACCGCCGCCGGCGAATGCGATGCGATGCGCTCCGCCCATTCGACTGCAACGCCGAGGGCCGTGCCTTGGGGAACCACGCGGTTCACTGCGCCCAGCTCATAGAGACGCTGGGCTGTCATCGGAGCTCCTAGAAGGACCATCTCCGCAGTCGCCGAACGGCCGATCAAGTGACGAAGGCGCGACGTCCCTCCTATCCCCGTACCGACGCCGATCGCCACTTCAGGCTGGCCGAAGAGGGCCTGCTCCTCAGCTATGCGCAAATCGCACGCCCAGCCCAGTTCGCATCCTCCGCCTGAAGTATCCCCCGACACAGCGGCGATCGTGACGACCGGAGTGCTTGTCAGCTCATCGAGGCACCGCCACCATGTCGCTCCGTCGCCGCTTGTCGGCTCAGCGGTGAAAGCGTTGTGTAGATCCGTAAGCCAGGCGTGTTCAAGCCAGTGACCTTGCACTCCCGACGCTACGACCGTAACCCGGGCACCCGACAGGCGTGCCGCCGAGAGAGCGTCGGCCAGCTCGCCTATCGCCTGCCAGGACCCGAAGTTGGTGATATCTGGATTGGTCATCGTCACCACTGCAACCGAGTCGGAAGGAAAGTCCACAGTCACCACGCTTGCCACTCTCATGACCCTAGCCACCTGGAACGGCCGTGCCAGTTCGAGCAGCGAACCGAGCTGGACGTCGCTGAGCGCGGACCGCCGGTTCAGCCGGGATGCAATGATCGTGATCATGCCGTCGAAGACCCCACCGCCGCGCCCTGACCCCGGACAGCCGCCAAGGAGCACCACCCTGACACCCGGGTATAACCCGGCACCCCCGGCTGCGGCGCCAAAGCCCAAGTTGAGGGGATGGATACACGAGGTGGCATTCCCAGCTGTGCTCGCTGCGGGAGCCGCCCTGGTGATCGAGGCGTCGACGCTGCCTGGGCGCATAGCGGCCGGCGTCTACATGGTGACGTCCGCGGTGCTCTTCGGAGTTTCAGCGCTCTACCACCGGGGTTCTTGGGAGCCGAGCGTGAGGGCTGTCCTTCGCCGCCTCGACCACGCAAACATCTATTTGCTCATCGCGGGAACTTACACGCCAGTAGCCGTCCTGGCCCTGCACGGGACAACCCGCGTCGCCGTACTTGTCGCCGTGTGGTCCGCCGCCGCGGTCGGAGTCGGTTTCCGGCTACTTTGGGTCGACGCCCCAAGGTGGCTGTACACACCCCTCTATGCGATAGTCGGCTGGGTGATGGTATTCGTGATGCCCGAACTGCTCCACGGGGCTGGCGTCGTCGCTTTCGCGTTGATCATCGCCGGGGGGGTTCTCTACAGCCTGGGCGGCTTGGTCTACGGGCTTCGGCGCCCCGATCCGTGGCCTCGGGTGTTCGGCTTCCACGAAGTCTTCCACTCTCTCACCGTGCTCGCGTACGCGGCTCAGTACAGTGCCATATCGATCATCGTCGTTTCCAGGCTTAGCGTCGCCCCTACATGACACAGCTGTTTTCGGCGGGGGTGGTGGTCATAGTCCGGTTACCTCCGGGGACTCCCACCACACGCTAGGAGTTCCTGCTACAGCGCTGACTCGGGCGAGAAGATCGTCGGCTAGATGCGACCTTCCGGTGGCACGCAGGTGCGACGCGTACACGCCAGGGTCGTTGTAGAAGGTTGGACCCGTCTGCATGGTGGCCTGCATAGGGTCGGGAGGCGACCCTGGGCTGGCAGCGTAACGATGCCACCATTCGACCAGCATCGACCGCATCTCGGCGACTACCCCGGGTTCCTCCTCGCATAGATCGACGCTCAGGTAGGGGTCGGCGGTCACGTCGAAGAGCTGCTCCCACTCGGCCCGGAAGGACCCAGGATGGTAAGTTCGAAGGTAAAGGTGATCCGCTGTTCGAACCGCCCGCTGGTAGGTGTGAGCCCCTTGTCCCAACACGAGGTAGGGGTGCGATCCAATCTCCTCACCACGAAACGCCGCGGCGAAGGAAGTCCCTTGCCAGCCTGGCGGGACTGTGATACCAAGCAACTCGCAGAGTGTCGGGGCAAAGTCGATATTGTATAGCAGCTCCGAACGGTGACGTTTGTCGCCCGCCAGGCTGTCCGTGACCCCCGGCCAGTACACGATCAGCGGCACCCGGGTCGTCGGTTCGTTCGCGAGTCCGTGCTCGGCGTAGGAGCCGTTTTCTCCGAGGGACTCGCCATGATCCGCGGTCACTATTATGGCGGTGTCATCTGAGATGCCGACCTCGTCGAGCACCTCGAGGAGCTGGCCGAAGTAGTGGTCCCAGTAGAGGATCGTCGCGTCGTAGCCGTTTACTAAAAGTTCGAAGTCCGTTCGGTTCCGCACGGAGTCGGGCATTGCGTGAGGAACAGCCGAACGCCGAGGTCCACGGCTCGTGTAGTGGAGGTCTAGCGCTGACCGAGGACCGTATATTCGCTCCCCGTGGGCGGAAATCGTGTCCGCGTCAGGCCATCGCTGGACGCTTCCGGTGGACGCCGCCTTGTCCACCCACTCGGGACCTACCAGGTAGTCGGTGTGCGGTTCCCAGTAGTGCACGTGCAAGAACCAGTTGTCGCGGTCCTTGTTGCGTCGGATCCAGTCGATGGCGACCGGGTTCACCTGATGGGCCTGCTCGTCGTTGAGCTCACCGCTCGCTCTGATGACCTCTCGGAAGTTGCCGCAGAACCAGTACGCACGGTGGCGCTCTGCGAACATAGACACCGCCGCCGTGTACCAGCCGCTCTGCTGTAGCGCCTGGCCGGCCAGGGGCCGGCCAGGGGCGGAACCGTGACCTGCTTCGAGGCGGTACTGGCCAGCCCTGCCGAAATGACCTATCACACCGTTGGTGATGCCGAACTGACCGCTGAACAGGGCGGCCCGCGACGGCAGGCACGGGGAGTCCGAGCAGTAGTAACGATCGAAAAGTATGCTTTGCTCGGCGAGCCTTTCCAGGTTCGGGGCAGTCCGGCGGTTGTACCCATACGGGGCCAGGTGGTCGGCTCTTAGAGTGTCGACGTCGACGTACAAGATTCGCATCTGTAGCTACCTCACTTGTCCTGTCTTGTGCCCAGACCGCCTGGGCAGGTTTTGCGCCTCGCTTCGAGGGAACATACGGTGCTACCCGTCGAAGAAGCCGCTCAGAGCCGCTGCCATCTGCGAGCGAGCCTCCGCCGCTGAGACGATCCCCCCTGTAGCGACCAGCGAAGTGTGAATCTGACCCGGGCCGGGCGTGTATTGGACCGGGACGCCTGCTTTTTCCAAAGCCTCGGCGTACGCCTGGCCCTCGTCGCGCAAAGGATCGAACTCGCTGGTGAAGATCGCAGCGGGTGGCAGCCCCGACAGGTCGGCGGCCCGAAGCGGGGAGGCCTTCGGGTCGGCTCTCTCACTAGGGTCGGCGTAATGGTCCCAGAACCACCGCATAAGGTTCGCCGTCAGGAAGAACCCTTCAGCGTTGTCCACATAAGAACCCTGCCCGAGGTCCGAGTCCGTGACCGGGTTTATGAGAAGCTGCCCTGACAGCCCAGGTCCTCCGGCGTCACGGGCCATCTGGGCTACTACCGCAGCGATGTTGCCTCCTGCGCTCCAACCGGCCACCGCCAGCCGGCCGGGGAGCCCACCCAGCCTCTCGGCGTTGTCAGCAAGCCAGCTGACCGCGGCGAAGCCGTCCTCTATCGCCGCCGGGAAACGATCTTCGGGCGCGTGACGGTAGTTGACCGAGACGATTATGCAATCGGACTGGGCGCACAGGTCCCGGCAAATCGGATCGTCAGAAGCGTGGCTGCCAAGCACCCATCCCCCGCCGTGAAAGTAGGCTACTACGGGGTGTGGACCCTGACTCGCTGGGCGGTACAACCGGTATGCGAGATCGCCGGCTGGTCCTTTATAGACGCCGTCCACCACTTCGCCGACTGGAGGCCCGGGCGGGCTGGCGGAAGCGGATTGCTCGACGAAACCTCTCGCTTGATCGACTGTCAGGGTCTCCAGTGCTGGTACGCCCATCTGTTCCATCATCTCGAGCATCACTCCGACATCAGCCTGGAGCGGCCAGATGACCCCGTCGTGTACACGGGTGCCCTTCGACCCGGTGAACTTGAAGCCCAGATAATCCCGTTGCACGACTCTGTCACAGATGCTGCGGTAACGGCCCACCCCTCCTATGTAGGGCATCACGACGCGAGGCTTGCCCGGCACGTTCGCGCCGACATACCAGGAGTTCGCGTACGGCAGCAGCGTAAGGTCGGCGAACTGACGGACGTGACGGACCCATCCCTCCTCTGCCGTTACTGTGGCCTCGATCACCTCGTCTTGGTCTTTGCGCATCCGCTGGAGGCAGTCCGCAATCCAATCGACGTGCTGCTCGATAGAGGTCAGCATGTTCGACAGTACCGACGGGCTTCCCGGCCCGGTGATAGTGAAGAAGTTGGGGAAGCCATTGACCATAAGTCCGAGATAGCTTTTGGGCCCGTCAGCCCACTTATCCTTCAGGCTGACTCCGTCACGGCCGGTAACGTCGACGGCGAGTATCGCTCCCGTCATGGCGTCGAAGCCGGTAGCAAACACGATGGCGTCGAAGGACATCGACTCGCCCTCGACGTCTATACCACTCTCGGTGATAGCAATAAGAGGGCGTTTGCGCAGGTCGACTAGTCGGACGTTGGACCGGTTGAACGTCGCATAGTAACCGCTGTCGAGACAGAGCCTTTTCGTCCCGATTGGATAATCCGTCGGGCTTAGGGCATCCGCTGTGTCAGGGTCGGAGACAATAGACCGAATCTTGTTCCTCACGAAGTCGGCGAAAGTCGCGTTAGCCTCGGGGTTGGTGAGGATGTCGTTGAAGACCGCTGCGAAGGTGAGGCCTTTGGTGCCCCACGACTCCTCGAAGATAGCGTCGCGCTCCTCCTCGCTGATCGCAAGAGCGCTGATCTCCGCCGCGGGTGACGCCATCCCTGCTGGCGACATGCGGCTCTGCTCCCGGTAACGCTGCCGATCCGACTGGTAGGCGGCCAGCTGCTCCGGACGGTGAGGTCCGTTGGCGGCCGGGATCGAGAAGTTCGGGGTGCGCTGCAGGACGGTCAGGCTGGCTGCCTGCTCAGCTATCAGCGGTATGGACTGGATTCCCGACGAGCCGGTGCCGATGACAGCCACCCGCTTGCCGGTGAAATCGACACCATCTCGGGGCCATCGGCTCGTGAAATAGACCTCGCCACCGAAACGTTCGACACCTTCGATGTCGAGGTCCTTCGGCAGTGACAAGCAGCCGCTCGCCATGATGCAAAATCGGGAGTTAAGAAGCTGGCCGCTATCGGTCGTCACTCGCCAGCGATCAGCGCCTGCGTTCCAGACCGCTTCGGTCACCTTCGTGGAGAACTGGATGTCCCTGCGAAGGTCGAGCTTGTCCGCAACATGCTGCGCGTAGCGGAGGATCTCGGGTTGGGTAGCGTACTTCTCGGTCCAGACCCACTCCTTTTCTATCTCAGGATCGAAGCTGTAGGAGTAGTCGATGCTCTCTATGTCGCATCGTGCCCCGGGATAGCGGTTCCAGTACCAGGTTCCTCCGACGTCGTCGCCCGCTTCGATCACGAGCGTACTGAAGCCGGCTTCGCGAAGCCGGTGCAACATGTACATCCCGGCGAAGCCGGCGCCAACCACGACCGCGTCGAGTTGACGAGCCTCAGCAGCGCTGTCCTTTTTCACTGCGCTTCCCCCTTGTCGAGTTTTGCCCATAATAGGTTGATAGCCAATTCATCCTGCAATAGCAAGTGGTCTCCCGATAACTTACGAAGCTTTTCATTGACCTGCCCTGGTAGGTCAATGCGGCCTCACAAGCTCGCCGACCAAGCAGACAGACCGACCGACCACGGCAGTTCGGGTCGACACCGCTGATCGCTACGAGGAGATTAGGACCCGAGCTACGAACGCTACCTCTGGGGCCATGGCGGCTTCGTAGAGACAAAGAAGTGCGTCTTGGAACTCGATCCCGTGGTCGAGCGAGCCGGGAGTCAGATGGTGCGCCAGTTCGTGGAGCACGACAGTTTCTCGCATCGCCCACTCCTCGTCGGGGATAGCGATGATACCTGGGCTCTCCCAGTGCGCCTTCCTAGCGCCTTTACGGACACGGACCCTAACGGGTCGCGTCGGCCATCGAGACGCTATAGTTTCGAGTCCCATGACCGCCTCGCAGTAGCGCTGCAGCGAAGCGACATCGCCAAAGCGAACCTCAGGCGGCAGAACTACTCGTGAACCACCGACGAGCACCGGGACGGGCTGCCCGGGCGTGGAAGTCGCCTGACTGAGAAGCTCGCGCAGTGCTTCCTCGGCGTCGTACACTCTGCGACGGTCAGGGTCAGCCGGCACCCAGGTAGCCCTTCGAGGATCCCAGGGCGTTGGGAGATGACAGCACCGCTTTGCGGCCTGCAGCGCTACCAGCCCTGGCCGCTCTCCCCGACACCACTACCGCCTCGTGCCAAGCCGCCCGGGTCGTCACCTTAGAACGGAAAAACCTCTCAACTTCAGCGGACTTGTCGACGAGCGCCAGCTGGGCTCGTGCCTGCGCCCCCCGGCCCGACGATGCTGACGCTACGACATGGCTATTTTCGTCGGCGGGTCCGTTGAAGTTGCGTATCGCGTCTTGCCTTGCAGCCATGAGACGGCTTTCGATGGTCTCGGCGTAGCTTGCCTGAAACGAGATGCGGGCTTGGCGGGCGCTGACCTCCCGGCGGATGCCGTGCCTGTCGGTGTAATGGCCCCCTCTCCACGATCCGCTCCTTACATAAGAGTCGCTGGCGACCACCATCTGCACGAGAACCGACGGGTAGAGGCATCGAAGGACCGCTACGTCGTGCTCATAGCCATGCGCGAAAACGCGCGTGTTGTCAGAGGCGACGGTCACCCGGACGTCGTTAGGCCGGGCTACGGCCACGAAGAGACGGACGTAGGTACGAAGCCCAACCTTACGTTTGGGGCCGATGACCACGGACTCCACCACGAGCGACCTCGGGCGTTCGTGCAGCGGCTTGTAGCTTCGAGCTACCTGGATATCGATCGCCGCCAGCGTCGCCAACCTTTGAGCACCAGCCATCAACGCCTCGGCTTCGTGCGGCGAGTCGGTGGACTCCGCCTTTCGGCACAACGCGGCGATCTTGGAGACGAGATCGGCTGAAGTCGTGCTCACAAGTCTTGGAATGCCCTCACGTGAGAGGCCCTTCAAGGTTGACGACTATCGCCTCTTGGGAGCTGCGCGCCAGGACTACCACCGCCGCTTCCTCGCAAGGGTTTTCCTCCCGGTGAGGCGTATAGGGAGGAACGAAAACGTAGTCTCCGGCTTTCGGTGCGAGACGAACCTCCTGGCCGTCCTCGACGAAGACAAAGACTGGGTTGCCCGACACGACGTAGATTCCAGTTTCTGAGTCACCGTGGTGGTGGTTGGACGAAGCAGTTCGAGGAGCCACCCTCGTCTCTCCCATCCACACCTTCTGCGATCCGACCGTTCGAGCCGAGACCGCCTCTCGACGGACCATCCCCGGAGTCTGGCCCGTATCCGACGAAAGACCTGCCGCTGGGATATGACGCAGCGGGGCGTGCCAGCCGCCGTCGTTCGGTCCGCTCTCCTGCATCTTGTTATCCTCCGTTACCGCTAGCCCGACCGTGCTTGCGCCACGATACGTCGCGCAGGGGCACCTCCACCGTCACTATCGTTACTCGAGTGCGTGCAGCCTTATACGAACGGACAGGGACGGCCAGAGAAGTACTGCGAGTCGACGAGGTGATCCGTCCGTCGCCGGGCCCGGGCGAGGTTCTGGTCAGGGTCACGGCCTCGGGAGTGAACCCGACCGACGTGAAAAGCCGCTCGGGGTTGACACCGAGGGCGGTCGACGGCTTCCAGGTTCCCCATCAAGACGGAGCCGGGGTGATCGAGTCAGTCGGTGAGGGGGTCGAACCCTCCAGGGTCGGCGAACGCGTCTGGATGTGGTTGGCGGCCGTAGGCCGGTGGGGGACGGCTGCGCAGTGGTCGCTCGTGCCCTCCGAGCAGGCCGTGCCTCTCGCCAGCGGAGCTTCTGACGCCCTAGGAGCGTGCCTCGGGGTCCCGGCGATGACAGCCCACCACTGCCTGTTCGCCGACGGCCCGCTCGCCGGCGCCAATGTCCTTGTCGCAGGAGGCGCCGGCGCGGTCGGGCACTACGCAATCGAGCTGGCCAAGCGAGCCGGCGCTCGGGTCGCGGCCACGGTGAGCGACGAAGCCAAAGCCGAGCTAGCTAGCGCGGCGGGAGCCGACTTGGTGGTCGACTACCGAAGCCCGCAAGCCTTGGACGTCTTGGGTGACTTTTCTCCCGTCATGGACCGCATCATCGAGGTGAACCTACCGGCCAACCTCGACCTCGACCTACATCTGTCGGGGCCCGGGACCACAGTCGTGGTATACGCGTCGTCGGGCCCAGATCCGGTAATACCGCTGCGACGCTGTATGACCGCCAACGTAAGACTGCGTTTCATGCTCCTCTACGGCGTGCAGCGCCCTGCGCTTCTAGCAGCAGCAGCTGACATCGCCGACGCAGTCGCCGAGGGCGCCCTGTCGGAGCTGCCCCTGCACCGATACAGCCTGGAGGAGATCGTCCAAGCCCACGAGACAGTCGAAGCCGGCGTCGTAGGCAAGGTCCTCGTGGAGCCGTAGCGCCCAGGCGCACCCGCGCCGTCTGCGGTGCTCATGGCAGCATGACGGCGTGCGGGACTTTCATGTTAAGAGCTATACATAGGTGTGCAGATCGGCGTCATCTATCCCCAGACGGAACTTCCCACCGACCCGGCCACGGTGCGGGCCTACGTGACCGAGGCCGAACACCTCGGTTACCACCACGTCGTGGTGTACGACCACGTCTTGGGAGCGGACCCTTCGCTGCACGCCGGATGGAGCGGACCCTACGACATCGACACCCCCTTCCACGAACCGTTCGTGCTGTTCGGTTTTCTTGCCGGGCTCACCAGAATGGAACTGGCGACGGGGATCGTGATAGCCCCTCAACGCCAGACCGCTCTTCTGGCCAAGCAGGCAGCAGAAGTTGACGTCCTAGCGGAGGGCCGCTTCCGCCTAGGTGTCGGAATCGGTTGGAACAAGGTCGAGTACGATTCGCTCGGACAGGACTTTCACACCAGAGGGCGTAGGCTGGAAGAGCAAGTCGGCCTTCTGAGAAGGCTCTGGACCGAACGAAGCGTGTCGTTCGAGGGCCACTTCGACACCATCCAAGGGGCCGGACTGGCTCCCCGCCCGGCGCAACGTCCAATCCCGATATGGATGGGAGCTGCCTCACCCGCGGCTTTCGAGCGGATCGGTCGTGCAGCAGACGGGTGGTTCCCGATGATGGCGCCTGGCGATCGGCTTGCGGAAGCCCTGAGGCACATCGCAGCAGGCGCCGAGCAGGCCGGCCGGGAGCCGACCATGATAGGCATGGAAGGCCGCATCCCTGCCAACGACGACGCTGCCCGGTTCGCAGACAAGTGGCGCGAGGTTGGCGCGACACACCTGTCCGTGGACACGATGCGAGCCGGCAATGTGGACCTACGCTCCCATCTCGAAGCGCTAGCGACCGCAGCAAGGCACCTCGCCTTGGCCTAACAGGGAACACCTGTTCGTATAAGTGGTATGATTGGCGGAGTGCTCGCGAGTCCTGCTTCTTGGTCTACAGACCTCGACGGCGACCAGCTAGCCGCAGTCGAAGAGCAGGCCGATCCGTTGCTGATCGTCGCCGGCGCCGGGACCGGCAAGACCAGGACTCTGGTCTGCCGTCTCGCTCGGCTGATCGAAGAGGGATCTCCCCCGGAGCGCCTCCTCCTCGTGACGTTCAGTCGGAGGGCTGCCCACGAGATGGTTCAGCGCCTCGGTTCCCTGGTGGGGGGAGACGTGTCCCGGCGGGTCGTGGCAGGGACCTTCCACGCTGTGGCACACCGCCTCCTGTCCCGACACGCAGTCCAGCTCGGCTTGGGAGACGGATTCACCTTGATAGACCAAGGCGATGCCTGTGATCTGATGGCTCTAGCACGCGACGAAGCTCGCAGTTCGAGCCCGCCCCCTCACGGCGACTCGCCCGGCCTCAGCGAAGAGCTGGACTCACCGGGCAGCCAGGCACCTCAGGTCCTGGCGCGAACATCCCATCGACGCTTTCCACGCAAGGAGACGTTGCTGGCCGTGTACTCCAAAACCGTGAACTCGCAGGTTCCACTCCACGAGGCCCTCTGCGAGCACTTCCCGTGGCTGGTGGATCACGAACCGGCGATAGCCGAAGTGTTCCGTTCCTACACCGCTCGCAAGAGAGCCGATTGCCTGCTCGACTTCGACGATCTGCTCGTCTATTGGAGAGCAGCAGCAAAGGACCGTGACGTCGGCAGCGAACTTGCCCGGTCTTTCGACCACGTCTTCGTCGACGAGTTCCAAGACACCAATCTTCTCCAGGCTGACATCGTCTATCTGATGCACGAAGCAGGTTGTGCTCTCACGACAGTAGGTGACGATGCGCAAGCGATCTACTCGTTTCGCGCTGCCACCGTGGACAACATCCTCAACTTCGAACGACGTTTTCCCGCCGGCCGGATCGTCCGGCTGGAACGTAACTACCGCTCGACCCAACCGATCCTCGACCTAGCCAACGCTGTGCTTGCGGGCGCCGAAGAGGGATACGAGAAGCGGCTTTGGACGACGAATGCGCTGGGCGGACGACCACAACTTGCGACCTGCCCCGACGAAGCGACGGAAGCGGCAGCGGTCGCGGACGTGGTGGTGGAGCACCACGAGAAGGGCCTCAGGTTGCGAGACCAGGCTGTGTTGTTCCGCACCTCTCACCACGCGGACCTTCTGGAGGTGGAACTTCGCCGGCGCCGCATACCTTTCGTCAAATATGGGGGGCTCCGCTTCTTGGAGGCAGCCCACGTCCGGGACCTCCTCTCAGCTCTGAGGATCCTGGACAATCCGGCTGACGAACTTGCCTGGTTCAGGCTGCTCCAACTTCTAGACGGCGTTGGCCCTGCTACAGCCAGGCGGATCATGAGGTCGATCGGGGTGCCGGGAGGCAGCAGCAGAACCCCCGGAACCCCATCGGGCGATCCGGGAGTAGGGCAGCGGGACCCGATATCAGCCCTAGGCGCTCTTACCGGCCAGCTTCCGCGTTCAGCGCGCCGCGAGGCGATCGACTTGGCGGCGGCCCTCTCCGACTGTTCGTCACGGTCCCTCGAAGCTGATCCGGGAGCTCAGATCGACCGGCTCCGGGACGCTCTGGGACCTCTCCTACGCCGTCGCTACGACGACTGCGACTCCCGCATGGCCGACCTCGAAGCGCTCGGCCGGGTTGCCTCGGCCTACGGATCCCGGACCCTCATGACAGCGGACCTCACCCTGGACCCACCGGTTTCCACGGGAGATTTTGCAGGACCGTCGCATCTCGACGACGACTACCTGATCCTCTCCACGGTGCATTCAGCCAAGGGTGGCGAGTGGAGGGCGGTGCACGTGATACGAGCCGCCGACGGAAGCTTCCCGTCTGATCTTGCGACAGGGAATCGACGCCAGGTCGAAGAAGAGAGGCGACTGTTCTACGTTGCGCTGACCCGCGCCAAGGAGCATCTGCACATCTACACACCTTTACGGTTCCACCTCGACCAGCCAGCGGGGCGGACCGACCGTCACTCTTACGCGCAGCGGACCCGGTTCCTCCCAGCGGAGGTCGACGTACTCTTAGATCACCGTCCTGTGCGATCCGAGACCAGCAACATTTCGCTCAATGGGGTCAGCTGTAGACTCCACGACGCGGTTGCGAACTCCCTGAACGCTCTTTGGTGAAGCTCCGACCCGGGACGAGTCGCTCCTCGACGAACCGCAGTGCCCAAGCGTCAGCGTCGCAGCAGCTATAGAAGAGATTAGTCTCGACGCAAGCTCGCTGGTGTGCGCCGCGAGGCTCGGGACCGGAGGACCAATAAAGTGAAAGATAGCGACGAGTTGCTAGCCCGTCACAAAGCAGTGATGCCATCGTGGCTGAGCCTCCTCTACAGGCATCCGATCGAGCTGGTGAGCGGATCGGGGTGCTGGGTTACCGATTCTGACGGGAACACTTACCTCGACTTCTTCGGGGGGATCCTGACCACCATGACCGGGCACGCTGTGCCAGAGGTCGTCGATGCGATCCGCTCCCAGGCCGGTCGCATCCTGCACTCGTCCACGCTCTACCTGATACGACCCATGGTCGAACTGGCAGAGAAGATAGCTTCGCTGTCGGGGATACCCGACGCCAAGGTGTTCTTCGTCAACTCGGGAAGCGAAGCCAACGACACTGCGCTGATGTTGTGTTGCGCGGCGCGGCGTTCCAACCAGGTACTCGCCATGCGTAACAGCTACCACGGACGTTCCTTCGCCGCGATGGCAGTGACAGGGAACAGCTCGTGGTCGTCGAGCAGCCTCAGCCCGTTCCAGGTGAGCTACCTGCGCGGAGGAGATCGCCTCCGCGGGCCGTTTGCTGGCCTGAGCGACGAAGAACACTGCCGGCTCGCTGCTGATGACTTGCGCGAAACTCTCGACACGACAACCGCCGGTGACGTTGCCTGCTTGATCGCTGAACCGATACAAGGCGTAGGAGGGTTCGTCGTGCCACCCGACGGTATGTTCGGCGCACTGAAGGAGGTACTCGACGAAAAGGGAATCCTCTTCGTCTCCGACGAGGTCCAAACCGGATGGGGTCGCACCGGAGAGCACTTTTGGGGGTACCAAGCCCATTCGATCGCACCCGACCTCATCACCTTCGCCAAAGGACTCGGCAACGGCCTAGCCATGGGTGGCGTCGTCGGCAAGTCCAGCCTAATCGATTCGGTTCGAACCAACTCGATATCCACTTTCGGGGGGAACCCCTTGGCATCGGCGGGGGCGCTAGCGAACCTTGAGTACCTGCTGTCCCACGACCTTCAATCCAACGCCCAGCAGATGGGGAACCTCATCTCCGACGGGCTCCGATCAGCGGTCAGGCACCTACCCGCCATCGGAGATATCCGGGGGAAAGGACTTATGATAGGCGTCGAACTTGTCGAGCCGTCGACTTTCAAACCTGACCCTGCGACAACCACGAGAGTCGTGGAGGAAGCCAGAACTCTGGGTCTTCTAATCGGCCGAGGTGGCCTCCGCGGTAACGTCCTCAGGATCGCACCGCCACTGTCGCTAAATGAGACCGAAGCGAAGGAGGGAACTGAGCGTCTCGTGGCCGCGCTGCACGCGGTGGTCGGCAAGAGAGGCGCCGCGACTCCTGGCGACTCACCCCTCACCGCAATGTCAAGGCCTTCAGAAGTTCCGCTCTGAATCGCTTAGAGATCCCCGCTCGGTGACAGCCGATTTTCAGACTGCGCCGATCCAGCGGCTCGTCGAATGAGCCGGCCGAGCATGGACTGTTGGGAGGGAGTGTCGCGCCGCCCCCGGCGGTCAGGGGACTGAGGGACCTGACCCGCTACCGCAAAAGGGACTCGGTAGCCTCTGACTCGGCCTCGCTCGGCGAGCGAGGCTGGCGCCCAGTGCAGCCAGCGGCACGAGCCGAGCGGGCAGCGACGACGTACCTGCCGCGTGGTGGGGAGCCGGGACCCGCGACGTTGCGGGCGTGGCGACGGTTCCAGCCCCTGCCCACCAAGACACCTCCGCCCCCTTCGGCCGCCGCGTGTACGTGCCGGGCGACCCGAAGGGCGAGAGCACACTGCAGTCGCGAAAGCGGTGGGCGGACGGTCGCTGTCGCCGGTTGAGCACGCTGCGGTTGGCATCACCTTGAACGCTGCGGTCCCAGGCTCGTAGACGCCGGTCCTGCCGATGGTCTCTCTGGACCTGCCGCACGTGTCGGAGAGCAACACTTTCATGTCCGTCCTCATGTCGTGCGTGTCGGACTGGATGTATTCCGCGCTACTGGACCCGAACGGCGGGCAGCGGTGGGTCGTCTACGACGAAGCACGGAGGTTGAGGAGCCACCCATCCTTGCTGCGGGGGATGGATGCGCACTGGCGCCTCGCTCGCCATTACGGGATCGCGAACCTGTTCGTCTTCCGCAACGAGTCCGACCAGCTCGCCATCACCGCCACGATGTTGAACCTGACCGGCACCGAGAAGAAGATGCTTCGCCCACTCGGCACCGGGTAAGGGCTCTGGCGGATCAAAGACCGCAGCTTGGTCGGCCAGCACCAGTTCCACCCTGACGAGCTGACGATCTTCGACACCACGGCCACAATGCCCCCGACCCCCCGCCAGTTCCCGGGATCTGGGGCCGAATTCTCGGGAACCGAAGGGTAGATGCTGGTGCGGAGCCTACCTGGTGCCGTGGGTTCGGGGAACCGGTGCGGGCGGTCAGCCGGCTTTGCGGCCGGGCGTGGTTTCGGGTGTGAGGAGCTGGTGGACGCGCTGGTGGGAGATGCCGAGTATGGCGGCGGCGTCGCGCATGCTGATGCCGCGGCTGGTGAGCGCGACGGCGGCCTTGCGGGTCTTTTCTATGGCCAGGCGGTCGGCGGTGCGGGCTTGGTCTCGGGCCTTTCGGGCTTGTTCGACGGTTCTGCCGGTGGTTTTGGGCAGTACCGGCCGGGCGGTGAGCTCGATCGACGCTTCGTCGGTCTGGAACCACAAGGCGGCGGCTTCGCGCATCCGGGTGAGTGCTTGGTCGATGGTCTTGCCCCAGGTGTGGACTCGTGGTTCTTCCTCGAGCTCGACCGACCAGCGCCCGTCGCTCTCGTGCTCGAGGCGGGCGGTGTAGGTGGTCACGGTCTCCTCCTTCATGTTCGTGTCGGTGTCGTTTCTCATTTGGTCAGCCATTTGGGGCCGAGGCATGGCTCGAGGTCGCGTTCGATGGACCGGAGCGTGCCGGGGGTCAGGTCACCGGCGTGCACGGGGATCACTGTCTGGCAGCTGCCGCACCGCCAGATCTGGTGCGATCCTCGTTGGCGCATGGAGACGCAGCCGCGTTCTCGCAGCTTGCCGATCAGCACCCGGGCGGTCACCTCTTTAGTCTACCGTTTTAGACGGAGACCTGTCCAGGTAAATAGACATGTGCTTTTCGCTCCGGTGGGCGAGGTCGGGATGTCCGAGGGTGGTGGCGTAGCGCATGGCGGTTCCGATGGTGATGCCGAACAGGTCGCACGTCGACGTCGGTGGCGTGAATCTCGGCGAGGATGCGGTCCTCTCTCAGGGCTTGGGGGCGGAGCCCTGTTCCTCTCCAGCGGAACTGCTTGCCGACCGGGACGAGCCGTGGCGCGCTGACCCGGCCGACGAAGAGGTGGGGGTTGATGCTGGCCGGCCAGGTCCGGTTGCGGTGGTCGAGCCAGGCGCCGAGGCGTACACGTACCGGGCCAGCCAGGGGGATGTCCCGGCCGTCGAGGTGGAGGCGTCCGTCGACGATGTCGGTGAGCTGCAGCCCGGCGAGCTGTTGGGCCGTGAGGGCGTGGAAGGCGACCAGGGCGACCGCGAGCGCTATGGCGGGGTCGGCAGAGTCCAGGGCTTGGCGGACAGCCGCGGTGTCGAGGGGCAAGGGCGCGGTGGCATTCACGGCCGTGATGGGCATGCCCCTGGTGGGGTTGGCGAAGATCAGCTTGCGGGCCTTGAGCACTTTGAAAAGCGACCGCAGTCCGTACTCGGCCCAGTTGCGTCTGGACCCGGTTGGCGGCCGCGCCGCTCGCACCTGTGCGGGGGTGATCTCGGCCAGGGGTTGGTGGCCGGCGTCGGCCCAGGCCTCGATGATCGGGGCGATCCCCATGATGTGGATGCGGGCGGCCTGGGGGTCGCGGGAGCGTTGTCGGGGTGCAGTGCTGCTCCCGTCGAGCATGACCTTGAGCCAGATCTCCAACTGCGCTTTCATCGGTTCGGGCAGGTGGGCGGTCTTGGCGGCGAAGGAGCGCTCGACGTGAGAGACCCGGTCGTCGATGAGCATGTCGGCGGCGGCGAGGACATCGAGGGTGGAGGTGATGTTGCCGTCGTAGCGGGGCAGTTCGGCCACTTCGGTGGCGCGGATCTTCGCCCCCGGGGTGTCTTGGAGGACCTGCAGGAGCCGCAGGGATCGGATGACTTCGTTGGTCTGCCGTCTGGACCATCCGTGGCGTGCTGCGTGGTCGCGTACCACCGGGGCCTGTGGGGAGGTCTGTGTAAGAGGGTCCACCACTTGATCCGGGAGATCTAGGAGTTTTTCCCGGGATGGGAGGAGATCCAATGTCTTTAACTGTTGATTCGAAGCATGTTCGAAATGTACTTCCCCGCAAGACTCGACCTGTGATATAACACAAACAGCAGGCCACAACACAACAAACCTAAAAGCCTCTTGCACAGAATACGTTACAGGCTCCCCGTCGACAGCCCCCGCAGGTGCAGCACCGGCAGTACCTCGGTAACCTTCGGGCTCTTGCGCATGTAGGCCGGCAGAATCACCGACCCGTAGCGGCGGCCCTCACGGCGATCGTCGACCCGGGGAGCTCGAACCTCCACCGCCCCAGCGCCGGTGACGACGTGGCGGGGCCTGGCGTAACCGTTGCCCACCACCAGGCGCTTGCCGGCGGCATCAAGACACTCAACGTGGGCGTCGAGATAGGCGCGCCGCTCGGCCAGCAACGCCACCTTCAACATGTCCTGCGCGGCCAGCCGGCACAGCTCATCCAGGCCGACCGCCAAGTCTTGGGGATCATTGGCCACCTCGGCGGTGGCGTCATGGACTAGCTTCAACATTGGCGTACTCCTCCCCGCCGGCAGCAACCGGCGGACTCGTTGATTGGTCAACTTGGAGGGTACGCCGCGCCCTTCAGCGGATCGAGCATCCACAACATCTGGTTATAACTCGGACCGCCGCTCGGATCCTGAGTTCGCCTAATGCCATCCCAACGTTGGCGTCCACTCCCGGCGGTCAGGGGCGGTGAGCCTCTGGGATAAGGAGGCGCGAGTTATGGGATGTTCCCGGGGCTTTCGGTGACTCGAGCGGCGCGACGCTGCCGGGTGCTGGCATTGAGTGCTTACTGGCAGGCAGGGAGCCTGCACCCGCCTGCATTGCAAGCTGGTATGCTGAACGCATGGCGCAGCTTGTCACTCGGTTAAACGATCGTCTCTTGGCAGAAGTCGATGAGCTGGTGAGCGAAGGCGTGGCGGCGACTCGCTCCGACGCGGTACGCCTAGGCCTCGAGGCTCTCATCGACCGTCACCGGCGCCAACAGACCGGCCGAGCGATTGTGGATGCCTACCGGCGACACCCTCAAGACGATGACGAACTCGCCGGACTCGACGAAGCCACCCGCTCGCTCGTCGGTGAGGAACCGTGGTAGCAGCACCGGCCCAAGGGGAAATTTGGTGGGCTGAAGCCGAAGACAAGCGAAGGCCAGTTCTGGTGGTCACGCGCAGCGAGGCCGTCCCCGTGCTCACCGGCATCGTCGTCGCGCCCGTCACCCGAACTGTGCGCAATATCCCGACCGAGATTCTGCTCGGCGAGGACGAGGGCCTCCACGTCGAATGCGCCGCCTCGTTCGACAACCTGCAGCGCATCCGCCGGTCCGCTCTCGTCGAGCGAATTGGATTCCTCGGCCCTCGACGAGACGAAATCTGCACCTCTCTTCGCTCCCTGGCAGATTGCTAATCGTTCCCCGAAGCGCCTCACCGAACCGGCGTTCGGGCTGCGACATAGCGGCCGAACCAGCCAGGGCCGCCGTTACTACGGCTGCGACCGCGACGGCACTTCGCCCGGCGTGCGGAAGGCAAGAACCGCCCATTAGGGCCGAAGTGTACGCAAGGCGTCGAACTTTTCACCACCTCCATCGCCAGCCGCAGGCGTGGAACCACGACGGCCTCGACGTCCCGTTCGCCAACGGAATTCCCGTCCCGTTCGAACGGCCCGTCGCCTCCCCGGCCAAGACTGAGGGGGAATCGTGACGGCCGCCGGCAAGATCGTCGTGGTGCACGGCGCCCCCGACCCGACGTTGGATGCCGTGCTGGAGCGGGGTGGTCTGCGCCCGGTGATGCGGATGGACGACATGGCCGTCTGGGTGCTCGACAGTCCGGGGCCGTACCCCTCCCCCAATACCTTCAACTTAAGGTTACACGCGCGCAAGATGGCAATATGGCGAGACCTGGGCAGCGGATCCTGCGGGAGGAAGGTAGGCTGGAGGATCGGATATCGGTGGGGGTGCTTGCGAAAGCGTTCCCGCGCCAGGTGGTCGAGGAGGTGGTGGGGGCCGCAGGTGCCCGGGAGCAACGCAGGCGGATGCTGCCGGCGTGGCTGGTCGTCTACTACGTGCTCGCGCTCGCGCTGTTCATGGACATGGGCGGGGGCCGTGTGATGCGCAAGCTGGCCGGGACGCTCGCCTGGGCCTCGCGGGGGGTCGGTGTCGAGATTCCATCAGAAGAGGCGCTGTCGAACGCCCGGAGCCGTCTTGGGCCCGAGCCGCTACGCATGTTGTTCGAGAAGGTGGCCGGGCCGCTCGCCGGCAAGGACACTCCTGGGGCGTTCTGGGGAGGGTTGCGGGTGCTGAGTCTGGATGGGAGCACACTTGACCTCCAAGACACCGAAGCGAACTGGGAGCGCTTCGGCGGGCCGACGACGACAGACGCCGAGGGTAGAAAGCTTCGCGGCGGGTTCCCTCAGATGCGGGTCGTCGCGCTGGCCGAGTGCGCTACAAGGGCACTGACCGCTGCGAGGATCGGTGCATATAGCACCGGAGAAAAGACGCTCACCTCAGAACTGTTCGGTCACCTCGGGCCAAAGGTGCTCGTGATCGCGGACCGGAACTTCCCGGGCTATGAGCTCTTTCGGGACGCGGCCGCGACCGGGGCGGAGCTGTTGTGGCGGGTGAGCAGCAGCTTTCATCTCGACATAGACGAGGTGCTCGACGACGGCAGCTACCTCTCCCGGCTAAAAACCCCTCGACAGCTACGCCGGGCCGGTGCGAAGGACTTGACGGTCCGCGTCGTCGAGTACCAGCTCGCCGACCCTGATAGCAACGAGACTGACACCTTCACCTTGATCACGACGCTGTTGGATCCTGACAGTGCGCCGGGCGGCGAGCTCGCCCAGCTCTACCACGCGCGCTGGCAGATCGAGACAGCCTTCGGTGCGTTCAAATCCGACCTGAAAGGCGACGGCGTCGTGCTGCGCTCGAAGACCCCCGACGGGGCAGAGCAGGAGTGCTGGGCGCTCCTGTGCACCTACCACGCTATCCGTGAGCTGATCTGCGCTGCCGCTGCGCTCAGTGACCAGGACCCATTGCGCATATCGTTCGTCAACGCCCTCGACGCGGTACGCGCCCCGATCCGAGATCCGGGCGCTTTTTCCCCCTCACCACAAGATCGATGACGTCCTAGCCGCCTTCCTCGGCGTCATCGCCTCGCTCAGAAATCCGGATCGCCGCCACCGGTCTAACCCTCGACACGCCAAGCGAAACCACCGTTACCCGGCAAACGCGGCCGATCGCACCAAACGCCTGAGATCACGACGCTCCCTCACCCTCGTCATGCACCCCCGGCCTGCCAAGGTTAGCACCTAAGTTGAAGGTATTGAGGGGGCCGCCCGCTCCCGTTCGTGCCTTTTCGCCGCTACGCGCTGCATGTCGCTGCGTGGCCGTGGCCGGATCGCTGCTTCAGGATCGATCCTCACGACTCGATCGCCTCGGCTAGTAGCGGGCCGACACGCTTAGCGAGCGCCGGGCTGTGCAAGACGTCCGCAAGCCAACAGAGTTTGACCACGTCGCCTGGTTGCGGCCCGTCTCCCGGCCCGTCCCAGCCTGCGATCGCCCGGATTGCTGCGCGCCGGCAGCGTTCCGCGGTGTTGGCGGCAACGTCGGCGTCTAGGAGTCCCGTGTCGGTGCCCGCCGCTATGAGCAGTGCCCCTCGAAGTCCGCACAGGTCCAACCATCCGGCGACATCGGCGAAGGACCCTCCCCCGTCGAGCCAGTCGCCGAGCGCGGGCGGAACGATGAACGATTCGGGCCGGTTCACAGCTCCCCTCTCTCGGTGTAGTCGCTGCCGCTCATCGCTTCTCGAAGCTTCCCGAGGTCGGCTCGGCGCAGGTAAATCTGTGTGGATTGAAGGCTAGCGTCAATACCGTTCAATTAGAGATCAGGACGGCTTCGGCAGCCGTCCGATCCGGTTGAGGCCAATCACGGTGACGAACTCGTTTGACGTGCCAGCGGGTGTACTTGCGTTTGATGACACGGGGGTTGGCTCGAGGTCGACGGCGAGGCAGCAGCCTGGCGATCAGCTCGGCGATGGCATGGGCCCAGAGCCGTTCGGTGACATCAGTGGTGTCAGGGGGGAAAAGCGCCCCCTTGGGCGATCGATCGGCGGGAGATACGGAGTGCGGCGACAAAGGACACACGGTCTGGATCCGGACCGGCTTCGACCGCCGCGTTGAACATCAGAGAGCGGATGGCATAGTGACAACAGAGGTGGCCCCAAATCTCCTGGATTACGAGCTTGGGTGTCTTGGAGCGCAGCACGGACCGGGGTCCGCGCTGGTGGGTCTTCAGCTCATCGAAGGCCGATTCGATCTCCCAGCGTTGGGCATAGGCGGTGGCCAACTCGATCGCGGAGGCTTCGTCGGGATCGAAGATGTTGGTGATCAAGCGATATGGCCCGGTCGGCTGGCGTCCGTCGTCGATGGTGTACTCGATCACCCTGACTGTCACCGGTTCGAGACGTTGGCGGTCTTTGGTGGAGTGAAACACCTCGCCGAGGTATGACCCGTCGGGAAGATCCTTGGTCGAGGTCAGCGTGAGATTGTCTTTCACTCGCCAGCACAGATCCGCCCCAGTCTTGCTGGCCTTCTGCCATGCTTCGAAGCTGTAGAACCCCCGATCGGCGAGCACCAGCATGCCTTTGTCGAGTCGATCGAGAAGGTTCGATGTCAGCGCGTTCTCCGACGTCGTATAGGGGCCGATCTCGACGTCGAACATGGCGTGGGTCCCACACTCGGCGAGAGCCACCACCCGGGCCTGAGGGAATGCCGAGCGCTCGCCCTTGGCCACACCGGGCCGTCCGAAGAACGAGTCGTTGGCCGTGGTGTCAGCCAGGTCCAGACAGGTCCCATCGATTGCCACGATCCGCCGGCCCGCCAGCCACGACCCCGGTGTGTCCGTGTCCGCCAACGGAGAAGCCACCCGGTTGAACAGCTTTGCCATCGGTTCGGGACCCAGGCGGTCACGGGCATGAGAGATTGCTGCCTTGTTCGCCAACTTCGATGCACTCTCAGAACGTTGCGCCCACGAGAGCCCGTCCGAGATCAGCGCCAGCACGTCCTCGTAGGAGCCCTCGGAATGCAACGCCATCCCCATGGCGAAGTACGCCATCGACCTGGCTGGCAACGACCGACAGCGTTGCTCGGTCTTCTCGCACTCGGCGATCACCGAATCGACGACCTCGGGCGGGAACACCTTCATCAGTAGGCCGATCGACACCAGATCTGACAATCGGCGGTCTGATTCGGGCTTTCTCCAACCAGTTCGGGGCATACCCCAAACTACACCATTGTAACCTTAATTGAACGGTATTGGGGCTAGCGTGGCCGAGCATCTGCTGGACGGTCCTCACGTCGTGGCAGCGGTCCAACACGTCCGAGGCGGCGGTATGCCTCAGGGCGTGCGCCGAGCGCCCGTCTCCCGGCTTGTGAACTCCGGCTTGCGCCATGAGCCGCCCTGTCCGTTTCGATATCCACCGTGCCGACAGACGGCCGTCCGGGTTGCCCTTCGAGCCGGTCGCCTTGAACAGCGGGCCGGCTGGCGCTCCCCGCTCCCCGATGTACTTGTCGAGCGCCGCTGCGGCGCTCGCCGGCACCGGCAGTATCCGCTCGTGGCCGCCCTTGCCGAGCACTCGGATTGTTCGCTCCCACTCGTCGTAATCGGCCAGGTCCAGCCGGGACACCTCGACGCAGCGCAGCCCGCAGCCGAGCATCAACGCGATGACGGGCTGCTGCCAGGATCCCCCGCGGTCCCCGTCCTGCGGAGCGGAAAGCGACTCCAACAGGGTAGCTAACTGCTGGCGGTTTAAGACCCGAGGTTCCCGTGGCCTGACAAGCGTGATCGAGGGGTCAGAGCGGATCACACCCTCCACGACGAGCTAACGGAAGAAGCCCTGCACCGCTCCCACGCAACGCCGACGGGTGGACGGGGAAAGACGGCCGTTAGTCGCCTGGAAGCGGAGCAGCATCTGACGGCCGAAGCGTCCGCGGTCGGGGATGCTGCTGGGAAGGCGCGAGTGGCCAGGGTCGCGGCTTTGCTCGTCAATTACGTCCCGGAGCGCTAAGAGGGCGGCGAGCCGTGCACCGCTGGGTGGCTTCGCCATCGTGTGGCGAACCGTGATCGCGACGCCGTCCCGGTGCCGTGGGCGTTGCCATAGAGCGCGGGTGGCTTGTCGAGGTGGACGGCGAATATCGCCCCGGGGAGTCTCGCCCGGCTCCACGCCGAGCGCTGCTAAGGCGTTGGCGGCCTAGCGCCGTCTACGTCGTCGGCCTAGCGCCTGGTCTTCGAGCCGGTACGCCGTGTGCCGGACGGGGTGGCGCACCTTCCACACGTCGTAGCTCGCCTTGCGCACTACCTTCGGCGTGGCCTTGTGGCGAGCAGTCCGGATCGGGTGAGCGGCGCGGCGTACCTTGCGGGGTATAAGGCGTCGGAATAGGCCCACGCTTGGGAGTGTAGCGCCGTCGCTTTGAACTTTGTAAGGCGTGGGCGCTCGGACTTCTCACACGGTAGTTGGTGGCCCCGTTCCTTGGCGAGCAGGTGGGCTCCGGGTGCGCTATGGCTGGTTGTCAACCAAGGCGCTGTCAACCGGCTCCCCTGAGGATGGTTGACCAACCGTTGACAAGGTTGGCTCGGAAGGTCAAGCCCGAGGGGTGTTTACCCCTTCTGACCTGGGCTTTTCGGAGTGGAGACGATGGGACTCGAACCCACGACCCCCTGCTTGCAAAGCAGGTGCTCTAGCCGGCTGAGCTACGTCCCCGGGTCGGTACTCCGTGCGCGATGTTGACTGCGCCTCTCCAGCATAGTCCGCTGGACGACAGCGGCGGCTAGGCACCGAGCGAAGCAAAGAAACGCCACATTTCGGACTGGGCGGAGGGGGTCGCCCCTGACGCCTCGGGCCAAGTGTGGTTATCACCTTCGTAGACGACCTCGCCGACCTGTCTACCACCTTGGCATTCTGCCCACAGCGTCTCGGTCGCTACCCCTAGCGTCGTGGTCGAAGCTTCTTGGCTGCAGCCGTCGGCGCTTCGGTATTCGGCCACGAGTTGGTCGACGGTCGGCTCCGTGTAGCCGTTCTGCACGACCGGCGGGCCAGAGATCGCCGTACCCGGGTCTGCGCTACCGACCGTTATCAGCACGGACTCGGAGCCGAGCGTAGTGCAGTCCGAGGTCCGGGTGGCTCCGTAGACAGCGACTGCAACGAACTCGGAAGGCTCCTCGCAGGCCAACATCATCGCCAGCTTCCCGCCATTTGAGTACCCAGCGAGGTATACGGGCCCTTGGGAGGCGTCGCGCTGAGACGCCTTTACGTCGGAGATGACAGCGTTCACGAACCCGACGTCATCGACATGCTCTGTCGCCGGTGTACCACAGCAAGCTCCTGCGTTCCAGTTACCGTCCACGTACTCCGGGTAGACCAGGATCGCTGGGCTGGCGACTTGACGGAAATCAGCTCTTGCGATCTCTACGTCGACGGTGGTGCAACACCCGCCGAGCTCCACGATGACGGGCAGCTGACTAGCGGAAACCGTGCCAGGCGTGAACACCATATAGTTTCTCGTAAGACCATCAAAAGTAATCGAATAGGCTTTGGATGACCACTTGATCTCTGCCCCGCTCGGAGTCGACGTGCTAGGTGCCGCAAAGACGCCTGTTCGTACCGTATGAACTGGGGTTGCCACGTGATTGGCCGAACCAGCTGACGACGCGGCGTTAGTCAGGGTCGGCTCGCCCACGAGGACGGCCGCCAGTGCCAATGCCCCGACAGCCAGCAGGACTGCCAGGTAGACAAGCCCACGCTGCGGTCGATCCCGCCTAAGTCGGGCGCGGCCCCTCATCCCAGCACCACAGGCGACGCCTCTCCGTTGGTCGCCATGCCGGCGACAGGAGCCATAGCGACATTCTTAGCAGCGGGAACGTCTGTTGGCACACCCGATCTCGAGACGGCCGTTACCCGTCGTCTAGGGCCTTTCCGACCGGTCAAGGCGAGACTCAGCCTGGTCTGGCGAGCGACTGCTATACCTGCGAAGGTCACTGCGTAAAGGAACGGGACCAAGCCGAGGGCTATCATGACCTCCATAAGCGGGCTCGGCACACCGGACAGGAGACTGGACAGGCCGGTCGAGACAGCGACGTCCAAGACGGCGGACAGCAACAGCGGATGGGCCAGGTAAACCCCGAATGACACGTCCGACGATTTCTCCAGCCAAGCGAGGCGAGCGGCCGAAGCCTTGTCGGCGATCCACATCCCCAAGGCGAACTGAGAAAGCGTTGCGGCCACGACCTCGATCACATTGGCCGGTTGGAACACGGCGCTGGCCTTGATCGGAGCGTACCCGAGTACTTCGATGTTGAACCCATACACCCCGAGGCCGATGACCGCCGCAGCGGCCATCGACAAGCCGGCCAAGCGGTAGTGGGTCCTGACCCATGCCGACACGGCGTCGAAGTGTGCGGCAGCCGCAACACCTCCAACCACGTAGAAGCTGTAACTGAAAAGCCACGAGCTTGGATGATCGAACCAAAGGCCGAGCACAGGAGGACGCCAGCCGTACTCGGCGGCGCCGGTGAAAGCCAGTTGCACCACGCCGGTGACGACCAGTGCAGGCGTCAAAGCTTTCGGCCAACGCCGGAGTGCGGCCATGAGCGCCGGGAAGACCAGGTACAGCTGCATCGTCAGCAGCAAGAAGTACAAGTGGAAGTGGGCGTGGGCATCGCTGAGGTCGACCACGAAGTTGCCGAGCGAACTCCAAGTAGGGTGCACCTCACCGTCGGCTACGAAGTAGATGGCGCTCCACGCGAGGTAAGGGGCCAAGATGAGTGGGTAGCGTCGCCACCAGAACGCCCGGCGGCTAAGGGGCCGACGAAGGTAGCTGTAGGTGAGCACAAACCCCGAGAGCATCAGGAACACCGACCTGGTCACGTGGGCGAGCTGTAGGACACCGTTGGCTACAAGCGACGAGTCCGAGTTGGCGAAGGATGTCGAATGCACGAGTATGACGCCGCCGATCGTCAGAAACCGGACTACGTCGATCGCTGCTAGATGGCCTCCTGGCGCACCTTTACCTCGAGGAATCGAAGACCTCGGCGCCACCAAACCCACCCCGCTTATCTTCCGGCGCTGACCTGAAAGATCGGTAACCTCACCCTTAGAACTCCCTGAAAAGGCGGTGACCGGGCCGGGTAACCTCTCGGCGCCCCGGCGCCGGCCCTCATCTTAGGGGAATGAGCTTTATTTACCTGACCATTGCGGCGGACGTTTCTCGATGAACGCTGTCAGCCCTTCCTTCATGTCCTCGCTTCGCATCGCCTCCGCCATGCCCTCGCCCGAGAGACGCCAGCCGGTGTCCTCGTCCTCGGTCATCGCAGCGTAGATCACCCTGCGGCTCGCCCGAACGGCTACAGGCGCGTTGGCTTCGATCTGACGGGCCAGTTCCATCGCTGTGGGAAGTGCGTGACCTGGATCGCAAAGCCTGTTGACCAAGCCGAAGTGGTAGGCGCGTTCGGCGTCGATCGGGTCGCCGGTAAGGGCGAGCTCCATCGCGATATTGAAAGGCACCTTGCGCGGCAGACGGAACAAGCCGCCACCGGCAGCGACCAGACACCTCTTCACCTCGGGGATGCCGAAGCGCGCTGTCGCCGAAGCGACAATGAGGTCGCAGGACAGGCAGATCTCAGTGCCCCCGGCGAGGGCAGGTCCGTCCACCGCTGCGATGATCGGTTTGGTCCTTTCCCGCTTGGTGATACCAGCGAACCCGCCCCGCTCCGTGCCGAGGTCGCCAGCCCGACCGGCGTTGATCTCTTTCAGGTCCGCCCCCGCGGAGAAGACCGGCGGCACGCCGGTGAGAACTCCAAGCCAGAGTGAATCGTCGGCTTCGAGGCGGTCTATCGCCTCCTCGATGCCTCTAGCCACGTCGCCGTTGACAGCGTTCCGGGCTTCCGGACGGTTTATCGTGATGACGGCTACGTGGCCGTCGACGGCGTAGTCGATCGTCGCCACGTCAGCCTACTTGGGGCCGAGACGGGCAGCGCCGTCGATGCGGATGGTTTCACCGTTCATGTAGCTGTTGGTCACCAGCTCTAGCGCAAGCGAGGCGAACTCGTCGGGCTTGCCGAGCCGGTCGGGGAAGACCACGTCCTTCTTCAGTTTGTCCTTGAACGCCTCCGAAGCCTCCCCGGAGCCGTAAATCGGGGTGTCGATCAGCCCGGGGGCGATGGTGTTGACCCGAATGCCCACCACGCCTAGGTCACGCGCGATCGGCAGGGTCATACCGACGACTCCACCTTTCGAGGCGGAGTAAGCGGCTTGGCCGATTTGTCCGTCGAAGGCGGCAAGGGAGGCCGTGTTGACGATCGCGCCCCTCTCGTTGTCCTCGAGAGGCTCCGTGAGGCTCATTGCGGTCGCCGCCAGGCGGATGCAGTTGAAGGTCCCGATCAGGTTGATCTGTATCACCTTGGCGAAGTAGTCGAGGTTGAAGGCCGACTCGTAAGTGCCGTCCTTACCGATGGTCCGGCTGGCCGCCCCGATCCCGGCGCAGTTGACCAGGGAGCGAAGTGGACCGAGTTCCTTGGCTGCCTCCACAGCGGCGATCACCTCTTGGGTGTTGGTGACGTCCGCTTTCACGAAAACCCCGCCAATCTCCTTGGCGAGGGACTCTCCCTTTTCCTCTTGCATGTCGAGCACGACGACACGGGCACCTCTCTCAGCGAGCCTGCGCACGGTCGCTTCACCCAGACCGGAGGCACCCCCGGTGACTATCGATGAAGTTCCTTGAATGTCCATGCCCGCACGTTACGCTAACGCGAGCCGTGTTGTCATGCGGAGCTCGCGATCGGGGCGGACCGGGCGAAGCTAGGCGCGCGCGCCCCGTAAAGTGGCGTACCGTGGCAGGCGGGTTGGGCTCAGACGACGTGGTGCTCGCGCTCGTACGGCTCGTCGGACCGACCTCCACCAGCAGGGGGCAGTCGTACGCAGCCGCCGGCGCAGTCTCCAAAGCAGTCTGGGACCCCGAGGGCACACGGCTGTCCGCTGTGGTGCACGAGAGCGGGGCAGGGCCGTGCAAGGTGGACGTCGAAGTGACCCCCGGGACCGCAGGGCGTATCGCTCGCGTGGACGGCACCTGCTCATGCCCCAGAGCCCGCAACTGCAAGCACGTAGCGGCGGCGTTGATATTCGCGCCACCTCCTGTCGAGAACCCGAGCTCGACGCTGGCCCGGCTCGGTGTTGTAGCGCCCATACAGAACTCGACGCAGGGCTCAGCCGGCCGGGCGGCTGCCGCAAGACGCGCCGGGGTGGCAGCGGACCTGGGCGGGGCACCGGGTGGGCGCTCTGCGCCATCGGCGGCCAGCGTCAAACGGCGCGCAGCGAGCTGGAGGGAGCCCCTGGAGTCGCTCCTGTCTCGCGACACCCCGCCCGCTGCGGCCCCTCGATCACGTCGCTCAGGGGCGGCCGACCGTGACCCGGATCCGCTCGGTCTTCAGTTCGAGCTGGTTGCGTCCCGGCCGCCGGCAGCTCGAGGCTCCGCAAAAGGTTCCGAGCGGGTTCAGCGCCCAGGGGTGCGGCTGCGCCCCGTGACCCGATCCAGCACGGGAAACTGGGTGCGCAACAACGTAACGTGGAACTCTCTGGAGTACCTGGTTGGCTGGCGTGCAAGCTGGGGGGCGACGAGCTACAACCCTGAGCACATCTCGCTTCTCAGGGAGCTGCGGGCCCTGGCGCGTCTCTATGACAACCGCCGCTGGGTTTCCTCAGGTGACGAGGCCGTCTGGCTCGAGTCGATCGGGAGTCGGCGCTTGTGGGACCTCCTACGCCAGGCAACCGAGATCGGCCTCCACCTTGTCGCCGCTGGGAGAAGCGCCGCAGCGGTCACGCTAAGCCCGGAGGCAGCCGCTGCAGAGCTCGACGCCTCTCTCGACAGCGCTTCTTTGAAGATCACGCCGCGCCTCGTCCACGCCGGGCAGCTGCTGCCATCCGAAAACCTGCTCCTAGCCGGCGATCCGCCTCACGGACTCGTCTACTGGGGAGAGCCGCCACTGACGACCCGGACCCCCGCGTTAGTGCTCGCGCCGCTGTCGTCACAGCTGAGCACACCAGCGGCCGATCTGATCAGAACGGCCGGCACTATCGAGGTACCAGCGAAGCAAGTAGGCATGTTCGAGGCAGAGCTGCTCCCCCAACTTCGCCGCCGGCTAGCCGTGACATCCTCGGACGCTTCGTATGCTCCCCCCCCGACGCCTGCTGACGTGGTCGTCTGCTGCGTCACCCACAACCCGGGGCCGTCAGTTGAGCTGGCCTGGAGCCTCGAACAGGGGGGCACGCATCGTCCCGTCGACGACGAGCCCGACGAGAAGGCGGCCAGCGCCCTTGCAGACGCAGCAGAGCTGTTGTCGGGCCTCGCTGAGCTGACCGTCGCAACCTCCACAGGTCTGAACCCCACCGCCGGTCGCCTCGACGGGGTCGACGCAGCCCGCTTCGTCGCCGATACCCTGCCCGAGCTGGCAGCGATCGACGGCATCCGCGTCGACCAAGTCGGGGAGGCGCCCGGCTACAGGGAGGTGCCAGAAGGTCCGACGCTGCGGATCGGCGGTGAGCGCGCCACCGACGGGGACTGGCTCGACCTTGCCGTCGAGGTGACAGTCGAAGGCGAGAAAGTCGCCTTCGAGCAGCTCTTCGTCGCTCTCGCTGAAGGCGCGAGCCACATGTTCCTCCCGTCCGGCGCGTGGTTCTCCTTAGAGCGCGACGACCTGCGCCGCCTGGCGGAGCTCATAAGCGAGGCGCGGGCGCTGCACGACGCCCCGTCCGGAGGCGTCCGTCTGAGCCGTTACCAGTCGAGCATCTGGGAGGACCTGTCGGCGATAGTTCCTGTCGAAGGCGATATCACAGGTTGGGCGGACGGTCTGCGAGCGCTGGCGTCCCCGGCACCTCCCCCTCGTGTACCGAAATCCTTGAAGGCTCAGCTTCGGCCATACCAGATGGACGGCTTCGCCTGGCTGGCGACCCGGTACGCCCAGCGGGTCGGGGGGATACTGGCCGACGACATGGGTTTGGGCAAGACGCTGCAAGCGCTCGCTCTCATCTGCCATGCGCGAGAGTCTCGCCAGGACGCGAAAGGCCCTAGCGAGAGCCTCGAACCCTTCTTGGTGGTAGCCCCGACGAGCGTCGTGTCCACTTGGGCTTCCGAAGCGGCGCGCTTCGCTGCGGACCTGAGGGTCGTGACAGTAACCCAGACGACAGCCAAGAGCCGAGTGCCGATGCCGGAACTGGTCGGCGATGCCGGCCTCGTTGTCACGTCCTACGCCCTTTTCAGGTTGGACTTCGACCGCTACGAAGCGCTCAGCTGGGCGGGCCTGCTCCTAGACGAAGCGCAGTTCGTGAAGAACCCGGCGTCGCACGCGTATCAGCGGGCGCGACGCTTGAGCACCCCGTGGAAACTGGCGATGACCGGTACACCCCTGGAGAACTCGTTGAGCGAACTGTGGGCGCTCACGTCGATCACGGCTCCTGGGCTGTTTGGTCGCCTCGATAAGTTCTCGGCCGCTTACAAGGTGCCGATCGAACGGAACTCCGACGAGGCGAAGCTCGAAGCCCTCAGGCGGCGGATCAAGCCGATCATGCTGAGGAGGACCAAGTCCCAGGTACTCCCGGACCTGCCCGACAAGCAAGAGCAGGTTCTCGCCATCGAGCTCGACGCCCGCCACCGCCGCATCTATGACACGTGGCTAGCACGGGAGCGCCAGAAAGTCCTCGGCCTTCTGGGCGATCTCGAAGCAAACCGCTTCGAGATCTTCCGCTCCCTCACTTTGCTGCGCCAAGCGGCGCTCGACGTTTCGCTCGTTGATCCCAGCCACAACACGGTACCCTCCGCAAAGCTGGACATGCTGAGCGAAACCCTCAGCGAAGCCGTGGCCGAAGGGCACCGGGCTCTCGTCTTCAGCCAGTTCACCCGCTTCTTACGATCAGCTCAGCGGAGACTCGAAAGTGACGGGATAGCCACCTGCTACCTGGACGGACGGACCAAGAAGCGTGCTCAGGTGATAGACGACTTCCGTTCCGGTAAAGCAGCGGTGTTCCTCATAAGCCTCAAGGCTGGCGGCTTCGGGCTCAACCTGACCGAAGCGGACCATTGCATCCTCTTGGACCCCTGGTGGAACCCGGCTACTGAAGCCCAGGCGGTCGACCGCGTTCACCGGATAGGCCAGACGCGAAAGGTCATCGTCTACCGTTACGTCGCCAGCGGGACTATCGAAGAGAAGGTGATGGCGCTGAAAGCCCGCAAGGCTGAGCTTTTCGCCGGGGTGATGGACTCCGGCGGCTTCGAGTCGGCGGCGCTCAGCGCCAGTGACATCGAGGTGCTCCTGTCCTAGCAGGCGTCTTAGCGTAGAGCGAGGCGCCGCCAGCTGACGCTCAGCGAGGCGCCATTACAGTCACGGTACCTTGAGCGACCCCTACCAGACGGCCTTCGTTGGTCACATCGACCCTTACGATCGCAGTGCGCTTGGACAACGAAACAATCCTCGCTTGCGCACGCATGGTCCCAGAACGCGCTGGGGCGGTGAAGTTAAGTTTGAACTCGCTGGTCGCGGGCCACGAACCGGCCGCCACGACGGGCATGCACACCGCCCCGAGGACGTGGTCGACCAGAGCCGAGATGACCCCACCGTGAGCTGCGCCGAAAGGGTTGAGAAGCTCGGCGGTCACCTCCAGTTCGCACACGAGAACTCCCGGTCCGACGTCGACGATCCGCATCCCCAGGTATCCAGGAAGGCCTCCCGAAGCGGACTCGCCAGCAGCAACCATCTTCGCTGCGATGTCCGGATCGTAGTTCGGGAAGTCAGTCATATCGTCTGCCAGATTATCTCTTCCTTGAACGTGGTCACCTCGTCGATGGCCTGCAAGTCCGGTGTTACACCTAAACCAGGCCCATCCGGCACCGCAAGATGGCCGGATACGAGCACGAAAGGCTCGGTGATGTCACGGCGGAAGTAGCGATCCGAAGCTGATGTGTCGCCGGGAAGAGTGAAGCCCGGCAGGGATGCGAGCGCCACGTTGGCGGCCCTCCCTATCCCTGTCTCGAGCATTCCCCCGCACCAGACCGGAACTCCCCGCTCGAAGCAGGCGTCGTGGAGCGCTTTGGCTTCAAGGTATCCTCCGACACGTCCGGCCTTGATGTTGACCACCGCGCACGCTCCGCGTTCGATAGCGTCGAGCGCGATCGCCACCGAAGTGATCGACTCGTCGAGGCAGATCGGAGTGCTCATCTTCCGAGCGAGAGCGGCGTGACCCGAGATGTCGTCATCGCGAAGTGGCTGCTCGACCAATAAGAGGCCAAAGGCATCAAGTTTGGACAGATGCGGCGCGTCCGCGAGAGTGTACGCCCCGTTGGCGTCGACCTGCAGCGCCAGGCCGGAACCGAAGTGCTCCCTGACGGCCTGCACCGGTTCCAAGTCCCAGCCCGGCTCGACCTTGAGTTTTATGCGGAGGTAACCGGACTCCACATGACCAGCAACGGTCTCCAGCAGCTCTTCGATCGATGCCGAGATACCGACGGATACCCCTGCTGCGACTCGGCTGCGAACGCCTCCGAGGCGCGAAGCCATGCTGACGCCGGCTGCTCGCAGGTCTGCGTCCAAGACGGCAGCCTCTAGGGCCGCCTTCGCCATCTGGTGCCCTTTGACCGCCGACAAAAGCGGTGCCACGTCGTCTGCGGCCAGTTCGTCACCTCCTCGGCGCAGGCGTGGCAGCAGCTGCGATCGGATGACACTGTGCGCCCCTTCCACGTACTCTGGGGAGTAGAGCGGCTCGCCCATCGCAACGCACTCGCCCCACCCGACCGCATCGGACCCTTCTACTTGCACGAGCAAGACGTCTCGAGCGGTCTCGACACCAAAAGACGTTCGAAACGGGCTGACCAGCGGCATTGCCAAGCGGCGCAGGACGACACGTTCGATTCTCAAAGCTTCGCCGATCCGCTCGCCATCCGAGCGCAGCGAAGGCTGTGTGCGCCGGTCTCGACTTCGAAGGGTGCTGTCATGATGGGAGATTTGGCGAGTACATTCTCGGTGAATCCTATGACGACTTTCAGTGTGCTGACCGTGTGCTCCGCCAACCGCTGCAGGTCGCCGATGGCGGAGGCCCTACTCGTGGGGGCGGTGGCGCGAACCTTCGACGGCGACGTCACGGTGAGATCCGCCGGTTTCGGCCCCTCAGGAGCCCCCGCCGAACGCGAAGTGGTCGAGGTCATGGCCGAGATAGGCCTGGACTTGTCACACCACCGCAGCAGGACCGTCGACGCGGGCATGCTCGCTGAAGCGGACCTTGTCTTGGCGATGACCCGCCAGCACGTGATGGAGTTGGTGCTGCTCGAAGAGTCCTGCTGGTCCAAGACCTTCCTGCTCGGAGAGTTCGCCTCGCTCGCAGGATCGATGCCGCTCGACGCTTCCTCCTTGGCGGTCGCGGACTTTGGTGGCTCGGCGGAGGTTCCCGGCGACAGCAACACCGATCTGCGCCGGAAAGTCGCCCAGCTGCACGTGGGACGTCGCAGGTCTGACCTGCTAGCTCTCCCTTCGAACCTGGAGGTGGGCGACCCGGTAGGCGGACCGCTGCGCGGTTATCGAGCCACCCGAGACCGGATCGCCGCTCTCTCCGACGTGGGCGTCGCCTACCTCGCCGACACCCACTCGCCGTAGCGGCGTCAGGCGCTGCGCCGGGCGACGCGCGAACTCAAAGCTACTGGGCCCTCGACAAGAACGTCTTTCCCGCTCAGGGAAAAGCCGGTCAGCGCTGTGAGCCCTACAGCGACGTGTATCGCTATCAGGCCTGCCGCCGCTGCGAAAGTGGCGGCGAACGCTACCGGAAGCGCCAGAGAAGCCAAGACGACCCCCGCTGCCAACCAGCGCCAGGTGACCAGGGGACGTGATACCGTTCTCTCGAGGGCTGCTAGCAGAACCCAGCCGGCCATCGTGGTAGTGGCCGCTGCCCCGATCACAGCTCCGAGCGCTACGGTAGAAGGTGCGCTGTGCGGGAATTTCACGGCCAGGCTCACCCCTGCGGCACGGGTGACGAGCACCCACGACAAAGCGGCGACGCCAATGGTGGCGGCTACGGCGGCGTGACGGTTACGGCGTGTGCGGGACATGTGATCCTCCTTGGATCGCTTCGGGTCGCTTGGATGCGACCCTCCCAGCTTCCTCCGCGAGGTCGTAATCTGTCGTCGTCTCGTCGGAGGAACAGCCCCGCAACCCTCGCAGTACCGCCGGTCAGCTTCGCCTGCTCCCGCGGTAGTAACGGCTCGCCTTCCGCTGGGGTATGGCGGTGACGTCCGCTGCGCCGTAGCCTGTCCGTCGATGCTGTCTACGTTGGGCCGTCTCGCCAAGAAGCGATGGGCTGAGCCGCTCGGGGTAGCCGTCGTGTTTGCGATGGTCATCTCGGGCTCTGCCGCTGAGGCCTATCCGAGCCACGTCTACGCCGGCTTGCACTTAGTTTCGCATCCCGATGTCGCCGCTTTTGCGGTCCTGGCGCTACCAGCCGCAAGCTTGGCATGGCGTCGTTCGCACCCGCTTGGCGTGTACGCGGCCACAGTGGCGGGTGTCGGCGCGTGGGCACTGATCGGGGAGGTGTACGGGGCGGCACTGGTGATGGTCCTGGTCGCCTTCTTCACGCTATGTGTTGAGAGACCAGGGCGCTTCGCTCCGATCGCACTGGGGGCTGCCGGGACTCTCTTGATCTGGGTGGCCGGAGGGATCGCCGGGGATTGGGGATGGTGGGGAGGTCCACAACTCGACTTGTGGGCGGAGATGGTCGCCGCCGGGGCGGCGGGGGCTTTCGTGGCAGCACGCAAGAACTGGAAAGCGAGCGAACGACTCCGAGCTGCGGATCAGCAGCGAGCGAGGCGAGACGAGATACGTCGGCAGATTGTTTCTGAGCGTTTGCGCATAGCGCGAGAGCTCCACGACGTAGTAGCGCATTCGATGGCCATGATCAACGTGCAGGCCAGTGCCGCCGCAACGCTTGTCGCCACCGACCCGCTTCGGGTCACCGAGGCGCTCCAGGCCATTCGTCGCGCAAGCAAGGACGGGCTAAGAGAGTTGCGGTCGATACTGGAGGTGCTCCGCCAGGTCGACGAGCAGGCACCCGCTGTCGCTCTCCCCGACCGGGAGGCGTTCCATGCTCTAGTGGAAGCCACCCGCTCTGCGGGCGTTGAGTGCGGGTTGATCTGGGACGCGGACATGTCGGATATAACGCCCGGCGCGGCCCTAGCCGCCTATCGTATAGTCCAAGAGTCTCTCACAAACGTCGTCCGCCACGCCGCCCGATCGGTCGCCAGTGTGACGATCAGGAGGGACGGCTCGGCGATACTGGTAGAGGTAGCCAATGATGCTAGGGGCGCTACCGAGACCTTCACAGAAGGCTCAGGTACCGGTGTCGCAGGCATGCGCGAGCGGGCCAGGAGCCTAAATGGCTCGTTCCAAGCAGGTCCAGACGAAGGAGGAGGGTTCAAGGTCCGGGCGCGTCTTCCGATAGCCGCAGTCGAAGCTTCTGGGCTCCACAGCTCTGAACCTGACCACGACAGCCTTGGCGCCAGGTCCGCCGTCGCACGCTTGGGCGCTTACCAACCTGCGATGTCGGACATCGAGACGCACGCCCGAGAGTCCGAGCCTTGATCCGGGTCTTGCTAGCCGACGACCAGGCGCTGGTTAGGGCGGGCTTCCGAGTCCTGCTCGACGCGGCGGATGACATCACTGTCGTAGGCGAGGCGGCAGACGGCAAGGCGGCCGTCGACGCTGCCCGAGCGAGCAGACCCGACGTCGTGCTCATGGACGTCCGTATGCCCGGCGTCGACGGCATAGAGGCGACGAGGCGCATCGCTAGCGACTCGGACCTGTCCAATCTTAAAGTCGTGATCCTGACGACGTTCGAAGCCGACGAGTACATCTTCGAAGCGCTGCGTGCCGGGGCCAGCGGCTTCCTCGTCAAAGACACCGAGCCTGACGAACTCCTCGACGCGGTTCGGATCGTCGCACGAGGGGATGCGCTCCTGTCCCCGAGCGTGACTCGCCGGCTGATCGTCTCCATTTATGCGAGAGGAGCGAAAAGGCCGGTCGACGCTTCTGCACTCTCCTCTCTGACCGGTCGCGAGCGAGAAGTGATGGCTTTGGTGGCAAGCGGGATGACCAACGACGAGATCGCCGAGTCGCTCTACATGAGCCCTCTCACCGCCAAGACGCACGTTAGCCGGACCATGACCAAGCTCGGCGCCCGGGACCGGGCTCAGCTCGTCGTCATCGCCTATGAGAGCGGCCTGGTCAGCCCCGGCGGCCCCTGAGGGGCTTCTGGGTCAACCACGACGGTGATAGCCGACCGGCCTCAGGCGCCTAACGCCACGAGCGCCCTTTCGAGGGCTGCGGGATACGAGCCGGCGAATTTGACGGCGTGGACGGCGAGGGGCGCCAGTTGGTATAGCGGGATGCGCTCCTGCCATCCCGCTGCCAAGGGTGTGACATCCTCATAGGAGGCGAAGACCGCCGGTCCGAACCCGCCGAAGAGGCGCATCATCGCCAGGTCGAACTCGCGGTGGCCGCCGAAGCATGCCGGGTCCACCAGCCAGGAAACTCCGTTCCTGCCGACCAGCCGGTTGCCGGCCCAGAGGTCTCCGTGCAATCGGGACGGAGGCTCGCAAGGCCCGGCGAGGTCGGCCATGCGCGCCGCGACAGTTTCGAGGCCTCTAGCCAGCCGGGCGGCGCCTGGGCCGAGGTGCTCGGCGTTGCGCACAAGCGAAGCCAGAGGCATCAGCCGCTGGGAGGAGAAGAATTCGGCCCAGGACTCGCAGGGTTGGTTGGGAAGCCCACGGCTGCCCGTGCGGCGGCCGTCGTCCCGACCGAAACAAGAGGCGCCTGCGCCATGGAGGGCTGCTAGTTCCAGGCCGAATGCAGCTTCGTCCGGCGCGACGCCAGGCGATGTAGCGATCCATTCCAACACGAGCCAGGGAGCCCTCCCGGTGTCGTCGTCCCTGACGGCCAGGACGGCGGGAACGTGCAGGACTCCGGTTTCGCCGAGCCACGACAGACCGGACGCTTCGGTCACGAAGAACTCCGCGATCGGCCGTCGGTGTGTCTTGGCGAAAACGGTCCGGCCGTCTGCGAGCTCAGCTCGAAACGCCTCAGCCACGTCGCCACCTCTGAGAGGCCGCAGTAGGGTCACGCGTTCGCCGAGAAGACCCGCAAGGTCATCGTAAAGGTCATTGCGCATTCCCTAATGATGGCCGGATGCGACCCTGTGAAATGCCAGGCACGCGCGCATCGGTTGAGCGCAGATCACAAATGGGAGAAAGCGCATTTACAGGAAAGTTTCGTGGGCCTAATCACACGCCCGTGGTCAAGCTGCGAGGATGCCCAAGTTCTCCAGCACCTCTCGGGCCTCTAAGGGCCCCGAGACCCTCTCCGCCGTGAGCCCGGCGTGGCGGGCGGAAGCTACGTTGGCCTGGTTGTCGTCGAGGAAGACGATCGACTCCGGCGGAACGCCGAGTCGTGCCACGACGTGGGCGAACAGTTCGCTGTCAGGCTTTACGAGTCCCACCTCATGGGAAAGGAAGCAGATGTCGAAGAGCCGATCCAGGTGCCATAGAGAGGTGAAGCGTGTCCAATGCAGCGGGTTACTGTTGGTCAGGCAACCGACGGGCACGGCCTCTCGGACGTCGGACACCAACGCTGCCGCCCCGTCGTAGAGGCCCTCCGGCCAGCTTACGAACGCCGCAAGGAAAGCCTCTTCCGACGCCGTCATACCCCACTCGGCGGCAATCCCAGCTGCGAACTCACTCCCACTGCACCTACCCCGCTCGAACGCTCTGACCCACCGGCTCGCCAGCCACCTGGACCAGAACTCGGCGTCGGAGCTTGATCCGACCAGCTGGGTCATAGGTCCGACCGCCTGCAGACGCACGAGGACGCCGCCCAGGTCGAACAGCGCCCACCTGTAACCGTTACCTGTCACCTAGATGATGCTAGGACTGTTAGATGATACTAGGACTGTGGACGAGCGGGCGATCCGTTCGGCTCAGCCACCGTTTCCTGAGTGGTCGGAACCGGGGTCGATCCGGCGACCTCGCGCTTTTCAGGCGGGCCCGGGCCGCATCCCCGAGATGTCCGGGAATAGCCATATCCACAAAGTCCCAGCTCAAGGCGGGTGTTAGGTCCGCTTGCTGGAGCGACCCTGACGCCGTCGCACCAGCGTTATCCGCTGCGTGGGGCACGCGTGGGGCACGAGCGGTACGGACCCGGCGGCGCTCTGGCTATCTTTGCCCTCGTGTGTGGATATACTCGATCTGGTGACGAAGCGCCTGGTGGACGTCGATGACGACAAGCTGGAAGCCGTCCGCCGGGTTCTTGGCACTCAGACGCTGAAGGCGACGGTGGCCGGCGCATTCGACGAGGTGCTCGCCCTCGATCTTCGCCGGAAGGAGCTGCTGGCTGAGCGAGGCGCACCGCCGGCGGCGTTGGCTGACCCCGATGAGCGCGCCGCTGCGTGGGGCTGAGGGCCTACTACCTGGGTGACACGTCCGCCCTGGCACGCCTCGACCGGGCCGAGGTCGCCGAGCGGCTGGTCCCGCTCATCGAGGCGGGGCTCGTCGCTCGCTGCACTCCGACCGATCTCGAGGCCGGCTACTCGTCGACCGGGCCCAAGGACCACCCCAGGATGCGGGCCGCAAGGGCAGCTTGGCCGCAGGCAGTGATGGATCAGGCGGTGCTCGACCGGGCGGTGGACGTCCAGGATGCCTTGGCGATACGCAGCCGCCATCGCGGCGCCAAGATCGCCGACCTTCTCATCGCTGCGGCCGCAGAGGCAGCCGGCCTGGTCGTCCTTCACTACGACCGTGATTTCGAGCTGATCGCTGAGGTGACCGGCCAGCCCATCGAGTGGGTGGTGCCAGCTGGCGCCGTTGCTTGACGGCGGGTGAGTCTGCAACCAGGCACCGGTCCAGGAGTTGACGTCCCTCCCACGACTGAGGTCGTGGGATTCCCGGCCGCTCATGCTGCGACCGGTTAGGTTCGCGCTTCATCGGGTCCGTGTTGTTGGGATGTCCCTCCACGCGCTGTGACCGCCAGCCCGGCGGCGAGGATGTTCTTGGCTGCGTTCACGTCCGCGTTGGCCTCATGCCCGCAGGCCTGGCAACCGAACACCGCTTGGTTCTTGCGGTTCTCGGCGCAGATGTGCCCGCAGACGGCGCAACGCTGTGACGTGTGAGCCGGGTTGACGGACAGCACCGTGACTTTACAGGTGGCGGCCTTGTCGAGCGGACGGTGGCGTAGCCTCGACCAGCCCTGGGCGGAGATAGCCCGGTTCAGGCCACGTTTGGCGGCGACGTTCACCCCTGGGGCGGCGATGGTGCCCCGGGCCGAGCGGACCATGGTCTTCACGGCCAGGTCCTCGACGGCGATCAGCGAATGGCGGTCAATAGGGGACAATAGTGGTGAGAAGAAAGTTTGCGTGACGATGAGGGTGGATCTACCAAGCGAGTGAGGGACGGGTCCGGTCAGTAGGGTGGACCGCTCGGTGGTGAGCTCGTAGAGGACCACCGAGCTGGCTGCTGGCAACCGGGAGGCCCTCGTTGACAGCAACCGACACGACACTGGAGGCGAACCATGGCCAGCACCGAGACCCTCCCCCAGCTCCTCACCATCGACCAGCTCGCCGAACAACTCGGCATCGCCCACAACCCGTGTCGGATCGACGGCGGCGGTTTCGAGCACCATCCCGAGCAGCGGAAGGTGACCATAGCCCAGCTGGACGGGCTGGGCGACGCTGTCGACGGGCGATCCGGGCGCTGGTCCTGTGCGCCGGGTTAGGCGGCATCCAGGAGGGAGAGCTGTTCGCTCTCCGGGGCTCGGATGTCGACCTGGAGGGCGGTCTCACCCGTGTCCGCCGCAAGCGCCTACGTCTGGCTTCCGGTCAGGTGATCGAGGTCAGCCCAAGAGCCGGGCCGGTGTCCGCCACGTCGTCCTACCCGTCCAGGCAGTGGACGAGCTGCGCGAGCACCTGGAACGCTGGGATCGCCCCGAGCCGGACGACTACGTGTTCACCTCGCCGGAAGGGATGCTGCTGGAGCGAAACAACTTCCGCACGAGGGTCTGGCTGCCGGCTACGGCGATGCTCGGGCTCGACGGTCTCAAGTTCCACGAGTTGCGTTACGCGGTCGGGACCCTCGCAGCCCAGACAGGGGCGACGACCAAGGAGCTGATAGCCCGGCGCAGCCAATTGAGCACCCCGGCAGCGATGATCTACCACCACACCTCGGCCGAGCGGGACCACCGCATCGCCGAGCGCTTGGGGGCGATGGTCGACCAAGAGCGCCGCAGCCTGCGGGACACGAGCATCGAGTCCTATCCGGCTCGTGGGGCACGGGTGGGGCACACGGCTCGTCCTCGGCGTCCCGACCGACCACCGAAACGAGAAAAACCGCCCCTGACCAGGGCGGTTTCCCGTGGTCGGAACCGGCGTCGATCCGGTGACCTCGCGCTTTTCAGGCGCGCGCTCTACCAACTGAGCTATCCGACCGCGGACCTGACGGGATTTGAACCCGCGTCCTCCGGCTTGACAGGCCGGCGTGCACTCCAAGCTGCACCACAGGTCCCAGATCCCCCCGGGCGAAGCCCGAGGGGAGGGCGATGCATTACGTTAGCCGTTCAGCGAGGCGGGCACCGACAAGTTCCACGCTGATGAGCAAGAAATCGTACTCTGACGGGTGACTACGGTTCCAGAAAAAGAGATCAGACCGTGGCCTTCGGCTTTCGACGCAAGAAGCGTATCGGGTCGTATTTGACGTCTACCACCCTCTCCTTCATCGGGATGATCGCATTGTCAGTGATCTTGATATGCTCGGGGCATACCTCAGTACAGCACTTCGTTATGTTGCACAAGCCGAGTCCTCGCTCCTCTTGCGCCAGCTTCTTGCGATCTAGAGCGTCGTTGGGGTGCATGTCGAGTTCGGCGTAGCGCAAAAAGAAACGGGGACCCGCGAACGCCTGCTTATTCTCCTCATGGTCTCGGACCACGTGGCAGGTATCCTGACACAAAAAGCATTCTATACATTTACGGAACTCTTGCGAGCGTTCCACGTCAACCTGTGCCATCCGGAAGGGCGCCTTGGGCTGCTCCGCCGTAGCAGTGAACGGCGGCACCTGGGCGGCTTTGACATAGTTGAAGGAAACGTCTGTGACCAGGTCCTTGATCACCGGGAAAGTCCGCATCGGTGTGATCGTTATCGGCTCATCCTGGGGGAAGTCCGACAAGCGGGACATGCACATGAGTCTCGGCCGTCCGTTGATCTCTGCGGAGCAGGACCCACATTTGCCAGCCTTACAGTTCCAGCGCACCGACAAGTCCCCTGCGCGCATCGCCTGCACGTGGTGAACAGCGTCGAGGACAACCTCCCCATCGTCGACAGGGACGGTGAAGTCTTCGAGGGCTCCGCCTTTGGCGTCGCCCCGCCAGATACGCAGTTTCAGGTCGTAGGTCATGACTCAGTGCTCCTCGAGTAGTTCGGCCAGCTCAGGGGGTGGCTCGGGTAGGGCTTGTTCTCGTGTCCGCACCTCGCCGTTTTCTGCCAGCTCACAGATCAGGTTCCGCTTACCCCAGTAGCCGTAGTCGGTCATCGGATAGTCATCGCGGGTGTGGCCACCCCGGCTCTCTTTGCGCTCCAAAGCCGCTTTCGCCACAGCCTCAGATACGAGCAGCATGTTCTTAAGGTCGATCGCTAGGTTCCAGCCCGGGTTGTACTGCCTGTGACCCTCGACGCTCAGGTGGTCGATCCGTCTTCGCAAGGAGTCGATCTCCTTGATCGCAGTGTTGAGTTCCTCCTCGTTGCGGATGATACCGACGAGGTTCTGCATGACCGTCTGAAGCTCCTGGTGCACCGTATAGGGGTTCTCGCCGCCTTCGGTGCTAAATGGGGCGAGCGCCTCTGTGGCTGCGGTCTCGAGATCGTCTGTAGACACCGCGGGCCTCGACCCGCTGAGGGTCGCAGCGTAGTTCGCAGCGTACTCTCCTGCCCTTTTGCCGAAGACGAGAAGGTCTCCTAGCGAGTTGCCGCCGAGGCGGTTCGCTCCGTGCATACCGCCGGCCACCTCTCCCGCTGCGTATAGGCCGGTGACCTTAGACTCGCCGCTGTCGGGGTCCACTTCGACCCCGCCCATCACGTAGTGACATGTGGGCCCGATCTCCATCGCGTCCTTGGTGATGTCGACCTGGGCCAGCTCCTTGAACTGGTGATACATGGAAGGGAGTCGCTTTTGGATGTACTCGGCGCTGCGGCGACTGGCGATGTCGAGGAACACCCCGCCGTGGGGCGATCCCCTACCCGCTTTGATCTCCGAGTTGATCGCCCTGGCCACCTCGTCACGCGGTAGCAATTCCGGCGGGCGACGGTTGTTCTTCTTGTCGTCGTACCAGCGGTCGGCTTCCTCTACCGTGTCGGCGGTCTCCGCCTTGAAGAACTCAGGGATGTAGTTGAACATGAATCGTTCCCCGTCGGAGTTCTTCAGCACCCCGCCGTCGCCTCTGACGGACTCGGTGACAAGGATTCCTCGCACCGACGGAGGCCAGACCATGCCAGTCGGGTGGAACTGGACGAACTCCATGTTGACGAGGCCAGCCCCGGCTTTCATCGCGAGGGCGTGGCCATCTCCGGTGTACTCCCACGAGTTGGAGGTCACCTTCCACGACTTGCCTATTCCACCGGTCGCCAAGACCACAGCCGGAGCCTCGAAGCACACGAAGCGGCCGGACTCCCGCCAGTAGCCGAAGGCCCCTGCCATGCGGTCACCGTCTTTTAGCAGCGCCGTGACCGTGCACTCCATGAACACGTCGATGCCCAGCGCAACAGCCCGTTGCTGAAGCGTGCGGATCATCTCCAAGCCGGTGCGGTCCCCGACGTGCGCCAGGCGAGCGTAGCGGTGACCCCCGAAGTCACGCTGGCTGATGAGGCCTTCTGGGGTCCGGTCGAACAGGGCGCCCCACTGCTCGAGCTCCCACACCCGCTCGGGAGCCTCCTTGGCGTGAAGTTCCGCCATGCGCCAGTGGTTCAGGAGCTTCCCTCCGCGCATCGTGTCACGAAAGTGCACTTGCCAGTTGTCCTCGGGCCACAGGTTGCCCATGGCGGCAGCGATGCCGCCTTCGGCCATTACTGTGTGGGCCTTACCGAGGAGGCTCTTGCAGATCACCGCCGTCTTCGCACCCGCGTCGTGGGCGGCGATGGCCGCTCTGAGGCCGGCGCCCCCAGCTCCGATAACGATCACGTCGTAGGCGTGGGTCTCTACCTCTGTCGCCATCAGATCCACCTTCCGTGTCCTAGAGCACCGCTCGCAGCTAGACGGACGTACACGTCAGTCAGGGCGACGAAGATCAGGCTCGTCCATGCGAGCTGCATATGCCTGGTGTTGAGCTTGGAAACTATCCCCCACATCTTGAATCGGATCGGGTGTTTCGAGAAGTGCTTGATCCGCCCACCCACGATGTGGCGGCAAGAGTGGCACGAAGCCGAGTACAGCCACAGCAGAATTGCGTTGGTCAGCAACACGAAGCTACCCAAACCCACGTAGCCACCCCCGTAGGAGGCAGCGCGGGGTTCCACGAACGCTGCCACGGCGTCATACGTGAGGATCGCGTTGAAGATGAGACCGGCGTAGAAGAAGTAACGGTGGATGTTCTGCATTATCAGCGGGAAGCGGGTTTCACCCGAATAGGACTTGTGCGGCTCGGCGACCGCGCACGCCGGCGGGGACATCCAAAAAGCTCTGTAGTAGGCCCTCCGGTAGTAGTAGCAGGTCATCCGGAAGCCGAGAGGGAAGATCAAGATGATGATCGCCGGAGATATCGCCCACCACGCCCCGAAAATGCTCAGGTGGGGCGGCACACCGGTGTTGCCGTGGGTTGAGGCAGCACCGCAGATGTGAGCGAGACACGGCGAGTAGAAGGGTGAAATATACGGCTTTATGTAGTAGTTGCCGTTGTCAAAAGCCGCCCACGTCGCGTAGATGATGAAGGCGGACAGGACCGCGAACGAAATGGCCGGAGAAACCCACCACCGGTCGTTCCTCAGAGTCTTGGCTGCTATCGCGGCCCGAGGATTGGCTTTTATCTCGGGCTTCGGTGCTGGTGCCGGAGTGGGGACTACGGGTGCGACCAACTGGGTCTCGCTTTCCTTCGTCGATCTTTGGACGTCATAGCAGCAGATCGCGCTGGTAGCGTCGCGAGCTGCTAACAGGAAAATATAAGCCCTGCAGAACGAAAGGTAAAGGACGTAGTTCCTTTCGTCACTATAGCGGTAGCCTATGGTATGCAGCTCAGCCAGCTCCGCTACATGGTGGCAGTGGCCGAGGAGAGGCGTTTCACCCGGGCTGCCGACCGTCTGCACGTCGCCCAGCCGTCCATCTCGGCTGCGATAGCCGGATTGGAACGCGAACTTGGAGCCACCCTGTTCTACCGGGACAAGGCCGAGATATCCCTGACCGGGGCGGGTGAGGTGTTCCTGCCGTGGGCCCGCCAGATCCTCGCCGACTGCGAGGCCGGAGCGGCTGCGGTAAGGGACCTGCTCGGAATGCGGCGCGGAAGACTGGTCATCGGAGCCACACCAAGCCTCACGACGAACGTATTACCTCCGGTGATCGCCGCCTTCCACCGGAGCCATCCCGGCGTCGAGCTGCTGATGCGCGAGGCCGGCTCGGGTGACCTGGTGGAGCGGCTCGGTTCGGGAGAGCTCGACGTCGCAGTGGTAATCCTACCTGTCGACCGCCCATGGGTCACCTGCTCCGAGCTGACCCGGGAGAAGCTGGTCCTCGCTGTGGACCCGGGCCACCCTCTGGCTGGTAGGCGCTCCATCCCTCTCAGCGAACTGGAACGGGTCCCGCTCGTGATGTTCAAGGACGGCTACGACCTAAGAGAGGCGACGTTAGCGGCTTGCAACGGGGCCGGTTTCAGCCCGGTGGTCGCTATCAGCGGGATGGAAATGGATGGGGCGCTCGCACTGGTCGGCGCGGGGGTCGCCGCGGCCGTGGTACCGGAATCGGTGATCCCGACGTCGGCCGGTCCGCTCCGCTCCGTCTCTTTCGACGACGCGTCGCTTTCACGTACCGTCGGCCTGGCGTCGCGCAGCGACCGGCCGTTCTCTCCCGCCGCCCGGGCTTTCGTCGACGCCTTGCGCTCCCACATCGGCCGCTAGGACCTCGATGGCCCCCCTAAGCGAACCTTGGGCTGCGCTCACAATGTCCGGCTAGCTTTTCATGGAGTGCGTGAGCTCGACTGGCAGCCCGACTTCGAAGTCGACGTGCAACTCACCCTCAGCGTGCTAGCCGTCGGCGCCGGAGACCCGTGCCAGAGGGTCACCTCGGACGGGTCGGTTTGGAAAGCGAGTCTCATGGAGACCGGAGCAGCAACCCTGCGGGTGCAGAGCGTCGCCGGTAACCGTGTGCGGGCGTCGGCATGGGGTACCGGCGCTGACGAGGCGATCGGGAGACTTCCCGAACTTCTCGGATCCAACGACGATCCCCAGTCTTTCAGTCCCGACACTCCACTTCTGCGCGAAGCGGCGAGGCGTCTGCGTGGACTTCGCATACCCCGCTCCGGCCGGCTGCTCGAAGCTCTCATCCCTGCCGTGTTGCACCAGAAGATATCCGGACGCGACGCTTCGGCTTCATGGTCCTGGCTAGTCCGCCGTCACGGCGAGCCGGCCCCAGGACCCTTGCCTTTCCCCCTGCGGCTGCCACCCTCCCCCGAGGCCTGGCTTGCGGTACCGCAATGGGATTGGCGCAGGGCGGGGGTGGAGCCGTCGGCCGTGACGACGATCCGCCTCGCCGCGTCGCGCGCCGGCTCCCTCGAACGCGTCGCGGCCACGTCGGGACCAGACCACGCGACTGTGTACCGGGCGCTGACTTCCCTCGCGGGTATCGGCCGGTGGACCTGCGCCGAGGTAGGGCACCGGGCGCTGGGCGACTCGGACGCCCTGTCGGTCGGAGATTACAACCTACCGGCTCTCACAAGTTTTGCTCTCGCAGGCAGGGAGCTTTCCGACGCCGAGGTGGAAGGGTTCTACGAGCGGTGGCGGCCGCACCGCTACAGGGTCACCCGGCTGTTGGAGCTGACGCCTTCAGCGTGGCCTCCCCGCAGGGGTCCGAGGATGTCACGCCCCGAGCACCGCCACGGTTGGTGACAGCTGGAACATATCGGCCACGGACGGTGTTTTTCTGTTACATGCTCGTAGAAATTTGGTCGGACGTCGTGTGCCCCTGGTGCTACATAGGCAAACGGCGCTTCGAGAAGGCCCTCGCGGGTTTCGAGCACGCTGAGCAAGTGCAGGTGCGTTGGCGCAGTTTCGAGCTCGACCCGACGGCGCCATTCCGTCGCTCTGGCGACATGGCTGGTCACCTGGCGGCGAAGTACGGCCTCAGCCTCGGGCAGGCGCAGAGGCAGCTCGAGCACATGGACGCCATGGCGGCCGGGGAGGGTCTCGACATGGCCCTGGCGGACACTAAGCCCGGGAACACTTTCGCCGCCCACCGACTCATCCACCTCGGCTACTCGATAGATTCCAAGACTGGAGCGGCGACCAAAGAAGCCCTCCTGCACGCATATTTCGTGGACAGGGTGGCTGTCAGCGAGCCGGAGGAGCTCGCCAGGGTCGCCGGGCTGGTAGGCCTTGACGCCACGGAGGTAGCCGACCTTCTCGCAAGCGACCGATTCGCCGACCAGGTTCGATCCGACGAGCGCGAAGCGGCGGAGCTTGGTGCCACCGGAGTGCCCTTCTTCGTCTTCGACCGTTCCTTCGCCGTTCCCGGCGCCCAGGACCCCGACACCCTCCTGGCGATCCTGCGTCGAGCGTGGCAGCGCCGCCACCCAGACCTCGAAGTGGTCACCACCGGGCCAGCCGCTGGGCTATGCGACGGCGACACCTGCGAAGTGCCCGCCTGAGAAGCGGCGCCGGGGGCGCTCAGGCCGTCGAGCCTACGAGGGAAGGGAAGAAGCTGCGAAGAGCTGCCGCCATCTCCTCCCGGACCGGTCCGGCCGATATGACCATGTCGACCATGCCAACGGAGGTGTGGGTGTGACCCCGGGCTCTGATCCTCGTTACGGGAACACCGGCATCAAGCAGCGCTTGTGCGTACGCGTCGCCCTCGTCGCGTAGCGGGTCGAAGTCCGCTGTGACTATCGCAGCCGGCGGGAGACCGGCAAGATTTCCGCGCAGCGGAGCGAGCCGAGGGTCGGCCGCAGGGACTCCGTCGGGCAGGTATTGGTCGAAGAACCATTTCATGAGCGAAGCGGTCAACACGTAGCCGTCGGCGTTGTCCCTGTAGGAACGTCTCGACATGTCGACGTCCGTGGCAGGGCAGAAGAGCAGCTGGCCTGCGACAGCCGGTCCGCCTGCGTCCCGCGCGAGCTGGCAGACGACAGCCGCAAGGTTCCCTCCCGCGCTCCAACCAGCTACAGCTAGCTGCCCAGGGACCGCTTCGAGGCTCTCCGCGTTGTCCGCCACCCACCGTAGTGCCGCGAAAGCGTCCTCGACAGGTGCCGGGAAGGGAGCCTCGGGCGCGTGACGGTAATTGACCGACAGGATCATCGCCCCCGAACGCACGCAAAGGTCCCGGCACAGCGGGTCGTCGGAGTCGAGGTCGCCTATTACCCATCCCCCGCCGTGAAAATACACCACAGCCGGGAACGGTCCCGGCCCGGAAGGCTTGTAGATCCTATACGGCAGGTCACTGCCCGGCCCGGGCATCACCGAGTCCTCGACCGAACCGCACTCCGGTCCGGGCGGCCGACCCTCTGAGCTGGCCTTCAGGAACTCCCTTGCACCCGCCGCCCCGAGCGTCTCGATCGGCGGCAACTCCATGGCAGCCATCATCGTGAGCACCATCGCCACGTCGGGTTGCATCTCGCGGATGACCCCGTCGTTACATTGAGCTCCGCTCGGACCGTGGAATTCCAAACCGAGATATCCGCGGGCTGCCACCTCGTCACAAGCGTCCCTGTAGGCGTCCACCCCTCCGATGTAAGGATAGAAGACCCTCGGCTTGCCCGGCACGTTAGCCCCCATATACCAGCTGTTAGCCTGGGGCATAAGAGTTATCTCCGCGCAGTCGGCGACGTGGCGATCCCAGCCTGCCTCTGCAGTCGCCGTCGCTTCGACGGTGTCGAAGCCAGCGTCGAGCATCCACTTGATGCAGTCGACGGTCCAGTCAACGTGCTGTTCGATCGAGACGACCATGTTCGACAGCACCGACGGGCTTCCCGGCCCGGTGATCGCAAAGAAGTTCGGGAAACCCCGGGTCATTAGGCCGAGGTAGGTGGAAGGACCGTCAGCCCACTTCTCGCGTAAGGTCAGACCGTCGCGCCCTGACATATCCACGGACACCAAGGCCCCCGTCATGGCGTCGAAACCCGTCGCAAAGACGATAGCGTCGAAGTCGAGGCTTTCCCCGTCGAAGTCGATGCCGGTGGGCGTTATCGAGTGGATCGGCTGGCGTCGCAGGTTGACAAGCCTGACGTTAGGCCGGTTGAAGGTGGTGTAGTAGTCGGTTTCGAGACACGTCCGTTTCGAGCCTATCGGGTGGTCGTTAGGGCACAGGTCTTCGGCTGTCTGGGGATCTTCGACCAAGGAGCGGATCTTCTCGCGGACCATCTCGGAGAGGATCTCGTTGGCGACCGGGTTGACCAGCTGATCGGCGAAGACGTTCAGGATCGAGAAAAGCTCGCCAGCTTCCCAAGCCTCCTCGAAGCGCTCCCTGCGTTCCTCCTCGCTCAGCGACAGAGCCATCGCCTCGGTGGGAGGGATCGGCACACCTCCCCGGGAGTGGCGGGCCGCTTCGCGGTAGGCGTCCCTGTCGGCAAGCAACGCTTCGAGGCGTTCAGGACGTACCGGCCCGTTGTGGGCCGGTACGGCAAAGTTGGCTGTGCGCTGGAACACCGTGAGCTGGTCGGCTTGGGTTGCTATCAAAGGGATCGACTGGATACCCGACGATCCGGTACCGATGACGGCAACCCTCTTGCCCGTAAAGTCCACCCCGTCGTGGGGCCACCGGTTCGTGTAGTAAACCTCGCCGGCGAAGGTCTGCACTCCGGGGATGTCGGGGATCTTCGGGACGGACAGGCAACCGCTCGCCATCACGAAGAAGCGGCAGCTGACCTGTTCACCGCCGTCCGTGCTCACCAGCCAACGGCTCTGTGCCTCGTCCCACACGGCGGCGCTGACACGGGTCGAGAACGTGATATCGCGGCGCAGGTCGTACCTGTCCGCGACGAAACCCAAGTAAGCGAGGATCTCCGGCTGGGTCGCGTACTTCTCCGACCAGGACCATTCCGAGTCGAGGGAAGGGTCGAAGCTATAGGAGTAGTCGGTGGTGGGAATGTCGCAGCGAGCCCCTGGGTAGCGGTTCCAATACCAGGTGCCCCCGACGTCGTCGGCAGCATCGAAGACCCTCACGGTCAGCCCGGCGTTGCGCAGACGATGGATGAGGTACAAGCCGGAAAAACCGGCTCCTACCACTACCACGTCACTAGTCGACACGGCCTCGTCGGTCACGGCAATCCCCCATTTCAGTTCGCCTGCTCTTTGCTTTTCGCCTCAATCATGCCCGATACGTCGAGTGTCGTCTAGCCGCCGGGATCTTCGCTGCGTACACGCACATCGCCCACCGGTCCTTTCCTACTCGTCCCTCCTGCGATGGCACGTAGGTGTCGAGTAGCCGCATTGTTAACGTTTGGAGAAGATCGACGCTATGGACGTCTGCGGGTCCGAAACGGCGGCTAGGTTCGCTTCTCGTGGTCTCAAGAGCCAGCACGTCGACCCTCAGCACCACAGGCCTCAGCACCACGACCGCCTGCGCGACGACCTCTGAGCCCGAATGCCTGGAAGGCCAGGGCGACACCTCCAGGATCACTTCTAGCTCTGCCGGGCAGTTCATTCGCGGAACATCCGGTCGGCCTGTCGACGGGAGGTTGGTTGCCCTGATCGCAGTAGCGGTCGCAGCGCTCGCTGCGGGAGTCCTTACGCTCTACTTCGCCACGTCAGCGCTGCGCTCGGACACTGCCAGAGCTCGCCTGACAGCTCAAGGGAGGCCTGTGGAAGCGGTGGTCACAAGCTGCGACGCTGTTAGCTCGGGTATAGGCCAGCTAGTGCAGTTCTACGACTGTTACGGCTCTTACAGCATCGCCGGGCGGGCCTACGAGGCTCTGATCGTGGGCGAGCGGAGCCAGCTCAGCCCAGGGGAGGTCATTGGAGCGGTCGGAACGCCGGGACCGGCTCCGCTTCTTGCTCTGCCGGGCAGTATCCCCAGAAGCGGCGTGGATTGGTTGCCGGCCACGGCGTCGGGGTGTGTCACCGCTTGTTTGGGCTTGACGTCATTGTCGCTGTTGTTACGCCGCCGGCGCCTTGCCTAGAACGGCCCTGAGGTAATGCCCGCCTAGGTTCAAGCACCGGGGGGCCTGGCCGGTTCGACAGGTCGCCCGGGCTGGAGCAAGCCCAACTCGTAAGCTGCGATCACCGCTTGGACGCGGTCGCGCAGCTCCAGCTTGGCCAGCACGTGCGACACGTGGGTCTTCACCGTCGCCTCCGATATGTAGAGGTCCGCGGCTATCTCGAGGTTGGAACGGCCGGCAGCTACCAACTTGAGCACTTCTACCTCCCGATCCGTCAACCCCTCCAGGCCTTGGGGTGCCACTCGACCCGGCTTGGAGGTGAGCGCAGGCAACAGGCGCTCGATCAGCCGGGTGGTGACCGCCGGAGAGAGCAGAGCGTCCCCTCCTGCAACGACGCGAACTGCGTGTAAAAGCTCCTCCGGGGTTGCGTCTTTGAGAACGAACCCCGAGGCTCCGGCCCCAAGGGCATCCGTCACGTAGTCGTCGTGAGCGAACGTCGTGAGGATCAGGACCCGGGTGTCCGGGCGGTCACGGCGCACCAGGCGCGTCGCCTCTATCCCGTCCATGACAGGCATGCGTATGTCCATGAGGACTACGTCGGGATTAACTGCTGCGATCACCTCCAGAGCCGCCGAGCCGTCCCCGGCCTCGCCGACGACATCGATGTCACCGTGCGCCGAGAGGATCATCGAGAAGCCTTGCCGGATGAGCGGCTGGTCGTCGACGACCACGACGCGGATCCGGGCGCCCTGGCCACGTTCCAAACCAGAGTCACTCATCCCCCACCTCCGACCCGGCAGGCGCCGATGGAGTGTCGCCGACCGGGAGGGATGCCGACACCTCCCAACCACCGTCGGACGGCTTGCCCGCTACCGACCTTCCGATCACCGATCCTCGGCCCTCGAGACGGCGGGAGGCTGCGAGAGGTCCAGCGCTGAAAATCCCTCCGACGAGGTGCGCCCGTTCGGCCATTCCAACGAGCCCGTGCCCTTCGGTCGAGCGTTCCGACGTTCTACCCAGCGGGCTCCCCGCTGTAGGTGGCTGCCCGTTTCTCACCGACAGGTCGAGCCTTCCCCCTTCGCAGGTCACAGTCACCGCAGTGAAAGCGCCGGGCGCATGCTTGATCACGTTGGTGAGGGCTTCCTGAACGATCCTGTAGGCAGTAAGAGAAACCACCGGCGGTATCTTCTCGGTGCGTATCTTCTGGTCAAGGGTGACCGGCAGCCCCGCAGCCCTAGCACCGTCGACGAGGCTGGCCAGCTGTCCCAGGGCCGGCTGAGGGGAGCGTGGAGAACCCGAGGAGGTTTCGTAGTGGGTGACAGGCCCGGAAGCGCCTTGCGCCGCGGGCGTTTCAGGTCGAGCCTGGAGGCTACTGGCGGGCTGCTCGTCGAGACGCAGAGCTCCCAGCATTTCGCGCAGCTCCGCCATGGCAGAGCGCCCACCGGCGATCATCGTGTCTAGAACCGGCCGAGTCGAGTGATCGTAGGGAAGGGTCTCCCTGACTGCTCCAGCCTGGACCACGAGCAGGCTCACGTGGTGGGCGACGACGTCGTGCAGTTCCCTTGCGATACGCACCCGTTCCGCAGCGACGGCTCTCGCAGCTCCCCACCCCTGCTCACGCTCTGCCTGCTCGGCGCGCTCCCGGAACGCCTGGAGCATGGACCGCTGGTAGCGAACCGAGATTCCCACTGCCACCGCACAGCTTATCAGCGCCACCTCGGAGACGGCGCTGCCCAGGTCCGCCAGAAGTGCCCTGTCACTCGAGAATCCGGACAGGCCGATGGCGAGCTCTGCGGAAACCGCCAGGAGGATGGAGGTTCGAGGGACTTCCAACGTCGCAGCGTTGTAGACGGCGAGGACCACGAGGAGGATAGCTCCATGTCGAGCGAAGCTCGGAGTCGCAACGGCTGTCGTCACAGCAAGCACGCCAACCGCTCCGAGAACGGCCCGAGGCCAGCGTGTCCGCCCGAGGAGGGCGGCGGCTGCCAGGGCGTTGAAAGTCGCTGCCGCGACTTTGGAGCTGCTCCCGCCGGGCGCGACAGCCGTCGCCACCGAGCCGGCCACGACCGCCATAACTGCCACCCAAGCGACAACCGTGACAGCCCGCCGCCACCACCATGGCGAAGCCGAACCTGCCTCGCGAACAGCTTTGGCACCACTCCCCGAACCGGCCGAAGCTTCGGACGGCGCTCCTGGACGTTCTGCGGCGAGCGCCCCCGGCGGGGTGGAACCCTCCGGGGGCAGCCCCGCTCGTCCGGAAAGAGCGAGCCTCACGCGTCCCGGCGCACGAGCATCCACTGGGCGAACCCGAACACGACAGCGCTGAAGGCGATCAGAACGGCAAACCCGGCCCACGCGCTAAGCGTATGGGCTCCGCCGTGAAGGGCGTAGACCTGGCTTCCCGCCTGGGTAGGCCACCACTCGGTAATGGCGTTCGCCCACGACGACGGCAGCGCCTGGACCAGACCCGGCAACACGAAGAGGAGCGCAACCATCGCCGAAATGCCAGCGGCGGTGTTGCGCACCAACGTTCCGATCCCGACCGAAAGCAGACCGATAGCCGCCAGGTACAAGCCGGCGCCGATCACGGCGCGCAGCACGCCCGCCTGGCCGAGAGTTGCGTGGGGAGCGGAGCTCCCGATAGCCGCCTGTCCGAGCAGGAAGGCAGCGAAAGCCGTGACCTCACCGGCAACGAGCGCCACGACGGTGAAGACCGCTGCTTTCGCGGCCAGGAAGCGGCGCCTGGACGGTACTGCCGCCAGAGAGGTCCGGATCAGCCCGGTGCCGTACTCGGAAGTGATCACCAAGGTCCCCAGCACCGCGATCGCCAGTTGGGCGATAACAAGGGCTCTGAAACTGACCGACGTCGGATCCCAGGTCAGGTGCAGGTGGTGGTCGGTCGAGTACCGTGACGCCGCCAGCCCTGAGATCAGGGTGCCCACACCGACTCCGAGCAGTACCGTAACGGTCAAGGTGATCCAGGTGGAGCGTACGCTCGTCAGCTTGACCCACTCTGAGCGAGCTACATCGGCGAAACCGGCTGGGCGGTGAGATTCGGATCCGCTCGCGCTGCGAGTGGCGCGTGGGGATGTTGCGATAGCCGTGGTCATCGGTAGGCCTCCTCAGAAAGTTCGTCTTCATGTCCGACGGCCCCTTGCGAGGACCCTGCAGGCCGGGAGCCGTGCGCTGCGCCCGGAGTGGAAGCTATGTAGTCGACGCTGTCGCGGGTCAGCTCCATGAACGCCTCCTCGAGGGATGCCCTGATCGGTGTCAGCTCGTCGAGCGCGACACGGGCTTCTAGGGCGATGTCGCCTATACGCTCGATGCCAGACCCAGAGCAGACGAGTCCGCCGGCGTCGCCCGGTCGCACTGACAGTCCCGCCTCACTGAGACGAGCAGCGAGAAGCGCGTCGTCCCGGCTTCTGACGAGCGTCTGGCCGCTGGAACCTGCGTCTATGAAGTCCGATATCGACGTGTCCGCTATGAGGCGGCCGCGGCCGATCACGATCAGGTGGTCGGCGGTCAGAGCCATCTCACTCATGAGATGGCTCGAAACCAGCACCGTCCGACCCTCAGAAGCCAGGTCCCTCATCAACTGCCGGATCCAGAGGATCCCCTCGGGGTCCAGCCCGTTGACCGGTTCGTCGAACATGACGATCGCCGGGTCGCCGAGAAGGGCCGCCGCGACGCCGAGCCGTTGGCTCATCCCGAGGGAGAAGCCGCCGGCGCGCCGACGGGCTACGCCTTGAAGGCCGACCATCTGGAGCACCTCCCCCACTCGGCTAAGAGGTATGCCGTTGCTCAGGGCTAGAGCTTGAAGGTGCTTCGCTGCACTCCTGCCGCCGTGAAGAGCTTTGGCATCCAAAAGCGCTCCTACCTCGCGTAGCGGGACCGGCAAATCTCGGTAGCGGCGGCCGTCGATCGTGACCGTTCCGCTCGTGGGAAGGTCGAGGCCGACCACCGCTCTCATGGTCGTGGTCTTGCCGGCTCCGTTAGGGCCGAGGAAACCGGTCACTTTCCCAGGTTCCACCCGGAACGAGAGGTCGTCCACCGCTACGGTGGCCCCGTAGCGCTTGGTCAGATGCATAATCTCGATCATCGTCACCTCGATGTTTGTCGTCGATGATCTCATTGTCGGCTTTGCGGGCCGTCATGCGCATCAGGCTGAAGGCTGATTTAGCGTGCCATCCCCGAGTCGTAGACGACCATGCCCTGGTGGTACTTCAGCGATTCACGGGGATACAACACCTCTGCGGAGGAGCTCCTCGGCGATCTGCACGGCGTTGAGCGCCGCGCCTTTTCGCAGGTTGTCGCCCGAGACGAACATCGCCAGGCCACGTCCGCTGGGGTCGCTGTAGTCAGCCCGGATCCGCCCTACAAGGCTCGGGTCACCCCCGGCGCTCGCCAGGGCGGTTGGGACGTCGACCAGCTCCACTCCCGGCGCACCTCTTAGCAGCTGCCTGGCCCGCTCGGGGCTGAGAGGGCGGGAGAAGGTCAGGTTCAACGCCAGGGAGTGCCCGGTGAAAACAGGTACCCTCACGCAGGTCACGCTTACCGCCAGGCCCGGTATCCCAAGGATCTTCCGGCTCTCGTTCCTGAACTTGAGCTCCTCTGTCGTCTCGTCGCCTTCGAAGCTGCCCGCGTAGGGTACGACGTTGAAGGCGATCGGCGCCGGGAATACTTTGTGGGCGGGGAACTGCAGCGAGCGGCCGTCGAACGCCAGCTCGGTCTGCTTGTCCACCACGGCACGAACCTGCTCGTCGAGCTCTGCGGTTCCGGCGAGACCCGCTCCCGAGGTCGCCTGGTAGGTCGCAGCCACTATACGCTCCAACCCCGCTTCCGCGTGCAACGGTGCGAGCGCCGGCATGCAGACCATCGTGGTGCAGTTCGGGTTGGCCACGATCCCCTTGGCGATGTGGTCCAGCTCGGCTGCGTTGACCTCTGGGACGACGAGTGGGCAGTCGGGGTCCATTCGCCACGCGCTCGAGTTGTCCACCACCACGGCGCCCGACGCAGCCACTACTGGGGCGTAGAGCTTCGATGCCGACGCGCCCATCGAGAACAAGGCGATGTCCACACCTGCGTGGTCAGCGGTGGCGACGTCCTCGACGACGGTTCCGTCTAAGGCACGGCCAGCAGACCTCGAACCCGCGAACAGCCTCAGCCTGTCAGCCGGCAGCGATCTCGAAGCGACGATCTCACGCATCACCGCCCCGACCTGGCCCGTCGCCCCGTAGATCCCAACTGTCAGCATGCTGTCCTCTCGCTTTCCAATTCGAACGCCCGGTGCAAGGCCGCCACCGCCTGGTCAACTACTTCGGAGCGCACCACGCACGTGAGCCTGATCGACGATGTCGAGATCATCTCTATGTTGATGCCCTCAGCTGCGAGAGTCTCGAACATCGTCGCCGATATCCCCGGATGCGTCTTCATCCCCGCTCCTATGATGGAAACGGTAGCTATGGCCTTGTCAGCGATGACCTGGCGTGCCTCGATCTCGTCCTGAAGTTCCTCGGCAACTCCGCAGGCAGTTTCGAGGTCTTCGCGGGGAACGGTGAACGATATGTCGGTTGTTCCAGCCAATGACACGTTCTGCTCGATCATGTCGACATTGATGGAATGTTGCGCGAGCGCCCGGAACAGCCGGGCGGCGACTCCGGGGTGGTCTGGCACACCAGCCACGGTGACCTTGGCCTCAGAACTGTCAGATGTTACAGCCGAAACTATCGCCTGCTCCATATCAGGTGTCTCCTCTTCGATCCAGGTTCCCGGTTCCCATGTGAAGGCCGAACGAACATGCAAGCGCACCCCGTGGTTGCGGGCGAACTCCACCGAGCGCATCGCTGGTTTGGGACACCCCGCTGCGCACATTTCGAGCATTTCGTCGAAGTTCAAGCGCTTGAGTCGTCGCGCCTCGGGCACCACACGGGGGTCCGCTGTAAACACCCCGGAAACGTCCGTGTAGATCTCGCAGGAGTCAGCTCCCAATGCCTGCGCCAGCGCAACGGCGGTGGTGTCGGTCCCTCCACGCCCGAGGAAGGTCACTTCTTTATCGGTCGACACACCCTGGGCTCCCCCGACTACAGCGACCTTGCCTTCCGCTAGGGCCTTGCGTATACGCTCGGGCCTAACCTCGACGATCTTGGCCTTGGTGTGCTCGGTGTCGGTCACGATGCCAGCCTGGCTTCCCGTGAAGCTGTCACTGGGGACCCCGATGTCGTGGAGAGCCATGCACAGAAGCGCCATGGCCTTTCGCTCGCCGGCGGTGATGAGCATATCCATCTCCCGGCCAGGGCGCGTGGAGGACACCTGCGACGCGAGATGCAGAAGTTCGTCGGTCTCTTTCCCCATAGCAGAGACTGCAACCACGACCTGATTTCCGCGCTTGACCGTCCGAGCGACGTAGTCAGCCACGGAACGCATCCGTTCCGCGTCTCCTACCGACGTGCCTCCGAACTTCATGACCACCAGGGACATGACCCCAGGCTACCAGCGCCGACGCTACGGGCCCGGCCCAGGGGCATACCATGTCAGCTTCGTATCGACATTCCGCGACCGAAAAGGAGCCGACTGGTGCGATCAGTGGTCGTAGTTCCTACGTACAACGAAGTGGACAACGTCGATGCCTTGATAGCGGGCCTCGCCGAGGTCGACGAGGCCTTCGGCGCAGGCGAACCTGGCGAGGGTAGCGTCGACGTGGTCGTCGTCGACGACTCGAGCCCCGACGGTACCGCCGAACGGGTGGGCAAACTCGCCGAGGGTTACCGTCCGGGGATGGTCAACGTGTTGGTGAGGCCTCGTCCCGAGGGTCTCGCCGCCGCCTACCGAGCGGGTTTCGGTTGGGCACTCGGACACGACTACCAGGCCGTGGTACAGATGGACGCCGACGGGTCACATCCAACGGCGGTCGTGCCAGCCCTGCTCGGCGCCTTGGACGGCGGAGCTGACCTCGCCCTGGGAGCCCGCTACATACCGGGTGGCAGCACAGACCCGGACTGGGCGTGGCACCGCAAGGCTCTCTCCGTGGCCGGCAACACCTACGCCCGCCTAGTTCTCGCCCTTCCCTACCGGGACCTGACGGGCGGGTTCAAAGCTTGGAGGAGCGATCTGCTAGCGGCGATATCGCCCGTAGGCGGCAACCTCTCGGGCTACGCATTCCAGATCCATACCACCTACGCCGCCCACCGCAGAGGCGCCCGGATCCTGGAGGTGCCGTTCAGCTTCAAAGAACGCGTCCACGGGGCGTCGAAGATGCACGGGAGAATCGTCTCCGAAGGTCTGAGCGCCGTAGTGGCGATGAGGCTGAGCCCGCCACCCGGGCCTCTCGACACGCTGGCAGGATAGCCTCGGTCGATGCGTGACCCAGCAGACCCCACAGCCGCACGGGCCCGGCCGGACGCCGTGGCCTTGCCCAAGGCTGAGCTCCACATCCACATCGAAGGAACCCTGGAAGCGGACATGGTGTTCCGCCTCGGAGCTCGCAACGGAGTCCACCTCCCATTCGACGGAGTAGAAGATCTCCAAGCCAGGTACTCGTTCTCGAACCTTGGCTCGTTCCTCGACTTGTACTACTCGTGCATGGCGGTCCTTCGCACAGAAGAGGACTTCGCCGACCTGGCCGACGCCTATCTCGCCCGCGCGTCGAACGACGGTGTCCGCCACGCCGAGATCTTCTTCGACCCTCAAGCCCACACCTCAAGAGGCATCCCTTTGGAGGCCGTCGTCGACGGCTTGAGCGCTGCTATGGGCGCAGCGCGCAACCGCTACGGCATGTCGGCCGGTCTGATCGCCTGTTTCTTGCGAGACCAAGGTCCCGATGCGGCGATGGACACTCTTGACCAACTGCTCCGCCACCGCGACGAGATCATCGGCGTTGGGCTCGACTCCGCTGAGGTTGGATACCCCCCGGCACTGTTCGCGGACGTCTTTTCGAGGGCCCGAGCTGAGGGCCTCCACTGCGTCGCCCACGCAGGCGAGGAAGGACCTCCGAGCTACGTGTGGGAGGCACTGGACATCCTTCGCGTCGAACGCATCGACCACGGCGTACGCTCCCTGGAAGACCGCGACTTGGTGGCACGCTTGGCGGACGAGCGGGTGCCTCTAACAGTCTGCCCGCTATCCAACGTCCGCCTCAAGATAGTCGAGAGCATCGAGGAGCACCCAGTCGCAGCGATGCTCGAAGCCGGCCTTGCCGTCACGGTCAACTCTGACGACCCCGCCTACTTCGGCGGCTACGTGGAAGACAACTTCTCGGCCCTCGCCGACGGAGCGGGGCTCGACTCCCAGGCCCTGCGGACGCTCGCCCGCAACTCCCTTCAGGCCGCCTTCCTCGACGAGGCCCCAAGAAAGGCACACCTAGACGCCTTAGACGACCTAGCGGACCCGGCAGCATCCGGCGGACACAAAGAGCGCTAGCAGGCCCGGGCCCGGGCCCGACGTACATTAAGCGTTGTACATAATGTAGTGTGATTCGATAATGGTTAAGGTGAAAGTCGGGATCCCGGAGGTAATCCAGGGTGGTATGGGCATAGGTGTCTCGGGGTGGCGCCTAGCGGGAGCCGTTGCCAGGGCCGGGGCGATGGGGGTCGTGTCGGGCGTGGCTCTGGACACTGTCATGGTGAGAAGGCTCCAAGACGGGGATCCTGGCGGCCACCTCCGCGATGCGTTGGATGCCTTTCCTGTACCCGAGGTGTCAAGATACGTGCTGGAGCGATACTGGAACCCCGGGGGCCGCACTACGGGGTCTTCGTACCGGCTTCTAACGCGACCGACCCTGGCCCCGAGCCCGCAACGTCAATGGGTCTCGGTTCTGTCGGCCTTCGCCGAGGTCCACCTCGCCAAGCGCGCAGCAGCGGGTAGTGGAGCGGTAGGGATCAACTTCTTGGAGAAGGTCCAGCTCTCCAACCCGCCGGCTGTCTACGGCGCGATGCTCGCCGGTGTCGACGCCGTGCTCGTAGGGGCGGGCATACCGGCGAAGTTCCCCGATATGCTGCGGACTCTCGCCCGCCACGAACGTTTCGAGTTACCCGTCGACGTGGAAGGAGGCGGACGCGAACAGCACCGGCTCGTCCTCGACCCACTGTCGCTGATCGGGAAGACCCCCCTCGAACTGGGCGTTCCAAGGTTCCTGGCTATCGTGTCCTCGGACACCCTGGCGACTTTCCTGGCCAGGGACCCGACGACGCGCCCTGACGGTTTCGTGGTCGAATCTCCCGAGGCGGGCGGTCACAATGCACCACCTCGGGGACAGCTCCGGCTCGACGATCGAGGCGAGCCGATCTACGGCCCCCGCGACCGAGCGGATCTAGGCAAGCTCCGTGCGCTCGAGCTACCCTTCTGGCTGGCCGGCGGGCAATCCCACAGCGACAGCTTGACGCGGGCGAAGCTCGTGGGAGCTCGTGGTATCCAAACGGGAACGCTGTTCGCACTCTGCGAAGAGTCCGGGATCGAACCGCAGCTTCGCCGGGAAATGCTGGCAAGACTGGCGTGCGGAGACCTCACCGTGAGGAGCGACCCGAACGCTTCGCCGACGGGTTTCCCCTTCAAGCTCGCCGACCTAAAAGGGACCATGTCGGACCCCGCTATCCGCCTCAGCCGGGAGCGCTCCTGCGATCTCGGATACCTGCGGACACCGTATCTCACTCCGAAAGGGACCGTTAGCTACCGATGCCCGGCGGAGGAGACGGCCTCGTTCATGCACAAGGGTGGTTCCGAGGCGGCCGCTGCCGGCAGGTTGTGCCTATGCAACGGGCTGATGTCCAACATCGGCTTGGGTCAGACCCGCCGTGACGGCTTCTCCGAGCCTCCCGCCATCACCCTGGGCGCGGATCTCTCAGGGCCGGCTGAGATGCTCGTCGCCCATCCGGACGGCTGGGACGCTTGCGACGTGGTCAGGTTCGTGTCGACGCCGACTTAGCACGCAGGGGGACTTAGCACGCAGGCGATTGACTAACGTATCCGATCGCGCCGCTCAAACAGCCATTGGCCAGGGGAGCGGAGTGTCACCATTAAATGCACGAGGGGAACCAGAACATTGCCTGAGCTTTCAATTAAACCCTGACACGTAGTTCAGGCTGCCTTTTTGACTGCTGGATAGCGGGTTCTCGGGGGTCTTCGAGTACCCCTGGGACGTCCCGGACCCGGTGTTCGGGATTTCGGTGGCAGGGC